>Ga0210389_10000001_pt1 | contig 448736 bp, 370 predicted proteins | sample IncBWH28OmetaG_FD_160127 | JGI IMG/M metagenome (GOLD analysis project Ga0210389, IMG submission 160127) | Forest soil microbial communities from Barre Woods Harvard Forest LTER site, Petersham, Massachusetts, United States - Inc-BW-H-28-O ...
ATTCGCGATGTTCTCGTCCGCGGAGATCAGGACAATGACCGTCGGTCGACCTTCTTCGGTGGCGCCGGTCTCGATGATCTTCACGCGCTTCGTTTTGGCAGCCAGCGCCCGATAATATTTCAGGATGTCTGCATAACGATCCAAAACCCGTGGCGCACCGATATCGTGGCCCAGCACATCGCGTGGCGACGGGACGGCGGTGGAAGCGGGCAGATGGTCGACCAGAGGGCTCGAAAATTCATGCTTGGTGGTCCAGGCCTTCTGGTGCTCGGCGAACGCCGGATCCATTGTCTGCTGCGCGAATCCAGCGCCCGGCATTGCAAACAGGGTCACACACGCTAGAGCGTATAGCATTGTTTTAAACATAGACCTGGTGTCGTTTCGGCTGGGCTTTTCAGAATAACTCATAGGCCAGTTCGGAACCATTTTAAGAAGAGCCAAAGAATGTTCCGACCCGCCGGCTTCTTTGACTTGCGCCGCAAGCACGGTTCGACTTTCGCTGATCGGCCAGAAGCGGTCATCCCCGCCCCCTTCGATTTCCATAAAGCGGACGCAGGAGCGCATCTCGAGGGGCGCGATGTCCCTCTTGGAACATCTCGGCTAACATTGAAGGTGGACCACCCAATGGTAGCTGTCCACATTTCAAGGAAGAACTGATGATACTGACCCGCCGCAGTTTCCTCAGCGCAGCTGCCGCCGGCCTTTCTAGTCCAATATGGGCGAAGGCCATCACGACGCATGTTTCGGATTCCCAACTGCTCACCGATATTGAGCATCGCACTTTTAACTTTTACTGGGAGCGTACGAACCATAGCAACGGCCTGATGGCAGATCGTTGGTCGACGCCGTCCTCTTGCAGCATCACGGGGACAGGCTTCGCTCTAACTGCCTGGCCCATTGGAGTTGAGCGCGGTTGGATCACCCGCAATCAGGCACGAGACATCACGCTGCGGACGCTGCGGTTCTTTGAGCAATTGCCACAGGGCGACCAACGGTCTGGCACCGCTGGCTATCGTGGCTTCTATTACCACCTCATCGATATGGAAACCGGACTACGGTTGCCGAATTGGGAACTTTCAACAGTTGATACCTGCTGGCTGCAAATGGGCATGGCGTTTGCGCAAGGCTGGTTCGATCTGGAGGACGAGAAGGAGAAAGAAATTCGCGCACTCGTCCAGCGTCTGCTAGATCGCACTGAATGGGATTGGATGCAGGCCAATAGCAAGGGCGGCAAGGGCATCTCGATGGGCTGGTCCCCGGAGAGCGGCTTCATTGAGCGAAATTGGGATGGCTATAACGAGGGCATGGCGCTCTATTTCCTCGCGCTTGGCTCACCGTCGCACGCGGCCAAGGATGGCGCGTACGAGGCATGGACTGCGCCCTTCCCCAGATATTGGCGCGGAGAAGGTGCGAACCTCTACCTCTCCTTTGCGCCGCACTTTGCACATCAATACGCGGCGGTGTGGGTAGACTATCGCGGCATCTGTGACGCGACCATGCGCGCAGCCGGGTTTGACTACTTCGAGAATTCCCACCGCGCCACCTATGCGCAGCGCAACTATGCCATTGCCAACCCCATGGGCTGGGATGGTTACTCCAAAGACATCTGGGGCCTGACCGCCAGCGATGGACCAGGTGATTTAGTCATTAATTTCAAAGGCACGCCAACGCAGTTTTATGGCTATATGCCCTATGGGCCGAAGGGCATGCCCGATGCGGAAGACCATGGCACCCTTGCCCCCACCGCCGCAGTAGCCTCGATTCCCTTTGCACCCGAGATTTGCATCCCTGCGGCCCGAGCCTTACGCAATTTCCAAGATGGGCGGCTTTACGGCAAGTACGGTTTTTTCGATTCGTTCAACCCTAGCTTCCGCGATACGCATGTCAGCCTTAGGTCAGGCAGCGTTGATGGGCGCTTAGGCTGGGTTGACAGTGATTATCTCAGCGACAATCAGGGGCCGATTCTAGGCATGATCGCGAATTACAAAACGGGGATCATCTGGAACGCCACCCGCAAAGTGCCCACTCTGGTGCGCGGATTGCAGCGAGCAGGCTTTACCGGCGGTTGGTTGAACAGGGCATAAGTTTTGCGGTGTGAATACCGGATCGGCCAGTGAACGGCCGCTTCGCCCGGTTTTGACCGGAAAGTAACGGGAAGACTCAACTTCGCCTTCGCGTCGCGAAGCGACTGTCGAAACGTGACCAACACTGGCGGTCGCCGATCGGGCTAGAAGCAGACATTCGCTCAACTGGGTCAACTTTCGGTGAACGCCAACACGTAACCGCCACCGACTTGATGTTGGAAGTGAAGGTTTTGCAGGAGCATAAACCTACCGGCGCAGCGGTGAGACGACCGCCTAAGCGTGGCCCGATTCGCGTAACTTGGAAACCACGATATCCCACGGCTCGAGGATATGGTCATTCATGAGCGCACACGCTTCATCCGTTTTTCTTCGCTCGACGAGCTGGAGCAATTTGCGGTGCTCGCGCTGTGAGTCCGCGAAGGCATTCGTCATCTTGAGTTGATAATAGACGTAATAGACATACCGCTCAAGGCTGCGCTGCAACGAAAGGATCGTCGCGAGCTGCCGCGGACGCTCTGCGGCCGCGTAGAGGTGGGTGTGGAACGCCATGTTCAGCTCGGCCCATCGCTCCGGCTGGTGATCGATGCGATCCAGCGCTTGGGCGGCCTTCTGCAGGTCACCAACAGTGAGCTTCGGTATTGCGATGCGCAGCGCACAACATTCCAAGGCCGCGCGCATCTCGTTAAGCTCTTCGAGCTCTGCTGCAGAAAGCGCCGCGACGATCGCGCCGCGGCGCGGCCGGATCTCGACGAGCCGTTCGGCCTGGAGCCTGAGAAAGGCTTCACGAACCGGAACGTGACTCACTCCGAATGATCGGGCGATCTCATCCTGACGCAAGGGCTCACCGGGCGCGAGCCGCCCGCTCACGATGTCACTACGCAGTCGCCCGACGACGAGATCGGGAGTTGACACCGGAAGTCTCATATAGATAATATATTATCTATTATTGCAGATTGCAAGCCAGAGGAAGAAGGCCATGAAACCTGGGTTTTTGTTCCTTACCGCGAGCTTTATGGTGCTTACATCAGTCGAGCCACAGGCCGCACATGCCAATGGCGATCCACGAGTCGAAAAGCTCATAAGCCAATCGGGAGCCGCTCTTCACGTCGATGCCCTGCGTTCGATGAAGGTTATCCATGCAAAGGGCAGCATCGTAGTCACTGGTCTTTCCGGCAGTGGTGATTTCTGGAATGAGATGGGCGGCATGCGGGAAGCAGCGCTTTTTTCAGCGCCGCCTCTCGGCGGAGGCAGCGGCTGGGATGGCGATGAGAACTGGAATCTCGACCAGACAGGACTGGTGATCGTGGACGGGAGCGTACTCGGGCGCTCCAGTGCCATCAACCAAGCATACGTTGGTAACTATGACCTCTGGACACCAAGAAACGGTGACGCAACGATCACATGGGGCGGCTCGAAGAGCCAGGACGGCAAGAGCTACGACGTGCTCACCGTTACGCCGCCGAACTCCAGCGTGCCGATCGACGTTTGGTTCGATAAGGCCACTCACCTGCCGGTCACGGTGCTGCAGACAGCGGGGCCGGTGGTCACGACCACGATGGCCGATTTCCGCCCGGTACAGGGCCTCATGATTCCCTATCGCGTGGATACGTCGAACATGAGTGGCACCACCTCGTTTACGGTGACGAGTGTCGAGGTGAATCCACCCGGCGGCGCCTCGCATCTCACGGCTCCAACGTCCTCACCGCGTGATTTCTCGATCGCGAACCGCGCGACGCAGGCTTCCGTCCCGATCCAGATCTCGAAGAATCAGGTATGGCTCGACGTCATGCTCAACGGAAAGGGACCGTTCCATTTCGCTTTCGACACCGGCGGAGCGAACGTCATCGATCCGGCAGTCGCCAAGCAGCTTGGCGTGGCCAGCGGTGGCTCGGCAGAGGTCACAGGCTCGGGCAGTGCAGCTGTTGCCTCTAGTTTCGCAGTGATCAAGAGGCTTCAAGTCGGGGATGCACTGGTCACGAATCAGGTCTTCATCGTGCTTCCGATCGCCAAGGGCTTCGGCATGTCCGCCGGAATGCCGATGGATGGGGTGATCGGCTACGAGGTGCTATCCCGCTTCTCGACGACCTTCGATTACGGGAATAAGAAGGTCGTGTTTCATATGCCGGGGTCGTATACGCCTCCGCCCGATGCGACCGTCGTACCGATTGGGCTGTTCGGCACACTGCCGCAATTCGCATGCGTCATCAACGATGTGCCAGCGACGTGCACGCTCGATACCGGCGCGAGCAGTTCGCTTTCGTTCTACACGCCGTTCGTCGAGGCCCATCCGAACGTCATACCGACAAAGGTCACCGAGCCGGGAGTGAATGGGTTCGGCGTTGGCGGTCCCACTCATGGGAGGCTCGGCCGCCTGCAGACGCTTTCCTTCGGCGGGCTGTCGCTTCACGATCTTGTCGGTGATTACCCGGCACGAGGGGAAGGAGGGTCTGACTTGCCCTTCTTTGGTGCCAATGTGGGCGGCGGAGTGTGGAAGCGCTTCACGATGACGCTGGACTACCATGGGCGCACCATGACACTGACGCCGAATGGGGATATCTCGGTACGCGACGAATGGGATCGCAGCGGTCTCTACCTCATCAATAAAGGCGGGATCACGGTCATCGATGTGCGCCCCGGTACACCGGCGGCGACGGCTGGACTGAAAAAGGATGACATCATCGTGTCGCTCAGCGGCTCGTCAAATCCGTCTCTGCGCGAAGTCCGCGGCGCGTTCCGCGCGGCTCCCGGCACAGTGGTGCATCTCGTCATCAAGAGCAAAGATGGCGGCACGCACAACGTCGACCTTACGCTCGCCGATTACGTGTAGCAGGGTCAGATGGGGTCATGTAGGGCAGACACTAAGTGCGGTAGCCTCGGCTGTTAGGCTTCGATCAGATCGCCCGCCAGTACGCTGTCCTCACCCGTATTCTAAGCGCGCGCGGTTCCGCGCCGTGCCGCGTCGATGGCGGCAATGTCGATCTTTTGCATTTTCATCATCGCCTCGAACGCACGCTTGGCGGCCGCGCGGTCGGGATCGGTCGTTGCGTCGAGCAGCGCCCGCGGGGTGATCTGCCACGATAAGCCCCATCTGTCTTTGCACCATCCGCACGCGCTTTCGGTGCCGCCATTGTTGACGATTGCGTTCCAGTAGCGGTCCGTTTCGGCCTGACTGTCAGTGACGATCTGAAAGGAAAAAGCTTCAGAGTGCTTGAATGCCGGCCCCCCATTGAGGCCGAGGCAGGGCACTCCAAGCACCGTAAACTCGACCGTGAGCACCTGTCCCTGTTTGCCGGCGGGGTAGTCCCCCGGGGCGCGGTGAACCGCAGTCACGGAGCTGTCGGGAAAAGTCTGGGCGTAGAACCTGGCGGCATCCTCGGCGCTGCCGTCATACCAAAGACAAATTACGTTCTTGGCCATCGTTGTCTCCTGGGGCCCGGGCCGTGCGTTGCCAAATCTCGGCTTAAGCGCTTACGAGCCTATTCGCATAGGAGAGCGGCTTTCGCATCAGCGTGCTCTTTCCAAACAGAGATTCGACCAGATCGACGGCGAGCACCGCGGTCTTGTTACGGACATCCAGGGCTGGATTCAGTTCCATGATATCCAATGAGGCCATCTGACCCGTGTCCGCGATCATTTCCATGCACAACTGCGCTTCGCGGTAAGACAAACCGCCGGGGACCGTGGTGCCGACCCCAGGAGCGATTTCCGGGTCGAGAAAATCAACATCGAAACTGACGTGCAAGTGAGTTTCCGCATCCAAATCCTGCAGCGCCAGCTCCATGGTTTGACGCACGCCCATTTCGTCAATGAAGCGCATGTCGAACACCTCCAGTTGCTGTTCGTGCACAAAACGTCTTTCGCCGGCATCGACGCTGCGGATACCGATTTGTCGAACCCATTTCGCAGATAGCGCAGGCGCCGCGCCACCGATCTGAAGAAGTTCGCGTGGGCCGAATCCGCACAGGCACGATAGCGGCATCCCGTGCAGACTGCCGCTTGGGCTTAGTTCACGAGTGTTGAAATCGGCGTGCGCGTCGAGCCAAAGTACGCGCAACGGCTTGCGCTTGTTGCGGCAATGGCGGGCAACTGCTGAGATGGAACCAATGCTCAAGCAGTGATCGCCTCCCAGCAATATCGGTAGGCGCTGTTCCGTCAGCTCTCGATACACCGCATCATGCACTTCGTGATTCCAGGCGGTAACCTGCGCCAAATTGCGGTAGCCATCGATTTTGAGCAGCCCGGGATTGGCGGGGCCGCTGACATTGCCGCAATCCAGCACGTCGAGGCCGCGTTGCGTCAGGGCCGCGTGAATTCCTGCGACTCGCAGTGCTTCGGGGCCCATCGAGGCGCCGCGATCGCTGGCGCCAATGTCGGTGGGCGCACCGATGAGGCTGGCTGTACGATTGGCGGTACTCATCAGGCGAATCGCCGTTGCCGTGCGCGTACCGTCTGGTTCGCCATGCACGCAAATAAATCCTTGGGATCTTCCATTTCAGGGATGAGATCAATCCGCTGACCGCCATCCGGGTATTCACCGTTCAGCCTCAAGAGATATCGCAGAGCAGAGAAGTCGCTGAGCGCAAACCCGACGGAATCGAAGATGGTGATTTCGTGATCACCCAACCGACCAGGTCGATTGTGCAGCAAGACATGAGCCAGTTCACTCACTTGCACGGCACCGTCGAGCTGTTGAATTTCACCCTCGATACGGGCCTGAGCTTCGAACTCAACCACAATGCGAGCCGCGTCTGAACGAAGGATATCCGGATGCAATTCCGTCTTGCCGGGGCAATCGCCGCCGACGGCATTCAAATGCATCCCTGGCTCGATCATCTGCGGCGTTAGGATCGTTGCGTTACGCTTGTCCGCGGTAACGGTGGTGACGATATCGGCGCCGCGAACGGCCTCGGAGGTACTGCTGCAACGAGTGACGGAGAGATTGGGAAGTTGCAATCTCGTCAGATTACGAATCAGTTTGGCGGTCGCCTCAGAATCGGTGTCGTGAAGCCGTACTTCACGAATGCCCAGCATCCGGTGGAACGCGATGACTTGAAATTCACTTTGGGCGCCGTTTCCGATCAATGCCATCACGCGGCTCGAGGAACGCGCCATCCGCGTCGCCGCCAGTGCCGAGACGGCCGCCGTGCGTAGTGCGGTCATGAAAGTCATCTCTGAAAGCAGGACGGGATAGCCGGTGGCGACGTCCGCCAGCACGCCGAACGCAGTCACGGTGAGCAGGCCCTGCGCGGTGTTTTTGGGGTGTCCGTTGACGTACTTGAACGAATAGAGACGCCCATCGGTCGTGGGCATGAGTTCAATCACTCCGGTCGACGAATGGCTGGCATGCCGCGCCGATTTCTCAAATTCGTCCCACCGGCGGTAGTCAGCCGCGATCTCCTGAGCCAGTTCCTCAATGAAACGGCCGACCCCAATTCGCGATACCAGCGCCCGAAGGCGCTCCGTTCCAATGTAATTGACCATGATTCCCCTCCGCAGACCGAGATCCTCAGTCTCGGGGGCCGTTGAGCCAATGGCTAGCCAGAAGGTTGATCAAAAAGATGATAATATTGTACAAATAGTCATTAGAAAATGGCGTTTTGCACAGATCTGCGCTTTTGCGGTGCGCCTCGCGAGGAGAAAATTCTGATGGATTCGACCGATCGGGAATTGCTGTCGTTGCTGCGCGAGGACGCACGGGTGCCCGTGGCAACCCTGGCGAAGACCCTCAAGGTCGCTCGCGGCACCGTGCAGAATCGGCTCGCACGACTGGAGGCGGACGGCACCATTGTTGGCTATACCGTCAAACTCAAGCCGCAGGTTGAGGAGCAAACGATTCGCGCTTTCATGACAGTGGCGGTTGAGGGCAACCGAACGGACGAAGTGCTGCGATCGCTGCGCGGCGATCCTGCGGTTTGCTCGCTTCACACCACGAACGGCCGCTGGGACATCGTGGCCGAGCTTCGCGCCGACAGTCTCGCAGCGGTTGATCGTGTCTTGGGCCGCATTCGTCTCATCGACGGAATATCGAGCACTGAAACGAGCCTGCTACTGTCGACCCATAAGTTTTGAGCGACAGCTCAGTTGTCGCTCATATCTCTCACACAACATGGAACTGATACAGCCAGGTCTCGGACAGCGTCTGATCGCCGTTCTTGAGATACAGCCGCATGTCGACGACGTTGGGGCCTGCGCCGGTGAAATCGAATTGGGCCCGCCAATGCCCCCGTATGTCATCGGGCACGGCCTCGGTGAAAACATAAGAGAAGGTGCCCGACGATGACCAGAGAACGGGTTTGGGTTTGACACCGAATGGCAGTGCTTCGAGCGGGCCTCCCACGAACTCCACCATGAATTTATGCACGCCGCTCGGACGCGGCTTGCCCGGCTCGCCGCCGCGGCCGAGACGCGTTGCCACACAACGTGCGAGGTCTGTCTGGTGGGGTTCGGTCGCGCACCATTGCAGGCGATAACGGTAGCGCAGACTGGAGCCTGCTTTCACCGGCTGCTTGGGCACCCACATGGCAACGATGTTGTCTTCTGTTTCGTCGTTGCTTGGCAGCTCGACGAGATGGACAGCGCCTTCGCCCCAGTCGTCCAGCGGCTCGACCCACAAGCTGGGGCGCCGGTCGTAGCGCACGCCATCGAGGTAGTGATCGAAGATCCGGTCGCGTTGCAACAGGCCGAAGCCGCGCGGGGTCTTGTCGTCAAACGTGGAGACTGATGGGTGTTCAGGGTCATTTAGCGGCCGCCAGATGTACTCGCCGGCGCCCGTCCAGAGTGCCAGTCCATCCGAGTCATGCACTTCCGGCCGCCAATCGATGGCGGTCGGCTTGATGGTCTCGGAGAACCAGAACATCGAGCTCATGGGTGCGATGCCGAGTTGATTGATGTCCCGGCGTGGAAACACGCGCGCATCGACTTCCATCACGACGCCATTGTCCCGTCGCAGTACGAATCGATATGCGCCGGTCAGGCTGGGGCTGTCCAGTGCCGCGTAGACCACCATCTGGTTGCCGCCGTCCGCCGGCGGCTCGAAGTAGAAGCGGGTGAAGTCAGGAAATTCTTCCCGCCGGCCCGGTGTGGATACGTCCACGGCAATGCCGCGCGCGGACAGGCCATACTGGCTCAGCTCGCCGATGCCGCGGAAATAGGAGGCACCGAGGAAGGCCACCCAGTCATTGCTGTGCCAGTCGAGGTGCCGCACATCGCCCAGCCGGCTTTCTTGCAATCGGAAGCCCGAGAACCCGGCGCCCTTCGGCAACTCCCGCGCGGGACTGTTCGTGGGCATGCTGAAGTAGGCGGGGTCGTACAGGATCTCGCTGGCGTTCGCACCTTCGCCGGCCGCCGACAGGATGAACATATGCACTGGAGTACGGAAATACTTGCCAAGTGCGAAGAAGGTGACCGGATATTGTCCGGGACCGTCGCGGAACAGAGCGTGGTCCGCGTTGAACCTGAGCTTGCCGTGCTCATCGTAGCCGATTCGGTCAAGCACCCCCTGTGGCAACGATTTCTCGGGCACGTAGGCAGTCGTGGCCCGCTGCTGCATTTCCTTGACGAGATCGTCGAATGAGAACGGCTGAGGCTTTCCCAGCTTCAGTCCCGAGGCGGCGGCCAAGGCGCGACGCGGTAATCCCAGTGCCGACAGGACTAGCGAGGAGGCGGCGGCGGTCAATACTGAACGGCGATCGATCATCTAAGCAAGCTTCCGGCGCCTCGCTTTCGAGAGCCGTTGCGGCAAGCAAGCATATTCAGGTGGTGTAGTCCCAGCCCATTCTGACCATGGTTCTGACGCAGTCCGCTGGCAAGTAGCAATTCCACTGTAGAATATTTTCAACCGAGCGCTTTGCGTCGGCGGCTCGCAACGGGATCCGGATCGATTGTCGGTCGTGACGAAAACGCCGGCGTTTGCGCACCTTTGCCCCCACACGGGCTTTTGTGTCTTGGTTCATAACCAGGTTTCCTTATCGAGAGAATTTTGCTCTCCGTTTTTGATCGATGGGAACGGCTCTGCAAAAATGCACAGCGCATCAGCCGAGGCCAATTGTGAGTAGGCGGCGATCGAAGAAGCGTCAGAGAACCCCCACAATTGAGGGCGGAATATTCCGACGCCACCACATCCATGGCGATTCGCGATTCGCCTGCAATTTCGCAGGCGTTCGTGGAATGCCACCGCCCTCCACGGCGAGCAAGACCGCAATGCGACAGCGAAAATCTATCTGCGCCCGATTGTTTCGATTAGGATGCGCTGACTATGATGTTGCGTCTTCGCAACCGATGCCACACCGTGGAGGAGCATGCCGTCAATCGCCGACAAGTAGTGCAAGGGCTGATGGCCGCCGCTTTGCCGTTGATCACGTCTTCCTGCGGGAAGGGATCGAATGGGACGGCCAACGGCAAGCTGTTGGTCGTGGGCGGACTGCCCGTGACCTGCAATCTCACGCTTCCGGTGGCATGCGCCTCCAAGGCCCGGAGTAATGCCGCCCTGCCTGCCGGGCAGCCTCGCCTCGAATTCCAGTACAGCAAGTACAACGGCTGGCCCGAGGTCAAGGAATCCTTGATGGCGGGTCGCATTCAAGCCGCGTACATGCTTGCGCCGCTGGTCATGGATTTGGCGGACAGGAAGGTACCGGTAAAAATCGTTTCGCTCGGGCATCGCTCCGGCGCAGTCATCATGGTCAGGACCGATTCGCCGTACCGCACGTTCAAGCAACTGACCGGTAGGCAAATCGCGATTCCCAGCCGCTTCGCAGTGGACTTTCTGTTCTTGAGAAAGATGCTGGCCCGGGAGAACATGACGCCGAGCGACATCCAAATCGTGGAGATGGCGCCACCCGACATGCCGGCGGCACTTTATGCGAACGCCGTCGATGCTTACTGCACGGGCGAGCCCTTCGGCGCGGCCGCTCAACAAGCCGGTTACGCGCGACCCTTAAGCATGACCCGGGACGAGTGGCGCAACTACATCTGCTGTGTGCTGACGGTGCGCGAGGAATTGATCCGGGAAAATCCAACCGTCGTTCAGGACCTTGTCAATCAAGTGCTCGGCGCCGGCGTGTGGCTCGATCAGCAGCAGGAGAACCGCAACAAGGCGGTCGCCATTGCCGCGGGTCGCGAGTTCTTCAATCAGGATCCGAAGATCATTCAGTTCGTGATGGAAAATCCCACGGATCGCGTGACCTACGGCGATTTGCGAATGATCCGCGCCGAGTTCGAAGACCTCATGCAGCTGTCGATGGCTGCGGGAACGATCAAGCACCCGATCGCTTATGAGACCTATGTGGATGAGAGCTTTGCGAAAAACGCACGCGCCGCCGCCATTTCCTTGTGAGCCGTCATGAGATACACGGCGCCCCTTGCGCTGTTGGCTTGCATGCTGCTGTTCATGACTGCACGAGCCACCGACGCCGATGCACTCAAAGCCGGCGTTTTCAACCCGCCACGAGAAGCGCCGGATTTTTCGGTTCGTGGTTCCGACGGCGCGCCGCTGACTCTCAGTCATTATCGCGGCAAGGTCGTGGTTTTAGGATTCGGTTACACCTCTTGTCCCAATGTCTGTCCGGTCACCCTTGCGGTGCTCGCGCAGGCGCATCGCAAACTGGGAGCGCTGGGAGCGCAGGTCCAGATCATCTATCTCACGGTTGATCCCGAGCGCGACAGCGCCGAACGGCTGAAACAATATTTGGCCGCCTTCGACCCGACTTTCGTGGGTGGCACGGGCACTCCCGCACAGATGGCGACGGTGCGAACGAGCTACGGCGTCACGGCCGAAAAGGTCGGCAGCGGAACCGACTATGCCGTCGCGCATTCGTCTTTTGTCTATCTCATCACTCGTGACGGCAAGCTGCAGGCGTTGATGCCGTTCGGGCACAAGGCAGATGACTACGTGCACGATATTTCCATGTTGTTGAATTAAACGTGAGATACATCTTTGCCAGGCGTGCAAGTGCGGTCATCGCCGCGGTAGCCCTGGGTGCCGTTGCGTGGGCGGCGTTCGCGCCCGTCACCTTTGCTTCGCGGGAAGAAAATTTCGAAATCCCCAAGGGAACTTGGGCCCGACGCATGGCGGGGAACAAGGTGGAGATTCTGCCGTCCCGCGTTTTTCTCACCGTCGGTATCAGAGATGTATTATTGCTGAGGAATCTGGATGACGTGCCGCAGATTTTCGGCCCGACCTTGATGATGCCGGGCCAAAGCTTCCGTCTGCCGTTCGAAGTGGCGAGTAGTTATCAATTTGCCTGCACGGCGCATGCGAGCGGTCAAATGACCGTGGTCGTGGATGAGCGACCGGACACACCTTGGCGGCGGCTCGTGTGGAGAACAAGAAGAATTTTCAGGGTCGTCGCGTAAATGAACAAATTTAAAGAGATTCTGCCGGCGATGGCCGTCATCGCAGTGTTACTGGCTGCGTGGTGGTTGATCGTTGCCGAAACCCGCAGCGTTATTTTCCCGACGCCCTGGCAGGTGGTGACCGGCATCGTCGAGCTGATCAAGGACGGCACGCTGTTCACGCACATTGGCGCTTCGTTGATGCGCGTCGGCGTTGGGTTCTCCCTGGCGGTGCTGGTCGCCGTGCCGTTGGGACTGTGGCTGGGCTGGGTGAAATGGGCCTACTCGACGCTCAATCCGCTATTTCAGATATTGCGCCCCATTTCGCCGATCGCGTGGATTCCCATCGCCATTCTGTGGTTCGGCGTCGGCAATGCCTCGCCGATCTATCTGATCTTCATTTCGTCGGTATTTCCCATGATTGTGCAGACCACGGCCGGCGTGCACACCATCGAGCGCCGCTATCTGCGCGCCGCGGAGAATTTCGGCGTTTCGCGCTACACGCTGTTTCGTCAGGTGGTGATTCCTGCAGTATTGCCGCAGATCATCGTCGGCATGCGGATCGGGCTCGGTGTGGCGTGGCTGGTGGTGGTCGCCGCCGAAATGATTGCGCTGCGATCGGGACTGGGATATCTCATCATCGATTCCCGCAACGCCGGCAATCGATACGATCTCGTGATCGCGGGAATGATCATCATCGGATTGATTGGATTGCTGCTGGACGGCGTGATGCGGCTGCTGGAGGGATTGAAATCGGTCAGGTGGCGCTATGCGCACTAAGATCGAACTGCAGCGTGTCCGCAAAGGATTCGCATTTAACGGCAGCAAACTGCAGGTCGTTGAAGACGTCAGCCTCATTGTGGGGGACGGCGAGTTCGTTGCCATCGTCGGTCCATCGGGATGTGGGAAAACCACCTTGATGAATCTGGTCGCGGGGTTCGTGCAACCGGATTCCGGTTCGATCCTCATCGATGGAGTACCGCGCGCTGAACCCAACGCCAAGGGCATTCTCATTTCACAGCAGGGTTCGATCTTCCCCTGGCTTACCGTGCAGCAGAATCTGATGTTCGGACTGAATGATCATCCGGAGGCCGACAAGAAGGGGGTGGCCGATCATTACGCGGCCCTGGTGGGACTAAAGGGCTTTGAGGGCAGCTATCCGCACGAACTCTCGGGCGGGATGCTCAAACGGGCCGAACTGGCACGGGCGTTCGCGGTGAAGCCCGAGATCCTGTACATGGACGAGCCGTTCTCGGCGCTGGATGCCCTGACGAACCTGCGCATGCGCAATGAACTGCTGCGCATCCTGGAGGAGGAGCGTCATACCGTCATGCTGATTACGCATGACGTTGAGGAGGCCATTCATCTGGCCGATCGGATCATGGTGTTGTCGCCGAGACCCACGCGAATTCAAGCGATGTTCAAGGTGGATCTGCCGCATCCGCGCAGACTGACCAGTCCCGAAGTGCAGGAACTGCGCGTTGCCATCCTGCATGAGCTTGGCGTGGATCGGAATGCGGAATGAGGGGGGCGCGATAGACATGAGTAATACTCTCCAACCGGAAGACCTGCTGCGCATCGGGGCACCCGCACGCAACGCGGTCGCGACCGGGGATATTCCCGGGGCCGTTTCTCTGGTTTGGCGACGCGATGAGTTGCTGCAACTCGAGAGCGTCGGCCTGCGCGACATCGAGGCGAAGCTGCCGGTCGAGCGCGATACGATTTTTCGTATTGCCTCGATGAGCAAGCCGGTCGTCTCGGTGGCGGCGATGATTCTGATGGAGCAGGGAGCGATGCGGCTCGATGATCCGATCAGCAAGTGGGCCCCAGAATTCGCGCGGATGCGCGTGCTGCGTCGTCCGGACAGTCCCTTGGAAGATACCGATCCCGCGCCGCGAGCCATCACCATTGAGGATCTGATGACCCACCGCTCGGGCCTTTCCTATGCATTCACCGCAAAAGGACCCTTGTCGCAGGCGCTTGAAAGCCGGTTCGGTCTCAAATTGGCAGGGTGCAGCTCTTCTGACGAATGGATGAGCGCGCTGGCATCGCTGCCCTTGAGCTTCGCGCCCGGCGAGCGGTTCAACTACGGTCACTCGACCGATGTCCTGGGATTCATCATCGGCCGCGCGGCGGGCGCCAGCATGCGCGAGGCTATGCAGCAACTGTTGTTTGCTCCATTGCGCATGGCCGACACGGACTTTTGGGTGCCCCCTGAAAAGCGCGCTCGAGCGGCCGTGCTTTACCGGTGCTCAGCGCCCGGGACTTTTACGCCGCTGCCGCTGGACGGTTTCTTGGACGCCTCGCCGCCCGTGATCACGGCCGGCGGCCAGGGTTTGGTCTCGACCGCCGATGACTACCTTACTTTCGCGCGCATGCTGCTCGGGGGCGGGCAGGTCGACGGCAAGCGGGTGCTGTCGCAGGAATCCGTCCGCTTGATGACCTCAAATCGCTTGACGCCGGATCAGCGACGCGACATCCAGTTCGGCATTCCCTTCTTCATGGCGCAGGGGTTCGGACTTGGCGTATCCGTTGTCATGGATTCGAAGAAGAACGCCTGGATGGGGCCGGGCAGTGCCGGCGCATTCGGCTGGCCGGGACTTTTTGGCGGTTGGTGGCAGGTCGACCCAGAACGCCAGACCGTGATGCTGTGGCTGCAGCAAACCATGCCGCCCCAAGCGCCGCCCGGCAACAGCAGCACGATGGGGGATTCGCGCATGGCAGAAGCGTTCACCCGATGGCTATTCGCGCATCCCAAACTGCTGTCGCTGATGAGCAGGATGGCCGAGCGATCCGGAAGAGCACCGCGCATGCCGGGTGTGGCCGCCGTTCAAGGTTTTCAGAGGGAGACTCAAGCGGCGCTGGCAAGGTTGGCCGGCATTTAGACGTGCCGGCGAAAGATATGTCGAAATGAGCCGGTCTCCCGCGACATAGTCTGGAGCGCGAGTGCTCTGGAAAACGATAGGAGACACGATGAACTATATGATGCTGATCCATCACGATGATGCCGCCCTTGCCAAGGCGAACCAGAAGGAACTCTGGGCCGATTACGCGGCCTTCAATGAAGCTCTCGCGAAGGCGGGAGGCCGTTCCGGAGTGCGGCTTCAGCCGGCTTCGTCCGCAACCAGCGTTCGGGTACGCGACGGCAAGACCGAAATCATTGACGGCCCATATGCGGACACCAAAGAAAAGCTGGCCGGCTATTTTATGGTTGACGCCGCCGGCGTCGAAGAGGCCGTGACCTGGGCGCAACGGTGCCCGAGCGCCCGCTACGGCACAATCGAGGTGCGTCCGATCTTGGACGTGAAGCAATAACGTTGCCATGAGCAGCGACAAGGCGCGCCGGACTGTCGAGCGGATTGCACGCGAAAGCTACGGCCGCCTTGTCGCACTCCTCGCCGTGAGGACTCGCGACGTTGCTTCCGCGGAAGACTTGCTGGCAGAAGCATTCGCAGCCGCGCTCGAGCAATGGCCGGCCCAAGGCGTGCCCACCAATCCCGACGGCTGGCTCGTCACCGTTGCCAAGCGGCGTCATTTCGACATGTTGCGAAGAGGGCAAGTCCAATTGAATGCTGAGCCTCATTTGCAGATGCTGACCTCTGAGATCGAAGAAGTCTCGCACATGTCGGAGGAGCTGCCTGATCGGCGTCTTGCCCTGATGTTTGCTTGCGCGCATCCGTTGATCGAGCGGCGGGCAAGGGCACCCCTCATCCTGCAAACGGTTCTTGGCATAAGCGCAAAGGCTATCGCCTCGGCATTCCTCGTCTCGCCGGGCAGCATGAGCCAGCGTCTGGTCAGAGCCAAAGCCCACATCAAGGAAAGCGGCATTCCCTTCAGCGTGCCGGATCAAAGCGACATGCCGGAGCGATTGAATGCGGTGCTCGAAGCGCTGTACGCCGCATATTCAACCGGATGGGATGATGCTGACGAAGGCGCATCGGAACTCGCGCCGGAAGCAATCTGGCTCAGCAACCTGATCTCCAAGATGCTTCCCGATGAGCCGGAAGCCAAGGCTCTACTGGCGATCATGTTGTATGCCGAAGCCCGGCGCAACGCTCGTCGCAACGCCGACGGGTGCTACGTCCCGATGGACCTTCAGGATGTTTCGCTGTGGGACAGAGCTCAGATTGCGCATGCCGAGGAACTGCTGCACGCCTGCAATCGATCCGGACCGACCGGACGCTACCAGTTGGAAGCGGCTATCCAGTCGGCGCATATAGCGCAAAGGCTGACCGGCGCAAATTGTTGGCCGGCGATCGTAGCGCTTTACGATCATCTGGTTTCGTTGACGAACTCTCCGGTGGCCCTGCTCAACCGGGCTGCCGCATTGGCTGAGATCGCTGGGCCGGATGCGGCTTTGGCGGAACTGCGCACGATCTCGACGGACAGGCGCATCCTCGGCTATCAGCCTTACTGGGCGACACTGGGACATTTGAACCTTCGCGCCGGCAATATTGAGGCAGGTTGCGAGGCGTTGAGGGTCGCGATTGGATTGTCGACCGACAATGCCGTACGGCAACACTTGCGGCTACGCTTACCCTTCTGAGGGCCGATCGACCAATAACTGCGCAATCGAGGGCGTCGCGCTCGCGGGGATGATGGCGCCGCGATGTTGAATCACTGCGCCGGCAAGCGCGTTGGCCGCCCGGCAGCAATCCTCGGGAGTGCGGCCTTTGAGCCAGGCGGCCAGGAATCCTGCGTTGAACGCATCGCCTGCGGCGGTTGTATCGATGACCGCCGCGACGGGAGCAGCCGCGATTTTCGTCACGGTGGTGCCGTTGCTAAAAAGGCACCCCGCCGCGCCGAGTTTGATCACGACAAACGGGGCCTTCGCCGCATGCAATCGTGTCAGGGTGGCTTGCGGCGATCCATCGCCCCATAAACGCTGCTCGTCATCGTAGGTGACGAAGAGCAGCTGCGATGCCGGGAAAAGCGCGGACGACGCGGCACGCGCTGCGTCCGCCGAAGGCCACAAGGCAGCGCGGTAGTTCGTATCGAAGATGACAGCCGTTCCACCCGCCGCGAGCCGCGTCAACTGATTGAGGAGCTGCGTGCGATCCGCGTCCGGCAGGATCGCCAGGCTAATAGCGCTAAGGTAAATCAGATCGACCCGCGCCAATTCGGCGGCGATGCGATCGTAGCCGGGATGTTGCAGCAGATATCGCGCCGCCGACTCTTTGCGCCAATACAAGAAACTCCGCTCGCCGCGGGCATCGACCTGAATCAGATACAGTCCCGGCAGACGGGCGGGGTCGCGCAAGGTGAGCGCAGTATCGATGCCTTCGGCCTGCCAGCGCTGTACCATTCCATTGCTCAACGTATCCGTCCCGAGCGCGGTGACGTACAGCACTTCGATTGTGGGGCGTGCGAGACGCGCCAAATACAAGGCCGTGTTCAGCGTATCGCCGCCAAAGGTTTGGTGCAGAGACGCGAAGGGCGTGCCGTTGAGTTCAATCAGGCATTCGCCGATGAGGGCCACGCGTTTCTTCCCGTCCCGTGGCTTGAGCAGTGGCCGTCCGCTGTTCATCCATTCGATCCGGCATCGGGCAGCGCCGCCGCGCCCAGCGCACCGTGCCGGGCGATGAGCTCGTACGCGGCGCCGAGCGCCCGTATGAAATCGGCATTGTGCGAAAGCTGGGCGGAAAACACACCGGATAAGTTGAGAAACATCGGCAGGTCGTGCCGCGCGTCACCGGTTGCACGCCGGCCGCATGCGGTGAGCTGCACGCGGAGCGGATCGACGATCGGCGTTGACGAGGCGGCGCGCGAGCGGACGAAGTGCATCCAGGCAGCGACGGCCAACGCGAGCCGCGCGAGCGGCCGGTGCGCGCGAATCGCATCGGCGACCGTGCCGAGGATACGAATCGGCAGCTTCTGCGAGCCGTCCCAGGCGATCTGCGCCAATTGGTGCCGTACGCCTGAATTCTCGAAACGTTGCAGGATGGATTGCCGGTACGCGGCGAGGTCCACGTCGCGTGGGGCGCTGAGGGACGGCTGAATGTCCTCGAGCATCAGCCGCTCGATGAACGCGCGCAGGGCAGGCTCGGCCATCGCCTGCGCCACGGTCTCGAGCCCGGCCAACAGACCCAGGTAAGCCAGGGTCGAATGCGCGCCGTTCAGCAGGCGCAGTTTAGCCCGCTCGTGAAAGGAAACATCGCGGCTCAGCGTGATGCCAACCGAGGCCCAGTCGGGCTGTGCTGCAAAGTCCGTCTCCTCCACGACCCATTGCACGAAACGTTCGCGCTGGACCGGCCATGCGTCCTGAAGCCCGAGCGCTCGCGCGACGCTTACGCGCAGCGCCGCGTCGGTCGCGGGCGTGATGCTGTCGACCATCGTGCGCGGGAAGCGAGTGCGTTCCTCGATCCAGCCGGCAAGGGCGCGGCCGCGGCGCGCAGCGAAGGCCAACACCGCGCGGCGCAACGTCAGGCCGTTGTCTGAGAGATTATCGCAGGAGACCACGAGGTAGGGCGCCAGACCGTGCTCTTGTCGCAGCTGCAATCCGCGCGCCAGCCACCCGATCAGACTTCGAGGCGCTTCGGGATTGCGCAGGTCGTGTGCGATATCCGGATGATCGAAATCGAGCTCGCCGGCGCCGTCGAGGCAGTAGCCTTTTTCCGTGACCGTGATGGTGACCAGTGAAGTGTTGGGAGCGGCGAGACGGCGGCTCACCGCGGCCGGATCCTCCGCGGCCACGAGCATCTCGCGGATCGCACCGATCACACGCAGCGTCGGTGCCGCATCGAGCTCGGTGAGCGTGTACAAACCATCCTGCGGTGCCAGTGCATCGCGCACCGACGCGGTCTTGAGCGAGACGGCAGAGATGGCCCGGCTGGCATCCCGTTCGAGAAGCCGATCGAAGAAGAATGCCTGGTGCGCCCGATGAAACGCGCCGGGTCCAAAGTGCACGGTGCCGATGCTGGCAAGGGTCCGATCATAGTGAGGCCGCAGCACGTCCGGAGGCACGCGCGCCAGCGTGCGCTCGCACAGGCGCTGCAAGCCCGCTGCATCGACTGCAGTTGCAGCGCTCATCGAGGTGTCGGCAGCAGGAACAGCCATCGGGGTGGCGGGTCCGGTCGCTGTCACAGCGTTACTCTCAGGGCAACCAGCACGTTGTCCCTCGGATGCACGCGCAGCACGTCGGTAACCGGTATCATATAAGTATGGTAGCTGGAATCAGAATTTGTGCAAATATCACCGCCGTCCGGGGATCGGTGACCCTCAGCAGTGGGCGGGCGCAGCCGCTGATCCGGCCGTTGGTTTGGTACACTGTGTGCGGTCCGGTCGCGGCAGCGATCGGTGCATGCGACTTGGCGGCCGGGCGACTCCCAAGCGTTGCCGCAACAAAGATGGGCCATGAGCGGCCGCGTTAAAACATCCAGTCGTTCCGCGAGTGGCGCGAAGAAAACCGCCCGCGAGTCCCCGCGCGCGAGCCGCACGAACAGCCGCGGCAAACTCACGATCACCGATATTGCGAATCTCGCCGGCGTGTCGAAGAAGACGGTGTCGCGCGTCATCAACGAGGCGCCCTACGTCAACAAGAAAACCCGCGCTCGAGTCGAGGGCATCATCGCCGAGCATGGCTACCAACCGGACCCGCAGGCCCGTGGTCTGGCGTTTCGTCGCTCATTCCTCGTCGGTATGATTCATGACAATCCCAATTCTCAGTACGTGGAGAATGTCCACCTCGGGATCTTCGACGCGCTCGCCAGCCGTGGTTACGAGTTGGTGATCCGACCCTGTGACCGCCGCAGTCCGACCTTTCTCGATGACATGCGTGGCTTCGTCGAGCGGCTGCGCCTGTTTGGCGTCGTTCTCGTCCCGTCTGTATCGGAGGACGACCGTCTCGCGAAGCTGCTCGAAAGTGCGGACTGCCCGTACGTGCGTATCTCGTGCGCCGCCGTCGATACGCCGGCGCGCCTCGTGCTGACGCATGATTGGCACGGTGCCGCGGCGGCCGCACGCCGGCTGGCCGAGCTCGGACACCGGCGCATTGCCTACCTTTCCGGGCCGCCCTTGTTCCGTTCGTCGCACGAGCGCGGCGCGGGTTTCATTGCCGGACTGACCGAATACGGACTTGAGCTCCTGCCGGAACTGACGATTCTCGGCGCTTACACCTACGAGTCCGGATTGGCTCGCGGCCGCGAGTTGCTCACACGGCCGGACCGCCCGACGGCGATCTTTGCCGGCAACGATGAGATGGCGAGCGGGGTCTACGGCGCGGCGCATGAACTTGGCATGCGTATCCCGGAAGATCTCTCGATCATCGGCTTCGATGACGCGCCGATCGCCTCGCGCATGTGGCCCGCCCTGACCTCGGTGCGTCTGCCGGTGCGCGAGATGGGCAGGGCGGCCGCCGAGAAATTATTCGCGAAGCCGAAGGAAGCGGCCAAAGCGCCTGCCGCGGAATTCACTCCCACTTTGATCGAGCGTCAGTCGACGGCGCCTCCTTCCGGTGCGTCGGCGCGCCGCTCCTGACCGCCTGCGACCCGGTCGGCTGCGGGCCGGATTCCGCGCAGACGTTGCAAAAACTGACACCGGTTACCTATACTGCCCCCATGCCGCGGCCGCTCGTCCTCAACCATGATCGCCTGTTCCCGGCCGACCCCGGGGTGCGCGCAGTCGCGCGCTCGCTCTATGAGTACGTGCGCGACCTGCCCATCATCAGCCCGCATGGCCACACCGATCCGGCCTGGTTCGCGTATGACGAGCCGTTCGGCGATGCCGTGGATCTGTTGCTTGCCCCGGATCACTATCTCTACCGCATGCTCTACAGCCAGGGCGTGCTTCTCGATCAGTTGGGTGTCAGGACCCGGCAGGGTGTGCCGGTGTTCGAGCCGCGCGAAGCCTGGCGGTTGTTTGCCGGTCACTACAAGTTGTTTCGCGGCACCGCCTCGGCGCTCTGGCTCGATCAGGTGTTTGCGGAGGTCTTCGGTTTGACGGTGCGCCTGGAGGCGGCCACGGCGGACTTCTACTTCGATGCCATCGGTGCGGCTCTTCGGTCCGCAGCCTTCAGGCCGCGCGCGCTCTTTGAGAAATTCAACATTGAAGTGCTGGCGACCACCGAGAGCCCCTTGGATACGCTCGAGGCTCATCAGGTGATTCGCCGCAGCGGCTGGCAGGGGCGGGTGATCAGCACCTATCGGCCGGATCCGGTGGTCGATCCCGAGCACGAATCGTTTCGGGACGCTCTCGAGCAGTTCGGCAAGCTGACCGGCCAGGACACTCAGTCGTGGCACGGCTATCTCGAGGCGCACAAGACTCGCCGTGCGGCGTTCGCCGCCCTCGGCACGACCGCCACCGATCACGGTCATCCGAGCGCGGCCACGGCGGATCTGCCGGACGGCGAGGCGCAAGCCCTGTTCGGCAAGATCGTCTCAGGGCGTTTCTCGCCGGCCGACGCCGAGTTATTCCGCGCGCAGATGCTGACCGAAATGGCGAAGATGAGCGTCGATGACGGGATGGTGATGCAGATCCATCCGGGCGCGTTTCGCAATCACAACCGCGCGCTCTTTGCGAGCCACGGCCGTGACAAGGGAGCTGACATCCCGCAGCGGACGGACTACGTGCGCGCGCTGAAGCCGCTTCTCGATCGCCTCGGCAACCACCCGCGGCTCACGGTGATCGTCTTCACCCTGGATGAGTCGGCCTACAGCCGCGAGCTCGCGCCGCTCGCCGGCATTTACCCGGTGCTCAAGCTCGGTCCCGCCTGGTGGTTTCACGACAGCCCTGAGGGCCTGCGGCGCTTTCGCGAGCAAACCACGGAAAGCGCCGGCTTCTACAACACCGTGGGCTTCAACGACGATACGCGCGCCTTTCTGTCGATTCCCGCGCGTCACGATGTGGCGCGGCGGATCGACTGCGCGTTTTTGGCGCGTCTTGTCGCCGAGCACCGCCTCGCCGAGGACGAGGCCGCGGAGACGGCCGTCGATCTCGCCTATCGGTTGCCTAAGCAGGCCTATCGGCTCTAAAGCGCCGGGATGCCAAGGGGGTTTAGCTTGCGCCTCTTCAGTTACTTCCTCCTGATCACAATGTTTTGGCGCGATCACCGGCGTCCACGAGATCAAAGTGGGACAAAGCGCCGTCGCCGACTTTGGCTCGCGCGGGAGGATTTCCTGCTTTGCGATTGCAGCCGTGACATGCCGGAAGCACTAGAGAAATTGTGCGAGAAAAGCGCATGGTTACAAGAATGAGCGCCGGCGACGTGCCGGCGGCCGACGCAACGATTGCGCGCGCGGCTGCGCGCGTCGGTCACTATCGATGGCTCATCTGCGGCATGCTGTTTGCCGCAACCGCGATCAATTATGTGGATCGCCAAATCATTGGTGTGTTGAAGCCGGTACTGCAGACCGAGTTCGCCTGGTCGGAGATGGACTATGCGGACATCGTGTTTTGGTTTCAGACCGCTTACGCGCTTGGATACCTAGGCTTCGGCAGGCTGATCGACAAAATCGGCCCACGCCTCGGCTACGGCCTGGCGATGGTGATCTGGACCGGCGCCCATATGGCGCACGCGGCCGCACGCTCGCTGTTCGGCTTTCAACTCGTGCGCTTTGCCCTGGGCGTAGGGGAATCCGGTAATTTTCCCGCCGGCCTCAAGGCCGTCGCCGAATGGTTTCCCAAGTCCGAGCGCGCCTTGGCCACGGGTATTTTCAATGCCGGAACCAACATCGGCGCCATCGTCACGCCGGTGTTGGTGCCGGCGATCACCTTGGCCTGGGGTTGGCGGGCGGCTTTTCTCATCACCGGTCTGCTCAGCGTCGTGTGGCTGGTCGTCTGGCTGACTGTCTACCGCGATCCCGCCAAGCACGCCCGCGTGAGCGCAGCGGAACTGGCTCATATCCGCCAGGACACCCAGGAGCAGGCGGAGGCGCCAATCAAATGGCAGCGCCTGTTGCCCTTGCGCGCCACCTGGGCCTTTGCCATTCCGAAATTCCTGATCGATCCGATCTGGTGGATGTTCCTTTTCTGGCTCCCCGATTTTTTTGCCAAGCGCCACAACCTGGACCTAAAGAGCTTTGGTCCGCCGCTGGTCGTGGTCTATCTTTTGTCCGATTTCGGCAGCATCGCCGGCGGTTGGTTGTCCTCATTTTTGCTGGCACGCGGATTGCCGCTGCATGCGGCGCGCAAATACGCGATGCTCATCTGCGCCCTGGCCGTCACGCCGATCATCTTTGCCATGTATGTCGACAATCTCTGGCTGGCGGTTGTCATCGTCGGCCTGGCGACGGCCGCGCATCAGGGCTTTTCCTGCAATCTTCTCACCATGCCATCGGATCTTTTCCCGCGCTCAGCTGTGGGTTCGATCGTGGGCATCGGCGGGACCGCCGGCGCCGTCGGCGGGATGCTGATGGCGAAATACGCCGGCTGGGTTTTGGATTCGATCGGCAGCTATACGCCGATTTTCGTCGTCGCCGGCTCCGTCTATTTGCTGGCTTTGGGAGTTTTACATCTGATGTCGCCGCGCTATGCGCCGGTGGTGATCAAGGAGATCAAATGAATTCGAACCGGCGCGACTTTCTTCCGGGCGGGGCAAGCGCAAATACGCCCTGCAGCTGCGCGGGTTCGAAAAAGCACCGATCCACGGCAATCTGGTCCCCGCCATAATCTGCCCGAATTCCTCCACCGGACTACCCGATTGAGCTCTCACACTCGGTGTCGTGCAATCAGGAGGTGGCGGCATGGGGGCTGGAGATCTCGAGATTTGGGTGAATCATTTCGAATATCACGCCCTGCATCGACGCTGTGTAGCGCATGGCCTTTCCGATGTTCTCAGGCCCGATGAGCGGGAGTTGATCGCATGCTCCATCGCAACGTTCCAGCTCGGCGAACAGTCTGACGGGCGGACACTGTTGCGAGCGGCAGAACGTTTCGCAGCCGGACAGGACCCTCGCTTGCCCAGGATAATTGAACTGCTCATCCGCGAGGAGCAGCGCCACGCAGCGCTGTTGCTGGCTTTCATGCAGGATCACCGGATCCCGCTGAAGAGAACCGACTGGACGGATCGGATTTTTCGTCTGATTCGGCGACTCGCCGGATTGCAGGTCCATGTGTGCGTGCTCATCTGCGCTGAGCTGATTGGCAACGTATATTACCGCGCGCTCGAATCGGTTACGGATTGCGAGCGTTTGCAAGTGCTCTGTCGAACCATCGTTTCCGACGAACTCGCCCACGTCGGATTCGAGTCTCAGTTGTTATTCACGCTGCGGGCCGGGCGTGGCACCGGGTTGCGGGCCCTGGCGCGCCCTGCGCATCGGATCTTTTTCATCACCACCGCGGCGGTGGTGTGGTTGACCCACCGTTCCGTATTGCGCCGAGCCGGGCACGGCGGGCGGAGTTTCCTGCGTGCCTGCCTGGCGCAATACGCATTCTACTTGGAGCCAACCGGCATGCCCGCGAGCTCACGAGAGTTCGCGAGCAGGTGAAAGTTTCGCAAGCTTTCAATCAGGTACCGGCGTCGGCGGCGACGTTGCCGCGTGGGGCGCACCGCGCCACAGACCTCCCACCCCCAGTGCCCGCCAGGCAATCGGCAGCCACCGCACCAGGGCGAATGCCAGCCACAGCGCCCATAGCAGCATTGCCGTCTTATACCACCACACCGACAGCGACAAAACCCAGGGGACGGGCAGAGCTCCGGGAGCTTGATCATTGAACCAACTCAATTCGGATGCGTGTTGGCCGATGCCGGCAATGCGCATGTCGGGATTGCCGAGCAACCCGGATGGAATCGCCGCCACCAGCGTAATCACGGCGGCGAGCGACAAGACGATCAAGACCGATTGCAGCAGGTTGAATCGGCGCCTGCTCAATTGCGCTCCGTCAAATCCCTCGCGCCAGCGGATCGCAAACATCCACACGGCAAATAGCAACAGAGCGGACCAAGAGAATGTGCTCAGGCCCAAGCCCAGCAACAGCCATTCGTGCGTGCGCAATGGCGAACGCCGGCTACGACCTATGGCAATGGCGAGCACGATGAAGACGATCAACTCGCCCCAATACAAAATTGCCGGGCCTACTCCGCCGCCACCCGCAAACAGCACCCAACGGGCTTCTGGCATGCGCAACACCGTGTTGACATTGCTGCTCGGGAGTTCAAGGTCGATTTTGGGCGCCCGCGTAAGCAGCGCCGCGCCCTCGCTGTACTGCCAATTAATCTGCACTTGATGTGCGCCCGGCAACAGCGCGAGCGGCAGTACACCTTTTTCCGGTCGAACGGGTACAGTCTGCCCATCGACCATCACGGCGGTGATCTGCGCCATCTCGGGCAGGCGCACGCTATGGCGGCCACCCTGGGTACTGCGATAGGCCAGCCGCAGCGCTGCATTCATCGAGCGCTTGCCCACATCGAGTTCAAGAGCGACGCTGTCGATGGCAAGCGTGCCACCCGGTGCGGCGGCCGGGCGCGATACTTTCAATTTCAGCGTTTCTCCGGCCCTTGGAAAGTACTCGAAGGTCCAATCGCCGGACCGAATATTCTCGGGCAGGACCGCGGGCACGCCGGAGAACTCCACCCGCCACGTGGGACTGACCTTGAATATCCATACTTCGCTCCAGGGTTTGTCTTTGGCAGCCGTCAGCGCCAGCGCATCTACCTGCGCGAGGCTTGAATGCCAGCCGAACTCAGTTGCGTCGGAATCGAAGCCGGCCAAGACTCTCGTTCCATTGTTCGTCTCGATCCCGCTGGTCAGCACGGATTCACCGGCGAGCAAGGGAATTTCCAGAGTAAAGCCGCCCTTCTCAGGTGCGAGCCGCTGCACCGTCGTGCGCAGTGACCAATCCAAGTAAAGCGAGAATTCACGACGTATCCGCACAAAAGGCGGGAACTGGACGGCACCGTGCAGCGCGTCGGCATCATGACCTGCCGCGCGACGGCGCAGCAACTCAATTGTATTGCCGAGCAACCGGCCTGCATTGATGCCCGATATATCCCAGCCCTCACCGCTCACGGCAATCCCGCGAGGCACTTGCGGGAAGAGCAACTGGATCGAGTCGGATGTCGGCAGGTGTGCGCTGACCTTGACTGTGTGCGCACCAGGTTTCAACGGGATCCAAATCTGTTGGTCACCGTCGCGATAGACGCCGGGAACGGGCACGCCGTCGACGCTGATCGCGTCGGGATCAAATCGCTGGCCCGCCGTGGGCAACGCCACCGCGACGGAACTGAGCGCGGCAATCTCGAGACTTGCCTCGAGAGTGGTGGGCGTCAACGCCAAGCGGGCCGCCATGATCTCGGCGCAGTTCGGCACGCACTTGGCGGGTTGTGACAAACGGCTCTCGAGTTCGCTCAGCAATCCATGGTCCGGCGCGCCGGATGCGCGACTCGGTGAGGACATTGCCATGCACGCGAATGCCACGATCAAGCACGAGGCAACCGTGCCGCGCGTTGCGAGCAGCCGTCGCCAATTAGCCTTGATGTCGAGGTTGCCGCGCGTCATCCGCAGGAACAGGGCCGCGAGCAGCGCGACTCCAAGCAGACGCCAGAATGCCACGAGTGTCGGTGGAAGTACGATGAAGCGCACGGATTGCGCAGCCTCGACCGGGCCACTCCAACCGAAGTGGTACGTGGCGTAGCGCCAATGAGGGACGCCGGGGCCTGCTTGTATCGAAGTACCGGGCGCGTAGCGTTGGCGCGACGCGGAACCCAGACTGAGGGTATAGGGATTTGCTTGTCTTGCACCGGTCACCTGCACTTCCGCAAGCTGAGGCGCCGGTGTTTGCGTTACAAGGTTTGTCGCCGGCGCGCTGAATGACGCCGCATGGTCGAGCGCAGCCGCCGCCGGTGCTGAGGCGAGGGTCCCAACCTCTTGATGGGCAAGGTATCCATTCGGCTCGGCAAGCTGGGGATAGAGAGCGAAACGTACCTGCATTATCCCAAAGGGCACCGACACCAAGAGCAGCCAGCCGAGCAGGAGATTGCGCAACCAGCTCACGGCCAATTGCGGCCGCCCTTCCGGCATGACTTTTGTCAGAGCGGCGGCCAACAGCACCGACAATATCAGCCAAACGAGCGACGGATTCTCCTGGTGCAACAAGACCACGGTAGCAAATGCAATGGCGGCGTAGAGCCAGCCGAAGAGTCGTAGAGCGATCACAGCCGTGATCAACAATAGAAACAAATCCAAGAGTCCCCAGCGCTCCACCCACGCATCGGGCGCGCTGTCGGTGCCGAACGCCGCGAGCAAACGGTGCCCGGGTGGTAGATTCAGAATGCCGGACACTCGATCCATGCGCTCGGTCCATCCGCTTGCGGGCATGGCACCGCCTGGCACTGTGATTCGCGCCACGGTTGCCAGATTCAACACGGGGTTGCGCAACTCGACTCCCGTCAGGCCCGAGCTGCCGATCTCGGTCACCAATAAATTATCCGCGCCGCTGCCGGCGCGCATCAGTCGATATGGCGCTCGCATGTCGAGCCGCCAACCGCTGCGCATCGGGCCCGAGATCTGATCGATCGCCGTATAGCCTTGGTGCGAAAAGTCCAAGTACAGCTCGCGCAGCAGGACAAGGTGATTGCCTTCTTGCGGCGAGACGCCACGGCTACGTTCCACAATGTGCACCACGCCGCTCGCGGCGATCCGGTAGCTGGGATATCCCCGCCAGTCCGACGGCACGTTCGCCTGGGCAGGATCGATGGTTTCCGCGCCCTCGAGCGCAGCGACGCGCAACCGGTCATCAGAGGCATAACTCCACACCTCTTGTTTCGGCCAATTGCCTGTGGCAGAGGGAAGGGTGATGGTTTGCAAATTGTCCGCGGCTCGCGCCGCCACCGTGATCGTCCAGCTACCGGCGCGAACCTGAACTCGCAGGTGACCGTCCAGATCAACACTGGCCGGCAGCTCGCTCTCCAGCGACATCGGCTGAAACCCTGGCGGCAACACATTCGACAAGGTTTCCTCGCGGACGTCCCCGGCAACCTGAAAATCCAGCCGCGTGATCAGTCTTGCGGGAATTCCGTCGCTTAAGAGTCGATAGACCTGGACGTCAAGCTGTTGTGCGACCTCCGCTTCGTGTCGCTTGCCAAGCCACACGGCGTCTTTCGGGCGGTCCACCAGGTCGAGCCTGCGGCCATCCAGACTCAGATCGATCAGTCCCGTGTTAGGTGGAATCGGCAGGGATTCAGGTCGTTTAATCCAGGTGAAGTTGCCGGCCACCGCAGACGTACCTGCTGGCACGCGAATTTGTGGAATGCCGGCGCGCGCGACAACGGCCGCGGCAGCGCCGTTCACCGTGACCGCACCGGGCCAATATTCCAAGTTGCCGGGCAGAGACACCCACCCTTCAGCGTAGCTCACCCAAGTCTGCGCGAAGCGACCGCCGCTCTGATGCAGCTCCAGGTTGAGCCGGCCAGGCCACGCGCAAATCCGATTGCTCTCGTCAAGGCCGTCGGTACCGGCGAAGAATGGACAGTGCCGAAATTCCTGACCGTATTGCACCCAGGATTGCCAGTCCTCCAACTCCTTGGGAATCGGCGTTTGGGAGTGTGCCAGAGTACTAAATAAGAGCGTCAGTGCCGCGGTACGCATCCATGTCGTTCTTGTCACTGCACTCTCCTCATGCGAATTATGCACCTGCCGTTATATCGAATTACCCGGGCGATCGGGGTTAAAGCTCATTGGCTCAAGGACGCGAGACATGATATTGAGTGCACCGGATGGCGGTCCCCACCGATACCAATGAATATGCCCTCGGCAGTGACGCCGAACGCGCCGTAGCCTCCTTGCGCAGCTTGGTAATCGTCAACCCGACCTCGGGGGCGGGCGCCACGAGCCGACGGTGGGATTCGATAGCCAAACTCCTGCGGTCGTCGCTCGGCAACTTCGAGTCTGTGCTTACGCGTGCGCCGGGGGAGGCCACGACGTTATCGCGGGCTGCCCTGCGTGATGGTTTCGAGATGGTCGTTTCCGTGGGCGGGGATGGCACGCTCAATGAGGTCGTGGGCGGCTTTTTCGACGGCTCGACGCCGGTTGCGCCCGAGGCTGTGCTGGGCGTCATCGCGCTGGGTACGGGGTGCGACTTCGCCAGGACGATTGATTTCATGGATCTGGACTCAGCCTGCGCGAGGCTTGCAGGGCGCAACACACGCTCCATCGACGTCGGTCTGGCCCGCTTCACGGGCCACGATGGCGCGCCGACAACGCGGATCTTCATCAATGTCGTGTCGTTTGGGGTTGGCGGATTGGTTGCGCGTCTGGTGAGTCCGCGCCTGAAAGCTGTCAGCGGCCAACTGGCGTTTACGCTGGCGACGCTGCGGGCCTTGGCGGTTTATCGCGATAAGACTGTCACTCTCGAGTTCGACGCCACGCCGCCCCGTTCACTTGCGATCACGAATTGCGCTTTCGGCAACGGTCGATATTTCGGTGCGGGAATGCAGGTGGCACCGGCGGCGGAGCTTGATGACGGTGAGCTCGACGTCACGATCTGGTCCGGTTTCGGATTGATGGATTTCATCCGCAAGCGCCATGCGCTCTACGACGGCAGTCACGTGCGGATGCCGGGTGCGCAGGTGCTGCGCACCCGGCGCGCGATCGCGACAAGCGAATCGACGGTCCTGCTGGAGCTTGACGGTGAAAGCGCAGGAAAGCTGCCGGCGCAGCTACAGGTGCTGCCCAACGCGATCCGGCTCAAGGTCTGAACTCAGTGCCCCTGGGCTAAATCGCGCACCTCGCAAGTCCCTTCCCAACCCGGCATCAAGTCCTTGTGCAGCTGCATGAACTCGACCGCTGAGGCTACTGCCTCTTCCTTATTGCGCAATTCCAAGATTGCATAGCCGCCGATCACCTCTTTGGCTTCGGCAAACGGTCCATCGAGGACCTTAAGTTTGCCGTTGCTGATTTGCACGCGGGCTCCCATGGCCAGCGGCATCAGGCCGGCGTTGTCTACCATCCGCCCGGCCTTGGTTTCGCGATCCGTGAGTTTAGCCATGGCATCGAGCAGTGCCGGCGTGGGGGAGGCCACATGGGAGGATGTGACGATAAACATATATCGCATTTGAGAATCTCCTTGCGGGCGAGCCGCGCGCACCCATGCCGCTCTATCTCGCTTATCTGCAACGACGAACGAGACTGCGCCAAATCGACACACGATATGACATCGCGGTGGGCTTCGGCGGTTTGGGGCTATCGATAGGCGGCGAGCTGCGGATAAGGCCCCGAGAGACGACCGCAGCGCCTCCCCTTGTCATCACCTGTCGTCGTGGCGGTCCCGGTCGTCATGTCCATGATCGTCATGATCGTGACCGCGGCCGTGGTCGTGATCGCGGTCGTGATCGCGGTCGTGGTCGTGGTCGTGGTCGTGGTCATGGCCGTGATCGCGGTCAGCATCGCGGCGTACATAGCCTGGTTCGTATTCCTGCGATCGCACAAAGTACACCGGCCGATTGCAGGCGTTGTATTCCTGGCAATGCTTGCGCCAATTTTTGGCATGGCCCGGCGGCACATGTAAGTAAACGGGCGGCGGTGGAACCCGTTGCGGCACAACCAGCATCGGCTCCGCATACACGAGCGGCGGCGGCCTTTCGCTCCCCAGCTGAACCTGACCGTATACACCCGGCGCGACCTCACCCGATAGAATGACGTGAATGTTCAGGTCGCCTGCTCGGCAAATCCCGGCACCCGCGAGCAATAAGGCCACGACTGAAATTAGACGCATAGTTGGAATCTCATATGGATCGGGCGAGTAGGGTATCCGTAGCGGCGACCCTGTTTGACATTGTCGTCCCCGTACTGTGACCAAGTTCACACTTGCCTCACGTTGGGCGCCGCCGCGGCTCTTTAGCGCATTCGGCCGACCGCTGACATCAGATTGGCAACGTAAGCCTGCAATCGTCTGGCGACGGCGCGAGTTTCTGCCGGGTCGAGCATTTCCCCGCTTCTTTCTCGGGCTTCCAAGTCATTCGCCAAGTGCTTGATCGCAATCGCGATGTCGTCCACGACTTTCTGGAGGTCTTCCGGCGTCACGCTGTAGGGTGTCCTTGCTGCCCAACCTAATAGCGAGGGTGCCTGACGGCGGAGCGCAACTCCATTGGCGCACGTCGGTGTTTTGTGGGCTGTTTGTCCTACGACAGGAGATTGTCCGACAGGACGTGACTGTCGCAGCCGACATGCTCCGCCAGTTTTTCGTACAGGGAGGCAATGAGCAGCAATTGCAGGCGAGCATGCATATTCTTTACGTCCACGGCCACGGCTCGGATCCGTCTGGCTTCTTCCCGATAATCCTGGTGATTTGGGGTCTCGCTTCCCGACACGTCTTTTCGCCTGAAGTAAAACGCGCGGATGGTAACAAACCCTGTCTGTAGGAGAGACAGTGCATCTGCTACCAAACGCGTGTCGGAAAATGCTTACGTGCCCGAGGCAGTCGCGTCCCTGCGCGGCCTCAGAGAGCCAAAGCGAGATAGTGTGACAACCGTCTAATTACCGATGGTGGGCGTCGTTCCACTTGTCAGCCTCGACGAGTTCCTGCTGGGCATGCCTTAAGGCATCGATTGCCTTTTCAGCATGACCGCCAAATTCGAGACCCTTGTTATTGGCCTGCGCTGCTTGAACGTGATGGATGGCGTTTTCGGTGGCCCCAAAAGCATCCCTCAGGTTGGGATGATGGATCTCATAGGCGACCGCGACCGTGGTGACGAGAGCGGCAGCCAGCGATGCAATGACAAGCTTCTTCATGTTTCTCCCTCATGATGGATTGGCAACGGCCCAAGTAGATCAGAGCCCTCGCGGCGGCGATGTGAAATTATTCACATGGTGCAGCAAGCGCAGGATATGGGCCGATGGCTCTTCGCGGTGACCGGCGCCGGTAACGATCAGGGTAATGCGCAATGCACCAGGTCTTCCGGGGTCCAGGCACGCAACAATGCCGTCTACGAAGATATTCGTTGCATCTACGAATGCATTCGTAGTAACCTTCTCCGCATGCAGAAACCGTCAACCCCCAAACCCACTGTCATGGAACTGGCAATCCTGCGCGTGCTTTGGGAGCGCGGGCCTTGCACGGTACGCGAAGTGCATGAAGTTCTGGATGGCCAGAAGGCCACGGGCTACACCACGGTTCTCAAGATGCTGCAAATCATGACGGCGAAGGGCATGGTGATGCGCAATGAGGCTGCGCGGGCCCATGTGTATGTAGCCCGTCAACCGGCCGAGAGTACCAAGCGCCAGCTGGTGAGTGACTTGGTGCAGCGTGCGTTCGCCGGCTCCGCTAGCCAATTGATGATGCACGCTTTGTCGGGAAAGAAGACATCGCGCGCGGAGATTGAGGAGATCCGCCGCATGTTGGACGAACACGAGAGGAAAACAAAGTGACTAATCCAGAAACAATACGGGTACTGGGCTGGTGCTTACTCCACTTTATTTGGCAAGGTGCCGTACTGGCGTTGGTACTTTGCGCCGTGCTGTCGCGCCTGCGCAGCCCGCAGGCGCGCTACGCAGCTTCCGTATGCGCGTTGGCCGCGATGTTGACTGCTCCGGTCGTCACCTTTGCGATTTTGTCGCAACCGGCGCAGTCGGTCGGGCAGTTGCCAATGGGCGGCCTGGAGATCAGAAATGGCCTGGAAGCGGTGCAGGCAATCGCTACCCTGCCCGAAGCCCAAGCAGCATCAGGCAGGAGTTCGATCGACTGGATGAGCTACGCCGTGCTGGCGTGGTTCGCAGGTGTTTACATGTTCACGCTGCGAACCCTCGGCGGATGGATGCTGCTGATGCGCTTGCGTCAACAACATGTGCAACCGATCGCCGGCAATTTGCTCAAGACGTGTCTGGCGCTGCAGAGACGACTGGGTGTCTCGCATGCCGTGCGCTACGTGTGCTCGAAAGCTGCGGAGTCGCCCGCCGTATTCGGTTGGTGGCGGCCGGTGGTGGTGCTGCCGCTGTCGGCACTTGCCGGCCTGTCGCCCTGGCAGATCGAAGCGATCATCGCTCACGAGCTGGCGCACGTGAAACGTTGGGATCTCTTGGTCAACGCATTTCAAATTGCGACGGAAACCCTGCTTTTCTATCACCCCGCTGTCTGGTGGGTGAATCGGGTCATTCGCAACGAGCGCGAACACTGCTGCGACGACATAGCCGTGCAGATGTGCGGCAATGCGCATGATTACGCCCGCGCACTGGCCCAACTCGAAGAATCGCGCTCGACATCCGCGTGGGCCATGGCGGCCAATGGCGGTGTGCTGACATCGCGTATCGGCCGGCTGCTCGGTATGAACCGCGCCGCTCGCACCATGTCGGCAGGCGGATTGGCGGTCATCGGCGGCTTGTGCGTCGCGGGGGTTTTGATGGCTGGAACAACTGTTGCGCAGCTCCAGAGCTCGGTTGCGCAGACCTCGGTACCCGCGCTCTCGGCAACGGTTAGCGCACCGTCAGTGCAGGCGCCGGTTCTGTCGGCACATGTGGCAGCGCAAGTTTGGTCGCGTTATCTCCATCTGGCGCGGCTGGAGGCCGGGGATGCGGCCGCGCCAAGCCGTCGAAGCAGGGAGGCGGCACAAAAGGCTGCGTCCAACGAAGAACGGGGTTCGTACATCGAGGGTCTGCAATCCGCGGGACTCAAAGATTTGACGGTCGATCAAATCATCTCGCTGAAAATTCATGGGGTGACGCCGGATTACATTCGAGAGCTGCGTGCCGCCGGCGTGGAAGGGAGTGCTTCGGATCTCGTGGCCCTGAAAATACACGAGATCACGCCGGAGTATGTTCGCGGTCTCGCGGCCGCGGGTCTTGCAAACCTGCGCGTGCATGATTACTTGGCGGCGAAGATTCAGGGGGTGACGCCTGAATTCATTCAGGGAATCCGCAGTCATGGATTCAAAGACCTGACGCTTCGGCAGCTGATCGCGCTGAAAATGGCGGACATTTCCTAAGAGGCATCCGAGTTATGCGCGCCCCACAAACCTTCGCCCGCATCGCACGAGCCTGCGCCGTGCTCGCACTATTTCCACTGATCGCCTTCGGCGCGATCCAAGGCGGAAGTTGGAGTCTCGCGCCGACCGATCAGGCTGACAGGGTTCAATTCTCACTGCAGGGTTCGCAAGGCGACGATCACTTCAGCACCTCTTCGCCGTGGAAATTGGCGGATTTGCAGGGCCTGGATTGGGCGGCCGCGGCGAAGCACGATGTAAGCTTCAGCATTGTGCGCGATGCAGGAACCATCGAGTGCAAGGGATTCGTGCAAGAGCAGCGCGGTGCCGGGTTGTTCACGTTTCAGCCAAACCCGCAGTACCTGCCGGAGATGGCCAAGCTCGGCTATTCCTTCGAGGGCAAGGAGCTGTTGTCAGCGACGATTTTCGACGTCAGTTTCGATTTTGCGCGTTCCATGCAGAGCGCGGCCGTGCGTGGATTGGATGCGGGCAAGCTGTTCGCGTTTCGAATTCATGGTGTGACGCCGCAGTTCATCCGCGATCTGCGCTCCGCCGGGATCGAAGCGGCCGACGCGGGCAGGCTCATCGCGTTTCGTATTCACGGCGTGACGCCCGAGTTCGTCAGCGAATTGCACGGCGCAGGGATAAACGTGACCGATGAGGGGGAACTCATCGCATTCCGGATTCACGGAGTCTCGCCGAAGTTTGTCGGCGAGATCGACCGCTTGGGTTACGCGCACGCGCCTCCGGATCAGCTGATTGCACTGCGCATCCATGGGATCACGCCGGAATACATCGAGGGACTGCGATCCAAGGGCTTGCAAAACCTGACGCTCGATCAACTCATCAGCCTGCGCATTCACGGCGTCGACTAGATCGAGGACACGCGCACCGGTGCGTTGCGCCTCACCGACAGCGCCGCCGCTTCGGCCAGAACTAGCGAGGCGACGCCATCGCGGTAGCCCACCGCGGGTGTTTCCTTGTCGCGCAGGATGTCCACAAAATGCCGCATTTCGCGGCGGTAAGCTTCGGCGTAGCGTTCCAGGAAGAAGTTCTGCAGCGCATCGCCCGCCGATCCGCGTTCCGTGCAGGTGGACACGGTGCTCATCAAAACGTTGTCGGCGCGTACCGTGCCGGCAGAACCAAAAGCCTCGATGCGTTGGTCGTAACCATATCCGGAGCGGCGAGTGTTGCTGATGACGCAGAGCCTACCGCTCTCGGTCCGCAGTAGCGTGCGTGCGGTGTCAACATCGCCCGCCGCTTCGATTGCCGTGTCGACCAGGCAACTGGCGCTCGCGAAGACCTCCATGGGCTCCTCGCCCAGTAGCCAACGCGCCATATCGAAGTCGTGGATTGCCATATCCTTGAATAGACCGCCGGACACGCGGATATAGGAAATCGGCGGGGGAGCCGGGTCGTGGCTCACGATGTTCAAGCTTTCGAGCTTGCCGATGGCCTGCGACTCAATCCGAGTCTTGAGCGCGCTGAAATGCGGATCAAAGCGCCTGTTGAATCCCACGAGCAGGGTTGCGCCGGATAATTGTGGTCCCGCTTTTCGCGCGCGGGCCAGATCGAGATCCAAGGGTTTCTCGCAAAAAATGGCCTTGCCCGCGGCAGCCGCCGACAACGCTTGATCCAGATGCGCATTCGTCGCGCTTGCGATGATGACGCCGGATATCGAGGCATCGCCGAGGACTGCGTCCAAGTCCACGACCAGAGCTCCCGTTTGATTCGCAAGCGCTTCGGCTGCCGCGCGGTTCGGATCCACGACATATTTGAGCTTCAATTCCGCCGAACCGGCGGCATTGCGGCCATGGATCTGTCCGATCCGTCCCGCCCCGACAATGGCAACGTTGAACATTGCCTTAAGTATAATCAAACACTCACTTCTCGTTGGGTGAGATCCTTGCCCGATTCGACTAAAAATATTGATCTGATCGCGGTCGGCCGCTCGAGCGTCGACTTGTACGGAGAGCAGATCGGCGGCCGGTTGGAGGACATGGGATCATTCGCCAAATATGTCGGCGGCAGTCCCACCAATACCGCGATCGCCGCGGCACGGCTCGGCTTGCGAGTGGCTCTGCTGACTCGTGTCGGGGCCGACCATATGGGGCGGTTCATTCGCGAAGAACTCGAGCGCGAGGGCGTGGATGTGCGCGGTGTGCGCACCGACCCCGGGCGCTTGACCGCCCTGGTCGTGCTCGGCATTCGCAATCGCGAGTCCTTTCCACTCATCTTCTATCGCGAAAACTGCGCCGACATGGCGCTCAGCGAACTCGATCTCGATGATGCGTTCCTCGCCTCTGCGCGAGCGGTGCTGATCAACGGCACGCACTTATCGACGCCCGGCGTGTTCGCGGCGAGCCTCGGGGCGGCGCGGCGAGTCAAGGCACACGGCGGCCGCGTGGTATTCGACGTCGACTATCGCCCGGTGCTGTGGGGCTTGACGGCTAAGGATCTCGGCGAGAATCGCTTTGTCGCCGATGCGGGCGTGACTCAACGCCTGCAGGCCGTGCTGCCCCTGTGCGACTTGATCGTCGGCACCGAAGAAGAGCTTTGCATACTAGGTGGTTGCATCGATCTGCTTGCTGCGATTAAAAATATCAGACTGCAAACCGCGGCCGCCTTGGTTTGCAAGCTGGGCGGCCGGGGCTGCGTGGCCTTTGCAAACGCCATCCCCGATGATATTGAATCAGGCCTGGTGATACCCGGATTCAAGGTCCAAGTACTCAATGTGCTCGGGGCCGGTGACGCATTCATGGGCGGCTTTCTTCGCGGCTGGCTGCGCGGCGACACTCTCGAGCAATGCTGTCGCCTGGGAAATGCGTGCGGCGCGCTTGTGGTGTCGCGCCATGGCTGCGCGCCGGCCATGCCAACCTGGTCCGAGTTGCAAATGTTCATGTCTGCGGGCGGAGAGCTTCCGACCGAGTCTTTTATCCGCCATTTAAACCATTTGCACTGGGCAAGCACGCGCCGTCGCGACTATCCTGAACTCATGGTGTTGGCGATTGATCATCGCAGTCAGTTTGAGGCTTCCGGGGATTTCGGTTCCCCCGATCGCGAGCGGATCGCAAAATTCAAGACGCTGGGTCTGCGCGCGTTGCACGCGGCCGCCCGTAACGACAGCCGTTTTGGCGTGCTGCTCGACGGCCGCTACGGATTCGACGCCTTGAGCGAGGCGGCTGATTTGCCGTATTGGACCGGTCGACCGATAGAAATCCCGAAATCGCGGCCGCTGGCATTCGAAGGCTCCGCAGACGTCGCTGCCGAGATCTCGACCTGGCCGCTGAATCACGTGGTCAAATGTCTCGTGAGCTACCATCCGGACGACGCGGTCGACCTGCGGGGCCGGCAAGATCGCGAGTTGCGGCGTCTGTTCGACGCCTGCAGAAGAACGAGTCACGAATTGCTGCTTGAAGTCATGCCGCCGCGAGGCATGCCCCTCGATTCGCAGACGACCGCGCGCGCCCTGTCGCGAATATATGCCCTGGATGTGCGGCCTGACTGGTGGAAGCTGCCGCCGAGCGGGGATGCGGCGAGCTGGAAAGCAATTCAGGACACGATCGCTCGAGAGGATCCCTTGTGTCGAGGGGTCCTGCTCTTGGGGCTGGCGGCACCCGAGGCTGAACTCGTCGCATCGTTCGCCGCAGCCGCACCATTTGAAATCGTAAAGGGTTTCGCCATCGGCAGGTCCGTTTTCCACGATGTGGCCGGCGCCTGGTTCGCGGGTCTGCTGAGCGACGGCGACGCCTCCGAGGCGATGTCTACCAAATTCTCGAGCCTGGCGAATGCGTGGCAGAGTGCGCGGCGGAGTGCTCAGGAGCACGCTCAGCGCGCAGGATTCGACCTGAAGACCATACCGAGGTGAAGACCACAGTGAAGACCCTGCGATGCACCGCGGCGCAAGCGGCGGTTCGCTACTTGGCGAACCAGTACGTGGCGACGGGCTCGGGCGAAGTGCGCTATTTCGCGGGCGTGTGGGCCATATTCGGCCACGGCAATGTAGCCGGTCTCGGCGAGGCGCTTTACGCCGCGCGCGACTTGCTGCCGACGTATCGGGCGCATAACGAGCAGGCGATGGCCCATGCGGCGATTGCATTCTCGAAGCAGCTTAGGCGGCAGCGCGCCATGATTTGCACGAGTTCGATCGGGCCGGGCGCCACCAACATGGTGACAGCGGCGGCTTTGGCCCACGCCAATCGACTCCCCGTGCTGTTTCTTCCCGGCGATAGCTTTGCGACTCGCGGACCCGACCCGGTGCTGCAGCAGATTGAGAGTTTTACGGACGGCACCGTCTCCGCCAATGACTGCTTCAAACCGGTTTCCCGGTATTTCGACCGCATCACGCGCCCCGAGCAATTAGTAGACTCGCTGCCGCACGCCATGAACGTGCTGCTCGATCCGGCCGCATGCGGTCCGGTTACCGTGGCTTTCTGCCAGGATGTGCAAGCGGAGGCGTTTGAGTACCCGGAAGCTTTCTTTCGCCGGCGAGTGTGGAACATTCGCCGCCCCCGGGCCGATACCCGGGAAATCGATCAACTGATCGCTCTTCTGAAATCGGCCCGCGCCCCGTTGATCATTGCGGGCGGGGGAGTTCACTACAGCGGCGCAGAAGAACTGCTCGCGGCGTTCGCGAGCAATACGCACATCCCCGTGGCTGAAACCCAGGCGGGGAAAGGCGCATTGCCGTGGAACCATCCATTCAATCTCGGCGCGATCGGCGTAACGGGCGCGAGTTCCGCCAATGCGGCGGCTGCCAGGGCGGACCTGGCGGTTGGCATCGGCACGCGATTGCAGGATTTTACGACGGGCTCACGGGCCTTGTTTACCGCCGCAAACCGCCGTCTGGTCCAAATCAACACGGCGTCCTATGACGCCGGCAAGCACGAAGCGGCGAGCGTGGTGGGCGACGCGGGGGCGGTTCTGTCGGATCTCATGCAGCGCTTGGGCAACTGGCGCAGCGGCGGTGACGAGGCGGCGATGCAAGCGGAAGTGTCGCGCTGGAATCTCGACTGGGAAGCCGTCACGGCGGCGCCGGGCGCCGGTCTGCCGTCGGATGCGCAGGTGATTGGGGCCCTGTGGCGCAACGCGTCGGAAAACGCGGTGGTGGTCTGCGCGGCGGGCGGCCTGCCGGGAGAGCTTCACAAGCTATGGCGGTCGCGGGCGGCAGACGATTATCACGTCGAATACGGCTACTCCTGCATGGGCTATGAGATCGCGGGGGGCCTCGGCGTAAAAATGGCGCAGCCGAATCGCGATGTGTATGTGCTGGTGGGCGACGGCAGCTACTTGATGCTCAATTCCGAATTGGCCACCTCGATCTCACTGGGACTTAAAGTGGTGGTCATCGTTCTCAACAATCGCGGCTTTGCGTGCATCAATCGCCTGCAAAGAGCGACTGGCGGGGCCGCCTTCAACACGCTGTGGGAGGACTCGCCGCACGTGACCATTCCGGACATTGATTTTGTGGGGCATGCCGCGAGTCTCGGCGCGGTCGCAGAGAAGGCCGGGTCATTGGCTGCCCTGGAACAAGCGCTACGCCGGACGCGAGAGTCCGATCGCACCCACGTGATCGTGATTGACACGGATCCGGTGATCACGACCGCCGCGGGCGGCGCGTGGTGGGATGTGGCGATACCCGAAGTCTCGTCCCGCAGCGAGGTCGATGCGGCTCGGGCGGCGTCCGTGAGTTCCCGCCGGAACCGGCGGCTGGGAGATTAGCGCATGAGCATTCGATTTGGGGTGAGTCCCATCGCCTGGATCAATGATGATCTGCCTGCGCTCGGCGGCAACACGCCGCTCGAATCAGTGCTCGCCGATGCCCGCGAAGTAGGTTTTTCGGGCATCGAACTGGGGGGCAAGTTCCCGCGAGAGCCCACCGTGCTGGCGCCGCTGCTGAAGCGACATCAACTTGCCTTGGTGGGCGGCTGGTACAGTGCAAGCCTGCTTACGCGCTCCGCCGAGGCTGAAATCGAGGCCTTGCAATCTCATTTGGCGCTGCTGCAAGCGATGCGTTGCACCGTGTTCATTCTCGCGGAGACCAGCAACGCGATCCATGGCGATCAGGGCCGTCCCCTATCCTTGACACCGCGGCTCGCCGATTCCGCGTGGCCCGCGTTCGGCCGCAACCTGACCATCGTCGCCGACCACCTCGCGCAAGCAGGGCTGCGCATGGCCTATCATCATCACCTGGGCACCGTGGTGGAGTCGCAGCGCGATGTGGATCGATTCCTGGAATTCACCGGCAACTCTGTTGGGCTGACCCTGGACACGGGCCACGCGGCACTCGGCGGCGTGGATTTCATTGGGCTCATTCGCGGCCATCCGCAGCGCATCGCGCACGTGCACTGCAAGGACGTCCGCTTGAGTGTCTTCGGTGAGGTGAAATCCGCCGGCAAGAGCTTTCTCGACGGTGTGCTCAGCGGGATGTTTACCGTGCCCGGCGACGGAGATCTCGAATTCCAAGGCGTGATGCACGCGCTCGCGCACATTGGCTATGCTGGATGGATGATTGTTGAGGCGGAACAGGATCCGGCCGTGGCGAATCCAAAATCCTACGCGGCGCTCGGATTGAAGACCCTGCGCCGCGAGGCGTCGGCGGCAAATCTCGGCAAGGTGGTGCGTCCATGAGCAAGCTTTTGATTCAGCCGGGCCCCGCGGATGAGGCGGGATGTGTGCTCAACGTCACGCCGGAGAGCGCCGGCTGGCGGCACATTGGATTCCAGATACATCGCTTGAGTGCCGGACAGCTGGTGCGCGGCGGCGCGCGCGAGCGTGAAACTTGCCTGGTGGTGCTCGCCGGAACCGCCGATATCTCGATCGATGGCGAAGTCTTCGCGGGCATCGGCGGCCGCGGCTCGGTGTTCGACGATGCGGCACCGGGTGCCGTGTACGCGCCGGCCGGCCGGAACTATTCGTTGAGCGCGAAGGGCACGGTTGAGTTGGCCGTCTGCTCGGCTCCGGGCAGGCCCGGTCGCTCGCCGCGCGCGATCGCCGCCGCCGAGATGAGCAAAGAGGTGCGCGGCAGCGGCACCAACACCCGGTACGTCAGAAATATTCTGCCGCAGACCAAGGAGGCCGACAGCTTGCTGGTCGTGGAAGTCATCACGCCCGGTGGACATTGGTCGAGCTATCCGCCGCATAAGCACGACACGGCGACGCTCGGCAAGGAAACCGTGCTGGAGGAGACTTACTACCATCGCTTGAATCCGCCGCAGGGATTTGCATTCCAGCGCGTGTACACCGATGAGCGCGATCTTGACGAGACGGTGTGCGTGCACGACGGCGATGTCGTGCTCGTGCCGCGGGGCTACCATCCCGTAGGCGCGGCCCATGGCTACGACCTGTACTATCTGAATGTCATGGCAGGGCCGGAGCGCAATTGGGTTTTCCGCAACGATCCCCAGCATGCCTGGCTCGCCGTGCAACCCAACTCAAGAACACCGCACTGATGCGCGGCCTCGCGGCTTCCATGCTGTTGGCATGCGCGGCGATACTCGCCGCCGGATGCTCCGGTAAATCGGGCGCGAATTCAATCCAGATTGTCGCCAGCCTGCACGACATGACGGAACCATTCTTCGTCGCGGTGAAACGGGAGCTGGACTTGGAGGGCGGACGTCTCGGGGTCACGATTGCCGTGGAAGACGGACAATCCAATTCGGCCAAACAGACCGCGGACATCGAGGCGGCCATCACAAGTGGCGCTCAGGGCATCATTCTCGCGCCAAACGATGTGAACGCTCTCGCTCCGGGCGTCGAGGAGGTCATCAAGGCGGGGATTCCCATCGTGACCCTGGATCGCAGGGTCGACAAAACCAGCGCCAAGGTGCCGCATGTCGGGGCGGACAATGTGGCGGGCGGACGCATCATGGCGCAATGGGTGATCCAGGCCTTTCCGGACGGCGCCAGGATCCTGTTGATCACCGGACAACTGGGATCGAGCCCTTCCATCGATCGAACGCGCGGCATCAAGGAAACCCTGGATGCGGCGGGCGGAAAATACAAAATTGTCGCGGAACAATCGGCCACCTGGAAGCGCGAGCAGGGTTTGACGGTGACGCAAAACGTGTTGACCTCGCTCGGCGGCCAGTCATTGCAGGCAGTCGTGGCGGAGAGCGACGAGATGGCCCTCGGTGCCCTGGAAGCGTTGCGCTCGAGCGGCGTTTCCGGCGTCAAGGTCATTGGATTCGATGCGACGCCCGAAGCGTTGAAATTGGTTCGCAGCGGCGATATGGCGGCCACCGTCGAGCAGTCGCCCAAAGCCCAAGCGCAAGCGGCACTGGAACAACTGGTGGCGCACATCCGCAAGCAGACTCCGATGGCGGGTGCCAACATCGTACCGGTGCTCATTACCCAATCCAACGTCGATCAAGCCGAGCGCATTGGCGAAGTCCGGTAGCGGCCAGATGTCCGCCGCAATCCTTTTGGATGTTCGCGACGTTTGCAAACAATTTCCGGGCGTACGGGCCCTCGACGGCGTCGAACTGCAGGTCGCGGCCCAAGAAGTGCACGCCTTGCTGGGGGAGAACGGCGCCGGCAAATCCACCCTGTTGAAAATACTGTCGGGCGCGTTGCGCGCCGACCGGGGCGAGGCAACGTTGGACGGCGTCGGGCTCGAGGCGAGCGAGTCGCCGCGCGATCGGCAGCGCCTGGGACTCATCACCATCTACCAGGAATTCAATCTGCTGCCCTTCATGTCGATCGCGGAGAACCTGTACCTGGGCCGGGAACCGACACGCCGCGGAATTATCGATTGGGCCGCCCTGTACGAGAACTCGCGGACTTTGCTGGCAGGTCTCGGCTTGAGCGTCGATCCCAGGCGGGAAGTTGGTCATTTGAGCGTGGCCCATCAACAAATGGTCGAAATCGGCCGCGCGGTCGCGCAGAAAGCCAAGCTCATCGTCATGGACGAACCGACAGCGGCCCTGAGCGGACGCGAGGTGGAAATCCTGCACACCGTTATCCGAGAGCTAAAGGCGCGCGGTGTGAGTTTTATCTACGTGACGCACCGCTTGGATGAAGTAAAACAGGTTTGCGATGGCTTCACGGTCCTGCGAGACGGCCGCTACGTCGCGCGCGGCGAGGTGAGGGACGCGGAGATTCGCGATTTGGTGCGTCTCATGGTCGGTCGCGACGTGGAATTTTCCAGACGCGCGCGCACGGCTAACCCTGGTGAAACAGTGCTGGCCGTCAAGGGCATCTCGCGAGCGCGCGAATCGATCGGCCGACATGCGATTGCGCTAAGAGATCTGTCCGTAGAGGTGAAAGCCGGGGAGATCGTCGGGTTTGCCGGGCTTGTGGGTGCCGGGCGCACGGAATTGGCCCGGATCATTTTCGGTGCCGATCGATGCGATGGCGGTGCGCTTTACGTCAATGGTTTGGAAGTGAGTCCGCTGCGATCGCCGCAAGAGGCAATCCACGCCGGCATTGCGCTGGTGCCTGAGGATCGAAAGCAACAGGGATGCTTTCTGGATCAGTCGATCAGCCAGAACATGACGCTGCCGAGCCTGAAGCGAATCGCACGCTGGCGCATTTTTGTCGACGAAGTGAAAGAGCGCCAATTGGTGGACCAATACCGAAGCGCGTTGAGCATCAAGATGGCCAATTCGGCCGTGGCGGTCGGCACACTATCCGGCGGCAACCAGCAGAAGGTTCTGCTGGCGCGCTGCATGGCCCTGCGACCCAAAGTCTTGATCGTCGATGAACCGACGCGAGGCATCGATATCGGCTCGAAAGCCGAGGTTCACCAGTTGCTCTTCGACATGGCGCAAAGCGGCATCGCGGTAATCGTCATTTCCTCTGAGATGCCAGAGGTGCTCGCGCTCAGCGATCGGATCATCGTGTTTCGAGAGGGCTGTATCAGCGGAGTGCTCGATGCTCGAGACGCGACGGAAGGCAATTTGATGGAGCTCATGGCCATTTCAACTGTGGCCGGCGCTCAGCGCACGGCGTCGGTATGACGGCGAGTCGCCATATGGATGCCGTGGGCTGGCTCCGGCGCTACGGCACCTCTTTGTTCCTGCTGGCGCTGATCCTGTTCTTTGCCCTGGAAAATTCGCGGTTTCTCTCGATACGCAATATCGCCAACATCCTGACCGAGGTATCGATTTACGGCATCATCGCCGTGGGCATGACCTTCGTCATTTTGACGGCGGGAGTCGACCTTTCCGTGGGCTCGCTGCTGGCGTTTGCGGGGATGGCAGGCGCCTATGTCATGAAGGCCATTGGTGCCGACTTTTCGCTGAGTTGGTTGGTGGCGCTGGCGACGGCCACGGCGGTCGGAAGCCTCGTGGGGTTTTTGCAGGGCAAGGCGGTGACCGTCTTCAGCATTCCGCCATTCATTGTGACCTTGGGCGGCTTGACCATCTGGCGGGGCGCCACGCTGATTCTGAATGATGGCTCGCCCATTTCCGGCTTCGACGCAAATTATCGATGGTGGGGAACCGGATCGATCGCCGGCGTGCCCGTGCCCATCGTGCTGTTTGGCGTGATTGTGGCGGCGGGTTTTGTCACCCAGCGCTACACGCGCTACGGACGCTATATCTACGCCGTCGGAGGTAATCCCGAGGCCGCCCGTCTCAACGGCTTGAACGTCGCGGCCATCATCACCAGTGTGTACTTGATTGTTGGCGCGCTCTCGGGATTAGCGGGGTTCCTTTTGTCTGCCAGACTGGGGGCGGCTGAAGCCGTCGGCGGCATTGGCTATGAATTGCGCGTCATTGCCTCGGTCGTGATCGGCGGAACCAGTCTCGCCGGTGGTCGCGGTGGTGTGGGAGGCACGATCGTCGGAGCGCTATTGATCGGCGTGCTCACCAACGGCTTGGTGATCATGCACGTCTCCTCCTACTGGCAACAGGTGGTTATCGGCCTCATCATCGTCGCGGCCGTTGCGTTTGACACTTACGCGAAATCGCACCGCGAGTAAGGGAAAGACAACCCGGACCAGGCGCCCCTGGGATTAGGCGAATTTGTAGAACTGCGGCGCTGGAAATCCATCTTCCATCGGCGCAAACGGATGGCGGTACTGGGAGCTTGCACTTTCCGGCTACCCTATGTAGACTTACTACCATGGGTAATAAAGAGCGTGATGTGCGCATGTCCCTCCAGACCTTGAAAGTGCTGGAGGCATTTCTGGATAACCCCTCCGAGCAATTATCGGGCGCGGAAGTGCATCAGCGTTGCCGGCTCGCGTCGGGTACTTTGTATCCCATCCTGCTGCGGCTCGAAGCAGCCGGATGGTTTGTCAGTCGGTGGGAATCCATTGATCCATCGACCGCGGGTCGTCCTCGTCGGCGTCTCTATCGATTGACGCCGACCGGGCTCAAGCGCGCCAGCGAAGTTTTCGCCAGCTTTAACCGGGGTGTTCTTGCATAAACCGGTGCGGTCACCGGTGCCAGGAGGAGCCATGACTTCCGAGCGAGAGTTGAACTGGATCGACGGGTTTTCGCGAAACTTGGTTCACCGCGCGGCGCGGCGGGCGCCCGAAACCTTATCGGAACGATTGGAAGAGGAGTGGTTGGCCGACATGGCCGAGCGGCGCGGGGGCTTCTCGCGTCTGCGCTTGGCGGTCGGCTGCTATTGGGCAACTTATACAATCGCGCGCGAGCACAGCGTGGCGGTGCGTGAGCAAAGAGTGGCGGTTGCCGCAGCCGGACCTCGCGTGGCACGGGTAGATTTTTCTGGATTCGAACAGGAGGACGCATCGCCATTCTCGCGGCGCGGCGCCACGTTTCTGTTCGTCGCGTTTTTGCATGCGGCAGTGCTTTGCGGGTTGGCCGTGGGCATAAGTTCCAAATTCACAAAGCCGATTCCAAACCGCTTCGAGGCTACGGTCATCGAGAAGCGGCTTCCGCCCAGCGTTCTGCCGCCACCGCCCGAACCCAATTGGAGCACGGTGACAGTCGACCGGCCGCCAGTGGACCCGTTGCCGCCGATAGAGCGGGAATCCCCGCCGCCTATGGGCGACACGAAGGGCTTGACGACAGAGGCGCCGAGGGTGGACCTGCCGCCGCCGCCGCCCGTCAACGCGAACCGCGTGCCGGGCGAACCTGGGAAAGGATTTCCCAATACAGCGGATTTTTATCCCAGTGCTTCCATTCGCTTGGGCGAAATGGGTGTCGCGGCCGTCAGGGCATGCGTGGACCCCAATGGGCGCCTCACTTCAGATCCAAGCATCGTGCAATCGACTGGAAAGCCGCGGCTTGATGAGGCCGCGCTAAAACTCGCACGAGCGGGCTCCGGGCACTACCGTGCGACCACCGAGGACGGCAAGCCTGTGAGTTCCTGCTACGCGTTTGGAATCCGGTTCGAACTGAGGAACTGAATTTCTACGCGGGCGAGTCCTGATATGATCCGGCGGTGAAACTTTATTATTCCGCCACATCTCCGTATGTGCGCAAATGTTTGGTGAGCGCACATGAGTTGGGCCTGCGCGAGCGTATCGAGCTCCTGCCGGCCGCGCCGCATCCCATCAATCGCGATCGCGTGCTCATTGTCTGCAATCCACTGGGCAAAGTCCCCACGCTGGTCACCGACGACGGCACCGCGCTCTACGACAGTCACGTAATATGCGAGTATCTCAACGCGTCGGGCGACGGGCACTTGCTGCCCGAGAAGGCGTCGGCCCGCTGGCCGGTGTACCGCGACCAAGCTCTGGCCGACGGCATATTGGACGCCGCGGTGCTGGTGCGATACGAGACTTTTGCGCGCCCGGAGGCCCTGCGCTGGAAGGATTGGATCGACGGTCAAATGGACAAGGTGAATTGCGGCCTGGTTGAACTTGAACGCCGTGCGGGCGCTTTGAACCGGGTCGATTTGGGAACCATCGCGATCGGCTGTGCCCTGGGCTATCTTGATTTTCGCTTTGCTTCCCTCGGCTGGCAGAAAACTTATCCCAAAACCGCCGCATGGTTCGCGGATTTCGGCGCGCGGGAATCCATGATGGCGACACGGCCGCCCGCTGCCTAGTTCAGTTCACGAATCCAGATATTGCGGAAGCTGATGGGCGCCGACGGGTCACCGTGCGCCTGCAGCTTGATCGCTGCGCGTTGATACGGCCGGTACGTCGGCTGACCGATGTAGCGGGTTTCGCCGGTCAGCTGAAAATGGTTTTGGACCAGCACGCCGTTGTGCAGAACGGTTACATAGGCAGGACTCTTGAGCGTTCCATCCGACTCAAAGGTCGGCGCCGTCCACACGATATCGTAGGTTTGCCACTGTCCCGGTTTGCGCATGGCGTTGACGAGCGGGGGCGACTGCTTGTAGATGCTCGCTGCCTGACCATTTACGTAGGTTAGATTTTTCCATGAATCCAGAATCTGCACTTCGTAACCACCGTCACCGGTACCCGTCGATGCGAGGAAGACGCCGCTGTTGCCGCGCAGCTGACCCTCGCCCGTGATCCCGACCGGAACCTTCCATTCCAGGTGCAATTGATAATTTCTAAAAAGCTGCTTGGTCTCGATATTGCCAACTGACTTGTCGACCGTCATGACGCCATGACCGACTTTCCAGGCCGCCGGAGCATGATCCTTGGTGTTCACCCATTGATCCAAGTTTCGGCCATCGAACAAAATGATGGCGTCGGAAGGCGGCGCCCCGGGCTGCACGCCCGGCATGATCACGGGCGGAACTGGTTCCCATTGCTCGGTCGCCTTCGGGTCCCCTTGAGGAGGTTGCTCGGCGGCTGACAGAAGACGGAAAGGCCCAAGAATCAGGCCCGCCAACGCGATCGATCGTACGAAGTTAACAGGTCTCGTTTTCATGATTACACCGTGCAAATTTTCAGCGCTTCGGCGAGCGACACGAACGGGTCGCTGCGCGTGGGGACGAACTCGTGCGCAACGTAGGCCTGATAGTTCAAATCCGCGATGGCGGCGGCGACGGCACGATAGTTCAGCTCCTGGCTGTCATTGATTTCATGCCTGCCGGGCACGCCGCCCGTATGGAAGTGTCCGATCCAGTTGATGTTGTCGCGAATGGTGCGGATCACATCGCCTTCCATGATCTGCATATGATAGATATCGTACAGCAGCTTCACCCGCGGCGAGTTCACCCCGCGCATGACCGCCACACCAAACGCAGTGTGATCACCTTGGTAGCCCGGATGATCCACTTTGCTGTTGAGCAGCTCGACGCAGACCGTGACGCCCTGCTTCTCGGCCATGGGGGCGATCTTGGCCAGGCCCGCCACGCAGTTTGCGACGGCGGCGTTTTCGTCGATGCCCGCCACGCGATTGCCGAACATGGCGATGACGTTTGCCACGTGCGCCTGCGCTGCGAGCGGCAGCGCTGCCTCGAGTTCTGCCAGGAGCAGTGCATGGTTGGCGGGATCATTGAACCCGGTTGCGATAAACTTCTCGCGTCGGCTCGCATATCCCATCGACACCACCAATCCGGCGTCTGTCGCCGCGGGCCATTCGTCCGGGAACAACAGATCGATCGCCGCAAACCCGATTTGCTTCGTGCGGCGACAGAATTCGGGGAGCGGCGTGCGTGAATAGGGCCAACGGCACACGGATTGTTTGAGCCGGCCGGATACCGTCGTGCTTTCGCCTGAGAGCGTCGCCGGCGCGGAGCAAGCCTCGATTGGATCGGCAAGCACGCCCGCGGCCGCAATCGTCCCCACGCCGGCCGAGTGAGCGAGAAACTTTCTTCGGGACAATAGTTCCATGAATCGCGATAGAATAAGCCGAAAACCGCGGCCGTGACGAGGGAAAACGAATGCAGTCTGTGCGCTATGACGCGATTGTCGTCGGCTCCGGCATATCCGGAGGATGGGCTGCAAAAGAGCTCACGGAGAAGGGCTTGAGGGTCCTGCTCCTCGAGCGGGGCCGAAATGTCGAGCACGTGAAGGATTACGTCAACGCCACCAAAGCGCCCTGGGAATACTTGCATAGAGGCGGCCGAACCTATGCCATGGAGCAGGCCTACCCCGTGCTCAAACGCGACTATCCGCTCAATGAGAAAAACCTCGCCTTCTGGGTAAACGAGAAAGAATCGCCCTACACGGAAATAAAACGCTTCGACTGGTATCGAGGCTATCAAGTGGGCGGCCGCTCGCTGACCTGGGGGCGCCAGAGTTATCGGTGGAGCGATTACGACTTTGAAGCCAACGCGAAAGAAGGTATCGCGACCGACTGGCCGATTCGATACAGCGACCTGGCACCGTGGTACGACCACGTTGAAACGCACGCGGGAATTTCCGGCTCACGCGACGGACTGCCGCAGCTTCCCGATGGACAATTCTTGCCGCCCATGCCGCTCAACTGCGGCGAGGAACTCGTTGCCGGCCGGCTGAAAGATGCATTCGGCGGCAAGCGCCACATGATTATTGGGCGCGTCGCGAATGCCACCAAACCGCTGGAAGGCCGCGCGCCGTGCCAGTACCGGAACGCGTGCTGGCTGGGATGTCCCTATGGCGCCTACTTCAGTACCCAATCCTCGACGCTGCCGGCTGCGGTGAAAACCGGAAAGCTCACCTTGAAGCCCTGGTCGATTGTGACCGAGGTCCTGTACGACAAGGATCGTAAACGTGCGACGGGCGTGCGAGTGCTCGATGCGGTCTCTGAGAAGACCACAGACTACACCGCGAAAGTGATTTTCATCTGTGCCTCGACGCTGAATTCGACCTGGCTGCTGATGCGCTCCGCGACCGACGTGTGGCCCGACGGTCTCGGCAGCAGCTCAGGAGAATTGGGGCACAACCTCATGGACCACCACTTTCGCTGTGGCGCGGAAGGAAATTTGCCGGGCTTGGACGACAGGTACTACTACGGGCGTCGTCCCAACGGCATCTATGTTCCGCGATATCGCAACTTGTTCGGCGACAAGCGCGATTATTTGCGCGGGTTCGGTTATCAGGGAGCGGCGAGCCGGGAGGGATGGATGCGGGCCGTCAAGGAATTGGGTGTCGGCGCGGAATTCAAGGACGAAATGAGCTTACCCGGTCCCTGGAAGTTCGGGGCCACCGGCTTCGGCGAAATGCTCCCCAATCACGCCAACAAAATCGGGCTCGATACGCAAAAGAAAGATAAGTGGGGATTGCCGGTCCTCAAAATCGACTGCGCCACCGGCGAGAACGAACGCCTGATGCGCAAGGACATGATCAATGACATGGCTGAGATGCTGGAGCAGGCGGGCGCGAAGATGGTGAAAACATTCGACAGCGGCTCCTTTCCGGGGATGGCCATCCACGAAATGGGGACGGCTCGGATGGGACGCGATCCGAAGACCTCGGTGCTCAACTCGCACAATCAAGTGTGGGATGCACCGAACGTTTTCGTCACCGACGGCTCCTGCATGGCCTCCAGCGCCTGTCAGAATCCGTCGCTCACCTACATGGCGCTCACCGCCCGGGCGGTGGATTTTGCCGTGAACGAGCTGAATCGCCGCAACCTGTGAGCTGAATTATGAACGAGTCATCCGAAACGGAAACGGAGCAGCTGCAGCGGATCAACCGACGCGAAGCCATTCGTCGCGTCAGTGCGCTGTTGGGCGGAGTTGCATTCGTCGGCGGCAGCGATCTGTTGGCGGCCGTTGAAAAGGCGGGAGCCGCCGCTTTGGCACCCGGAAAATTCAGCGCCCAGGATGTTGCATTCCTGGACGAGATCGCCGAAACGATTCTGCCCGAAACGAAGACACCCGGCGCCAAGGCCGCGAAAACCGGCGCGTTCATGGCGCTGATGGTCACCGACTGCTACAGCCCCGCGGAGCAGAAGGTGTTCCTGGAGGGCATGCGCAAAGTGGACGAGGCGACAAGAAAGGCCAACAGCGTTGCCTTCATGGCGGCGACGCCCGCGCAGCGGCTCGCGGTGCTCACGGCGCTTGATCACGAACAGAAGCGCGCGATGGACGCACGTGAAGCAGCGGATCGCCGGAGAAAAGGACTGTCGCCCGTGACTGCCGATGAGATCGGAGCCAAGGCGGAAAACGCGCGGGGCACCGTCGACGCCGCGGACACGGGTATGCGTGAGCCCGCCCATTACTTTCGCATGATGAAAGAACTCGCGCTGCTCGGCTACTTCACCTCCAAGATCGGCTGCACGCAGGCGACGCGCTATGTCGAGGCACCCGGCCGCTTCGATCCCTGTATTCCCTACACGCCAGGTGAGCCCGCCTGGGCGTCGCATGCATGATATGTATTGCTCGTCGTTGGAGCGAAGCCGGGTATGAAGCTACGGATTCCACCCGGACGAAGACTGTTGCGCTTGCGGTGAGCAACGATAGTCCGTCAGGCAAAAAGGTCCCGTGTACTTTGATCCGTAGAGGCCGTTCATTTGCTTTGACGCATACACGCCGTTCATCAGCAGAGTTGGATCGACATCTCCCGGCGACAAATGCAGGCTCCGGATGCCGTAGTTCGGCTCCGAAAGCTGCGAGACGTAGTCTGTCGCGCACGCCGAGAGCCCGAGACAGACAATCAAGGCTGAAATGAGTCTCATGGTTCGGCTCCAAGTCAGGTTGGCGGGTCGAATTGGAGTGAATTTAATATCACGATCATGGAGCGCAAGCAACGCCCGGGGTTTCTGAGAATCCTCCCAGCCTATCTGACGGCGCGCGCGGCGGTCTCGATCACGCGGGCGACAGCGCGAGGTTGGGAGATGTGTATGAGGTGGCCTCCCTTGATGACGGTCACCTTGGACCCGGCGCGATTGGCCATGCGCCGTACTGCGCCTGAGTCAAGCGATCGATCTTCGGTGGCGATGATCGCGTAGCTCGGCTTATCGTGCCAGGCGGCAACGCTCAGCTTGCTGTTGAAGGCGGCGCCTAATATTGGCATTTGCGAGCGCGCCATGAATTCGGCCGTCGCCTTCGGCAAATCGGCGCCTACGTCGGCCGCAAACTTCGCCGGATCGAGGAAGATGAACCCGTCTTTGGCCGGCCTCAAATCGTTGCTCGCCTGCTTCATCGGCGGAGCCGCCTCGGCGCTGGTTTCTCCGATATCGGGCTGGAGGGCGGCGACATAGACCAGCGCCTTTACCTTGGGGTCGTTGCCGGCGACGGTGATGATCGAGCCGCCATAGCTATTGCCGACGAGAATGACCGGGCCGTCTAACTGGTCGAGGACGCGCCGGGTCGCGGCTACATCCTCCTCGAGCCCGGTCAGCGGCGGTTGCACGATGCTGACGCGATAGCCGTCCTTGCTCAGCACGTCATAAACGCCCCGCCAGCTCGACCCATCAATGAGTGCGCCATGAACGAGTACAACAGTCGCTGCCGCGCCGGGCGACTGAGCCGATTGCGCATGGGTAGCGGCGGCGAGCATCAGCGCCATCGTCGCCCCTAGAATTCTTTGAGTCGTCCTCATGCCCCCTCCGCTATTGTTTGGTGTGGCCGCGGGCATCTATTGCTGCTTGCCCGTCCGGTACGGATCCTGCAAAACCGCGGAGCCGGTCTCCAACAGGGACTTCAAGTTGGAAATGATTTTCGGCCACCCGCCGGATACCGCCCCGATGAGACTCGACGGTTCACGCTCGATGGTGTGAGTGATGGAAAGCTTAACAGCCGCGCCATTGGGCTCCAGTTCCATCGTGCAGAGCGACTCGCCCTCGGCCTTGAGCTCGGGTTTGATCTGATGCAGCCAGCGGATCACCAAGCGCCGCGGCGGCTCAGCCTCGACGATCTCACCGGCGTCGCTGATGCTGCCGTCGGCATGCACCATCTTCCAGGAAGATCCCGGCGTCCACTTGCTTTCGCAGTGCACGCCGAACCAATACTGCTTCATGAACTCCACGTCAGTAGTCAACGCCGACCACAGCTTCTGCGGGGTCGTGCGGATGTAGATCACATAGACAAAGGTCGATCTAGCCATTGGCTTTCTCCAGGCGGTGTTTCAGATCCGAGAGCGCCTTGAGGCGCGGCTTTTCGAATTTGGCAATCCAGCGCTCATAGATCTCCTGCAGGGGTACCGGATTGAGGAAGTGCAGCTTTTCGCGGCCGCGCCGCACGGTGGCCACCAGGTTGGCCGCTTCCAGCAGGTCGAGGTGCTGCGTCACGCCCTGCCGCGTCATGTCCAGGTGTTCGCACAGTTCGTTCAGTGTGCGGCCGTCGTGCGCATGCAGCAGATCCAGCAGCTTGCGCCTGGCGGAATCGGCCAGGGCCTTGAACAGCACGTCGACGTCGTGGCGCTTTGCCATGCTCTATACGCAAGTAATTACTTGCCTAAATAATAGGCAAGTGGCGACTTGCATGTCAAGACCTGATCCTACCCTGCTGAATCCACAGGGTCCCCGGCGTTTCCGGTCAGCCGCCGGAGCGCCATGTCTTTCTCATTTTTCTTCAGGCAACGCGTAGGCAAGGTAGGCGCTGCCTTGCGGAGCCTTGCGATTGCGTGAGTTGCTGGCGCAAATGACGATGTATTGCTTGCCGTCGATCAAGTATGTCGCGGGTGTTGCCGTGCCGGCGAACGGCATCTCGGTTTCCCATAGCAGTGCGCCGTTCTCGGCGTCAAAGGCACGGAATTTACGGTCAAAAATCGTCGCGCCGATAAAGAGCAATCCGGACGCCGTCAGGATTGGACCTCCATAGTTTTCGCTGCCGGTGTTTTTCAATCCTTTGGCGGCGAGTTCCGGGTACTCGCCCAACGGGATCTTCCACAGATATTGTCCGGTGTTGAGGTCAATGGCGTTCAACGTGCCCCACGGCGGTTCGACGGCGGGATAACCGTCCGGATCTTGAAATTTGTCGTAGCCGGTGAAGCGGAATTTCGCCTCGGCATCGGTCACATTCAACGCGGCGGTCATCTCCTGTTTGGCGTTCGACCCCGGGACGCGGGTCACGTCCGCTTTGCCCATGAGATTGTCGCCGGTCTTGATGTAGTACAGCAGAGAAGCCAACGTTTCTTCGGGAATGTCGGGAAAGGGCGGCATGCGGCCCTTGCCATCGTGAATCGTGGCCGTGATCTCGGCGTCGCTGAGCCGCTGATCGATGTCGATCAGCGAGGGGAAAGCCGGCGGCGACCCGGCACGACGATCGCCGTGGCAGCCCGAACACTGCTGTCGATAAAACGCAGGCCCGCTGCCTGCAACCGGAGTATTTTCCGCGAGCATTCCCGTCCAGGGGACGTCGTTCGAGTTGATATAAATGACGCCGCGGCGGGGATCGACCGCTTCGCCGCCCCATTCGGCACCGCCGTCAAAGCCGGGGAACAAGATCGTCGGTCTGCCAACGGTGAAGGGCACGAACTGGCCGCCACTCTTCATTCCGCGGAAACGCTCCAAAGCATATTGATGCGCGTCGGGCGTTCGCTGGGTAAGCATTTCTTCTGTGAGCCGCTGTCGCGCATAAGGCGCAGGCGCCAGCGGCAACGGTTGAGTCGGCGAGGTCAGTTCGCCCGGAACATCGCTCCTTGGGTAGGGACGTTCGTCGATCGGGAATAACGGTGCACCTGTCACCCGATTGAAAACGTACACGTAACCCTGCTTGGTTGCTTGGGCAACCGCGTCTACTCGCGTGCCGTGACTCGCGACCGTCAGCAAGTTCGGCGGGGCCGAGAAATCGCGATCCCAGATATCGTGGTGCACGCCCTGAAAATGCCAAATGCGCCTGCCCGTGGACGCATCCAAGGCGAGCAGGGTGTCGGCATACAAATCAATGCCCGCCCGATCCGCGCCATAAAAGTCACTGACCGCGGAACCGGTGGGGGCATAGACGATGCCGCGCTTTTCGTCCAAGGCAAAGCCCGTCCAGTTATTGGCGGCGCCGGCATTTTTCCAGGCATCGGTTGGCCAGGTTTCGATGCCCGGCTCGCCGGGACGCGGAATGGTGTGGAACGACCAGCGGAGTTTTCCGCTGCGCACATCGTATGCGCGAATATCACCGGGCGGCGCCGGTGCCGATTCGGTGGTTCTAAAACCGACGATGATCAGGTCCTTATAAAGAATGCCGGGGGTCGTCAACGATACAAAATGCTTCTTGCCGTCGCCGCGCAAGTCCTTGCGCAAATCGATGCTGCCCGCTTCGCCGAATGAGGCAATGGGCTTGCCGGTCTTCGGGTCCAGCGCATATAGAACATTCATGACGCCCGCGAGCAGCCGCGCCTCGCTGCCGCGGTGCCAGTACGCCAAGCCGCGCTGCGGGCCCGAGCCTCTTACACCCGGATCAAACCTCCACAGCTGCCTGCCGGTGGCCGCATCGAGCGCGATGACGTTGATCGTAGGAGTGTAGGCGTACAGGGTCCGGCCGATGATGAGCGGATTGGTTTGCGGACTCTCTCCACTGTCCAGGTCGAAGCGCCAGGCCAGCTGCAAGCGGCCGACATTGGCCTTGGTGATTTGCGTGAGCGGCGAAAAGCGATCACCACTCACATGGCCTCCGTAGGTTTCCCAACCCACGTTTACCGGTGCGGCGCCGATGTCGAGGGACACCAGCAAGGTCAGAAAACCAACGCTCCGAAGAAAACCAACGCTGCGAAGAAAACCAACGCTGCGAAGAAAACCAACGCTGCGAGCGGAATGCGCCATTCGATCTCTCCCCCTTTAGGCTGAGAATTGCGTTTGACCGCCCACCACCGTGCGCACGATCTTGATGTCCTTGATCTTTGCCGGGTCGATCGCGTGCGGATCCTCGGCCAGTATGACGAAGTCGGCCAGTTTGCCGCGCGTGATCGATCCCTTGATTGACTCCTCGCGCGTCGCGAAGGCGCCGTTCAGGGTATTGACGCGCAGGGCCTCGTCCACGGTGATGCGCTGATTGGCGCCCCATACCTCGCCGTTCCAGCCCGTGCGCGTCACCATGCCCTGGATGCCCATCAAGGGAGAGAAGGGACCCGGATCGAAATCCGAACCCGCGGCCGCCGGCACGCCGGCATCGAGCAGGGTGCGGTAAGCCATGCAACGCTTCATCAGCTCCTCGCCGTAGAAATGAAACTTATCCGGGTTGTAGTACGCGTACGAGGTGAAGAGAGCCGGCACGGCGCCGATGGCCTTGATCCGGCGCACCAGATCGTCCGTGATGAGCGTGCAATGCGTGATTTTTGGGCGCGCATCGGCGGCGGGCGTGAGAAGCAGCGCGCGCTCATATGCGGAAAGGACATGATCGATTGCGACGTCGCCGTTCGCGTGGCAGTTCATTTGGATGCCGGCGCGATGTATGCGCTCGCACCATTTGTTGAGATCCTCCTGCGACTCGGTCACGTTGCCTTTGTAGCCGTTGCTGCCGGGATAGGGCACGCTGATGGCCATGGTGCGTTCGGAGAACGATCCATCTGCCGTGTGTTCACAGGTCGCGCCCAACCGAATCCACTCATCACCCAGGCCGGTCGACATGCCGCCGCTCAACATGGCCTCGAGTTCCGGCCCTTCTGCCTCGTAGCTCACGCGATGCAATAGCGCGCCCCGAGCGCGCACCTCCTGCAATGCCTGCAAATTGCCTGACTCATGGCATACACTGGTCAGGCCATAGCGCACGAATTGCTTGGAGATGAAGGCGAGCCCGTCGCGATCACGGCGCATCGCTTCCTCGCCCGCATAGCTCATGTGCTTGCCCACGCTCCGGAAGACATCGCGCGCCCGGTCGGTGACACGGCCGGTGAGTTCGCCATTCGCGTCCCGGTCGAACGTGCCGCCGGCGGGATTGGGCGTGTCCTTGGTGATGCCCGCCATTTGCAGCGCCTTGCTGTTGTAGAAGGCCGTGTGTCCGCCGCGATGCTGCACCATCACCGGTAGTTGCGTCGAAACTTGATCCAGGTCATTCCGCGTGAGCGGACGCTTGTCGGTGACCTTGGTGTCGTCGAAGAAGTAACCTTCCACCCAGGTTGCCGCCGGCGTCTTTTGTGCTTTGACGCGCAGCTTGTCGACGATGCTGCCGATGGTGACGAATTCGACCTCGTAGGGATTGCCCACCAGCACCTCATACAGCAGTTCGTTGCCGGGCGCGTGATTGTGGCTGTCGATGAATCCCGGCACGATGGTCATCTGTTGTGCATCGATGGTTTGCGTCGACCTGCCCGCCAGACTCTTGATGTCATGCGTGGTGCCCAGGGCGACAAAGCGTCCATCCTTGACGGCAAACGCCTCCGACTTCGGCAGCCGTGAATCCATGGTGTAGATTCGGGCATTCAAGACCACCACGTCGGGGGCGGCCCAATCCGCCAGTGCGTCTGCCGAGGCGCGAGCTGCCCGGGAGCCCAGCAATGCCGCGCCGGCGCCCGCCATGCCGAGGAGCTGTCGGCGGTTTAGTGTTCTTGTTGTCATGATGAGACCTCGCTTAAGGTTCGTCGCCTCGCATATTGCATTAGATTGAATTGGCCGTCATTGTCCCGACCCATGCGACCGTGCCTTTGCCTGGCTTTGTTGAGCTGCGCGCCGTATGCACCGGCCATCGCGGCTGCGCAGCCGGCGACGGTCTTTTCCGAGGCTGATCAGCTGCGAGGCAGTTACGGCCCCTATCGCGCCAACAACGATTTGCTGTACTACCATCTCGACGTGCGAGTCGATCCTGACAAACAAGTATTGAGCGGTAAGAACTCGATTCGTTTCAAAATGCTCAAAGACGGCAGCCGCATCCAGCTCGATCTTGTGCCGGTCTTGCAGATTGACAAGATTCTCCTGGATCAGGCGGGTGCGCCGGTTCCTTTACACTTCGAGCGGGCGGCCGGCCGCACCGTCTACGTCGACTTTCCGAAAAGGCTGATCAAGGGCAGGATCTACACCATCGAGTTCTACTATTCGGGTCACCCGGTGGAGATGGGCCGCTTCGGGGGCATCGTGTTTCGCAAAGATCCCATGGGCCGCCCATTGGTGAATACGGCCTGCGAGGAGGAGGGCGCGAGCGTGTGGTGGCCCAACAAGGATCAGTGGCGCGATGAAGTCGACAGCATGGACATCAGCGTCGAGGCGCCGAGCGACTTGGTCGAAGTGTCGGGCGGCCGCTTTCAAGGCAAGCAAGAGCTGCCCGACGGCTACACCCGTTGGAATTGGCACGTGAATTATCCCATCAACAATTACGATGTGTCGTTGAATGTCGGCAAGTATGTGCACTTCGACGATCACTACGGCGACTTGACGCTCGACTACTATGTTTTCCCGGAGGATCTGGAGAAGGCGAAGCGGCAGTTCGTGCAGGTGAAGGACATGCTCAATGCCTTCACCTACGAGTTCGGCGATTATCCGTTTCCCAAGGATGGCTACAAGCTGGTCGAGGCGCTCTACTCGGGCGTCGAGAATCAAACCGCGATCACCTACGGCAATCATTTCGAGAATGGCTATGTGGGCCATCCCGCCGAAGGGATCGCCACGCGCTTCGATTTCATCATCGTGCACGAAAGCGCGCATGAATGGTTCGGAAACAGCATCACCGCAAAAGATCGCTCGGACATGTGGATCCACGAGGGCTGGGCGAATTACAGCGAGGTGATGTTCGTCGAGTACATGTGGGGCAGGCGGGATGCGCTCGTTTACCTGAACACGGGCAAGGAGAAGGTAAAAAACGCAATGCCGGTCATTTCCGAGGAGGGCGTCTTCAGCACGCCGCCGCCGGATCAGTACAAGAAAGGCGCGCTGTTCCTGAACACATTGCGCAGCGTAATCAATGACGACGATAAATGGTCTTTCTTGCTGCGCAGCTACTATCGGCACTTCAAGTACCAGACCATCATGACCACGGACGTGGTGGCTTTTTTCAATCGGCAGACCGGCATGCAATTGCGGCCGATTTTCGACGAATACTTGAGACATGCCGCAATTCCGACGCTGGAGCTGCGCTTCGATTCCTCAGCACACGCGGTTTCGTACCGTTGGGCGGCGCAGGAGAAGCGCTTTGCGATGCCGGTGCGCGTGGGACGCAAGGATGCCTGGCAGATCATTCATCCCACCACCTCGTGGCAGAACATGCATACCGACCTGAGCAGGGACGCTTTTGACGTGGCCACCGATCTCTATTACATCAACGTTGACAAGCAGTAGGGGAACCATGGGAATTATCGACACTCGATCTGCCGTCGCAGCAACCGCCATGCTGCTCACCGCGATACCGGGGGCTGGCGCGGAGGCGACTCGCGCTGCGGCGCCCCCCGAATACGCGAGCTTGGTCAAGCTGTTCGAGCAGTGGCGCGACTTTGAGCATCCCACCCTGCACGACCATGTGCCTGATTATGGGACGGCGGCCATGGCCGCCAAGGCGGCGGCATTGCCGCAATGGCGCAAGCAGCTCGAGGCCATCGACACCAAAGGCTGGCCGCGGGAGCAGCTCAGCGACTACAAGCTGGTCAAGGCCGAAATGAACGGTTTCGATTTCAACTTGCGGGTCTTGAGGCCTTGGGCGCGAGACCCGGCCTTCTATGTCAGCGTTTGGGCGGCGCGCACCGACGTGCCGCTGCGGGAAGGGCCGATTGTCCATCCGGAGATCGAGCTCTACACCTATCGATTTCCCTTGTCGGCCGAGGCGCAGCTCGATTTGACGCACAAGATCGGCGCAATTCCCGCGTTGCTCGCCCAAGCCAGACAGAATCTGAAGGACAGCAATGCGCGCGATATGTGGGTATTTGGCGCGCAAGAGCTGCGCAATCAATCCGGCACGCTCAGCGCTTTCGCGGCCGGCACGCTCACCGTGACCACCCTGGAGGGCAGTCAGCATGCCGATATCAGCGCGGCCGCTGCCGAGCTCAAGGCGGCGATCACTCGAGCGCAGAAGGCCACGGACGATTTTGTGGCTTGGCTGGAGCGCGAGGCCCCAAACAAGACAGGACCCTCCGGCATCGGCAAGGACAATTACACCTGGTATCAGCAGAATGTGCATTTCGTGCCGTTCACATGGGACGAAGAAGTGGTACTGCTGCGCCGCGAGTTGGAGCGCGCGCAGGCGGCGCTCAAGCTGGAGGAGCACAACAATCGAAACCTGCCGCCGCTCGAGCCGGTTCGCGATGCTGCGGCGTTTGATCAGCTGAAGCTGGCGCGGCTCGAGAAGTTCGTGGGCTTTTTGGTCAAGCAACAGATCATCCCCGACAAGCCCTACCTCAAGGCTGCATTGATTCCGCAGTTGGGGCATTTCGCGCCGGAAGAGCAACGCGTATTTTTCACGCGGGTGACGCACCGCGAGCCTATGTTGCTGCTGTCGCACGACTATCATTGGTTCGATCTTTCGCGCATGCGCGATGAGCCCCACGCGAGTCCGATTCGCCGCCGCGCTTCGCTGTCGAACATCTGGGACAATCGGGCGGAAGGCTTCGCGACGGCTTTTGAAGAGATACTGATGCACGCCGGACTCTATGACGACAACCCGCGTGCCAAGGAGTTGGTGTGGATCATGCTCGCCAACCGCGCGGCACGCGGTCTGGCATCCTTATATGTCCAGGCCAACGAACTCGATCTGCAAAAGGCCGGCAAATTTCATGCCGAGTGGACGCCGCGAGGCTGGGCCAATCCCAACGATTCACTGACGGGCTTCGAACAGCTGTTGTATCTGCGGCAGCCGGGTTATGGCACCAGCTACATTACGGGCAAGTTGCTGGTCGACCGGCTCATGGCCGAATACGCCCACCAACAAGAGCTGGCGGGCAAGCCCTTCGTGCTGCGGGAATTTCTGGATCAATTCAACGCAGCCGGAATGATTCCCTTGGTGCTCATGGAAGATGAAATGATATCAAGCGGCGCTCGCCTGCCGTGAAAGCAAGTCGCGCCTCAAGGTTTCGCAGACTGCTTTCCGCTCGCGACGACCAGGAACCTGTCCGAGTACCCGGCCAGGCTCCTAGAGAGCGTCGCGAAAATCCAGACTGTGGTCATCTTCGATCGTCGCGATCGCAGCGCTCTGCGTCCCGATCCGAATGCTCGCGGTCGTCGTTGCGGCTGTCCGCGTCTTGCTTCGAAGTGTCGACGTACACGAGTCCGCCCGGATTCGAAATGCCCGTCACCACCGGAGTGACGGTTCCGGAGGTGAGATCGAGGGTTCCAACGAACGGGCCGCCGTCTGCCGCGGTGTACGCGGAACCTGGCACGAATCCGGTTCGCGTCAACTTGAACACCGTGTTCAAACCCTTGTCCGCGAAGAGGATGAAGCCCTGGCTTGAAGTCACGAAGGCCGTGTCGTCGGTTTCCACGGGCACGGCGGCGCCGGCAGCGAGAAAGCTGAGCGGCAGCCTGAGTGCCTGTTGATTGGCTTCCCCCGGATGGGTCACGTAAATCAATTCCTGATCAGCTTGGCTATCCAGCACGATGTTGCCGAGCGGATCTAGTGTCATGGAATCAGGGTCCTGCAAATTCAGCGTGATGTTCGCGCCGGTCAAAACGTCCACCGCTGCCCCATTACCCATCAGGAGCGGCTCTACCTGCACGACGCCGTCGCGCAACTTGGCGCTGACGATTGCCGGTCCGGTGTTGGGATTTTTCGCCGGGTTCGAGGCGCTGATGTAAATCTTACAGCCGCGGAACACGATGTCATCGTAGCCGCCGCCGTGGGGCGTAGATGCAAACTGATAAACTTTCTGCTGCTGAGTCTCCGTGTCGATGATCACCACGTTTGGACTGGCGTCTTCATTCTGCAGGGCCCACAGGCGCTTGGTGATTGGGTCTAACTTCAAGCCATCGCTGTGGCCGGGCACCGTGTAGATATGCTCAACCGTACCGTCCATCGAGAATTCAACGACTTGGCTGTTCTTGCCGTCTGATCCGTCCGGTGCGTGCCCGTCCCCGTATCCTACGAACACGTGATCGCGTACCACCGCGATGGAGTCCGGCGCGCTCAAATTTGGCGGTGCCGTTGCGAATACCGTCAGGGTATAGGGCGACGCGGCCTTCGGCGCGGGTGTTTGCGCAGACGCCGAGACGGCGGCGAATCCGATGATTAGCGAGAATACCGGCGCAGCGGCCGGTGCGATCGATCTCTTCATGGTTCAGCTCCCAGTGCAATGTGAATGCTTGGAAGCTAGTGAGCGACAGTGACCGTGTCATGACGGTTCGATGACATGAGCTTGTGCAGCGCTTACCAGAGGGCTGCCTGCCGTCTGCGCTCCGCGGCCGCCAGATCGAATTTGGCCTGCAACAGCAGCCACAGCCTTGGCGATGTCCCCAGGGCATCGGCCAAATCCAGCGCCGCCTCCGCGGTCACGCCGCACCGCGCCTTGATCAACTTGTTCAGCCGCTCCTTTCTCCAGCCCATTTTTCGCGCGAACTCGGCCTGGGAAATGTTGCCCGGCGCCAAGAACCGATCGAGCAGAAACTCGCCCGGATGGAAGGGATTGGAGGATCGCTTTGCCTTCTTGCTCATTTCAATGCCTCGATTTACCAAATCACACAGCGCTGCTCCGCCGGCCGCACCATCGCGGCACCCACCGGGCACGAGAATGCCTTTTGAAATTCCGGCGTATCGGAGAGAGGACCGATCACCCGGAATTTCGGCACTGGGTGCGGATCGCTCTTTACGAGTTGCCGCTGCGCCTCCAAACGCATCGCGTGTCCGCTGGTTTGACCCCAGGAGATGAAAAACTGCTGCTCGGGCGTGAGGCCGTCGAGCATCGGTACCGGGTGGGTCTGCATCGACTTTTGCAGCGCGAGGTAGGCGATGCGCACGCCGGCGAGATCGGCGACGCTCTCGTCCCGTACGCGTTTGCCGTCGTGATGAACACCGGGTTCGATGAAATAGCCGTCGAATTGATCGACCGGGCATTGGCTGCGGTTCTCAAACTCCCTGCGATCCTTTTGCGTCCACCAATTCCTGGGCCGGCCCAGAATATCGACTGCGGCACCGGTGGCATCGATGGCGTGCGTCAAGTCATGCGCGATCGCGATGCCCATGGCGCCGTAATTCACCGCATCCGAGGCGTCCGGATTGAAGAAGGGTGGCTGCAAGGTCCCTGCGGTCAAGACCATGCTATTGGTCTCGAGAATGATGTAGCTATCCGGCGATGCCGGCGAAAGGCGCCAGAAGCTGCGGTCCGTGCGCTTGCCGATCTGCCGGCGATTTTCCTCGACGTTGAATCTGCGGCCGGCGGCTACATTCGCCCAGAACGTATCGCGGTGAATATCGACGGCTGAGTAGTCTTTCCAGTGGTCCGGATAGCCAATCTGTATGTCGGTCGCAGCCAGCTTCTCGAGCGCCTTCCGCTTCGTTGCCGGCTCCATCCATGAGACCGCGGCGACTTCATCTTTGAGAGCGGCCTGCAGACTGCGGACGATCTGCGTTGCCTTGATCTTGGAACCAGGCGGAAAGTATGCCTCCACGTATTTTTGCCCCAACGCATCGCCGAACAATGTGTCGGTGGATTCGACGCAGCGCTGTGCGCGCGACTTCATCTCCGCGGACTTGGCCAGGTACTGATCGCGAAAGCTGAAGGACTCCTCGGCAAAGGCTCGCGACAGCCACGGTGAGGCCGAGTCGAGCAACTGCCACTTAAGGTAGGCCTTCCAGATTTCCACCGGTGTCTTCGCGAGCTCCTGGTCCAGCCGCTGCATGAACTTGGGCTCGGCAACGTTGAGATCGACTCGCGGCAGCCTGGCCTCCTCGAAATAGCGCTCCCAATCAATGTGCGGCGTCAATTGCTGCAATTGCGCGAAGCTCATGCTGTGATCCGTCGCCGCGGCAGCGGCGGCGGTCGCGCTGTCCAAGGAGAATTCGGCCATGCGCTTCTCGAGCGCGACGATATCGCGTGCAGCCTGATCTGCCCGCGCAGGGCTTGCGCCTGACAGGGTGAGAATCCTTGCCACGTGCGCGCGATACCGCGTGCGTGCATCCACAAAACGAGGTTCGTTCTGCAAATAGTAGGCGCGGTCCGGCAGCCCCAGGCCGCCGGCGACGATGTGAGCGACGAACTTTCGCGAGTCCTGGTAGTCAACATCGCCCGTAACACCAAAGGGTACCGGCACCGCCAGATCATGCAGGCGCCGGATGATTCGCTGCACGGCGGCTGGATTTCGGATCGCGTCTATCTCGAAGATCAGCGCAGCCAACGGCGTCACGCCGGCGGCATCCACGGCCGCTTCGTTCATGCACGATCCATAGTGATCGCCCACGATCTGCTCGACGCTGCCTTTCGGCCACGCGTGGCTGCGCGAAGCCTCGTCGAGCACGTTCCGCTGCCGCTGCCAGTTCGCCTCATGCGCGGCCACGCGCCGACTCCATCTCGGCAGCGCGGCGGGAATGGGGTTGTCGGCGCGCCAGGTGCCATTCGCGAACTCATAGAAGTCGGTGCAGGCTTGCACCTGCCTATTCAGATCATCCGTGTGCACTCCCTGGAGCGAGACCGGCGATGCGGCGCGCGAAAAGCCGGCCGCAGCCGCCAGCACCGCGGCGGCAATCAACAGAATTCTAGCCATGGAGATCGCGGTGGACATATGGGGTCTGCACGATTGAAGTGACGATGCGCACTCTGCGGCGGCGATCGCCGATAAGAAATACTGCCGCCGGACAATCGCCGGACAAAACCCGCCAGAGAGTTGCGCCAGACAAAGCAACGTTGCCAACACGCGGACGTGGGACCGCAGGATGTCGCTTTTCGTCCGAGTGTTGTCTTGCTCCAGTATTTCGGAGCAGTTGCGAGTGACGCAGTCTTGCGCCTTACCTAAGCGCGAGCATGGGCTGTGGCCCGTCCGCGCGACAAAACGTACGGGAGACCCTGATGCTGAATGACAATTTAGGCAATGCTCGGCTGCGGATGGCGGTGCGAGTGGCGTTGACCGGCGGCTCGCTGGCCGCGACGTGCAGTGTGGCAAACGCGCAAACGGTCGCGGCAGCTGCGGCGAATAACGACACCGCGATCCAAGAAGTGGTGGTTACCGGCTCGCGCATTTCGGTGCCGAATCAGGTTTCGATCAGCCCGGTGACGTTCGTCTCCGCCCTCGACGTGGCACAGACCGGCGTTACGCGGGTGGAAGATCTTCTCAATGAGCTGCCGCAGATATTCGCTTCGCAGGGCGCCAACATATCGAACGGGTCAACCGGCACCGCCACAGTTGATTTACGCGGGTTGGGCGCCAAGCGCACCCTGGTCTTGGTCAACGGTCTGCGTCTGGGTCCCGGCGACCCGCGCACCGGCGGGTCCTCCGACATCAACATGATTCCGGCGGAAATGATCGACAGCATCGAAGTGCTGACGGGCGGCGCCTCGTCCACCTACGGCGCGGATGCCGTCGGCGGCGTCGTGAACTTCAAGCTCAATGATCACTTCGAGGGTGTGAAGATCGTTGCCGATGCCGGTATCTACAATCATTCGAACAAGAACACCGACGGCGTCGAAGATGCCGTGGCGGCGGCGCACTTCCAGGAAGCGCCGTCCACCGTCAATGAGGGCGCGCAGAAGTCCGTTGCCTTCATTGCCGGTTTGAATTCAGAAGACAACAAAGGTAATGCGACGTTTTTCGCGACCTATCGAAACGTGGCCGCGGTGCTGCAGGGCAAGTATTCGTACAGCGCCTGCACGCTGAATTCCGGATTTGCGACCTCCAACTCCGGCAAGTTTTCCTGCGGCGGTTCAGGGACGTCCTTCCCCGGCCGCTTCAGGACCGTTGGGCCGGGCGCGCCGCCCAGCGACAATACCATTGGACCGAATGGCACGCTGATTCCTTTCACAAACGCGAATCTCTATAACTTTGGCGCCATCAACTTCTACCAGCGGCCGGACGAGCGCTACACGGCGGGTGCTTTTCTGCACTATGAGTTCAATGAACATGCGCAGGTGTACGCCAACACCATGTTCATGGACGACAAGTCCCTCGCGCAAATCGCGGCCTCGGGCGCGTTCTTCGCGAAATTCGCCGTGAACTGCGCGAATCCCTTCCTCTCGACTCAGGAACTGGCAGCGTGGTGCGGCGGTTCAACGACCGGGGAGACCACGAACCTGTTTATCGGCCGCCGCAATGTCGAAGGCGGCGGACGTATCGATGATCTCGAACACACCGACTGGCGCGTCGTGTTGGGCGTGAAGGGCAAAATTGCAGAGGGTTGGGATTACGACGCGAGCTGGCAACACAGCATCGTCAATCTGACCGAGACGCAGGAGAATTTCTTCTCGACCAAGAAGATCGACAACGCGCTGAATGTGGTCCAGACCGCCACCGGCCCGCAGTGCATCGTCGCAGTCAGCAATACCGACAAGAATTGCGTGCCGTACAACATTTTCTCCCTGGGCCAGGTGACGCCGGCGGCACTAGCCTACCTGCAAGTGCCGGGGATTCAGACCGGCAACATCAATTCGACCGTGGTGGATGTGAACGTCACCGGCGACTTGGGCAAGTACGGTGTGCAGCTGCCCACCGCCGGCACGGGTTTAAAGGTGAACATCGGCGCGGAGTGGCGCGATGTCACGGAAGTCACGACTCCTGACGAAGAGTTTCAAACCGGAGACCTGGCGGGCATCGGCGGAGATATTCTGCCGACGTCCGGCGGCATCATCTCCCGCGAAATATTCGCCGAGGGACGCATGCCCCTGATCGAGGACAAGTTCCTGGCGCAATCCCTGTCGGTCGAAGCCGGCTACCGCTACTCGGACTACAATTTGGGGTTCAAGACCAATACCTACAAGTTCGGCGTCGAATACTCGCCCGTTTCCGATATACGCCTGCGCGCGAGTTTTCAGCGCGCCGTCCGCGCGCCCAACGTCACGGAACTGTTCACACCCCAGTCCGTGGTGCTCGATGGCAATACCGATCCTTGCGCCGGCACGGCGGCGCAACTCGCCACCAGGGGTGTCACCGTGGCGCAGTGCGTTGCTGCCGGTGTTCCGGCGGCCGCTTTCGGCACTGTGATACCCAACAGCTCCAATCAGTACCAAGGCAAGCTCGGCGGTAACCCTGGGCTACAGCCGGAGACGGCGCTGACTTCTTCGTTTGGGATTGGCTGGACCCCCTCGTTTGTTCCAGGACTGCGGCTGCAGATCGACTACTTCGATATCAAGATCGAAAATGTGATCACGAACATCGGCGGCTCCGCGATCGTGACGCAGTGCGTGAACAGCGGCCAGTTTTGCAACTTCATTCATCGCGATGTCAATAACTCGCTTTGGCTGTCCCCGGATGGCTATGTCAATGACCCGCTGCTCAACATCGGCCAATTCGAGACCCGCGGGATCGACCTCGACCTCTCGTATGGTTTTGATGTCGGTGCGGCCGGCAAGATCCGCACGAACCTGGTGGGTACGTATGTGGACGAGTACATCGTCACACCGCAGGCCAGCAATCCGAGCACGGGGTTCAACTGCGCCGGACTGTTCGGCGATGTCTGTAGTTCCGGCGCGGCGACGGGTAATCCGATCTTCCGCTGGCGTCATACGTTGCGCACGACCTGGTCGACACCGTGGCGGGGACTCGATGTGACGGCGTCTTGGCGCTACTTCTCGGCCATGAAGCTCGATGCGTTGAGTCCTCAGGCAAATCTGTCGAAGGCACCCGCCACGGTGGCGAACGGCGGAATTTCGAGTTCGGACGCGGCAATCAAGGCCTACAACTACCTGGACTTGAGCGCGGCGGTTAAGGTGGCGGACAGGATGACGTTTCGAGTCGGCGTCAACAACGTGTTCGACAGGGATCCGCCCGTCATCGGCGGCTCGAACCTGCCCGTTGTGGTCGGCAACGGCAACACCTTCCCGCAGGTGTACGACGCGTTGGGCCGATTTATTTTCGGCCAGCTCACCGTACAGTTCTAGCTGCGCGTCCAAGAGCCTGTCTGACGGAATACTCAGACGGGCTCTCCGGCAAGGCAATGGCATTTTCTGTCCGGCTATTGTCCGGTTGCCGTATTCCCCCAGTGTTGCAAACAGGCGCAGAATAGCCGGCGTCATTTCACCTCTGCGAGGCTGTTTATGTCCCATTCCCGCACGGCTCTCTTGGTCATCGATGCGCAGCAGTCGTTTGAGCACCGCCCCTATTGGAATGAATCCGACGCACCGGCCTTTTTTGACCGCCTACAGGCCCTGGTCGATGGCGCGAAGGCCAGGCACATCCCGATGGCCCAGATTTTTCACATCGAGGAGTCCGGCGCCTTTTCGCTGGCCTCTGGATACATCCAGACCCTCGCCGCTTTGTCGATTTCCCCAGACGTCGTCTTCCACAAGTATCGCCACAGCGCGCTGGTCGGCAGCGGTTTGCCGGTGTGGCTGACGGAGCAGGGGATTCAGCACTTGATCGTGTCGGGAATTCGCACGGAGCAGTGCTGCGAGACCACGACGCGGCATGCGTCGGATTGCGGCTACAGCGTGGATTTCGTCAGCGAAGCCACGCTGACATTTGCCATGACCGACCGCATCGGGCGTCAGTGGAGCGCAAGTGAAATCAAGGCACGCACCGAGCTGGTGCTCGAAGGGCGATTTGCCCGCGTGCTGACGGTGAACCAGGCATTGGCCGCGCTTGATGACGCGGCCGAAGGGGCGGGGCGGCAAGCGGCATGATGAATACTGAACCGCGCAACATCGAAGTCTGGGTCGTCCTGCCGGCGCGAGTGCTGCTTCTGGATATTGCCGGCCCGATGGAAGTCCTGCGCCGCGCGAATGCCGAGCAGAATGCGCTCAAGTTCCACGTTCGTTATGTGGGTGTCAGTTCGCGCGCGATGTCGTCGGTGGGGATTCCGCTCGCGGCTATCGAGGCGCTGCCCGCTTCCTTGCCGGATGGCGCCATGATCATCGTTCCCGGCGCTGCCGACAAGATTGCTTTCGCGGAGGATGTCGGTGAGGCCGCGGTGCGCCACGAAGAACGAGTCATCGTCGAATGGCTGCGAACCTGTGTTCGGCCGGGGCATACGCTCATGACGATTTGTTCCGGCGCCCTGCTCGCGGCCCGCGCCGGCTTGTTGGACGGGTATTCTTGCACGACGCACCACGCCGAATGCGGCGAACTCGCGGCCTTGGCGCCACGGGCGAGAGTTTTGGACAACCGCTTGTTCGTCATCGACGGTGAGCGTTACACCAGTGCCGGTGTCACGGCGGGATTGGATCTCATGCTCAACGTCGTGAGTTCGCTCACGGGACACGCCTGCGCGCTCGCCATCGCCCGGCATCTGGTGCTGTACCTGCGTCGTGAAGGGGCCGATCCGCAAATCTCGCCGTGGCTGGCCGGGCGCAATCACCTGCATCCCGCGGTGCATCGCGTGCAGGACGCCATCATCGCGAATCCCACCGAAAATTGGACTTTGATGCGGCTCGCCAAAATCGCCAATACCAGCTCGCGTCACCTGTCGCGTCTGTTCAATGAACATGCGGGGATGAATATCACCGCGTACATCAACAGCTTGCGCGTCGCACTCGCGCACCAGTTGCTCACGACCAGCCGATTGGACATGGAGCGCGTCGCAGAGCGCACCGGATTTGCTTCTTCGCGCCAGCTGCGCCGTGCTTGGCGCCGATCGTACGACACGCCGCCGGTGGCGCTGCGCAGCGGTTAAAAGCCGATGGATGCGCGGCGCCATTGTGCCCAGGTAGTCTGAGTTTTTTGATTGTTTGGGTGAGATCGTTGTGCGTTGCTTTTTTCGCACGCACCGTTTTGCGCCATCGTTGAGGCGTGTTTGGATCGGTAGCTCCGAGAGGCGAAATGCTCGCTGCTTTATTTGCGCGCCTGATATACCACTGAGCGTTTTTTGAGGATCTTGCCGTCATGTGCAGGTCTGCGAACTTGCGTGGTCAAGATCCGGGCGCGCCCCGCGCCCGACCGTGGTACTAAATTTACCTTATCAAACAGTTAGTTAAGATCCTCCCGACGGGCTTGCGGGCGGGCGCCTCGCAATGGCGCACGAGAACCAGCTTCGTGATTCAAAATGGCACAAAAGCCGTTCGCGCCTGAATTGTTCCCGCTCGTGACCGCACGCCGTTAAACGACCGTCAAACAATTAACCGCTCCTGCTCCGCCAGACGGCTTCCCATCCATCTGGCGGCGTGTTGTAATCGGCGTACAACTCGCTCGGGCCGTGTTGGGATGCAGCCGCGGTACTGAGCAGCACTTGGGATCGTTTTCTTACCTTAAGGGAGAGAAGAATGGGGAATACTAAACTGCAGTACGCGGTGCGTGCTGTGTTGGCCGCAGCTGCCGCATCAGCGGCTGGCGCACCGGTCTATGCACAAACGGCTCCGGCCGCCGCCGCGAATGACACCGCCTTACAAGAAGTGGTCGTCACCGGATCGCGCCTCGCGATTTCACCGAACGATGTCTCGATCAGCCCGGTCACCAGCCTGACTGCGCTCGACATTCAGAAGACCGGCTTGGTCCGCACCGAGGACCTGCTCAACAATCTGCCGCAGGTAATCGCTGAACAAAGCAGCGGCACGTCCATCAGCTCCAACGGTACCGCGACCGTGAGCTTGCGCGGCCTGGGCTCGCAGCGCACCTTGGTCCTTGTCAATGGTACCCGCTTGGCGCCGGGCGCGTCCCTCGGCGCGACTCCGAGCACATCGAGCAGCGCAGACCTCAACCAGATTCCCGCGGATCTGATCGAGCGAGTCGACGTGCTGACCGGCGGTGCATCGGCCGTGTACGGAGCGGATGCCGTCGCCGGCGTGGTCAACTTCATCCTCAATACGCACTTCGAGGGTGTGAAAATCGACGCCGACTATGGCTTCAATCGCTACCAGAACAATCATGCCGATCTTCTCGGCTACCTGGCTGCGGCCGGTGACCCCGCGCCCGCCAGCACGGTGGATGCCGGCGCCACCAAGGATATAAACTTCGTGGCCGGTTCGAACTTTGCCGACGGCAAGGGCAATGTCACGGTTTACGGGACGTACTATAAAGCGCAACCCGCGGTCGGCTACCAATACGACTTCGCCGGTTGCAGCTTGAATACTCCCAGCACGCTGCCGGGACCGGGCGGCCTCAAGTGCGGCGGCTCAGGCACGCCTGCGACGGGACGTTTCGCGCTCTTCGGCGTCAACGCCGGCACTGGCAAGTTCGGCCAGCTGACACCCGCGTATGCGGTACAGCCCGACGGCACGTTCTCTCCGTACACCTCCGCCGACAGCTACAACTATGGCGCCTTGAGCTTTCTGCAGCGCGCCCAAGACCGCTACACGGCGGGCTCGTTCCTCAACTACGACGTCAACGACAAGACGAATGTGTACTCGAACTTCATGTACGCGCGCAATACGTCGACCGCCGACTATGGACCCAGCGGTCTGTTCAGCTACACGGCCGCGCAGATTCCCTGCGCGAGTCCGCTGTTGACTGCCCAACAGACCGGGCTGTTTTGTACTCCGGCCCTCATTGCCGAAAATCATGCCGGGTTTCCCAACACGCCTGCCGGCGATATCACGTTGTACGTCGGTCGTCGCGCGGTGGAAAACGGTCCCCGTCAAGACAACTATGTCTCTAATTCCTTCCGCGAGACCATTGGCGTCAAGGGCAGTTTCATCGATGGCTTATCCTACGATATGTATGGACAAGTCGGCCTCAACATGATGCGCGACTCCCAAGGCGGTTACGTTTTGACCACCAACGCCCTGAACGCGCTGAATGTGGTCACCGATCCGGCGACAGGACTGCCGGCTTGCGCAGCGACTCTCGCCGGCACCGCGCCCACTTGCGTCCCTTGGAACATCTTTCAAAAGGGCGGGGTGACACCTGCGGCGTCGAACTACATCAGCACGCCCGCAAGCTACGACATCACCGTGAAGGAGTACATCGTCGATGGTTCCGTCACCGCGGATTTTGGCAAGCTGGGCTTCAAGCTGCCCACCGCCTCGGAAGGGCCGAGCATCAACCTGGGCGCCGAATATCGTTCGGAGAGCTACTTCTTCAATCCGGATTTCATCTTTGAGAACGGCTTGAACTCGGGCGGCAACGGTGCGCAGGCGCCAATCGATGGCGGTTTCCACGTCTCGGAAGTATTCACCGAAGCGCGCCTGCCGATCCTGGCCAATCTGCCCGCCGCGTATGACCTGTCTTTCGAGGCGGGCTACCGCTATTCGAGCTACACGTCCGGATTCAACACCAATACCTACAAGTTTGGTGTCGAGTACGCACCGATTCAGGATGTGAAATTGCGAGCGGGATATAACCGGGCCGTACGCGCACCCAGCGTCGGCGACTTGTTCGCTCCGGCGGTCATCGGTGCCGGCGGCACCGCGGATCCGTGTTGGGGCGCAGTGGTCGGCGGCACCGGCGGGACAACCGGCACCGTCAACGGCCATGACTTTGCGTTCTGTTCACGCACGGGTGTTACCGCGGCCGAGTGGGGCACCATCACGCCCAACCCCGCTGCGCAGATCAACACCTCGGTGGGCGGCAATGCGGCGCTCAAGCCTGAGACGGCGGACACCTTCACATACGGCTTTGTATTCCAGCCCACATTCGTCCCTGGTTTGGTCACCTCGCTGGACTTCTACTACATCAAGATCAAAGAAACGATCGAGTCGCTGTCGTCGAACACCATCGTCAACAATTGCGGCCTCACCGGCGACGCCGCGCTGTGCGGGCTGATCCATCGGGGCGCGGGCACGGGATCCTTGTGGTTCAACAACAACGACTTTGTCACGGCGACCGAGGAAAATATCGGCACGGTCTCGACCAAGGGCATCGACCTGGCAGCACGCTATACCCTCGATGTGGGCTCGATGGGTAAGGTCGGCCTGGCTCTTTCCGGCACACGGGTATTGAATTTCTTCACCGAACCGCTGACCAATGGTCCGGCATACGATTGCGCGGGCTACTTCGGCACGACCTGCGGAGCCCCGACTCCGCATTGGCGCCATGTGCTGAACACGGATTGGCAGATGCCTTGGTTGGGAATGGATTTTGCCGTGCGCTGGCGGTATATCGGGCCGACTCAGTCCGACCGCGTGAGCCAGGATCCGCAACTCTCGCAGACCTATTTTGCGGGAACCGCGCGGATCGGCGGCTATTCCTACCTGGATCTGTCGCTGTCCATGCCGGTCGCCTCGACCGGCATCGACTTGCGGGTGGGCGTCAACAATCTGAGTGACAAGGCGCCGCCGATCGTGGCCAACGGCAACTATTCGGACTGCCCCAATTCGTCGTGCAACGACAACACCTGGGTCGGAACGTATGACACGATGGGCCGCTTCCTGTATGCGCACGTGAGCGTGAAGTTCTGATCTAGAGAGAAACTGTACGGCAAAATTGCGGCGGACTTTTCAGTCCGCCGCTTTTTTTTGGGCTGCGCCATGCTGGGCGCACAGCACTATTGGAAGCGCGGGTAGTCGTCGACCAGATCCCCGAGCGCGGCTCGCAAGGCTCCGAGCCATGGTTCGAAATGGCGCCACTGATCCAGTCCTTCGGAATAAATCGGCCGGCGCACCTGCTCCGAGCTGATGGTTTGCGCGACTCGCCGATTCTCATAGAACCGCAGGCACTCAGGTTCGAAGGGCAATTGGCAATAAGCCAGAATTCGGCGCACTTCGTTCTCGGTATCGGTGACCAGACGCTCGTAATGAAGCCGATAGACCCGGCCGGGGAGCGCGGCGTCGACATGTTCCATGAGATCCACATAGTCGCGGTAATACAGCCCGAGTTCGCCCAGGTCGTAGGCGAAGTTCATGCCCGGATTGAACAGTTGTTTGTAGCAAGCAAAGCCGGAGGCCATGGGATGGCGCCGTGAATCGATGATGGCGGCGCGTGGGAACATCAGATGCAGGAGCCCGATGCTGACGAAGTTGCCATGCATCTTGTCGACGAAGCGCGGCTTGCCGTGCCGCCGGTGTCTTTGCGCGTTCGCGAGGTAGCGCGCCGCCAGGGCCTCGACGCCGGACTTTGCAAGCGATGCGAGATTTTCCGGATACCTCGCGGCTGTTTGCGGCGCGCCTGCCAATTCCCGCGCGATGACGGGGATATAGGCCAGTTCGCGCGTGCCCTCAACACGGGAGTGGCTCGCCAAGATCTGTTCGAGCAGCGTCGAACCGGAGCGCGGTAGACCGACGATGAATATCGGATCGTCCGCCGCATGCCCCCAAGCGCCGCGCGCGGAAAAAAAGCCGCTGGTAAATGTCGCTTTGAACCGCTGCACGAAGGCGGTTGTCGCTTTCGCATCGTAGTTGAACGAGGCGCGGGCGCCGCTGTTGCCCCGTGCATAGTGCTCGAATGCTGCCGCGAAGTCCGCGCGATCTTCCAATGCCCTGCCCACGGCGAATTCCAGGCCGGTGGTGTCCGAGCTCGCGGGCGGGAGGAGTTCGAGCTGACGCTGCATGTTTTCAAGATGCGAGGAGGAGGGGTGGAAGGTCTCGAGATTCGACAATGCCCAATAAGCCATGCCGAACTGCGGCCGCAGCTCGATGGCGCGTTGATAACATTCGATCGCCTCACGCGGATGGCCAATGTAGCGTTGTTGATTGCCTGCGAGCAGCCAAAAATCTGCGTTGTCTGGATGATCCGAGATCAGCTGCGTGATGATGGCAAGGCCTTCGTCGTGTCGTTCGGCGATTTGCAGCGCTCCGACCTTGAGCATCAAGAAATCGTTGTTGTCAGGTTCAGCTGCCAACAACCGTTCGATGAGCGGCAGGGCTTCCACGGTGCGGCCCTGGCGAATCATCAGCCGCACCAGCTGTTCGCGCGCGGTGCCGTCGCAGGGTGCCCGCTGTAGAATCTGGTTCAGCGACACTTCTTCCGCCAAATCATCGCCGCGCCGTAACGCAATGGCGGCCAATAGCGTGAACACGGCCACCTCGTTCGTGCCCTCTTGTAGTCGCCGACGGGCCGCGAATTCCGCTGCTTCGAGCCGGTTCTGGTCGAAGGCGGCATAGGCATCGGCGAGATCCGGAGGGTCGGAGGCCAGCCGTCGGTATCTGCTATAGGCAGAATCGGCGGAGGCGGTTTCGCCTACAGCCAAGCGCTGTGCAGACAGCTCGCGCCACGCTTCCGCAAGGCCCGAATCAAGCGCGACGGCGCGCTCGAACGCCGTTATTGCCTCCTCTGTGCGCTTACACGCCGCGTAGGTGCAGCCCAGTTCCAATTGCATGAATGCGGAGCCGGGCTGGGCGAGTGCGAGGGACTCGATGACATCGACTGCCCCCGCGGAGTTGCCCAAGCGCCGGCATGCGGCGCTGAGCAGGAGACCTGCCGCATCAGACCCTGGATGATTCGCGAGGATTTCGCTTGCTTGCCGCGCCGCGGCGGCCGGCTCGGTCTCGAGCAGCATCGATGCGCGCATGAGCTCAAGATCGATGGTGGCGTTCAATTGTCAAATACTCCTGAGAATGAACCAGCCGCAAATGGCTGTTATACAATGATGCCGTGAATTCCGCTGCCCCCATACCGCTCGACGAAGCGACGATCATTCGCATTTTGCAAGCCTCGAAGGCGGAACAGGCCGCGGGCCGCATTCCGGAATCCGACCAACTGCTGGCCAATGCGGCGCAACGCGCTCCGCACCACCCCGCCGTGCTCAACGAACTGGGAGTCCGGATGCTCGCGCGCGGGGTTCCGGATCAGGCGCAATTGCTGTTTAGCCGCGCGGTGAGCGCCAACCCCAATCAGCCCGCCATCTGGGCCAATCTCGCCAGCAGCCTGAAGGCGCTGGGCCGGCGTATGGAGGAATTGGACGCCATCGAAAAGGCGCTTGCTCTGGAACCGCGGCATTTGTCGGCGCTCTTGCAGAAGGGCCAATACTTCGAGGACATAGGCGACCTGCGCGGTGCGGCACGATCCTTTCAGGCTGCGCTTGACTCGCTGCCGGTCGGCGCTGAGGTTCCGCTGCACTTGAAGGGCGCTTTCGATCACGCCAGGGTGACCGTCGACGCCGATCGAGCCGGTCTTGCCCGTGCACTCGAGGAGCCGCTGGCGAAAATTCGCGAGCAGCACGGTGGCCAGGCGCAACCGAGAGTCGATATGTGTCTCGAGCAGCTGATGGGGAAGCGCCGCGCCTACCACTCGCAACCGACTTGGATGTACTTCCCCGAACTGCCCGCCATAGAGTTCTTCGACCGGACGATGTTCCCCTGGCTCGATCCGCTCGAGGCAGCCGCCGGCGAGATCCGCACGGAGCTCCTGCGGGTATTGGTTGCGGACCGCGAGGGATTGCAGCCCTATATAGATTTCCCGGCGGGGCTTCCGCTCGATCAGTTCAAGGAGTTGAACCGCTCGCGAAAGTGGAGTGCGTACTTTCTGTGGAATCAGAGCCAGCCGCAGCCGGGCCACATAGCGCGCTGCCCGGTGACCGCGCGAACCCTCGAAGACGTGGTGCCGCGCTGCCGCGTCAGTGGCCGAGCGCCCACTGCGTTTTTTTCGATTCTTGATCCCGACACCCGCATCCCGGCACATACCGGCGTTACCAATACGCGCTTGACGGTTCATTTGCCTCTGGTTGTGCCGCCGAACTGCGGATTCCGCGTGGGAGCCACGACTCGTGAGTGGGTTCCCGGTCGAGCGTGGGTGTTCGATGACACGATCGAGCACGAGGCATGGAATCTGTCGGACACACCGCGTGCCATATTGATCTTCGATATTTGGAACCCGTTGCTGACGCCCGCGGAGCGCGACATGATTCAAACGGCCACGGAAGTGTACGGCCAGTATTATTCGCAGCGACCGGTAGTCGACGCGTGATCAATCGTGTGGCTGGCCTGCTGTTTTTGGCGGCGACCGCTGCCACCGCCGCCACCATCGCCACGGCGGCCGGTGCCGATGGCCTCGCGCGTTGCGCCGAAATCGCGGCACCGGACGCGCGCCTCGCGTGTTATGACGCGCTTGCGCATCGTCCGGCGGATGCTGCTACACCCCCGACCAGCACAGTGAAGCCACCGGCGGCCACAGAAAAACCGGCGGCGGCTGCGGCGGAAAAATCATCGGCGGCCGCAGCACCTGCCTCGGCTGCCGCAATTTCCGCCCAAGACCTCAAGAACTTTGGCTTGACGTTGGCCCAGCAGCACATGGCATTCGCCGGCCCGACATCGATCAAAGCGCGCATCGACGCAATTAACTCGGGCCCAAATGGCCAGACCTACATTGTGCTCGATAGCGGTCAAACCTGGATCATGGGGGAGAATGACGGCTGGCTCTCGAAGGGGGACGCGGTCACGATCAAACGGGCGGCGCTGGGAGCATTTCTATTGATGTCGCCTTCGAATCATTCTTATCACGTGCGGCGAGTGCGCTAAACCGCGCGCATCGCGTTCCGGTTTGCCGCATCGCCTTCCGGCTTCAAGAATAGCCGAATCGATTCATCCACGGTTCGAGCAGCGGTAACACAGTTCGGATCTGAAGCTCGTAGTGTCGCCATTGCCCCGTGGCGGAGGTGACGAGGCCTTGTGACAACTGCGCCGTGCTGGGCGTCGCGTGCTCGCGCGACTGCGCGCGACCGCCAAACTCACCCATGCCCGCCACCCACTCGAGCCCGATAAATTCGCAAACGCTGCGCATCTCGCTCTCGAATCCGGCCACCAGGTTCTCGTAGCGAACCTCGCGCCAATCGAGCCGCAGCGAACGCTTCGCGGTGTCGGCGAATGTCATGACTGCCGCGTAGAACGCAGCCGCCCCCGGCAGCGTCAGCAACTCATACATGGACGGATTCATCTTGAAGCGGCGCCGGTAGCAGCTGAGTATCACATCGCGCGGATCGCGCACCGCGAATAAAATCTTTGCATGCGGAAACAGCTTCGCGATCAGCGGTAGTTTCATGGAATTCAACGGATGTTTGTCGACAAACACCTTGCCCGCAACATCGGCGCCGGCATCGCGCACGCGGCGCCAATAGGCCTGCCGCAATGTGTTCACCGCTTGGCTCTCCGCACGCGCCAGCGGCAGCAAATTCACCGGCTCGCTCATGAAAGCGAGCACGCCATCCGCCAGCAGTTCGTGCTCCTCGAGGCTGACGACCCGCGGATTCCCGTCCAGCACGACCTCCAGCAAGGTCGTGCCGGAGCGAGGGAACCCCAGGAGGAACACATGGCCGGCCGCCTCCGAAGCCGGCGTCCCCGGGCGGTCCTCCCACTGACCGGCATCAATCTTCTCCACGGCTGCCGTCAGCGCTCGCGTATAACCAAGCACGTTGGAACCCGCGTAACGACGATGAATTTGCCGCAGCGCCTGATTGCAGGTCTCGTAAGCCTCGAAAGCCTCATCATAGCGGTGGCCGGCATCGAGCACATCCGCAAGCAATCCTGTGGCGCGCGCTCGATCGGACGGTCCCGCGCGGGAATCCATGATCAAGTGCCGCAGACGTTTTTCCGCCGAATCCAAATCGCCGGCCGCCAAATCGGCGGCGGCGAGGCTCAAGATGGCGTCCGGAAAACCGGGCGCGACCTTGAGCGCCCGCTCCGCCCAAGCCCTGGCTTCCTCGTGCTGGCCGCGGTGTGTGGCGATCGAGGCCAGCGCCGCCGAACTGGTGAAGTTGCCGGGGTCGAGCTCGAGCGCGCGCAAATGGCTCTCCCGGGCGCGGCCAAGTGATCCCAAGGCAATGAGCGCGTTGCCCCTGCTGGCGTGTGCGAACGGCAGATCTGCATGCTGTCTCAGGAGTTCGTCAATGTGAACGAGCGCTTCGGCCGGTCGATCGAGGCGCTGCAAGCACAATCCCAGCGCGTTGCGCGCGCCCACGTCTTTCGGGGCGATGGCAACCGCGCGTTCGAGCAATTGCAGCGCCTGCTCGTACTTGCCCTGTTGCTCGAGTCGCGTGGCGGCGATGTTCAGCAGCATGGGGTGCTCGAAACCGCTCGCCAGGGTTTGCTCGGCCAGCGCCGCGGCACGCACAAAATCGCGGTTCTGCGCTAGGCTTAGAACCGTGCGCAGCGTTTCCATATCGGTTTCAAGATCACGGGCCATCGGAGTTCATATATTTATCTGGCGACAAGGCTACCGGAATAGCGCTCATATGGGAAAATTGCCCGAGAATATGCTGCAACCGAGGCGATTTTGACGGATCCTGCCGATGAGCAGATGCGCGAGGCGGCGCGATTGCATCGCCAAAACCGTGTTGCCGAAGCCATCGCGGCATATCAGTCGATTGTCGCGCGCTGGCCGAAGCTGCCGGATGCCTGGTACAACCTGGCGGTTCTGCAGCGGCAGACTTTCCGTTTCCACGAGGCGCTTGGCTCCTATCAAAGGGCGCTTAGCAGCGGCATAACACGACCGGAAGAAGTGCACTTGAATCGCGGCGTCATCTACAGCGATTTCCTGCGCGACTACCCGGCGGCGGCCGGCGAGCTGGAGCGGGCTTTGACCGTCAATCCCGCCTACACGCCGGCGCTGCTAAACCTGGCCAATCTATACGAGGATCTTGGCAAGAGGCCGGAAGCGAGTTCGCTGTATTCGCGCGTTCTGGTCATCGAGCCGCAGGCGTTCGAGGCGCTGGCGCGCTTCGCGAACGTGCAGCCTGTGGGGAAAGTCGACGGTGCTCTCGTCGACCGGCTGAGAGATGCCCTCAAGGTCGCAACTTCAATGAGCGATCGGGCGAGCTTGGGATTTGCGCTCGGGCGTCTGCTCGACGCGGCCGGCGATTACCGCGAGGCATTTGAAGTCTTCACCGCGGCCAATCAGGCCAGCCTGGCCAGCGCGCGACCTCAGGTCGTTCGCTACGATCGCGCTTGGCAGCAGGCGTTCGTCGACCGCGTGATCGGCAGCGATTCGCGACGCTCGACAGCCCACTCGGCTGATATTCCCCCACAGCCCATCTTCATCGTGGGAATGTTTCGTTCCGGTTCGACGCTCGCCGAGCAACTGCTTGCAGGCATCCCTAAGGTTGCCGCGGGCGGCGAAATGGATTTCCTGCCGCGGTTGGTCAACAGCGAATTCATGCCGTTCTTCGAAACGCTCGAAACCATATCTGCCGAACGTCTGGACGGGATCGCCGCGCGCTACCGCGCGGAACTCATGCGCGCGTCGGCAAACGCCGCCTACGTCACCGACAAGCGGCCCGATAACTTCTTGTACCTCGGCCTCATCAAGCGTCTGTTTCCGAACGCCAAGATCGTTCACACGACGCGCAATCCCTTGGACAACTGCCTGTCCATATACTTCCTGCATCTCGACCAGCAGATGAGCTATGCGTTGAATCTCATGGACATCGGCCATTACTACCGTGAGTATCGGCGCTTGATGGCCCATTGGAAGTCGGAGTTTTCAGCCGATATTTTCGATTTCGACTACGACGCCCTGATCCGAGCGCCGGAAGTCCAATTGCAACGGCTGTGCGCATTTCTGGGGCTTGAATGGCCCGGACAGATCCCGCTGGTCGCGGCGCGCAGCGCAGCGATCAGAACGGCCAGCACCTGGCAGGTGCGCGAGCCGCTGTACAGCACTTCCTCCGGACGAGCGAGGCATTACGCCGATGAACTCAAGGAATTGCGCGACTACCTGGGTGGACTTGAATGATTGCGCCGCTCGTGTTGCCCCTGTTTGCGACGCCGCTTGGCATAGTAACGGTGCCGAAGGCCGAGGACCTCAACCCTCAACTCGCCGATCTTTTCGTGCAACGCACACCCAGGGACCGCCCGCCGCAGGCGAACACCAAGGTGTACCGCGGCCAGGATGATCTCTTCGATTGGCCGGAGCCGGCAGCCCGCGCGCTCACCACCGAGATTTTCCGCGGCGTATGCTCGGTTGTCGAGACGCTCAATGCATTCGATCCCGGCCAGCTGCGCTCGTTCAATCTCGAGGCGCGCGGCTGGTTCACGATCGTCGAGCAAAACGGCTCCGTGCCCGCGGCAAATTATCCGCTAACGGCATGGTGCGCGATGTACTGCGTTGCCGCGCCCGAGCCTCCCGAGTCCCGTCAGGACAGCGGCGCACTGCGGCTGTACGAGTCGCGGCTCGGAACCATGTTTCAAGACGCCACGAATTCCGTCATGCGCGTCCCGTTCACACCGAGTCACTATACCTGGCGGCCGGTCCCTGGACAGATGGCGATATTCCCCGCGTCCCTCACGCACGAGATCGCGCTGGTGCGATCTGCCGGCAAGCTGATTGTGGTCACCGCGCGCGTGCGCTTCGTCGCGCCAGGTCAGCAGGGCGTCGGGCGATGGTAACCTCGACGCTCAAGCTCAAGCCGCTGTTCGCGGTGCCGTTCGGCGAGATGCGTCTTGTGCCGTGCGAGCGCCTGAACCGAGAACTCGAGTCGCTGTTCCTGCAGCGCGAGAGCGCCGAGTACAAAAATCCCACGCCCAGCCACATCGCCCAGGAGGAAACCTTCGAAAGCCGGTTCAACCTGTTCCGGTGGCCCGAGGCCTGCGTGCAGGAGCTGCGCAACTTCATGTTGAACGCGGTGGCGCAGATGGTGATCGAGACCACCTCGCTCAAACCCCAGGACATCGCCAAGCTCAGCTTTCAAAATCACACGTGGTTTCACATCTCGCGGTATGCGGGATCCTTCGTTGCGCACAATCACCCCCTGGCATCGTGGTCGGGTGTCTACTGCGTGCGTGCCGGCGAGAGCGTTCCGCAGCATCCTGACAGCGGCGTGCTGCGATTCCTCGATGTCAGGCAGGGTGCCAATGCCTATTTGGATCCGGCCAATGCAACGTTGCAGCGCGCCTACGCCCTGGCACCCGTGGAATTGAAGCTCGAGGCGGGGCAGCTCGTGATCTTTCCCTCATATGTCTTCCACGAAGTGACACCGTTCTACGGCAGCGACACCCGCATCACCGTGGCCACCAACTGCTGGTTCTCCTGAAGGATTCTGCATGAACAGTTCGCCGGCTGCTCCGGGCAGCCTCCTCATGAATGTTGCGCGCCAAGCCATGATCGCCAATGGCTTGCTGCCGGATTTCGACGCCGCCGCCCTGCAGCAGCTGGCCGCCATCGCCCAGCCCGCGGGAGATTCAAGCCCCGACATTCGCGATTTGCGCCAGCTCTTATGGGCGTCGATCGATAATGACAATTCTCGCGATCTGGACCAGCTCACCGTGGCCGATGCGGCCGGCGCCGGTGCGGTCAAGATCCTGGTGGCGATCGCCGATGTGGATGCCGTGGTGAAACCCGGATCGCCCATTGACGCCCATGCGCGTGCCAACACGACGTCCGTCTACACGGCGGCGGCGATCTTTTCGATGCTGCCCGAGAGACTCTCGACCGACCTGACTTCACTGGGCGCCGGTGCGGAACGAGTCGCCCTCGTCATCGACATGACCGTCAATGCCGCAGGCGCGATCGTGCAGTCGGATGTGTATCGGGCCCGGGTGCTGAATCGCGCCAAGCTCGCCTACAACGCGGTCGGCGCCTGGCTTACGGGCGCTGCGGCTGCGCCGGCCGGCGTCGCGGCGGTGACCGGCATGGAGCAGCAGCTTCGCCTGCAGGACCAGGTGGCGCAGTCGTTGCGCGCGGTCCGCCGCGCGCGCGGTGCGCTCGACTTGGAGACGATCGAGGCGCAGCCGGTGTTCAGCGCCGGCGTGCTCAGCGACCTGCGGCCGGACGAAACCAACCGTGCCAAGCAATTGATCGAAGAGTTCATGGTCGCCGCCAATGGAGTGACCGCCGAGTATCTGGCCGCCAAGGGATTTAGCGCGCTACGCCGGGTGTTGCGAACGCCTGAGCGCTGGGACCGTATTGTCGCTCTGGCGGCGGCCTTGGGAGAACAGCTACCGGCCGAAGCCAGTGCGCCCGCCCTGAATGCATTTCTCGCGAAGCGCCGCCAACTCGCACCGGCACTCTATCCCGACCTGTCGCTGTCGATTGTCAAGCTCTTAGGCTCAGGGGAATATGTTCTGAACAAACCCGGGCAAGCGATCGAAGGACATTTCGGCCTCGCGGTTGTCGACTACACGCATTCCACGGCGCCGAACCGCCGCTTTCCCGATCTCATCACGCAACGCCTGGTGAAAGCAGCCCTGACTCGCCGGGTCGCGCCGTACTCCGATGCGGACCTGCAAGAGTTGGCGGCGCACTGCACCTTGCAGGAACACAATGCGGCGAAAGTGGAACGCTCGGTCAACAAATCGGCGGCTGCGTCGCTGCTGGCTTCGCGCACCGGTGCGAAATTTGAGGCCATCGTGACCGGCGCTTCGGACAAGGGCACCTGGGTGCGCATCTCCGCGCCCACCACCGAAGGCAAAGTCGTCAAGGGGTTCGAAGGCCTGGACGTGGGAGATCACGTGCGCGTGACGCTGCTGCACACGGACATTGCCCGCGGTTTCATCGATTTTGCGAGGACCAAATGACTTTATGAAAGACCACCCTGCCGAAGAATCCGGACTCGCCTACCTGGATCCCGAGTTTCTCGCGAGCGATGATGCGCGGCCGCTGCGAATCATCGCGGAGTACCTAGATCCGCTGCGGCGCCTGCGGCTGCAACGGGTTCACGACACCATTGTGTTCTTCGGATCCGCGCGTCTCTCGGAGCAGGGGCCGCTCGGCCGCTTCTACGCCGAGGCGCGCGAACTCGCGCGGCTGATCACGGCGTGGTCACAGAGCCTGCCCTCAAATGTGCACCGCTTCGTCATCTGTTCCGGCGGCGGGGGCGGGATCATGGAAGCGGCGAACCGCGGCGCACGGGATGCAGGAGGCCGCACCATGGGCCTCAACATCAGCCTGCCGCACGAACAGGAACCCAACGCTTACGTCACTCGTGAGCTGCTCTTTAAATTTCGCTACTTCTTCATGCGCAAGCTTTGGTTTGCGCACCTCGCACGTGCCATGGTGGTCTTCCCGGGCGGCTTCGGCACGCTGGACGAACTCATGGAGGTCTTGACGTTGGCGCAAACCGGGAAACTCGCGCGCCAGGTGCCGGTCATTTTGTACGGCTCGAGCTATTGGCAGGAGATCATCAACTTCGATGCCCTGGTGCGCCATGGAATGATCAGCCGCGAGGATCTCAAGCTGTTTGCCTTTGCCGACGATCCGAGCGGCGCGCTCAAGCTGCTGCGGAGTGCGATCAAGATGGATGCGGAGGAGAAAACCCCGGCATTCGCACGGTCCCGCTGCCGGGAATCGCCCTAAGAGTCGACGCGGCAATGCGCGATGAATTTGCGCAACGGCTCTGACAACACCTTCCGCTCATGATGAATCATCAGGAACCTTCGCGTCAGACGGGGCAGGGCGGTGGCGAGCACGCTCAAGCGATTGGCGGCCACAAGATCGCGCACGACCGAGCGCGACAAGCAGCTTACCCCTAAGCCTTCGGCCACGGAATTCTTGATCGCTTCGGAGCTGCCGAGCGTCATCGACGCCGGAAAGTTGAGAAGATGCGGCAGCAGCGCCTGTTCCACCGTTTCGCGGGTGCCCGATCCGACTTCGCGCAACAGCCACTGTGCCGCGGCAAGCTGCCTCACCTTGAGCTTGCGCTGTTTTGCCGCCTTGGCGAGCGGATGAGAAGGCGAGGCGACGATGACGAGTTCATCTTCCAGCCACGGCATCACGATGATGTCCTTCGCGTGACTGGGCCCTTCGATGAACCCTAGGTCGGTTTCGAAGTCGCGCACCGCATTCACCACATCCAGCGTATTGCCGATCTGCAGTTCGAGCCGCGCGGCCGGCACTTTCTCGCGAAAACGCGCCAGGAGCGCGGGCAGAACGTAGTTGCCGATCGTGGTGCTGGAAAAAAGGCGCAACTCGACCGCGAGAGCTTGAGTATTCGACAGGAATGCTGCTTCGAGATTTTGCGCGCCATCCAGCACCGCGAGCGCCATGGGCAGCAACGCGCGGCCATTGTCGTTCAGCACAAGCCGCTTCCCCACCCGATCAAAAAACCGGGCACCCAGGGCGCGCTCCAACTCCTTCAGTGCCGCGCTCGCCGCTGACTGCGACAACGGCACCGCCAATGCCGCGGCGGTGGTGCTGCCGGTCAAAGCGATGGCGCGAAATATCTGCAGTTGACGAAGACTCAGGTGCATCGGCGATTAAGATACTAAATCGATTGATAATAAACAAATAATGAATTGTACGAATAGATAAATGGCGAGCATAGTCAGAACCGCGCGAGGAGGCGCAGTCGAGGTTCAATATGCAAGCAGTGACCAATCCCTTGGCGGCGCCGGGCCGGACCCCCGCTCAGCGCTGGATCAGCTTCCTGCCGGGCATTCTGCTCACCGGCGCCATTGCGATGCTCGCGAACGAATTGTCGCAAAGCGCCTGGATGCAGGCTCATGGAATCAGCGCCCTGACGCTGGCGATTGTGATCGGCATGATCGCCGGCAACACTTTCTATCCGCGCCTCGCCGGGGTCAGTGCCCGCGGCGTGGCGTTCTCCAAACAAACGCTGCTGCGCGCGGGCATCATCTTGTACGGCCTGCGCCTAACCTTTCAGGATATCGGCCGCGTCGGCGCGGTCGGCGTGATGGTCGATGCGATCGTGCTGAGCAGCACTTTTGTCTTGTCGTGGTGGGCCGGCACGCGGCTGTTCGGCTTGAATCGCCGCACGGCGATGCTCATCGGTGCCGGGAGCTCGATTTGCGGCGCGGCCGCGGTGATGGCGACGGAGCCGGTGGTGCGCGGCCGCGCCGAGGAAGTCTCCATCGCGGTCGCAACGGTCGTTGCCTTCGGCACGCTTGCCATCTTCATCTATCCGGCTCTCTATCAACTGAATGAGCGTGCGCATTGGCTGACGCTCACGCCATTTGCGTATGGAATTTTCACCGGTTCCACGGTTCACGAGGTGGCCCAGGTGGTCGCCGCCGGCAAGGCCGTCGCAGATGCGGCCGCGAATACCGCGGTGATCACCAAGCTGGTGCGCGTCATGATGCTGGCGCCCTTCCTGGTGCTGCTGTCGGCGTATTTGTCGCGCCATTCCGAGGAAGGCGCGTCTGAGGAAGGCACGGCGCCCGCGCCCGGTCCGCAAGCCTGGCGCGACGTCATTCCCTGGTTTGCCTTGGGTTTCATCGCGGTTGCGGGACTCAATTCCCTGGCGCTGCTACCGCATGCCGTGGTCAGCACCGCAATCGATGCGGACACGCTGATCCTGGCAACCGCCATGGCCGCGCTCGGCGTGAGCACTCAGGTCTCAGCGATACGCCAGGCCGGCGTCAAGCCCCTGGCCCTGGCGGCGCTGTTGTTCGGCTGGCTGATTTTCGGCGGATTCGCCATCAACAGCGGAATATCGGCATTGTTCGCTAAGCTACTGGGCCATTGACCTCAATTTGCATCGCTCGCTTACGCGGGAGCCTTTATTCGTGACGCTGAAAGGCGCCACAGGCGATGCCTGTGGCGCTGATACCGGCGCGGATTCGAGACTAATGCTTCTGGTTATAGATGCGGCGGCTGTTCTTATTCAATGATTTATTCAAGCGCTGCTGCTCACCCTTGGTCAAATGACCGTTGTGTTTGGCCTCATCGACGCTTTCGCGTTTCGCGATGTTGGCATCGTGGGCCTCGTCACGCGCGGCCTGCTTGCCGGTCATCGTGCCATTCGCCAAACCTTGATTGATGCGGGCCTGCTGATTGTCGAGCCGCTGATTGACTTCATTCACGCGCGGGTGGTCCGGAACGGTCTGCGCCATACTTAACGAGGAGCCCAACACGCCGCAGATGCCGGCGAGGATGAGCGCTGTAGATTTGATTATCATGACAACTCCTTAAATCTTGAATATTGAGTTAACCAAATGCGCCTAGCCTTTCGGTGCGCGGCGGCTCAACGAGCCCCATATGGCTGTAAAAACGCCTTCGCCCGCCAGCGGTTGACAGCCGCGTGAGCTCCAGAAGCACGATTGCGTCACACAGGCGGCCGAGTGCCATGGCCGTGCGTTTCTTATGACCAAATACGACGTGCTCATCATCGGTGCCGGCGCTGCGGGTCTCAACGCGGGACGGTTGCTGGCCCAAGCCGGCCTGCGCGTTGCCATCCTGGAGGCGCGCAACCGCATCGGCGGCCGCATATGGACCCGCCCGATCTCCCTCGGCGATTCGCAGTGCTTAGGTACCGTCGAGCTGGGCGCTGAATTTGTGCACGGCCTGCCGCCCGAGACTTGGTCGATAATCGAGGAGGCAGCCTTGAGGACTTACGAAGTCGATGGCTCTGTGCTGCGGTTCGATGGCGGTCGATTGATCACGGCTGACATTCAGCAGGGGAGCGCAGAACAGGTGCTGGAGGAAATGCGGCAATGGATCGGCACGCAAGCAAACGACCTAAGCTTCACCGACTACCTCAAGAGCAGGGCCATCGATCCGGTCACGGCGCGGGCGGCAAGCAATTATGTCGAGGGCTTCAACGCGGCCGATCAAAAACGCATCTCGGTCGCGGCACTCGCCAAACAACAGGCCGCGGAAGACGCGATCGCCGCAGATCGGTTGTTTCGAGTGGAAGCAGGCTATGCGGCCCTGCCCGATTTCCTGGCCCAGCGGTTTATCGCGGCGGGTGGCGAGCTGGTGCTCGATGCGCCCGTGAGAAAAATCATATGGAAGCGCGGCGCCGTCACCGTCGAGGTCGGGGGGAGCAAGCGATACCATGCGGACCGGGCGGTGATCACGGTGCCGCTGGGCGTGCTGCAAGCCGAGATGATTGAATTTGTTCCGCGGCCTGGAGATGTCCTGTTTCACGCCAGTCGTTTGGCGATGGGCCCGGCGTTGCGCGTCGTTTTGATGTTCAAAAGAAAATTCTGGAGCGAGGATTTGAGTTTTCTGTTTGCGCCGACCGAAGTGCCGCCGACGTGGTGGACACCCATGCCTGAATCGGCGCCGACGCTCACGGGGTGGGCGGGCGGCCCGAAGGCCGAAGGACTGCTGCGGCTGGTGACGCCGGCAGGCGATGCCGGCGCACTGCTCGATCAGTGCTTGACCACGCTTGCCAAAATATTCACGCGATCGCTCGCCGACATTCGGCAAATGCTCTTAAGCTGGCACATGCACAATTGGCAGAGCGATGACTTTGCGCGGGGCGCGTACAGCTATGTGCCGGTCGGCGCGTTGGATGCGCCTAAAAAGATGTCCCAGCCCGTCGAGGACACGTTGCATTTCGCGGGAGAGCATACCGACACGTCCGGGAATTGGGGGACGGTGCACGCGGCGCTGGCAACCGGCGTGACCGCCGCACGCCAGGTATTAGTTCGACTCGCTGAATTTTGACCTGAGCGAGCCATCTGCGATCAGTGCATCGATGATGGCCCCGTCATGCCCCGGCACAATGCGGATTGTCGGTTCGCTTTTATGCAAACGCCCCAGCGCGGCCAATTCGCCGAACACCGCGCTACGATCCTCACTTAAAAAAAGCCAAGTCACCAGCCGCGCCCGCTCGCGTTGCGTCTCGATGTTGCGAAAATGCCAGGCGACATCGCCGATGAACAGGAATTCTTTGCCGTTGGCGGTCGCCACGTAAACCATCTGGCTACCGGGCGTATGCCCGGGAGCCCTGATGAGCACCACGCCGGGCGCGATGGCCACGTATTTTTCGTACTCGAGCGGCATGTAGCCATCCAACGCATGTTCCGGGAACTTTGCCGGCAACATCACTTCCGGATGCGAGGCTTGCTCGCGGTTCAGCCGCACGGCGTGCAGCATGGCGAGCAGCCCCGGATGAGCGGCGAGTCCCCCAATGTGATCGAGATGCTCATGCGTGATGACGATGAGCGATGCCTGCGTCATCGCCGTCTGCATGCGCGCGTACGCATCGGCATCGAATGCCGCTATGTTGCCGCCCGTTTCCCGGGCGAGCGCCGTATCGACGATGATCGAGGCATGAGGATAGACGATTCGGTAGGAATACACCGGCAGGTCGCGTGTCTGCCAGCCGTCGCCCGCCACAACCGCCGTGGCAGGAAATCGAAACAGTGCGACACGTTCTACTTCAACGCCGCTTGGCTTGTCGCCTTCCAGGCTGCCCGCTAGCTGACGAATTTGAGCTATGTCCAAAGCGTACTGGAGATGCGCCGGTGCGTGACTCTCGTCGATGAGCCAGTAGTACGACGCGCCGGCCGCCAGCGAAATGCCCGCCAGGGCCACAAGACTGTTGCGAATCCAGGGTTTCATGGGCCTCCACTTTTTCCGGGAAAACTCTAAGATTTGGTTTGATCAGCGTGCAACAGCCGAAGATTGGCGTTATGGCCGGCGCGCCCGATCTGATAGAATGTGATGCAGAAGATCGATATCGCGAGCAGCACCACTATGAGCGGTACGTAGGTAAGCGCCAGATTTCTCAGCACCGCCGCCGGCACCAGGCCGGGCCGCGCGCCTTCTGGAAATTTGACCCAGGCGAGCACCACGCCGCCGGCAAATATCCCCAAGCCCGACACACACTTCTGCACAAAGAAGGCGGCCGCAAAGTACAGCCCCTCGGTCCGCTGATGCGTGCGAATCTCGTTTTCCTCCACGGTATCAGCCAGCATGGAGGTCACCAGCGCCCCCGAGACCACGGTCAGGGTCCCGAGCGCCAGGGTAAACACCAGCAGAATCGGCATCAGTGCCGGCGACGAATTGTCAACGAACCAGCCGCATTGGCGCAGCATGATGGGGCTGGGCGCCAGCACCAGGGCAATGACGGAAACCCAGATGGCGCCGCGCTTCTTGTCCAATCGCTTGGTGATCAGCGGAGCCACGCCCAGGGCCGCGGCGGCTGAGATCAAGGCCGAGAGCAGCAGCCAGGAAATCTGGTCGGCCGACAGTTCCCAGTAGTACGTATAGAAGTAGACGCTGAGCGTCGCCACCAACCCCAAAGCCATTGCGGAAAAAAATCCGCATGCGATCATCGACAGAAACGGGCGGTTGGCAAGCGCGGCGCGAATCTCGCGCGCCTCTTGAGACAGGTTGAAGGGACGCTTCGGCGGGGGCGAGCGCAAGAACGGAATGTAGTGATGCGTACCGGCGGTTGAGATCAGAATCGAGACGAACATGATGATCGCTGCGGCAATGGAATAGCCATGGTAGCCGGGGCGGTTCAGCAATCCCACCGCCTGCTGCGCCGTCGGGCGCAAATACACCGACAGCGCAATGACGCCCATGAGCACCGCGCCGACGTAGCCGAAAAAGAATCGATAGGCCACCAACGAGGTGCGCTGATCGTAATCCTCGGTCAACTCCGCGAGCAGCGCGGCGCTGGGGACTTCGTAGAGTGCGATCAGGATGCGGACGATGATGGCCGTGATCAGCAAGTACCAAAAGAGCGCCCCGTTCCCAAGATGCGCCGGAGGGTTCCAAAGCAAATAATAAAAAACCGCGCATGGCAGTGCGGAGGCGTACATGAAGGGATGGCGACGGCCGAATCGGGAGTGGAAACGATCCGACACATGCCCGATCAGTGGATCGGCAAAGCCGTCGATGATGAGCGCAATCATGATGGCGAATCCCACGAGCTGCGCCGGCAGCCCCAGGACCTGATTGTAGAAAATCAGCAACAAGAAGTTGAAGCCGTTGTCCTTGATGCCGTAGGCAACAGTGCCAAATCCGTACACCAGCTTGGTTCCAAAGCCGATCGAGCTAAGCGCCATGCAAGATTCCGTGCCGCAGCGAAGAAATTAGCACCGCTCACCCCCATTTGACGCTTATTACTTATAATTCTGGTTCGGTGCCTTAGTATACATACCTCGTCGGCGGCTTCTTTGGGGGGGGATCATGGCGCTCACAACACCCAAGTTTCGTGAGGATTTCGAACTCAGTTCCCTCGCCGGCGCGCCGCCGCTCGATTCGCCCCCGCTCGCCGCCGCCATGCTGATGACGCATGCGGCGTTCGTTCAGCCCGAGCGGCAAATCGCCGTTTTCGACGCCATTGCCGATGCGTGGCTGGACGTGGGCGACACAGCTGAGCGCGCGGCATCCTTGCGCCGGCAGCTGCCGTGGCTGACGAATCCGGTGCCCTCAAGCGATTGGGCAACCCCGCGGGCGGTATGGGATGCCTTTTGGGGTGTCGTGGATGCGGATCCGGCCGCGGCTCAGAGCGAGGCACCCAAGGACGCGGCGCTCGATTTTACCGGCCGCGTCGTCGCCATCGGCCGGCACTACGATGCGGAATTGCTGATGCGTTGCGAACGAGCGCATTTTTTGCATGAGGACGTGCCCAAGCTGCTGGCGCAGCCCGAAGTGCGCATGAGCACCAATGACTTGCGCAACTGGCCCAAGGACAGCCTCGGCACCAATCTGCTCGACATGCTGACCTCCAAGGGCTACGACCTCGAGGTGATCAATCCCGACGATGTGATGCTGCCGGCAGTTTTTGCGGCTCAGAATCGAACCAACCGCCGCATCCTGCAGCTGCACGACGTGTGGCATTTGTTTGCGGGATTTGGTTTCACCGCCCAGGGCGAGGTCGCGATTTCCGGATTTCAGCTCGCGCAATTCGGACAGAACTATTCGACGCGTTTTCTTGCCACCACCACGACCATGATGTGCCTGCGTCCGTTGGTCAACGTCGACCAATTCATCGCGCTCATCGCAGAAGGTTGGCGGCATGGGCGGCGCGCGCCCCCGCTCATGTCGGTCGAGTGGCACAAACTGCTCGGACGCTCGATCACGGACCTGCGCGCCGAAATGCACGTCGCGCCGTTCAAGAGCCGCACGCCCGAACTTTTGAATTTCTAGGCGACCGGGGCTTTAGGGGAAGCCCCTGCAAGAGGCATCCAGCAATCCGTCTTCGCAATCGGGCGCGCCGCGGCCCGATGCCAGGCCCTTGCTGGTGTACGACGCGGATTGTGGATTTTGCGTCTACTGGGCGCGATATTGGCAGAAGCTCACGGGCGATGCCGTCGATTATCGGCCGTATCAGGAAGTGGCTCCGCAATATCCTGAGATCCCACTCACCGATTTTCAACGGGGCGTGCAATACATCAGACCCGATGGGAGCCGTGCGAGCGCTGCCGAAGCAAGTTTCCTCACCTTAAGTCACGCGGGCGGCAAGGGCTTCTGGCTCAGGCTCTATAAAAAGCTGCCCGGCTTTGCGGCGGTCTCGGAACTGACCTATGCCTTGATCGCCGCGCACCGCTCGGCCGCGTATCGCGTAACCCTGTTTCTGTGGGGCAGGGACTATGGGCCGCCGCGCTACGATCTCGCCGCGTTCTCATTCATGCGCCTGTTTGGGCTGATTTATCTTTCCGCCTTCGCGTCCTTTGGAGTGCAAGCACTCGGGCTGATCGGCAGCCACGGCATCCTGCCGGTCGCGGAATTGGTCAATGTCATCGGCGGCCGGGCCGGCGTCGAGCGCTTCTACGTGATGCCCATGCTGTTTTGGATCAGTTCCAGCGACTTGGCCATTCAGGCGGTGTGCTGGGGCGGCGTGGGATTCTCGTTGCTGTTGGTCTTGAATGTGTTGCCGCGACTCTGCCTGTTTCTTCTCTATGTGTTGTATCTCTCGCTGCTCTATGGCGGACAGACTTTCATGTCGTATCAGTGGGACACCTTTCTCCTCGAAGCCGGCTTTCTGGGCCTGCTGATGAGTTTCGCCCAGGTGCCGGGCGTCTGGCTGCTGCGCTGGTTGCTGTTTCGCTTCATGTTCATGTCAGGCATGGTCAAGCTGTTGAGCGCCGATCCGAACTGGTGGAACTTGTCGGCACTGTCGTATCACTTCTTCACCCAGCCGCTGCCAACGCCGCCGGCTTGGTACGTCGCGCACTTGCCGCCAATCGCGTTGAGGTTTGCCACCGGCGGTGTGTTCGTCGTCGAGCTGCTATTGCCGTTTCTGATTTTCTGCCCGCGACGGCTGCGCTTCTCTGCGGCCTTCGGCATTCTGTTGCTGCAAACCTGCATTCTGATCACCGGCAACTACAACTGGTTCAACCTGCAGACCATGTTGCTGTGCCTGCTGTTGTTTGACGACGCGGCGCTGCAAAAGATTCTGCCGCATGGTCTGGCGCGGATGCTGTCGGCGCGAGCGCGACAGCGCACGCCGAGCAAGAGCGTTTCGGTGGCCGTTGGCGCGTGGGGCCTGCTGCTGGTGTTTTGCAGTCTCGTTGAGATGGACCTGCGGTTCGGCGGCAGCCCGCCCGCGGTCGCGGGCCAGATCGATCGACTGATCGAACCGCTGCGCATGGTAAGCAGCTACGGCTTGTTCGCCGTCATGACGACACAGCGCGAGGAAATCGTGATTGAGGGATCGAGCGACGGCGTCGAGTGGCGCGAGTACGCGTTTCGCTACAAGCCGGGCGATGTCTCGCGCGGCCCACGCTGGAACATCCCACATCAGCCGCGGCTGGACTGGCAGATGTGGTTCGCTGCGCTCGATGACCCGCGGCGTCTGGGATGGTTTTCGCGCTTTCTCGAGAGGCTGCTCAAGAACGAGCCCGCCGTGACGGCTTTGCTGGAAAGAAATCCCTTCCCGGACGAGCCGCCGCAATTCGTCCGCGCGCAGTTCTATGACTACACGTTCACCTCCGGCGACGAGAAGTCCAAGGGCCTGTGGTGGCAGCGGCGATCGGTGGGGCTGTATTTCCCGGCCGTACGCCTGAAGGTACTACAATGAAGCGGGAGGCGCGATGCGATCAACTAAAGGCATTTTAGGGCCGCTGGCCGCAATGCTGGGTTGTATGGCCACGGTGCATTTCGCCAGCGGCGCGGCGCCGGTCACCGCCGACGCAATCCGCGGTACCGTCGCGAGTGCACGCGGTCCGGAAGCCGGCGTCTGGGTCATCGCCGAAACGCAGGATTTTCAAACACGGTTCGCCAAGATCGTCGTCACCGACGACGCCGGCCGCTATCTGATTCCGGATTTGCCCAAGGCGAAGTACCGGGTCTGGGCACGCGGCTATGGCCTCGCGGACTCGGTAAAATCCGACGCCACGCCGGGACATGCGCTCAATATCAAGGCGCTCACGGCCAAGGATGCGGCGACGTCGGCGAAGATCTATCCGGCCGCCTATTGGTACGCGATGATGAAAATTCCCGAGGAGGCGCAAGTCGCAGCGCTCGCGGGCGGCCGCAACGGCTATCTCATGTGGATGAAGAACATGGGCTGTGTCGGTTGCCATCAGCTGGGAAATCTGGCGACCCGTACCATCCCGGAGTCCTTGAGCTCGATCAAGTCATCGCAGGAGGCGTGGCTGCGGCGCCTCCAGTCGGGACAGGCGGGCGGCCAGATGGTCAACATCGTGCAGGGCGCGCTGGCAGGAATTCCCATTCCCTATCTGGCGGATTGGACCGATCGCATCGCCGCGGGTGAAGTGCCGGCAGCACAGCCCGCGCGTCCGAGCGGTGTCGAGCGCAACATCGTCGCCACGGTGCGTGACTGGTCGGACGGCAAAGCTTACTTGCACGATCTGTCGGGGACCGATCGGCGCAACCCAAGCGTCAATGCTTATGGCCGGCTGTACGGCGCCCCGGAATTGAGCACAGATAATTTCCCGGTGCTCGATCCTGCGCACAACACCGCCACCACCTTCAAGGCGTCGGTGCGCGATGCGGATACGCCGACGACTCACGACGATCCTGTGATTCAGCCCTCGCCTTACTGGGGCGATGAGCGAATCTGGGACAGCCGGGCGGTGGCGCACAATCCGATGCTGGATCGATCGGGGCGCGTTTGGTACACGGCGCGGATTCGCGCGGCTGCGAATCCCGCGTTTTGCAAGCCGGGTTCGGCACATCCGTCCGCGATGGCGTTTCCGCTCAGCACATCCGATCGCCAACTGGCCGTGTACGAGCCGAAGAGCGGCAAGTATGTCTTCGTCGATACGTGTTTTGGCACGCACCATTTGCAGTTCGCCGAAGATGCCCAGGACACTCTGTGGACCAGCGGCGGACGCGAGGTCGTGGGCTGGCTCGACACCAAGAAATTCGATGCGACCGGCGATGCGGCCGCTTCAGAAGGCTGGGCGCCATTCGTGCTCGACACCAACGGCAACGGCAAGCTCGACGCCTGGACGGAACCCGGTCAGGCGGCAAATCCGAACGGCGACCAACGCCTGGCGGCGAGTTTCTACGCCGTCATGCCGAATCCCGCCGACGGCAGCGTGTGGGGCTCGGTTGCGTTTCGCTATCCCGGCGCGCTGCTGCGCTTCGACCCCAAAACTCGGTTGAGCGAACTCTACAACGTGCCTGCGCCCGGTTTCGGTGCTCGCGGAGCTGACATCGATCGCAACGGCGTGGTGTGGGTGTCCTTGGCGAGCGGTGATTTGGGCGAGTTCGATCGGCGCAAATGCAGGGGACCCCTCAATGGTCCCACGGCAACGGGCGACCATTGTCCCGAAGGTTGGAGCTTTCATCGCCTGCCGGGACCGGGCTTCGTGAATGTGCCGCAAATGAGCGTCGAATCGAGCTATTACACCTGGGTCGATCAGCACGATACGCTGGGGCTGGGTGCGAACGTGCCCATCGCCACGGGCAATTTATTTGACGGCGTGCACGCGCTGGTCGAGGGCAAGTTTGTGACGCTGCGCATTCCCTACCCGCTTGGGTTTTATGCCAAGGGTCTCGAGGGCCGGATTGATGATGCCGCCGCGGGCTGGAAGGGGCGCGGTCTCTGGATTACGAGCGGTGATCGCACGCCCTGGCACAAAGAAGGGGGCAAAGGCACCAAGCCTCTGGTGGTGCATTTCCAAGTCCGTCCTTCGCCGCTGTCCGACTGAGTTACCGCGCCCCGTCGGCAGCGCGTTCGATGGCCGCGCGGTCCCAACCGGCTAAATCCGCCGCGGCTTCATAGGCGGTCTGAAAGAACTGCAGCAGCGTCTCATCGGGCATGGGCGCGGCGCGGAGTGCCTCGTAGGGCAGCACGAATTCCCGAAGCTGTGGGTCGTAACGTCCGGGGGATTCCATGCGGTGCTCTGCGTACCCTGGGGGCTGAGGATAGGTATAGGCGTAAAAAATAGGCTGCGAATTCGCGTCTCCCGGCCAGAAGCCGCAACTGCTGCACTCATGTGAGTAGGCTTCAACCATGACGCGGTCCGGGCAGTTGGGCGCACCGCCCGGATGGCGCGGCGCGCGCCGGCCGGAAAAGCGTGTCGAAGCAAGATCAAAGCTGCCCCAAAAGAAATGCACGGGGCTTTGTTTACCCGTGAAGCGGCCGCGAAATTGCTTCATGACGCGTTGCGCACTCAGGAGAATGAGCCAGCATTGATGTGCAGCTTGCGCGTGGTAGATCGCGTGTTCGCGGTCCTGCGCGAAGGGGATCGCGACGGGGACCTCGACGGGCGACGGATAGATCGACGCACCAATTTCAAGTTCACGAAGGATATTCATGTAGCGGGCAAAGAAGTCCGCTACGGTCATGGACTCGAGCGGCAGCAACCGCTCCGAGCCATCGCTCGTCTGGATACGGAGCTGATGCAAGGTGAAGTCAAACTGCACCTCGATGCTGCGCTCGCCGCAAGGCATGGGGGATGTCGTCAACCCCCGATCGGTGAGGTAAAGCGCAACCTGCCACCAATGGTTTTCCATCGGCGCGAGCGCAAGCCGAGTCTTGCCGACGATCTGGGACCACATATGCAGCGTGGCATACGTGGCCCGCCAATCGCTCAAGGGTAATTCAGGCCAGTCCGAACGCGAAGCTTTCACCATGCCGACACTTAATCTCGCGGCGCCTCTCGCTGTCAAATCCCGGATCAGGCGGGTTGGCTCGACGCGGCCCAAATATTGAGCCCGCCGTCCCGCGCAAAACGATCGATGGATTCGAGCTCGCGTGCACTGAATCTCGGATTCTTCAGCGCGCCCAGGGATTCCTCGATCTGTGCCCAGCGGCTCGCGCCGATCAGTGCACTCGTTATCGCCGGCTTGGCCAAAACCCAGGCGATCGCCATTTGCGCGAGACTCTGTCCGCGCTCCTCGGCAATTTTGTTGAGTGCGCGCACGTTGGCCAGGGTGGCTTCGGTCAGCATGCTTTTCCGGAACGAACCGTCCTGGGCCGCGCGCGACGATTGCGGAATACCGCTCAGGTACTTGTCGGTGAGAAGGCCCTGAGCAAGCGGTGAGAATGCAATGCAGCCCAAACCCTCCTGCTCGAGCACCTCGAGCAAACCATCTTCCACCCATCGATTGAGTATCGAATAGGAAGGCTGATGAATCACGAAGGGAATCTTGAGCTCGCGCAAAATAGCCGCCGCCTCGCGCGTCTTCTTGGGTCCGTAGGAGGAGATGCCGACGTAAAGCGCTTTGCCGCTGTGCACCGCAGTCGCGAGCGCGCCCATCGTCTCCTCGAGCGGGGTTTTCGGATCAAAGCGATGCGAATAAAAGACATCCACATAGTCCAACCCTAGGCGCATCAGGCTTTGATCCAGGCTGCTGAGCAGATATTTGCGCGATCCCCATTCACCGTACGGCCCCGGCCACATGAGGTAGCCCGCTTTGGTGCTGATGATCAGCTCGTCACGGTACGCGGCCAAATCCGTGGCGACGATTCGGCCAAAGTTTTCCTCGGCAGATCCGGGAGGAGGGCCATAATTATTGGCAAGATCGAAATGCGTAATGCCGTGATCAAAGGACTTCACGATCATGTCGCGGGCGTTGTCGAACGAGTCGGCGCCGCCAAAATTCTGCCACAGCCCGAGTGAAATGCGCGGCAATTGCAGGCCGCTTCGGCCGCAGCGCACGTAGGGAATTCGATCGTATCGGTCGGCGGCGGCGGTATACATGCGCAAGCTCTCACGTTCAAATCACCAATTATAGAACGTTGATGCCTCGCGCGGCATGTCCGCGTTCGTGGCGAGGTCAGAGCATGTGCTATGCGTCATCCGAGTGCGGCGGCTCGCACGATCAGAACCAACCCAGCTCCGATCATGACGGCTCCGGTGGCGCGGGCGACGCGCTCACCGGCGGGTGCGAGACGCTCAAGCGTGATGACGGCCGTCACGACCGCCATGGCGCTCAAGTTCATGATCCCCGAGACAAAGAGGATCGCTGTCGGGCCCGCGCAGCAGTAGCAGCAGCGAAGGCCGATGCGCAGACCGTATTTCCAGGCCTCGCCAGCATGCAACGGCCACCGATGGTCTTGGCACGCCGCCGGGCCGTGGCATGCCGGCCGGTCCTGGCGCACCGCCCTGCAGCAGGCAAGCTGATGTGCTTTCCACGCGGTGAATTGGAGCGCGCCGGCTATCATAACGACGACACCGACGGCGATCGGAACGCTGCGCGCGAGCGGCGGCAGCTGCATCTCCATCGCCGCCAAGGCGACGCCCAGCGGGAAGGCGGCCAGGCCGAACACAATCCACACGAAAAAATAACCTAGACCCACGAGCGCGCTCAGCCGATTGAGGTGCGTCTCGCCGGTGTTCGCCAGGGCCTGTCGGTGGCGCAGCAACACGGGTGTCACCGACGGCAGCATCATGGCCACCATCATTGCGACCCACATGAATAAAAACGACGCGGCGCTACCCAGCCATGTTTGCCCGGGCATCCGCATCCACGTCATCGACATCGTCCAGCCGCCGGGCATCGGCATCCCGCGCATCGCCGGCATGGACGCGCACCCGATGATCGTTGCTGCCCCGCTCGCAGCAAAGAGCAGCCCCATGAGGACGAAAAAGCTTCGCTGTGAAACTCGCTCGGGAAGCATGACGATACCGGACCCCACAGGATTAGCCTTCGCGCTTCCGAAAGGCGGCCTCACCGGCGTCGGACACCTTCACCCACTTCGGGTCGGGCGCGGCGTCGGGGACGTAGCTATCGTGCCAGTTCCACCATTTATACGGTCGGCTTTGGGGGTAGCCCGCGGGTGAGTCCTCCCACATCTCCTGACGTCCGAGGGCGGTCATGTCGAGGTAGCTCCAGACGGTGCCCATCGCCTCGTCGCCGCGGCTGTTGATCAAGTAGGTGCGGAAGACGCGCTCGCCGTCGCGGATGAATGCGTTGTGGCCGTGCCATTCGGCCACCCCGAAGTCGGCGTCGAAGCTGTCGGTGATGGTGTACCACGGCATTTCCCAGCCCATTCGCGCCTTCAGGCGCGAGATATCGGGCTGCGGTGCACGCGAGGCATAGGCGAGAGTCGTGTCGCGCGCGTTCAGATGGGCGAGGTGGCCGACCTGGTCGGCCCCCAGAGAACAGCCAATGCAGGCATGCGCCGGCCAGCCGTGCACGCCGGGCTCGAAAAAGGCGCGGTAGACGATCAGTTGACGGCGGCCCTCGAAAAGATCGAGCAGGCTCGCTTTGCCTTTAGGTCCCTCGAACACGTACTCCTTGTCCACCGGCAGCCAGGGCATCCGCCGGCGCTCGGCGGCCAGACCGTCGCGAGCGCGCATCAATGCCTTCTCCTTGACGAGCAGCTGTGCGTGCGCTGTTTCCCAATCCTCTGCCGAGACGACGGGTGGTCTAAGCATCGTCAGCGGTCCGTTTTTTCGAGATCTGCTCATGGCTATGCAACCTCAGGTTGTTCGTTAATCGTGAGATCGTTATAGCGCCAGACTTTCGAAGGGTGGGAGTAACAAGTGTGGCGGGATTGCGCTGGGACGCTGATCCCGGAGCGAATCCAACGGCAGCCGTCGCGGCGCCCTTAAGGCGGGGGTCGATGCAGTCTGTTCGCCACCACTGCCGCAATTGCTGTCGCGCCGCGTTCGTCAGGATGCCTGTCGCCCGGCAAATGCCAGCTAGGATCGAGTGTCACTTGAACGTACGGCAGCTTCGCTTCATCGAGAATACGCCGCCGCAGCATCTCATCCGTGGCGCTTTCCGGTCCGAATTGCGGAACCACGATGAGCGGCTGCGCGCCCCTGGATCGAGCGAGATCAACCAGCGCCCGCAAGGTTTCGCGAGTCTCGCGAATGCTCCTCTCAATGGCGGCGCTGCTGCGGTAAGGAATCAGCCAACGAAAGAGCTGCATCAAGCGCCACGGCTGTGCCGGCGGCAGCCACATCAGTCCCTGATCCAAACGCGGCCGATTGTCGAGAAGATTGCGATCGAACAGCGACGGCATGAATAACGTCACCACCGCTGCCGGCTGCCGGAAGCCGGGCAGCTCAGCGGCGAGCCGCAGGTAGGATTGGTCGTTGCTGTAGTCGGACACCGCCATGTTGACGCTCTGCATCCCGAGCAGCGCGCTCACTTGCGCCGGGATCGTGTTCTGCCAGTCCAGGCCGAATCCGACAATGATGGATTCACCCGTGAACAGAACGCTCGGGCGCTCGGGATCGACCGTCGCCTCTGGTGATGAAACTCTATGCCCGGCTGCGTCAAAGCTATAAGAGATACGCCGCCCCGCCTCCATCGCGACGATGGAACGGGCGGGCACAAAGACCCAACCTAGCCGCGGATCAGGCTCGCGCCGCGGCTCGAGCTGCAGCGAATCGGCGTCGTGGGGATGCGGCGGGCGAGCGCGCAGCAAGACCTCGGACGCACCCACCGCCAGCAGCAGCGCGAGGAGAATCCGCAGCGTACCGGCCAGCGTTGCCCGGCTCAGCATTCCCGCGATCGGGCGGGCGAGAACCAGCGCCAGCGCAGCGCCGGCCAGCGCCATAAGCACGCGTACCGTCTGTTCGGCACCAACCAAAGTCTCCCGCCGCAGCGCGAAAATCGGCAGGAAGTGGCGATCCCACCAATCCTGGCTCGCGAGGCAGGCCGCCAGAATCACGGCAATGCCGATACCCACGAGTGCGGCGTGGGTGACGCGATACTGTCTCATGCTGCCCGGCGACGGCCAACCATTATGAACAATCCACCCTCGTGTCCCAAGCTTCGCATCCAACCCAGTTGCGCCAACCACGCCTCGGGAGTCCAGGTATCGCCGGCGGCGGACAGCAGATCATCAGCTGTCTCGCCGAAGAGTGCGCTGGGATAGGTCCGAACATACTCGACTCCAGTTTCCGCAAACCACCGCTGCACTTCGCGCAGCGTATGCCGGTGCTCCTCGGGGTGTTGATATTGATCGCGGAGCCACGCCTGCCGCCGCGCAGGCTCGCCGTTGCGCTCGCGCAGCACCGGATCAAACGGAATCCACCGATAGCCCGATGCCCGCGCGACGAGACGGCGGAGCCGCAGCGGTATGCGCGCGAACGCGTTGTAGAGACCCACCACAACCATTGCGCCGGGCCGCGCCAATTCCGCGATGCGGGCAAAGGAGGCGCGCGGGCTCGGTGTATGGTGCAAAACCCCCGATGCGTAAATGACATCGAAAGCGCCGGCCCGCAAGCCGGGCCGACGCAAATCCGTTTCGACAAACTGCACGCCCGTCAGTCCTAGGCGCCGCGCCGCGGCTTGGCCGAGCGACAGGGCAGCACGACTAAGGTCCGCGCCGATCACGATCCGCTCGGCGCGCGCCAGGTACAAGCTCATTTGTCCCGTGCCGCATCCAATTTCCAAAATCCGCGCATCGCCCGCAATCGCCGCATCCAGCAGCCGCGCGAACTTGCTGCGCTCGGCGCGGGCGTGGAGCGATGCCAGGGTGTCGTGTGCTCTGAACCCGGGAAACGGGGCGTACTCGTAAAAGCGGCGCACGGCTTCGGTGCGGGCGTCGCCACCCAAGCGCAAATTCGGGATGCCGTCGGGCGCTGTGTAGCGGACACCGCATCCGCGACAGTGCCACCCGGAACCCATCGGTCCGCCGCAGGCGGGACAGGCAAGCAGTTCCCGAAAGGCGTCCAGAAAGGCGTCCATCAGAAAATTGAGTAGACGAATGGCGCCAGCGCTTCGACGCTTGCAGCGACGACCAGCACCAGTCCCGTCACACACAGAAAGACGGCCAGGGGCAGCATCCATCGTTTTGCGGCGCCGCTTCGCCACATTCCCCGAGCGAGGTCGGCGATTGATCCGCCGGCACTGCCGAACACGATCAGACTACGTTGTAACTTGCCACGTTTCTTGAGCACGCTGATTCTTCCTGCCGGGTTGCTGAAGATGCGCGTTTCGCCACGCGCGTCCGGCCCGCGACGACGACGTCGATTCCGCTGCGCCGAAACGTTGAGTACCCCTCGACGGCGCGATTGACGATGGGTTCCCCCGCAAGGTTGAACGAGGTGTTGAGGAGCACCGGAATACCGCTGCGCCGTCCGTAGGCCTCGAGCAGCGCGTGCAGACGGGGCGCCATGCTGCGCTCCAGTGTTTGCACTCGCGCCGTGCCGTCGATGTGCGTGATGGCTGCTAGCTTCGCCCGCCACTCCGGGCGCACGGGAAAAACGCCTGACATGAAGCGGGCAAGTCGTGCGCCGCCGGGCGGCAGCTCAAAGTATCGATCGGCGGTTTCAATCGGGACCACGGGCGCAAACGGACGGAATTCCTCGCGGTATTTGATCTCGCGGTTCAGCCGATCCCGCATGCCCGAGGACTGCGGTGCCGCCAAGATGCTGCGGTGTCCAAGCGCTCGCGGCCCAAATTCCAAGGCACCGTCCATCCAGCCGACGACATGGCCGGCCACAAGATCATCGGCGGTGCGCTCAATCAACACCGAGTCGTCCAGCTCATCGCACGGCAGGTGATCCTCACGCGCGAGTCGCGCCAGCGTCAATCCGTCGGCGGTCGGTCCCCAAAAAGGGTGATCCGGCACCTCGCGGTCGGGATTTTTGAAATGAATCCGGTCGGCATAAAGTGCGGCGCCCAACGCACAGCCGGCATCGCCGGGAGCCGGCGGAACGAAGAGCCGTTCGAAACCGGCTTCTTCCAGGATCCGCGCGTTGGCAACCCCGTTCAGAGCGACTCCACCGCCCATGCAGAGATCCGGCATACCCGTTTCCTTTCGCAGCCTGCGCGCGATCTCTACCACCGTCTCCTCAAGCACCCGCTGCACGCTCGCGGCGCAATCGGCAAACCGCCGGCCGTCCGCACTATTCAGATCGATTGGCTCGTAGGGGCTGCGGGCCGGCCCGAACAGATCGAGGAAACGCGACGAAAAAGAGCGCTGCGCCGTGGTATGGAAATCGAAGTACTCAAGCTCCAGCGCAAAGGCCCCATCGGGCGTGCGACGGATGGTCTTGCGAACCTGATCGATGAGCGTCGGGCGGCCGTAGCTCGCCAGTCCCATCACTTTGTATTCGCCTTCATTCACTTCGAACCCAAGGTAGGCCGTAAACGTCGAGTACAGCAGCCCAAGGGAATGAGGAAACTTGACCTCGCGCAGCAACCTGATCGAGGCGCGCCGCTCACGCCGGTCACCGATGCCGACCGTCATCGTGGCCCATTCGCCGACACCGTCGGTCGTCAAAATGGCTGCCCGCTCGGTGGGCGCGGCGAGAAAAGCGGCGGCCGCGTGCGATTGGTGGTGCTCGGTGAACAGCACCTTGTTGCCGCGCACGCCCAAATGAGATGAGATGACGCCGCGCATCCAAACCTTCTCGCCCAGCGCGTTTTTCATCGCGTGCGGGAATGCGAGCCAGGAGCGCGGGAAGGCACGCAGCGCGCAGGTCAAGATGCGTTCGAACTTCAGCATTGGACGCTCGTAGAACACCACCGCATCGAGCGCCTCCGGCCCGATTCCGGCCTGCTCCAAACACCACTCGATCGCCAATAGCGGAAAGCTTGCATCGTTCTTGCGGCGCGAGAGTCGTTCCTCCTGTACCGCCGCCACGGGTACGCCATCGACAATGAGCGCCGCGGCCGAATCGTGGTAGTGCGCCGAGATCCCCAGGATGTTCATCAATACTGCCTATCGAGCGACGAGTTGCGCTCGGGCGCTATGCGCGACCAGCCGGTGGGCTCCTGCGAAGCCGCGCGTTTGGCAAGCCATGCAAAGGGAACCAACAAGCTGAAGTACATAAGGGTGAGGAGCATGCCGCTGAGCAAGCCTGCGATTGCCAGAGCCAGCCGCAGGTAACCATTCCACAGCCGTTTGAGGCGCGCGCGCCACAGAAAAATGCGATGACGGTCGGGTGCCAGACGCGAGAGCTGCAACAACGTGTAGTTCATGTGGTAAGTCTCGTCTCGAAGAATCTCTTCAAAGACCGCACGCGTCGGGGGATCGTGCCCCAACACATCGCGATACGACCTGAAATCCGCCGCCGCCGATTTTTCCGAAAGATGCAGAAAGGCCAGCAGCGGCCCGTCCTGCAACTCCTCGACGCGCAAATCATCGAGGCCGCGCTCGCCGGGTGCCAGCCAGTCCGCTCGATAACCTGATCGAGAGTGGGTAGATGAGAATAGCGCCGCCCCGCGCCGGCGAAGCAGTTCCGCGTGGCGCTGCTCGTCGCGCGCATGGATTAAGAGCAGCCTGCGCAGCAGGGGGTCTCGCGTCACTTCAGCTGCGCGCACCAAGTCGCGCCCACCATCAGCCTCGGTTTCGGCAAACTTGAGAAGCTTGCGCGAGCGCCGCCCCGCATCGAGCCAGATCCAGCGATGCAGTGGCTGCAGTAGGACACGCATCATCGTAAGTGCCGAAGATCCGAAGAATCGTTGCCCGGGTGGCCCGGAACGCTGCGGCAGAAGGGCGTGCGAGCGCAATCAGCGGTCGCCCAAGTCTTTGGAAATCTTCAGTCCCAGTAGGGACTTAGCCTAGATAACGAGCCTCTCCGTTTTGGCCCTGGAAAATTCGATTCATATATTCGCTCACTTGAGAGTGAATATTGACGAGCTAGTTAGTTAATGTAATTATCCGACCAGGCGCCGCAAGAGCGCAGGCAAAACACGGGGGAGCCATGAAGATCCAAAGATTGTGCTTGAGCATAGCCGCGGTCTTGAGTTGGTGCGGCAGCGCCGCCGCGCAAACGGTGACGTCCGCACCCGGCAGTTCGGACCAGTTGGCCGAGGTCGTCGTCACGGCAGAACGCCGGCACACGGACCTGCAGAATACGCCGATCTCGGCGACGGTTTTGAGCGGCAGTGAACTCGCCAACATGGGAGTCACCACGATCGATCAGCTGCAGTTCGCCACACCGGGGGCGACGATCGACAACTTCGGTCAAGGAATCGATTTCAACATTCGCGGTGTCGGCAAGGCGGAGCACAACTCGCAGACCACCGTCGGCGTGGTCACGTATCGCGACGGCATCGCGACCTTCCCCGGATATTTCCAGGAAGAGCCGTACTACGACGTGGCGAACGTCGAAATATTACGTGGGCCGCAAGGCACGTTTGGCGGTCAAAACGCGACCGGCGGCGCAGTGTTTGTGACCACGAATGATCCCGTCATCGGCGGCGGTTATAACGGCTACGTGCAGGGCCAGGTTGGAAACTACTCCGACTTCGCGCTGCAGGGCGCCGTCAACGTGCCGATCAGCGACACCCTGGCGGCACGCTTCGCGTTCAACGGAGAAAGCCGAGAGAGCTTCTATAATATTGCCGGCCCCAACGGCGGCGCTTACAACGGCAATCCGGGAAATCTTCGCATCGGCAGCGGACGAATTGGCCTTCTGTGGAAGCCCAATGATTCTCTGTCCGTTCTGCTCAAGACTGATTTCAACTATTTAAATTTGGGCGCCTACCCCGCCGATCCTTATAACGCCACCAACGATCTCTTCAATATTGGCGCCAATTCGCCCCAACAAGCGCTCGATCGATTTGGCCGGACGGTGTTGAAGGTCGACTATGTATTGCCGGACGGCATTACACTTCGATCGGTCACCGGCTACCAAAAAGGCAACACTCAATATCAAGCCGATTTGGATGGTACGAATGTCGGAAACAGTTATTTCGCGGATTCGGTCGACGAAACGCTTTGGTCCGAGGAGTTCAATGTCATTTCACGCGACACGGGCTTTCTGACCTGGATCGTCGGGGCTTATGCTGACTGGGACAAGTATAATTTCCTGCCGAATTATTATTTCCTGATCGGTACGCCGCCGGGAAGCAAGGCGACCGAGTACAGGCTCCAAGGGACGAATCCCGAGTCGGCCTTTGCCGGGTTCGGTCAGTTGAGTTTTCAATTGGCGCCGGGCTTTCAGCTCCAAATCGGTGGCCGGTACACGGAAGCAAAGACCACCAATCACGTGCAAGTGCTTCAGTACGGCCTGCCCCTGGCCGACGAACAAACGGCGAAGTATGTCAATACCTCGGGCAAGGTCTCGTTGAACTGGACCGTCAATGCGAGCAACTTTCTCTACGCCTTCGCCTCATCGGGTTTTCGGCCCGGCGGTCTAAACGTTCCGGTCGGCCTCGGCACTCCAGGGGCGTTTGGCGCGGAGAAGCTGATGGACTACGAACTTGGCTGGAAGGTCACCGGATTTGACGGACACTTGCGCACGCAGATTGACGGGTTCTACGACGTCTACAAGAATTTCCAAGTCATTGTCGGCTATCCGCAATTTCCGACATTCGGATTCGAGCTGAACAACCCGAACCCGACCCATCTGTACGGCTTCGAGGCGCAAACTCAAGCCGTGTTCGGACAGTTCGCGTTGGACGCCGGCACGACCATCATGCACAGCTCCCTGGGAAGGTTTTTCGCGACAGATCCACGGATCGCGAGCTTCACGCCCTGCGATCCCGCAGCGGGCCCCTCCAGCGCTTCATGCATCGACCTGACGGGACATTCGCAAACCTACGCGCCGAATTTCACCTTCAACATCGGCGCACAGTACAAATTCGCAATCGGCGCCGACACACTGACCCCGCGCGTGAATTTCGGCTATGTTTCTCCGCAGTGGGCGACGCTGTTCGAAAATCCTGCGCTGGGCGACCATCTTGCGGGGCGCGACATCGCAGGCGCGCAACTCGCTTGGACGCACGCGCGCTTTGTCACGACGTTGTATGGCACGAACATCACCGATCAACACTATGTGGGTGCGTTGAACTCGGGCTTGCGTTTCGCGGGTCCTCCGCGCCAATTCGGTCTGCGGTTCCTGATGAGCTTCTGAAGCGAACGCGCGGCCGTCGCGCCATAGAAAAGCCGGCGGCCGTACTCTTGATTTCAACGTATCATTGCGCATGCAACCTTATGCCCTCACCGTCGACAAGTTTCTCGATCACGCCGCCAAATGGTCGGGCGATCGCGCGATTGTCACGGCGGTAGCCGGACACGCGGCGCGGCGCACGGACTATGCGACCTTAAGGTCGCGAAGCAACCGCATGTCGGGCGCGCTCGCGGCACTGGGACTCCGTCTCGGTGATGGCGTCGGCACGCTCGGGTGGAACACTCAACATCACCTTGAAATGTATTACGCGCTCATGGGCGCGGGAATGGTGTGTCACACGCTCAATCCGCGCCTCACGGTTGCTCATCTTGCAGCAATGATCAACGAAGCCGAAAACCGAGCGCTCGCCGTGGCCGCAAGTCTCCTATCGTTACTGTCGGAATTGGTGCCACTGTGTCCCAAGCTCGAGCACGTCATCTTGATGGACGGGGAGGAGCCTTACGCGCGTGCGCTGCACGGCCACCCGGCGCAGGTATGGAGTTACGAGGCGCTGCTCGAAACACGTGGCGTTCCGAGTGAGTGGGGCGGCTTCGATGAGGAGACGCCGGCGGGGCTCTGCTACACCTCGGGTACCACCGGTGCGCCCAAAGGCGTGCTCTATACTCACCGCTCCAACTACTTGCACACGTTGCGCGCCCTGCAGGCAGACGCGATTGCGCTCGCCGGCAGCGATGTGTTGCTGGTTGCAGTGCCCATGTTCCATGCGAATGCCTGGGGACTTCCGTTTGCGGCGCCGGCGGTGGGCGCTAAATTGGTTCTGCCCGGTCGTTACACCGACGGCGCAACCCTCGCCGCCATCATGCGCGACGAGGGAGTGAGCATTGCGGCCGGCATTCAGACGGTTTGGCTGGGCTTGCTCGATCATCTCGACACCGTCGACGGCGAGTTGCCCGCGTTGAAACGGGTCCTGATCGGCGGGGCGAACTGCCCGGATGCACTGATCCGCAGAATGGAGAAGCGCCTCGGCGCCCGGGTGCAGACCAGCTGGGGCATGACCGAGCTTTCGCCTGTGGGGACCATTGCCTCACCCGAAGTGCCCGCAACCGAGGCGCGCGCCTCCGGCCGGCCTGTCATGGGTCTCGACTTGAAACTCACCGATGCCAACGGTCTCGTCCTTCCTCGGCAACGCGGCGTGGTCGGCCATCTTAAGGTCAAGGGCGCCAGCGTAATCGAGCGCTACTTCAAGGCCGAGGACAGTGCCTTGGATACGGAGGGCTACTTTGACACGGGCGATTTGGCCAGCATCGACGAGGCGGGCAATGTATCGATCTGCGGTCGCTCGAAAGATCTGATCAAATCCGGCGGCGAGTGGATAAACCCGGCCGAAATCGAAGACATTGTGGGTACACATCCGGCAGTGGGTCTTGCGGCGGTCATTGCACGCGCGGATATCAAATGGGGCGAGCGCCCCGTTCTAATCGTCGAGTGGCGGCAGGGGCGATCGGCGGACGCGCACGCGCTGCTTGAGTTTCTGCGCGGCAAGGTCGCCGGCTGGTGGCTTCCCGATCAGGTCCTGGAGGTCGACGCCATGCCGCTCGCCGCGACCGGCAAGATCGACAAGAACCAATTGCGCGCCGACTACGCAAATGGGACACTCACCGCAGACCGAGAGAGTTGAGATCTTCGCTGTCGACAAGAAGGGCAAGCTTGGTGCCGGAAGCTCCGAAGCGCCAACGGCGCAGCAAGGCGCAGCAACGCGCCGAAAGCTTGGAACAAATCCTCGATGCGGCAGAGTATCTGTTCTCAAAACATGGGCTCTACGGCGTAACGCTGCGCGATGTCGCGCATCGAGTCGGGATCCACACGACGCTCCTGCACTACTATTTTGAGGACAAGCGCAACCTCTTTGAGGCGGTGTTCGCGCGACGCGCAAGTGTCACCAGCAACCGCAGGATCGCCGCGCTCGAAGCATACGAGCGAGAGACCAAAGACCGTCCCACCGTTGAAGGCGCGCTGCACGCGTTTTTGGACACCGACCTGGATCTTTACTATGAAGGCGGCGAAGCGTGGATGAACTATGCCGCCTTTTGCGCCCGCGTCAGCAATACCCCTGAAGGGGCGGAGCTCATGGACGTGCATTTCGATCCGGTGGTCTTAAAGCTCGTGAGCATCTTGAAGCGCGCGCTGCCTGACTATCCGGAGGAAGACATCTTCTGGGGCTATCACTTCGTGACCGGCGCGCTGATGAACACACTCGCACGCACGGGACGCATCGATCGGCTTTCGGGCGGGATCTGCCACTCCGATGATTTTCCCGCGGTGAAGAAACGGATAGCCAGATTCATGGCCGCGGGGTTCCTCACCCTCGGGGGTTCCGGATCTTAGGTTAAGATCGCTCGATTGTGCATATCATCGAGTCCAAACAACCGGGAGTCGGCGTGGTTCTGGCGATCATCGGCCTCGATGCATCGGGCATCGGGCTGACGCTGCCGATTCTTCCACGCCTGTTGAGCGAAGTAGCGCACACGACAGAGTTGGGCTGGCGCTACGGCGCATTTTTGAGCCTGTACGCGCTGATGCAGTTTTTGTTCTCTCCAGTGCTGGGCATGTGGAGCGACAAAGTTGGCCGACGCCCCGTGCTGCTGGGGTCCCTTGCCGGCGCCACCATCGACTACCTGTTCATGGCGCTCGCGCCGTCCTTATCGCTGCTGTTCGTCGGCCGCGCGATTGCCGGGCTGACCGGCGCCAGTCAAGCAGTTGCGTCGGCCTACATATCCGATGTCACCGCGGAGACTCAGCGTGCGCGGCGTTTCGGCCAACTCAGCGCCTTTCAGGGCTTGGGCTTCATCGCCGGACCGGTCGTCGGCGGCTTGCTGGGCGATGTTTGGCTGCGCGGACCCTTCGTTGCCGCTGCGATTTTGAACGGTATCACGCTCTTCGTTACGTTCTTTTGGTTGCGCGAGCCCGCGCGTCACCGTCCCCCGGCGGAGCAAGAGACCTCTCTCAATCCGATCAAACTTTTTCGCTGGGCTCTGTCGATTCCCAGCCTGTTGCCCTTGCTGCTGATTTACATGGTGTTCACGCTGATCGGCCAAGTGGGTGGAACCATCTGGGTGATTTATGGCGCGGACCAATTCGCCTGGACGCCCTTTTGGATCGGAATCTCCATCGCCGGCTTCGGACTCGGACATGCCATCGCTCAAGCTTTCATTGCCGGCCCTGCGGCCGAGCGCTTCGGCGAGCGTTTCACATTGCTCTTGGGCGTGCTTGCCGATTCGGCGGCATCGGTGGCGTTGGGATTCGCGACGCGAGGGTGGATGGCCTTTGCGCTGCTGCCTCTGTTTTGCCTGGGCGGTGTCGGCTTCCCGGCGTTGCAATCGCTGCTCACGCGTCAAGCCGATGCGCAAAATCAGGGACGCCTTCAGGGCGTGCTCGCCAGCTTATTGAGCCTGACCTCCATCGTCGGTCCACTCGTGATCAGTGCGGTTTACTTTGCCTCGAGAAATCGCTTTCCGGGTCTGGTCTGGATCGCGGCCGCGGCGATGTATCTATTCACCTTGCCTTCGCTGCTCAACCTTTCGGCAAAATCGCGGACCGTTACGGCAGCGTAACGAGCACAGCAGCCCCGCCGAAAGTGGTATGTCGAATAATGCGAAAGGTGGATCTTTGAAAATACCGGCCTCCTGAGTCACGCTTGACAACTTTCAACCTGGACCGCGCCGTGAAGCAACGAGGCAAGGATTTTCTCCGCCGGCTGAGCGTATGGTCGGCCATGGCTTTCGCCGCCGCATTCGTCGCGGAAACACTGGCAACGACGGCGGGTCCGGGCAGGGAGGCGCTTGCACCCCCCGGATATTCGCTTACCCATGGCGGTGGAAAAGAGGACTTCGACTTCCTCGCAGGGACGTGGACTACCGTTCAGCGGCGCCTGGCGGCGCGCGGCGTCGGCAGCACGGAATGGAAGGATAGTCCGCCAAATCTACATTGCGCGGCGCATTATCTGGACGGTGCATTCACCGTTGAGGAGAGTTTCTCGCCGGCCAAGGGAGTGACCGGACTGTTTTTGTACGCGTTCGACGTGGAGAAGCGCCAATGGACGCTGTACTGGATCGATCCAAAAGTCGGCAGGTTGGAGTCACCTCTCGTCGGCGGCTTCAATGGTTCGCGTGGCGAGTTTTATGGTGAAGATGTGGATGACGGGCGGCCGGTTAAGGTACGTTACTCCTGGATTGTGAAGGATAGGGATCACGCGCGCTGGGAGCAGGCGTTTTCTTTTGACAACCGATCATGGGAGACGAATTGGACTGCTGAGTTCACGCGCACGGATCCGTTCAAACAATGCGAGAAAAACCGCTAGGTTCGAGGAAAATTGGGCTCTGCGCGATTGCGCTCTCCTGGACCTGCGTTGCGCTGGCGGCGGAAGCTCCACGCGAGGCCGGATCAGTGCCGGCCACGCCCGTCCTGTGCGCCCCAGGTGCATATCGATCCACTCAAGGCGATCTCGTCGCCATTGTCGAAACGACATCGGGCGTGCGTTTCACATCGCTTGAAGGAGTTCGCGGTGATCTAGCGCCGGGCGCGGCGTTTAGATGCGAGGAACAGCAGATTCGCGGCCTCGATGAGCAGCCATGGACGAGGCTCTCTTTCAAATCGACGCAAATCGATTTTCTCAGCGACGGTACGCGGCTTCATGGGGTTCTGCTCGAGCCCGAGAAAGCCGGCACCAAGCCTCCCCTCGTTATCCTTGTGCACGGCTCGGAGAAGACCAGTCCGAACGGCTCCTCGTATCAGCTGCTCTACACGGCCCAAGGTGTAGCGACGTTTGCCTACGACAAGCGCGGCACCGGCCGATCGCATGGCGTCTATACGCAGGACTTCGTGCAACTCGCTGAGGATGCGGCGCAGGCGGCGAAAGCGGCCCGCAACGCATGCGCGCGTTGTTTTAGCCGGGTCGGATTTCACGGCGGCAGCCAGGGTGGATGGATCGCGCCGTTGGCAGCCCTTAAGGCGCATGCGGATTTCGTCGAAGTGGACTTTGGCGTCGTCGGAACTGCGCTCGAGCAGGATCAGTGGCAGGTCGATTATCAGTTGCGGCAACTTGACTATCAGCCGGGTGAGTCCGTCCATACCTTGACGGCGGTCACGGCTGGGGTGGCGGCCTCGGATTTTACCGAAGGCTTCGACCAGTTGGCGGAAATGCGGCGCAAATTTGGCGATGCCCCTTGGTTCGCGCATCTAGATGGGCAATATACCGGCGAGCTGATGCGCGGGGAGATCGAGCGTGCTCGCGACGAAAGCCCCGCGGTGCCTTGGCACTACGACGGCATTGAGACCATCAAGAGCCTGAAGGTGCCGCAGCTATGGATTTTCGCCGGCGACGATTCAGTTGCCCCGAGTGCGCCCAGCATAGCGCGGTTGCAACAGCTGCGCCGCGAAGGCGTAGATCTCACCGTGGTGGTTTACCCGCGTACCGATCACGGAATTTCCACTTTTGTGCAAGCCGGTCCCGGCAGCAGACGAAGAATAGGTCTTGCAGACGGTTATTTGCGGATGATGGCGGATTGGGCCAAGGGTTCGCTCGGTAATCGATATGGCGACGCGCAATGGGTGTCCTACGTGCCGATTCAGCGCCCGTAAGGGCGGGAATCAGAACTGAATCGCGCGCGCGGAGACCGGTGCAGGGCCATCGGGGTTGCAGAGGATTTGACAATCCCGGGTGTTCGACACCTAATTACGCAATATTTTCAGATAAGCGCGGGATGTTGCTTTGAATAGCATCGCGGAACCTTTTGGCACGCTCGATGTTGCGCTCGCGCACGCGACGGCATTGCTCGGGAAGGACCCCGCGCGCGCCGCACAACAAGCGCACGAAATCCTGAAAATCGTTCCCGGCCATCCCCTGGCTCGTCTTGTGCTGGGCGCCGCGCATCGTATTTCGGGACAGACCCAGGATGCACTTGGCGTGCTCGAACCACTTGCGCGCGATCAGCCGCGCTCGGCGCCGGTGCACCTGGAACTGGCCGTCGCCCTGGGCGAGGCGGGCCGCGCGCACGCGGCGCTCGTCGAATTGCGCCGCGCCGTCCAGTTGAAGGCAGATTCTCCCGATGCATGGCGGCTGTTGGCGGACCATCTGGACGCCGTGGGCGATGCGGAGGCGGCGGACCAGGCGCGCGCGCAGTACCTCAAGTGGGCCACGCAGGATGCGCGGTTGATGGAGGCGGCAGGAGCGTTGGTGGCGAATGACCTGCCGGTGGTAGATGCGCGGTTGCGGGCGCATTTGCAGTCGCATCCTACGGACGTTGCGGCGCTGCGCATGCTGGCCGAGGTCGCCGCGCGGCTGCGCCGCTATGCCGACGCCCAAGACTTGCTCGAACGCTGCCTGGCACTTGCCCCCAGCTTCGATGCCGCCCGGCACAACTATGCAATCGTGCTCAATCGGCAGTCGAAAGCGGCGGAGGCACTCGCGCAGGTTGAGCGGTTGCTCGTCAAGGAACCCCGTAACCCGGGCTATCGCAATCTCAAGGCGGCAATCCTGGCACAACTCGGCGACTTCGCCGAATCGATCCAGGTCTACGAGACGGCGCTGCGCGAGCATCCGCAGCAACCGAAGATCTGGATGAGCTACGGGCATGCGCTGAAAACGGCGCGGCGCCAGGACGACAGCGTGGCAGCTTATCGCCGCGCGATCGCCATGCAGCCGACGTTGGGCGAGGCCTACTGGAGTCTCGCCAACCTCAAGACGTTCCGCTTTTCGGAGGGGGACATTGTCGAGATTCGCCGCGCTTTGGAACGGAACGATCTGAGCGATGAAGACCGCCTGCATTTCGAGTTCTCGCTCGCCAAGGCGCTCGAAGATCTCGAATCCTACGAACAGTCTTTCGCTCACTACGCCAAGGGCAACGCGATCCGCAGACAACTACACCGTTTCAGCGCCGAGGAAAACGCGCAGTATGTGAGCCGCTGCAAGCGGCAATACACGGCTGATTTTTTTTCTTCTCGCAAGTCCTCCGGCGCTCAATCAGCAGAGCCCATATTCATCATCGGCCTGCCGCGAGCGGGTTCTACGTTGCTGGAACAGATTCTGTCAAGCCACTCGCTCGTCGAAGGCACCATGGAACTGCCGGACCTTCCACAGATTGCGCGTGAACTCGCCGGACGCGACGAGCGGGACTGCGAGGCACCATTTTTCGAAGCGGTCGCCGCCCTTGATCATGCGAAATTGCGCGGCCTTGGCGAGCGGTATCTCGCATCGACTCGAATTTACCGCAAGACCGCGGCACCGTTCTTCATCGATAAAATGCCCAACAATTGGCTGTATATCGGGTTGATTCATCTGATATTGCCGAATGCGAAAATCATCGACGCCCGGCGGCATCCGCTCGGCTGCTGCTTTTCGGCTTTCAAACAGCATTTTGCCCGCGGCCAGAACTTTTCCTACGACCTCGCGGATCTCGGCAGCTACTACCGTGACTACGTTGACCTGATGGCTCACATCGATACGGTTCTGCCGGGCCGCGTGCATCGCGTATTCTACGAGTCCACGATCGAGGACACCGCGGCCGAGGTTCGCCGGCTCCTCGACTACTGCGGACTGTCGTTTGAGGAGCAGTGCCTGCGGTTCTATGAAAACGAGCGGGCCGTGCGTACCGCCAGCTCCGAGCAGGTGCGGCGCCCTATTTTCAGGGAGGGCATGGACCACTGGCGGCATTACGAGCCCTGGCTCGGGCCGCTGCGGGAGGCGTTGGGTTCGGTGCTCGAATCCTATCCCGCCGTACCGGACTTTGCGCTTGAATTGAAGAATTCGTCGATCAATTAAAACTTAAGGGAGCAGGGGAAACATCATGATTAGCCGATCTACCAGGAGGCGTAAGCGCCCAACAGCCGCCCGTCCGCGCGGCTATCGTCACGACATGCTGCGGCAGTTGCCGCTCGCCTCGGCCATTTCGGCGATTCTGGCCGGGGCCCCCGCGGTACATGCCGCAACGGAGGCCGAATCCAATGTGCTCCAGGAGGTGGTGGTCACCGCACAAAAGCAATCCGAGAACCTGCAGGACGTGCCCATCAGCATCAACGTTTTTGACAACAAGAGGCTCGACGAATTGCACGTGGTCAGCTTGGACGACTATGTGAAGTATTCGCCCAGCATTTCCTACTCGCGTGCCGAGGGACAGGGCGGCAACGGGCAGCCGGGCACCTCGCACATCTATATGCGCGGGGTCGTCAGCGGGGCCAACGAGAATCACTCGGGATCGCAGCCGAGCGTCGGCACTTATCTGGACGAGCAGCCCGTGACGACCATCGACGGCTCGTTGGACGTGCATCTATACGATATTCAACGTATCGAGGTTCTCGAAGGTCCTCAGGGAACCCTGTACGGGGCTAGTTCCGAAGCCGGTACGGTGCGCATCATCACCAACAAGCCGGACCCGACCCAGTTTTCCGCCGGTTACGATGTCCAGGGCAATCGGGTAAATCACGGGGGTACAGGCTGGGAGGCGGAAGGCTTCGTCAACATACCGCTGTCCTCCATTGCGGCGATCCGCCTGGTCGGCTGGGACCAGCATGATGCAGGCTACATCGACAACGTCGCGGGAACCAACGCGAACGCGTGCATCCAAAATGGCGTGCGCACGTTTCCAACCTGGGCCGGCCAGCCCGCCGGCACCTGGTATGGCGCGGCGGTTCCGAGTGCCGCGAACGTGGCGCCGTGTCCGACCGTCGCTCCCTTAGGTGCCGGCGCGATCAGCAATGCTGCGTACGTCAACAACAACTACAACACGGTCGAGACCAAGGGCGGGCGCGTGGCGCTCAAAGTCGATATCAACGACAACTGGACCGTGACGCCCACCGTCATGGGCCAAACGGTGAGCACCAGCGGTTTCTTTGGTTACGACCCTGGCGTCGGCGACCTTCAGGTCGCCCACTTTGGACCGGAGCGTTCCGATGACACTTTCGTGCAGTCGGCGTTGACTGTCGAGGGAAAGATCGGCAATTTCGATCTCACGTACGCAGGCGCCTTCATGAAGCGTACGACCCACTCGATTGCCGACTACAGCGACTACACGGAGTTCTACGACCGCGTGTACGGTTCGGGTGCGTATTGGACCGGTGCCGACGGCAAACCGATCATGGGGCAGCAACTGGTGATAACGAAGGGCTACTTCCAGAAATGGAGCAATGAGGTGCGCCTGAGCACACCGCGAGACCTGCCCGTACACGCGACGCTCGGCGTGTTTGCACAGCGTCAGCTGCATGACATCTGGGAGCAGTACACCATGCCTGGGTACGGATTCACGAATCCGTACGGCGCTTTGAACTCCCCAACTCCCAACCCAAACGGCCTTGACCCGGCTCTGTCGGTCCCCGGACTGGCGAATACCATCTGGCTGACCGATGAGCAGCGCGTCGACCGCGACAAGGCGGCATTCGCGCAAGTGACCTGGGACATCAGTTCGCAGTGGTCCGTGACCGGCGGTCTGCGCTACTTCACCTACGACAACAACCTGAATGGCTTCTTTGGGTATGGCAGCGGGTATTCTTCGCACACCGGCGTATCACAGTGTTTCGCGCCGGCCTCAACGGCATTTGCCCCTTGCACGAACCTGGACAATCGAGTCACGGGCAGCGGCAATGTTCCGCGGCTGAACCTGACCTACAAGATCACGCCGGATGCAATGGTCTACGCCACCTACTCCAAGGGCTTCCGGCCGGGCGGCGTCAATCGCACCGCCGTGCCGGGCATCGGGCCCTATCAGGCCGACTTCCTCAAGAACTACGAGATCGGCTGGAAAACGCAATGGTTTGACCACCGTCTGCGCTGGAACGGAGCGGTATTTTGGGAGGACTGGAAAGATTTCCAATTTTCCTTCCTCGGGCTCAACAGCGTGACCATCATCGTGAATGGCGGCAATGCGCGCATCAAGGGCGTCGAGAATGAACTCGAGTGGGCCGCGACCAATGCGCTTACCCTGTCCGGCAGCTTCACGGTCATCGATGCCAAGCTGACCCAGAACTACTGCGGCGCGCAGGGTGTGACGGACTGTCCGGATCAGGTGACCTCGGAAGCATTCCAGCCGAATTTGATCGGGCCGCAGGCTCCGTCCGGGACCAGGTTGCCGATAACGCCCAAGTTCAAAGGCAACCTCGTCGCCCGCTACAGTTTCGATGAAGTGGCGGGCTTCAAGCCGTTCGCTCAGGCTGCGGGCGTGTATCAGTCGCAAGCCTCGCAGACGTTGCGGGTGGATCAGAACAATATCCTCGGCAATACACCGTCTTACGCGCTGATTGACCTGTCGGGCGGAGCGAGCTTCGGTTCGTCCATGCTGCAGTTCGTGGTGACGAACGTCATGGACCGCCGCGCTCAATTGTCACGCTTCGCCGCGATCTCGCCGCAGTTCGACAATCAGGTGTACATCATCCCCTCGCAGCCTCGTACTTTCGCCATCAAGTTCGGGCAGAAGTTTTGATCTGGGCCCCCTCGCGTCGAAGGCGCGAGGGGTTTTCTGCGGGTGACTGGTACCCTGATTCAGGCGTCGAGTGGATGTTGATCGCCATGCCGCGATTGGCTTAAGTTGGGCGATGCGCATCGCAAGCGTCGGTCATGCTGTTTTCGCGGCGACCATGATCGCCCTCGGCATCATGGGTTTGATCAAAGGCGGTTTCGGCCCGATATGGCTGGGGGTACCCAAGGGCCTCCCCGCACGCGAGGCGCTGGCGTATTTGTGCGCCGTCGTTTCCCTCGCATGCGGCATTGGGCTGTTCTGGCGGCGTGCAGCGCCCACCGCGGCGCGTGTGCTATTCCTTTATCTGCTGCTTTGGATGGTGGTTTTCAAGCTGCGATTCATCGTCCTCGCGCCCACGGTGGAGGTTAACTATCAAACCAACGGTGAGAACGCGGTGATGGTGGCGGGCGCCTGGGTGCTGTATGCGCGGTTTGCCGTTGATTGGGACAGACGCCGGATCGCGTTCGCAGTGGGCGATACGGGCCCGCGCATCGCGCGGATGCTCTACGGCCTGGCGATGATTGCCTTCGGCCTGTCCCATTTCGCCTACCCGGATCTGACCGCGCCGCTGGTGCCGGATTGGCTGCCCGGGCATCTGTTCTGGGCGTATTTCACCGGGTGCACGTACCTTGCGGCAGGCGCGGCGGTGCTCACCGGCGTGTGTGCGCGCCTGGCCGCCGCGCTCTCTGCGTTGCAGATGGGCGCGTTCACGTTCCTGGTGTGGACACCCCTCATAGCGGCAGGTCACATCAGTGAGCAGCATTGGGTTGAGTTCGTCGTCTCCTGGACTCTGACTGCCGCCGCCTGGGTGGTGGCGGATTCCTACCGCGGCACGGGCTGGCTCTCGCTCCGCAGCAGCCTGTCTGAGCGGAATACCCAAACAGGCTCCTAGCCTGAAGCCGTCGCCCGTTTAGCCGTCGAGCACCGCACGCAGTTTTGCGTAACCCGAGCGCGAAATGGGCAATTGAGTTCTGTCGAGCAGGACAGCGATGCGGTTATCCTTCTCCGATAGTTCTATTTTGGCGAGCCTCGCGATATTCAGGAGGAACCGCCGATGAATACGCACGAAACCCTTCGCGGGCAATTGTTGCTCCAAATCACTGATCGTCTGTTCTTTCAAGTAGTTCTTACCCGCCGCCCGGATCGAGATGTAGTCGTCCTGCGATTCCACGAAATCCACGTCATCGATCGGAATGACATGGACATTGGAACGATCGCGAATCAGCAGGCGATCAATCGCGGCGCCGTCGCGACGAGTTTCCAGCAGCTCGCGGGCGGGCACGGGCTCTGACTTCCGCAGCCGTGTGCGGGCGAGGGTCAATGCCTCGCTAAAACGCTCGGCGCTGAAGGGTTTGAGCAAATAATCCACCGCATGCACATTGAAGGCACGAAGCGCATAAGTGTCGTAGGCCGTCGTAAAAATGACACCTCGAGCCTCGGTGCCGAGCAATTCCAAGACTTCGAAGCCATCGAGCTTCGGCATCTGAACATCGAGAATCATCAAGTCCGGCTTATGCATATTCGCGGCCTTGACTGCCTCAAAGCCGTTGGCGCATTCGGCGACCAATCGCATGTCTGCATGATCCGCGAGATACTCCCTCACCAAGCCTCGCGCCGGCGACTCATCGTCTACCACGATCACGGTGATGGCGTCGGTCTCGCTCATAGGCCCACTTCCCCGGCGGGAAGCGGCACATGGATGTTCACCCGATAAGCGCCTTCTTCCTCGCTAGCCTGAAACAGGTACGACGCACCATAGTGTGCCTGCAGTCTTTGCCGGACCAGGTTCAGCCCCAAGCCGCTACCCTGGCTGCGAGGCCGATCCGCGTCGGTTGGATTCGTGATGTTTATCACGAGGGCTGAATCGCGGCACTCTGCGTGAATGGACACAGTACCCCCCTCCAAGCGGTGCGCAATGCCATGGACCACGGCGTTTTCGACCAGCGGCTGCAAAAGCAGCGCGGGAATCTTTTCTTGCATGGCCTGATCGCTGCCGGCGCACTGCACGCTCAAGCGAGAGCCCAGGCGCACTTGTTCAATGGCGAGATAGCGCTGCAGCACCGCGAACTCTTCTCCCACGGATATGCGTTGAGCCGAACCCAATCGCAAGGTATCGCGCAAGAAGTCGGCCAGCAACAGACACATATGCCGCGCCGCTGCGGGATCGCTCGTGGTCAGCGCACTGACGGAATTCAAACTATTGAACAGGAAATGCGGGTTGAGCTGCGCCCTTAAGGCTTTGAGCTCTGCCTCGCGCACCAAGAGGCTGGATTCCAGAATCTGATTTTCCGAGCGCTGCGCTTCCAGCGAGGCGATGAGCGCATAGTGAAAGGCAATCGCCAGCCCAAACAGCAGCACGCCCACCGCGAACAATGTCCACGGCTGATCGAGATACATCTTGGGGTGGACATCGAGGTTCAGCGACTCCAGCATGGCCGACCAGACCCATGCAATGCCGACCGAAAATCCGCCGGCAGTAATGGCAGCCATCGCTTGAGCCGGTAGCGCACGCCAAATCCGATACTGTTGCGTAATGGGAAAGGCACGGCACACGTAGTAGGCGGTCATGCCGAGAACGCCGTAGAGCACGGTAAGTGGCATGAAGAATGCCGCGGCGGTTCCCCAGGCATCGGCATGGCCGAAGCCGATCACCAGCACGGCCCCGATGGGCAAGTAACCGAGGATATACAGCGCCAATTGCTTCCCATTGGTGAAAATAGGATGCATGGCGACTTTAAGCTCCGGCGCAGATCAATTGCTGATTTCGACGCCGCCCATCAACACGGTGCCGTGAATATAGAGAAACTGATTGCCGCCCATGACCGGGCGACTCTTATCTTCGACGCCGCCCATGATGGGCGTCACTTGCAACACCACTTTCCAGCTCGGTGGCACGAAAATATGGGCGCCGCCCATGAGGGCAAACACCTCGACATGCGCAGTCCCGTCGGCACCGAGCAAGGCTTCGCGCAAATCAAGGGCGCAACCTCCCATCAACGAGGTCATGTCGGCGCTGCGAAAGATCACCCCCGACACGCGCTGCTTCGTCCCGCCCAACATGCCGAACATGGATATGTGATCCGACAGGGGCGGCGAGCCGCTCGAGGGAGCTGCGTTTGCAGAAGGTGGGTAGCCTCCGAACGGGGGAGGCGGTGCGGATGGCTGTGCGGGCGGCTGTCGGGGTGCACCGCCGCGCATGAGAATTCGCGCGCCCACCACCACCAGAATCAGGGGCCACAAAAACTGCCACGGGCTCAAGGTCAGCCAGTGCAGCGTGTTGAGCAGCAACCAGCTTCCAATAACAATCAGAATGCTGCCCATGACCACGCCGCGTCCGCCACGCTGCAAAATCGATAGTCCGTAGAGCACCACCAGTCCCGGCCAAAAGCGAGTCAGGTGATCGGCGTCCACCCAGCCCACTTGGTCTAGAGCCAGGAGCAAACCCATCAATACCAGAAACGCGCCGATGAGCAACCTCGGGAGCGGCGCGGGTCTGGGCGGCGGGGGCTGTTGCATATCAGGCGGCATGATGGTCCATGGTCAAAGACGAACGCTTCGCGCGGGATATACCGCCCGTGACCATCCAAGCACCGACACCGGCCAGCAGCAGCGGCCACGCCAACTGCGGATACGCCCAATGAGTCATGGTGTTCATGAAAAGCCAGTCACCCAACAGTAGCAATCCAAATCCGCTTAGGCGCGGACTACGCATGGTCATGACCAGATCCGCGAGGCCCATGGCAATCAGCGCCAATGGCCAGCTGCGTTGCAGTTCTACAGTCATGAAGAGCCCTGAATTACCCAAGGCTAATGCGCCCCCGGCAATGACCAATATCGTACCCGCAATCAGCCGCGTCCCCGCGTGCATTTTCGCTTGGGTTTCCATCGTCGTTACTCCCGTGGTTGATCGATGGGTACATGCTGCCGAGGGGCGCTTCGCGGGTCATGCGATATTCGGCGAATGCACAGGGATGCCCGGCGAACGACCTTAAAGGGTGGGAGAGGGCCGGCCGTTTGCGATGAGCGCGTAGATCCGTGCCAGCAGTTTCCAATTCTTTGGCCTTAAGCCCCCAGGCTCTCGAAGAAGTATAATGTTCGCGCGGTCAAGCCGCGGGAACTGCAAGTCGTGGGGGAAAGATAGAAGAAACAGGTAGATAAGCCTCTGACTTTACATCGAAACTAACTGGAAGGATGGACACATGCGAAAAATCGCACTCTCGTTAATGCTGGCCATATCAGTCGGCGCCGCCACCACAGCGTCGTCGCAATCCCCGGAGTCTGCCCCACCGCCGCTTGATCCTGCCTGGAAGGTGCCGGAAGTCATCGCCTTCATTGGCCTGAAACAAGGAGACAAAGTGGCCGACATCGTGGGGGGTCGCCTGACGGCATCGCTGGCAAAGGCCGTCGGTCCGTCCGGAAAAGTGTATGCGGTCGAGACCGCCGAAGTCGTCAAGGGCCATCCCCAGATAATGGACAGGATGAAGGCGCTCGCGACGCAGTCGCCCAATGTCGTCGTCAGTGACGACCCGGTCGCCACGCCGCTGCCCTCTGGGCTCGACGCCGTTTTCATTCGACAGAATTATCACGATCTCTACGACAAGTTCATGGGACCTGCGGATGTGCCCGCGTTCAACAAGGCGGTCTTCGCCGCGCTGAAGCCGGGCGGTGTCTATGTCGTTTTGGATCACGTGGCCGCCGCGGGATCGGGGATCGGAGCAACCGAGACGCTGCACAGAATCGATCCGGCAAGAGTCAAGGCGGATGTGCTGGCTGCCGGCTTCAAGTTGGACGCCGAGAGTTCGATTCTTGCCAACACGAGCGATGATCACACCAAAAATGTGTTCGATCCCTCGGTTCGGGGTCACACCGACCAGTTTTTGTACCGCTTTAAGAAGCCGAAGTGATGCCGAAGCCGGAGTGATGCCAGACCACAGTTAGAACCTTCGTCGTGCAACGCTGCAGCCAGGAGCGTGAGTGTGATTGACCGACGAAATTTGTTATGTCTTGGAGCAACCGCGGCGTCTCTTGCGCTGACGCCGCGGTGGCTTCGTGCAAGCTCACCCGAGCCGCTCGGCCAACGGACCATCCCCTCTAGCGGCGAGCGGCTTCCGGTGATTGGCCTCGGCAGTTCGGCCTCCTTCGAGGAGTCGGCAAACCGCGGCGATCTGCAGGGTCTTGCCCAGGTTCTCAAGGTGATGATCGATCAGGGTGCAAAGGTGTTCGACACCGCGCCGAGTTATGGGGCCTCGGAGGCGGCAGCGGGCCGTATCGCGAAGGAATTGGGGATCGCGGCAAAGATTTTTTGGGCAACCAAGACGGAACTATCTGCCTACGGCAGCGACGATGTGGCCTCTGCACGTACTCAAGTTCAAGAGTCGCTTGGGAAACTAGGCGTCAAGAAGCTGGACCTGATTCAAGTACATAACCTGGCTAATTTACAAACCAAGTTGGCGGTGTTGAAGGACCTGAAGCGTCAGGGTCTCATACGCTATCTGGGAGTGACGACAACGTTTCGCGGACAATATGCTGAGCTTGTGAATTGCATGCGCAATGAGCGGCTGGACTTCATCGGTGTTGACTATGCAATCGACAATCGAGAGGTAGAAAAGCGAATCTTACCCATGGCCATTGATCGCGGCACGGCGGTACTTGGGTATGTGCCGTTCGGCCGCAGCAACCTCTTCAGGCGGGCAGGGCGGTCCGGCGTGCCTGAGTGGGCGCAAGAAGCCGGCATGAAAACTTGGGCGCAATTTTTCCTAAAGTTCGTCATCGGTCATCCGGCAATGACAGTCGTGACGCCTGCCACGAGCCAAGCCGGTCATATGCTGGAAAATCTCTCCGGCGGAATTGGTCCATTCCCGGACGAACCGATGCGGAGGCGAATGATTGCCGTAGTTGACAATCTGCCTAACGGCTAGACGCTGCGGCGATTCACTCGCCGACCGGCAAAGACACCAGCGTCAGCGATATCAAGGCCCGGAGGAACATGACGCGCAGCGAAGGAGGTTTTGACCCCGCGGTGCGGGGTGTCGAGGCGCGGGGACGAAGTGCTCCGCTCGGTGCCGACGTGTCGCCTCGAGGCGTGAATTTCAGCCTCTATTCAAGGAGCGCATCCGGTATCGAGTTGGTCTTCTTCGACCGTGAAGATGACGCCCGGCCCGCCAGGGTGCTGACGCTCGATCCGGCGGCGAATCGCACCGGACTCTATTGGCATGCGTTCGTGCCCGGCATCAAGCCGGGGCAGCTATACGGGTATCGGGTCCGGGGACCCTTCGATCCGGCGAGCGGGATGCGATTTGACGGCGACAAGGTCCTGCTCGACCCGTACGGGCGGGGCGTGGTCGTGCCCAACACCTACAGCCGCGACATGGCGTTCCGCAAAGGCGATAACGCGGCGATGTCCATGAAAAGCGTTGTCATCGATTCCCGTGCGTACGATTGGGAGGGTGACACTCCTCTGTGCCGGCCCGCCTCGCGAACGATCATCTATGAGATGCACGTGCGAGGCTTTACGCGGCATCCGAACTCGGGGCTTGCGGAAAAAACGCGCGGCACCTATGCCGGCTTGGTGGAAAAGATTCCCTATCTGCAGCAACTCGGCATCACCGCGGTCGAGCTGCTGCCCGTGTTCCAGTTCGACCCGCAGAGTGCTCCCCTCGACCGGGTTAACTACTGGGGCTATGCTCCGATCTCATTCTTTGCGCCGCACCAGGCTTACAGTTCGCGCCAAGATCCACTCGGTCCCGTGAACGAATTTCGCGACATGGTGAAAGCACTGCACCGCGCCGGGATCGAAGTGATTCTCGATGTTGTTTTCAATCACACCGCGGAAGGTGACCACCTCGGACCCACCTTGTGTTTCCGCGGACTGGAAAACAGCACGTACTACATTCTCGAGAAAGACCGGGCACGCTACGCGGACTATAGCGGCACCGGAAACACGCTCAATGCAAATCATCCCGTCGTGCGGCGAATGATCCTCGACAGTCTCCGCTATTGGGTGGAAGAGATGCACGTGGACGGCTTTCGCTTCGATCTGGCGGCGATTCTGGAGCGGGATGAGTCAGGCAATTTGCTGCCGGATCCGCCGGTGTTATGGGACATCGACTCGGCTCCGCTGTTAGCCGGCACGAAACTGATCGCCGAGGCGTGGGACGTGGCGGGCCTGTACCAGGTGGGCAGCTTCCTTGGGGATAATTGGCGGGAGTGGAATGGACGATTTCGCGATGACGTGCGCGCCTTCTTCCGTGGGGATGACAATTCGGTCGCGTCATTCGCCGACCGGCTGCTCGGCAGCCCGCAGATCTACGGTCACAAGGAGCGAGAGGCGGAGGCCAGTGTAAATTTCGTGACCTGTCACGACGGCTTCACGCTGAACGATCTGGTTTCCTACAACAGCAAGCACAACGAGGCCAATGGCGAAGACAACCGGGACGGCGCAAACGACAATCGAAGTTACAACTGGGGTATTGAAGGTCCCACCGCCGACGCCGCGGTGGAGAAGCTCCGGAATCGGCAGGTGAAGAATTTTCTCACGGTGACGATGCTGTCGTTCGGTCTACCGATGATCTTGATGGGCGACGAAGTGCGGCGCACACAGCAGGGGAACAATAACGCCTATTGTCAAGACAACGAGATCAGTTGGTTCGACTGGGCGTTGGTTGCCAGGCATGCCGATGTGCATCGGTATGTGAGATTGTTGGGCGCACACCGCAAAATGCGAGGTCTCGACCTCGATGTTCAAACTTTGACTCTTAGCGAGCTGTTGCGTGACGCAAACGGAGTCTGGCACGGTGTGAAACTCAAGCAACCCGATTGGCGCCCCGATTCGCACAGCGTGGCGTACAGTGCAGCGCGCCGAGACGGAGGCCTGCTCTTTTATGTGATTTTTAGCGCTTATTGGGAGGCGCTCGAATTCGAACTGCCGCCGACTTCTCCGCAGGCGCCGTGGCGGCGCTGGATCGATACCAGCCTCGACTCACCTCAGGACATTGTTGAGTGGCAGAGCGCTCCGCTCGTGCCGACCCCCAGGTATCAAGCCGGACCGCGCTCGATTGTTGTCCTCTGCACCCATGCGTGAGCTCAAGCTCCGCAATTGATTTTGTTTCGGCGCGATAAAACCAATTAGCTCGCTCACGCTACCTAAGCTCACCATGAACCAGAGCGAGGTGAGCGCCGATGAACGTTGTCACAGTGGACGCGGCGCCGCCCTCCGACCGGCGCGCGTATCGAATGACGTCGATCGATATATTGCGCGGACTCGTGATAGTTGTGATGGCGCTTGATCATGTTCGCGACTATGTCATGGCCGGCTCGGTGCAGGATCCGATCACAGATCCCGCGACCGGCCCCGTGCTATTCGCCACGCGCTGGATCACGCACTTTTGCGCGCCGGCGTTTGTGCTGCTGGCGGGAACCAGTGCGGGTCTCATGGCGCTCCGTAAGAGCCGCTCGGAACTCGCGCAATTCCTGGTACTGCGCGGACTGTGGCTGGTTGTGCTCGAAGTTCTCGTTGTCTCGACGGCGGCATCGTTCGCACCGACGGGCATCGCCGAACTAGGCGGCCGCATCTATGTGGGTCTGCAGGTCATCTGGGCGATCGGCGCCAGCATGGTGGCGTTGGCCGGCGCGCAATATCTTGGTCGGCGAGCATGTTTCCTCATCGGAGCGGCGCTTGTATTTGGCCACAATCTACTCGACGCAGTTTGGCCCGTTGCGAGTACCACCGGTACGACAGGGCCTCTGTGGGTGGTATTGCACGCACGCCAGGTGTACGAGGTGGGCCCGTTCTGGGTTTATTTCTCCTATCCATTGCTGCCCTGGATTGGCGTCATGTTCCTCGGGTACGCATCCGCCGGCCTGTTCGAAGGGCCGTCGCGTCTGCGGCAGCATCAATTGGCGCGGATCGGGATTTGCCTGACGCTCGGGTTTATTTTGCTCCGTGCTCTCAACATCTATGGGGACCCGCACCAGTGGCACATTCACCCAGGCAGCATCGCGGCATCAGTCATGTCATTTCTCGCAACGACCAAGTACCCGCCTAGTCTTTTGTATCTGCTGATGACCCTGGGACCCGCCGCGATCGTCTGTGCTTTTTCCGAGCGCCTGTACGGTCGAGTCCGGGACGTATTGCTGACATTTGGGCGCGCACCGCTGGCATTCTATGTCGCGCATTTGTACCTCATCCATGCCGCGAGCATCCTACTCGGTGTCGCGCAGGGATTCGCGGCGCAGCAGTTCCTCACCCAATATCGCTACTATCCAAATGGATACGGCGTAAGCCTGCTTGGGGTCTATGTGATCTGGATCGTAGTCGTCGCCAGTCTGTACCCGCTATGTCGTTGGGTGGCATCGGTGAAGGCGCGCCGCAGGGACTGGTGGCTGAGTTACGTCTAGCGTCGATTGCAGGCTCATCGCGGCGGCGTCCCCGCATCCCAGCGCAGCTTGCGCGTTGCAACCATCACCGTGGCCAGTATCGCAAACAAGGCAATGGCACCGATTAGCAGCGCATAGCTTTCGGACAGTACCAACATGAAGAGCAATCCGTAAACAAGACTCATGACGGCGGCAATCATCGCGCCCAGCCGTACGCTGTCCGTTGCCCCGGATACATAGAAACCGAGCAATCCGACCAGCGCCGCCGCACCCAGCCAATAACTCAGCCAAAACGGCAGGTGTTCCGCCAGGGCGATGAGCAGCAAGTAAAACGTGCTGAGCGCAAGCCCGATCAATAAATATTGCATGGCATGAACCCGGACTCTGCCGAGCGACTCCCACGCAAAAAACGCGAGAAAGGTCAGAGAGATGAACAGCAAGGCGTATTTCACGGCGCGCTCGCTGCGCTGATAGACGTCCACGCTCTGAAACAAGCCCACGCCGTACGCCGCGTTGGCAAGCTGCGGGCTGTCCACCTGATTGTCGATCCACGATTGTGCGAACGCCCGGTTAAGGGCAAGCACCTGCCAGTTGGCGCGGAAGCCATGTCCATCGATCGTGTACTGCGCTGGCAGGAAGGCGCCTTGAAATTGTGGATCCGGCCAATCTGATGCCAAATTCGCGCGGGTCACCGCGGCAGTCGGCACGAAACTCAATGACTGGCTGCCCGCGAGCACCAGTTGTGCAGAAAACGGCAAGATTTGTTCGCGGAAGAATTCCGACAAATCGATGCCTGCCTCGACGCCGGCCGGACCCTGCGGGAGTGCGGGGCCGAACGTCAGGCTGCGTTGGCCGATCGTGGCACCGTTGAACTCACGGACGCTGCGCACGTCCGACAGCGGCAGCCTTACGCTGGCTTCTTGCCAACGAAATTTTGCGGTCGGGTATGGTCCCAGCGCGGCGGCGGCCAGTACATCGGTCATCTTGAACGTGCCGCTCAATTTGGCCCGCACCAGGTATACGGGGACGCCGTAGATGCCAATGCGCCGGGTCGTTGTGTGGTCGATAGTCGCCTGGATGTCCAAGTCGCTGGCAAGAATAAAGAGCTGGTGCGATTTCCTGGAGACTTCGCCAGTGTTCGATTTGCTTTCGACATCGAACGGCACTCGAAGCATCGGGCCGCCCACCGTAAGGCTTCCACCCCAGCCTTTTGCGACTGTTTCTACCGCCTGATTTCGCATCTGACTGCGTTCCAGGACCAAACCGCGCAGCATGGACAAGGGAATCATCAATCCCACAACGATCAAGCCGATTGCGCACAGCTTTGCCGCCAAGGGCTTGCCTTCGAACATGCTCCATGCCATTCGTTTCTCCGGTGTGGATGAAATTCACCGTTAGACTGCCGTGAGGAAATGGCAAAGCAGTGGGGCAACCCTGCGCAATTGTGGCAGTGGCCGGGGGATGCGCCGACAGCTAGGATACCGTTGCGCGATATAACGCAGAGAGCCGGGGGTTATGCATAATAAAGCCGTGAGTGCGGGAGACAGTTCCGCCGGTCGAGAGTCGCCGCAATGCCGAAATTGCGGCGACTACGCACCCGACAAATACTGTCCGAATTGCGGACAGGAAACACAGGAGCATTTGCCCACAGCTCGAGAGTTCGTGCACGAGTTCGTCCTGCACTACCTCGCTGCTGAAGGACGACTGTGGCGCACGCTGAAGGTGCTGGTACTACACCCCGGCAGGCTGACCGTCGAATACATTCGAGGTCGCAAGCGGACCTACGTGCTGCCGCTTCGGTTATATCTAACCGTGAGCCTGGTGTTCTTCTTGCTGCTGAGGCTTGCGGCGCCTGGCGCCGACCGGATGAGTACGGCCATTCATCGCTCATTAAATGATGGGCGCGTCTCCTTTACGATCATCGACATGGGCTTCGCGAAAGCCATCAAGAACCAGGACGGTTCGTTCACCTGCAATTTGCCAAAACGGCTTTGCGATCACATCAACGAACAGGTACTGCAACCGCAGGGAGAGCTGGAGAGACGCTATTCGAACGTGCTTCCCGAGTTGCTAAGTCATTTGTCCACCGCGGTGTTCCTGCTGCTGCCGCTATTTGCCCTGTACTTGCAGCTTGCTTATCGCAAGCGAACTTACGGGGAGCATTTCTTGTTCGCTTTGCATTTGCACAGTTTCTGGTTTTTGTTGCTGTTGGTGCTATTGCTGCCGATGCCAGAGTGGCTCAGCGTGCTGTTAAAGGGGTATCTAGTCGTGTACAGCGTCGCGGCCCTGCACGCGGTTTACACTTCGAGCTGGTGGAAAACCGTCCTGAAAGGGCTGGGGCTGGGTCTGGCCTATCTCGTGAGCCTCTTCATCGCGACCACGGCAATCGGAATCTGGACGATTGTGGAGTAGAGACTTCGAATGCCCAGAAAAGCCAAACATATCGGGATCGTGGCGTGCAGCGTTGAGGGCGCAGCGCTGTGTCTTCGTGAAATCGCGGCATACTCGCTGAAATTCATGGGCGAGCACCTGCATCCGCAAGTAACTCTGAGCTGCATCGCCATGGGCGAATGGATGCCCGCATTCAAGCGCGGGGACCATGAGGAGGTCGCCGAATTCATGCTGCGTGAGACCGAGATCGTGGCGAAAGCCGGCGCGCAGCTCGCGATCTGCCCTGACAATTCCGCGCATCTTGCGTTCAGGCATGTGGCGGCAAGATCACCGATTCCGTGGCTGCACATCGCGGATGAAGTCGCGAAGGCCGCGGTGCGCGGCGGCTATCGGCACGCGGCGTTGCTCGGCACACGTTTTACCATGAGCGGGCCGGCCTACCCTGAGGTATTCAAAACGTACCAGCTGAAGATCAGTTCCCCCGCCGCAAGTGATCAAAAGATCGTCGACGAGATCATCTTCAAGGAACTCGTCAACGGAATATTCAGCGAGGCATCCCGCCTTCGCTACAACGAAGTCATCGACCGCATGAGGGCGCGCGGCTGCGATAGCGTGATCCTCGGTTGTACGGAGATTCCCTTGCTCGTGCGGACGGATGATTGTCCGTTGCCGGCGCTGGATTCGACGCGCCTTCTTGCGCGTGCGGCGGTTGATGCGGCCTTGCAAACAAGCTGATCCTGGCCCGAATCGGTCTCGCGCAAGTCAGCGCAGAGGCAAGGTACGTTTAGGTCCCGCGATCGTGGCGGCCAATCACTGACCGGAGAGACGTTTTCCGTACGAAATCGCGTACGCCGGGGAGCGGAACAGCAACACAGGGTCGTTGGTCGGGGCGATGCCATCGGCCATGACCAGGGGATCGAAGTTGATCGGCTCGCAGGCAACGCCCTTTTGTTGCGGCATCGCCTGGGTGATGGTCAGGGTGCCGGCCTTGAAATGCTTGCGAGTCTCGGGCCATGCCAGCGTCGGGTTGTCCTGCGGGTCCCCAGGTTCGCCGACGTAGACGATCATGTCCCACACCGCCGGCCCTTTGCCTGTGCGCTCGATGAGATTCTTTTCAAGGAAGTCATGTGGCGCCGCTTTTATTTCCGCGGCGGTCATTTCCTTCGTGCCGTCGTGGGGGACGAAGCGCCACCTGACCGGGTGCTCGGTACTCTTCGCGTCGATGAATTTGAACGTGTGAATGCTGAAAAAGGTGGTCTGATAATAGTTCGCGGTCGGCGTGTGGTGACTCGACAGTTGGGTAAGTGCCATCGCGTCGGGGTGCGTGGCGGCATAGGCTTTCAGCTTCTCCGGGTCGGGCTGGCCGGTTTTGGGATCGGGCTTGGCGGCGACGAGTGCATCGCGGAAGGAGGCCGGCGACGCCGCCGCGAAGATCGGCACATTGATCATGGTGATGTGCTGCAATGCATTGCCGGCAAGATGGAACTCGAGCGCCATTCCGCGCGGAGCGGGAGCCGCGTCCGGTACTTCGGGATTGCCGCCGCCGAGCGAAAAGCGCGCGACGACCGGGATGGTTTTACCCGAGAACAGAGCCGAGCGGCTGAGGGCGGCCGCCTCGTTAGTCCCAACGAACTCGCCTGCGGCGCACGTGCCTTTGATGTGATTCCGGCGCTGGCCGGGGTGTATGCCGAAGGTCCCTTCGAAAGCATCGATCATTTGCGGGGCGGTGACTTGGGATCCTTCGGCTTGCGCTCCAAAGGCCAAACTTGGCGCCGTGGATGCAGTGGTCAGAAGAGTCATGAACGTGAATTGTGCGCCGTAGCGGAATGAAGACGAGTTCATGGTCTCACCTTGTGCGTCATTCTCAGCCCTGCGATATGGCCGACTCCAGATCGGGGATTATAGCGTGGCCGATCAACTCCGATTCAGTGCCGCTCGAAAAGAAATCGACCACCCGCATGACCGAACGCGGTGACTTGAGCCCGCTCCAGCCGCTGCCGCGGACACCGAACGCACGCTGCGGGAATGCGGGCGGATGCCAGCGCAGGGAATGCAAGACCGCCGGGGGAACACCGCGATTGAGCGAGGACGGTATTTCACACTCCTCGCCTATTGCGGCGGCCGCCGAGAGCACGTTCGACAGCTTCTTCGCGATGCCGGGCCAGTTCTTTGAAATATGCGCGGCGAAGACGCCGGCGTACCCAATCATGATCCCGGACGCCACCAGCGCACCGCTCTGTCTTAGGTGCCGCGCAACCCAAGCAACCGGTCGGCGGGCGAAGCCCTCGACGTTGAGGCCTCCCCCAACTCGCGGCCGCCCCACGATGAGATAGTCCTCGTCGAGTCCTTCTTCAAGGTCGACCATGCCGAGGGTAAGAGCCCCTTCCGGCACGCTTGGCAGTTCAACAAGGGCGCGATTGAGCGCATTTTTCAAAACGCCTTCGTGCAAGACGAAGCATCGGGCTGGAAGAATCGTGATCACGTTCGACGGTGAGCACGCAGCCACCGAAAGAATTGCCGCGGCCGATGACAGCTGTGACGCGGCGCGATTGTCGCATACAAATCTTCGCTCCGGAGGAACAAACCAGATCGATGGTTCCCAGTGGGATCGATATTCCTCAAAGGTGGTGACAATCACCTGAGACGCCGGTGCGATTGCCGTTGCGCGATGCAGCGATCTCTGTAGCGGTGTTGCTGCCATGGCCAGGGGACAGTATTGCACCGGAGCCGGCAGTCCTCCTGGACCGATCGCCCAGTCCGGCCCGTAGTCGTCCGCAACAATGCACCAGCGCGATCTGGCCGGGTGGCCTTGATTGAGCGAAGGCTCACTTAGGAACATAAGCGAGGCAGACTAGTCATCGCTGCACGCTCTTTCTTGAAGAAACAAGGCGTCAGTTGAATAAATCTCGCGGATTCTTATCGCGACATCGTGTCGAAAAGCCGGCCGTTTTGCGCAAGCGAATACAAAGCACAGCAGGCCGAGCAAAGCTTTTCAGCGGACGCAAGCCGCACAATGCCCTTGGCCCGTATCTCGACAGGTCTGGCGCCGAAGGAGAAGCCCGTGGAAGCTGAATTCATGGTCGAGTTGTTTCTCGGGATAATTTTGGTGGTGCTGCTGGGTCTTTTGACCATGCAAGATCTGCGAATGCGATTTCCTAGTCACCCCAATCCATTCCCAAACGATGAGGACCTGGATGAGTTCGATTGGTCAAGGCGCACATCGGCTCGAACCGTGGGCACTCGGTGGCGCCGGGTGATACCAACGTATCGATTGACTGATACCATCGTGCAATCGATTCGACCTCACTCTTTTGGTGTGATTAAGAGCGGCCGCCCGCGTCTATTTGTCCCAGGAGAGTAATCATGTCCGCAGATTCCCTAGAGTTGACCAGCAGCAGCGGCAGCCTCGAAGAATCAATGACGCCTGAAACCCCGCCGGGCCTCTTGGCGCGATTGGTTGTGGCGGCCACCGCAGCGAGCCTGAGCGATCGGGAAAAAGCGCGTAGTAGTCTTGAAGACGCGCTCGCACTACTTACAACCAGTCCTGAGACTGCAGCGGCTGTCCCCGCTCGCGCGCCGCGCGGTGGCTTGGCGCCGTGGCAGGTGAGGCGAGTCGCCGCGTATGTTCATGTGCACATCGGTACGAGCCTGAGAGCGAGCGAACTTGCGAAACTCGTGCGCCTGAGTTACAGCCATTTCAATCGCGCCTTCAAGGTGAGCTTCCGTGAAACGCCTACGGCGTACATCATGAGGCAGCGAATGCGCCTCGCGCAGGACAAGATGCTCACCACCGGCCATCCGCTTTCGCAGGTCGCGTTGGAGTGCGGCTTGTGCGACCAAGCGCATTTCAGTCGCATGTTTCGCCGCATCGTCGGAGAAAGCCCGCGCCTGTGGCGCCGGCAATTCGCATCGGATTTGAGCTCGGAGCCGAAGTGCGGGCAGCCGGCGCATTAGTTCGAATCTGACGTCGTAATATGAGCGCGACGGAATCCGCGAGGCCTCCCGTGCCGCCGTTTGATTCGGCGTCCGCCGCCTTGAAAGTGCGCCTCGCGGAAGATGCGTGGAACACACGGGATCCCGCGCGCGTTTCCCTGGCATACACCAAGGACAGCATTTGGCGCAATCGATCCACATTTCTATCGGGACGCGACGCCATCATCGAGTTCTTGACGCAAAAGTGGGCGAAAGAACTCGAGTATCGCCTAATCAAGGAATTGTGGGCATGCCAAGGCAATCGAATCGCCGTGCGTTTCGCGTACGAGTCGCACGACGCAAGCGGCCGCTGGTACCGATCCTACGGCAACGAAAATTGGGAATTCGATGCGCAGGGACTGATGCGTCGGCGCATCGCCAGTATCAACGATCTACTGATAGAACCGGGCGAACGCAAGTTTCACTGGCCGCTCGGCAGACGGCCTGACGATCATCGGAGTTTGTCGGATTTGGGATTGTAATAAGACCTCCGTTTCCATCGTTGAGCCGCCTCGTTTGCGCATGTTTGTTCAAAGCGCAGCAAGCAAGTGAAAGATTTTCTCGGATTGGACCGCCACAATGAATGCCGGCGGTTCCAAGAAAAAGCCGCGGAGTTCAGCAATGCAGGCCAAACAAAGCCAGATGCGCAACCGGGATAACTTGGTGCGTCGGCGGATGGCGCCGCTTATCACCCCAACAGACCTCGGCGATAAGGCGTCGATGGACATCGCGGGCGGCATGAATGCGATACTTGCCGATGTATTTGCGCTGTACCTGAAGACCAAGAACTTCCATTGGCACATGAGCGGGCCGCATTTTCGCGACTACCATTTGCTGCTCGACGAGCAAGCCGATCAGTTGTACGCCATGACGGATCCCATCGCGGAGCGCATTCGCAAGACCGGCGGATCGACGTTGCGCTCAATCGGCCACATCGCTCGAATTCAACGTATCAAAGACAATGATGCGGAATATGTCGATCCGATGGATATGCTTGCGGAACTGCGCGAGGACAATCAGGCGTTGGCGGCGCGGTTGCGCGAAGTGCACGAGATGGTGGATGAGCACCGTGACATTGCCAGCGCGAGCTTGATCGAGGGCTGGATCGACGACACAGAGCGCCGCACCTGGTTTCTGTTCGAGTCCAGCCGCAGTGTTGACTAGTTGTCAGCCGTTCTTTATGAGTCCGGGCATTTGGATGGCGCTCGGATTGATGCTGCTGGCAGCCGCTCCGCCGGTCTTGGCCGCTTGCGAACCCAGCGATTCGCTGCACGGCAGAGGCGCGAAAGTGCTCGCAGAATCAGACCGTGAGCGTGATCTGGACACCAAGGAGGCAATCAATCGCCTGGGGATCCAGTACGCCCGCGGCCGAGGCGTGGCCAAGGATTACAAGATTGCGCTCAGGATGTTCAGGCAATTGGCTTTGGACGGATACACACCGGGCATGGTGAATCTCGGCACCCTGTACGAAATGGGACCGATTGGACTAAGGAATCATCGTCGAGCATACGCGTGGATTCGCGCTGCATTGGTGCTCGGTGTACCCAAGGAGGACTATGACGCGACGCTCTTCAAATTGGGAATGATCGCGGGAAAACTCGGCGCAGCCAAGGTGAGCGGCGCGGAGCGTCTCGCGGTGAGTATCGTCGAGAACGTCACGAGTCATTTTGAGTCCCCGCCCGAGCAGTACGCCGACATTCCATTGACGCGAGAATCGTATCCCGGCACTTGCTCATTGCCGCTTTTGGCCCACGAGAGCTGAACACCACTGCGTACTTCCAGCGTCACTCCCCCAATATTGCGCTGCGCAGAGGCTCTCGTGGGTTTTTTATGCAGGAGGACGAATGTCTGACAAAATTACAAGACGTCTTTTTGTAAGTTCAATGGGCGCTGCCTCGATTGCGTCCGCATCGGCATTGCTTGGGCCTCCCGATGCCGCTGCCGGCGAACCTGTTGGCAGCCAACAGGTTGACAGCCCACAGGTTGACAGCCAACGGGGTGGCAGTGCGGCGCCAGAGAACCTCAAGCCCACTTATACATTTTTCAATGCGGCCGAAGCGCAGTTCATTGAAGCGGCCTGCGACCGTCTCATCCCTGCCGATGAGTTGGGTCCGGGGGCGCTCGGCGCCTGGGTTCCCAACTATCTTGACAAGCAACTGGGCGGCGCGTGGGGCAACGGAGAACGCTTGTATCGCAGCGGACCGTGGATCGCAGGAACTCCATCGCAGGGATACCAACTGCCTTTCACGCCGGCGGAGCTGTTCCGCGCAGCGTTGGGCGCGATCAATCGAAGTCTGCGGGCTCGTGGTTCACCCTTCAGCGATCTTAGCCCCGAATCCCAGGACGACTATCTCAGAACACTCGCGAAGGGCGGCCCCGACCTCGATCTCGACGGCGTGCCGTCAGAGGTGTTTTTCGACTTGCTGTTGAAAATGACGGTCGAAGGATTTTTCAGCGATCCGGCCTACGGTGGGAATCGCGACATGGTTGCTTGGCGAATGATCGGGTTCCCGGGCGCCTATGCGGACTACTACGATGCCGTTGATCGGCACGGTGTGAAATTCGATCGCGAACCAATGAGTCTCGCCGAGGACAGCCGCGGACATCTGCACGCGGATCCGAACATCCCGGCGCATTTATAACAAGGAATTGAACATGACGGAGCGCCTGAAAGAAGTCGATGTCGTAATCATCGGTGTCGGCATGGTGGGAAGCATCGTCGGCAAGGAGTTGGCGGCGGCGGGCTACAAGGTCGTGGGGCTGGAGCGTGGGCAGGCGCGCTATACGGCGCCGGATTTTCAAGGCCCCGCGATTCACGACGAACTGCGCTTCGATATCCGCAAGGCGCTGATGCAGGACAATACCCGCGAGCCGGTGACGTTTCGCAATCACGGATCGGAACGCGCATTGCCCATCAGGCGATGGGAGTCATTCCTTCCCGGCACGGGTTTGGGCGGCTCGATGGTGCACTGGAATGGCCAGACGTATCGATTTCAAGCCAATGACTTCGAGCTTGCGACGCGAACGCGCCAACGCTATGGCAAGGATTTCCTGGATCCGAACCTGACCATTCAAGATTGGGGTGTCACTTACGATGAACTCGAGCCGCACTTCGATCGCTTCGAGTATCTTTTAGGCACGTCCGGCAAAGCCGGCAACATCAAGGGAAAGATTCAACCGGGCGGGGATCCACATGAATCGCCGCGCTCGCGCGACTACCCCACGCCGCCCATGAAGGAGCACTTTCAGGGAGCGATGTTTCGAAAGGCCGCCGCGAGTCTCGGTTATCACCCCTTTCCACAACCGTCCTCGAATTTGAGCCAGCCGTACACCAATCCGGAAGGCGTCAAGCTGAATGCCTGCGTGTTCTGCGGCTTTTGCGAGCGCTATGCCTGCGAACACTACGCGAAGGCCGTGCCGCAGACCATCATCCTACCGGTATTGCTGGCGAACCCGAACTTTGAGCTCCGCACCGGATGTCAGGTCCAGAGAATCAATCTCGATTCCACCAAGAAGAAAGCGACGGGCGTGACCTACATCGATGCCGCGGGTCGCGAGTTTGAGCAGCCGGCCTCCTTGGTCATCACCGCGTCCTTCGCGCTCAACAACGTACGCATGCTGTTGTTGTCGGGCGTCGGCAAGCCCTACGACCCGAACACCGGCAAGGGGGTGGTGGGGCGCAATTACGCGTATCAAACAATGAGTTCGGTGTCCGCCTTCTTCGATGAGAATGTGATCATCAATCCGTTCATGGCATCCGGAGCCTCGGGGACTTTAATCAATGATTTCGCCGGTGACAATTTCGATCACAGCGGATTGGGATTCATTGGCGGCTCATTCATTGGTGCCGTCAACACGAACGGCCGGCCGATTCAATATCACCCGGTGCCGCCCGACACGCCGCCATGGGGTAAGGCGTGGAAGCAGGCGGTTGTGAAGCACTACAATCACACGGTCCAGTTCAGTTGCCATGGAAGCTCAATAGCCCAGCGGCAGAATTACCTGGACCTTGATCCCACTTACCGCGATGCGTGGGGTCAGCCGTTGCTGCGGATGACTTTCGATTTTCCCGAGAACGATTTGAAGATGGCGGCCTACGTGACGGCCAAGGCGGTCGAGATCGGCAAGGCCATGGGCGCAAAACAAGTCGCCGGGTCGCCTCGCAAGGGGCCATACACGACCCAGCAATACCAGACGACGCACAATACGGGCGGCACCGTGATGGGCAATGATCCGAGCACCAGCGTGGTCAACCGCTACCTGCAATCCTGGGATGTGCCGAATGTATTTGTCATCGGCGCCTCCAATTATCCGCAAAACGCATCTTGGAATCCGACCGGAACCTTGGGAGCCCTAACGTACTGGGCGGTGGAGGCGCTCAAGAACAAGTATCTTAAGAACCCGGGCCGGTTGGTGTCGGCATGAGCGTCTCGCAGGTTCTGCGCGGTTGTCTGCTCTTGGGCATCATCCCGTTGCTGATGGCTGTCAAGCCAGGAACAGAGAAACCCCCACCCGCCGTGGCCGCCAAATTGTGCCAGAGTTGCCATGGCGCGCATGGCGAGGGCATGCCGGCCGCCGGCATCCCACGACTGGCGGGACAGTCGGCGGATTATCTTGACAAGCAGTTGCGAGACTATGCCGGCGGCTCACGTGAGAACGCGATAATGCATCAATGGGCGATCCAACTGAAGGATGCGCAGCGCGCTGAAGTGGCTGCGTACTACGCCTCGCTAGCGGCTGACGCGGCCGCGCCGGCAACCTCCGCGGGCAACGCGTCAGATGCAATGCTCGTGGCGCGCGGTCACCAGCTTGCGCACCAGGGTGATGAAGCCCGGCGCGTTCAAGCCTGTGACAACTGCCACGGACCGGATGGCAACGGCGCGCCGCGAACGGCGCCGTACATAGCGGGACAATCCGCGCAATATTTGACGGCGTCGCTCAAGGCATGGAAGGAAGGCACTCGCAAGAATGACGACGGACAACAGATGCGGTCGGTAGTCGATCGGTTGAACGACGCAGACATCGGTGCGATCGCCGCCTATTTTTCCAGCTTGGCTGCATCGCCGAATTCAGGATCGCGATGAACCCTGCGACAACGGACTAGCATCGTTGGCCAATTCGGTCTCGGCTTCGTCATCGCCGTCAGGATTGGCGAGAGGCGGGTACTCGATTCGGAGGCGCAAATCATTTGCCACGCTGAATAGTCCCGCCGCCAGAATGAAGGCGAGGCCTACGAACAGTCCGACGATGATCAAGGTGTTCATAATTCCTCCGGCCAGACGCGGTGCTTCGGAGAGTTTATTTTGCGACAGTGAGTCGCCGAGGTCTTTGATCGGACTGCTGTGATTTGTATGCTCGGCTCGTATCGCTGGAGGATCAACCCGGAGGATTCGTTGCACTGCGCCGGCCGCAATCGGCGTTGCGGGGCATGAAAACTGCCGTCGGGATGCGCGGATGTCCTTTCAGGACAATAACTTACGGTGGCCGAGTAAAGGCAGAAACGGTCGGGCAGCCGCGCGTCCCGCGCTTCTATTCATCGAGCCGGGAATTTCACAAAACTCAAACCTAGGTACTGTAGCTTTAAAGGCGTGGCAGATCGCTGCCATCAGGAGGTCCCGATCGCATGAGCAACGAGCAATCAAAGACAGCCGCACGAGTCGGCCAAGCCGATACTCTGGACCGAAAACTCTACGAGAGACATTTGCTGATCGACAAAGTAGTCGATTTGCCCGGCGCGAGTCCGCATGAGCGCTTCGAGGCTTTTGCGCTCGCCGTGCGCGAAGTTCTGGCGCAACGCTGGGTGGAAACCGAACGCACGTATGCACGCGAAAACCCCAAGCGGGTGTATTACCTGTCGATGGAATTTCTCATCGGCCGATCCCTTGCCAACAATGTGGAAAATCTTTTATTGGGTTCCGACGTCAGGCGTGCCGTACACGACATCGAGCTCGATTGGACTGCAACGTTGGAGGAGGAGGCGGACGCGGGACTCGGCAATGGCGGTCTGGGGCGCCTGGCGGCGTGCTTCTTGGATTCCCTGGCCACGATGCAGATTCCGGCGATGGGTTATGGTCTCCGGTACGAGTACGGCATGTTCAGACAGGTCGTGCGGGACGGGTGGCAAATTGAATATCCGGACAACTGGATGGCGCGCCACGATCCGTGGGAAATACGCCGAGTGCGCGACCAGGTCGAGATTCAGCTCAACTGTTCATTCGAAGTGCGCGAGGGCACCTTGCGTGCCATACGCGGCAAACCATCGCGTCTGATCGGAGTTCCCTACGATCGCCCGATCGTGGGCTATGGGGGCAAGACCATCAACACGCTGCGCTTATGGGCGGCGAGAGCACCCGAATATTTCGACTTCCAGGCATTCAGTCACGGCGAGTTCGTTGGTGCGGTTGCCGAGGCGCTGGAGGCGGAATCGTTGACCCGGGTCCTGTATCCCGATGACTCGACGAGCCTGGGGCAGGGCCTGCGCTTCGTGCAGGAGTATTTTCTGGTGGCCTGCTCGCTCGCGGATGTCATTCGACGCTTTCGCCAGCACAATGCCGACTGGAACCAGCTTCCGGAAAAAGCGGCGCTTCAGCTCAACGATACCCATCCGAGCTTTTCCGTCCCAGAGCTGATGCGCATCCTGCTGGACGAGGCGCACCTCGAATGGGACATCGCCTGGAATCTTAGCTGCCGCACCCTGGGTTATACGAATCACACCCTATTGCCGGAGGCCCTGGAAAAATGGCCGCTCGAGTGGTTCCAACTCCTCGTGCCACGTCAGCTCGAAATCATTTTCGAGATCAACCGACGCCTGCTGGACGCAGTACGGAAGCGCTTTCCGGGCGATGAACAACGCGTGCAACGAATCAGCCTGATTGAGGAAGGAGCCGTAAAGCATGTGCGCATGGCCAACTTGGCCATCGTCGGTGCTCACAGCACCAACGGGGTCGCGAAGATTCATTCCGAACTGCTGCGCACGACCACCGTCAAGGATCTCGCCGAGATGTTTCCCGAACGGTTTAGCAACAAGACCAACGGCGTTACGCCGCGGCGCTGGCTGTTGCTGGCGAATCCTCCGCTGGCCGGGCTGATTACCGATCACATCGGCACTGGCTGGATAACGGATCTCGATCAGCTGCGGCGGCTGAAGCCGCTCGCCGACGACGCGGGTTTTCTCGATAAATTCATGCAAGTGAAGCGCGAGAGCAAGAAGCTCTGCGCGCAATGGCTTAAGGCGAAATTCGGCTTGAGCGTCGATCCCAACACGATATTCGACTGCCATATCAAGCGCATTCACGAATATAAAAGACAGCTCCTCAACGCGCTGCGCATTGTGGTGCTCTACAACCGATTGCGAGCCAAGCCGCAAGCGCAGCAACCGCCGCGGACCTTCCTTTTTGCCGGCAAGGCCGCGCCCGCCTACTACCTGGCGAAGCTCATCATCAAATTCATTGACAGCCTGGCTCGCACGATTGCCGCAGATCCGGCCGCCAATGCGCGGCTGCGCGTCATATTCCTGCCCGACTACGATGTATCAATGGCGCAAAAGCTGATACCTGCAAGCGATGTCTCGAATCAGATCTCCACCGCGGGTTATGAAGCCAGCGGCACCAGCAACATGAAATTCATGATGAACGGCGCTTTGACGCTGGGAACGCGCGACGGTGCAACCATCGAGATGGCGGCGGAAGCCGGGGAGGAGAATTTTCTATTGTTCGGTCTCACCGCAAAGCAGGTCGCCGACAGTCGCGGCTGGTATAACCCGCGCTGGCACTACGATCATGATCCGGAGACGCGCGCGGCGCTCGACTCGATCAAGGCGGGGCAATTCAGCGGTTCGGAGCGCGGACTCTTTCAGCCGCTGTTCGACGTGTTGATGCAGGGCGATCACTATATGCACTTGGCGGATTTGAAGTCGTATCTCGAGGCCGATCAGAAGATGCTCGACTGGTATGCGAACCCGCGCGACTGGGGACGCAAGGCGATCCTGAATGTCGCTTCCTCGGGGCGATTTTCAAGCGACCGTACGATATCCGAATATGCCAGGGATATTTGGGGCGTGCGCGCATGCCCCATTTCATAAAGAGGGATTGAATATGAATGACACGCCGCAACTGGATCATCAGGAATTGATTCGCCGGATTAGCCGCGATCTGGCCGATGGCTACGACGAAGAACTGGAGATGGAAATCGAGGATCGGCCGCGAATACCGGGTTTGCCCGCCGAGACCGATGCCGAGGCTGAAAAAGCCTATCGTCTGCGCTACTTCAATGATCTATTTCGACTTCAGGCAGAGTTGGTGAAGCTTCAGGACTGGGTCGTCGATGCCCGGCAGAAAGTGGTGATTGTTTTCGAAGGACGGGATGCCGCGGGGAAGGGCGGTATTATCAAGCGAATCACGCAGCGCTTGAACCCGCGCGTGTGCAGGGCCGTGGCGCTTCCCGCGCCCAACGATCGAGAGCGCACCCAGTGGTATTTCCAGCGCTACGTGCCACATCTTCCCGCGGCCGGTGAGATCGTTCTATTCGATCGCAGCTGGTACAACCGTGCCGGTGTCGAGCGAGTGATGGGTTTCTGCACGCCCGAGGAATATGAGGAGTTCTACCGGTCCGTGCCGGAATTCGAACGCATGCTGGTGCGCTCGGGGATCAGGCTGCTCAAGTATTGGTTCTCGATCACCGACGAGGAACAGTACGTGCGTTTCCTGGGCCGAATCCACGACCCACTGAAGCAATGGAAGTTAAGCCCCATGGATCTCGAATCGCGTCGCCGATGGGAGGACTACACCAAGGCCAAGGAGATCATGCTGGAACGTTCGCACATTCCCGAGGCAAGGTGGTGGGTGGTTCACGCGGTCGATAAGAAACGCGCACGGCTGAACTGTATCCATCATCTCCTGGAGCAGTTTCCGTATAAGGAAGTGATCAAACCTTCCATCGTCCTACCGGCACGTGAGCATCACGAGGACTATTCTCGTCAGGCGGTATCCGCGGAAATGGTGGTGCCTGAGGTCTACTGATCCGCCAGGTGGCCACGAACGTCGATGCGCTCAATTCCGTCGGCGCCGCTCTGTAGGACAAAGCCGCGATCGCTGCTCTGACAATTGACAAAATTTAAAAACCCGGCGCATGCTCCACGCCTCTGCCGATCCACGACAGCGCTGTTGTCAGCGCTCTCGGGGCAGCAAATCAACAACGAATAAATTCCTTCCGGGAGGCCGCTCATGGAACGCATTTTGTTTGTCTTGATTGCAACTCTGATGGCATCGAGTTGGGCGAGCGCCGAAAACACCGATTCTGTCGCAGCCGCGCCATCGCAATTCAACGAAGCTACGGTGGCCGATCTGCAGGCGAAGATGAACGCCGGGACGCTCACGTCAGTTGAACTCACCAAGTATTACGTGCGACGCATTCTTGACCTGGACCAAGGCGGTCCCGGGGTCAACGCAGTGATTGAACTCAATCCCGACGCCATCCGGATCGCGGAGCAAATGGATGACCTGCGCAGGCACGGTAAGATTCTGGGCCCCTTGCATGGCATGCCGGTGGTGATCAAGGACAATATCGATACCGGAGACCGGATGCAGACCAGTGCCGGATCGTTCGCGCTCGTCGGACAGCCCGCGCGCACCGATTCTACGGTTGCCGCGAAATTGCGCGCCGGGGGAGCCGTGATCCTCGGCAAGACCAACTTGTCCGAATGGGCCAACTTCCGCTCATTCGAATCCATCAGCGGCTGGTCCGGCCGCGGGGGACAAACGAATAATCCCTACGGCATCGACCGCAATCCCTGCGGTTCCAGTTCCGGCTCGGGCGCGGCCGCTTCGGCGAATTTTGCCGTCCTGGCTTTTGGCAGCGAGACTGACGGCAGTATCGTCTGCCCGTCAAATGCCAACGGCGTCGTGGGGATCAAACCGACGGTCGGACTGACCAGCCGCGCAGGCGTCGTGCCAATTTCGCATACCCAGGACACGGTGGGTCCGCTCGCGCGCACGGTTGCCGACGCGGCAGCAGCGCTCGGTGTTATCCAAAGCCTCACCTTCGATGGCCGCGACGCGGCGACCGGCGGCGTGCCGCTGGGCTGGAAAGGCCGCAGCCGGCCGACGAACATTCCGAGCGATTACACCCAGTTCTTGAGTGCAAAAGGCCTGCAGGGCGCACGCTTAGGTCTGACTCGTGCGGGTCTCAACGGATTCGATCCGGATGTTCCCACGCCGCAACCGGTATTGGATGCGTTCGAGGCGGCGGTCGAAGCTCTGACGGCGGCGGGCGCAACGGTTGTCGATCTGGACGCAGCCGGTTTCACTTTCCCGTCTGCGAGCGGCGAGTCCCTGGTGCTGGACTTCGACTTCCGCAACGACGTGCAGGCGTACTTCGCCACTCGCGTCGGCGTACCCGTGGCCGGTGGCACGTTGCAAACGGCAATCGACTTCAACAACGCGCACGCAGCTGAGGAAATGCCATTCTTCAATCAGGACGTGTTTGACCAGGCGGAGTCGCTCGCGCCGGGACCCGACGATCCGCAGCCGGTGTTTGGCGGGATGACTTACAACCAAGCGCTCGAGATCGATCGGCTCGCCGGCGTCAACGGCATCGATGCCGCGCTCAAGCAGTTTCATCTCGACGCGGTTGTCACCGCGACCGACAACCCGGCCTGGGCCACCGATCTTCTCTACGGGGATCATTTCATCTTCGGCACATCGGGCCTGGCCGCGCCGCCGGGATATCCCATCGTGCAGGTGCCTGCGGGTATCGTGTTCGGCGTGCCGCTCGGCATCAGCTTCTTCGGGACCGCATTCAGCGAGCCCACGCTCATCAAATTGGCTTCGGGATTCGAGGCCGCAACCCAAATCCGCGCGAAGAATCTGCCGACGTTCGCGCCGACGACGCCCTCCAACAATATTCAGGGCACGACTTTGCGGAAGCCGCACAGAGCGGCGCCGATTGTGCCCGCGCCGGATGCGCAGGATGCCGGCAAAAAGAAAGCGCGCCATATGTAGTCAGCTATTCCGGCCAGTCAGCGAATCAGCCGATCCGGCCAAGCCGGCGCCGGTGAACACCGTCCGGCAGGCTGATCGCCTTATACTGAGCCGGTGCGACTCGGAGGGACATTGAGGCTGTACTTCGCCGCGTTCGGCGCGCTGGGAGCGATTTTGCTCGCGGCCGCCGAGAGCTCCGCGGCGGGGGGTGAGGCCTTTCGTGATGTTGTCTTTACCGACTACTCGGAAAAATCGAGTAGCGCTGAACTCGTGCGTCGATTGCTGAGCCCGTTGGCGGCGCTGGAACTCAAACGGCAAATGGGCCGCACGGGCAAGCAAATGGTCGAGCAGTCCGTCAAACTCTCGGAAGAGAAATTTGTCGTCTACCTTCCATCACCGCGCCCGGCGCGCGGCTACGGGCTCCTGGTATTCGTGCCCCCGTGGCAGGATGCGCGACTGCCGTCGGGGTGGACGGCGGTGCTGGATCGATACGGTGTCATTTTCGTAAGCGCCGCTCGATCCGGCAACGATGAAAGCGTGTTCGACCGGCGAGAGCCCCTGGCGCTTCTTGCCGCGCATAACGCAATGCAACGCTATCCTGTGGATCCGGAGCGAGTCTACGTCGGCGGGTTCTCGGGGGGAGCTCGCGTTGCGCTGCGCCTTGCCGTCGGATATCCAGACGTGTTCCGGGGAGCCATTCTCAATGCCGGTAGCGATCCGATCGGCGATTCACACATTCCCATCCCACCCAAGGATTTATTCTTACAGTTTCAGAGCACGCGCTTGGTTTATGTCACGGGTGAGGAGGACACATCGCGGCTCAGCGACGATTCGGCAAGCATGCATTCCATGAAGAAGTGGTGTGTCTTTGACGTGCAAAGTCATGTCGTGCGCTCTGGGAGTCATGAGGTTGCCGATTCCACGGCTCTTGCCTGGGCGCTGAGCGTCCTATTGCATGACGTGCGCCCCAATCCCGACAAGCTCGGCGCTTGCAGGTTGGCAATCGAGGAGGAGTTGAACATCAAGATGCAAGAACTGGATTCGTTGGTCGCCGCCGGCCATGACGATGAAGCACAAAAGTTGCTGCTCAAACTCGATGGACGCTTCGGAGGCCTGGCGGCTCCCCGCAGCATAGAACTGGCGCGCTGACCGAATCAATCACATCCCGCAGTGGAATCAGTGCTTCATCAAAGACGCGATCCTGGGCGCATTCGATAACCGCCAGCGTCAATTCATTCGATCCGACGGCGATAATCGCAAGCACGTCTCTGGACATCTCAAGCAGACGGCAGCGCACGTCAGGGTCCAGCATGTAAACCCAAGACGCAGACTCGCATGCGTCCATGATCAGCACAAGTTCAAGCCTCAGCGTCTGCGCGGCGAGCTCCAACGGCGAGCTCTCGCAAGATCCCGAGCGGCCGTGCAAATAAGCGAGGTGCTCGAGTTCCAGCCAAATGCGGCCGCACAATTCGATCAGCGCTTCGGCGCAGCGCTCAGCCTGCAACGCAGGCGGTGACGCACTTCCTGCCGGCCTCGCAACCCCTATGGCTCGAATAGGGTTGGCACTGAGCATCGATTGGAACACCTCTACGCGTTGAATTGGCCGCAATGATGGCTTGCGCGGATGTCCAACGCGCGACGATTTGGTGTCGCGAATAAAACATGCGCGCCAACCTGTCGTTCCTCGCCGACAGCTGATTCGGCGCCTCTGTCCTACAAAGCGCCGGAACCGGCACGCGCGCGGCGCGAAAAAAATGGTCGCATGCCGCTGCAGCGAGCGTTGCGCAACAAATTCGTAACAACGCTTTGCGATCCTCCCACTCCGAATAATTATTCATCGCTCGCCACGGGATCCAACTCCATGCATTACCGCAAATTTAAGTCTGCACCGCTTCTCGCCGCGTTTGGCTTGGGCCTTCTCGGGGCCGTACACGTTGCGGCCGCCGCGGATGACGATGCCGGGGACGCCGCCTCGACGGAAAAGCGCCGTGCGAATGATCACAAAGACGATGCGCTTGCCGAAATAACGGTACTCGGGCAGCGTACGACGCCGGAAATTGCCCGTGACGCCCAGCGGCAGGCGCCAAATCTCATTAATCTGACCACCGCGGAAGAAATGCAGAAGCTCCCCGACGTGAATACCGGCGAAGCGATACGCCGGGTGCCCGGCATTTCGCTGGAGACTGATACCGGAGAAGGACGCTACATCAACATCCGCGGGTTGGATGCCGATCTTAACAGCACCACGTTCGGCGGCCTGCGATTGCCGCCGACCAATAACAGCTCACCCTCCGGCGCCGGGCGCGCAGTGGCGTTCGATTCCATTCCGGTCGGTTTTGTCGGCGCGATCAAAGTGACCAAGTCCAACCTGCCGGAGCAGGACGCCGAGGCATTGGGCGGTACCATCGACATCACGCCGAAAACGGCACCCGCGGACGGCAAGCCGTTCGCAGACCTCAAACTCGGCACGGGTGAAGAACTATTGCGGCACACCTGGATTACCGATCTCGCGGGGACGGCGGGTGCGCGCTTCGGCGGCAGCGGCGACTATCAGCCCTTCAGCATTCTGGTCACGGCGTCCACGTACGATGATCGCCGCGGGGTCGACGATGCCGAAGCGGGTTTCATCGACAATCAACCCGGCGGAATTCCGGACAAGGCCATCGCGGCCTTCGAGCAGCGCTACTACGACTATCATCGCGAGCGCCACGGATATGGCGCGGACTTGGGCTTTGCGCCCGATGCGGACAATCAATATTTCCTGCGCTACTACGACGCCGGCTATTCGGAAAGCGTGATTCGCAACCGGCTGATCTGGAATTTCACCGGCGCACCGAGCGTCGACCCGAACGATGCGAATGGCTTCCTCGACACGGCGACTTTCACCAAGGCGCTCCGCGACGAAAAGGAATTTCTCGATTCGAGAGTGGCCGAAATCGGCGGCAAGAATCTGCTCGGGGATGACACTCTTGATTATCATGTGGGGTACACCAAGGGGACGTACTACAAGCCGTACGATTACAATTCCGCCTTCAATAATCCCACGCTCGCCAACGTCGCGTACGACAACACCACGCTGCCGAACTGGCCTGCGTTCAAAGTTCTGCCCGGTACCCCGGCCAACGGAACCGCCACGGTGAATCCGGCTGACCCGACAGGCTACACGCTCGCGGGTCTCGCCTCGCAAACCCAGCATTCGGACGATCACGAATGGGGCATCGGCATAAATCTTGCGGTACCTACGCACTTCACCGATCGCTCGGACGAAGAATTCAAATTTGGCGTCAATGCGCGAATACGGGACAAAACCGGCGATGCGCCGTCCTTTGTCGACACGGCCGTGCCGCCCTTGCCCCTTACCTCGGCCGTGTACGGACCCAATATCAACTATTATCAGAATCATTATCCCAATGGCCCGCAGATCGACGCCGCGACTCTGCGTGCCATCTATGCCGCGGATCTGGCGGCCGGCAATATTTTCAGCGATCCCGTGGCCAATGCGCTCAATGACGTGCATGACAAGGAAAATGTGTACGCGGTATATGGGCAGTATCAGTTCGGGTTCGGCGCGCTTGGCGTGATCGGTGGTTTGCGCATCGAACACACCCAGGCTACTTATGGGGGCTTCGACGACTCCGGAACCTCGCCGAACAGTGCCAGTTGCCCGGTTCTCGACCCGGTCAATAGTCCGACCATGCATGTCTGCAGCGTCGAGGGTCACCGAAGTTACACCAACTACTTCCCGACCGTGCAGGCTCGATACGAGATAGAACCGGACCTGATCGCGCGTGCGGCGGTTTCCTCCACGATTGCGCGGCCGGGCTTCCAGCAGGTCACCTCGGCGACCACGACGGACGGCAGCGGCAACATCATTACCGGCAATCCAAACCTCAAGCCGACGACGGCGACCGGATTGGATCTTGACATCGAGCAATATCTACCGCATGCGGGGATCGCGTCGCTGGGATTCTTCGCGAAGGACATCAAAGACTACATCGTCACCGACGTTCAACAGGCTTTTGGCGGACAGCAGAATCTGGGGGGCCAGCTGGGCATCGTCAAGCTCATCAGCTTTGCAAACGCTCAGACCGCACGTCTCTATGGCTTTGAAACCAATTTCGTGCAGCACTTTGCCGATTTATTGCCCGGCCCACTGGCCGGCTTGGGTGTTTCGGCCAATTGGACCTGGGTGGATTCGCGCTACAAGATTCCGGTCGTGGATCCCGCGACCGGTTTGAGCACGCTGTCGCGTGACTCGGTACTGCCATCCACCTCGCGCAACACTGCGAATTTCGAGGTGCTCTACGACATGTACGGTTTGAGCATGACGGTCGGTGCTTATTACACCAGCAAGAACATCTTTGGTCTCGGTGCCAGCGCCGCGCTCGATGCCTGGACGCAGGAGCGCTTTTCGGTGGACTTCGGCAGTCAATACAAAATCACCGAACCACTCAGCGTGTATTTCAATGCCAAGAATCTGACCAATACACCGCTTAAGTTCACCGAGGGGCCGGGTGAGAATCGCATCATCCAACGCGAGTTCTACGGCGTAACCCTGCAATTCGGCGGCAACTATAAGTTTTGAGGTACGCTACGGGCGTATCTCGCCTCATCCGCGGCCACTCGAAACGTCAACATGCAGAAATCACGCAGAACGTTCTTGACCCACACGTCGCTGGGAGTGCTGGCGGCGCTTGCCGGAAGCCGCCGCGGCGCGGGGCAAGCGCCCGATCAAACTGTTTCTGCGCCGAGCCCTCCGCCCGGTACGCCCTCGGCATTCGCGACCGCGCCGCCGGTGGGACCGGAGGTTTCAGCATCCACCTTCGCCGCCGCCGAGAAGCTCGCGCGGATTGAACTGAGCGGCAGCGAACTGAAGCAAGCCGCCGATAGCTGGAGAGTGGCGATGGCTCCGCTGTACGAGCGCCGTACCGGACCCAAAAAGCTCGTTCTCGAGGAGCGCGTCGCCCCTGCGTCACGCTGGATTCCGGGCCTTCCGGGAGAGCGATCCCTTGAACTACACCGCAAGTTCGTCCGCGATGAGCAAAAACCCGGGCCCGTACCGAAACGCGACGAGGACATCGCTTTCGCTTCCGTGGCGCAGTTGTCCCGCTGGATCCAACAACGGCAGCTTACGGCGCAGCGGCTGACGCAGATTTATCTGGACCGTCTGCAGCGATTCGATTCCAAGCTCAAGTGCGTCATCACCCTGACGGCTGACCTGGCTCGCGCACAAGCAAAGCAGGCCGATGCGGAGATTGCCGCAGGCAAGTACCGCGGGCCGCTCCATGGAATCCCGTGGGGCGCCAAGGATCTTCTGGATACGGCAGGTATTCGAACCACCTACGGCGCGGAGCCGTTCAAAGATCGTGTCCCTGCGGCCGACGCCGTCCTGGTGAAGCGGTTGCACGATGCGGGTGCCGTGCTGGTCGCCAAACTGAGCATGGGGGCGCTGGCATTGAATGACGTCTGGTTTGGAGGCCAGACAATGAATCCCTGGCTCCTGCAGGAGGGCGCCTCTGGATCGAGTGCCGGGCCCGGCGCGGCGACTGCGGCGGGGTTGGTTGGGTTCGCAATCGGCAGCGAGACCGGAGGAAGCATCGTCAGCCCCAGCATGCGTTGCGGCGTTAACGGATTGCGACCCACCTTCGGCCGGGTGGCTCGTACAGGAGCCATGACGCTCTGCTGGTCTCTCGACAAGCTGGGACCGATGGCCCGTGGCGTCGAGGACACGATGCTGGTGCTCCAGGCCATCTCCGGACAGGACGGCGGAGATATGGACAGCGTTGCGAGCGACCTCGAGTACGATGCCGGCGCGCCCATCAAGGGACTTCGTGTCGGCTACTTTCCGGATTGGATGAGCGAAGCCACGGCGGTGGATCGCGCGGCGCTCGAAGCCGCAAAAAAACTCGGCCTGGAAGCCGTTGCGGTGTCAATTCCCGATTGGCCGTACGATTCTTTGGACTTGATTCTGTTTGCGGAGGCCGCCGCCGCCTTCGAAGATCTAACGCTCACCGGCGGTCTTGATCAATTGAAAATGCAGGTCCCGGATGCATGGCCCAATATTTTCAGGCAGTCAAGATTTTTATCCGCCGTCGACTATGTGCAGGCGGACCGTATGCGACGCAAGGTCGCGGTGGAGATGGCACGCGTGTTTGCGGAGGTCGATTTGCTGCTGGTGCCCTCGCTTCGAGACGAGATGCTCACGATCACGAATTTCACCGGCCATCCATCACTGACTATTCGCGCCGGCTTCGTCGACGTATCCGAGGCCCGAAGCGATTGGGCTCCGGACCCGCAGCGCCCGCTGCCGAGATTCAATCCGCCGCGCCGTGTACCGCACGGCGTAACCTTGATCGGCAGGCTCTTCGATGAAGGTACGCTGGGTCGGGTCGGTCTCGCCTTGGAGCATTTCTTTGGCGTCGCCTCGTCGAGGCCGCCGGGATTCTAAATGTCCGCATCGAGGGCAATGTGTACCGCTTGAGAGAAACTATCGACATCCCACTCACCCAGCATTTCACACTGTGCAGCGATCATTTCGGCCTCGTCAATCGTGAGGCCTTGAACGGAATAACACACGACTTCGGTGCCGTCGCTTCGCACAAACCGGGCAATCATCGCCTCATCCTCGTATGTTCGGGTGGAAACGACCTTGCGTTCCATCAGGAGGGATTCGAGATCGCCGGCATCGGGGAGGGGAGCCAAAAATAGAGCCCGCTGTGCAGCGTCGTCCAGCTTGGCGCGCGATTCGCTGATCTTGCGGTCCATAGGCGCTCCGTCGATTGCCGGTTGGGTGCCGCCAGTCTGACACAGGGCGGGAACGGTGCGCTCGCAGTTTGAAGGATGGCGGATTCGCGCGGCCTCTTCAATGCAGCGCGAGCGTGTCGCGACGCCACACCACATCCTGCCACCGGCCGAAATCGCGCAGCAGCTCCGGGCTGCTCGCCTGTCGAACCAGGGCGAGATCGTCGAGCCTGAGTTCCTCGAAGCGGCGCCGAAAGCGCCCTCGATCCTTCACCTCGCGTGCAATGAGAAGGCGCCTCGAGCCGGGCGCAAAACCGGCAAACTCCACATAACCCTCGTCGGGATCGTCCGCTCCGGGGGAGAGCACGTCGACGCTCCAGACCCCCGCCTTCGCATGAAACAGCCAAAGTTCGCGCCAGCTCTCGAGCGGCTGCACCGCGAGCACTAGCGCCGCGCCGCTCATAATTGTTTGCGCTGAAGCCGTCCACACGATCCCGTAAGTGCAGCGGCGCGCAAGCGGCACGTTGCGTCCGGAATGCGCTTCGGAAAGTACGATACATGTCTGGCCCGGATCTCCCGGTGCAGCGCTGATCAGCAGCGGTTCAGTCGGGGCTGCCGGTACGCCGAAGGCCCACCGGACAGCGCCCACCCGCAGCACCGCATCCTGGTACTCGACGCGACGGTCGTCACCGAGATCACCCGGGTTCACCGCGAGAAGCTCGGCGTGCGCACGCTCCGCCGCCATGCGGGGCGAGTCGCCGCGCCGCGCCTGCTCATAGGCGGTCGATGCCAAAACCCCGGCGCGCCGGGCGTGAAGCCGGCTTCTTGTTATTGAGCTCAATTCCCGATCATTGATCGCGTCGAGCAACTCGCGCCGTTCATCGTCGAGGTTTGCGCGCAGCACAGGACCCAATTCCGGATCGATGCAGTCCGGCCGCGTAAGGCCGAGTACGGCGTGCGCCCGCTGCTCGGGACTTGCACCGGCTCGCGCCAGCACACGGCGGTATAACTCGCCGTCGTAGCACACCTGCATGCGACCGCCCCGTTCGAAGCTTCGCATGTGAATGCCGAACTGCTGCACCACCTCAAGGTGCGCGGCGACCTCAGCGACTCGGGAACCATTGCCGGAAGCCGCATCCGCCAGCCGTTCGGCCATGCGCGCGATGGCATCGAAGGGCTCGGCGGTGAGCGCTCGTGTCGGAATGGCCTTCAGGTAGGCAGCACCGTAGCTGATACCGAGCGCCTCAGATCCGGGAGTCTCGCGCAGGAAACGCAATACCGCGAGCAACTCCGGTGCATCGGCCTCGTTGAGCCCGACCGGCCGCACCGTGTCCGCACGCAAATAGCCGCCCCGTTCACGCCGATAGTTGTAGACCTTGAGGTATCCGGCGCGCTCGCCGCGAATTTCCAGCACATCTCCCTGCGAGAGTGCAGTCAACTCTGCGGCGCTCGAGCTCGGCGCCGCACGGATCGACGTGTGGTCCTGGACAACGATGGCAAGCGTCGCGGCAAAGGCGAGGATCACCGCGGGTGCTCGACCTTGGGACTCAGGTCGGCCGCCGTGTCCTCATCGGCGGCTGCGGAGTCCCGGGCGCCTGCGGAGTCCCGGGCGCCGATGAGGTTGGAGCCGATAAATCGACCCGCCGCGGGCGTCGGCGCGATGATCACTTGCACCTTGTCCGAGAGCTTGTCCGCAAGCGTCTTTTGGATCAGCAGCGGGTAGTGCGAAATCAGCACGCCTTCGCGCTCCATTTGACCGGCATTGGCCTTGCCCACCAGCTCGAGCCGGTACGCCTCGGCATCAGCGAGTTTCTGGCGCGAATCCGCCTCGCCCTTGGCCTCGATGCGACGCGCTTCCGCGCTGCCCTCTGCCGTGCGAATGCGCGCGACTTTCTCCGCCTCGGCTTCGAGCTTTCGTTGTTCGATCTGTTTCTGTTTGAAGGGCAGGATGTGCTTCATGGTCTCCTCCTGCGCGCGCGCGGCTATTACTTGCTCGACGCTCGCCGCTTCGGCCGCCGTTTGCCGCCGCGCCTTGTCGGCCTCGGCCTGCAGCTGCATCTGTTTCACCTGCGCTTCCTTGAGCGTCAGCGTGTAGCCCACCTTCTCGGTCTCGAGTTCCTCCGCGAGGAGCCTCTCCATTCCCGCGCGATAATCTCGCGGCAAATCGACGTTCCCCATATCGACTCCGCGCAACACAAGGCCGAGTGCCGCGAGCTTTGGTTTGAGCTCCGTGATCAATTCCTGTTGAATCTCGGCGCGGCGGCTTGAAAAGATCTCGCGCACGGAATATCGGGCGAACAGAGGAAACATGACGCCCTGGACGGCGGGGTGTACGAGATCGGCGTTGATGTCGTCGGGAAACTCCTTCGACATCTGCGCCAGGCGCGCGGGATCGACGGTCCAACGGACGGCCAAGTCGATGCCGAGCGATAGCCCCTCGACCGATTGGAACGGCGCGGCTCCCGTGGCGCTTGCACTCTCGATCGGCCGGTATATCTGGTCGCGAGTCGAGTACCGGCGGACTTGATGGATCGCGGGCAACATGAGCACGGCGCCTGCGGTGTAAACGCTCGCTGAACCGTCGAGCGCGTTCGTGCGCACGAGCACCTCGCCGCGGCGTATGGCGGCAAACGGAGGATGTACATAGAGCCCGTAGGCGAGCAGGGTGAGCAAGGCCGCGATCACCAGTCGCCGGCGGCGATGGATTGCGATGGCAAACAGGGCGCGTACCGCCGCGGCGGTCGCGGCAGCCAGTCTGCCGAGGGGTTCGATGAGCGCCTGTTGCAGGAACTTAAACAGCGCATCTAAGCGACTGGACATTTTTTGCCACTCCCACTGATGGTTACGAGCCCTGGTGGAAGAGTCTCGCAGCGCCTTGTGGCAAGTCGGTGAGGCAATTGTGGCGCGCTGTGGCATGCCGCACACCGAACCCTCGGCTAAATCATTGCGATCAGGTGCTGTCGGCTTTACCCATCTCGAATGGAGATGAATGATATCGAGATGTGACGGTTACTCAGAGGGGATGTCAGTCGCCGTGTGGCGAGGCGCCCGGGTTCCGACAGATTGTTTGAGGGAACACGGTGCCGGACGCGGTCGCGTTCGAACGCCAGCTGGCAACTTGGTAACAGTCATCACTGATCCATACGATCCAATCGCCGCTGGCGGTCTTCATCTTATCTCCGGCGTGGTGCTCGCGAAGACCCAATTCGTCCAATGAGGATGATACGGACAGTGCGCTATTGGAGGTTTGATTGCGGCGAATCTCGTACGCCCGGACGGCACGGTGCGCTTCCGCGATCCAATTCACGGCCGATCCGCGTCCATCCGGTGCGGATGAGGCGCCCGACTGCGTAGATGAGTTGAGCAAGGGCGGTGCAAGCGCTAGCGCAATGTCGGTGCTCAGGCGCTGCGGCCGAGCATTTTCAACCAGCACTTTCGGCGGCTTGTAGGGGGGCAGGACCACCAATTCAATCGGATGTTCGGGTGATTCAGCCATCTTCAAGGTTCGAGAGCCCACGAGCAGCAGCAGCAGCGTCGCCGCATGCAACGCCAATACGATGAGAAGGACGGCGGGTCGCGACGTCGCCCCGGTATTTCGCTCGTGGATGTCCAGAGTTCACCCAAGTGTCTGGTGCGCGCAATTGTAGACTCAATAGAGTCGGCAAGGTTCCTCGGAGGCGCGGCGTGAACGGTCCGATTCCTGACCGGATGGACAATGGTGCAGTTGCCACGATGGAATGCATCGCGCAGACTTCGCGGACGTGAAGAAGAAATCTGCAAGCGCCGGGCCCACACGGCGCATTCGACGCGCGGCTTCCGACATGCGTGCTCAAGCATTGGCCGCGGCCCGCCGGCTGATCGTGCAGGGCAGCGACGAGGTGCTCACGATGCGAGCGGTGGCCGATGCCGCGGGCGTGACGTATCCCAACTTAAGCCATCACTTCGGATCTGCCGCGGGGCTGCACGCGGCGATCGCCGAGGATCTGGTACGCGAACTTCTGGCCGGACTGCAGACAGTCGGCATCGAGATGGACAACCTCGAACACGACTACCGCAGCGTGGTGGATCGCGTCTTCGATCTCTTCAGCCAAAACGGACTGGGCCGGGTTTTGGGGTGGCTGGTCCGTTCGGGTGAGACCTCGCGGCTGGAGCCCCTGAATCGGATGCTGGCCGACTTCATCGCAAGCCGCGCGCGCCCGCGTTCGAAGCACGATGCCAAACGAATATCGCGCATCGCCTTGATCGTGGCATTCGCGGCCTATGCGGAATCGTCCGTGGGTCCCCTGCTTGGGGATGTTTTGGGCGCCGGTCCTTCGAAGCGACGCGATTACTTCGCACAAGCGCTTGCTGCGTTGCGCGAAAACTAATTAATTTATGATGGCGTCAATAGTATATTGACGCCTGCATAAATAGCGCATAGGATCAGGGTCCCACAGTTTCGGATCGAGCGCGCCATGGCCCACCCCTCTCGCACCCCGGCGGACTTGACCATTCAACCACGCAACGTGATGTTCGGACGCGGCCGCGACGCCGAACGATGGTGGAACAACGGCGATCCGATCGCCACAGCGTTCTACAACAGCCTGTCTCTGACGTTTCCCAAGGGCGAAGCCTTTTTTATCGAGAGCGTGCGTAATTTTCGAAACAAGGTACCGGCGCAGCAGCAGGCCCAAATCGATGCCTTCATCAAGCAGGAGGCCGCGCACAGCCGCGAGCATAGCCATCTGAACAGCCAGGTGGAGCATGCGGGCTACGATGTCGCTCCCATGCATGCGGATCTGGACAGCCGCTTGGCGGAGTTGAAGAGCCAGCCGCCCATATTTGGTCTCGTAGCCACTGTGGGGCTGGAGCACTTCACGGCAATCATTGCGCATGCCTGCTTGAAACACGAGCGTCACTTCAAGGGTGCCTCACCTGACGCGGCGCGGCTTTGGAAATGGCATGCCATCGAAGAAATCGAACATAAAGGCGTGGCCTACGACACCTTTCTCGCCGCCACCGAGGGGCTATCGAGCTATAAGCGCTGGAAGTTCCGGACGCTGGTGATGCTCAACCTGAGCTACACATTTTTGCGGGGCCGTGTGCGCGCAATGCGGCAATTCCTCAAGCAGGACGGCATAGATGGGCCACGCACCGGCCCGCGCATCTTTTGGTATCTGTTGATTTATCCCGGCCTGCTGCGCCAAATTTTTCCGGCGTGGCTGTCGTTCTTCCGGCCTCGTTTCCACCCGTGGCAGCATGATGATCGCGATTTGGTGGCCGTCCACGAGGCGCAGTTGGGTCTGCCGGTACTTAGCAAGGACGCCCTGGTGCGGCTCGGCTAGGAGCGGCACCTGCGGTTGCTATTTTTTCGCGCCGCTCCATTCCAAATAAGACTGGAACTCGGTTTGCCCGGGTGCGCGCACCTGAAATTTTCCATACATTGTTGCGCCCTTGAGCTCATAGACGATGCGGAACTGCGGGCCCGGTCGAGAAGGCTCGGATAGCAAGATCGCCGTGGTCGGGGTTGGGACGGAGACATCGTAGTGGATGACGTGCCCTTCACTGTCGAAGTAGATCGCCTTGTGAGGTTGTCCGGGAGCCTCGGCATAGACATATAAAAGGTCTGCGTGCTCGCAATCGAAGTCCGCAGGGCCTTTGCACTTTTCGCTGCTGGAATGTCGCGCGAGAACGTGATTGCGCAGTTCCGGCGCGAAGGTATAGGTACCCACACCCGCGGCACCCGCGGAACCGCCTTGGGTGTGAGCCTCCCATGTACCGATCAAGAATTGCAGCGATTTCCAGGGATCAATTGCCGATTCGGCCGGCGCGGCGATGCGCGGGTAGAAACCGGCCATGCAAAGCACGATAACGAGTCTCTTGATCACGATTCCTGCCCCCATCTCCCCGGTCGTCGTAGATCGATCATCAAGCAGTCGGGAAGGTAAAGCAATTGCGCGCGGGACCCCTGACGAAGCGTGCGAATTCAGTTTAAGATTTCAAACATACAAGGCGATTCCAAGCCGGCAAAAACATGAAGTCGGGCGAGCAGATCTTGATTCTCACCTCCAAGGGCGCGCAAGAGCTGCGCAATCACGCGTCTACGCTTGACGTTTCCGCCAAGAATACGCTGTCGCTCATCGCCGAGGGCTGCAACACCGCCGATGCCATCCTGCAGCGCTCGATGTTCCCACACAACGCGGTGGTCGATGGCCTGCGCCGCCTTCTGACCAAGAAGCTTGTGGTCATGGCGGATGATGAGCCGGGCGCCCGCGCCGGCGGCACAGCGGGTTCCGCCCGCTCGAGTCGCCGGGAGCTGCGTTTGAATTTTGGCATATCGCCCAGCCAGGCGCGCTTCGCGCTGTCCAATTTCTGCATGGACGAATTAGGCACGGACGGTCAATACCTCGTGGATGCCGTGAGTCTTTGCAACGACGTCATGAGCTTGCAGGAGCTGTTGAACGGCGTTCGTTCCGAAATCGACGAGCGATTCCCGGATCGATTGCCGGCCCTGATGGCCTGCGTGCGCGAAATCAACGAAACGGACGACTCCTCGCCGACTGGCGCCCACGCGCAACCCGATGCGGCCGCGGCAAACCCCGCACCGGCGAAACCGGCCGCGACAAACCCGGCAACGGCAAGTCCGCCAACGGCGAACCCGGGTCCCCTCCGGGCACCCGACATCAGGCCGGCGCCGCCCAAGCCGACTTCGGCGGCCGGTCGTGGCTCGGACCCGATGCGGCTCCGATCCGGTATTTCCCTTGCGCAGGCGCGCTTTGCGCTGTCCGAATTCTGTCTCGATCAGTTCGGTGTGCAGGGACAGGAATTGGTGGATGCCATCAATCGCTGCAGTGACGTGGCCGGCGCACAGCAGACGCTGAATTTGATCCGAACCGAACTGCTCAATCGACACCGGGATCGCCTGCCGCTGCTCGTCGCCTGCGTGCGCGAAATCAACGAAACTGCTTCGTAAGTCTCAAGCGCTACAGCTTGAAACGCCCGATCGATTTTTCCAGCAACGCGAGCGTCCGGCTCACGCCCTTGGTTTGCCGCAACAGCTCCTGAGCGGTGGCTTCGTCGCGGCTGCGCTGGAAGGCGGTTGAAGTGGCCTCAAACTTGCGCGACTGCTCGCTGACTTCGGTGGCCGCGCCGCTGACCGCCAAGATCAAATTCTTCAACTTCATCTGCATCAATTTGAGCGAGGCCATAAGGCTGTCCGGGCGATCGCCCGCGACCGCGATTTCCACCGCCAAATCGCCGGCGGCGATCTTTTTCATGTACGCCGCTGCGCCCCGCGGCTCACCGCCGAGCAATTGCAGCACCTTCCAGTCCAGCAAGAAAAATAAAGTGATTGATATCGCTGCGCCGATGATCAATCCCGCCAGCGCCACCCCATAGCCGATCTTTCGAGCCACGGAGTGCAGTTCGGCGATGGGGTAGGCTGAAATGATCGTGAGTCCCCATTCTTCCAAGGGCACGCGGTCAATAACCCACGAACCGTCTTTGTTGTCGATGTGTTCCTGCACCTCTTCCTTGGTGACCCAGGATGGCTGGTAGCGCACCGTCTTGCTATCGAGCACGGCGACGAAGCCGCTCTTCAGCACCCGCGATCGTTCCAAGGATTGGCTCAGCACGGGCAGTTCGGCCTTGTAGCCCACGTAGGTTATGCCGATGTAATCGCCGTTCTTGGCGTTCAATGGCTCATAGCCGGTGATGTATGGGTTGCCAAGGATGTCGACCACGCCGTAGAACGCATGGCCCGTGCTCAAGGCGGCATAAGCCTTGGTGGTCTGGTTCAGTTCGGTACCGACCGCCCGGCTGCCGTCGTCCTTCAACACATTGGTCGCGATGCGCACGAAGCGTTCGCCGTCCTTGGAGAAGATCGTGGCCGTGCCCTTGGCCAAACGCGTGACGTAATCGACGAGTTCGAAATTTCCCGTCTGACTCTTGCCGCCGACGATGATATCGGCGATGGGTTTGCCGGCCAGCACGACCGTGGCGCCTTTGTCGGCCCCGCCGTGCGCGCTGATCTGTTCCTTGAGCAGCGCCATGCTCATGCGCACCCGTTCATCCATCAGCGTGGCGGTGGTCACGAACACGCCCTGAACCGAAGTAACGTTATCCGCGACTTGTTGTTTTACCAGTGCTTCCTCGTGCTGCATGGCCCAAAGCGAAAAGCCGATGGCCCCGATGCTGATGAGCATCAGGGCGATGGCTGCCACCGGCAGTACGACCTGGAATTTGAACCCGCGAAGCAACGCGTACTCCTATGAATACACGCCTATTCCGCCCATTTCTCCGTCTTCTGGATGCCTACGGAGTCTCGAAATACGCGATAATTGTGCTATCGCCGCCACGTTTTGGCGCTTTTTCGCTGATTTAAGGCCAGAGCGACATGGTTAAATCCGACAGGTACACGCTGGGCACTCGAACCGTGAGGCGGCTGGGGTACGGCGCCATGCAGCTTGCAGGTCCCGGGGTATTTGGGCCGCCGAAAGATCGGCAGGGCGCCCTCACGGTCCTGCGCGAAGCGGTCGCGAGCGGGGTCGATCACATCGACACGAGCGATTACTACGGTCCCCATATCACCAACCAGCTCATCCGCGAGGCGCTTCATCCCTATCCCCGCGATCTGGTGATCGTCACAAAACTAGGGGCGAGGCGGGGTAAGGATGGGTCATGGAATCCGGCCTTTTCCGCTGAAGACCTGAAGAGCGCGGTGCACGATAACCTCCGAAACCTAAGACTGGACGCGCTCGAGGTCGCCAATCTGCGCATCATGTTCGGCGCCCGGCCCACTGAGGGCTCGATCGAGGCGCAGCTCGCGGTGCTTGCCGAGCTGCAGCGCCAGGGTCTCATCCGTCACATCGGCCTGAGCAACGTCACCGCGAAGCAGGTTGCCGAGGGACGAGCCTTGGCGACCATTGTCGGTGTGCAGAATCACTACAACCTGGCGCATCGGGTGGACGATGCGCTGATCGATGAGCTTGCCGCCGCAGGCGTCGCCTATGTGCCGTTTTTCCCGCTTGGCGGCTTCACACCGCTGCAGTCGACGGTGCTGTCCGATGTGGCGCGGGCACTCGGCGCGACGCCCATGCAGGTGGCGCTCGCCTGGCTGCTGCAGCGCGCGCCTAACCTGCTGCTGATCCCCGGCACCTCGTCGGTTGAACATTTGCGTGAAAATCTGGCCGCCGCCGACCTTAAGCTGTCCGGCGATGCTGTGACAAAGCTCAATCAGATCGCCACCGGCTCGCCCAAGGCCGGCTGATATACCTCGGCAGGCGTGGAACTTTCCAGGGTGGTTTCAGTCCATTGCAACGAGTCGATGCGGACAAGCTTGCACCCCCGGATTACAGGTAAGGTAAAGAAGAAGGGCGACATCCAGGAGAGCCTCGATGAAAACTCGGCTAGTGATGAAACTCGGCGCGGTTGCCTTGGCGCTATTGGTGAATAGTCTCGTCGTCGGCGGCGCAGCCTATTTCAGCAATGCCCACAATCGCGGACAGCCAAACACCGAGTCGGTCGCGTGTACCTCGAAGAGGGTGGTGCACCTCACCGTGTAACAGGTCACAGCGCGGCGATTTGTCACAGCGCGGCGCTCAATCCGGGAAAATCACCTATTCAAGTCCCGCGATAAGATGAGCTTGAGCACAACGCGATCCGTGCTGCTGGTCAGACCCACGCCCGCGCCCCCCTCGATGCTCCAGCGTTTGCCTTTGAAGTCAAAAACACCAAATAACTGATGTTGCTGGCGCGATGCGGAATTGAATGCGCGCAGCGGGCCGAAGTCGTCATACTCCTCGGCGCCGACCGCCCAGGTCTTGCTGAGATTGTAGGCAACACGGGTGGCCGGCGCGAAATCGAGGCGTGAAAATCCCCGGTAGGAATTGTCGAGGATGGGATTCACGATGACCTCGATATCACCCAAGTGCCAACCGACGATGGGGCGGATTTCCTGAGTGTTTCGCCGTTGATCCCAGTGCGCTGTATTCCAGCTGAATTCGAAATTCACGCCGTAGAAAAAGGTCCTGCTCGCGGCATCCGGCACCACGAACAGCGTCCGGAGTTTGAAGCCGTTGTAGGTCAAGCTGCCGTTACCACTGAGGCTATAGAGCGGAAGATACAACCCAGCTTCGAACCAGTTTGTGACCCCGTACGCCCACTCCGGAACACCGTTGAGCGCATGGTTGGGGACGATTGCGCCGGGGAAATCCGGCGCCGTGCGCCCGTTCGGCGTGTAATTGTCATGCAGCGTCAGATTGAAAACGCCGGGCGCCGCAATCTCCGCGTTATAGACTTGGATCTCGTCCGTTTGGGCGTGCGCCGCGCCAAAGCCTGCAAGGCTCAAGACCAGTATCGCGAGCCGGATCATTCCGCGATGAACCATCGCTCACTCTGAAGCAGTGCTGGGTTTACGGAGTACGCACGGTATAGGCAAGCTGCCACCCGTCCTTCGAGGGCTGAAACTGAAACGAGGCATGTTGTTCGCCCCCCTGTCTATTTAGGACAAATCGCGCGGTCGCGATGCCGAGCGCCGTTCCGGCGACGGTGTCCGATAGCCAGTGAACGTTTTCATGCACGCGAAGATAGGCGGTCCCGGTGGCGACGCCGTAGCCGATGATGCGGCGGATCCATCGATACTCATCATTTCCGGATTCCGCGAAGACGGTGCCGATGGCAAAGGCCGCACTCACGTGCACCGAGGGAAAGGAGTCCCCGCCATGACGCCACATATTCGGCGAAGTGGTCGCGTCGGGCCGTTCGCGTCCGGCCGCCAGGGTCAAGACCTCGCTGGTTGCCGTACTGAATACCCCGGCTTCGAGCAGCGACCAAGTCTCTCGATAGCCATCGCGATCGCCAATCGCACCCGCATACAGGCCGGTACCGACAATCAATGCCACCGCCGGCAGTGCATCGCGCGCCGAATTCTTGTCCCGGCCATTCAGCGGTTGCGTGGGATCCACGAAGTGCGTTCTGACGCGGCTGTCAAATTCATGCGCCGCGCCGACCGCAGCCAGCGCCGCGCCGAAGTACAGCCAATCCTGGCTGTCCCAACGCAGCGGAGCGGTGAAGTAGAGTTTGGCGTCATCGAGGGCTTCGCTGACGGAAAAGCTGTCGGCTACACAACCAATCGGCCAGAGCAGGGCGCCAAATAACAAGGCTGCTGTGCGCAGCGCCGAGTGTTCGATGGTGGGTCCTCTGGACCTGATGCGCTGGAGCAGCACCCAAAGAACTTTGCCTCAGCGAGCGAAGGCAGTCAAGCACATCGGCGCTTGCGTGTTTTGCAACTCAAAGAACAAACTGTGCGTGCAGCAGCGCCATCGCTTGCGGACTATCCCATTCACGCGCACCGTAAATCTTGCCCAAGATGCGTCCATCCGCTCCCACCAAAACCGTGAGCGGCAGACGCGACGCGCCCAGCATGTGCTCCAGCCGCAATCCCTCGTCGATGAAATGACTGATCGTGCCGTGAGACTGCGCCAACCACTGCTTGGCTTGCTGCGGATGATCGTCGGTTGAGATCCCGATAATATTGAAGTGCTGCGCGAACTCGTTCCACGCGAGTCTTTCGAGGGAGGCCATTTCCTGTTTGCACGGTCCGCACCAGCTGGCCCAAACATTTATCAGCAAGGGCTTGCCGCGAAAATCTCGAAGATGGCGGGAAGGCCCGTTGATTCCCCGAAGCGCGGCGTCCGGCAGCTTCTGCCCGATTTGGAATTCGATGTCGACGGGCGGCGTGTTCGCGACTGAAATCGGCGCCCAGCAGCCCAGGACGACGCACAACCACAGGCGTGCATTGAGCGCAACGCGCGCCATATGCTCACAATCCATTCAGGTTTTGCAGGAACTTCGCGAGCGCTTCGCGTCCATCCTGCCAAAGCGTGAAGGGAGTGCTGAGTTCCTCCTGAGGCATGCGCAACGTCAAATTGTGGCTGGCCGCGATGTAGCGCAACAGTGCCGCATCGACCGCGTAGGCTCGCGGCACGGCATCGCCATGCGGCGGCACGTACAGCGCATGACCCTGCGTCAAACCGATCGGCACCCGCGGCAGCGGCTGCAAATCGATGGCACGGCCGTCAGCCACGATCCGCAATGCGCCGGCGCTGGTGGGCGGTGCCGCCGACATGCGCCGGTCCACGGTGGACCAGCGATACAGCAGCAAAAAATCGCTGTACTCGCCGGAGCGGTCAATTTCTGCGGCGACCAGCGTCGCATAGTCGCGCGCATGTGCGGCGACATCGCCGCGTTCGCGGGCGAATATGAAAGGCATGCTGACCACTTCCAAGGTCAGACCGCTCTGCTCATCGAAAATCTCATGGGCCGGCGCTGGCAGCCGAGATGCGCAGGCGCTGAGCATGGCGAACGACAGGAGCAAGAGTGCCCGTTTGCACATAGGTCTCAGAAGCGCAGCCGATAGGCGGCCGATGCATACAGCGAGCGCTGTTCGACGGCGCTGGATACCGGCTGACCGGCCAAGGATTGCTGTTGCTGCAACGCCTGCTGGTTCTCGATTTGGTACCCCGCAATGATTTCGAATACGGAAAATCGATTGGTCCAATCGCCGCGCAGTTGCGGCAGGTAGAGCATTTGCCTGCCACCCAAGGTCGGATCGTTCAACTGTTCGACGCTCAATCGCGGCCCCAAGCGCCACGCCCCTGGAAGGGCGAAGCGCGCGTCCCACGAGAGCGTGGTGCTGCGCGAAGTCGGGGACTCGTCGAAGCGCACGCTGAAAATGTGCAAATCGCTGGCCTGCAGCAAGCTGGAGCCCGCCAGTTGCAGCGACGCGTTTTTATCCAGACCCGTTGAGGGCGTGTCCGCCACCGCGATCAGCTGTGTGCCGGGCATGCCCAAGGTGGCCGGTGTGCCGCTCAGTTCGAGCGCGCCGACGTCCGCCATGAACTGCCAGCGTTCGCCGAGGGAACGGTTTGCCGACAACACGATGGTGTTGCTCGTGGCGGTGCGGTCCAGCGCGAGTTGCCGCAGCTGCGACGGCGTAAGCTGCGTTTCGAGCAATTGCAGGTCCGTTACGCTCTGGCCGATCAGCGCATTGCTCAGTTCGAGCAGCGGGCTGCGGCGATGGTCGGCGTCAAAGCCGATCACCCAGTGTGAGCCAACCTTCGTGTTGCCTATCAACGTCGCGGAATTTATCTGTTGGAATGCGATATCGTAATCTAGCAGCGCCACGGCCGTATGGCCTGCCGCGGAGTAGCGTGTCTGCAGGCCGACGGAACGGCGTTCCGTGGCACCGCCGTTGGTTTCATCGAATACGTAGGCGTCGAAGACCCATTGGTGATGAAATGGATCGAATTCGGTTGTCAGAGTGCCGAATTTCTGGTGGCTCGATACCTGCGAATAACTGGTGTAAGCCGGCAGCCCCGCGGCGGCGCTGACGGACCAAGATGAATTGATCTGGTAGCCGACGAACAGGCCGTCGAACAGCCCAACCACACCTTGTGCGGCGAGCGACTGACGCCCGACTCGCGCGGTAACGCCAAACAAGCGGTCGGCGAGTTCCGCGTAGGCCGCCGTCGTGCGGTCCTGGCTCCCGCCGAACGTGTTCTGCACATTGTGTGTATAGCCCGCGTCGACGCGCGCGGTGAAATCATAACGTTCGCCCCGGTCGCGCAGCAGCAGGTCTCCGTACACCAGGGCTGAGTTGATGGAGTTGGTCGTGGTGGTGGTTCCCGCGGACACGGTCTGATCCTTGCCATATTGATAGCTGATCGCGGCGCTGCCCACAAACGTCAGGCGATTGCCGGCGGCGGCTCCGAAGGTGGGCGCCGCCGCGAGAGACGCTTGCGCAAGCGCTTGCAGGCGGGCGCGGACACGCGCCGCTCCCGCGCCCTGCGGGTACTGCAGCAGATAGTCTTGGTACTCCGCCTTGGCTTGCGCCAATTGGCCGGCCCGCTCACGCACCAAGCCCAGCAGTTCTTGCGCGTCGGCGCGGCCCGCATAATCGGGTTGGCGCAACAAGCGGCTCAAGGAGTCGACCGCTTCCGGATAGCGCTGCGCCTCAAGTGCCGCACGCGCTTCAGTCATGATGGCTGCACGATCGGCGTCCGCGAGAGGCGCATCAGTTGGCCGCGCGAGCGGACGCGATTGCACTCCCGCCCGTTCAACGACCGACAGATCGGTTTTTTCGTCGTCGATGGCCAGCCAAGCTCGCGGATACTGGACCTGCGCAACCTTCAAAACGCGCTCGGCTTCCCCGCGCGAGGTGAACGGACCCACACGCAGGCGATACCAGTGCGCGTCGTCGATATCCGTCTCCGATACATAAGCCTGCGTCTGCAACCGGGCGGCGGCTGTCTCGACGGCATCGCGCGTGAACTTGACTTGCGAAGCGTCCAAATTCACGGCATAGGTTGCCGGTACGGAATTCTCTTCGATGTATGCGCTGCCTTTGCGACGGTTGGTGTTGAGCAATCTGACGCGCAAGCCGATCCCGGACGCCGTGGGCGCCATGACGAAATCCAGGGGCCTGGACCAGGTCAATTCCAGCGTGATCTCGCCGGGAACGATCGAGTCCACGCGCGCGCCGGTCACCAGTTGACCGCCGCCGCCAACGACCGGCAATTCGGGCAGCAGCGGACTGACTTGCGGGCCGCAATCGGGACCCAGGCGCAGGGTAATCTTTGTACTCTCGCCGTGGCTCGCGGGGATATTGGTAACGTAGCGCACGGAGCAGGCAAACTCGATCGATATGTCGGCGTGGTCCTCCAGTTCCTGCGTATCGATGAACCTCACCATGGGGCCCTGGGACAGCGGGGCCGCGGGAGCCTGCGTCATTGCGAGCCAGCCGAATGCGGCGGCGACCGCGGCGAATGATCGCGCCCGTGTCGCAGTAACGCCTATCCCTTTCACTTTGGCTGACCGGTCGGCGCGCCCTGTTGCCTCTGTAACAAGGGACGGAGCCTTGGCGCGGGAGTCGTAACCGTCCAGCTCAATGTGTTATGGCAGCTGCTGCAATCGCGCGCCGTGATTGCATGCTGCACGGATTTGCCCAGGGCGGTGGCGCCGTTGTGGCAGCTTGCGCAACCGGCGGTGACGCCGAGATGGCTGAAGGTCGCCGGCGACCATGCGATCGTGCCGTGGCACGATGCGCAGTCCTGCGAGGTTTGAACATGCGCCGCCGGCTTGCCGGGTGCCGCCGCACCGTTGTGGCAGTTGATGCAGCTGGCAAGGGGGGCGCGGTGTTCGAATCGCGCCGGAAGCCAGGCGAACGTCGTGTGGCAATCGGCGCACGCGGTATTGCTGGTGATGTGCGCCGGCGATTTGCCCGGCGCGAGAACGCCGTTGTGGCAGCTTGCGCAGGCACCGGTCACGCCGGCATGCGATATTCTCGAGTTGCCGTTGCTGTTCAACAAGGGCGAGCCGGCGGCGCCCGGCGCATTGCCCGGAGCGCCGACCAATGGCGCCGCGGTCTGTCCTCGGGTGGTCGCGGCGATGACGGTGGCGATGGTGCTGTGTGCCGGTGCCGCAGGAGCCGGCGGTTTTTGCCCCGCGCCCCCGCCCCAATTCTTCGGACTGTGGCAGCCGTTGCAATCCTTGCCAACATGGTGGCCGTTGGGCCTCGTGGTTAAATTGGTGACACCGAAGAAGCTCAGAGTCGATAGGTCGTGGCATTGATCGCAGGTGCCGCCGGTGTCACTGAGCAGCAACGTGTGTTTGGCCGCGGTCATCGTGGTGCCGCTGAAGGTGGCGAAAGGCGCCCCGGCGTGGCAGCTCTCGCAGGGCGTCGTGTTCGAGGGGATGTGTTTGGCGACCATCGGTTTCGGCGGGTCGTTATTGTTGTAGAACGACAGCTGCGTGGTGCCGTGGCACTGGATGCAATTGGCGGTAATGCCCGTGTGCAGAACCGCATTCGACGCCATGGTCGCGTAATTCGTCGGCGCGCCGGTATGGCAAACATTGCAGCCCTGATTTCCCGGATTCGGCATGTGGCCTGCCGGGAGCGCGCCGCTGTTCCAATCCGCCGTGGTGTGGCATGCGCTGCAATCGCTCGTCAGCATCGTACCGGAGGTGTGGTCGGCGGGACGGCCCTGCAGCGCAGGACTCGCAGCGCCCATGTAGAAGCTTCGGCCTGCCTCATGGCAGGTATTGCAGGTTGTCGTCACGAACGTGTGCTTGGCCTGCGTCATGTTCATGGGCCCGAACGTGCCGACGGCGTACGTGCTCGAGGAGTGACACGCGCTGCAGTCCGTGCCTGAAAGATAAGGAACATGCGGCGGCGTGAGCACCGCGTCCTTGGGCGTGAAGTTGTTGTACCAGGTGAGTGCCGTGGTGCCGCCGTGACACTGCCCGCAGTTGCCGCTAATCCCCGAGTGCAATACCGAATTGGCCGCCAAGGTTGCCGGTGAATAATCCGCCGGCGCGGTGGTGTGGCAGGCCGCGCAGGCCTGGTTGGCCGGATTCGGCATGTGTCCGGCGGGCAGGGCAGTGCTGTTCCAGTTCGCCGTCGTGTGGCAAATGCTGCAATCGTTGGGAGCCAGCATTTGACCGGAATTGTGATCCGCCGGCCGGCCCTGCAGCGCAGGACTTGCCGCGCCCATGTAGAAACTCAAACCGGCCTCATGACACACGTTGCAAGTCGTGCCGACTCCCGCGTGCGTGGCCTGGGTCATGTTCATCGGGCCGAAGCCGCCCGTCACAAAGTTGGCAGCATGACAGGCGCTGCAGTCCGTGCCCACGAACGCCGGGATATGCGGCGGCGTTAGCACCGCCGCCTTGACGGTCAGATCATTGTTGTAGAACGACAGCTGCGTCGATCCGCCATGGCATTGTGCGCAGCCGGTGGTGATTCCCGTGTGCAGAACCGCAGTGCCGGCGAAGGGCGCCTTGTAGTTCGCCGGCGCGCCCAAATGGCACACGGCGCAGACCTGGCCGCCGGGATTGGGCATGTGGCCCGCGGGCAGCGCCGTGCTGTTCCAGTCTGTGGTCTCATGACATTGACTGCAATCATTCGGCGCCACCATGTTGCCGGTGGTGTGATCGGCGGGACGGCCCTGCAGTGCCGGTGTTGATGCGCCCAGGTAGAAGCTCAAACCTGCCTCATGGCAGGTGTTGCAGGTGGTGGGCACGAAGGCGTGCTTGGCCGCACTCATGTTGGTGGGACCGAAGCCGCCCGCGACGTAGTTGGCTGCGTGGCAGGAACTGCAGTCGGTGCCGACCAAGAAGGGTATGTGCGAGGGCGTAAGCACCGCCGCCTTGGGATTGTCGTTGTTGTTGTAAAACGTGAGCTGCACGCCGACGCCACCGTGACACTGACCGCAGTTCCCGCTGATTCCAGTGTGCAGCACGGCGATGCTTGCCAGCGTGTCGTAGCTCGCGAGCGTGCTGCCGATGGCGGTGTGACATACGGTGCAGACTTGACTGCCGGGGTTCGGCATGTGGCCCGGCGGCATGATGTTCGAGGACCAGTCGCTGGTTTGATGGCAAGAGGAGCAGTCGCCGGAGATCTGTTGCGCATTGCCGCTCGCGAGGTGATCCGCCGGGCGGCCCTGCAGCGCCGGCGTCGATGCACCCAGGTAGAAGCTCAAACCCGCCTCATGGCAGGTGTCGCAAGAGGTCGGCACGAAGGCATGCTTGGCCGCGCTCATATTCGTCGGGCCAAAGCCGCCAACGGCGTAGCTGCCCGATTGATGGCAGGCGCTGCAATCGGTGCCGGTAAGATAAGGAATATGCGCCGGCGCGAGCAGCGCATCCTTGGGCGTGAAATTGTTGAACCAGGTGAGCGCCGCGACATTGTTCCCGTGGCACAGACCGCAATTGCCGCTGACGCCGGTGTGCAAGATGGGGTTCGCGGCGAGTGTCGCCGGCGTGTAGTCGCCCGGCGAGGCCGTGTGACATTGCAGGCAGCTCAAGTTGCCGGGGTTCGGCATATGGCCCGCCGGCATCGCCGTGCTGATCCAATCGGTGGTCTCATGGCAGACCGAGCAATCGCTCGTGGCCATGCGCGGATCGGTGCTGCTGATGTGGTCCGACGGACGCAGCTGCAGCGGTGTGCCGCCGCCCACGTAGAAAGCCTTGCCGGTGTCATGGCAGGTGTCGCACGCTGCGGAGACAAAGGCGTGCTTGGCGGGACTCATTGCCGTGGCGGGACCGAAACCACCGGCGGCGTAGGCCGCACCATGGCAGGCGCTGCAATCGGTGCCGGCGAGGATTGGAATATGTGGGGGCGCCAGCGGCGTGAGCTTCATGGGCGACACGCCGGAAATCGACATCGGAATGTAAGGGGCGGGAACGCCGGCATAGGTTTGGCCGGCATGGCACTGCAGGCAATTGTTGACGTTCAAGCCGCTATGCAGGGTTGCGATGCTGGCAGCCAGGACCGTCCAGGTTTCGGCGGCCGGATTGTTGCCATGACAGATGCCGCAGTCGATGATCGAGGGAATCGGCGGGACATGATTGGTGGGTTGTCCGGAGACGAAGCCGCTGCTGATCTTGACGCTGCCGCTGTGACAGGTCTGGCACGTGGTTACCGTCATCTGCGTGTGATCGAACGCCGAAGGCGTCCAATTCGGCGTCTTCGTGCCGATGCCGGTGGTATGACAGTTCTCGCAGAGCGTGGTCGTGGGCATGTGGTTGCCCTGCTTGCCGACCGCCTTCGCGCCGTTGTGGCAGCTCACGCAATTGCTGGTGATGCCGGTATGGTCGAAGCTCGCGCCGAGCCAGTTATTGGTGAGATGACAATCGCCGCACTCCAAATTGGTGACGATGTGCCCCACCGGCTTGCCGGCCGCCTGCACGCCGTTATGGCAGATGATGCAAAATCCCGCGACCGCCAGCGGAATCTGCGTGTGATCGACGGCCTTCGGTGGGTTCCAGCTCAGCACCGTATGGCAGGCTTCGCACGCCTGGCTGGTGACCGGATGGGTTGGCCCCTCGCCCTGTGCAATCGAGCCGTTGTGGCAGCTGACGCAGCTGCCCATCACTTCCGCATGATCGAAGTGCACACTGGGACGAAAGGACGATGTGTCGTGGCACGCGGCGCAGTTGTTGGTGCTGGACACGTGTGTCGGAATCTTCGGCGTGGCGTTGAAGGTCGAGCCGGTGATATGGCAAACGCCGCAGTTGCGCGGGGTTCCTTTGAAAATCGCATTGATGTGGCACGCTTCGCATGCCAGATCCCGATGAATGCCATCCAGCTCGAAGCCTGTCGGCAAGTGATCGAACGGCACGGTCACGGGCGGCGCGGCCGCCTCGAGCGGTGAGACGACGCCCAACAATCCGGCCAGCCAAATCAATATGATGGCGACTTGCCGCGCCGTGCGCGGCGCTCGCAGTCCCTTGATTTGGCGCATTGGATTCATGATTCATTGCATCCGTGCATGCTTCCAGGAATCCGTCGAGTGGCAGCGGTCGCATTGCGCGCCGTATTCGCCGAGATGCCGATCGTCCTGCCGGTGACAGCTTTCGCAAACCGGCGAAGTCTTCTTCGTGCCCGGTGCCTCGCGATGGCAGGCGGCGCACTGCAGATTGGCGTGCCCGCCGGTCAGCGCAAAATGCGTTTGCTGCGCATGGTCGAAGGCCCATTGCGGCCAACCGTTCGGCGAATGACAGGCCTCGCACTTCTCGCCGAGGCCGCCCTTGTGCACATCATCCTGCGAATGACAATCGTTGCAGGTGGTGCGCGCGTCCTTGAAGGCCAGGGTGGCATGGCATTGGGCACAGCTCGCGAGGCGATGCAGGCCAAGCAAGGGAAATTCGCTGAGATCGTGATCGAACTTGAGCCGGGTCCGCCAGGCCTGCTGCTCGTGGCATTGGTCGCACGACTCGCCGAGCTTGCCGCCATGCGGATCTTCGGCGCGATGACAATCGACGCATTGCTTGCCCAGTTTTTGCGTCGCCGCCACGGCGCTGTGGCAGGCGTGGCAGTCGAGCTTGGCATGCACGCCCTGCAAGGCGAAGTCGTAGCGCGCCGCGTGATCCAAATTCGCTATGCGCCACTGATCATTGTCGTGGCAATCGCCGCATTTCGCGCCGAAGCGGGCCGCATGCGTATCGTCGGCCCGATGGCAGCCGTTGCAATCCTCGGGGATCTTGTCCTTGTAATTGCCGCTGCGATGGCAGGCTGTGCAGTTGATCTTGTCGTGCGCGCCCAGCAGCTCGAAGCCGGTTTCTTTGAGATGATCGTATTTCGCCGTTTTCCATTCCTGCGTGGTATGGCATTTCGCGCAAGTCTCGCCGCGTGTGCCGCGATGCTCATCGTCAGTCGCGTGGCAGCCGACGCAGCTCTTTGGCGTCTGTTTGTAGGCACCGCCGATGTGACAGGCGTTGCATGCGAGGCTGCCGTGGGCCCCGGTCAGCCGAAACTGCGTCCGCTCGTGATCGAATTTGGCGTCCGCCCAGCCGAGCGAGCCATGGCACTCGGCGCAGGACTGCGTGAACTGTCCGTGATGCGCGTCGTCTGCCTTATGGCAGCCGATGCATGTCGGCGTGGCCTTGCGAAATGCGTCACTCTTTGAATGGCAGGCCGCGCAATTGAGCGAGGCGTGCGCACCGGTCAACTCGAAGTCGGTCAGCCGATGATTGAATTGCGAACGATCAAGCTGCACGATATCCGCCGCGCGGCCTTTGTGTTCGGTATGGCAGGCGCGGCACTCGCCGCTGCCGGCATTTTGCATGCGTCCGTGAAACCCTTTCTGCTCTCTCACGTCGACGGCGACATCCTTGTGGCAATCGAGGCACAACGCCGATTGCGGACGCGCGTTCGAGCGGTCATGGCAATTGGCGCAGCTGGACTCTTGTTTGATGTGCGCCTGACTCACTTTGCCCGGCATCAGTAATGTCTCCACGGTGCCGGCGGGCGCCGACGATACCGTCACCAAAAAAATGGCCGCGACCCGCAAAGCCGCTGTTCTGCACGCTCCGTGTGTAAGCATGATTGCTGATCAGTACACGTTGATCGCGACGACGTGCACGATTCCGGCGATCAACAGCATGAAGAACAGCGGAACATGCAGCACGTGCCAAAATGAAAATAGCCGGGCGTACATCTGGTATTCGGTCAAGCGCCGGCCGGCCTCGAGGCGCCGGTAAGCGTAACGGCGGGCCAGTTCTCCGATGTGCTCGGCATGGCGTGCAATCAGCGGCGAACCGCCATTGCGCGCCAGGCTTACCGCCTTTCTGATTTTCTCGCGCACCAAAAAGCGCGCCCGGGCGATTCGAATGGCGCCGGTGAACAAATGCAGCACGCGGGCGAGTGAACCGGCGGGCGGCACGATGAGACGCTTTTCCACGCGATCGAATTCTTCCACCAGACCCGGCAGCACCGCGATCGACGACGACTGCTTGCGCAAGCGCTCGCCGACCGCCTTCAATTGCTCCAGCGTATCCTCGTGACCATCCAAATTGGCATGCAGCCGGGTGTACATGTAGCGGCCGATCACACCGCTGCCGGCGACCAGCAGCATGGAGAACAGGGCGACATTGCTGTTCGTGGCGCCCAGTCGAAAGTTGGCGTGGAACAAGATCAGAATCGGGCCGATCACGCCAAGCACCATGTGAAATTCGAACCAGGCTGGAATGCCTCCCATCCAATGCAGCCACGCAAAGCGTTTGCGTGCCGAATAGATCAGCAGAATCAGCATCTGCGAGCCGCCGATGATTCCCAACCAGTAGCCCAGACCGCGTTGCGGTGTGATGTAGCGTTCGAGGTGCGCGTGCATGCCCCAGAACAGAATCGCGGCGATCACGAGCGTCCATACCAGCGGCCAATGCAGCCGCGGCCCGGTGCCTGCTGCGAGCTTGGTTTGGACGAGGGTGTTCACGGCACGACGCGATCGATGAGGATGTTGACGGGCGCGTGCTCGGCGGGATTGACCGGACCGGTCGAACCTTGCAGATCACCGCTCGCGGGCAGGGGCTGGCCGCGCCGTGAGATCCGGGCTTCGATCATCACCGCACCGGCGCTGGAGAGATTTCGGCCGGGAAGCATCGCCAGCGAATCGTCCAAGGAAAATTTCATCGGCCAATCGCCCACCGTAGCGCGCAGCACAGCCACCGGCGGTCCCGGAGAGTTGATCGATTTCGCGATGATGAACAGTGTTTCGCCGCGGGTCGTTTTGGCGGCCAGCGGCGCGGCCAGGGCCACCGCGCCGCTCAGCGATGTTCCCGTGTTCGTGCCCGTGCCGTTCGGGCCTGCTGGCAGCTGATGTGCACGGGCTCGGCTTGCATCGGCGGGGCGGCCCAGAAATTCGAATGATTTCGCGAGCAGCTCCCAGTCATCGGCGGAGCCGCCGCCCTTGGCGAGACGAGATTCCAAGTTCGTGACCGCGCTGTCCATGGAGCTTGCAGCCGGTTTTGGCGGGCCACCGTCGCTTTTCGGCGACTCGCCCCTTGCGCTCGCCGCATCGAATGTCCGGGCAGCGTCGGAGAATCCGCCAGTGCTGCCGGGTGAATCGGCTGCGGTCGGCGACAAGCCAGGCTGGGTTTGCCGAAGCACAAAGTTTGCGGCGAAAACGCACAACGCCAGTGCGCACACGATGGGTACGCTGATCCAGCGGCGCGCTAAAAACGCATTGAAACGCGGCAGCTTGCGCAGCCACGGCAGCAGAATGAGTACGACCGTGAGTGTCGCGAAGCTCCCGGTTAGAAACCAATATAAGGGCATTGCACCCACCCACTAAAGAGAGGCATCCCGGCCGATAAGTCGCCTCTTAACGAGCGGCGAGCTTTGTATTAGAAAGCATTGTAATCCTAGATTATTCGGGCATCTTCCTGTGCCCAAACCGCGACACTTTCAGCCGCGCGCGATTGTGATGAGAATCACACCCCGTGATGAACGGCTCGGTATTCTCGTTGAATGATGATTAGCCTCTGACGATTGCCGCTGTCGATGGGCGCAGATATGGACATATGGTGGTTGATCATTTACGCGATCCCGTTCTTCGGGATCACGGCATATTATGTTCGCCGCCAGCGCCGAGTTCATGCGCATCACCGGCAGACATTGCAGGAGGCAATCGCAGCGGGAATGACCGAGCCTGCATCGCTGCATCCGCTCATTGATCCGAGCAAATGCCTGGGGTGCGGCGCGTGCGTCACCGCGTGTCCCGAGACTCCCCATCACGATGTGCTCGGCCTCATCGACGGCAAGGCGGTGCTCGTCAATCCCACCGAATGCATTGGCCACGGCGCGTGTAAAACGGCCTGTCCGTTCGATGCAATCACCCTGGTGTTCGGCACGGAGCGGCGCGGCTTGGATATTCCGCTGCTCAAGCCGACCTTTGAGTCCAACGTGCCCGGTATCTATGTCGCCGGCGAACTCGGCGGCATGGGGTTGATCAAGAACGCCTTGACGCAAGGTCAGCAAGCACTCGAGGCCATTGCCGCGTCCAGAGTAAAGCGTGCCGGAGCACTGGATGTGCTGATTATCGGCGCAGGGCCTGCGGGTCTCGCGGCATCGCTCGCGGCCAAGAAACTGGGTATGAACTACCAGACCGTGGAGCAGGACCGGCTCGGCGGCGCGGTCTTCCAATATCCCAGAGGCAAGCTGGTCATGACCGCGCCGGTCGAGCTGCCCATCGTTGGCAAGGTGCAGTTTCGCAATACCACCAAGGAAGAATTGCTGGAATTTTGGACGCTGGCCTGCAAGGGGTTGAAGATTCGCTACCAGGAGCGCGTCGAGAGCGTGGAACGAAAGGACGGTGCATTTCATGTCCGCACCGGCGCTGCGCAATACATTGCAGCCAACGTGCTGTTGGCGATCGGACGACGCGGCACCCCGCGCAAGCTCGGCGTGCCGGGCGAAGAGCTGCCCAAGGTGGTCTACCGGCTCATCGACCCGGAACAATATCGAGGTCAGAAAGTCATGGTGGTCGGCGGCGGCGACAGCGCGCTCGAGGCGGCCGCCAGCATTGCGGAGCTGGGCGATACCGAGGTGACCTTGTCCTATCGCGGCGAAGCGTTCCAGCGCGCCAAGACGCGCAATCGCCAGCGTGTCGATGCGGCGAAGACCAAGGGGCAGCTCGAGGTGATGATGAACTCGCAAGTTCGCGAAATTCGACCGCAACAGATCCTGTTGGAGCGCGGCGGCGGCACGCTCATGGTGCGCAACGACGCGCTGATCGTCAGCGCCGGCGGCATATTGCCCAATGAGTTTTTGAAATCGATCGGCATCGACGTCGAAACGAAGTTCGGTACGGCATGAGCGGAATATTGAGACAGGCTCCGCGGCCACTTCATCCGTTGGGCATCATCCTTGGCCTGTGGTGCGCCGGCGCCGTGGGCGCCTCCGGCGGCGTCAAACCAACCGCGCAGCAAATTCAAGCCGCACAACAAGTTCAAACCGCACAACATGCTGCATTGGACCCGGCGCGCGCCGCGCTGCGCACCTTACAGTTCCAGAAGGCCGGGGCGCTGCTGACCGCGCTGGGCAATGCCGGCACCCCGGAAGCCGAATATCTTCTCGGATTGATGTACCTGAATGGCGTCGGCGTCATGCACGATCCGGTGCACGGCGTCACCTTGATTCGCTCGGCTGCCGAGCGGGGATCCGCGGCCGCCGCCTATGTGCTGGCCGGCGAGTTGAGCCGCACGCCCGACGCACCCCCGGGAGCGGCTCAACTATGGCTGGAGCGATCCGCCAAATCAGGATACAGCCTCGCGGTCGCGGCATTGAAATCGGGCCGTCCGTTGCTGGCAAGCGAGGTTTTGGGCGCCACCGATCCGGCACTCTTGAGCGCGTGGGTCATCGAGTGCGTACGCAAGAGCAACATCGGGGAGTTGCGGCGCCTTGGGAATGCCGCCGCCACCGTTCACGATGAGTTCGGCCGTAGCGCGCTGTCGCTGGCAGCGAGCGCGGACAGCGCGGACGCGGCGGCGGTGTTGATCGAATTGGGCGCAGATGTTCGAGCTGTCGACAGTGCCGGCACCAGCGCGTTGATGATTGCCGCCGAGGGCGGCGATTCAAGGCTGATCGATCTGCTCCTGAGTCACGGCGCCGATCCTCAAAAGGCGGACAGCGAAGGGCGCACCGCGCTCTTCTACGCTGCGCGCGGCAATCGCGCCGCAGCCGTCCTGGCGCTACAGCGTGCCGGTGCAACGCTCGAGGCGCGCGATTCGCGCGGCTACGGCGCGCTCGATGCGGCGCTCGTCGTCGGAGCGGATGAGGCGGCGACACAGTTGCGGGCACTGGGTTTGCACCCCTCCCGGGTCACCGTAGAACCGGCGCGTCAATCGGCAGCATTCGATGCGGCGCGACCGGGCGACATTTATCGCGGCTGGCCGGCGCTTGCGATCGCGGTGTCCCGCGATGACAGTGCCGGCGTGCAGCAGTTGCTCGCCGCGGGCGGCAATCCGAACCTACGGCTTCCGCAGGGTGCACCGCTGGTGCAGATTGCCGCCGATGCGCACGCCTTCAAAAGCTTGGCGCTGTTGCTGGCGCGCGGCGCCGATGCCGGCGCAGCCGACCGTGCCGGGCACAGCACGCTCTGGCTCGCGGCAGCCCGCAATGATGCCGCGCTGGTCAAAGCGCTGTTGGATGCGCGCGTGTCCGCGGACACGCACGCGACCGCCGAGCAAACACCCCTCCTGGCTGCGCTTGGCGCGGCTCATCCGGCGGTAGCGCAAATGCTGCTGGCCGCGGGCGCGGATGCCAACGCGATCGATCCGCAAGGCCACACTCCCCTGATGCTGGCATGCGCGAGCGGCTCGACGGCACTCATCGCCAGCCTGCTGGACCATCACGCCGGCATCGATGCCGCGGATCACGAACGCCGTACCGCGGTCCTGTTTGCCGCCGCCGCCGGCTCGCGCGATGCGGTTACACTGCTCTTGAACGCCGGTGCGAATCCCAAGGCGATCGACGCCCAGGGTGCTACCGTGCTGCACGCTGCCGCGCGTCAGGCCGGCGCCGACGTGTTGGCACCGCTGCTCGCAATCGACCTGCCCCTCAATCGGCGTGACGAACAGGGCGACACGCCGTTGCTGCTGGCCGCGGCCACCGGGAATGTCGAGATCGTGCGGGCGCTGCTCGCCCGTTCGGCTGACCTCAACGTTCAGAACAGCGTGGGCGATACGGCGCTGATCGCAGCGAGTCGCGGCGGCCATCAGCAGATCTGCCATTTGCTGCTGGCGGCCGGCGCGAATAAATTGCTGCGCAATGGCTCCGGCATTTCCGCCGGGGATGTCGCCGCCGCCCGCGGCTTCACGTCGATCGCCACCGAGTTGGCAAAAGGCTGACGGTTGACGCCCAAGCCCCGGGGGAATCAATACGCGTAGTAGGGTCCCGTAAAGCCGCCCCCCGAGCGCTGATCGATGGCGATGAAGATTTTGCGGCCGTAGAAAAACGGCATGCCCCAGGTGAAACTCGTCGATCCGCCGCCGCCTCCGAGATTCACGAACGCGGCGGCCCCGACGACAAAAGCGCTTGGATCGGCAATCGCGAATTGTACGGTGCTTACCGCTCCATTCGCGCCCGCGCCGGTGTTGACCGCGAACAAGCTTTGCGGACTGACAGCCGGGCAGTAGTAGCCGATGAAGTCGCCGGTCGTGCACGCGGCGATGCTGGGATCATCGAAGGCATAGGAATCCGTGGCCGAATCGAGCAGCGCCGGAAGCGCAGTCGTGCCGCCGTTGTAAGTGGCGGTAAATTCGCCGTTCGAATCGGCGCCAAGCACGGTCAATCCCGTCAGGGGCAGGGGATTGTCCGTCTGCGTCGCAAGGCCGAAGGTGATTTCCCCTGAGAGAGTTGCATCGCCGTTGGCGTTCTGCGTATTCGGCAGATCAATGATCACGCCGTTGTTGTCCGCTGCAAACATGGCAACGGGGTTGGTCACTTGAGCGCTCAGGGCGACATTCTCAGCGGTGCACGTGCCGGCGCTGCTGCATCCAAAATAGATTGGCAGCGGTGTCGTGGCAGCCGCACACGCCGCGCCGCAATCTTGGACGAAGACGCCGATGCCGAGCACGCCGTTCGCCCCGAATCCGGACACGTCGTTGATCAAAGTGCCATTGGCACCGCAGACCGCAGGCGGCGGGGCTCCGGCCGCGTTGTCGTCCATGACCTGTAGAGGCACGTTGGCAGCGACTTCGCCGGCCATCGATATGTCTGCCAGGACCACGGGGCCCCAGGTTTGTCCGCCGCCGAAAGTCGCGCATTCTTCAATCGTTTGATTTTGGGCGTCGTGCTCCGCGCTCAGCGCGATGCTATTGGCGGCCAGCACCGAGCCGACCAACCTCAAGCCCCAGGATCCGGTGTCGAGCAGCACGTGATCAATGGATGCGCACTGCGACTGGCTTCCGGGAGAGCACACCTTGACGGTCACGTAGGCGTGGTTGATCTGACCGGTCGCGGCAGCGGGCCCGGAATCGACCGTCACCGCCATGGTGTTGAGTACGGGCGGGGGCGCGCTTGGGGGGGTCGTGCCGTTATTGCTGCCGAAACACGCGCAAAGCAGCGCCGGCGCGGCGAAGCTCAGCAGCGCAAAGTTGAAGCGGAGTGCGGAGTTGAGGCGAGTTCGCATCCTAAGCCCTGGATTGTTATTTCAGATCGGCCGTCAATACGCCGGCAGGCAGGTGCGTCGGGAGGTAGGCCCGGCCGCGATAGGCGCGCATGTGGCCGCCGCATTCGATCACCAAGTCCGGCAGCGCGAGCCGCAAAGTCCGGTGCAGTCCCGGCGGTGTTTGCGCCATGCGGGCTTGACGATATCGAGCGAAGTGCACGCCCAGCAGTTGTCGCAAGTTCGGTTCCGCCGGACCGGTCCACGCGACGGCGAATACCAGGCCGTCTCGATTCACGAATTCTCGTACGCTGATGCCGTTCTCTGTCCTGATTTCTTGGACTTCGAATTGCGGCGACGAGTAGGCGCGCACGCTGCCTTGCATCTCGATCGAATCCGCGATAATGCCGGCGCTGTTCCCGCCCAATCCGGCACAGACGGTTCTCGCGCACAGCATGTTCAAGCACAAGCCCAGCAGCAGAAAAGAGCTGACGCGTCGACATCCCATTGCTGCATTGTGCCGTAACGGCAGAGTCAAATGGACGTGTCGTTGGGCACAGACAGGCCCATCTGCCGCGCCCGGGGTTCGGCCACGGTGGGTGGGCTCAGCCTACTTGCATGAACCTGCGGCCGAATTGACCGCCGTTACTTTGCGATTCAAAGTGGTCTCCGGCAAACCGAATAACGCTTCCCGTTTTGAGCCGAAGTATTGAAAAGCGGCTGCTTTCGCGTCGCGCAAATGAAGAGCGACTCCGCCGCTCTTTGCCAGGGTTTCCAGGGTTTCTGGTTGATCTGATACGAAGCGCCATTGAGCCGCCGGTTCCGCAGCGGAGTCGGTCGCAGTCGCCAGGGCCAGGGCCGACAAGAGAGTCGGCGCCGACGGCGAATACACCAAGGCCGCCTCGTGAACCAAGGCGGTGTGCGCCAAGTTCAAGGCGAGACACAGGCGGCTTTTGACGCCCGCATCGAGCACGTCGGCGGCCCGCGACATTTCAATATCGCGCGAGATCACCTCATCCGTCGGCACCTGCCCTCTCTGCAAAAGCGGGTGATCCTCGGCCCACGCCTCGGGCGGACACGCCTTGTTTTCACGTTTGAGCGCGATGAATGGATTGATTTCCGCGGGATAAATGCGGCAAACCAGCGGCCGATCCTCGTATATGCCGCAACGCATATCGGAGAGGAGGTTTGGACACGGTCCAACGACATTCGCGACCAGCATGACGACGACCCGCGTTGGCATCGATCCGCTCATAACCGCGAAGGACCGGCGTTTGAAATGGACAGCTCTTGGATCGCCGTCCAACGCTTCCGGCCACGGGCTCGCCTCGCACAGCAGTTGAACTTCATCGCCGCGATGCAGCCACTTTATCGCTTCCGCCACGGTCAACGGAACTTTGGTGTCGCGGCAGCATTTGCCGCACTGGGTACAAGCAAAATGGATGTCCATGCCAATGAGTTCCCTCGATCGCCCCTATGCCCGCGAGCGCGAAGAGCACTTAAGCCGAACGCGCTCAAAATCGATACCCGATCTGAACCAGTATAGCTTTGAGCCCCGGATACAAATCGAGTCCCTGCAGGCTCGCAGGCACGGGCAACTGCTCATGGAACGTCTGCTGATAATACTCTGCGCGGACGCTGAATTCGGATGCTTCGCGGCCTGCCAGGCCCGGGAGCTTCTGCGCATATTTCACCCCGTATGTCAGCGCGCGAAACGCGCCCAGGCGAGAATCCGCGGACTCGAAGCCTGTGCTTTGCTTTGCCGTGTCCATGATGAAAGGAGTATAGAAATTGGCCGCCGTTTGACGATACCAACGAAAGGTGGGCTCGATGTAACGTTCGCGATTCGACCATGACCAGCGCAGGTGCAGTTGCGCGGTGTCCGAGCGCACAGCCCAGTCGTCGCTCATATAGCGCAGTGACAGGCCGGTCGAAAGCTGGGCGCTCCAGGCGACACGATTCTCCCAGTACGCGCTCTTGCGCGTACGCTGATCCGGCCGGCTTTCGAACTCATACCCGCTGGTATTGCCGGCGCTGTCGATGATCGAGGTGATTTTATACGGGTCGTTCAGGTATCCCCTGAACCGATCGACCGATAGGTTGAATTCGGAGAGCCAGTTTCGGGTCATCACTTGAGTCACGCCGAGCAGCGCCCCAACCCCGTCTTTCGTCTTACCCCCGGTTTGCTTTTCGGCCAATTCGTAGTCACTCCCGGCGACCGGTGCACCGCCAATCGGATGGAGCGAGTCGAACTCGTTGAAGAATCCAAACGACAGTGTGGTGTTCTTGTCGTTGAAGTCGTGAGCGATAGAGGCATTCACCGTGGCGGAGACAAAATCATCCTCGACGGAAAATTTGGCGCCGACGCTCAAGTTATCCACGCGGGTCAGCGGAAGCGTCCAGTCTCCGCCCGCCGCGAAGCGGGTGTCGTGGTAATTCGGATCGGCGGGCAGTTGCCCTGGGGCGATCGTGTACGCGTGCGAGGCCTTCCCGGAAGGTCCTGTGAATGTCTGCGAAGAACGGCTCGGCAGCGCCCCATTGGGGCTGGCTCCCGATAGAGCGTCGAACGTGGCATTGAAGTTCAGTGACTCTCCGTCCGCAAAAATCTTGGAGACATTGACAACCGGCTCGACGGCTTGGACCCGGCCATTCTCGTGGTAATAGGCGAGGGCGGAGTCCACGGACCAGTCCTCCAGCAACCCACTACCTGAGGCCGCGACACTCGCTTCTTGGCTTCGCGCCGCGCCGGCGCCCAATAGGGCGCAACTTGCGGCCATCAATCGCCGTCGTGAACTTGCCGTCTTGGGCGGCGGCATCGTTGGCTTCAATTGCATCCACAGCCTCCGCCCGCATAGGAGCGGCCTCCGGAGGAGGCCTCCTTGCTGAAATACATGTGATCGTCGATTGCAGCGTCGAGCGGATTGGCATCCAGCCGCATATCCTCGCGCGCCAGCACATCGCGCTGCCAGGGCTTGACGCCGAGCGAACTGCACCCGGATGCGAGTGCTGCGCCGGCTACCAGGCATAAGAGGCTCAAGCGATCGATTCTCATTGTGGCTCCTCAAAAATATGCGTTACTTTTCCGCGAGCAACTCTTGCACCTGCGCCTCGTAAGTCGGCCCGTCGATGGGTCGAAAACCCTCGTGGGTAAAGCGTGTCACCCCATGACGGTCGATCAGCGCGCTCGAGGGCATCGCCTGCACCTTGTAGAATTCCGCAATTCTTCCCTTGGGATCAAAGCGCACTTCAAATGTAGGGCGAAATCGCGCCAGGAATTTGTCCGCGTCGGCCCGGTCCATATCAAGATTGATCGCGATCACGGCAAATCCCTGCCGGTCATAGGTGTCTTTCATGGTCTGCATCCACGGAAACGATTGTTTGCAGGGGCCGCACCACGATGCCCAGAAATCCACGTACACGACCTTGCCTCGATATGCGCTCAAATCCAGATCCGCGGCTTGTGCAATGGAGCCGAGGAGTAGCGCCGCCAATAGGCCGAAAATCCGGCGAGCGATGGGCCCGCGATGTTGAGTGGCCCGGCGATCTGCTGCGCGCATACGACTTCTCCAACGGATGCAGCGACTATAGAGGCATGGACTTTGTAATGCAAAGTTAGTTCCGCGTTGCTGTGTGGACAGATGCTTGACGATGAACCCCGTGCTCTCAGATCAAAAATTTCCCGAAAAGAAATGAGAATTGTTCTGCTTTCCGGCTGCGGAACGCTTGAGCGGAGAGCAAGCCGTGACGGTCACGCGCGGACTTGACAGTCATAACTCTGCACTACAAAGTAAACTTGCGCGCAGTAAGGGGAAGTTCCATGCGAAAAACGTGCCTGCGGTCGGCTGTTGCCAATGCGCACCCTTGACCCGTGCTCAAAAGCGATCCTGCTGCAAATCAAATGGCGCTTCTAGGCTCCATTCGCATCGAGCCTCGTGGCGCCGATCTGGTGGCGGTGTGCTTCGACGCGATGGCTAGCCCCTGCGAAGTGCTGTCGCGCGCCGCTCATCTGGGCGCGGCTCGCGAACTGGGCGAGTGCGCTGCCGCGGAAGCCTGGCGTATCGAGGAAAAATACAGCCGCTATCGCGCCGACAGCGTCATTTCGTATTTACATGGGCATAGGGGCATCCCGGTCAAAGTGGATGAAGAAACCGCGTCCCTGCTCGACTTCGCACGGCGCTGCCACCGCATCAGCGATGGAATGTTCGACATCACCTCGGGCATCTTGCGCCGGGCATGGACCTTCGATGGCTCGGACCGTCTGCCGGAACCGGAAGCGATTGCCGCACTCCTGCCGTATATCGGATTCGAGAAGCTCAGATGGCAACACCCAATCATCGAGGTGCCCACCGGCATGGAACTGGATTTGGGCGGCATCGGCAAAGAGTACGCGGTGGATCGCGCGTACGAGTTGCTGAGCAAGAAAAAGCCGGGCCCGTTTTTGATCAACTTTGGCGGCGACTTGCGCGCCAGCGGCCCGCCCCCAAATGGATTCTGGCAGGTCGGCATCGAAAAGCCGGGTCGCGAGCGGGATGCCGGCATGATCCTGCATCTCGAGCATGGTGCACTCGCGACCAGCGGCGATTCACGGCGCTTTTTGCTTCGTGACGGAGTGCGCTACGGGCATGTGCTCAATCCCAAGACGGGCTGGCCGGTTCAACATGCGCCGAAATCCGTGACCGTGGCCGCCAGCAGCTGCACGGAGGCAGGCTTGCTTTCAACGCTGGCGATACTGCATGGCGCCAGAGCGCGCGAGTTTCTAAATGAGCAGGGCGTCAAGTACTGGATGATCGACTGACACGAAGGCGCTCGAGGGCGCCGCTACGCACCGCGCTGATGGCTCACGCGGGTAACATCAATACAAAGCCGTCATTCTCGTACGCATACAGGCGCCACTCTGCCACTGTTTTGGGCGTTCCCAGGATCACGAGTTGTTGCCGCAAGGTGGCGATGTCCTTGAAGACATCGGAGGCGCGGATGATGTTCTCATACTTGCCCAACAGTGAATCGGTCGCCGGGCCCGCCGGGGCGTAGGTGATCAATACTTTCAGCGGCGCGTTGAACAGCTGCAGCTTGTTCATGGTTTCATGGGCCTTGGACGCATCATTCTCGTGTTCAATGGCGACGGAAACCCAGTTTGCATAGGATGCGAACTTGCCCGTGGCGTCAACACCGCGCTCTTCGTAGAACATCCCGTCCAGCGTGTAGTACTCCTTGTTCCAAGACGACAGGCCCAGCTGCCGGGCGATTCTCGGATAAATGGTCGACCGCATGAAGTACTTGTAGGATTTGGGCTCGAAGCCGACGGCCGTGCGAAAGCTGGCTTCCTCGGCCGTCATGACCGCGACGAAGGCGTTGTGAAAATCTCTGGGCGTTATCTTGTTCATCGAGGACCTTGAAGATACTACGATTCATTCCACGACATCACTGTGCCCATGGCTTCCGCAAAGTCCTCTTTGAAATCCTGCACGACCCGGGCCGCAGACTTGACACCGTCGATCAAACCAACTCCTTGGCCGACAAAATAAGTGACGAGCTCCCGAGCCTGGGCGTTGCCTTTCAATGCCGCGCTGTTGATTTGCTGCAAAGCCGGTTCGACCAGCACACCCATCAAGGGTAGCGGTAATGCGGTGGGCGCGTCCTGCGCTTCCCACGCGTCGTGCCACGCCGAACGCAGTTGACGGCTGAACTTGCCGGTCCGGTGCTTGGAACGAACAGTGTCGCGCGAAGTTGCAGCCACAAGTTTGTCGCGAAACACTTCATTCGTCTCAGAGTCGGTGGTTGCGAGCCACACCGAGCCGGTCCAAGCGCCGGCCGCTCCCATCGCCATCATCCCGGCCATCTGCCGGCCCGTCATGATGCCGCCGGCCGCGAGCACCGGTACTTTGCGGATTTTCGACACCGCCTCGATTACTTCGGGGACGAGGACCAGCGTTGACACTTCGCCGCAGTGGCCGCCGGCTTCGCCCCCCTGCGCCACTATCACATCAACACCCGCGTTTATTTGGCGAACCGCGTGCTCCTTTGCACCCACCAGGGCAGCCACCGGGACGCCATGATGTCGTCCTCGTTCGATCATCATCGGCGGGGCGATTCCGAGCGCATTGGCTATCAAACGAATAGGATGTTTGAAGGCGACATCCAACAGCGGTTCGCCGTCGTATGCGGTGGTTGCCCGCCCTTGCGGTGGCTCAACTCTCGGCTCAATGCCGTTGCGACGTAACAGGTTCTCGACGAAGGCACGATGCTCCGCGGGAACCATCGCGACAATCGCATCCAAACGCGTGCCCGGTTTTACCGCTTGATGTTCCGGAATCAAGATATCGATGCCGTAGGGTTTGCCATCGACGTGAGCGTCGATCCATTTCAATTCCTGCTCCAATGACTCCGCGCTGAAGCGTGCGCCGCCCAGTACGCCGAAGCCGCCCGCGCGGCTGACCGCTGCCACCACATCACGGCAATGGCTAAAGGCAAATAGCGGGAATTCCGCTCCGACCAGTTTTGTCATTTCGAATGGCACAGCGTCGCTCCTTAAAGGGCATCGAACATCATCAAGCCATCAGGCATCATCCGCCATAATATTGTGATTAATCAATCAGATACACGTTAACACTTCTCCACACCACCCACCGTTGCAAATGATCCAAGTTTCCTGATATACGATATACCGGGGGTTAAAAACGACGCTCACGTCGGCATCGCAGATCAACCTTGCGTTGGAGCGATCGACATCGAGCGCAGTCAGTCTCACACGCATCTCACACGCATCTCACAAGCTTCTCTTATTTAAACCGACCGCGAGTCGGTCGGCGATCGTTCGACGGCAAAAATAGAGGGGAAACTACGATGAACCGCACAATGGGCACACACTCGATGCCTATGCGTTGGCGCCGCCTCGTGCCACCGCTAGGGCTGGGTTTGGTTTTTGGGCTGGCAGCGGGCACGGCATGGTCCGCCAATGATCTTGACACACCGATGGCACGCGGCACCGTCCATCGAGACGGGGCCGACACGTTCAATATGGAGTGGCTCGGCCACGACGACCTGCAAGGCCGGACCACCTACCAGACGACTGTTCAAACCCAGGGAAATCGGGTGATTGCATACGCAGGCCATTTCGCCGGACAGATGCTCAATCCGATGACTGGGGTCGTGGAAGAAAACGGCACGTCCATCGTCGATGTGACCGATCCGCGTCATCCCAAGTACCTCAAGCATTTGATCGCCGATAAGGGTGGCGCTCGCATGGCGAAGCTGTGCGACGGCAATGTTCTGCCGCATGGCCTGCGCGGCCATTTTTATCTGCTGCGCGAGAATGGCGCCGTGTCGCACGAGGTATGGGATGTCACCGATCCGGCCAATCCGACTCTGGTGGCAACGCCGGTGACCGGACAGGACGTCACTCACCGCAATTGGTGGGATTGCACGACGGGCATCGCCTACATCGTCGCGGGCGCGACGAAACCGACCGATGCCGGCTTTGACGGGTGGAACAACAAGAGCAGTCCCAATCAGCATCTCAAGATCTTCGATATGAGCGATCCGGCAAATCCGAAATACATCATGGATTTCGGTTATCCAGGTCAGAATCCGGGATCGACCTTCGTGATGCCGGGAACTGAAAACACCACCAAGACCGTGCCGCCGGGCGTGCATGGACCGATAGTGGTCAGCACCTTGCGCGGCCAGGCCATCAATCGGCTGTACATGCCTTATGGTGTCGGCTCCGATGGCATCATCCAGATCAACGATCTCACCATGGTGCTGCCGCCGCCGTACGGTACGGGCGTGTACGCGAATGTGCGCAAACCCACGGACGCGGAACTTCTGCAGGGTCAGATCGGCGTGGTCTATATGCCGGGCGTGGAGGGCGGCCACTCGGCCATGCCTCTCTACGACATTCCGCTCAAGCAGTACAAAAATTTCACCAACAACAATGTACGCGACATCCTGGCCGTGAGTTCGGAGGAAACCGACAACCGTTGCACCGGATCGCCGCACCTCATGTACTTGCTCGATATTACGAGCAAGATTGGTCAGGGAGGCAGCACCAGCGCGGAGCAGCACCCCTGGCCGATTTCCACCGTGACGGTCGACGATTTCTCCGCGCGTCCGAACTTCTGTTCGCGCGGCACCCGCTTCGGTGTGCACTCGCCCGCGGAGAACTTCGATGATCCGACGTACGCGCGATTGCTGACCAGTGCCTGGTTTGACGCGGGAATCCGGGTTACCGACATCCGCGATCCCTATCATCCCAGGGAAGTCGCGCATTTCATCGCGCCGATCAACAAGTTCACGCAACCCAGTTCCGCGGTGATCAACGGCGTAACCTATACGGCGCTCGATGTCTCCTGCGACAATACCGACGTTGACAATCGTGGGCTGCGCTATTGCGGTGATCGGGTGGGCGGCGGACTCGACATCGCACGTTTGACCGGGGAAGCCGAGGAAATCGCCAGGGGCGATAGAGACGATTGAAGCCGAGATTGATGAGCTTACGGAATAAGGGCGGCGCCCGGTATTTGGGCGCCGCTCTGATTTTACTCAGCGCACGCGCCCTCGCGGCCGGCGACCTCACGGTAATTTCATTTGGTCGGGCCGACCGCGCCGCGCTGGTCGCGGCCTACATCGATCCCTTCGCCAAGGCGACGGGCATCAACATGCATTCCCTATCCTACGATGGTCAGATCACCGAGCTGACACAGATGGTCCGCAACGGTTCGACTGTGTGGGATGTCATGCAGGTGGAGTCACGCACACTGGCGCAAGGCTGCCAGCAGGGCCTGTTCGAGAAGCTCGATCCTGCGCGCATCCCGCACGCCGATGACCTCATTCCCGGATCGATTTCCGAGTGCGGTGTGGGGATTTTTACCTGGGCCCAAGCGCTGGTCTATTCCGACAAATTCAAGGATGGGCCGCGTTCCTGGGCGGATTTTTGGGACACCCATAAATTTCCAGGCAAACGCGGACTCAGGCGCAGCGCCAAATATACGTTGGAAATCGCACTGCTGGCCGATGGCGTCGCTCCCAAGGACGTGTACCGCACGCTCGCCACCGAAGCCGGCGTGCGGCGCGCTTTTCACAAGCTCGAGCAGATCAGCAGGGACACAATTTGGTGGGAGGCCGCCGCGCGGCCTGCCGCACTCATGGCGGCCGGTTGGGTGAGCATGAGCTCCGCCTATAGCCTGTGGTTTGACCCCGAGCAAGAACGCAACCGGCACGCACGGATCATCTGGCGGCAAAGTCTCTATGACATCGACAGTTGGGCGATTCCCAAAGGATCGCCGCAGCGCGATGACGCCTATCGCTTCATTGCCTACGCGAGCACAGCCGAACCGCAGAAAGTGTTCTCCGAGCAGCTGACTTACGGGCCTGTCAACCGGCGCGCGTTCGAGCTGCTACCGGCGCGTCTCGCCGGCGCGCTGCCGTCCTCTCCCCCCAATCTGGCCGACGCGCTGCGCGTCGACACGGCGTTCTGGATCCAGCATGGCGATACGCTTGAACGGCGTTTCAACGCCTGGGCGCCGGCGATCTGCCGCCAACAGATCGATGAAGACGATGATGACTACTTTTATCAGCCGGTGTGCCAGGACGTTCAGGGAAACATGCGTATCTCCAATGGACAGCCGAGCGCCAGCGCGATCGGCCAACCGGGCAATGCGAAACAGGTGTCGCGAACGATCAACGTGGCCATGAACGATACGATGCGATTCACGCCCGATCGCATCGAAGTCAAAACCGGGGAGACCATCCGTTTCGTACTGCAAAACCAGGGCCAATTGCGGCATGAACTCGTCCTGGGCGAACCGGATGCACTGCGCCGGCACGCGTCCATGATGCAGATGATGCCGGACATGCAGCACAGCGGTCCCAACATGGCGAGCCTGGCGCCGGGCGAGCACGGCGAGTTGATCTGGAAGTTCACTCGTCCCGGCTCGGTGGCATTTGCATGTTTGCAGAGCGGCCACCTCGAGGCGGGTATGCGAGGCTCGGTTGCAGTCCAATAAGACCGGGGCCTGATACACGAGCGCCTCGCGAGGTATGCTTGGGCCTCAGCGCGGCATGCCGCCGGTTGATTGGAGATCCGATGAAAACCAAGCTAGTCGGTCCGTTAGATAAGACTCACATCGATCGGCCGGCGCGGCTCCCGCGGCGCGCGTTGCTCAAGGGCGCCGCGGCGCTGGCGTGCGGTGCAATTGGGCCGGGCGCGGTTTCCGAAGGCTTGGCTGCCGGCGCGCGCTCTTCGTCGAAGCCAAGCGCGGCACCGCTGGTTGCTCGTGACGGTGAGGTGGTCGCGAGCACTCGCGCGGGCCGCGTGGCCGGCTACATTCGGAACGGGATCGTTACCTTCAAGGGAATTCCGTACGCCGACAATACCGCCGGAACCAATCGTTTTATGCCGCCGCTCAAGCCGAAATCTTGGGAGGGCATCCGCAGCTCCCGTCAATATGGATACGTGGCGCCGCAAGGTCCCCGGGGCGGATGGGCAAACGACGAAGAGGCCTTCATGTTCGCCTGGGACGATGGCGTGCAAAGCGAGGATTGCCTTCGCGTCAATGTCTGGACTCCTGCGATCGGCGATCACAAGAAACGCCCCGTGATGGTCTGGCTGCACGGCGGCGGGTATACGGCGGGCTCGGGTCAGGAACTTCGATCCTACGACGGGGAGAACCTCGCGCGCCGCGGCGATGTGGTGGTCGTCTCCTTGAATCATCGGTTGAATGCCTTTGGCTATCTCGATCTTTCAAAATACGGCGACCAATTTGCGGCGTCGGGCAATGTCGGGATGCTGGATATCGTCGCAGCACTGGAATGGGTCCGCGACAACATCGAAGATTTCGGCGGCGCTCCCGGCGTCGTCACGATTTTCGGCCAATCCGGCGGGGGCGGGAAGGTATCGACGCTCATGGCGATGCCGGCGGCGAAAGGCCTTTTTCATCGCGCGATTGTCGAGAGCGGTTCGCTATTGCGCGGTACCTCGCAAGAAAATTCGCAGAAGATGGCTGATGCCATCGTCAGCGAACTGGGACTCACTGCGAGCACCATCGGGCAAATCCAGATCCTGCCCTATCAACAGATACTCACGGCCGCCGACAAAGTGCTGCGCGAACGGCGGCCCAGGCCTCCCGGCGGAATACCGAATTTCCGCCGCATCACGGATTTGCTGGGTTTCGCGCCGGTGGTAGACGGCAAGACTCTCCCCAATCATCCTTTCGACCCGCAAGCACCGGACATCTCCGCCACGGTCCCGATGATTATTGGCACGACGCTGAACGAATTTGTCACCGCGATCAATCATCCTGAATTTGAAGTCATGACCGACGCGGATCTGCAGTCGCGGGTGCGCGAGATTTACGGCGAGAAGACGGCTGCGGTCATCAATGCGTTTCGAAGCCGCACGCCGCGCGCAAAGCCGTTCGATCTCTGGTCGCTTATCGCGGCCGCGGGCGTTCGATGGAGCGCGATCGAACAGGCCAAACTTAAGGCGGCGCAGGGACGGGCGCCGGCCTACCTGTATTGGTTTACCTGGCAGACGCCCGTGTTAAGCGGGCGCCCGCGCGCATTTCATTGCGCCGAAATTGCGTTCGTATTCGACAATACGGACCGCTGCGACACCATGACGGGCGGAGGCGCGGAAGCGCGCACCCTCGCGGCGATCATGTGCGATGCCTGGATTCAATTCGCAAAGACGGGCAATCCGAATCATCCGCGGTTGCCGCATTGGCCGGCATTTTCCGCAGAGACGGTGCCAACCATGATTTTCGACGGTAAACCGAGAACCGAAATGAATCCCGACGCTGCCGAACAAATGAGCATCGCCTAAATGTAGGACTGGCGGCGTATATGTAGGAAACGGCTGACAGAAAGACCGTGGTGGAACGTGTATTGCGTTACGCATCGTCCGGCACCACAGTTGCGGCGTGGGACAATTAAAAACACCGGTCACGGTTCGCCTAAATCCCGATCTACTCGCCGAGGTGCGGCAATCCGCCGCCAGGGATAATCGGTCGCTCACCAATTTCATCGAAACCGCGCTGCGCGAGCGCATCAACGGTGGCTCGCGCAGCCCGCATTCTTCGATACCGGTATTCAAGGACAATAAAAACCAATGAGCATCACGGCATCAATATCGGCCGCAGAAATACCTGCCGCCGAAGCGGCGCAGCCGCTCACGAAAGCGCGAACCGGTATCACCGGACTCGACGAAGTCACGTTCGGCGGGTTGCCGGCGGGTCGTCCGACTCTCGTCTGCGGCGGTCCCGGCTGCGGTAAAACCCTGCTCGCCACCACGTTTCTGGTGCACGGCGCAGTTATGTTTGACGAGCCCGGCGTGTTCATGAGCTTCGAGGAGACGGGCGATGAGCTGATCCAAAATGTCGCCTCACTTGGATACGACCTGGGCGCTCTCGTTGCACAGAAACAAATTGCAATCGACTTCGTGCGTGTCGAGCGCAGCGAAATCGAAGAATCAGGCGAATACGATCTCGAGGGTCTGTTCGTGCGTCTGGACTTCGCGATCAAGTCGATCGGTGCGAAACGGGTGGTGCTGGACACCATCGAAGTGCTGTTTGCCGGTTTGGGTGACACGCAGATTTTGCGCGCGGAGATTCGCCGGCTCTTTGCCTGGCTCAAAGAGCGGAACCTGACGGCGATCATCACGGCCGAGCAGGGTACGGGAGCACTGACTCGATATGGCATTGAGGAGTACGTATCGGACTGCGTGTTGCTGCTCGATAATCGGGTCAGCAATCAGATTACAACCAGGCGGTTGCGAGTCGTCAAATATCGCGGCTCCGCTCATGGCACCAATGAGTATCCGTTTCTAATCGATGCGCAGGGCGTGTCGGTGTTGCCGGTAACTTCGGCGGGCTTGGCGCATTCCGCTTCCGATGAGGTGATCTCGACCGGCATTCCGGGACTGAACCAGATGCTGGGAGCGGGCGGCTTTTATACCGGGACCAGCATTCTGGTGTCGGGAACGGCCGGTACGGGGAAGACCAGTCTGGCGGCGCATTTTGTCGAGTCGGTTTGTGCGCGCGGCGAGCGCTGCCTGTATTTCGCGTTTGAGGAATCGCCCGCACAAATCATTCGCAATATGCGGTCCATTGGGCTCGATTTGCAGCCGCGCGTCGATGCGGGTCTGCTGCGCTTCGAGGCGGCGCGGCCGAGCCTGTTTGGGCTCGAGATGCACTTGGCGCGGATGTATCGGGAGATCGAGGAATTCGCGCCCGCTGCAGCGGTACTGGATCCAATTTCCGCCTTGAGGGGTGAAACCGGCGATGTGCACTCGATGCTGCTGCGGGTAGTCGACTTGCTGAAGAGCCGCGGGATCACGGCCTTTCTCACGGACCTGCTTACTGTGGAAGGAATGGACAAGGCGGATGCCGGCATGTCATCGCTCATGGACACCTGGCTGTCACTGGTGCAACTCGAGAGCAACGGCGAGCGCAATCGCGGCATCTATGTACTCAAGTCACGCGGCATGAATCATTCCAATCAGATTCGCGAATATCAATTGACATCGCAGGGTGTCAAGCTCGTCGACGCCTACCTGGGAAGCGGCGGTGTGTTGACGGGGTCCGCGCGCATCGCGCAAGAAATGGTCGATGCCTCAGCCGCCCTGCGGCGCGCAGAGGAAAAAGAGCGAAAACACCGCGATATGGAACGAAAGCGCGCGGCGCTCGAAAGGCAAATTGCGGAACTGCGCGCCGAACTCGAATCCGAAGAGGAAGAAGCTCGAAAAGCTCAGCAACACGATGAGGAACTTGAGAAGCGCATGCAAGCTGAGAGACGCGCGATGGCCATTCAGCGGGGAGGAACTGCGTCATGAATCAAACAACCAGCACCGCGATGGAGGAATCGCCGCTTCCGGGCAGTCAATACAACCTGCGCCTCTATGTGGCGGGCCAGACCCCAAAATCAATCACCGCGCTCGCCAATTTGAAGATGATCTGCGAGGAGCACCTATCCGGGCGATATCAAATCGAGGTAATCGATCTGCTTGAACGTCCGCAACTTGCGGCGGGGGACCAAATTTTGGCGGTGCCAACCCTCGTGCGTCGACTCCCGGAGCCGTTGAAGCGAATCATAGGAAATCTCTCGAACATGGAACGGGTTTTGGTGGGGTTGGATTTGCGCCCGGTTGCAGCGCCGTGAACGAAAAGACCCCACCCGCGCTTGCGAAGGGTACGCACTATGTGTTGCGTCTTTTCATCACCGGCACGACATCGCGCTCATCGAAGGCGATCGCCAATCTTCGGCGGGTATGCGAAGAGCGGCTGCATGGCAAGTACGATCTTGAAGTGGTCGATATCTATCAGCATCCTGCGGCGGCGCAACAGTATCAGATCTTGGCCGCACCGACCTTGGTCAAGATGCTGCCGCTGCCGCTGCGACGGATCATCGGCGATCTTGCCAACGAAGAGCGCGTTCTGGCCGGCCTTGACTTGAGCCCCAAAGAAATCATCGCCGTTGCCAAATGAAATCTCTCGTTGCTCAAGATCCTGCCGGTGCCGCGTCTGATGCGAACGAGCAGCAGCTGCGCCAGGAGAACAATGCCCTTCGAGAGAGACTGCGTGAGGCGGAAGAGACGCTCGATGCCATCCGCAATGGAGACGTGGACGCGGTAGTCGTCTCGGGTGCCGACGATGTGCCCCGGGTGTACACGCTCGAGACGGCGGATCAAACGTACCGGCTACTGGTTGAGGAAATGCAGGAAGGCGCCTTGACCCTGACCCGCAGCGGCGACATCCTTTACTGCAACAGGCGCCTCGCGGAACTGGTCGAAACCCAACCTGAGCGAGTGATTGGTGGATCGCTGGCGCGATTCATCGCGGCGGTCGATTGGCCCAATGTGCTGAACTTGATTGCGTCCGAATCCAAGGGCGAACTTGCCGTCAAAACGGATCGGGGCCGCATCGTCCCGACTCATGTGTCCTTTAGCGCATTGCGCGGCATACATGGCGAAGAGATTTTTTGCTGCATCGTCACCGACCTGACCGAGCAGCGAAGTACCGCCGATCAGTTGCGCGGTGCGCATGCCGCCTTGCTGGCTCAGGTCGCGGAACGCGAGCGAACCGAACGATTGCTGCGCCAAAGCCAGAAAATGGAGGCGGTTGGCCAATTGACGGGCGGTATCGCGCACGATTTCAACAATCTTCTGATGGTCATCAGCGGCGGCCTGAGCATGTTGGACCGTGAACCGACGGCCGAGCGGCGGCGGCATTTGCGGGAGGCGATGCGTCAAGCCGCGGAGCGCGGAGCTGCGCTGACGCGGCAACTCCTGGCTTTCTCGCGACAAAAGGAATTGTTTGCGAAGCCCCTCGCCATTCCTCGATACGTCGAGGGAATGAAAGAGCTTCTCGACGGGTCGATGGGCGGTTCGGTCACGGTCAAGACAGCTTTCGACGCGGACGTTTGGCCGGTGTGCGTCGATGAAGGTGAGTTGGGTATCGCGCTCCTCAATCTTTGCGTGAATGCGCGTGATGCCATGCCTCAGGGCGGCACCATCACCATCTCTGCCGTGAACCGCGCCGACATCCGCGACTACGGACTGCGCGGTGATTTCGTGGAACTGTCGGTGAATGACACCGGCGTGGGCATGGATGCCGAGACGATAACGCGCTGCCTGGAGCCGTTCTACACCACCAAAGATATCGGCAAAGGCTCCGGTTTGGGTCTCGCCCAAGTCTACGGCTTCGCGCATGGCTCCGGAGGGTCGGTGCAAATCGAAAGCAAAGCGCACGAGGGTACGAAAGTTCTGCTGCTGCTGCCGCGCTCCACTGAGTCGCCATGCGCCATGTCACGGCCGGGGGCCGGTCCCAAAGAAGTGTCGCCCTCCGATCCCGCGCTATGTCGCGTGCTTCTGGTCGAAGACGATGTTCAAGTGGCCTCGCTGACCAGTGCGATGTTGTCCGAGCTAGGCTACGAGGTGATACCGGTGACGACCGGGCAGGCCGCCTTGAACGAACTCGCGGCAACCCCGGGCATCGGACTGGTGCTATCGGATGTCATGATGCCGGGAGGAATGGACGGCATGGCGCTGGTGAGGGAAATGCGCCAACGCAAAATCTCATTGCCCATAGTATTGGTCAGCGGTTTCTCGGCGGCCGCGAAACGCGACGCCGAGAACGAAGGCATTCCACTGCTGCCGAAGCCGTACAGCTTGGGCGATCTGGCGGCTCAACTGACTTCAGCATTATCCAGGCCGCGCGCGCACGCGCAGAGCCCTCGCTAGGAACCTGTCCGGTCCGAGTGAGCGGGGCCGAATCCTTCAAGTTGCGCGTTTGGCTTGATCCTTGATGGGCAGCCTGCGAATTCGTTTGCCGGTTGCCGCAAAAACCGCGTTGCACAATGCCGGCGCGATCGGCGGAACCCCGGGCTCGCCGACACCGCCCAGCGGCACGTTCCAATCCTGCGCCGGAACCAAGTGCACTCGGATGTCGGCCGGTGCCTCATTCATCCGCGTGACGCGATACTGGTGAAAGTTGTCCTGTTGCGACCGGCCTCTCTTGAACGTGATCTCGCCGAACATTGCCAGGCTTAAACCCATGATGACGGCGCCTTCGAGTTGCGAGCGGATTCGTTCAGGATTGACCTGCGGGCCGCAGTCGAATGCCACATCCACACGCGGAACCACGATTCGTCCCTGCTCATCGATGTCCACTTCCACCACGGCCGCGGCGTAGCTCAAAAAGCTATAGTGAGCGGCGAGTCCCTGACCATGGCCAGGAGCGAATTTTTTGCCCCAGCCGGCCTCCTGCGTCACGGTCTCGACGACATGCCGCAAGCGACCCGTGTCCACCGGGTAGCGTTGCGGGGATTCGCCGTGATTCCAGTGGTCTTGCATGGTGTCGGGATCGATCTTGCGTGCCGCACCGATCAGTTCCAGCAAATAGTCGCGGTGATCCTTGCCGGCACTCGCCGCCAGTTCCGACACGAATGATTGCACCGCGAAAGCGTGGGGAATGTTGGACACGGAGCGAAACCAGCCGATTCGACAATGAGCGGCGGCCGCCGGGTTTTCCTGCCGAAGATTGGGAATGTCGTAGGGCATGTTGATGAAGCCCATTCCCAACTCGGCACCCACCTCATGATCGGTGTTGGGCGCGAAGATCGTCGCAAGCGATGGGGCAACGCTCCGATGCAGCCACGCGCTGACCTTGCCATCAGCGCCGAGACCGGCCTTCAAATATTCGACGGACACGGTGTGCAGAAAGTCATGATGCAGGTCATCTTCGCGGGTCCAGGTCACCTTGACGGGGCGCCCGTCCATGGCCTGCGAAAGCAGCGCGGCCTCGATGGCAAAATCCGGCTTTGACTTGCGTCCGAACCCACCACCCAGCAGCGTCACATGTACCGTGACATTTTCCGCGGGGATGCCAAGGTGCTTCGCGACATCCTCGCGGGTGACTTGGGGCGCTTGCGTGGGTGCCCAGACCTCGCACTTGCCGGCGATGATGCGCGCCACACCGCAGGGCGGCTCCATGGTGGCATGCGCGATGTGCGGGATGTAATACTCCGCCTCGATGGATTTGGCCGCGGACTGAAGCACCGAGTCCACGTTGCCGGACTCGCGCACCACTTTGCCGGGCTTCCGGGCCGACTCCTGGAGCGAGGTTCGGTAGGCATCGGAATCGTAGCTGCCGTTGGCCCCGTCATCCCACTCAATCGTCAGGAGTTTCCGCGCCGCGATGGCGGCCCCCGTGGAATTGGCGATGACGGCCACGCCTGCGAGTGGATGAAATGTCGCCTTTGCCACGGGCGCGGGCATCTGCAGCACTTTTTGGACGCCTGGCGCGGCGGACGCGGCTGTGGCGTCGAACTGCTTGACGGTGCCGCCGAGCACGGGCGAGCGCGCAATGACGGCGAAGCTCATATCCTTGAACCACGGATCGATGCCGTATTGCGCCCGGCCCGTGACGATGTCGTGCCCATCGACCAGCGGTACGCCTCCCTTGCCGACATAGCGAAACTCTTCCGCTGTTTTCAAGCGAAGTGCAGTCGCGGCGGGGACCGGCAATTTCGCCGCGCGTTTGGCGAGCGTTGCGTAGGAGAGTTTACGGCCGGTCTTCTGATGCAGCACTTCGTGATTGGCGGCGCGAACTTCCGAGACGGGCACGTTCCAGGACAGCGCCGCAGCGCCTTCCAACATCATCCGAGCCGCGGCGCCGCAGCGACGCATCGGGTCCAGGAAATGCCGGGTGCTGCGTGACCCGTCGGTGTCCTGGTTGCCATATTTCTCTTCATCGGCGGGCGCTTGCTGCACGCGGACTCGGCTCCAGTCGGCTTCCAGTTCGTCCGCGACAATGAGGGGCATGCCGGTGCGCACGCCTTGACCCATTTCCGAGCGATGCACGACGATGGTTACCCACCCGTCATCAGCAATCGTCAGGAACACCAGGGGATTGTCGACGGTGCCGTGCTCCATGCCCTCGGCGCCGTACTTGCGGGCGGCATCCGCCGCTTTGGCAATGTGCAGACCGTCCGCCACGAGCAGCAGACCGCCCATGGCCTGGAGTTGCCGCAAGAATTGGCGACGACTCAAGCCTCCCGATGGCGAGAATTCATCGGCCACGGCGCTCATTTCGTTTGCCCCCCATGATTGGCCGCCTGTTTGATGGCCGTGCGAATGCGCGGGTAGGTACCGCATCGACAAATATTCCCGGACATGGCGGTATCAATGTCGGCATCGCTTGGGTTCGGCTTGGCTTGAAGCAACGCAGCGGCAGACATGATCTGCCCGGCCTGGCAATAGCCGCATTGAGGCACGTTGATCTGCTGCCATGCGCCTTGCAGCGCCGCACCCAGCGGAGTCGCGCCAACTCCCTCAATGGTGGTGATTTTTTTCCCGGCAGCTTGGGCGACCGGGAGTACGCAAGAGCGCAGCGCCTGGCCATCGACCAACACAGTACACGCACCGCAGAGCGCCATGCCGCAGCCGAACTTCGTGCCGGTCATTCCCAGCAGATCCCGAAGCACCCAAAGAAGCGGCAGCTCCGGCTCGGCGGCGACGGTGATGGTCTGATCGTTGATCTGCAATTCCATCGTGACTCTCCTTTGACCGGCCGACTGTTGGATCGGCCGTTTAAAATCAGTTGGGCAGCAGCGGATGGCCGTTGAGCGCCTGGACAAACAGGGCTACCGCGAGCGCGGTGTAGGCCAACGATCCACCGGCCAACGTCGGCCAGCGCAGCCGCGGCGGCAGGACCGCGACCGCAAGCCCGAGTATCGGGATCGCTTGTTGTGCATGGATCCCGAGGAAATGAGCGATTCGAAGATCGCCGCCCGCACGATTCCAGCCGAAGAACGGCGCGTGGCCGCCGACCAAGCCCACGGTATGACCCGGCTGTTGCGCCATGAAGCCGCCGAATCCGCCGCCCAGGACAAAACACAGCACGAGACCTGTCACGACGGCTGCGACGTATTGTGCATTCAAACCTCGAGCGGGACGACGCGCGATCTCCCAGGCCAGAGGCAGCGTCGAGGCAACCAGCAGCACCGCGCCCAGTCCCATCAGACCGTACATGATCGCGTAAAACGCGCTCGACTTGTTGAAGTGCGAAGCGAGCCCATGACCGGCTTGCCAGCCGATATAAATAATTTCGAAACTGCCCGACGCGATGATGACACCGACGATGGCGCGCAAGCTCGGCGCATTGCGGCGCTCGGGGCGCACATAGCCAAAAAACCAGGCAATCGTCAGTGCGAACACAGCCGTCGAGAACACAAATTTGGTGGGTTTGACCCAAACATCGCTGCCGTCCCAGGTGCGTAGGTCGATCTGCTGCAGCACCAGCAACAACGGCGTCAGCAGTAAGAGCAGCAAACCGTAGGCGGCTAGCGTTCGTTGCCTGTGAAATACCTCACTCAGAACCCCGCGCGGGGCAGACTCCGCCAAGGACAACTCAGTCATGTCGCGTTTCCTCCCCCGTTGCGGCGTGAAAACACCGCTCGTTCGAGCAAGAACTGCAGGAATCCAACCGGACCGAGCATGAAGGTAACCGGCAGGCAGATAAGTAACAAGAGCGGATGCAAACGATCCAGCATGCCTTGCCGCACGATCCAGGTTCCGACGAACAGGTCAAAAGCCAAATAATGCAGCCAGCCGGCGTCGAGCGCCGCATCGTTCGCGAATAGCGCGCGCACCTGGCCCAGGGAGCCGAATCCACCGCCGGGCGATGCGCCGAACCCGCGCCAGACACAAAAGACATAGACGACTGCGAATACTCCGGGCACGAGCAGTCCCGTAATGCGCTGTATCGAGACCTGAGCCCGCGGGACGAACAGCGAAATCGCCAGGGCGACCCAACACAGCAGGGCAATCAAATTGGCGATCGAGAATATTTGTGCGGGCGCGAGCATTTGGTATGCCTCTTCTTGTTAGTGGTACCGTGATTAAAGGAGATTGTTCGGCCAAATCATTGTTCGCCACATGTGCGCAACCGGCGAGCCATCGAAGCCAAGCCCCTCCTTGGGCTGCCTGAAATGCCGGCCGATGACATCGGTGAACTGCTCCGGGTCCACGGTGACGTTCGGATCGAACGAATATAGGTCGTTCAACGTGATGAGGCGCGAGGTCATGTACCAGCGATGTTGCCGGGCCGTCTCATAAGCCCGCTTCACGTAGTCCTCGGGCTCATACTCCGGACCGAAAAACTTGATGTAGGCGTCGGGATATTTGTAGCCGACCGACTCGTCGGCGAAGAATCGCAGTGCCTGATGATGTCGAACGGCCCAACTGACCTCCTCCGAAACATAGGGTTCAATGAGCTGGGCACCCCAATAGCCATGATCGACACGAATCAGTGCGCCGTTGGCAATATCGTGCAGCAGACACGCCAGCACGACCTTCTCCTCCATGCCGCTTTTAAGCGCAACCATCGCGCTCTGTAATAGGTGAGCGCGGGTAAAGGGTGTGAATCGCCGGCGAAAGAAATCGAGAAGCTTAGGCTTCTCCGGCATCGGCGACAGAGCCGGGTTATCACCCATCATGAACACGGTATCCGGCCCGAGCTGCGCCATCAGCTCTGTTTCCACGTCCGGCAGTCCGGTACCGAGCAATGACATCGGCTGCGGTAAAATCAACCGCCGGTAGCCGCCTTTCGGCGTTGCATATTCAGAACCGAGCACTTCGTCCATTGACTGTATTGTATGCCAAGCCATTCCCGGTGCGCAGAGGCGGCCAACGCGGAATACTCTCGGACACACCCCTCGGGATTTCGACGGTCAGGCGGCGGAGCCGGGTACGACGCCGGACGATTTGCGAAAAGCCGTCCACGCGGCCGCCGCGAAAACCAACAGGTTGGCAATCATGACCGGCAACGCGCCGATCAGCGCACCGTATGTCATCCATAGCAATGCGCCCAGCATTTGGATTGCGCGCAGCCGCGATGGCTTGGCAAAAAAATACGAGGCCACGAAAACACCGGTCGCAGCCCAGCCGAGGCATTCAATCCAGAAGGTATTCAAGTCGCTTCAGCCGCTGCCTCGTCAGGGAGCTCCAAGATTTGGCCTATCTTCACCCGATCCGTTCTTTCCCTTTCCCACTCATCCAGCGTCAAACCGTAGGATTCGAACAGCTCGCGAATCTCGCTTGTTCTCCAACGCAAGAGTTCATCGAGGATCGGCACCATGATGCTAAAGGCGTTGTCGCTCAAGATCACGCGCTTCGCAATGCGCGCCAGCTGCTTGTTCTCGGAAACCGCGATCGTAAATCCGTCGTGATTGTTGACGTGCAGCATCACGTGCACATCTGATCCGCCATCACCGACGTAAATCACGCGGTCGCCCGCTATGCCTAAGCGGTGCTGAAGTTCTTCAATGACGGCAACCTTGCCGTAACCCGCGGGCACACGGGTGATTGCTTTCACCTCGCGGGATGAGTGATCGAAATCCAGCTCCGTGCCGTAGATGTGCTCGGGCGGCACGATACCGGCCAGCGCCGAGGTGACGATTTCGCGAGGCGCGGCTGAAATCACGAAAAATGAAAATTGATAACCCGCGGCACCACGCCGCATGAAATCAACCAGGGCCGGAATCGCGCTTTTCAAGCGAACGCGCCGTCCGGTTTCCACCAGGTGTTCCCGACGAACGCCGCGAAATTCCGGATCGTGCCGAATCAAATAAGCTAACTCGCCTCCTTGTTGAACCAGGTTGGTTCGGCCAAGACCGGCAACGCGCGCTTCAAAGCCGGATATTCCGAGCAGTTCGCTCAAGACCAATCCGGAATCCTTGAAGCTCAGCGTCTGATCAAAGTCGGATGCCAACAAGTAGTGTTTGATTGACTGCTCGCTCATACCTCTGTTCCTTATTACCTCGCAGCATAATCCATGAGCGGCGAGCGAATGTCAGCTGATAAAGAATCGCTTGTCCGGCCTTACATCTCATCTCAGCGAGCTAAAAATTGTGAAAAACAGCGCGGTATTGTCTGAATACGCGCCGCGGACGACATGGATTGTTCGAAAAGTGTGCGCATGAGACAGCGAGCGCACCGCACGGGTGCGTAACGCGCGGAACCGGTCAATCGCTCAACGCACCGGCCGGGAATCCACCTCGCGCACGGCAGGCCGGCGCTCCAGAATGACCATCATTCCATTCTTCGGACGCAAGGTGATGCGCGTCTGCAGTTTTATTTCCTGCGGCTCCTTGAGGCGCAGGCGAAAGCGTTGGGCGAGCACGGCGAGAATCAATGTCGCTTCCGTCATGGCGAGTGTCGCGCCGATGCACACCCGAGGTCCACCGCCGAAAGGCAGGTACGCGAAGCGCGGCCGTTTCTCGCTGGTTTCCTTGGTGAAGCGCGTCGGGTCGAACAGTTCTGGATTGTCCCAAAGACGGCGGTGCCGATGCAGAACCCAGGGCGATATCATCACCTGCAATCCCGGCGTCACTTTGAAGCCGCACACTTCATCGGCTTCCTTGGCCTGCCGAATCGAGATGCCGGGCGCAGGCGGGTAGACGCGCATCGCTTCCTCGATGACCATGCGCGTGTAGGGTAAGTTCGGAAGATCCTCAGCCGTCGGAGCCCTGCCCGCGAGGATGGTGTCGAGTTCCTCGTGCAGCTTCGCCTCTTCGACCGGATGTTGCGACAGCAGGTACCACACCCATGTCATGGTCACGGCCGTGGTCTCGTGGCCCGCCATGAAAATGGTAATGACCTCGTCGCGGACTTCCGTCGCGTTCAGCCCGACGCCATCGTCCGGATCTTTCGCGGCGACGAGTCGCGTCAGGAAGTCCTTCGGCGCCTCATGGCGGATCTTCTCGCGCTCGCCAATCAGCCGATAGATCGCCGCATCCATGCCTTTGAAGTGGGCGCGTATCGCATCTACGGTGCGCTTGATGCGCCGGGGACCGATCACCGGCAGAACATCGAGCAAGCCGAATTCCATCGATGCTTGCGCGAAATCGAGCGCCTCACGCGAATACGCCGCCAACTCATCCGCGTCCGAGGAAAACATGGTACGGCAGATGATCTTCAGCGTGAGCGCCTTCATTTCCTCGGCGATGTCCATTTCCGCGAACTCGGGCAAGCTGTCCCAATGCCGGGCAAAGGTCACCGTGGTTTCCACCATCGCCGGCGCATAGGACTCAACCGTGCGCGTGCCGAAGGAGGGCGCCATGACCTTGCGATGGGTTCGCCATTTGGCCGGCGGCGCGCTCAACAGGCCTTCGCCAAACATGGCCGAAAAGAATTCAATCTCCAAATCATTTTTTGGATAGTTGGCCACATTATCCAAAAGGACCCGGCGCACGCCTTCCGGGTCATTGACCATGAGTATTTTACCGAGCAATGTTTTCGATAGATAAACCGGCTGTTCGTAGGCCTGCAGGGGGATGACCTCAAAGGCGTTACCGCGCGATGCGCGAATCGTCTTGAGAAACGATGCTGGTTTCAACGGCGGAGGCGCGAGCCCGGCCAGTGTTCTGCTTGCGATTGCCGATGTAGTCAACGACAGTCCTCCCCAGTGTCGCGCGAGTGCCTGCCGGAGTATAGGGGTTTTCAGGATCCGTGCCGGGCCATCCCGCGATGCAGGTGCATCCAGACGGGCACGCCCTACGAATACCCTAATTGCAGCGGATTCGGGAAAACGGGCGGATGGATTTTCCAAAAGCGAAGCGCGGTTTCTCGGCTGGCGAAGCTGCATTGCTGCTTTCCCTGGCCCTTGGCGCGCACGCTGCCGAAACGACCGAGCTTCTCGCTCAGCCCCTCGACAGCATCACCGTCGTGGCGGCGGGCGTCAGCAATATGACAGCCGCTTCGATGGGCGATATCCCTCCGGCGCAACTGCAAAGTGAACCGCTGCTGCGTCCCGCGGCGATCCTCGAGAATATCCCGGGACTCATTGTCACGCAGCATTCGGGCGAGGGTAAGGCCAACCAGTACTTTCTTCGCGCTTTCAATCTGGACCATGGCACCGATCTCGCGCTTGAGGTCGACGACATGCCCGTCAATATGCCGACTCACGCTCATGGCCAAGGTTATTCGGACTTGAACTTTCTGATCCCGGAGCTTGCCGCGGATCTGCACTACAAAAAAGGCCCTTACTACGCCGACGAAGGAGATTTTGCCACCGCCGGAACCGCGCGGGTGGCGCTCGTAAACGCGGTTGCCGCGAGTGCAACGGCGGCCTTCGGCGAGGACGGCTATCGACGCGCGTTATTCCTGGGTTCGGCGGGCTTGCTCGGCGGCACCCTGCTGGGCGCAGGCGAGATTTATCGCAACGACGGCCCGTTCGAAGTTCCGGACGACTACAAGCGTCAAAATGGCGTGCTGCGATATTTTCGGGGCGATGATGCGGACTATTTCACGCTGACGGCCATGGCGTATTCGGGCAAATGGAACGCGACCGACCAAGTCCCGCAACGGGCCATCTTCTCAGGCATGATCGACCGGTTTGGAAGCCTAAACCCGACCGACGGCGGCACGTCGAGCCGTTCGAGTTTGTCGTTCAGCCGCCTCAAGCGCAGCGATGAAGATCAGCTCCAGTTGTCAGCCTACGTGATTCGCTACAAATTGGATCTTTGGTCGACCTTCACCTATTTTCTGAGAGACCCGGTCACTGGCGATCAGATGCTGCAGCACGATGATCGAATCGTATACGGCTTCAAGGGCGCCAAGTCTTGGTTTACGACGCACTTCGGCGCGCCGACGACCAACCTCATCGGCGTGCAGGCGCGTATCGATGACATCAAAGATGTCGGCATATTCCCGAGCATCGGGCGGCAAGTAATTGGAACTGCGCAAAACGCCGGGGCCTTGGAGTCGAACGGTGCGGTGTATGCGGAATCGAGTACGCAATGGCTGCAGCATCTGCAAACGACAATTGGCCTGCGAGAGGATTTGTTTGATTTCGATGTGAAGGACAAGATGACGAATCCCGACGGCGGCTGCGACGTCAACAGCGACCCGTTGGGCTGCGTCACGGGCAAGCGGCGAGCCTCCCTTTTGAGTCCCAAGCTGGGCCTGGTCTTCGGTCCCTGGGCGAGGACTTCTTACTTCATCAATGTCGGCGACGGCTACCACAGCAATGACGGGCGCGGCGTCACGCGCAGCGGCCAGAACCCTGATCAGAAACCCGTTACGCCATTGACGCGGGCCACGAGCGCGGAGCTCGGCGTGGCGACGAAGATCATTCCCACTCTCGAGACGCGCTTGGACTTGTTCAAATTGAAATTAAAGTCCGAGCTCGTGTTCGACGGCGACGCGGGGGTTACGTCACCCAGCGGCGCGACGACCCGCAGCGGCATCGAATGGGGAAACACTTACCGCTTCAACGACTGGTTATCGGCGGAACTGAACACCGCCTTCACGCGGGCCCGTTTCGATCGCGATGCACCGCCTGACGACCTGGGCTGCGCAAATGCCGCGCCCTCCAATCCGTGCGCGCAACGCATCGGCTTAATCGGCCGATATATCCCCAACAGTCCCACCAACGTGACCGACGCGGCGCTGACCGCGCAACGCGATGCCGGTTGGTTCGGCGCCGTGCGGGCGCGCCACTTCGGCGAGGCGCCTTTGGTGGAGGACAACAGCGCGAAATCGCCTGCCTACACCACTGTGGACGCGCAATTCGGATTTCGCGGCCAGAAGTGGCTTGCCGCAGTCGATGTTTTCAACATCGCCGATGTGAAATGGAACGACATCGAGTATTACTATGTCTCACGCCTGAAGAGCGAGCCCTCACCGGTTCCCGACTACGTTGTGCATCCGGGAGTATCGCGAACAGTTCGTGCGCGTTTCCAATATCAGTTTTGATCATTGGGAATTCTTACCACGCTGCCTCTGGCCTGTGGATCGTTCGGATCTTTGACCACGGTTACGTACAAATCCTTCTCCCCGGGACCGAAGGCAACATTGGTGGTTCCGTCTCCCGCGGCGATCTCGAACAACCGCAACAGCTTGCCATCCGCGGACAGCTTGAGGATTTTTCCGCCGAACCACTGGGCGACATAGATGTTCCCGTGCGCGTCGACTTTCATGCTGTCAGGCCCCAGCCACCAGGAGTTCGCCTTGTTGGGCGTCAGCAGATTCAGCAACGCGAAATTCGAGCGGTGAGCGAGCGTGCCGTCGCGATTGACACTGAACTTCAATATGCAATTTCCGACCGTTTCGCTGACGTAGAGCGTCTTCTGGTCCGGGGAGATGCCGATGCCGTTGGCGTAGTTGAGATCCCTCGCCACCTCGACCCAGTTCTCTCCGCCGGGCGCGAGGTAAAGTATCTTTCCCGCGACCGAGGTCGGCAGGTCTTCGGGCGGACCAAACACCGTCGCGTACGCGCCGCCGTTGGCCGTGACGGTCACATCGTTGATACCGCCGGTGAATTTGCGGCCCTTGTTATCCGCGTCCCAGCGCCGCAGCTGCTTGCCGCTCATGTCGAGTTCGAGGATTGCGCCGTTATTGGCCGTGCACGCGAGCAGTAAGGTCCCTTGCCGGGTCAGTGCCAGGCCGTTATGACTGCAACCCGCAAGACTATTCAAGACGGTGGTCGATTTGCCGTCCCATTTGGATAGCGTGTTGGATACCCATCCCACGTAGTAGAGATTGCCGTCCACGTACAAAGGACCTTCCGGCCCGAGAACGTTGCTTGCAACGGTGACTTCCTCGGCGCACAGCGTCGCGCAGCAAAAAATCATCGAAGCGGCGGCGCAGACCAGTTTGGCGGCTCTCATTGCGATGGCTCGCTCGAGCGCACGTCGCCGACCACTTCCCGCACGGCGGCGATCACAACGTCGGGGCGGTCGAACTGAATGTAGTGGCTGGCGTCCGGTACGAGTTCGTGACGGGTGCGCTGAGACCACGAGGCTTCTTCATTGTGCAGCTCCTGCCATATCGCCTGGACTTGCCGGCCTTGTTCAGTCGTCATTTTCAGTGTTTTCAACATGTCTGCCGGAAAGGGCTTCATGGCGGTCAGCACCACGACGGGCCTGCTTCCCAGCTGCCGGAGCTGCCCGGCGGCCGACAAGGTCGTACCCAAGGATTCCATCTCCTGCACGGCGGAGCCCAGCGAACGGCTGATGTAGGCGTCGTCGGCCAGCTTCGCGCGCGCCGGGAATGCGCTGTTTTCGGTATGCGCGGCAACCAGCCGCGGAATGCCGGTCCAGCTAAGGGCGCTCGCCGTTCTCATAAGACCTTCTCCCGCTTCCATTTTGTTGCCGACGACTTGTTTCATCCGCTCGACCTGGTCTGGATGCGAGGCGTCGACGAACACCAGCCCGGCAACTTCCAGCGGATAGAGGCGGGTGAAGTTCATGATGTAAGGGCCGCCGAGCGAATGGCCCACCATGACAAAGGGAGGCCTCTCTCCGGCCGCGAGGAGCAGCGCGTGAAGATCGCGGGCCTCGCTCTCGGGATCGAACTTTCCGGTGCGCGCCTCGCTCCACATAATTCCCGCGCGGCTGTAGGCGCAGGCGCGCGTTGTCGCCGCAACTGCATCGTGCACCGCGCTCCAACTCAGCGATCCCATGGTGTCGAGTCCCGACTCGAAGACGACGGTCGGCGCACCGTTGCCCCGGCAGTCAATTTGCATATGGCGCTCGCCGATGTCGACGAGACGGCCTTGCGCAGGGAACTCCCGCGTTGCCCGCCAGCGCATAACTTGTTCGTAGCCGACGCCCGCAAGCACCGCCGCGACGACCAAGCCGCCGATGATGAGGGCGATTCTTTTGACCCATCGCAGCATATGTTTACCTCGTTTTTCTCGACGCCGCGCAGCCGCAACCGAGCCCCATGCTATGCTTACGTGGGGTGGTACTTGGCGATATTAATAATATAGGAAGAGATCATGGGTAAGGTCGCTATCGCTATTCTGTGTGCTTTTGTGGCCGGCTGCGGCGGAGGGGCCGCACCTCAGGCATTGTCGTCAGACGATCAGGCCTTCCAGCAGAAGCTGCAGGAGCAATTCCTGGATGCGAAACCGGGTGCCGTCATCGAAATTCCCGCCGGTAAGCACGCGCTGGATCGCGTTCTGACCCTGCGTGCGAACGGCGTAACGATACGCGGCGCGGGCTCGGATAAAAGCATCCTGTCGTTCAAGAATGAAATCTCGGGCCCCGAAGGCATGCTGGTGTATGCAAGCGATTTCACCATCGAACACGTTGCCATCGAGGACAGCAAGGGCGACGGCCTCAAGATAAATGACGGCGAGAACATCACCATCCGCGATGTGCGCGTGGAATGGACCGGCGGCCCCAAAACCACGAATGGCGCCTACGGTATTTATCCGGTCAAGAGCAAGAATGTCCTGATCGAGGATTCTGCATCTTTCGGCGCCTCGGATGCGGGCATCTATGTGGGCCAATCGCAAAACGTCATCGTGCGGCGCAATCGCGCCGAGAAGAATGTTGCGGGCATCGAAATTGAAAACACGATCAGTGCCGATGTCTACGAGAATACCGCGACCGGCAATACCGGCGGCATATTGGTGTTCAACATGCCCAATCTCCCCCAGCCCGGCCAGTCCACCCGCGTGTTCAACAACAAGTCATTCAATAACAACCTGGCAAATTTTGCCGCCAAGGGCGCGGCGGTAGCCAGCGTGCCCGCCGGTTCGGGCGTCGTCGTGAACTCCAATCCGAAGGTCGAAATCTTCGACAATGATATCGCCGGCAACCAAACCGCGAACCTGATCATCTCGAGTTATTTCTCCACCAACTACTACAATACGAAAGGAGTGGATCCCAAGTACGATCCGTATCCTCGCGGCATATTTGTGTACGGCAACCGGTTCAAGGGCGGCGGTGATTCGCCCGACGGCCTGGAGCTGAAGACGCTCAAAGTCGCGATGTTCGGCATCAACGGGCATTTTCCGGATGTGCTCTGGGACGGCTATGTGGACTCGAAGAGTCTCGTCAACGGCCTGCCGCCTGCCGGCGAGCGCATCTGCGTTCAGAATGGCGATACTGAAGTTCTCAATGCCGATGGGCCGAACAAGTATAAGAATCCCAAAGTGGACAAGACCTTTTTTCAGTGCGAATTGCCCAAGCTCGCGGCCGTCGAGTTGCCGCACAGCTGAGCGGCTGGGCCATGCTTGATGCAAGCGTCTAGCCATCAAGCTGCGAAAGCGCGGAGCCTCTGTGCCTTCCTCGGCGCACTGGCGCTCGTCGGCTGCGCACGGGAGGCGCAGCCCGTACACTTCTTCGCCGACGGACGGCCTCCGAAACTCAGCGACTGGCAAGTGCTCTATTTGGATGGGGGCAATCTCGCGCTGAACGACGGGGTCGTACCGTACGATCTCAACACCCCCCTCTTCAGCGACTACGCCCACAAACTGCGCACGATTTGGATGCCGCGTGGAACGAGTGCGACATATAGCGTGGATGGCGGCTTCGAATTTCCCGTCGGCACCATCATCAGCAAGACATTCTATTACCCGCGGCCGAAAGGTGCGGCGCGCGACCCGAAAGCGGTGGCGCGCACCTACGATCAGTCGGCGGACTTTGGCGGCGATGGCAGCCGCGAGCGGGGGCTGAAGCTTGCCAACGTGCATCTCATCGAAACCCGTATTCTGGTGCGTCGCATGGCCGGCTGGGAAGCTCTTCCATACGTTTGGAACCCTGCCCAGACGGAGGCGGTCCTGGCTCGTACCGGGGATGCGAAGCCGCTCGAGCTCGTTTCCGACGATCACACTCGTGAGGCGTTCACTTATGTTGTACCGAACGAAAACCAGTGCGCCGGATGTCACGTCGTGGATCTCAAAACCAAGCAGATTGCGCCGATCGGGACCAAGGCACGGCATCTGAATCGAGCCTATGAGTACGCGGCGGGAAGCGAGAATCAGCTCGCGCACTGGACGAAATTAGGGATTCTCACCGGCGTATCGGACCCGGCCAGTGCGCCGAGGAACGCCGACTGGCGCGATGCCGCGCAGCCGCTGGATGCGCGTGCCCGTGCCTATCTTGATATCAATTGCGGGCATTGCCACAACGCACAGGGTCCCGCGAACACCACGGCGCTCGATCTGACGGTCTTTGGAGCAACCGATCGCTTTCTCGGCGTCTGCAAGCCACCGGTTGCCGCGGGCCGCGGCACCGGAGATCATTTTTTCGACATTGTTCCGGGCAAACCGCAGGACTCGATCCTGCCTTACCGCCTGCGATCGAACGAGCCCGGCGTGATGATGCCGGAGCAGGGGCGCAACACCACGCACCGCGAGGGCGTTGAACTGATTGAGAATTGGATCTTAGGTTTGCACGGCGCCTGCGACTAGGCGAGCGTGTCTTGACGATCCTGCCAATTGCTAGGATGCTGGCCCGAAAATGTCGCTCCGGCGAGAGAAATGCCTATGACTGATGCAACCGGCAGCCCGACTCGGGACCTCCTTACCTCTTTGGACGAAGGCGTGCTGACTCTCACGCTTAACCGGCCTGAAGCTCGCAATGCCATGAGCGAAGCGATGAATCGAGCCTTGGCCGAGCAACTGGCCTGGGCCGAATTGGAGCCGTCGGTCAAATGCGTGGTCCTCACCGGTGCCGGCAAGGGGTTCTGTGCCGGTGGCGACGTCAAGGGCATGGCCGAGCGCACCCACGAGTCGGCGCCCGTGACGATCGATGAGGCGATCTACCGCCAACGCGTCAATCAGCGCGCGACGGCCGGACGGCTGTTCAAAATGCCCAAGCCTACCCTGGCGGCCTTGCCGGGCGCTGCCGCCGGCGCCGGCCTGGCATGGGCGCTCGCCTGTGATCTTCGGATCATGTCGCGCACCGCGATTCTGACCACAGCGTTCGCCCGCGTCGGCTTCTCCGGCGACTACGGTGGTACCTACTTCCTCACGCAGCTGGTCGGCTCGGCGAAGGCGCGCGAACTCTACTATTTGTCCGAACGGGTGAGCGCGGAGGAGGCACTGCGGCTTGGACTTACCAACTGGGTCTGCGAACCGGACGAGCTTGCCGCCCGCACCCAAGAGATTGCGCGGCGTTTGGCGCGAGGTCCGACCGTCGCGTATCGCTATATGAAGGAAAATCTCAATCGCGCCATGGGCGGAGACGTCGATGATTGCCTCGATTTGGAAGCGACGCACCACATACATTGTGTGGCGACCGACGATTATCGTGACGCCGTGCGGGCGTTCGTCGAAAAGCGCGAGCCCGTGTTCCGGGGCCGTTGAATGCGGCTTCGACAGATCGCACTCGTCGCCCGGGACCTTGCGGCCGCTCGAGCTGATATTTCGGCGGTCCTGGGAATCGATTACGCCTTTGACGATCCCGGAGTCGGCAAGTACGGGTTGCACAACGCGGTCTTTCCGATCGGCGACACGTTTCTCGAAGTTGTTTCACCCAAAGAAGAGGGCACCACGGCCGGCAGACTATTGCAAAAGCGCGGCGGCGACGGGGGCTACATGGTCATCCTGCAGGTCGATGATTTGGAGCAGGCCCGAGCGCGGGTTCGCGGCGCATCGGCGCGTATCGCCGATCAAACGGATAGAGACGGCGCCGCCTTTACGCATATTCATCCGAAGGACATCGGCGGTGCGATCCTGTCTTTGGACCGGATGATTCCCAAGGAGCGTTGGGAATGGGGAGGGCCGCACTGGCAATCGCACGTTTGCACCGACACATCGCTGAAAGTGGCCGGGGCGGAACTGCAAGCCAGGGATCCTGCGCAGATGGCGGCACGCTGGGCGCAGGTTCTCGGCCGCACCGCCGCTCAAGATAGGGGCGTCTGGCGCATTCAGTTGGACGATGGCGAGATTCGCTTCACCGCCGACGTCGATGGACGCGGGGAGGGCTTGGGAGCCTTTGATGTCGTGGTTCGCGACATTGACTCGGTCCATGCCTGCGCAGCTGCCAGGGGCTTGCTCGATAAAGACGGGACCGTCATCCTCGCGGGCACGCGCGTGCGATTGATGGCGTCACTCCAATAGGAAAAAGGCATGACAGAGAAATCCGGAACTGCGCTTTCGCGGCGGCAGCTGTTGACGATGATTGGCGTCAGCGCGGGTGCTACTGCGATGTACCAAGCAATGCACAGTCTCGGGTTTGCCGCCGAATCCAAGTTCCAAGGCCCGATCCGTTTGAGCGCGGCTCCGACGGGCGCCTCGGTTCTGGTGCTGGGCGCCGGTATTGCCGGACTCGTGGCCGCCTACGAATTGCGCAACGCAGGTTACAAGGTGCAGGTACTAGAATACAACGCACGCGCCGGCGGCCGCAATTGGACGCTGCGCGGCGGCGATCGCTACACGGAACTGGGCGGAGAGACTCAAGAGTGCCGGTTTGATCCGGACCTGTACATCAATCCCGGTCCGTGGCGACTCCCGTATCACCATCGCGGAATGCTCAGTTACTGCAAGCGGCTGGGCGTTGCGCTCGAACCTTTCGTGCAAATCAATTACAACGCCTACCTGCATGGCCGCAAGGCCTTCGGCGGCAAGCCGCAGCGATTGCGCGCCGTCCAGGCGGACTACGACGGCCATGTTGCCGAGCTGCTGGCGAAGGCCACGCGAAACCACGCGCTTGATGCCGATGTGACGGCCGAGGATCAGGCGATTCTACTGTCGTCGTTGCGGTCCAGCGGTGCCCTCGACAGCAATTATCGATTCGTCAAAGGTGCCGACAGCAGTGAGCGGCGCGGCTTTGAACGCGATCCGGGCGGGGGTTTGAGCGCAAGGCCTGTATTTTCGGAACCGATTGCCTTGAGCGACCTGTTGAGATCCGGTCTCTGGGCTGCGCTTTCCTTTGGCGCGCTGTACGACATGCAAACAACGATGTTTCAGCCGGTTGGCGGCATGGGTCAGGTCGGCCAGGCGTTTGCGCGCGAGCTTGCGCCCTTGATTCGTTACAACGCCAAGGTCGTCGACATCCAGCAGGACCAGCGCGGTGTCAGCGCCACGTTCGAGGATACCGGCGCGGGGCCTAGCCGCCAGACAGTCAGGGCGGACTGGTGCGTCTGCACGATTCCGTTGTCCATCTTGGGCCAGATTCCCATGAACGTCGGCGCACCGATGGCCAAGGCGATCGCCGCGGTTCCCTATTGCACCGGACTCAAGGTGGGTCTGCAGTTCAAACGCCGCTTCTGGGAAGAGGACGAGCAGATCTACGGTGGGATCACGTACACCGACCTGCCGATCGGTCAGATCAGTTACCCGAGCAGTCGATTTTTCGCGGACGGCAAGGGCGTGCTGCTGGGCGCCTATATCTGGGACATGCGCAACTCGATGGACTTCACGTCAATGACGCCGGCGGAGCGCGTGGCGAAGGCCGTTGAATATGGCAGCCAGATTCATCCGCAATATGCCAAGGAATTCGACAATGGAATCGCCGTGGCCTGGCATCGTGTGCCTTCCGCCATGGGTTGCTTCGGCCTGTGGTCGGACGAGGCTCGCGCCGCGCACTACGACAACTTGTGCGCGTTCGACGGCCGCATCGTGCTCGCGGGCGAACACGCCTCCTATATGCCGGCTTGGCAGGAGGGCGCGGTGACTTCGGCGCTCGACGCAATTGATAGACTGCACGAACGCGCGGTTGCCGGAGCGGCGGCATGAACAAGAAACGAGCAGCGCCCGCGGCCGCAATGCTCTGCAGTGGGATTGCGCTGGTATCGATCGTACTCGGTGGTTTGCTGCTCGAGGGTCCGGTGCGAGCGGACATCCCGGGTATGTTTGATTCCGACCTGTTTGTCATGACAGATGGCCGGCAGGTCTACGAGCACATCTGCCGTGGCTGCCATATGGCAAATGCTGGCGGCGCAGTCGGAGCGGGGCGTTATCCGGCGCTCGCAAAAAACGCCGCCTTGGGATCGCGCCAATACATGGCACTGACGATCTTGATGGGAAGGCGCAACATGCCGGCGTTCGGTGCAAAATACGCCGTAGGCTTCGGCGGTCCGCCGGTGACCCTCAACGAAGCGCAAATTGCGGCCGTGATCAACTACGTTCGAACGAATTTCGGCAATCACTACACCGACTCAATCACCGCGACAGAGGTCGGCACGCTCGCTCTCGGCACTCACTGACCCTGAGTTGACGGACCGGCCAACCAGGGATTTTACATGAAGCTCAAATCTACCATCGCGATCACGCTGTGTCTGTCGCCGGCGGCCATGAGCCTGGCGCAAGATGTCGCCAGACCGCTGGACAAGCGCTACCCGGGCGTCATCGAGCTGCGCGTCGATGCCACGAATACCGTTCAAAAGATATTCAAAGTGCATGAGCGCATTCCGGTGCAGCCGGGCCCCATTACCTTGCTGTATCCGCAATGGTTACTCGGAGCTCACGCACCGGCCGATAGTTCGTTGGCGCAATTTGCGGGTCTTACCTTGAACGCCAATCAACATCGTATTGAGTGGAAGCGCGATCCAGTGAACATGCACGCCTTCCACGCGACCGTACCGGCGGGCGTCTCAGCGATCGACGCGGATTTCGCCTTTCTCTCGCCGCTGGACAGTCCTCAAGGCGCCATCGTGATGACGCCGGAAATACTGGCCGTACACTGGGAAGCATTGCTGCTCTACCCGGCAGGTTATTTCGCTCATGGCATCATGGTGCGGCCGAGCGTGACTTTTCCGGACAACTGGGAATTCGCAGGCGCGCTCGAGCTGGTTGAACATTCGGGCGCCGAGGCGCATTACCGAGCGGTTAATCTTGAGGAACTGATCGACTCGCCGCTGTACGCCGGCAAGTTCTTCAAACGCGTCGACCTCGATCCGGGCGGCAAAGCACCGGTGTTTCTAAATATGGTTGCGGATAGTCCGGAGAATCTGCAGGCAACCCCCCAGCAGATCGAAGCGCACCGCGCGCTGGTGCAACAGGCCTACAAATTATTCGGCTCGCATCATTACGATCACTACGATTTTTTGCTGGCGTTGAGCGACGAGTTCAGTTTCTCAGGCTTGGAGCACCATCAGTCGGGCGAGAACGGCGTGCGAACCACGTATTTCTCGGACTGGGACCATCAGCAGGCGTGGCGATCCAATTTGGTTTCGCATGAATTCACGCATTCCTGGGACGGAAAATTCCGGCGGCCCGCGGATCAATTGACCGCGAATTTCAATTTGCCCATGCAGGATTCGCTGTTGTGGGTGTACGAGGGAGCGACCAGCTATTGGGGTCATGTATTGGGCGCCCGTGCGGGGCTGGTGCAGGTCTCGCAGATGCGCGAAGGGCTCGCAGCGACCGCCGCGCTCTATGATCATCGAGTCGGCCGCAGCTGGCGTTCACTGGCGGATACCACCAATGAACCCATCGTCAACCGGCGCCGGCAGCTCGGTTGGATGTCCTACCAGCGCGCGGAGGATTATTACAGCGAGGGAGAACTGATTTGGCTGGATGTCGATACCAAAATTCGCGAACTCTCGGACGAGAAGCGTTCGCTTGACGACTGGGCGCGCAGCTTTTTCGGCATTCAAAACGGACGCCACGAACCCGTGGGATATACGTTTCAGGACGTCGTGACCTCGTTGAACGCCGTGCAGCCCTTCGATTGGCAAGCTTTCTTGAGCGCGCGACTCGACGGGCATGGACCCGGCGCGCCGTTGGCGGGCATCGCCCGCTCCGGCTGGAAACTGGTGTACGGCGACACGCCCACAGACTTCTTCAAGGACGTGGAAGCCTATCGGAAAGTGGCCGACTTTTACTATTCCATCGGCATGACGCTTGACGGCACGGGTCGAATTGTGGATGTTTTGTGGAACGGGCCCGCGTTTCAGGCCGGCCTATCGCAGGGATTTACAGTGGTTGCCGTTAACGGCAGGGCGTACAAAGCGGACCTGCTCAAGAGCGCGATCAGTGCGGCGAAAAGCGAGCATCGCCCGATAGAGCTGCTGCTCCGGCAAGCGGACCGCTACCAAACTGCCCGCATCGACTATCAAGAGGGTTTGCGGTATCCGAGACTCGAGCGCATCGACGGGACACCCGACCGTCTCGAGGCCATATTTCGGCCGCAGCCTTAAGGGCCGATTTTTCCTAGGGCTGGCGCTGCTGGGGATTGTCTTGCTTGCGCGTGTTCGGCGGAGGCGGAGTTTGCTGCTGCCGCCTTTGCTCCTGCTGCCTATTCTGAAGTTGCTGCAATTCTTCTGCGTGTCGTTGCGCCAATTGCTGTGTTTGCACCTGATGTTGACGCTCTAGTTCCTGCTGGCGGGCCTGGTCTGCCGCCTGCCTCGCGGCTTGCTGGCGCTCAGCCTCTTGTTGTTGCCGTTGCGCCAATTGTTGGGTCTGCGCTTGACGTTGACGCTCCTGGTCCGCCGACTGCTGAGCAGCTCGTTGGCGCTCAGCCTCTTGCTGTTGCCGCTGGGCCAATTGCTGGGTCTGCGCTTGACGCTGGCGCTCCTGGTCCGCCGCCTGCCTGGCGGCTTGCTGATGCTCAGCCTCTTGTTGTCGCTGCAGCCTCTCTCGTTCCGCGTTTTGCGTGGCCTGCTGTTGCTGCTGCTCTTGCAAATGCTGGCGTTCCAGCACCGAATTCGCGATGGCCGGCGAAGGCGCGGCCGGCTGCCTTGGCAGCTCGCGTGGATGTACGGCATTCGGCACGGATTGAACGACGGGCGCCGGCGGTTGTGAAGACACCCGGGGCGCCCGGTCAAGGTTGGGCCGCTCGGACGCCACCGGCGCAGGACGCTCAGGAGGACGCGCGGCATTAGCCGGCGCGGATCGTTCGGCCGGCGGTTCGGCGCGCGGCACCACCATTCGCGGCGGCGGCGCCAGTCTGACTGCCGCAGGCGCAGGCGCACTCTCCGATATCTGCCTGATCTGGCTAACCGAGAGCGGCTTGCCGCCATTGCTTTTGATGGCTTCTTGTCGACGCTCAAAATTCGGCGGCGCGCGCGGCGGCTCGGTACGCGCCACGACGGTTCTCGACTGCACGACTGCGGGCGGTCTCAATGTCGTTTCTCGTCCGGAACCGATGACCGCTTGCCGGGTGGGAACAGTGGCCGGCGCAAATATGCTCACGGATCCGTTCCTCGCCGTGTGCTCATCCATGCGCACGAGGTTTCTTCCCACGGGCTGCGCGGAGTCAAATGCGCGCGACGTGGTTGCGACCACCGCACCGGGTACAGTGCGATTGACATAGGTGATGTTATTGACGGTGCGCTTGTTGATGATCGTCGTGTTGTATACGTTGTTGACCACCGCGACATTCACGTTGGTATTCGAAATGTTGATATTTCTGCAATATCGCGGGCTCACCGCATAGGAAGGCACGTAAACCTCGCGGGGACCGAGCGCGAACCAAGCCACGCCGGCGCCGACTCCTACCCAGGCAACCAACGCCGGCGCGTAGACGGGCCGAACGTACACGGCGCCTCGCAATTGTGGCGGCGCCGGAATCCATCCCCAAGCCCCATGCCGAGAAATCCAGCGGCCATAGTGAAATGGCGCGAAGCCCCATGCACTGTCGTCGACCCAGGTATAGCCCCAAGGCGCGATGTAGGCCCAATGGCCGGTGCGATACGGAGCCCAGCCCGGTTGCACAGCCCGCGGAAACCACACATGCCCATACTCAGGGTCGGTAGTCCACGATCCCTGCCCGTCGAGGTCCTCGTAGCCGACAACATCGGGCGATACATATTGAGCGGAAACCGAGTGCTCCCAGCGCGCATCGCGCGCCGCACCCCAGGCATCGAATGCGTCTTGATCGGGGGTGTAGCTTTGCGCTGTTTCCCGCAATTCGTCGTTGCCGGAAAAGGTGTCATATTCGTTCTCGCCAACGGGGTAGGCCGCGCCGCCACCGGTCACTTCGCCCTGTCCGCGGCGAACCAGGACCGTGGTGCTGTTGCCGGTACCGTCGACGCTGATGCGATATAAGCCGGGCCGCAGCACGCTAAAGGCAAGATTGGGCGTGTCGATCTCGTACGTCTCGTTGTCGTCGAGCCGCCGCACGCGCAGCAGCAGCGTGCCGGAAGACAATTGAATTTGCGTCACGGTATCGGAAAGATTCAGCAGCGACACCGCCGTATTGGCGGAGAGCCGTACAGACGATCCGTCGAGCTGCAGTTCAGCGCGGCTTTCGCGATCGGACCACAACTGATCTCCGGTGGTCATGGGCCGATTGATGGGGGGCTCGACCCATTCACCGGTACCGGCGGGTTGAAAGGAGACCGATCCTTCGACGTAGGCGAGCCGCGCCACGCGGATCGGGGGATCGTTTTCATCCGCTGCCGCGAGCGATGCGCACATTCCTGAGAATGTCAGGCATGCAAGCATGACCCAGAGAGATCGCTGCGATTTGACAATCATGAGATCGCTCCTTGAGAGTGGTGGCGAAATCAGTGTACCGCGCGCCGCTTGGTACGCGCGGCGCGCGGGCAATCGCAGCGTTAGTAATGCTTAATGATTACCAACTATTTAGACGAAGTGTTGATCTCGAGGCTATTTCAGCGCGGGCATGCTCGTGGTATATCACATGCCATCTTCACTCGCTCGGCACGAACAGGGCCAATAGCAAATACACCAGCAGGCCGGTGCCGGCGCACAGGAACAGCACTGTGAAGAACAGCCGCCACACCCAGGATTCCATGCCGGTCATCCGTGCGATCCCGCCGCATACTCCGGCGATCCATCGGTCGTTGCGGCTGCGCCGGAAGGTATTGACCGCCGACACGAACGGCGGCGGTGGCCCGGAAGGCTGCCCGGAACCTGTGCCCGCGGCATTCAACAACCGGTCCTTGGCACGCGCGAACTCTTCGTCCGTCAATGCACCGCGTGCGCGAAGTTCGTCGAGCTTGTTCAGGTCATCACTCAAGGTCATCGCGGTCTCCTAAAGCGCGTCGCCGCTACTTGGCCGGGCTATGCGCGGTGTCATTGGCAGCAGCATGCTGTGCCTGTTCATTCTGGCGCGCCGCCTTGTCTTTTACTTTCTCTCGATGATGCTCAATGACGCAACCGGCGGTGGCCCCCACCACAGCGTGATGGCCCGCCACATGGCCGACCACACCCCCAACCGCGGCGCCCTTCAAGCAACCCTTCGCACTTCCCACCGCGGGCAGCAGCGCCAGACACACGGCAAACGTAAGGCAGGCAGTAAGTTGACGCATTTTCGTTTCTCCCACTGGTACCGATAGCCTAAAAACCCAGCAGCCGCCCAAAATTGCCGGGAAAAGAGCAAGATTTTTGAGCTACGCCTAAAGGCGCCCGGACGCGGCCGCTTAAGCGTAGCTAAAACAGGACCTTACAGCCAGGGGCGATCGCCTCCACCGCTCAAGGGTTGGCTCGCGGCGGCAATACGTCGATACTTGTGCGAGGCAACCTGTCAACACTCCTGAGGAAATTTTTACGATGGCGAGCAAGCACGGCACGTTGGGCAGTCTCATCCGCCTGGTGCGGAAAAAGAATTCTTGGACCCTGCGCCAGCTGAGCGAGAAAGTCGGCATTCCGCTCTCGACGCTTGCCAAGGTGGAAACTGACAAGCTATCGCTCACCTACGACAAATTGCAGCAGTTCACCGCACGCTTGGGCTTGAGCATGACGGAGTTTCTTGCCCAAGGCGAAGCTCCGCCCGCGACGACGCTGCCGGTCTTCACGGCACGCCGCAGCCTGACCGGTCGCAACAATTCCATCCGGATCTCGACTCCGAATTATGACTACGAGTACCTGTGCGCCGACCTTCGCGAAAAACGCATGGTGCCCATTCTGACGCGAATCCGGTCAACGGACATTGCCGAGTTTGGCGAACCGCTCAAGCATCAGGGCGAGGAGTTCATTTTTGTTCTTGAAGGAACGATCGAAGTTCACCTGCAGTTCTACAGTCCGGTGAAACTCGCGGCGGGCCAGGGAATTTATATCGACAGCACCATGGGACATGCCTATGTCGCCAAAGACTGTGAAAGCGCCCTGGTGCTGGGCGTTTGCTCGAGCGAGGACCCCAATCTCGCGAGTGAATTGATCAGCCTTGCGGCCAATGAGGCGGAATCGACCGCTTAGTAGGCTACACTCGCCGGCGAATGCACTTCACCCAGGCAATTGTTCGGCTTCCGGGCGAAAATTTCTCGCAAGGCTTGACGATGTCGGGATCGCAGTCCGGCCCGGATGTCCGAATTGCGCTCGAGCAGCATGCCGCGTATTGCCGCGCCCTGGCGGGGTGTGGTCTTGAAGTAACGGTAATGGCTGCGGACGCGACCTATCCGGACGGCACCTTTGTCGAGGACACCTTCGTCATCGCGGAAAGGGTGGCGATCGCGACGCGGCCCGGTGCAACAAGTCGAGCGGGCGAAGTCGCGTCGGTGGCGGCCGCGCTGCGCCGCTTCAGACCTCGGTTGGCGCAAATCGAAGCGCCGGGCACGGTGGACGGGGGCGACATTTGCCAAGTGGACGAGCATTTTCTGATTGGCCTTTCCGCGCGCACCAACGAGGCGGGGGCCGCGCAATTGGCTGCCATTCTCGCCGGCCATCAATACACAGCCTCGACGATTGACATTCGCAATCATCCCTCGTTGCTGCATCTCAAGTCCGGTATTGCCTATCTCGGCGAACATCGTTTTCTGCTCGCGCCAGGATTCCCGCCGTTTCGCGCGCTGGCCGACTACGACAGGATCGAGGTCGCTTCGGGCGAGGCCTATGCCGCCAACTGCGTGCGGGTGAACGATGATGTCCTGGTTGCGGCTGGATTCCCTCGATTGGCCGGTGCTCTGAAGAAACTCGGATATCGCATCCGGCTGCTCGAGATGACGGAGTTCGCTAAGATGGACGGCGGCCTGAGCTGCCTGTCGCTACGCTTCTAGGGGGAAGTGTTCATGAAGAATAAAACCCGCACCTTCGTGCTCAAAACCTGCGCCATCGCCGCGGCTGCGACGCTCTTGGCAGCCGCCGCCTATGCACATCACAGCAACGCGATGTTTGACGACAAGCAGACCGTCACCCTCGAGGGTGCGGTCACGAAATTCGAATGGGCAAATCCGCATGTGTACATTTATCTGAAACAACTCACCGCAACCGGGCAAACCATCGACTGGGAATTGGAGGCCAGCCCACCGGCAATGCTGCGTCGTGTGGGTTGGTCCCAGGATACGCTGCATGTCGGCGACTTGATCACCGTCAGTGGACATCCTGCCAGGGATCCGGCGAGGAAGAGCCTGCTTCCGTCGCTGATTAAAAAAGGCGACACCACCTTGTTCGATCGGAAGGCCGAGCTGACGCAACTCGCCAGCGCCGGTGCCGCGCCATCGGCTCCCGTGAATAGCCTGGATCTCGATGGAATCTGGGTGACGCTGCTGGCAGTGAAGGTTGAGGAACAATTGGATCCGGACAAACTCTCCCTGACGGCAAAGGGCAAGGCGGCGGCCAAACGCTTCGACGAGAAGAAAATGCATCCCGGCGCCAATTGCGTGCCGTATTCCGCGCCATTTTTCATGACCGCACCGGATCTTAAACGCGTCACGAAAGCCGACGGCGTGATTCTGATCGACGGCGAATTCGACGGCGCGCAAAGGACCATTCACATGGACGCTGCCACTCACGAGGGCGCGCCGCTCTCGATACAAGGCCACTCCATTGGCCGGTGGGAGGGCAAGAGCCTGGTCATCGACACGACGCACTTTGCCGATCACGCCATGGGCAATGCCTATGGCCTGCCCTCAGGCGCCCGCAAGCACTTGGCCGAGCGGCTGACGCCCGACGGCAAGGGGGCGCTCACCTACCACTTCGAGCTGTCGGATCCGGAGTATCTCGCGGCACCGGTCGTGGGAGAGTTGCAATGGGTCGCCCGTCCCAACCTGACGTACGCTGCTCTGAAATGCGACTTGGAAAATGCGAGACGCTACCTCCCTCACTGAGAGACGGTAATGATTACCTTGCCTTTGGCGTGGCCCTGCTCAAGATAGCTGATGGCTTGCGCCGTTTCGCTCAAGGGGTAACGTCGATCGATCACCGGCGTCACCTTTCCCGTCTGCATGAGATCACGCAAAACGTTGAGATCTTCGCCGTTGGATTGAGCCAGCATAAACGTCATCTTTTGGCTCACGAACGGCGAGACGAGATAAGCCTTGATCAAGCTCGTCACGGGTCCGAGCCACGGATCGTCGCTCGGCCCCCCGACGATGACGAGCGAACCATTGGGAGTCAGCACATGCCGGTACTCTGACAGTGCATGGCTGCCCACGTTGTCTATGATCAAGTCGTAGCGTACCGATCCTTGGGTGAAATCCTCCTTGGTGTAGTCAATGACGTGATCGGCGCCGATCGACTTGACCATCGCCACGTTCCGGGTGCTGCATACCCCGGTCACGTCGGCACCGTAGGTCTTGGCAATCTGCACGGCAAACGTACCCACGCCACCCGATGCGCCGTTGATCAACACTTTCTGTCCCGCTTGAAGTTTTCCCTTGTCGCGCAGGGCCTGCAATGCCGTCAAACCGGCGATTGGAACCGCCGCGGCTTGCTCCATGCTCATGTTGGTCGGCTTTAGCGCCATGGCGCCCTTCTCGCGCACGCTCACGTATTCTCCGAATGCCCCGTCCCGGTCACCGAATACCTCATCTCCGGGTTTGTACTGCGTCACGTTCTTGCCGACCGATTCGACCGTGCCCGCAAAGTCAGCGCCCATGAGGATGCTGTCGGGCTTTCCCAAACCGGCCGTCGGACGCATCAAGTAGGGCTTGCCGCGCATATAGTGCCAATCCAGCGGATTGACCGATGCGGCATGCACTTTGACCAGAACCCGGTCATCCGCCGGAATCGGTTTGGCGATTTCCTCGAGCTTCAGCACCTCGGGGGATCCGTAGCATCGATAGACGATGGCCTTCATGGACGGCGTGTTGGCGGCGAGCGGAGACGCTGCGCCGCAGGGAGAATCGTGGCTCAACACCACCGCCAGCGATCCAATGGCAACCACCACTACAATCGCAATAACGCCCAGTACCTTGTACCGAAGTTTCATGACTTCGCTCCCTCGAGTCGCACCGTATTAGCGTAGCCCCAGCGGCTCGGACACTACTTGCCGCGCTCGTACTTGAAGGAAACCTTGATTTTTGCGCGGTACGCCTCGACCTTGCCGTCCTTGAGCTGGATATCCAGTTCGACGACCTCGGCGACTCTCAGGTCCCGCAGCGTCTTTCCGGCGCGGGCAATGGCGGCGGCGGCCGCTTTTTCCCAAGATACCGTGCTGGTGCCGATCAGTTCGATGACCTTGTAGACGTTCTCAGCCATGTGCGTCTCCGTCTGTTATGGGCGTTTTGGAGGGATGACCGCGCTTATTGTCGCGCGCTTTGCGGCGTTTAGCTAATGCGGCCGCGTTTTGGCCTCGCCAACGGCGGCGATCAATTGAACTTCGACGATGCCCGTATCCGCGAGCAGTCCGGTAGTTCCCACCGCAGTCCAGGCCGGCTTCGGCCCGTGCATGAATTCTTCCTTGACCTGCTCGAATGCCTTGAACTGATCATCCCGCGTGCCGGAGAAATTTGGGCCCTGCCAAACATGGAAGCTGTTGATCATCGCAACATCGTCGAAGTCCAGACCAGCGGCTTTGAGATAGCTCTCCAAGCGCTTAAACGTGCGTCGCGTCTGCGCCTTGAAGGATTCCACATCCGTCCCCTCGCCGGGGCGCCGACCCACGATGACACCGGAGATGAAGACCAGATTACCCGCCCGGCGAATCGCTGCGAACCCCTCCTCAGTGTAGTTTTGCTGTTCCACCGCGGTGGGCAGGATCACTTCGCCGCTGCGCGTTGGTATCCGCGTTGGGGTCGATGCAGGCGATGATACTGTTTGAGCTGAAAGCGGAGCGACGAGCAAAGCAGAGGCGAGCAGACCGTATGTCCGGCGCGTGTTTAGCATGACTTCATCCTTGCATCTAGAGGGGCCCGGGACGATTCTAATAGCCTGCGGCAGCGGCGGGGGAATCCAAGTTGATCCAGAGCGCGACCAACTCCAACAGTGCTGGTGCGGCGCGTTTGATGTACATGGCCATTGAACCCATTCCAATTCTGGACTAGAAGGCTAGGGTAGGTGGATAGGCTCAGGATAGTGCATAGGACCAAGGAGCACGCAACATGTCAGCCAATAAAATCGATGTTCGAGGCCCCGAAGGAGCGATCGTGAATTCCCTTCGGGCGCATTGGAAGTTTTTTCTAATCGAAGGGATCGTGTTGCTAATCTTGGGAGCGATCGCCGTCGGTGTGCCGCCCGTGGCGACCGTCGCCGTGGAATTGTTAATCGGCTGGCTCATCCTGCTCAGCGGCGTGCTCGGCTTGGTCATGACATTTCAAACCCGGGGTTCGCCGGGGTTCGGATGGTCGTTGTTGTCCGCCGTGCTGGGTATCGTGGTCGGCATTGCGCTGGTGATGTGGCCGCTGTCCGGCGTGCTTTCTTTGACGGTGATGCTGACGGTTTTTCTCACCCTCGAGGGGGTTGCATCCATCATGTATGCCCTGGCTCACCGCCGCGAGAGCTCCTCGCGATGGGAGCTGATGCTGATCAGCGGCATCGTCGATCTCATTCTCGCGGGCCTTATCCTCGCCGGCCTTCCCGCTACGGCGGCCTGGGCGATCGGATTGATCGTCGGGGTCAATCTTCTGTTCGGCGGCGTGGCGCTGGTTGCCATGGCGCTGCAGGCGCGGGGCACCGCACCGTCCTAGGGCTAGTCCTTGGTCTGATCGGTAACCCAGTTCGGTTCCCATGTCTTGCCGCCGTCCGCCGAAATAGACTGTTCGAAATGCGGCGAGTTGCTGGTTATCGCGGTCCAAACATAGCGTGAGAAAACAGTCCGGCCATTCACGACCTCCTGGTCATAGAATTCGCCGCGCCCGTTTTTGAATTCCCCGACGACGGGAGGAGGATACATCGCGCCATCTTTGGCGTTTGCCCACCAAATGCTCCACTGATGCGAGGTGGGATTGTAAAACCGCAGTGCCAGGCCGTGGATATGCATTTTCTTGTCGCGGCTTTCAACATTGAATTCTTCGACTTCCGCGCGTCCGTCCAGGACATGACGGCAGACCACCGTGCCGTCCAAATCCACCCACTCTTTTGGGCCGTTTTCCGGCTGCACCAAGCGCTTCAAATGAATCCTCCAAGAGCCGACGAGAAAATCAAAGTCGCGCTGTCCGTCGTGCTGCGCAGCTTCCGCCTGCCCATAGGTTGCGGCAGGCGGGTTCTGCGCCGGCGTTAGACTCGAGAATGAAAAGAGCAGTGCCGCTGCCGCGAGTGCCCGGCTCACGGGCAGGTTTTGCAGCCAGCGCTTTGCCGTTGGATTCATGCGATTCTCCGTGGATGGGGTTCAAAGTAAACCCAGCATACGCGTCATACCTGACAACTCATGTCAGGATTTATGTCGGGCCGCTGGAATTTGAGGCCGAGTACAAGACCGCCTGCGGAGAAATTCCGGTCTGGTACATGGCGGGTACCGGCGGCAATCAGGTCCTGGTCCCGCGCGACCTGCGCGCGGCGGTGGTAGTGACGCGCATGGCCTACAAATTGCGCGGCACGTCCATTCAGACTGTGGAAATGCTGGAGAAATATATATTGGCGGCGTTGCCCTGCGCGAAGAACTAGAATGGGCCGCACTACTAAAGGGGGAGTTCGTTGATGAAAACAAGCTGGACGGCTCATCGCGCACGCGCGGGACTAGCGACTCAGTTGGCGGCGACGATTGCGGTGGCGGCGGCGCTTGCGAGCATTGCATCGACAGCCAACGCGAAGCCGGTAAAGGTGCAGCACGACACGGTCATTCGCCATGGGCTTATTTATGACGGCTCGGGTAAGCCGCCTTTCGTCGGTGACGTCGCGATCGATGGCGATCGGATCAGCTATGTGGGACCGCATGCGCCGGGTACCGGCCGCGCCGAGATCGACGCGCACGGCAAGGCTGTATCGCCCGGCTTCATCAATATGCTCGCGCATCCGGAGGAATCGTTGCTGGTGGATAAGCGTGCGCTCAGCGACTTGACGCAGGGCGTGACGCTTGAAGTCATGGGGGAGGACTCCATGGGGCCCTTGACGCCGGCCATGAAGGCGGACATGACGCGCCATCAGGGCGATATTCACTATGACATCGACTGGACGACGCTGGGCGAATACCTCGAAAAGCTGCAGCAGAAGGGAATTGCGCCCAACGTCGCCTCGTTCGTAGGTGCCGGCACCGTGCGGATCAATGTGCTGGGCGAAGACAATGTGCAACCGACCCCGGCGCAGCTGCTGCAGATGCGGGGCTTGGTCCGCCAGGCCATGCAGGAGGGCGCGCTCGGGGTGACGACGGCGCTGATTTACAACCCGAACACCTATGCCAAAACGCCGGAACTCATTGCACTGGCGAGCGAATCGGCGCTTTGCGGCGGAATGTACATCGCCCATATGCGAAGCGAAGGCGATCGCATCGTGGAAGCGGTGCAGGAAACCATCGATATCGCGAAGGGCTCGGGCGCTCCCGCGGAGATCTATCACTTGAAGGTTGCGGGGCAGGTGAATTGGAGCAAGCTCGATGCGGTCATCAATCAGGTGCAGGCGGCGCGGGCGGCGGGCACCCGGATCACCGCCGACATGTATCTGTACACTGCGGGTGCCACCGGGCTCGACGTCTCGATGCCGGCCTGGGTTCAGGAAGGCGGGCTCGACAAGTGGATCGCGCGGCTCAAGGACCCCGCGATTCGCGCGCGGGTGGCCGCCGAGATGCGCGACCCGAATCCAACGTGGGAAAACCTGCTGCAGCGTGCCGGTCCGAAGGGAGCACTGCTGCTGGAATTCAAGAATCCCGCCTTGAAGCCCCTCACGGGCAAGACGCTGGACGAAGTGGCCACGATGCGCGGCGTGAGCCCGGAAGAGGCGGCCATGCAGCTGGTGGTCGAGGACGGTTCGCGCGTCGGCACGGCTTACTTCCTGATGTCGGAGGATAATGTGCGCCGCGAAATGGCGCTGCCCTGGGTCAGTTTCGGATCGGATGCGAGCGCACCGGCACCCGAAGGCGTTTTTCTACAATCCAACGAGCACCCGCGCGCCTATGGAAATTTCGTGCGCGTACTGGCGAAGTATGTGCGCGACGAGAAAGCCGTCTCGCTCGAGGAGGCGATCCGGAAATTGAGCGCGCTGCCTGCGCAAAATCTATCGCTCAAGGAACGCGGCATGCTGCGCAAGGGCTATTTTGCGGACGTGGTCGTTTTTGATCCTCGCACCGTCCAGGATCACGCGACCTATGAACGTCCTCACCAACTCTCGACGGGCGTGGAAGAGGTGTGGGTCAACGGCGTCGAAGCCTTGCATGATGGCCGCGCGACCGGGCTCCCCAGCGGGCGCTTTGTCCGCGGTCGCGCCTGGACCGGATACCCCGGCGGCGGTTGCCGCGCCGCCAGTCAACAATGGACTTGGAGCAAGTAACCACGAAGCATCAGGTTTTTTCAGAAGGATTCAGGGCAAATTCAGGACTTTGAGGCGCCTCGCGCGGCAAGGTGGCCGCTTGTCACGCCACTTCAGGAGTCCTTACCATGATCCGCCTTTGTTTCGCAGCCGCGGCGCTGCTTGCGGCCGGGCCGCTCTTTGCCGTCACCTATACCTTCGAGCCGCAGCACACTCAGGGGGTCATTCGTTGGAACCACCTGGGCTTCGCCAATCCGACCGCGCAGTTCAACAGCGTCGAAGGCACGCTCGAATTCGATCCCGCCGAACCGACGCGCGCCGCCGTGATGGTGACCATACCCTTGGGATCCATGAGCACCGGCGTGCCGGACCTCAATGATGATTTTCGGTCCAGCGATTTTTTTGATTTCGCCAAGTTCCCGTCCGCGACATTCAAGAGCAGCAAAGTGGAGAAGGGTGCCGCACCCAATACGCTCAAAGTCGCCGGGGAATTGAGCGTGCACGGGGTCACCAAGCCCGTCGCGCTCGATGTCACCGTCAATAAAATCGGTACCAATCCCCGCAACCACGTGCCAACCGTGGGTTTCGAAGCGATGGCGACGCTCAAGCGCTCCGACTTCGGCTTGGGGCTTTATGTGCCCCAGGTTAGCGATGAGATCCAAATACACATCACGGCCGAAGCGGCTGAGAAAAATGCCTATGAGCAGTACCTCAAAGCGGAAGCGGCGCGCGAGGCTGCCAGGAAGGCCAAACAATAGTCCCTAAGAGGTGAACCCGGCATTTGCCGGGTTCACATTTGCCAGCCCCCGGGCCGCGCATGCTCAACCCTTGCGAATCAACCCGAGCTGCTGGAGGGCCGTGACGCCATCATCCAGCCCCATTTCCTCGGCAATCTTGCCGTCTTTGAGTCGAAGAACCGTGGTTCCGGTGAAGCGCATCTTGCGTCCCGTCGCGGCGGGTAGGGAGCCGATCAAAAAATCGCTGAATGCAGGGCCGGTGTGCGTGCCGCCGCCCTGCCAGCGCCCCACGACATAATCGCCCTCGGCGATCAGATCGGCTGCACCGAAAATTGCGTGAACCAGCGGCCGATGATGGACTTGTTGTCTTGCTCTTTGGACATGGCGAATTACCTCAAAATAATCTGTGTGTTGTGGAATCGCGGAACAGTTGCATCACATGGGAAATGCTAGCGCCGGGGTTCGCTCGCCGCGCTCCGTTTCTTGCGCTCGCTTTGAACTCAGTTGCGTCAACGTGTAAGGTCGCCGCCTCGATACAAAAGCGTGTGCGACCTGCGGAGAAATTCTTTTGAAGCTGATTCGATCCTTGAGCTGTGTTTTGGCCGCATTTCTCGTTCTCGCAACGCAATCGATCGCCGAACCGCTCGACGTCGTGGTGGTCACGGCGACGCGCGTTCCGGAGCCGGCTGATCAGATACCCGCCGACATAACGGTCGTGTCCGGCAGGGAAATCGCTGCGCGCGGCGCGACAGATTTGGCGGGTGCCTTGGCGCTGGTGCCTGGCGTTGAAGCGCCGCCGGGCGGCGATGCGGGCCCCTCGAGCGCGGTCCCCTCCCTCTGGGGCTTGCATGAATTCGATGCGTTTTTGCTGGTGGTGGACGGCGTCCCGTGGGGAGGTGCATTCAATCCGGGGATTACCACCTTGGACTTCACCAACACGCAGCGGATCGAGGTGTTGAAAGGCGCGGCCCCGGTGATGTATGGCGCCACTTCCTTCGTCGGAGTGGTCCAGGTGATTCATTATCGGGCGGGAGAGGCTGCGAATGAGGCAAATCTTGCATACGGCACCTACGGTTCTCTGCGCGGTTCCGCGTCCGTCGCGCTGCCGGAAATCGGCGACTATCGGCAATCGATTGCAATCGATGGTCAGAATCTGGGTTTCGCGGATGCGCGCGAAGGAGTGACTACCGAGCATGCGCTGTATCGCGGCGCGCTGCAGTTGGGCGCCGGCACGTTGACGGTTGACGCAAATCTTGCCTTTGTGCGCGACACCCCGCCGAGCCCGGTACTGCGCGCCGGCGATGGCTTGACCGCCGTGACACCGATCAATGCGAACTTCAATCCGGCGGACGCGGCGATCAACGAGAACAAGTATCAGCTCGCCGTGGGGTATTCCTTGCCGCTGGGTTGGGGCACGTGGGACACGCTTGCCTCCTTTGCCTATTCGGACCTCACCGATCGGCGTGCCTTTCTGCATCCTGACTTGAGCGGGACGGCCGACACGCAAAACCAACGTCGCTTCATCGATGACAGTTATTTGGACAGCCACCTGAGCGTGCCGCTGTTCACCGAGACCAAGCTCATCTTCGGTGCCGACTTGCTCTACGGCTTGGGGCGTCAGACCACTTTGAATAGTAACGGTGCCTACACGGTACCCCTGGACGGCTCGATGCTGCCGCCGCCCACCTCGTCGCTGCCGGTCACTGAAATCGGCACGCTCAACGATAAACGCCTGTTCGCCGGAGAATATGCGCAAGTGGACTGGAAGCCCGGCGAGAAGTGGGACCTGGTCGCCGGAGTGCGACTGAATGAGGCCTACGAGCACAAGGACTCGAGCGACCTGGACCTGACTGCGCCGCCGCTCGTTGCCGAGACCGTGAGCAAGACCATCGTTCGGCCGACGGAGACCATCGGCGTCAGTTATCGAATCTGGACCGAGGGCAGGGATGAACTCATCGCCTATGCCGATTATCGCAATGCCTTTAAACCCGCGGCGATTGATTTTGGTCCCGACTTCACTCCTGAACTGCTCCGTCCGGAGACTGCGAAGAGCTACGAGGCGGGCTTGAAGGGGTCGGCCGCGGGCGGCCGATTGACCTATCAAGCAGAGCTATTCTGGCTCGACTTTAACAACCTGGTCGTGGCCACCAGTTCCGGCGCGCTCGCCAACGCCGCCGGGGAACGCCTGAAAGGCATCGAAGGGGAAACCCGCTTTCAGTTCACGAAGGATTGGGCCGTTGCCGCGAACGCCTCCTATCACGATGCGCGCTTTACGCAGTACCTTTTCTTCGACGGCAACGCCAACGTCGATGTCCAGGGCCGCCAGCTGACTTTATCGCCGCATGTCCTCGCCTCGATGGGGCTACTGTACACACCCGATCGGGGCCTGTCGGCGACCGCGGTGGCGCGCTATGTGGGCCGGCGCTTTCTGGATGAGGAGAACACCGCGCCCGTGGGTGGATACACCACGCTGGACGCCAACCTAGGCTACCGGTTCGACCGCTGTCAGTTGGTGCTCGAAGGCTCCAATCTGAGCAATCAGAGGCCGCCGGTGACTTCCAGCGAATTCGGCAGTCAGTCGTTCTATCTCTTGCCGGCGCGCATGCTTTGGATTCGGCTGAACTATAAGTGGCAGTAGATGCTGTCGCGCAACCCACTTGCCAATTGAACTATCATTCAAGAACGGCGCTCTACCAGCGCGGCAATAACGCGCTTTGCGCGCAGGGATAAAACATGCAGACGATTCGCTTCCATCAAGCCTTCAGCGCCATCCTGGTGATGTTGACGGGTACCGGTTTGACCTACGCCGAAATCAACACCGCCTCGATTGTCCAAGACATGCAGTGGCGGCTGGTCGGTCCATTTCGCGGCGGCCGCACGCGCGCGATCACGGGCGTGCCCGGCCAGCCGCATACTTTTCTGACCGGCGCGGTCAATGGCGGCGTGTGGAAGACCGATGACGATGGGCGCACCTGGACGCCGATCTTTGATTCGCAGCCGACCCAGTCGATCGGCGCGATCGCCGTAGCGCCTTCGGATCCGAAGATCATTTATGTGGCGTCCGGCGAGGGTCTGCATCGCCCGGATCTGTCGGTGGGCAACGGTGTCTACCGATCGTCCGACAGCGGCAAGTCCTGGGTCCACCTGTCGCTCGATGATTCGCAACAGATTCCGAGCATTGCCGTCGATCCGCATGATGCCAACCGCGTCTATGCCGCGGTTCTGGGTCACCCGTATGGCCCGAGCGCGCAGCGCGGCGTGTACCGGTCATTGGATGGCGGGGCGACTTGGTCCAAGGTGCTTGACCAGGGTGAAAACACCGGCAGTTCCTTCATCCGAATCGATCCCTTCGATGCCGGTGTCCTATACGCGGGATTCTGGAATGCGCGTTCGGGGCCCTGGGAAGACAAGACCATGTACAACGGTCCGCACGGCGGACTTTTCAAATCGACTGACGGCGGCGAGCATTGGCGGGCCCTGAAAGACGGGCTGCCGCAGGGACTGTCGCAGCTCGATGTCGCGGTCGCGCCGAGCGTGCGCGGGCGATTGTACGCAACGGTCGCGACCAGCTCGAACCCGGCGGCGCAAGGCGGCGCGGCTCCCAGTGTGGGGATCTACCGCTCCGATGACGGCGGCGAGCATTGGCACGTGGCCACCAGCGACGCGCGTCCGGCGCTGCGCATCGGCGGCGGTGATCTACCGATTCTCAAGGTCGATCCGAAGAATGCGGACATTCTCTATAGCGCATCGATTGTCGTCATGAAGTCGATCGACGGCGGTTCGCACTGGATTTCGTTCAAGGGTGCGCCGGGAGGCGATGATTATCAGGAGATGTGGATCAGCCCGGACGATTCGCAGCATATCGCCTTGGCGGGTGATCAAGGAATTCTTGTCACGGTCAACGGCGGCAGAACTTGGAGCACCTGGTACAACCAGCCGACCGCGCAGCTGTATCACGTCAGCGTCACGCCGACGTATCCGTATCGGCTCTGCTCCGGGCAACAGGAGAGCGGCTCGGTGTGTGTTTCCAATCGCGGCAACGACGGTATCGTCACATTTCGCGAGTGGCACCCCGTGGGCGTCATCGAGTATGGCTACGTGGCGCCCGATCCGCTCGATGCCGACGTGATCTTTGGCGCCGGCCGCAACGTCGTCACCAAGACGCATTTATCGACCGGCCAGGTGCAAAACATTTCGCCGATACCCGTGTCGTCGCCCGACATTCGTACCGATCGCACCGAGCCGATTCTCTTCTCGCCGCAGGATCCGCACCGTTTGTACTATGCTGCCAACCGTTTGTATGCGAGCAACGACGGCGGCACATCGTGGCAGGCGATCAGCGAAGACCTGACGCGTCCAAGTTCGGGGTCGCCGCCCAGTGTCGGCGACATGCACGCGGACAAGGCTGAACTGCAGCGCGGAGTGATCTATGCCGTCAGTGCATCGCCCCTCACGAAGGGCCTGCTTTGGGCCGGAACCGATGACGGCTTGATTTGGGTGACTCAGAATGAGGGTCTTGCGTGGGGCAACGTCACGCCCCCCAGCCTCACGCCGTGGAGCAAGGTGACCCAGATCGAGGCATCGCATTTCGATGCCAATGTCGCCTATGCATCGGTGAGCCGATTTCGATTGGATGATCTCAAGCCCTATGTTTACCGGACGCGCGACGGTGGAAAGAGCTGGCAGTCGATTACCGTCGGATTGGGCGAAAATGCGCCCGTCAACGCAGTGCGCGAGGATCCCATGCGGCGCGGCCTGCTCTTTGCGGCCACCGAAAAGGCGGTCTGGGCGTCCTTTGACGACGGCGATCACTGGCAGCCGCTGCAGTTGAACTTGCCGCACACCTCCATGCGCGACTTGGTCGTTCACAACCAGGACTTGATCGTTGCCACTCACGGCCGCTCGTTTTGGGTGCTCGACGATATCGGTCCCTTGCGGGAGTTCACGGGCGGCGCGCCCCACCGCGAGGCAGCGCTGCTCAAGCCCTCGCCCGCGGTGCGAGCGCGGCGCAGTACCGGGACGGACACACCGATTCCGCCGGACGAACCGGCCGGGCGCAACCCGCCCGACGGGGCGGTCATTGACTACTACCTGCCGCAGGACGCCAAAGGTGCCGTGAGCATCGAAGTGCTGGACGCCAAGGGCGCTGTCGTGCGCCGCGCGTCTAGCACCGATCCCGGTGGGTTCAGTGCAGCGGAGCGTGAGAAGGAACTGATTCCTGCGTACTGGATCCGCCAGCCGAAGGCGCTGGCAACTACCGCAGGCATGCATCGCTTCATCTGGGATTTACACGGCACGGCACCGCGCGCGGTCAGGCGCAGTTTTCCGATTTCGGCGGTGCCTTTGGATACGCCGCAGGAGCCTCTCGGGCCGCTGGTAGTTCCGGGCGTCTATCAGGTACGGCTCGAGATCGGCGCGCGCAAATGGGAGCAGCCCCTGACTGTGATGGCGGATCCTCGCGTCAGCGTCAGTCCGCAGGATTACGCGGCGCAGTTTGCCCTCGCCAAAGGCTTGGCCGAATCGCTGGATGCCAGCACCGCGAAAGCGCAGGAAATAAAGTCTTTGCGCGCGCAGCTCAAAGCCCTGAGCGCCGCACAGCGAGAAGCGATTGCTCCGCAGGCGAAAGAGCTTGACGAGCACTTCGAGTCGCTCATGGAGAACGGCGCCAATGCGCAAGCTGCCAATGTACAGGCGGCCAGTGCACAAGCCGCCAATGCACAAGCCGCCAATGCACAAGCGGGTGGTGCCCATCGCGGGCTCGAGCGCGTCAACGGCGATCTTTTGAGCTTATACACTCAGGTGCTCGAGGCGGATGCCGCGCCGACCCGTGCGCAGCAATCGGCAGCCGACAGCTTGTTCAAGGAATGGCAGTCGATCTTCGCCGCGGCGGCAAAGATATGGCAGGACGATCTTTCGCCTCTGAATCAAGCGCTGACGCGTGCTCGATTGCCCATCTTGCGCAGCGATGCGGTCGCGCCGGAAGAAGGCGAGTCGAACGATGAAGAATAGGCGCGGCTACTTTGGAGATAGGCCTCGCCAGAGCGCCAACTGCGCCTGCAGCTTCTCGTGCAGCGAGTCGAAGAGCGCTTGTTGCTGAGTGGTGGGCGGCGTGTCGGCATCCTCGAGCGAGCCTGCGAATGCGGCAAGCTGCTCATTGAGCATGCCCGGAAAGGCGAGGTTGGCTTCTGAACCGTTCATGTTCACCTGCACGAGCACTGCTTCGATGCCCGCGAGTTTGGCGTCGAGGGCCGCCGCCGCCGGTTTGAGTTTGAGCGATTTGCGCCGGGCGCGAATGTCATTTACGGCGCGATGCAGCGCGTCGATATCCCTATAGGTCGCCAGCGCGAGCGCCGTTTTTGCCTCGATTGCCGCGGCGCTCCCCGCGACGCGCGGGTCGGCGATGACGGTGAGCGCGGCCGTGCGAGTTTTGTCGCCCAACGTCAGACGCAGCTGATAGGTGCCGGGCGCGACAATGGGTCCGCGCGGCGCTTCGCCCTGATAGAACGCGCCGGGAATTTGCGCGGGATCATCGTAGCGCAGATCCCAAATCAGGCGATTCATTCCCGCATTGGCCGGGATCAGATCGCTCGGCACGATTTGATCCGGCCATTCGGGCGGCTGCACCTCTTTATTGGTTTTTGTGCTGGAGAGATGTCGAATCGGCTCGCCCTTGGCGTTCACGATATCCACGGTGAGTTCAGTCGCGGCGGCGGCAGGCAGCACGTAGTCGATGACCGCGCCGGCCGGCGGGTTCGCGCCGACAGGGCGGCGGGAGTTCACCTGGTCTGGATAGTAGAGGCGCAGTGCGGTCGCGGGCGAGTACAGCACGAGCTCCTCGGCCGCTGCCGGTGCTTGTCGCAGCGGGGTCACGTTATCCAAGATCCAAAACCCTCGTCCGTGCGTGGCCGCGACGAGGTCATCGCCATGCACGGTAAGGTCGTGGATTGGCGATACGGGCATGCCGTGCTGCAAGGAGGACCAATGAGCGCCGTCATCGAACGATAGGAATGCGCCCAACTCGGTGCCGGCGTAGAGCAGGCCGCGCCGCACGGGGTCCTCCCGCACCACGTGCACAACGGCACCCGCGGGCAGGCCGGCGGCAATCGAAGCCCACGACTTGCCCGCATCCGTGGTTTTCCACGCATACGGTGCAATGTCATCGAGCCGGTGCCGGTCCACGGCGATGTAGGCGACCGACGGGTCGAAGTGTGACGGCTCGGTCATGCTGACCGTGCTCCACGCGGGCAGCGCCGCCGGCGTCACATTGCGCCAATGCGCGCCATCATCATCCGACACTTGCACCAGGCCATCGTCCGTTCCGACCCACAAATTACCTTTGCGAAGCGGCGACTCGGCCAGCGCAAAAATCGTGTCGTAGTACTCTACGCTGGTAATGTCCTTGGTCAGCGGGCCGCCGGAGGCGGTTTGTTTGGATTTGTCGTTGCGGGTGAGATCGGGACTGATGATTTTCCAGCTCATGCCGCGATCGGTGGATTTCCACAGAACTTCGGAGGCGGCGTAAAGACCGTTGGGATCGTGCGGCGAGAGCATCAGCGGCGCGGTCCAGTTGAAGCGGTGCGTAAGCTCGCTCGCGGGATGACCGGAATTGTCGATGGGGTCCGGGCTTATGTTCTGCGATTGCTGCGAGCGGTGATCGAAGCGCGCGTACTGATTCTCGGCATCGCTGTAGATGATGTTTGGGTCGCGTGGATCGGGAATCACGAAGCCCGATTCGCCGCCGCCCGCGGGAAACCAGTTGCGCGGCCCGATCACACCCTCATCGTCGAAGCTCGCAATGGCAAGATTGGAATTGTCCTGCTGCGCACCATAAATATAGTACGGAAACTGATTGTCGGTTGCGACGTGGTAGAACTGGCCGGTGGGCTGATTGTCCTGCGTCGACCAGGTGTTGCCGCCGTCGAGTGAAATGCTCGCGCCGCCGTCGTTGGCGTTGATCAAGCTGTTGGAATTGTTTGGATCGATCCACAAAGCATGGTGATCACCGTGCGTCGCGGACACCAAATTGAATGTCTTGCCGCCATCGATAGAGCGCAGCATGCCGGTGTTGAGCGCGTACACAGTGTCAATGGCGTGGGGATCGGCATATATCTTCGAGAAGTACCACGCACGCTGGCGCACACGTCCGTCGTCGCTGACCCGGCGCCACTGCGCCCCGGCGTCATCCGAGCGATACAATCCGCCTTCCTTCGCTTCGATCATGGCGTAAATGCGCCGCGAGTCGACCGCGGAAATCGCCACGTCGATCCGGCCCAGAATCCCTTCCGGCAGTCCATGCCCCGTGAGCTGCGACCAGGTCAGGCCGCCATCGATTGAACGATACAGACCGCTGCCAGGTCCGCCGCTGGAAAAATTCCAGGGCTGGCGGCGCACCTGCCAAAGCGCGGCATAAATGAGCTTGGGGTTGTGCGGGTCGGCGGCCAGGTCGATGGCGCCGGTCAGCTCATTTTTGTAGAGCACGCGATTCCAGGTCTTGCCCCCGTCGCCGGTGCGAAAAACACCGCGTTGCGAACTGGGCCCGAAGGCGTGCCCAACCGCGGCCACCAACACGACATTGGGATCGAGGGGATCGACTATCAGCGCACCAATTTGCCGCGTGTCGGTCAAGCCCAAGTCCGTCCAGGTCGCGCCGGCATCGGTCGACTTGAACACGCCGCCGCCCCAGGTCACATCGCCGCGCATGTTGGCTTCGCCCGTGCCGACATAAATGATATTGGGATTGCTGGGGGCCACCGCGATGGCGCCGATGGATGAAGCTTTGACGGCATCGAATATGGGTTTCCAGGTCGCCCCGGCATCGATGGTCTTCCACACGCCGCCGGCGGCCGCGCCGAAATAAAAGACATTCGGCGATCCCGGGACGCCGGTCACCGCCACCGCTCTGCCGCCGCGGAAAGGGCCGATGCCCCGCCACTGCAGCGCGCTGTAGGCACTCTCGGGGGGCATTGCGCCCGAGGCGGCATAGGAAACAAGCAACAACATGCTCGGCAGCAGAACCTTGAAGCTGGGGATCACTCGGCGGACTCCTGGAAATAACGATACGCGATCTTACCTGCCGACAGGCGCATGTGCGTGGGTAAGTGCTGCTCCGTCAGTGTCCGGCGAAGAAAGACTTGACCGCGGCAAAGCACACGGGTGCCACCAGCATCGCGTGATAGGCCTCGGCGACCGCCAAGGTACCGCCGTCGGTGGCACCTTGCGAGACAGCGGTAGCCGCCACCAGCGCCTTGGCAATCGCAAAATCCTGTTTCAAGTTGCTATAAGGATCGCTGGTAGTTGCCGCCGCCTCCAGATCGAGCACGCTGACCGCCGCCGTCGGTGCCTGAGCAGCCCAATATTGTTGCATCAGCTGAGTGTTGAAGAAGAAGACGAGCGGGTCGACATCGCCGCCGCACAGCAGGACCGGAACCGTGGGCACCCAGTCTCGCAAGTCATTTTTTTGCAGCGCCTGCCGCCAGGGAAGTCCGGGCGCCGCGGCAGCCACGCCGGTGGTGATCGTGGGAAAGCCGCCATCGGGATGCGCCTGCGCATCTTGCAGATAGCTCAGCCGATAGCTGTTTTGCAGTAAATTGCCATTGCCGAAGCCGAGTGCAAAAACTTCAGCCAGGTTGGCCGGCGTGGTCGGCGGAGTGATGGCTGCGAATCCGGGCGCGGGTGGCGTGAGGCTAAAGAGCGCAAATTCCGGAAGCTTGCCCTGCGCATAGAGTTGGCTGCGCGGCGTCGTGCTGGGCAACAGAGTCTGAATGCCGTCCGCGTACTGCGGCTCGAACACGTCCGATGCACTCGCGTAGATATTGCCATACACGGTCTGGTACGCGCCGAGCAGCAAGGTAGAGGACACGGGAGCTCCGCCGTTGACCTGGCCGTAAAACACAGCGTCGACAAAGGCGGCGAGGGCATACGGCCCGGACATCGGCGCAGATGCGGTGACGTTCATCCCGGCCGCCTGCATGGCGCGATGCGTGGCCATGGCCACATAACCGCCCTGTGAATAGCCGGTAATGAATAACTGCCCGTCATCCTTGACCGTCGCGAGAGAAGCCAGCGGCAGCGCAGTACGCGCCGCCGTTAACGCATCGATCATGTCCTTCGATTGTTGATCGGCGATCAAATAAGGATGATATGGAAGCGTCGAGGTGTCGAAACCAGCATAGTTTGGGGCAACCACGATGTAGCCCTGCGATGCGAACAATGACGCCAGGGAAATCGTTTCGGCATTCTGCAAATCAGCCATGTTGTAGGCACGGTCGGTGGTTGTGCCATGTCCGTACAAAACAATTGGCCTTGAGCCGGTGCAGTTCGCGCCCAATCCGGTCGGTATCATGAGCACAGCCGAGGCCGTCGTGGCTTCATTGGCGCCGCCGACCGTCTCGTATTGGATGTGATAGAACAGAATATCGCAGAGCGGTGCGCTGCTCACGGAGAGCAGCAATTGATTGATGGGCAATTCAAGTTCGGTTAACAGCGCCGAAATGGTCAGCGTTGACAGAAGCTCAGGAGGAGTTTGCAGCAGCGCTCCCCGGGCAGGCGGCGCACTGGGCATGGAGCCGGAGGCGCCCCCGCCGCCGCCGCACGCCGCAAGCGCGAATGCCATGATCAATGGTGAATAGTGTCGTTTCATGGGCCCCATGGGTTTGGGCTCGGAACTGTGACCGAAGTTCAACTTGGGGGCAATTTCACAGGTTAAGCCCATTGACTTGCGCGCGCGCTGTCCCCATAGCGTACAGCACCCAGCGGACGGAGCGCGCAGTGACCCTTCCACCTTCACTCGATCAAGGGCAGGAACCCGCACTTGCTTCCGCGGTGGTGTTTCGCGGCTCCAAAAATCTCTGTCATGAATACAGTCTGGTGCTCGAGGCGCGGGGTATTGAACACGAGGCGCAAGAGGCGGAGAGTTCCTGGATTTTGACCGTGCCCGTTGCCATGCTCCATCGAGCGTACGAGGAAATCAGCCGTTACTCGGTGGAACGCGGCGTTCGGCGCGGTATCCCGGAAATTGTGCGGCCCCATCCGGGCGCCGCTGTCGGCGTATTCATGTACGTGCTCATTCTTCTGCTGACGGCGTATTGCGCCGGCAATGGAACGTTCGGCGCAGACTGGCTGTCGCTCGGCTCACTCGACGCCGGTGCGCGAAGCGAATGGTGGCGCGCCGTGACGGCGCTGACCTTGCATTTGGATCAAGAGCATTTGCTGGGCAATGTGCTCTTTGGCGTGGTGGCGGGCATCGCGGCGAGCAGGCTGCTCGGTCCTGGCGTGGCCTGGGCGAGCATCCTCGGGGCCGGAGCGCTCGCCAATTACGTGGAGACTCTCGTGACGCCGATTTCACATCGCGCGGTTGGCGCCTCCACGGCGGTGTTCGCTGCGCTTGGGCTGCTCTCGGGCATGGCGTGGCGGCAGCGGCTGACACTGCGCGAGCGCCTCTGGTATCGCTGGGCACCCCTCATTGCAGGAATCTGCTTGTTGACCTTGCTCGGTGCCGGCGCCGGCAGCGCGCACGTGGACGTATTGGGACATGCGCTGGGATTTCTCTTCGGACTGGGCGTCGGCTGGATTTACATTCGAACCGGCGTTCCCAACAATCGAAATCCACGCGTGCAGGTCATCGCGGGCCTCGGCGCTGCCTTGGTAGTGTGCGCAGCGTGGACTTTTGCACTCTGGCCTGGCCGTTGATTCAGGGCTCGTTCTCATCGAGGGTTTTCAACGCATCGAGTTCGCGTTGAAATCCGGCGCTCTTGCGCAAGGAGATCTCTTATTAAGTAAAGGCCGGCCTGGGTGCAGTTCTTCTTTGTTTGACGCGATAGAGCCAAAACAATAGGGCGATCAGCGAACCACCGGGGAGCAGGATTTCGATCGCCACATAGGGGCCGATCGCACGGCCAAGGGCAATTATTTTCGCAATTAAGGTGCTCAAGATGGTCTCCTTCCGAAAGTGGCGAGATGCGTCGCTCAACGACACGTCTTTTGCTATAGACGAACGGAGATTCCCGATAACGACACCTTGCGCGCCGCAGCGAAAATTGTTTGGATCATGGTCGAAATCCCGCCCGTTCGATCGTCGTCAAGTAATCAGACCAGGAGTACGAAATGAAAGTCATGGTGTTAGTGAAGGCGACCAAGGACAGCGAAGCGGGAGTCATGCCGACCCAGGCCCTGCTGGCCGACATGGGAAAGTTCAACGAAGAGCTCGTCAAGGCGGGTGTAATGCTTGCCGGTGAGGGCCTGCGCCCGAGTTCTCAGGGAAAGCGGGTGCAGTTCTCGGACCGCAATCGAACCGTGGTCGACGGACCGTTTACCGAGACCAAGGAACTCGTCGCGGGTTTCTGGCTCTGGCAGGTGCGATCGATCGACGAGGCGGTGGAATGGGTGAAGCGCTGTCCGAATCCCATGCCCGGAGATTCGGAAATCGAAATTCGTCCGCTATTCGATGTGGCAGATTTTACATGACGGAAATTCAATCCTGAGGCCGGATTGGGTCATACTTCGGCTCATGGCTTGGTTTTTCAACGAGGCTGCGATGAGTTACATGTTGTTGATTGTGGAACCCGCAGGACTACGCCGGACCCGCACCGAGGCAGAGGGCCGCGCGCTATACGACAGTATGGTCAATTTCAGTGAGTCGTTAAAATCTCGCGGGCTGCTCACCTTGAGCCAGTCGCTGAAGGACGACGCCCGCGGTGCACGCGTCAAGGTGCGCGGCGGAGCAACGAGCGTCGTCGATGGTCCCTTTGCCGAAGCCAAGGAAATGATCGGCGGCATTTTCTTGTTGACCTGCGAGACACGCGAGCAAGCCATTGCGATCGCGGCGGAGTGCCCGGTGGCGCATTCAACGACGATCGAGGTCCGTGAGCTCGGCCCGTGTTTCGAATGAGGACTCGGCCGAGCCGCGCGAACCATGGTTGAGTCCAGCATCCAGAGTACCGTCGAGGCAGTGTGGCGCATGGAATCGGCGAAGATCATTGCAAGACTCGCACGCATGCTGCGCGATGTGGGACTCGCCGAGGAACTGGCGCAGGATGCGCTGGTGACGGCGCTCGAACAATGGCCCACGTCCGGCATTCCGAACAATCCTGGAGCCTGGCTGATGGTAACCGCCAAGAATCGCGCGCTTGATCAGTTGCGGCGTTTCAAACTCTTGCAGCGCAAGCACCAGACCATCGCGAACGACGCGGAGTTGCTGGTGCCCACGCCGCCGTCGCCGGAGGAAGAATCCGATAGTGAGGTGGGCGATGATTTGCTGCGTCTCATATTCATCGCATGCCACCCGGTGTTGTCAACGGAGGCGCGAGTCGCGCTGACGCTGCGCTTGCTGGGCGGCCTCAATACCGCAGAAATCGCACGCGCGTTTCTGGTGCCTGAACCAACCATTGCGCAGCGGATCGTGCGCGCAAAACGGGCGTTGGCCGAGGCTCATGTGCCTTTCGAAATGCCGCGCACCGAAGAACTTGCGGGCCGGCTTGCTTCCGTGCTCGAAGTGATCTATCTGATTTTCAACGAGGGGTATGCGGCTACGGCCGGCGAGGAGTGGATGCGCCCCGCGTTGTGCGAGGAGGCGCTGCGCCTGGGCCGCATTCTCGCTGAATTGGCGCCTGGGGAGCCGGAAGTGCACGGTTTGATCGCGCTGATGGAAATTCAAGCATCGCGCGCGGGCGCGCGAGTGGGCCCTGCGGGGCAACCGATCCTATTGCTCGAACAAGACCGCGCGCGCTGGAATCAGTTGTTGATCCGACGAGGACTCGCGGCCCTGGTCCGCGCGGAAGCGCTGGGCGGGACGCTCGGGCCCTACGCCTTACAAGCTGCGGTCGCCGCGTGTCATGCGCGGGCGCGCACCGCCGGCGAGACGGATTGGGTCCGCATCGTGGCGCTTTACGATGCCTTGGCGCAGCTGACGCCCTCGCCGGTCGTCGATCTGAATCGCGCGGTGGCCGTGTCCATGGCGTTCGGACCCAGCGCCGGACTTGAGATTGTCGACGAATTGAATACGGATGCCCGGCTCGGCTCATACCATCTATTGCCGAGCGTGCGAGGCGACCTGCTGGAAAAGTTGGGGCGCTTCGACGAGGCGCGCAGCGAGTTCACCCGCGCCGCGGCGCTGGCGCGCAACGCCCGCGAACGGTCGCTGCTGCTGGGGCGTGCCGCCTCTTGCGGCGCCACCGAGCAATAGCTTGGCGCGACGCCCGGCCTCGGCCAGTCAGGAATGCAGCGTGACGATGAAGCAGCCGCGGCCATCATCCATGGAAACGCAGCGGGCATCGCCACCGTGACGCCGCGCTATTTGCCGCACCAGGGACAGGCCTAACCCGTTGCCCGTGCTGTTTTGGCTGTCGCGGCGGCGATAGAAGGGCGTGAACAGCTGTTCGAACTCCGCCGCCGCCGGCCCCGGGCCGTGATCCCACACTTTCAACACCACCGCATCGCCTTCCTGCTGCAGCCGAACCTGGGTCGGCGGCACGCCATGGCGCCTGGCATTTTCGAGCAGATTGCGCAGCAACCGACGCAGTAGGCGCGGATCGCCGTGAATTTTAGCCGGCGTGCCCTCGAGCTGGACTTCATCGTAGCGGGCGCATTCCTCCGCCGCCAGGGCAAGCAAATCGATCTCCTCGCGTACGTCGTTTTGCGCGACCGTGTCCAGCCGGCTCGCCAGCAGAATTTCATCGACCAGGCCGTCCAACTCAGCGATGTCCTGTTCCAATCCGGCCTTGGTTTTCGGATCGGCGGTTTGCTTCAACAACTCAACCGCCAGCCGAATACGCGCCAGCGGAGTCCGCAATTCATGAGAGGCGTTGGCCAGCAGGGACCGATTTGCCTGGATGAGCCGTTCGATCTGCCCCGCGGCGCGATTAAAGCTCTCCGCCAAGCCGGCGATTTCATCGTGGCCTTCGACGGCGACGCGTGCGCCTAGATCACCGGCGCCGAGCGAGTCGACGCCGCGCTGCAGGCGTTCGAGGCGTCCCGTGAGTTGCCGAACGATGGGATAAGCCGCCACGCCTATCGCCAACGCCGCAAAAATCACCAATAAATGAAAATTCAAGCGTGAGGCGGCGAAGCCGATCGGCACGCTGGCGACCAGCAGACGACCGTCGGCCAGGCGCACGCTTGAAAGCGTATTGCCCTGCCAGTGCCCAAACTTCAGCGGATGATAGTGCCGCGAACTCGGCATCGGCAGCGGACGCCCGATGGCGGCAATGACCGTTCCATCGGGGGCAAAGAGGGTGACATCGGCGTTGAGTCCGGCCGCCAATCTTTGCAACGCTTCCTGTTGCTCCGAGGCCGGAGCCGGCGCGGGTGGGAGAACGTTTTGGACCAGTCGTCCGACTGTGACGCCCACTTGTTCCATCGGGCCGCCGGCGAAATGCACCAGCACCGAGGCAGCCAGTCCAAGCAGCGCGAGGCTGGCCAGCAGTGCAATGTAAAAGCGCAGATACAGGCGCAACATCAGTCCTGAGCCTTCGCGAATACATAGCCTGCGGCACGCACGGTGATAATGCGCCGCGGCTTCTTGGGATTGTCCTCGATGGCTGCCCGAATGCGCGAAATGTGCACATCGATGGAGCGGTCAAAGGATTCGAATTCCTCGCCTTTGACGAGATCCATCAGCACTTCGCGCGACAATACGCGGCCGGCGTTCTTTGCCAGTGCCACCAGTAAATCGAACTGGTACCCGGTCAGATCGCACGGCTTGCCGTCCAATCGGACGGCGCGCGCGGCCGTATCGAGCTCCAGACGGCCGAAGTGCGACGCTTTCTCACCCGTCGTGCCGCGCACGCGACGGCGCATGATGGCGCGCAGCCGCGCAACCAATTCCCGTGGCTCGAAGGGTTTGGGCAGGTAATCGTCCGCGCCCAGCTCCAATCCGACGATCCGATCGACGGCATCGCCTCTCGCGGTCAGCATCAGCACGGGCGTGTCGTATTTTGCGCGCAATTCGCGGCACACGTTCAATCCATCCATGTCGGGCAGCATCAGATCGAGCACAACCGCGTCGAATTCGGCGTCGGATAATTTCTCGAGCGCAGCGGCCCCCAAGGGTGCAACGGTAACGGCAAAGCCCGCCTGACCGAGATACTCCAGGAGCATATCGGCCAGGCGGGCATCGTCCTCAACCAAGAGAATTCGCTCAACCATTGATCGGCGACTCTAAAGAGAGCGCGCCGTCAACGCCAGCGCATTATGACTTGGGGTGCATTTCTGACCCGGCGTGCATTTGCTTGAGGTGAGCCGCCAGGGCACTGCGTTGGGCCGGCGTCAACACCTCATCGACATCAGCGAGCAGCTGCGTCAATCGCTTGGAGGCTTGGTCGGCCAGCTGAAGATGCGCGACGCGCGCTGCTTCCAGCGCGGCCCGATCAACCGTGTCTTGCGTCAGTGCCTGAACCGCTTGCGCATGAGCGGCTTGCAGCTGCGTATGCATCGGCAGCAGATCATTCACGGCTTGTTTCACCAACGGCGTGATTTGTGCCTGCTGTGCATCGGTGGCGTCGATCTCAACATATAAGTGCTTGAGCACATGATCGACGTGCGCGGAGACATCGGCGGCGCTATGCGGACCGCTCATCATGCCGTGATGAAAGCCGCCCATCCCGGTCGCGGTCGCCACTGCGGCGATGCTTCCGGCGAGGGCGGCTCCGGCGAGAAAGGCAACCAATGTCATGCGGCTGAAGACCGATCGACGCGGCGTTGCATTTCCGGGTTCGGAGGAAGTATTCATGGTGACCCCTAGTAGGTAAGAGAGACGATGAATAGTCTGCGCGTCGACTGTTAGCCGTCTTTGCAGCGGACGTAAAGATTTGTAAAGCGTTACAAGTGCTTGGATTGGGACGATGGGTCCGGTTGTCGAAAACACCCGGAATTGCCTATCGCTCCTGCTACCGACAAACAATCGCACTTTTTGCCAATTGAAGACATATTGATGCAAGCCATTCCGATTCCAGGTCGGCAAGATGATGCCGGCGATGCAACTCCGCCAGATTGGGCGCGGGGACACGGCACGCCAAACTATTCCTAGACCTGAATGAGTAACAAACCATGCACAAGTCAATTCTGAGTTTCTTTGCTTTCGTCCTCGTCTCCGGCATTGCGGCCGCGGCAGACACCACGCCGCCCCCAGTCGCCGAGGGTTCCATACCGTCGGCCTACGTGTGGCTGAGCGGTGGTTCGGTCGCCATCGGCATCGGATACACCTGGGGTCACGGCACGCTTTACTACAGCAAAGACCAAAAGCAGTACAAATTCAAACTCTCGGGCGTCTCGATCGCCGATGTGGGCGGTGCCGGTATTACCGCGGAGGGCGAGGTCTACAATCTGACCAAGCCGGCGGATCTCAGCGGCAATTATTCGGCAGCCACGGCCGGCGTGACGGTCATCGAGGGTGGCTCGCTTGCATACCTCAAGAACGACAAGGGTGTCGTCATCAAGCTGCATTCGCAGACCGGCGGGCTGCGATTCAACCTGGCGGCGGAAGGCATGAAAATTACGCTCCAACAGCCCTAATCGAGGGGGCGGCGACCGGACGCTCGGCGCCGCCTTCTGGTTGGACGGACCGCGCACGCTGCGCGGTCCGATTTCGCAGGGAGCAATACGGGCCAAAAGCCTGTGTCAAGGAAACCGGGGCGCGTCTTGCTCGGGTGCGAGCGCGAGCGCATTGGTGAGAATGCACACCTGCCGGTATTTTCCGATGAGGAGCAGCAGTTCCAGCAGCGCCATCTCGCTGAAACTCGCGCGCAATTCAGTCCAGAAATCCTGCGCAATGTCGCACCGCTCCTGCAGCGCTTCGCACAAACGAACGATCAGGGCGTCCCGGCCGCTCCATGCGCCTGCCGCCAAGGGCTGCAACGTCGCGGCAATCTCAGCATCGCTAAATCCCACCTTCGCGGCAAAAAAATGCACATGCACGCCCCATTCATACTCCGATCGACATCGGGCGCAAACCGTCAGGATGGTCAACTCGCGCTCCCGCAGCGATAGATGGCCTCGATCCAAAAGACCGCCGTCCACGAAGCGCGCAAACAACCGCTCATCCCGCGCGAGCACTCTGAAGAGCCGCAGCGGGGTCAGCTTCTTGAATCTGGCCTGAACTGATTCCGGCCAGGGAGGTTCGGCCGGTGCAATTCGCGATTCAGAAGATGGGGTCATGAATCAATCTCCGGTGTCGTCAAGCAACCCCAAGTGTGCCTGCTCCGGCAAAATTCTTGGTTTTCATCATCAAGGATAAGGGCGCGCCCACGACACGGGCCGCGGCGCCATAAAGAGCGGCGGCAGCCGGCGGTTCGCGCTGCCGAGGGCGCCTTCATAAGCGTATCCCAACTGCAGGCAACTGAACTCCTGTCGATTGGGAGCGATGATTTGAATGCCGATGGGCAGTCCTGCGTCGCTGAAGCCCGCAGGGGCGGCGAGTGCCGGGCACCCCGACATCGTGACAAACAACGCGCCCTTCATCCACTCGTGGTAGGTCTGCATCTTCTGCCCCGCAATCTCTCGAGGCCAATGCTGATCGATATCGAAGGGAAAAACTTGTGCAGTGGGCAGCACCAGAAAATCATAGCGTTCCAAAAACCTACGCACGCTTTGGGACCATTCCGTGCGCACGACCGATGCCGCCGTGATATCGCGCGCGGATTGCCGCATCCCCGTTTCAACTTCGTATACCGCTTCGGGCTTGAGCAGGGCGCGTTTGACCGGATCGTCGTAATAGGCCTGGATCGACGCGCCTTGCTGCCAACCACGAAGCCGTATGGCCGCCTGCCACAGCGCGTCGAGATCAAAATCCGGTGCCGCTTCTTCGACGATGCATCCGAGGGACTCGAGGGTGTGCGTAGCCGCGCGACAAACCTCCAGCACGCCCGGCTCGCATGGAGTATGGCCCTTGAAATCCCCGCCCCAGGCGATACGTCGGCCCTTGAAGGAACTCTCCAGCCGTCGTTGAAATGCAGCGCCGTCGCCTTCCAAAGACAGCGGCACGCGCGCATCGAAGCCCGCTTGCACCGAGAGCAGCATGGCTAGATCCGTGACGTTTCTGGCCATGGGACCGCTCACGCCCATGGACGGCAGCCACGCGTCGCGGGCGTCGTTGGGAACGCGCCCGATGCTGGTGCGAAAGCCAAAGACGCCATTCCAACCGGCCGGATTGCGCAAACTTCCGCCATAGTCGGAGCCGTCCGCGACCGGTTGCATGCGCAGCGCCAGCGATACGGCCGCGCCGCCGCTGCTGCCTCCTGCCGATCGAGTCATGTCATAGGCATTGCGGGTCGCGCCGTAGACGCTATTGTAGGTATGCGAACCCAACCCGAACTCTGGCGTGTTGGTCTTGCCGATGAAAATCGCGCCCGCATTGCGCAATCGCTCGACCATCAACCCGTCGGCCGAAGGTACAAAGTCCTTCAGGATCGGAGAACCCATGGTCATGCGAATGCCCTTGACCGCCTGCAGATCCTTTACCGCATGCGGAAAACCATGCAGCGGACCCATGGATTCGCCTCGTGCAAGCTGAGCATCGCGCTCACGCGCCTGCATGAGTAGATCTCCTCGCTCTTGAAATGCAACGATCGCATTTACCTTCGGATTGGTCCGCTCAATATGATCCAGGTACGCGCCCATCACCTCGACACACGAGACCTTGCGCGAGTGTATCGCCTTGCTGAGGACAGTCGCGTCCATGAGGACGATTTCGTCTGCGCGACGTTCCTGTCCCGGAGCCGCATGCACGGCCGCGTTTATAGTGGCGCCCGCCGCCAGGCCCAAGATTTCGCGGCGGCTCATGGCCGGCTTGTCTGAATTGTATTCATTGTCAGTCACGTATCGCTCCCGCGGCTTTGCAGGCCGCCACGTGAATAGCCCACATGACGCAAATCGTGCGGCAACTGCAGGTACGCTGCGCCCACTTCGGGTATCACCTTATAGCTCTCCACAAATTCTCGGGGGAACCGGCACGGCTTGCCGGTATCGAGATTCAGGCAAAAGTACTCGATTTCAGCGTCGATGACCCTCTTCCCGTCGCCCAAACGCAAAATCTCGAAACGGCGGGTGCAGCGCAGACGCCCGTCACAGGCGACCAGCCAGGTCGCGAGCAGTAACGTATCGCCGAGCAACGCCGCCTCCAGATAGTCGATCCGTGTGTGCCGAACGGCCATGCCGCGTCGCATGGCCAGGCAGCTCGCCAGCGGCGTGCCCAATTTTTCCGCGTGCGTCCAGGCAATGCGATCCAGCCATTGCAGGTAGACGGCGTTGTTGACGTGTTCATACTCGTCGATTTCCTCGGACACGACTTGGTGCGTGCTCGTGAAGGCCAGCGGCAAACGCAGGGGCGGGTGAAGCAACAATATTTAACTCCCTGATACCGGTGCTCGCGCCGCCGCCAGGTCGCGTCTTCCATGGCGTTTCGTTGCGCGCTAAAGACGGCAATTCCTACTGTCGGCGGCCCGGCGTGGCGCGGATGGCACAGTATTGGACTTCCAGCCATGCCCGATCCCGGTTTATAAACAGTATTCCATCGGTCCAATCCCAAGCATTCTGACCCGATTTGCCGACTTTGTCTGACGGATTTTTATCGTGGGTTTGTTCCAGCATCACTTCCCTGCCGGGTGTGATCAGACCCAATTTTCTCCGGGGCAAGTCATGGACAAACTCTATCTTGGCTTAGGCGCAGCGCTGTACCTGCTGTTCGTGGCTTGGTGCATCATTACCCCGCAAAAATAGAACCCGGCCCTTCGCGTCGAGAGTCGGGAGCGTATGATCGCGTCGTGATCAGAGTGCAATCGAGCCGAACTAGAATGTGGCCGCTGCTCGGCTGCGGGCTGTGTTTATGTGCTCATTCCCTCGACCTCTCGCAGCTGACGAATCAAGATGCCGCCCGCGGCATCAGGGCAGCGCTCAACACGGGCGCGTCCGCGGCAATCGGCAAGCTGGGCGTGCCCGGCGGTTTTTTCAACAACCCCGAGGTGAAGATCCCATTGCCGCCGGCGCTGGATGAGATTGCCAAGGGAATGCGTCTCATAGGGCGGGGGAAAGACGCCGACGAACTCGTCGCCGCAATGAATCAGGCGGCGGAACAGGCGGTGCCGCAAGCGAAGGATCTATTGACCAACGCCGTCAGATCCATGTCCATTGAGGACGCGAAGAAAATTCTTACCGGCGGAGACCAGTCGGTGACCGAATTCTTTCGTGACAAGACTGCCGCGCCGCTGGGACAGAAATTCTTGCCCATAGTCAAGCGGGCCACCGACCGGGTCGGTCTGGCGCAGAAGTACGATCAGTTTGCCGCGCAAGGAACGAAGCTCGGCCTCATCAAGGGTGACGCGGCAAACATAGAACAATATGTGACCGGCAAAGCCTTGGACGGACTGTATCTGATGATTGGCGAGGAAGAGCGTGCGATCCGGCAAAACCCGCTGCAAGCCGGCAGCGCAATCGTTTCAAAGGTGTTTGGCGCGTTGAAATAAGCCGTCGCCGCCGGCGCGCTGCAGATCGTCGCCAAAGGTGCCTGAGCCGGCCAATCGGCGAAATCGCTGCTGCCAGGCGGTCAAATCGATATTTCGAGACGCAACCCAGGAATCATCATAGATCGTGTCCGCATATCGATCGCCCGCATCGCATGCGAGCGTGGCAATGCTGCCGTGCCGACCGGCTGATTGCATTTCTGCCGCAAGGGCGAGGGCGCCGGCAATGTTGGTGCCGGTCGAGGGGCCAAAGCGGCGCCCCAACCGACCCTCAAGCCAGCGTGCGCCGGCTATTGAGGCAGCATCGGGCACCGCAATCATCTGATCGACGACGTTTCGCATGAAGGAGGGCTCGACTCGAGCGCGCCCGATCCCTTCGATGATTCCGCCGCATCCGCCGCAGACGTTTCGATCTCCGTCTGCGAAGTAGGGAAAGAATGCGGAGCCCTCCGGATCCACGACGCAGAGGCGCGTTGCATTGAGTTGCGGCCGGTAGCGGATGTACCGGCCGATGGTCGCGCTCGTGCCGCCGGTTCCCGCACCGACCACAATCCAGGCGGGAACGGGGTGGTCTTCTTGTGCAAGCTGCGCGAAAAGGCTTTCGGCGATGTTGTTGTTGCCGCGCCAATCCGTGGCGCGCTCGGCGAACGTGAATTGATCCATGAAGTGACCATCGATGTCGCGAGCGACTCGGGCCGCCACGACAGAAATCTCTTCATGCGGCTCAACCAAGTGAATCCGAGCCCCGGCACGAGCAATGGCTTCGCGCTTTGCCGTGGCCGTGCCGCGCGGGACGACTGCAATGAAGGGTAATCCCAACAAGCTGGCAAAATAGGCCTCTGAGATGGCCGTCGAGCCCGAGGATGCCTCCACCACAGTCGTATTCTCCCGAATGTCGCCATTGCATATGGCGTGCAGGAACAGCGATCGGGCGAGCCGATGCTTCAAGCTTCCGGTAGGGTGCGCCGTTTCGTCCTTTATGTAGATTCGGCAGTTCGGCATCTCGCGCAAATCAAGCGCGAGCAATGGCGTGTCGACTTCGGTGTCGCGGTCCTCATCGAGCTTTGCAACGGCTCGTGCGATCCAAGAACGATTGGCATCGGTCGTGCTGGTCATTCGCCATGATACCGTGTGCTAGGAGCGGGCTCCTAGAGTCGATGCCAGTACGCATTCACGATACTCGGCGATTGACGAATCTTCGCCGCGACTAGCCGCAGCTGCTCCTCGGGAAGCCCGAACACATCCACCTGAATGTGAAATGTATCGTTGGAAGTGCATTCGGCGATGATGCGCCGGGGCAAGACGTTGAGATTTTGGAAACGCTCGAGAACGCGGGCGACGGCCCCGGGGTCGCTATCCGCGACGATTCGCAGGCGCCATAGCGATGACTCTGGTTGGTACATTGTGAACAATCCTCATACGATTTGAGTTCGGGGCAAACACCATCGACACCCGGCCCTCAGTGAAGGCCGGGCTGGTAATGCCCGTGCTGCGGTGTATGAGATTGCTCATGTGCGGCTAAAGTATGCTCTCATCGCTCTGAAAGGGGGAGATTTTGAATAGTTTGCGGGAGAATGCGGGGCTGATTCGTCTGATGGAATGCCCGCATCGGCCGCCATGCCCCGGCTGCCCGCGGTTCGGCGAGCCGGGCATTGCGCTCGCGGCGCGCGGTGCGCTGGAGGAGTTGACGCGTATTCACCGCTTGCCGGACATCGCGGTCGTTTCCGGGGATAGCGCTGGATTTCGCCACCGTGCGCGCCTCGCCATCCGCGGCCGCTTGGGCTCGCCCAAGATCGGGTTGTTTGAGCAGGGCAGGCATCGGGTGGTCCATATTCCGAACTGCAGCGTGCATCACCCGCTGATTAACCATATCGCCAATGTCGTGCGACGCGCCCTGGTAGATGCAAATGTGTCCTGCTATTCGGACGCTGCGCACCTGGGCCTTGTGCGCTACCTGCAAGTGGTCGTGGAACGCAGTTCGCAGGCGGCTCAGGTCGTCGTTGTCGCCAATACTGAGACAGCGGAGCCGCTCGCGGAATGCCTGGATCTCATCCGCGATCGGCTGGGAACGGATTTACACAGTTTGTGGTTCAACGCGAATCTCGGACGATCCAACACCATACTCGGTGCTGATTTTCAAAACTGGTGCGGGCCGGCCGGCGTCGTCGAACGTTTTGGCGGAGCAGCGGTGCTCTATCCACCGGGGGCTTTCGGACAAAGCAATTTGAGTATTGCGCAGCTCATTATCGAGCACGTGCGCGGCCAGATCCCGGCCGGCGCGCGAGTCGTGGAGTTCTATGCTGGTGTGGGCGCCATCGGCCTGTCAATTCTCCCGCAAGTGGCCGAAATAAAAATGAATGAGGTGAACCCGCACTCGCTGCACGGCCTTGCGCTGGGGCTCGAGCAGCTCAACGCCGCGGAGCGGGCGAAAGTATCGGTTATTCCCGGCGAGGCAGGAGCCGCGCGATTGGCTGCGTCCGATGTCCCCATCGTGATCGCGGATCCGCCGCGCAAGGGACTGGATCCCCAGCTTGCGGACCACTTGAGCCAATATCCGCCCGAGCGGCTGATTTACATCAGCTGCGAGATTGAATCGTTGCTTCGGGATGCGGTCCAATTGACGGCGCATGGCAAACTGCGCTTGAGCGGACTCACTGCTTTCAATCTGATGCCCTTTACCGAACACGTGGAAACCGTGGCTCACTTCGAACGCTGCTAGGGCGTGTTACGGCTACATTAAATCGCTCTGAGTAGCTTGATAATGGTCATTTCGCCACTAGACAGAAATTGTGGCGGGCGCTATAGCTATGGGCGCAAAATGCCTCGAATCAGGAGATTTTTATGGCGGCTTATATGCGAATCGCGGGCGTTATCGTCGCAGGCGTGGCCCTGTTCGGCTGTGCGACCACCACTCCGAACGCAAATGCGAAACCAGCGACGGCGGCGGTAGCAAAGGATCCGACTTGTCTGACTGATACCGGCAGCCGCATACCCGGCTCGAAGTGTCGGGGATACGGACGCTCGTATTCAAATGAGGATATCGACCGGACCGGTCAAACCAACGCAGCCGATGCATTGGCGCTGTTGGACCCATCGATCACGGTGCATAAATAGTCTAATCGCGGCCGACGCCGCGACCGATCGCGGTTTCAGCCGCGAAGGTCTTCTATAATCATTTGCGCCCCCTTTTCGGCAATCATTGCGGTTGGCGTGTTGGTATTGCCGGAAGTGATCGTCGGCATGATGGAGGCATCGACAACACGAAGATGCTCGAGGCCGTGCACGCGCAAGCGCGCATCCACCACTGCATTTTGGTCCTCGGCGAGCCCCATCTTGGCGGTTCCCACGGGATGAAAAATCGTGGTGCCAATATTGCCCGCCGCGGCGGCGAGCGACTGCGTATCGTCGCCGACACTGGGGCCGGGCAGAAATTCCACAGGAGTGAAAACTTGAACCGCGGGTTGCGCCATGAGGCGTCGGGTGGCGCGAATGGCGTCCGCCGCGACGATCCGATCCTCGTCAGTCCCCAGGTAGTTCGGCGCAATCATCGGGGGCGCCGCGGGATCCGCAGATCTCGGCCGCACGGTTCCGCGCGAGGTGGGGCGCAGATTGCAGGCACTGAGTGTGATCGCGGGGAATCGATGCAGGGGATCTCCAAATTTGTCGAGCGACAGGGGTTGCACATGAAACTCGATATTTGCCCGCGGCACCTCTGGCGCGGAGCGCAGGAAGATGCCGAGTTGCGAAGGCGCCATGGTCAAGGGCCCGCGCCGCCGCAGAAAGTAGTCGATACCCATCCATGCTCGCCCGACCATCGAGTGATACGCCTCGTTGAGGGTATTGGCGTTGCTGACCTTGTAGATCATTCGCTGCTGCAAGTGATCCTGCAGATTCGCGCCGACGCCGCGTCGCTCGTGAACGGTCTTGATGCCGAGGGGCGCGAGCCATTCGTGCCTGCCAATTCCCGACAGGCTCAATATCTGCGGCGAGCCGATCGAGCCGCCCGACAGAATCACTTCGCCGGCAGTGCGGACCTCGAGCGACTCCCGGTCGCGCCGAAACTGCACACCGCAAGCGCGCCCATTCTCAATAATCAACCGTTCGACCATGACGTTGAGCTCGAGCCGCAAATTGGCGCGCGTGAGTACCGGCTTCAGAAATCCGTGCGCGGCCGACCAGCGGCGTCCGCGTTTCTGATTGACATGGAAATAGGAAACCCCTTCGTTGTCGCCGCAATTGAAGTCGTCGATGGCAGGCACGCCAAGCTGAACGGCGGCGTCGCGCACCGCATCGAGTACCCGCCAGGAGACACGCGGCGCCTCGACGCGAAATTCGCCGCCGATTCCGTGGTACTCGCTTTCGCCCAAAAAGTGATTCTCCACCTGTTTGAAGAATGGCAGGACATCGCGCCATCCCCATCCCTCGAGGCCGAGGGCGCGCCAACCGTCGTAGTCCGCTGCCTGGCCGCGCATGCTGATCATCGCGTTGATCGCCGAGGAGCCGCCGATGACTTTGCCGCGCGGATAGGCGAGCGCGCGGCCATTGAGGCCAGGCTCGATTTCTGTGCGGAACATCCAGTCGGAACGCGGATTACCGATGGTAAAGAGATATCCAGCCGGAACGTGGTACCAAATCCAATTGTCCCGGCCGCCGGCTTCGAGCAGAAGAACGCGGCGCTTAGGATCAGCGGTGAGGCGATTGGCCAAAATGCATCCCGCGGTCCCGGCGCCCACAATGACGCAGTCATAGTCTCCCGCCAAACGCATCATGGCGGCCATCTAACCATAAGCCGGATACGTAACGTAGCCCTCGGGCCCCTGTGAATACCAGGTCTTTTGATCGTCGGTGTTCAGCGGCAGATTGTGCGCAAACCTGTAGGGGAGATCGGGGTTCGCCAGGAATTTTCTGCCGAACGTGATGGCATCTGCGGCGCCGCTGCCCAACGCCGCCTGCCCGCGTGCGAGGTCGTAATCGGAGTTCAGCACCAAGGTGCCCTTGAACGCCTTGCGGATCAGCGGCGCCACGGGCGGCCGGTCCGATTTGCCAAATGTGCCGTCAGGTCCGGGTTCGCGCAGTTCCAAAAATACGATACCCAGCGCGTCCAAAGTTGCCGCGGCTGCGGGAAAGAGTTCCGCCTGGTTGCTGTCATCAACGCCTTGCGCTTCGCCGTTTGGCGATAGCCGCACGGCGCAGCGTTCCCTGCCAACAGCGCCGATGAGCGCCTGAACGACCTCGCGCAGCAGGCGTACTCGATTCTCAATGGAGCCGCCGTACACATCGGTGCGCCTGTTGCTGCCGTCGCGCAGGAATTGATCGATGAGGTAACCGTTGGCCGCATGCAGCTGTACTCCATCGAAGCCGGCTTCGATGGCATTGCGCGCAGCTGTCACGTAATCGCCGAGCAGACGGGGAATTTCCTCGATCGCCAGCGGCCGGGCCTCGACGTAGAGCTGTCTGCCATCGTAAGTGTGCGCCTTGCCGGGCGCGATGGTCGCGCTCGCCGACACCGGCTGAACGCCGTGCAAAGAGGGATGAACGAGGCGACCCATGTGCCAGAGCTGCGCAAAGATACGGCCGTCCGCGCGGTGCACGGCATCGGTTACCTTGCGCCAGTGAGCCACGTGCTCGGCGCCCCACAGTCCACCGGCGTAAGGCCAACCGCTGCCTTCGAGGCTGATGTGAGTTGCCTCCGTGATGATCAGCCCGGCCGAGGCGCGCTGGGAATAGTACGTAGCCATGAGGTCGGTTGGAACATGCTCGCGAGTGCCGCGGCCGCGAGTGAGCGGTGCCATCCAGATTCGATTGGGGCAGGTGAGAAGGCCGAGTTTTATGGGGTCAAACAGTGTGGTCATGAAATGCCTTACGGACAATTGAGGGGCGGCCCGCATGCTATCAGAGCTTCACGTGCGACCGATTGCATTGATCGCGTACAATGTCTGTATCAATCGATGCTAAAAAGTTCTAACGGGGATTGACACACATGACTCGCAGCATTGTTCTTGTCGGCTTCCTAAGCGTGGCGCTGCAGGTCAGCGCGGCGGATTCAAGCGTTACGGGCCGGTTCACGGTCGGCCGCTACCTTGACTTGCAGTCGGCCAGTTCGCCGCAAATCTCGCCGGATGGCTCGCAGATTCTCTATACCCGAAGAATGATCGATAAGCAGGCGGACAAGTATCAGAACGCGATTTGGATCGTGAATGCCGACGGCTCCCATCACCGATTTCTTGCCAAGGGCAGCGGCGCAATTTGGTCCGCCGATGGTAAAAGCATTGCGTTCCTCGCCCCAGGCGAGCCGAAAGGCGACCAAATCTTTGCGTTGCAGCTCGGGGTTCAAGGACCGCCGAGCCAGCTGACGTGGGCTACCGAGGAGCCCGCTAATTTGCGCTGGTCACCTGACGGGAAATGGCTTGGATTCACCATGAGAGTTCCCGACGCCGAAAAGTGGACCATCGACCTGCCGGCGGCGCCGGAGGGCGCCACATGGGCGAAGACGCCGCGCTATACCGAGCGGTTGCACACGTTTCGAGACCAAGCCGGATTCACCGAGCGCGGCTGGCGCCATCTTTTTTTGGTGGCAAGCGACGGCGGCGCGCCGCGGCAGGTCACGAGCGGCAACTGGAGTGTTGGAGCCAGCGCATTCGAAGTTGCCACGAACGTTGATTGGGAATTCACGCCCGACGGCCGCTCCGCAATCATCGAAGGCTATAAAGAAGGCGATCCGGACCGCAATGATCGCGAGGGCTACATCTACTCGGTTGATCTTAAAAGCGGCGCCGTCAACCGGCTGACGAAAACGACAGGAAGTTGGGCGCAGCCCGCCGTGTCGCCCGACGGCAAGACAGTGGCCTACGTCGGCTACACCAAGACGGATACCAATCACGTCATGGATTTATGGACGATGTCTGCGGACGGCAGCAATGCAATGCTGCAGTCGCAAGGGTTCGATCGAGAACCGAGAAGCCTGAAGTGGGCGCCGGACGGCAGTGCGCTGTATTTTACGGCGGAGGATCGCGGCAGCATTCATCTGTACAGCTGGTCGCGCGGCAAAGGCATTCGTCAACTTACCAACGGCGCCGAAGTCGTGCTGAACCCGACCGTCGGCAAGGGCGCAATCGCTGCCGTTCGCTCATCTTTTCGCGAACCCGGCAACGTCGTGCTGTTGAATGAACGGCGGCCCGAGAGCGTGCAGCAGCTCACGCATCTGAATGACGAACTGCTCAGGGAAGTCTCTCTCGCCAATGCCGAGGAGATTTGGTATGACTCCAGCGGCGGTGCGCGAATTCAAGGCTGGATCGTCAAGCCGCCGGATTTTGATCCTGCGCGCCGCTACCCGCTGCTGCTCGAGATCCACGGCGGTCCACAAGCGATGTATAGCGTGCAATTCAGTCCGCAGTTCCAGAACTTCGCCGCCAACGGCTACGTCGTGCTGTTTGTCAATCCGCGCGGATCGACGGGCTATGGCTCGGCATTCGGCGACGCGATTTTGAAGCACTACCCAGGGCCGGACTACGATGATCTCATGGCCGGCGTCGATGCAGTGCTCAAGCAAGGCAGGATTGATGAGTCCCGTATGTACGTATCGGGCTGCAGCGGCGGCGGCGTCTTATCGAGCTGGGTGATTTCGCACACAAATCGTTTTGCGGCCGCGGCCGTGCGCTGCCCGGTGATCGACTGGATCAGCATGGCTGGGGAAACCGACGTGCCGTTCTTCACCTATCGATTCTTCAAGAAACCATTTTGGGAAGATCCGACCGACTGGCTGGAGCAATCGTCACTGATGCACGTGGGCAACGTGAAGACTCCGACGCTCATCATGACCGGCGAACTCGACCGACGTACGCCCATTCCGCAAAGCGAGGAGTTTTACCAGGCGCTCAAATACCGCGGCGTTCCCGCTGCGTTGCTGCGCTTTGATCAGGAATATCACGGCACCGGCTCCAAGCCCTCGAATTGGATGCGCACGCAGCTCTATATGATGAGTTGGTTCCAGCGGTACAGCGGCAGTCCGCCGCTGCCGGCGCCCCATTAGGCGCCGAGCGGCAGATCACCCTGCGTGGCGGTGCGGCGCAGTACCGGCGTTTCTCCGGGCTTCCAAAGCGGTGCACGATAAGCGACGCGATAGCGCAGGTCTCCGCCATCCGCGGATACTGCCCGGCGGATAGGCCGCGGAATGCAAACCAGTTCAACATCAAGGAAGGTTTCATGCGCTGCGACGACCACATAGCCGTGGCCGCCGCAATCCATCAAATCAAGATTCGGAGCCACCTCGGAATTGGCGGCGGCTGCGATTGCCGCTGAATCCGAGCCGCGTTGCATCGCGAGGCTCGCATTCACGCCGTGACGGGCGGTGAGATTGAGGGTTGCGCGGCCGGGTTCGCCCTCTCTCGAGGGCTGTCGATAAATTGCAGCCCACGGCTTGTCGGGTGTCATGGAATGATCAAGAGCCTCGGCGAGGCCGGGCGCGGAGATCGATCCGGTAACGAACTCGAGGCCGACCGGGACGAATGGTTTAGGCGGCAAGCTCGGTGCGAGCCAGCCCGCGTAAAACGCATGGCGATCGCCCGCCAGACTCACAAAACCCGCGATTTGTCGGTCGCGGATGTGATTCAAAATCTGCGCGCGTTCAAATCGGTATCCGCCCCAATCATCGCTGGCGATGACCCCGTAACCCGCGCCCGGCCACTTCGGCCCCTGGCCCGGCGGCAGATTGTGAAGATCCGCGCGCACATCCGTCGCGCCGACCGAGTTGCCCCACAGCTTCCAGGTCGCGCTGGAGCCGGCGAGTTGCTGCAAAAACCAAGCCTTCTGTGCTTTGCCCAGCATTGACTGCGGCGGTTCCTCTTTGCGGAAATTGCGCACCTGCCGATCACCGAACGCAATTTGCGACGGTGGCCGTCCTTGGCCATACGCCGAACCGGCATCGAGAATCTCCAGCACCTCTTCCGCCAGCATTTGAGGAAAATCTTTGCACAGAAATGCCTGCATTTCCGGCCTGCTGGCGAGGTCGCGGGATCGATAGGTGCGATTGTCAGTCAGGATCAAATCGACATGACGGCCAAAGCGCAGTCTGCGGTATGCCGTCATGCTGCCGATCGCGGCCAGATTGTCCGCCTGCAATCCCAGTCCGTGGTCATCGAAAGTCTCGATCGGTGCATTCTTGACGTTGGGCGCGACGAACTTGTCCAAGCGCCCCGAGGGCTGTGCCACCCGGCTCGGCTGGTACTCGAACCAAGCTTGATTGGCGGCGACTTTGCGAGTCTGCGCGGGACGAAGGCCGCCGAAGTCCTGCTGGCTCTGCCATCCCTTCCATGAAAATTCGTGATTGTCCGCCATGCAGACAAATGGCCAGCGAGCGCGCGCGTCCTGAATATCCACATCATGCAAATACGCGCGATAAACCGCCCGGTAGTCCGCCAGATCGGTCGGGACGTGAAAGTCCTCGATCTTCTCACCCGTGGGATAACGCAAGATCGCGGTGATTGCCCGATCGTACATTCCTTGCGGCCGATCTTCCGGATACCAGACGAGTTCATAAAAGAAGTCGCCCAGATGCATGACAAATCCCAGGCGTTGATCGGGCGCGGCCTTTTCATCTTCATAAATCATGCGGCGATAGGCATTCTGTGCGCCGTCGTTGCAGTTCTGGCAGCTGACGAATGCGAAGCGCACCGTGCGCGCATCGCGCGGCGCCGGCGCAGTCAGCGTTCGGCCGAGGCGGCTGCCGTCGCCATTGGAATCGGTAAATCGATACCAGTATTCCCGTGCCGGCTTCAATCCCCCGGCCAATACGCGACAAGTCCAATCTGACTCCGCGGTCATATTGGTTTTGGCGCGGGCCACAATGCGTTTGAACGCCATGTCCTCCGCAACCTCCACCGTGACGTCGGGCGCCGGTCGTTCAGCGGTTGCGGGACAACGAGTCCACAGAATCACGCTATCCGGCTGCGGATCGCCGGAAGCGACGCCCTCCGGAAAGCGGCCGCGCTTTTCCGTCCACGCAAGCGAATTCCGTAGTGAACGCGAACCGCCCCACGCCAGCGTCGCGCCGAGCGCCGCAGCGGTGGCAATCAGTTGGCGTCGAGTGAGGGGCAAGGGCGTCCTTGAGCGATTCACATGACGTGATCTTGTCAATCAACCGGCCGTTTTGTCCAGCCCAGAGTCCTGTCGATGGCGTAGCATATCCAGCGGCTTGACTCGGCTTCAATCATATCAAGGTAGGCAGATGAACATGAATTCACTGAGCCGGCGCGACATGCTTGCGTTGGGCTTGCTGGCCGCCGCGCCGTTGGATCTGCTGGCGGAATTGGCCCGCTCGGCGCCGGCCGCCAATTCGAGCGCGATGCGCACATTGGACGGCTTTATTGCAGGCTACTGCGCGGCCATGAATGCGCCGGGATTGACCCTAGGACTCGCGAATGCCGGGGGGGCGGTCCGTGTGGCCTCCTACGGGTATGTTGATCTGGCTGCCAAAGTACCTGTGACTCCGTCGCATCTTTTCGAGATCGGTTCGATTACCAAATCATTTGTGGGTCTGGTCATTCTGCAGCTGCACGAAGAAAAGAAAGTCGATCTGCAGGCGCCGATCCGCACGTATCTGCCCTGGCTGTCCATGGAGACCAACTTTGGCGAGATTCTCGTACATCACTTACTGACGCACTCGAGTGGGATGCCCGACGATGCGCCGTTGATTCCCAGTTCGCCGGAGCGGCGGCCGCGCCAGGCGCTCAAACCCGGTTCCGAGTTCCACTACAGCAATTGGGGTTACGATGTTCTTGGGCGATTGATCGAAGCCGTCGATGGCCGTCCCTGGCAGGCCGCTGTCAGTGCGCGCATTCTGAAACCGGTCGGCATGAACGACACGGCGCCGACCATTACCAGTGTGTCGCGTCCGCGTATTGCCCAGAGCTATATGCCCTTGCACGATGATCGGCCCTTTCCGCGCCACGGCGCGCTTGTGCCCGCTGGTAACTTGGCAGTGGAATTTGCGGCAGGATCGATCGCCTCGACACCCAAGGACATGTCCTTGTACATGCAAATGCTGCTGAATCGTGGCGAGATACGCGGCGGCCGCATCATTTCGGAGGACAGCTTCAGGCTATTCTCTACGCCGCACATTCCGGCGCCGCCGTTCGGCCCTGAGGCGGGCTACGGATATGGGATTGCGGTTGATAAGCTCGATGGACATGTCCGCCTCAGGCATACCGGCGGCATGGTGTCGTTCATGTCTGCGATTCATATGGACTTGGACGCGAAGATAGGCGCTTTTGCATCCATCAATGCGCAGCTGGGCTACCGACCCAATCCCGTTGCACAACTGGCAGTGCAACTGTTGCGTGCCGAGAGAGAACACAGCAAGGCGCCGTTGATACCCGCATTTGATGCCGCGGCAAAAGTCGAATCCGCGGAGAGCTATAACGCCATTTACACATCCGGGGCCGGCAGGCACGCGGAGATAAAAAATGCCGGCGATCGCCTCAATCTCATCGTTGACGGCCGCACCATTCCATTGCAGCAATCGGAAGACGGCACCTTCATTGCAGATCAGGCCGGCTTTGATCTGTTTCCAATCACCTTTGAGCGCGCACCGGTAACATCGGCTGCCGTCAACGACAAGTCGAAAACCTCCATCACCGCAATGACGTACGGACCGGATTGGTATGCGCGGGCCGGATACAGCGGAGAAGCTGCGCTCGAGCCTTCTGCGGCCCTGGCCAAATATGTTGGAGAGTACTACTCGGAAAATCCGTGGTCCGGCACCGTTCGCGTGGTGCAACGTCAGCAGCGGCTGTGGATGGGCGGCACGGATCCCCTGATCCCGATCGGTGATCACCTATTCAGGATCGGTGCGGAAGCTACCAGCCCCGGCGTTGCGGAATTTTCGGCGCTGATTGGCGACAAGCCCAGTTTTCTTTGGATCGATGGCGTTCAATTTCGAAGAATTGAGGAAGCGGCGGGGTGAGTCTGGCCGAAGAAATCGGCGAGTCGGGTATGGCTCGCAGAGAGTTGCTGATTGCCTTAGGCCTGTGTGCGACCTCCGCGCCGCTGTTCGGATGCGGCGGAGGCTCATCGCCAGTCACCGCAACAACCCCACCTCTCTCGATTCCGCCTGCTGCTGCGCAGCCGCCCCCTCCGCCGCCACTGGATATCACGCCAACGGTGACGTTCACCGATACACAGGCAGCTGGGTTGACGACCTATGACGCCTATTTGGCCAGCGCGTCCGCGATAAATCCCATGTTTGCATACTCCGGTGCGGCAAGGCCCCTGATAACGCAGTTGGGAGGGGCTTTTCCGCGCGAAAACATGGTGAGCGTCGACACCTCGGTATCTGACACGCTCTCGCCGGGAACGGTTTATGCCACGTTCTACCACACCGGAAAGACGCTCGACCTGATCCAGTATGGGAGCAGTGATTCGGTAACGCTTTACATCGATGATGCGTTCGCGGCTCGGTACGGGACCGCGTTGGTATCGGGAACGGCACAGGGCGGTTCGGCGAGCAGCTTGACCTTGTCCTCTGCTTCATCGAGCGTTTCGGGTTATTACAATGAATACCATGTGCGAATAACCGGAGGAACGGGTGTTCGCAATGAGACGCGGCAGATCACGGCTTATGACGGCGCAAGTTTTACCGCAGCCGTGGCATCGCCGTGGACGACGGTTCCGGACAATACGACGCAATATGTCCTTCAGGATGGAAGGCAGCCCTTTGTCCTCGACGGCAGTACGGGCTCCGTCAAATACGTTCATTTGAATTGGACTCAAACAGGACGGCGCAAAATTACGGTTGAACAGGGGATTTTTGCCGGCGTCGCCTCCGATGGGAATATCGCGCCTGCACCGCCTTGGTCCTCAACGCCGATACTCGTAGTGGGGGATAGCTTTTGGGAAGGCGAGGCCGCACCGATAGACATCCCTAGACTCATCGATACTTTTTCGTTGAGCATGGGTTGGCTGCCGGTCAATCTGGCGGAGGGAGGCACAGGATACATTGCAGCCTCACAAAACCGGCTCAACTTCCAAGATCGGGTAGCTCCGCCGGCCGAGTCCTGGCGCGTGCTCAGTACCGCTACGGGAGGCACCTACACAATCAATATCACGCTCGGCGGCCGCACCACTGCCTCGGCCACCCTGCCGTTCAATGCAAGCCGAGCCGCGATTGAAAGCGCGCTCAACTCGCTGCCTAACGTCGTCGCGACTGCGGGATCCTTCTCGGTGGCGCGCGGCGACTTTTCGACGCCGCTCATCATTGTGGGTCACGGCGTACCCGGCGCCATCCTGAGCTTCAATGCCGACACTCTGACCGGCGGTTCGCTGACGATCTTGGGGTCTTACTTGGGCGACGTGGAGCCGAACGTGCCGCTGGATTCAAGCGGCAGTGCGCTGCCGTTTTATTTATTGGTGCCGGCATCCGGAAATGATACCGCGTTCAACGATGCGCAGGTGCAAGCCGCGGCCACGTACGTTGCGCGGCAAATCACGGCGAGATTTCCGACCGCCATACCGATATTTACCGGCGTATTCGGCGACTGTAACGCTCAAACGAGCATCATCGGCACCGCGGATATTTCACGCAATGCGGCAGTGGCCGCGGCCGCTGCGTACTTGCCCACGATTGCCGGTAAAGTGCCATTCATCGATACCTATGCGAATGGCTTGGGGGGCTTGAAGATCATCAACGGGCTCGGCACGGTAGCGGCCCCGCAAGCGGGGACCAATTCCAACATGAAAAGCATTACGGCACCGGGACATCCCACCGGCGCTGGATCGCAGTTCATGTCCGATTGGCTGGCTGCGCAGGTCAAAGCGTTGATCGACTGATCACTGCGAAATACGAATTGAGCATAACTGCATGCAGAATCGGTCGATTGAGACGGCTCCGAAGCGCGCTACCATATTGGGGAGCGCCGATAGCGCCCATCCTTGAGTGAACCCCGGAGCCTAAGTTATGACCGACCTGCCCGCCTACACGCCCCCGAAGATCTGGACGTGGAACAAAGAGAGCGGCGGACGGTTCGCGAACATCAATCGACCCATCGCCGGTCCGACGCACACCAAAGAACTGCCCGTCGGCCGCCATCCGCTGCAGCTCTACTCGCTCGCCACGCCGAACGGCGTGAAGGTCACTGTGATGCTGGAGGAATTGCTGGCGCTCGAAATGAGCGGTGCCGAGTACGACGCCTGGCTGATTCGGATCACCGAAGGCGATCAATTTGGAAGTGGCTTTGTCGCCGTCAACCCCAACTCCAAGATCCCCGCGCTGATGGACCGGAGCGGTCCGACACCCGTACGAGTATTTGAGTCCGGCGCGATTTTGTTGTACCTCGCCGAGAAATTTGGCGCCTTTCTGCCCGCCGACCTCGCGACCCGTGCGGAGTGCTTGTCTTGGCTGTTCTGGCAGATGGGCAGCGCCCCGTACCTGGGCGGCGGGTTTGGTCATTTCTACGCCTACGCCCCGACCAAGATCGAGTACGCCGTCGATCGCTTTGCGATGGAGGTGAAGCGTCAACTCGATGTCCTGGATCGCCGCCTGGGCGAGTCCGAGTACCTCGCAGGTCCCGAGTATACGATCGCCGACATCGCCGTTTTTCCTTGGTACGGCGCCCTCGCTAAAGGCTTGCTCTACAGCTCGGGTGAGTTTCTGCAAGTGCAGGAATACGCCCATGTGCAGCGCTGGAGCGATGCAATCGCCAAGCGTCCCGCCGTTCAGCGCGGACGCAAGGTCAACCGCGCTTTCGGCGACCTAGCAGACCAGTTGCACGAACGTCATGACGCGAGCGACTTCGACACCAAGACCCAAGATAAACTGGTAGATCCACAAGCCGCAACCGCCGGATGAGTCAGCTCGCCCGGTAGCAAACGATGGGAAGGCGCGAAAGGATTTTTCACCACCGCCCCGATTCATCAAGGCTCAGTTATCTCATAGCCTCGCGCACGAAATATCGCCAGCCCGCCGTCGGGCTTCAGCAGTTCCGTCATGGATAGCACGGCCACCGTGCTCAAGTTGGCCGCGATCGCTTTCTCGGCCGCCGCAAGCCAGGCCGACTGAATCTGCGCGTTGACCTTGGTGTATTCCTCCTGAAAGCTCGGTACCACCAACACCGCGCTGGTGCATGTTTCCGCGACATCCGGTCGCAACAAGCCGCGCAGCTTTTCAACGTCGCCGGTGGACCATAAGTTTGCGCGCTTGCGCATGATTGGCAATTGCGTTTCGAGCAGCCCGACCGTGGATCGCAGGCAGCCGATTTCGCCCGCGGAGGGAATCGCACTCAAGTCCCGCACATATTGCTTGGGGTTGTCGATGGGCACTTCCAGGCTGACCGTCTGCACGGCCACGTGTTTGGCTCGCGCGGTGGCCTCAATGCGCTGCCACACATGAGAGTCATGCGTGAGCCCGGCCTGATTGATGGCATGTCGGTACAAATCAGCGGCCGCGAGCATCGGGCGCAACTTTTCATCGTCGGCATTGCCCAGGTATTTCACGCGCAGGGCCAGCCAGCGCATATACAAATCGTGCGGTAGAGACTGCTCCAAGGTCTCGCCATTGGGAGCGTGGCGGGCGTGCAGTAGCGATGGTACCAGCGTCATGCTGCGAAAGAATCCGACGTGCGCCGAGAGCTCCGGCGGTGATAGCACGAGCTGCGAGGCCGCGATGCGCTCATCCACGCTTTTTGAATGCCACACCATGTCCTTAGGCAGAGGTTCGAGCGTGGCCAAGATCCATAGGGTGTGGTCGCCCTTGGCAACGCGCCACATCGCAGGTCCGGGTTGTTCGCCGACGACCAGGATTTCCTCGAGAGGCGGCTGTGCGGCGACCGGCCCCTCGGCATTTACAGGATGAGTGACTGCGAGCGCGGAGCACACCAGCAACGATTCGCCAATCTTGAGCCAGCGGTTACCCACGTTCACATCGTACCATCTCCATTTTTGACCACCACAATGGATCGGCGCAAACTCCATTGCGTGAGAGCGCCTCATGCGTGCTTACCGCACCGAGCCATTGAATAATTAAAAGGCATGCGGATCATGAAGATTATTGTTTTGTGGATCATCTCGTCAGCGGCGCTTGCCGGATCGCCGGCGCGCGCCGCCTCCGACGTTGTGATCGGCGCCATCGATGACCTGACCGGCGTGTATTCCGATGAGGGTGGGATAGGCGGTGTGGAGGCCGCTAAGATGGCTATCGCCGACTTCGGCGGCAGTGTACTCGGTCGAAAAATTGTACTGTTATCGGCCGACCATCAGAATAAAGCCGATGTCGGCGCCTCGAAGGTGCGAACCTGGACTGACCAGAGCGGCCTCAACATGCTGCTGGGCGGAGCGAACACCGGTGTCGCCATCGCGATGGCCAAAATCATCGCAGCCAAGAAAGTACCTTATTTTGTGGTTGGTTCGGCCGGCGCGTCTTTGGTGAACGAGGAGTGCACCGCCTACACCATTCAGTATGTTTACAACACGACCGCGCTCGCCAACGGCACCGCCTCCGCAATCGCCAAGAGCGGCGGCAAAACCTGGTTTTACTTGACGGCCGACTACACCTTCGGGAGTCAGTTACAGGCCGCGGCCTCAAAAGTTGTGGAGGCGAACGGCGGTAAGAACTTAGGTGCAGTGCGTGTTCCTCTGTCAACCTCGGACTTCTCGTCCTTTCTGCTCCAGGCACAAAGTTCCGGCGCGCAGGTGCTCGGACTTGCCAATGCGGGCGGCGACTTCATTAATTCGTTGAAGTCCGCGAACGAATTCGGTCTCACCCAGACCATGAAGCCGGCGGGCCTGCTGGTGTTCATCAATAATATTGACAGCCTCGGCCTAAAGACTGCCCAGGGCCTCTATCTGACAACCGCATGGTACTGGGACTTGAATGCAGAGACGCGTGACTTCGGGCGGCGTTACTTCGAGAAGATGAAAAAATACCCATCGATGACCCAGGCGGGGAATTACTCGGCAACGATGACCTATCTGAACGCCGTTAAGACAGCCGGTACCACGGACGCCGACAAAGTGATGCTGGAACTCAAGACAATGAAGATCAACGACATGTTCACCAAGGGCGGATACATACGCGCCGACGGTATTATGATCCACAACATGTACGTGATGCAGGTCAAGTCCCCGCAGGAATCCAAATACCCCTGGGACTACTACAAGGTCGTCAAGGTTATGAGCGGAGAGGATGCTTTCGGCCCTGTCACAGGTCTTTGTCCGCTCGCGCCGAAGTGATTCTCTATGAGCAACCCGTCTCGCAAAACCGTTTCTTGGTTCACATCAGCGGCGGCGGTTGCCAGCGGCCTCGAAGCACATCCTCGCTGGGCCAATACAGGCGCAGCGAAAGATTGAATTTGCCGCTGGGGGCGGGCAACCAATTGCCGCGATCATCTCCAGGCGGGTCGCGTTGAATGACAAGATCCAGGGAACCATCGCTGTTGAATTTCAGTGCGTCGCGATCTCCGATGGCGAATCGGTGAATCGTATTGGCAACAAAATATCCATCCGCGCCGTACAGCGTGAGCGACCAGAATGCCTGCACCGGCGGCAATTGCGCGGCCGAGAAATGCAGCGTGTATCCATGCTCGCCGGCGAGTTGTGCGGCGCCCTGGCAACACGAGAAATAGATCGCCTCTTCCGGAGGCAGTGCACCGAGTCCAAGGCGCGCAACCGCGGCGCGCGCATCATAGCGAACGCCGTATCGCCCGGTCGCCCCGCTGAAGCCCGCTGACCAGCCGTTGATTTTCTCTCCGCCGCCCACTTGCGCTCCCAGCGCCGCCAATTTGTCGGCAGCCAGCTTCGCGCCTTGCTCGAAGGCCAGCCGGCCTTCCACGCCCAACGATTTCGGATCGAATGCCCTGCCGGGCACAATCCCGACGCGCGCAAGCTGTTTCATCAGCGGTGCATCCTGCGGATGCGGTGGATTTGCTACGAGCAGCTTCTCCACGGTTTGAAAATACTCGTCCAGGCTCATCCTCTGCACTTGAATCGGCGGCGGCTCGTCCGGATTGGCCTGGGGCGAAGCCGGCGCCTGCGGCGGCAGAGGCGATGAGCCCTTGGGATAGCGGCTAAGCGGCATGAGGGTGTAGCCGCTTTGGATGGCATGAACCGCCCCGTAGTCCGCCACGCCATTGACTTGCGTGCGGCCGAGCAGCCATACGCTGTTTGTGGGCGCAGCAATGCGTTCCACATGGGGCGGCAGGGTGCCCTTCCAACCCGGCCCGGCAATTCCAAACCAGTGCTCGCCCGTTCCGCGCGTGCGCTTTCCGGGCATATCGAAGGTCTCGGTCCACGCATCCAGCAATTGCATGACGTAGTAGCGGTCGTGCGTATCCGGTACATGCAGCAGAATCGGTTCGCGCGATAGATCGAGCCAGGCCGTCGAATAGAGTGTATCGGCGTTCGGCCGAATGACGATGCGGCTGTGCTCATCCGGGAATTCTCGCGCGTGTACAAACTGGTTGGCGCCGGGAAGTCCAGCCTGGGCTCGGCGTTGCCCATCCACGCGCCGCGTCAGATCCATCAGCACCAGGGGGTATGCAAAGGTGTAGGCGCTCGCGGCAATCTCACGAATTTCCGCTGCCGCCGGTCGGGTTGCGGATGCCGTCGCACCACCGGGCGCGGAAACGGCGGCCGCAATGGCCATCGTCAAGAATCCGAGAGCGTTCATGTCATCCTCATGCAATCCTGCAGATGCGTATGTTCATTCTGACAGCCCGGTGCGGGGATTTGAACTCGGATTGCCACGCCCGCGCTCGGTGCTTAAGATCGGGTGCGATGAAACTACTCCGTTATGGTTCGCTGAACCACGAAAAGCCGGGCCTTTTGGACAATGAGGGGGTCATTCGCGATTTGTCGGCGCACATCGACGATATTTCTCCGCGGACGGTGACACCCAAAAGTTTGGCGCGCCTCGCTGCCTTGAAAAGCAGGGAATTGCCGGTGGTCGGCGGCACTCCGCGGCTCGGTGTACCTGTCAAAGGCATCGGAAAGTTTATCGCGATCGGCTTGAATTATGCGGATCATGCCAAGGAGGCGAACTTACCGATCCCGGCGGAACCTCCCATGTTCACCAAGGCCATCAGCTGCCTAAGCGGCCCCAATGACGATGTCATGTTGCCCAAAGATTCTCTCAAAGGCGATTGGGAGGTCGAATTGGGAATTATTTTCGGCCGCACGGCCCGGTACGTGCGCGAGGAAGCGGCGCTTGATTGCGTCGCGGGATACGTACTTGCCAATGACGTTTCCGAGCGCGCGTTTCAAATGGAACGCGGTACCCAGTGGGACAAAGGCAAGGGTTGCGACACATTCGGACCGGTGGGACCGTGGCTGGTCACGGCGGATGAAGTCGGCGATCCTCAAAACCTGGAGATGTTCTTGGATCTCAATGGCCGACGCATGCAAACGGGGAATACGGCGCGAATGATCTTCTCAGTGCGTCAATTGATCGCCTACGTGAGTCAGTTCATGACGATGTATCCGGGCGATTTGTTGATAACAGGAACGCCGCCCGGCGTTGGTTTGGGCCGCAAGCCAGAGCCCGTTTTTCTCAAGCCGGGCGATGAGATGCGCCTCGGAATAGAAAAGCTCGGCGAGCAACGACAAAAAGTGATTCCCTGGCGCCGCTTGGGCGAAGATGCCGCGGAACTGTAGAATGGGCGGCAACGAAAGGAGGCAGAAGGCATGTTTATTCGCGAGTGGCGCGGCAGGGCAACACAAACCGAGGCGATCAGGTACCCGGAATATTTTCGCAAGGAAGTCATCCGCCAATTGCGGCAAGCGCCGGGATTCGAGGGCGGATATTTGAGCCGGCGCAATGTCGGTGATCAAGTGGAGTTTTTGGTGCTCACGCATTGGAAATCGATGGACGCGATTCGTGAGTTCACCGGAACCGTGGCGGAACATGCAGTCATCGACCCGAGCGCGATGGCCACGCTCGTGGCGTACGACCACTCGGTTCGGCACTATGAGGTGTTGGAAGATCTGTGACGGTTTCAGCGGTTGTCGATCGACTGCCGCAGTGCCTTGGTGACCTCACCGGCGATATCGTCCTGAACCTTCAAGGTGTCGTCCAATTGCCGGTCGTAGGTGCCGCTCCAGACCACAAATCCGTTGTCGGCGCGCACCAAGCGGGCGGCAACGCGCATCGTTGCGCCGGATTTGCGCAAGCTCCCATCCAAAACATAGGCCACGTCCAGGGATCTTGCGATATCCGCAACCGCGACCTTCTTGCCCTTATAGTAGAACGACGATGTGGGCGGCGGCACGCGCAGGCCCGGTATCTTGCTCAAGCGGTCGATGAGTTCTTCGGTCATCCCGTCGGCAAAATACTCCTGGTCCATCGACTCGCTGGTCAGGTCTAGAAACGGTAGCACCGCGATCCGAACCAGCGACGAATCGGGGGTCGACGCGGCAGGCGCATGAGTGCCGATTCTGCCGTAGACCAGCACCGCAAGTACGATCACGACCAGGAGCGCCGCACCGGCACCGAGCAGCGGCCAATTTTTGTGCGAATCGGTCCCGGAGTCGGCGCTTCCTTCAGCGGCAGGCGAAATCATCGGCGGCTCCACCCACGGGCTCACCGTCGCCACCATTCGATATCCCAAGCGTGGAACCGTCGCGATATACGTGGGCTGCTTCGGGTCATCGCCGAGAAGGCGGCGTAAGGAAGTGATTGCCTGATAAACTGAATCAGGCGTAACGATGACGCCGGTCCAGACCTGTTCAAGCAAGTCATCGATGCTGACGGTTTCCCCGGCGCGATCGGCGAGACACAGCAGCAGGCGCATGGTGCGTGCCTCAACCCGCAGGGTCTCGCCCTCGCGAGAGATCTGACCGGAGGCCGGGTTTACGCGCCAGGCGCCGATGCGCAGCGATGTTCCGGACGGCTGATCCATATGCCGATTGTATCAATACGGGAGAATTTGACCGCAAGGCTCGGAGTTCTTGGGTGCAAGCACGGTGCTACCTTGGAAATCTCGTGAAATGACGTGGAGATCGCATGGCTACTCGTAAAGATGCCGACGAAATTCGCTGGGACGCGGTCATCGCCAAGGACAAGCGCGTAGATGGTCAATTTTATTATTCGGTTCGAACCACCGGCGTATATTGCCGGCCGTCGTGCCCGGCACGCCCGGCGCTCAGAGAAAATGTTGCCTTTCACACATCTTGTGAGGCTGCCGAGGCAGCCGGTTTCCGCGCCTGCAAGCGCTGCCGGCCTCGCGAGGCATCGCAATCCGAGCGCCATGCAGCCATGGTTGCGAGCGCTTGCGCCTTGATCAAGAGGTCGGAAGATTCGCCGCAGCTCGCGGAGCTAGCGGCCGCCTCGGGGCTTAGCCCGTTTCACTTTCATCGGGTCTTCAAGGCAGCGACGGGCCTCACGCCGAAAGCCTACGCCGACGCGCATCGGGCAGATCGGGTTCGCAACGCTTTACCCTCCTCGACGACGATTACCGGGGCGATATACGAGGCCGGTTTCAACTCAAACGGCCGCTTCTATGCTGCGTCCGCGCAGGTATTGGGGATGACGCCGGGGCGATATCGAGCCGGCGGCGATCTGACGCGAATTCGATTTGCGATCGGTGAATGCTCGCTGGGGTCGATCTTGGTGGCCGCAACCGAGAAGGGCGTATGCGCCATTCTGCTGGGCCGCGATCCCGATGCGCTCGTACGCCAGCTGCAGGACCGGTTCACGAAGGCCGAGCTCATCGGCGGCGATGCGGCGTTCGAGAAGCTGGTTGCCAAAGTGATCGGGTTCGTCGAGCAGCCGCGCCTCGGGCTTGATTTGCCGCTCGATGTGCAAGGTACGGCATTCCAACAGAGAGTGTGGCGGGCGTTGCGCAACATCGGCGTGGGCAACACAGCCAGCTATGGGGATATTGCCGCGCGCATCGGCCAACCTAAGTCGACCCGCGCCGTCGCGCAAGCCTGCGCCGCCAACATGATCGCAGTTGCGATTCCCTGCCACCGGGTCATTCGCACCGATGGCCATCTGTCAGGCTATCGATGGGGTGTGCAGCGCAAACGCGCGTTGCTGGAGCGCGAGAGATCGCGATGATTGACGACCGCGCGGCCGGCTTGAATTGGCCCGCGGTCGAGGACGAGCTCAATCTCTACGGTGCCGCGCGTGCGGGCAACGTGCTGAGCACCGAAGAGTGCCGGGCCGTTGCGGAGCTCTATGATCACGACCAGGTCTTCAGGAGCCGCGTCATCATGGGGCGCCACGGCTTTGGTCGAGGTGAATACCGCTATTTTTCATACCCGTTGCCCTCGATCGTGCAAAGGCTGCGCGAGACGCTCTACTTGCGTCTCGCGCCGATCGCAAACCGCTGGGCTGAGCTCATGGGCATGGAATTTCGCTATCCTCAGGAACACGCGGCGTTTCTGTCGCACTGCCACGCCGCGGGCCAAATTCTACCCACGCCGCTGCTTCTGCAGTACGTCGCGGGTGATTTCAATTGCTTGCACCAGGATGTCTACGGGGAGCACGTGTTTCCGCTTCAGGCTGCCGTCTTGCTCTCGGAGCCCGGCCGCGATTTCGAAGGTGGTGAGTTCGTCGTAACGGAGCAGCGTCCGCGCATGCAATCGAGAGTGCAAGTGCTGCCGCTGCGGCAGGGGGATCTGGCGATATTTGCGGTGCGCGATCGCCCGGCAAAGGGGACTCGCGGCACATTTCGGGTCAAGCATCGGCATGGGGTGAGCCGCTTATACTCAGGAAGGCGTCACATGCTGGGCATCGTCTTTCACGACGCAAGCTGAGCGGCGTGGGCGAAAAGCGACACTGTGCCCGCGCCGGATCGACGCGGGCACAGTGTTTGGGCCAATACTACTAATCTAGCCCAAAGTACTAACGGTTCTGCGCCACCAGTTTCGAGACCTGCGACCACTGCTCAGTGGCGCGTGCAATGTTGCCGGCAACATCCTTCTTCCAGTTCTTTCGCGACTCAAGGTCGCTGAACAGGTAGAGCTTGCCATCAACAACTGCAAACACACGCGGGTGCGCGCCAACCTTGCGGCCTTGAGACACGCCGTAGGCGTCGAATCCGTCATACTGCGGCGCGTACTTTTCCGGATTACTCTCAAACGCGTGTAAATGCGTTGGAGTGATGAAGTAGAACTTTGAGCCCTTGTAGTCGTAGCTCAGTTCCTTGACCCCCAAGATCGGATCCGGCGAGGGCGTAAAGTAGGAAATCGGGTCGTAGCTGCTCAGCGCAACGCCTTTTTCCTCAAAGAAATCGCCGGCGAATACTTGCGCAGCGGATAGCGTCAAGACGGCGGCGGATGCAAAACGAACGATTGATCGGTAGTTCACGGTAGTCTCCAAAGTTCACACAACTAAGTCATTGACAGCAATGACGGCAAAGGGAATCAGAGCAAGGATCGTCGAGAGAAAAAGGGCACCGATGTTGATGAGGATTTTCATGGGTATCTCCCTGCTTTGGACCATGGAGGCACTGTAAGGCGCTGCCCGATGTCCAGTTTGGACGTGCGCCAAACCGCAAGATCCGCGGCGCGAGCGGTCGGGGTGGGTCGCGAACGGTAGGCGGCCAGCCGGCAGGTGTCCGGCGCGTGCTAGAATTTGGCCGCCGGGATGGCGCTAAGGCCTTCAAAACTAGAGAAAATCGGCGCCTGGCGACCGAAACGATACTCAAGGAGCGCTCATGATTTTCGAGTCCATTTCCAGCGGGGGATGCCGCTCGTACCTGGTGGGCTGCGAGGAGACTTGTGCGGCGGCGCTGATTGATCCGGAACTGAGCCAGATTGACCGCTACATCGCGCTGGCGGCGCGGCATGGGCTGCGATTTCACTATCTGATCGACACGCACACCCATGCAGACCACTTCTCCGCGACTCGGCAGCTCGCAAATCAGCTTGGCGTGCCCGTGGTCATGCACCGCACGAGCCCTGCGCCATTCATCGATCTGCGCCTGGAGGGCGGTGATTTATTGGTGATTGGACGCCTGCGCTTGCAATCGTTGTATACCCCCGGTCATACCAACGATTCGATGTGCCTATGCCTCGAAGATCGAGTCTTTACCGGCGATACGCTGTTGATCGGAGCGACCGGACGCACCGACCTGCCGAGCGGCGACGCCGGCGCGTTGCATGAAAGCTTGTTCCAGGGCGTGCTCAAGCTCGATCCGGCACTGAAGGTTTTTCCCGCGCATGAATACAAAGGCCGCAGCCACTCCACCATCGGTCAGGAACTCGCCGAGAATCCGCGCTTGCAAAAGCGCGAGCGCGGCGCGTTCATCGATATGATGCAGAACCTGAATCTCACCATGCCCACGCACGTGACCGAAGCGCTGCGCACCAATATGAGCGGCGGAAAGACCGTTGCGCAGATGCTCTCCGATGCAGCTGCGTCGGTTCCATTCATGTCGATGGCACAACTGAAGGCGAGCATCGAATGTCGTCGTGATGACCTGATCGTGCTCGATGTGCGCGAACGCGATGCCTACGAAAGCGGGCACGTACCCGGCGCGTTTCACCTGCCGCGTGGACAGTTGGAACTGCGCGTGAACGAAGAGCTGAAGGATCCTACTCGACGGATTTTGGTTTGCTGTGAGTTTGGGCGCATCTCCACGTTGGCAACGGCGACGCTTCGCACCATGGGATTCTTGGGAGCGGTTGCCTTGGATGGCGGTATCAAGGCTTGGCGCGAAGCCGGCTATCCGCTAAGCGTGGGTAAAGAGCGGTAGATTATCGCGGCAAGTCACTCGAGGCGCCGCAACTCTCAGTCCGTAAGCTCCACCCAGGTCGGGGCGTGATCGCTGGCCTTTTCCCAGCCGCGCACCTCTCGGTACACGCCCGCATCGACGAGACGGTTCGCAACCGACGGGCTCAGGAGCAAATGATCGATTCGCAGCCCGGCATCCCGTCCATAGGCGTTGCGGAAAAAGTCCCAAAAGGTATAAATCTGTTCGCCAGGATGAATCGTGCGCACCGCATCCACCCAGCCGTGCTTGAGCAGGTGGGCGAATGCCTCGCGAACCTCAATTCTGAACAGCGCATCGTCCACCCAGCGTTCCGGCTTATACACATCGGCTTCGGTGGGAATCACGTTGTAGTCGCCTGCGAGCACGACCGGCGCTCCGGAGAGATGCAACTCAGCGGCATGCGCGAGGAGGCGGTTGAGCCAGCGCAGCTTGTATTCGAACTTGGGGCCGGGTGCCGGATTGCCGTTCGGCAAATAAAGGCATCCGATCACGACACCGGCGACGCTGGCCTCGATGTATCGGCTATGCTCATCATCAGGGTCCCCGGGAAGCACCCGCCTGATCTCTTTGGGCTCCGAGTTCCTGGCGAGAATGGCGACCCCATTCCAGCTTTTCTGACCATGCCAAATGACGCCATAGCCGGCATCGCGAATGGCCGCCTCCGGGAATCTATCCTGCGGCGCCTTCAGTTCCTGAAGACAAACCACATCAGGCGCGGACTCTGCAAGCCAGCGCAACAGATTGCCGAGGCGCGCGTTGATGCTGTTGACGTTATAGGTAACGATTCTCATGACTCAATATTGTTGGTTCTTCGATCGATTTGCAAAAGCGCAATGCGGCCGGAGGGGACAGCGCTCACACAACGGACGGGAGCGTTTGCAAAGCTCGCGGCCGTGAAGCGCCAGCAGCAAGTAGGCGCGAATTCTCGCCTCGAAGGTCGCGGGCAGGGTACTGAGCGCGCGCTGTGCGGCCGCGTAAATCGCCGCGTATTTGTCGCCTTCAGGACCGTCGAGCACGCGAACCAAGACATACGGACACGCGGAAGGCACGGCCGCCAGCGGCGAGAGGCGCGCAAATAGCGCGATCCGATCAGCCCCGGGATTGCCGATACCGGGGAAAGTCTTCAATGCCTTGCGGACCTGCTCCGCGGAAAGGCGGGCGAGGGCGGCATGAAGATCGCCGCCGAATTCATCTTGAACCCGCGCCGCGATTTCCCTCAGCCGTGCCGCGCGCAGCTTCGGCACCATGCCGCCCGCCTTGAGCGCCCGGGTGAGTGCGGCGGTTGATGCGGCGCCAAGTTGCTTGGGCGCGATGCCAACCTCGCGCCTCAATGAAGACCATCCCTTATCGCAACGCACTTCGCTCGCGGGATATCCGCAATGCCACCAAATCAGGAACTCATACGGCTCCGTCGGTGCATGGGGCTGAAGCGTTCCATAAAAGGACTCCAGCGAGTCCAGTAGAGCCGTAATTCGCGGCTTGGCCACGTGTTCACGCACCATCGTAGCGCGCCCAATTGCGTCAGGCTTAAGTGTAGCAGCCCGAGAATCAGAAGATTGCGCGTTCGACCAACCAGAACAGGGCCAGGCAGGCGATCGCCGCAGAACCCCACGGCATCACGCCGCGGCGATAAAAATCCGTGGCGCGCAACAAATAGGCTAGCGGCATGATGGTGAGCACAACAGCCAGTTGTCCCGCCTCGACGCCGAGGTTAAAAGCGACCAACGATGCCAGCCGCGCGCCCTTGGGCAACCCCATTTCCGCGAGCACCGACGCAAACCCGAAACCATGCAGCAAGCCAAACGCGAATGCGATGCGCCAACGGCCTGCCGTGATGCGCGGAAACACATTGTTGAGCGCTGCGATGATGATGGAGGCCGCAATGACAGACTCGGTAAGCCGGCTTGGCAGCCGAACCACATCGAAGGCGGCCAGTGACAACGTGATTGAATGGGCGAGGGTGAAGGCCGTGACGACCTTGACGATATTGACGAAAGCCGGGGCTGCGATGGGTACCGCGTCCCAGCGATCCTGTCGACGCATGAGAACCGCGGGCAGCAGCAGCGACAACAGGAACAACAGATGATCGATTCCGCTCCAAATGTGCCAGATTCCGGCACGCAGGTATTCGAAGAAGGCGGACCAGGTTGACGGATCGTTGAGCTCAAACTGCCGCGCCCTCGCGGTGCCGCCCAACACGCCGGTCTGCGCCGAACCGTTGGCGGTGAGGGCAAGCAAGCCCCGGTGCGAAGGATCTTCCACGTCCAGCAGCCGGTACTCGATGAACAGGCGCTTGACCTCGGTTGCGCATTCACCCCTGAGCGGCAACCATAAATAGTTGCCGTCGATGCGGTCGTTGACTTCGACAGGGCCGAAGCTGATTTGGCATTGGCTGCTTTCACCGGCCGCCAGCCGCAGATGGCCCCGCACATAGTTTTGTAAAGCCGCTTCGCTGGATTTCACTTCCCCCCACGTCACTTGGCCGTTGCCATCATGATCAAGGCCTACCGCGAGTTCGCCGTCTCGGATTGCAAGTTCGATCGACCCGGAAATCCGCGGCCCTTGCACGTTGAGAGTCAGAAAGCCGTTGCTCGCTATGTGGGCCTGGGCCACCGGGCCGGCGAACAGCAGGGTCAGCAGCAGAAGATTGCGCAGCTTGTTCATCGCGAGGCCGACCAGGCCATTTGCGACTCGACTCGCGCGTCGCTTTGTCCTTGGGCTTGCACAAAGCCGATCGCCGGCGCGGCCGCCTCAGGTCTACCGGCGGCGTTCGCCGCCTGTACGAGCACCAGCACATCGTCGGGTTCGTGTTGCACGCTCCAGTTTTCGAGCGCTGCCGCGAGACTGAGGTTGGGCTGGTTCTCGACCTCCAGTAGAAACCTCGCTTGCTCGCGCCGATGCACGGCCTCGCCGCGCTGTAATTCGGCGGCGAAGGCGGCACGCAGACGTGCGCTGCTCTGCTCGAGTGCCTGGTCGTGCAGTTGTCTTTGTGCGATCGCAATCCGCAGCAACAGCGGTTCATGGCTTTCCTGGCCGATGAGCAGCGACAGCGCATCCTTCGGGCGTCCCTGCCGCAACATGAGATCCGCATAGGCCGCACGCGCGTAAAAGTCCGTTGGGGCGAGGCGAAGGTCCTGTTGAAACCATCGCTCAGCTTCCTCGTTGCGCCCGAGACGCACCGCCATTTCTCCCAATTCGGAATACAGCCAGGATTTTTCAGAGCTGAGCCATCCCTGGGTCGAGAGCTGGCTCAGCGACGAATAAGCTGAGTCCAGGTGGCCGCGCAGTCCAAGCAGGCCTTGAATGCAAAGCGCCGCCAAGCGTGACTCGACCAGCCGTGAAAATTGCCCGCATGCGGCGCCGGCCTCGGCGTAACGGCCCAGGACTCGGAGCACCGTCGCGCGAATCAGCAGGGCCTGTGGATCCGCGGGACGTATACCTAAGGCTTGGTCGAGCGTGGTAAGCGAGGCCGAGAATTCGTGGCGGCTCTGCTGCAGCGTCGCCTGCAGCACGAGTACATCCGGATTGGGAGGAGATTGCTGCATCCACGGGGCCAGTACTGCCTCGGCATAACCCAGAAACCTCAGATCGCCGCTCAGACGCGATTGCTGTACATAGAACTGGGCCAAAGGTATCGCCACATCGACTCTGCCGCGCGCCAGGCGGCGCGCCGACACGTCGGCGTAGCGGGTTCCCGCGGACAATTCGGCCAGCACCGCCCCGTCTTTGTCCGGTACATGGGGCAGTGCATGGGCGAGAGACAGGCCGGCAACATTTAGCAGTGCAGCGGCGGCGAAGGAGGCGAGCCTGCACTGCAAGACGCAGCGCAGGCTCGTGGAGTCACGTGGCATTCACATTCACCGGCGCGCTGGTCTCGTCGCCGATGGGGGTCACCGCAATCGCGGCGTTGTCGACTTCAAACGGACCCACGGTCTCCGAGGTCTGGGTTTGCACAATGGCCAGCACCGCGGCCGTATCCAGGTCCTTGGTGGTCGGCGGCGGCGGTGGCGGCGGTCCGCCACTCGTCTGCACGGGGGTGTGATGACTACCCCCGCAACCCGCCGCCAGCGTGCAGAGCACCGCGGCGCCGATGATCAAACCAATTTTTGCCTTCATGGTAAGCGCCCTCAAAAGTTTGGTGAGCCCGCGATCGGGGTGTTGAGATACGGGAACGCGCTTAGAAAGTTGGCGGGATTGGCTTGCACGCCATCGGTATAGCCCAACTGCCGGGACGCATCCGACGCCGGATCCGGATCCGCCGAGCTGCCATCATAGGGTTTCAAAAGGACACCCATCGCCACCCGCAGCGTGATATCCACGACGTCGTCGATCGGTCGTCGGCCGTTGGGATAGCCGGCCAGGTCCCCGGCCAGAACACCCAGATCTTTCTGCGACGCGTAGGGAGTAACGGGTGTGGTGGTGTTCAGACGCAGCTCTTCGGCGGGCGCCAGCACTTTGGCAGGCTGATTCACGCCCGCGATGCCCGTGAGAAATACCGCTTCAAGATCGGTACGCGGATACACATTGGGTGCGAGCACTCCCGCGCTGCCGAACAGCGCTTGCACCAACACCGGCAAGGACGGATTGGTGACGTAGTCGGCAAACTCCGCGTCCTGCGCCGGCGTGGTGGTGTTCCAACGATCCTTGTCGGGCAAGCCGATCACGAGCTCATTCACGAGAGGCATGCCGAGACGCGAAACCTGGCTCCACGCACCGCCCGCCAATTCCGGTCCGGTTGGTGCGGCGACGACGCCGACGCTTGCCGCGCTCTTCGCGCTCTGCGGGGTCGGATTCAATACCGAGGCCTGGCGCAGGCTCGCGGTGGTGTAACCGCCGATCACAGGATCGGAACCATTGGTGAGACACGCGGCGGGGACTTCGAGCTCGAGCGAGGTGACGTTGAATCCGGCCAGGGAATTGGTGCCGAAGTTGCGCGCGCTCGTGCCGGCGGGAACCAACTGTTCGACCGGGTAGTGATAGTTGACCAGGTCGAAGGTGCCGCCCAAGTCCAGAAAAAACGGATCCTGGCGCTGGCCAACAAACACCTTGCCCTGGCCGCAGCCGGGGATGAGGATTGGATAGATGAAGCTCGCCGCGTAAGCAGCGTAATTCGGGATCGACTTGTTGCCGATGTTATCCAAGGGTTTCGCGAAGACCGTGCTGCCGGTGGTGAAGTTTTCAACTGGGAGCACGGTCCCCATGCGCCGGTCGCCTTTCACCAATGTGAGCGTGTAGGTCTGCGACACATTTTGGGCACTGGTGTTTCCGGCGCTCACCGGTCCGATGTTCGTCAATGGCACCGGCACCATTTTCGAGCCGACCGGAACCGCGAGGCCCTGGGTGGTGGTCGTGAAACGAAACTGAAATGTCAGGTTGGCTTTGCCTGAACCGCTGTTATCAATGTGTATCTCGTACAGAGCATTGTCGTCGAGGTTGAAATAATTGGGCCCTCCCTGCGGATCCTGCAGGGGTACGTAGTTGGCAATCAGAGTCACGAAACCCGCTCTGCCCGGCTCGTAGCTGTTGAACATGTAGAAATCCGTGCCGTCGACGCTGGGTCGAGTACTGATAAACGGCGCCTCGCGATGACTCGAGGCCAGCGCGCTGCCGGCGACAGAGGCGGCAAGCACCCCTATCAATAGTTGTCGATGTTTGAGCGTGCTCATCGAAAGAGCTCCTTGTTGTGAGTGAATGGGCTAGCTGCGGATAACTTCGAGCCGCCCGGTGGATCGGATGCAGTAGCGGGAACTAAATTGATGCGGCGGGCGCGGCAGCCGCGTCCCTGGGCTGGCGGCGGGTCCGATTAAGGCGGATCGGGTCGTTTGAGGCGCATTCTTAGCGGTCGATGAGCTCGCTGCGAGCGCGTAGGGCGAATTGAAGCAAGATTGCCCAGATTGGACATGTAGGACGTGTGGCCGCGCGTCGCCGCGGAATGGCAAACCTCGCGCGGATTGTTCGGCGCATCCTCGTCGAGTTCTGAACCGACGGCAAATCGGGCGTCGCTGACTGGAGACGGATGGGCGCTGCCAGGGATGCTCAGCCACAATAGCCCGCCGGCAAGGAGAAGCGCGCGCCGGCGCGATGGGTTGTTTGTAGGAAAGTTCTTACCCTTGTTAAAAATCGGTCCTCGCGTTGATGCCTGGAAAAACCGTGTATCAGGCGAGCATGTCGCATTTGCGGAAGGCCAAAGGCGGACAATCTTCGGGCCGATTGCCAATGCGGCGTAGTCCAAACCCCGAAACGCGTCAGGTGATAAAAAATCCGTGGAGCCGATGACAGTTTTTGTGAAACAGTGTCGCTCTTTCGTACAAAGCTGCGGGCTGCAAGGCCCCCGATCTCGATGGCAGTCGCAAGGGAGAACTGTCCAGCATGGCGAATCAAGTGCGTGAAACCATGCCCGTTCGACTGCGTCGCGCAGGCGGACGCGCGGCGGTGGAAGCTCGGTTGCTCAGGACGATCGAGTCCGGAACGGCCTACAAAATCACCGATCTCGCCGCGCAACTACGCATGAGCACCTCGCATCTACAGCGCCTGTTCAAACGTGAAACCGGTGTGCGCATAGGCGAATGGTTGATCACGCAACGGCTGCAGAAGGCTGAGTACCTGCTCACCAATAGCTACCTTAGCGTCAAAGAGATCGCGCGCGCCGCCGGCTACGAGCACATGTCGAGCTTCATCCGCGCGTTCGAACGCGTATACATCGTTACCCCCACACGCTACCGCGACATCGCCGACGAACGCCGGGAAAATACCGGCGGCGGCACCGCCTCATAAAAATAAAAATTGCGCAAAGCAGGAATTGCTAATCACCGCCGCGAATTGCTAATCATGAGTCGGATTAGCTAACGATTTGCGGGTGCGTTCTCGTTTTTGATGCGCTAGCGTCCCAGCCCGAAATTAATGTCAGAAGCGGCCGAGCAGGCAATCGCAATCGCTCCGACCGCACAACCGGCGCGGGAAGGAAACAAGCGAATCAGGCAATTCCATCTGGAGGGGAGTACGAATCCATGTACTACAATGTATTCGGCGAGAAGGTCTCCAAGCGGCGCTTCAAACAAATGTGTGCCGCGGCCAAGAACCGGCGTGAATTGATTGCCGCCGGACTTACCAGCCGTCGTGATTTGTTCAAGATGGGACTGCTGACGGCCGGGGGCATGCTGGTCGCCAAGCACGGCCTCAGCGCTCGTGCCTACGGGCAGTCGGTCACGACCAGCAATCCGCCGAGTTCCGGTGCCAATAGCAGTCCCGGGACGAATCAGAATTGTGTTCCGGGCAATCAGACGGCGAGCCCGCCGACGCGGCCTTTCGTGGTGCCGCTGACCGTTACCCCGATCGCGCGTACCGTGCGCTCACTGACTCCGGCTCCCACGGAGAACCCCAACCTGGGGGCAGGTGAGGTGCGCGCCGCTCCGTTTCAGGCGCCGCAGATTGATTCGAATCGCTTTCCCGTGGTGCCGCAAACCCTGTATCAATTCAACCAAAGGCAGTTCAGCACCAGCCAGCATCCTGATCTGCCGCAACAGACGATTTGGGGTTTCGATGACGGGACGGGGCCGCGTAGCCCAGGGCCGACTTACCAGGCCTTTTACGGCAAGCCGCAGATCACTCGCAACATCAACTCCCTGCCGCTGATCACCGCGGTGAACAATACCGGCTTCGGCATGGCGTCGGTGACCACGCACCTTCACAACGCCCACAATCCGTCCGAGAGCGACGGCAATCCCTGCGACTTCTACACCGCCGGGCACTTCTGCGATCAGTACTATCCGAACGTGCTTGCCGGGTTCAACTCCACCAATCAACCGAACGGCGACATCAATGAATCCTTGAGCACGCTGTGGTATCACGATCATCGCGTGGATTTCACCTCCCAGAATACTTACAAGGGATTGCTCGGGTTCTATTGCTTGTTCAATCAGTTTGACACCGGCAATGAAGAGACCGGATTTCACCTGCCGAGCTTCCCACAGTTCGATATCCCCCTGGTATTCGCGGACAAGGTATACGACCCCAATACCGGCGATCTGGTGTTCGACCTGTTCAATCTGGACGGAATCCTCGGCGACAAATTCCTGGTGAACGGCACGGTTCAGCCATTCTTCGAGGTATCGCCCCGCCGCTACCGTTTCCGGCTTCTGGACAGCGGACCGTCACGCTTCTACGAATTCTTCCTCACCGGCGGCATCAGCAGCACCGGCAGTCCTACAACGACCAGTCCAACGACCAACCCGTTCTTCTTGATCGCGACGGATGGCAATCTGATTCCGGCGCCGGTGCAAGTGACGAGCGTGCGAGTAGGGCCTGCGGAGCGCGTCGAGATCATCATCGATTTCACCAACTTCGCCGGCAAGACGCTGTACCTGGAGAATCGCCTGAACCAGATCAACGGACAGGGCCCGGTCGCGGTCGACAGTCAGTTGGCCCCGCAAAACAGTGCCACGACCGAGTGCAGCTTGGTACTCAACAATAATCAGCCGGCGATTCTCCCGGCGGGCCAGGGCAATCTGTTGCTGCAGTTTCGCGTGACCGGTCCCCGCGTTGCTGACAACAGCGTGAATCCCGCGAGCAAGCCGAGCTTCTATCAATTGCCGAGCACCACCGCGACGCCGCGCATCGTCCGCACGTTCAAATTTGACCGGCTGAACGGACAATGGTCCATCAACGGCCAATTCATGGATTGCAATACGTTTCGATTCGCGGTCCAGCAGAACAGTGTGGAGCAATGGCTGCTGACCAACCTGACCGGCGACTGGACTCATCCGGTCCACATTCATTTGGAAGAGCATCAAATTCTGACGCGCAATCGCGTGGCGCCGACCGTTCCGGCTGATCTGGGCCGCAAGGACGTCACGCAGCTGCATCCGAACGAACGCGTGCAACTCTTCTTCCGCTTTCGGGATTGGACGGGTAAGTACCCCATTCATTGCCACAACGTCGTCCATGAAGACCACGCCATGATGGCGCTCTGGCATGTGGAGGCGGAAGGCGATGATGTGAACGTGCCTTAAGGAGATCGAGTCATGAGCGACGTTTCACGTAGACAAATGTTGGGGATGTTGGGAATGACTCCCCTGGCGTTGAGCGGAGTCACGCACGCCTACGGTAGCGCGGCCCCCGCCTCGGCGGCGACGAGTCAGACCCCCTCAGGAAGGGCGCGAAGGCGCATTCAAGAGCAGCACCTCCCGAATCTGCCGTTGCTGACGCACGAGGGCAAGCGGGTCTTGTTCTACGACGATTTGGTCAAGGACAAGAAAGTCAGCATGAATTTCTTCTATGCCAAATGCGACGAGATTTGTCCGCTCGTCATGGCAAACCTCGCGAAAGTGCAGCGGCTTCTGGGCAAGCAGGTGGGCAGCGAGTTATTCATGTATTCATTCACTCTCAAACCCGATGAAGACTCGGTCGAGGATATCCGGGCGCATCGCGACATGCTCGGCGCGAAGCCCGGATGGACCTTCTTGACGGGCAAACCGCAGGACATCGAGACCATACGGGCGGCCATCGGTTTCAAGTACCCCGATCCGGCCATCGACGGCGACAAGACGCAACACATCGGCAACATTCGCTACGGCAACGAGCCGCTGATGCTGTGGTCAGCCTGTCCCGGCATGGCCCACGCCGATTGGATTGCAGAGACGCTGCAATGGATGATCCACCCGCAGGTCGACAGGGTGCAAAAATCTTGATTTAGAGGATCGATGACAGCCAACGAGGACTTAAGGCTATGAGCACCATACGCGAACAGAATTCTCTGGTTGTTTTTGTAGCTCTGGCGGCGATGACGCTGATTGGAGGGATGCTCCCCAACAGCGGTATGGCGCAATCGACGCCGACGCCATCTTCGCAAAGTCCGCCGTCTTTCAATCCGCCGCCGTGCGACTTCAACGACACGTTCTATCAAGAGAACGGTCTGGATCCGACCCAGGTTTTCGGCCGCTTCGGCACCGCCCGCATGACGGGACCGCCGGCGAGCGGCAAGCAAGTCAATTGGGTGGCGGACAGCACCTGCAGCCAGCGAGATCCGGACCGGCGAAATTTTCGCATCCTGGCGACTACCGGCGGGTTTCCCGATGATGGAACGGGCACGCCGACCGAATTCATCTCCCTGCTTGGATTCGTGACCACTGATAAGGCGTTCGAGACCAGCTATTCGCGCACTGTCGGCGCGATCAACGGTGGCTTGGATGGAGATCAGCAAAATCCCGGCGAGACCATTTCGATCGTCGCCAGTGCAAATCCCCGCGGCATCACCATGCAGAACTTGGTCCTGAACTTTGAGGCCTATCCGGCGGTAAAACAACGATTGGCCAATGGCCAAATCGCCCTCAATCCCTGTCAGGCAGACATGGTAAGCCCGCTTGCGCCCGCTCAACCATGCTTCGATCTCAGCAGTCCGAATGCCGTGGCCACGCCGAATCTGCGGCAAGACTGGCGGTTTGCGACCAATCGCAATGCCATGGACGGCAGCGACAATAATTGCATCAGCAACGACCCTACTGTGTGTACTCAGCCTGATGGGACGGGCACCGGCCCGGCGCAGAACGACAGCCCCTTCGGCTACTTCTGCGACGATCTCCTAGGGATGTGGGTCAACACCTATTTCTGGTACACGGTGGACCCCGCAAACCCGGGCACGACCTGCGGTCCGATCCTCGCGGCGCTGGGAAAGAAGAACGGTCTTACCACTGACGGAACACCCATCGTCAAGACCGCGGATGAATTGAATAACCAGCTCGAGGCGAATGGATGTGGAGCGGAGGGCAAGTTGGCGTTCGACGGATCCGACGGGGGGCCGATCTGGGACGTGTGCCCCGCCATTCCGGATCCGCGGGCAGGGGCGATTGCAAAAGACGCGTTTCTGGACCAGGTGCACAATAGCAACGGCGTCCCGCAGAACATCGGGCTGACTCTCAACTTCCTCAGTCTGCAGATTTTCGGGGTGTTCTTCAACGAGTTGTCTGCGCCACAGAAGAGCCAGATTACCGCGGCGAATACCGGGGCGACCAACTAGCAACCTCGTCCTGGAACGGCTCACAACCCCCTGGGCGGCGCCTTAGGCGCTGCCCGGGAATTTTTTTTTGGGTCCTACACCTAGATGCCAAATAGAGCAGCAAGAAAGATCTCTCGTCGAGATTTCAGCAAGCTTGCGGCGGGCGCCGCGGCCGTCGGGCCCTTCTTTCTCTTCCCCGGGCGCGCTCTTGCCGGTCAAAGGAAACTCAAAATCGCGAAGTGGTCGCATCTTGTGCCGCAGTTCGATCAGTCATTCGAGAGCATGGCCACGGAATGGGGCCGGCAGAACGACACTAAAGTCACCGTGGATGAAATCCCGGTGGAGAAAGTCGCTGCGGCGGCTATGGCGGAGGCCAAGGCCGGCAGGGGACACGATGTATTCATATTCCCCTGGCCGCCCGCGCAGTTCTACCAACACGCGATCGATCATGCGGAAATCTATCGGCAAGTCGCTGCAAAGTACGGCTCGATTCAGCAACTCGCGCATCGCTCCACCTACAATCCCAAGAGCAAGACCTACTTCGCCTTCGCAGACTTTTGGGTCCCTTCTCCGCTTCACTTCCGGCAGGATTATTGGGCGAAGGTGGACATGCAGTACGGCCCGGGGCATTACGGCAGCCTATATACCGGCGGCAAACACCTGCGCTCGGAGTTCGGCATCCCTTGCGGACTGGCATTTACGCCGACGCTGGAAGGCAATATCACGTTGCATACCCTGCTTTATGCGTTTCGCGCTTGGATACTCGACGGTAGCGGCGAAGTAATGTTCAAGAAAAATGTTTTTGCGGTCGGCGCGCTGCAGTATCTGCAAAAGTTGTATCGGGATTCAGGGACGCCCGAGCAGCTTCGCTGGCAACCAGGCGGCAACGTGCCTTCCATGCTGGCGGGCAAGACTTCCTGTACAACCAATGCCATCAGTCTGTTGCGCGCGGCTGAAAAGCAAGACCCTGCTACGGCAAGTAAGATCTGGCTTCAGCCGCCTCTGCTCGGCACCAACGGCGTGGGTGTGACCGCCTTACCGCACGTTACCAATTGTTCCGTCGTTTGGAAATTTGCTCAGAATCAGGACGGGGCCAAAAAATTCCTGGCCGACCTGATTGACAACTCGAGAACGGGTTACGCCGCGAGCCAGGGTGTCAACTTCCCCATGTACCCGAAAACCGTCCCCGACCTGATCGTGCGGCTCAGCAAGGATCCACAGGCTAACCCGGGTTTCAAATACACCTTGCTCAAGGATGCCCTGCATTGGACCCCGAATTTGGGCGTGCCGGGGTTTGCGACGCCGGCCTATATGGAGGTCTTCAATAGCTTTTTGGTTCCCAAGATGGTCCAAAGCGTTCTCACGGGCGAGAGCAGCCCGGAAAATGCGGCAGCGGCGGCGGCTGCGGAAATTCAGCAAATCGCCGACAAGTGGAAACAACTCAGTTGAAACGCTGCCTGGCAAGTTGGTTCATCGCCATGGTGTTGAGTGGGACATCGGCCCTGTCCTCGCCCGCGCTACCCCGCAACTCGCCCGAATTTCGCATCGATCAGCCGAGCGGCAAAACGATCTTGCTCTCCAGCCTGAAGGGCAAGGTGGTGGTGCTCGAGTTTTTATTCGTCAAATCGCAGCATTGCATGCGTGTGGCACGGACATTGAACCAACTGCAGCAGGAGTTGGGACCCAGCGGCATGCAGGCGGTAGGCATTGCCTTCGATGCGCCGAATGCCGCCGCCACGGGCGGCGAATTTCTGGAGGCGATGGCGTCTGCGTTGAATCTCAACTACCCGGTAGGGCTTGCGCAGAAGGCGAGTGTGGATGCCTATCTGGGACGCACCGGCAACGAGCTGCTGAGCATTCCTCAGGTGATTGTCATCGATCGCGCCGGCGTCATCCGCGCCGCGACCGGCGGGCAGGGCAATCCGAGTTTGGAAGACACCGGCGCGTTGCGCGCGTTGCTCAACGGACTGCTCAAGGAATCCGCCGCTCACTGATCGAGATTCAATTGCCTAGTTCGTCACTGCTCTTGCGCGATCGCTGCCTTTACGTGCTCATTGCTTTTGCGCGGCTAGCATTGCCTTTGCATTGGCCTTGGCAAGGTCATACTTTGCGTCCGCCTGATCCTTGCACGCTTTCTGGGCGTCTCCGGACATGGCTTCGCATTTCTGGATTGCCACCTTATGATCTCCATCCGCCTGGGTCATGGCGATGTCGTAGGCGCCCTGGGCGTTGACATGGTTAAGATCATTGGTCTTGTCTTCGACCTTTGCTTCCGCCTTATTTGCATCCTTTGCGGCGTCTTGTTTTGCATCCGCCACTTGTGCCGCCCGCTTGGCTTGGGCCGCGGCCACATCGTTGGCCACCGCGTCCGGTGATTTTGCCTGGTTGCATCCTGAGGTTGCCGCAATTACAAGAACCGCGAACGCTGAAATCAATGATTTTTGCATATCTGCTCCTTAATCTATGTTGTTCGACTTATTCGTTGTTCGTTCGGAAATCCATGCTCACCACCATGGACTCCCTCAACTTCTGACTCAATTCCCCAGGAGTCGCTTGGGATGTAAGGACATTCCTACGTACTTCGCCTAGCTGCGCGGCAGCCCAATCTGAGAGGATCCGTGTAGATTGGCGCAATGGGGATGCAGAACGGGGAGATTGGAATGCTCGCCAGTAAAAAACAGCGCAAGATTGCGCCGCCGGCCGATGACCTGCACACAAGCGGTGAGCTGCTGCGGGCGATAACGGAAACGAGTTCCGAGTGCATCAAGGTGGTCGCGAAAGATGGCCGCATATTGCAGATGAATCCGGCCGGCCTCGCCATGATTGACGCCGACTCCTGGCAGAGTGTTGCACAGACATGCGCAGTCGAGTTGATTGCGCCCGAATTTAAGAGCAGTTGGCTTGCCAATCATCAACGTGTCTGTGACGGAGAAAAGCTCGTCTGGGAATTTGACATTGTGGGCTTGAAGGGCACGCGTCGACACGTGAAAACGCGCGCCACGCCGATCACCTTGAGCGATGGAACCCTCGCGCAGCTCGCCGTCACCCGAGAAGTGACGGAGCTGAATGCGCGCACGCGGGAGCTCGAGAGGGCGCTCGATCGCCTGCGGCAAAGCGAACGCAGCTTTGAATTGCTGGTCGATAGCGTTACGGACTACGCGCTGTTCATGCTGGATCCGTCGGGGCGCATCGTGAGTTGGAATTCGGGTGCCAGACGCATCAAGGGCTATGAGGCCGCAGAAATAATCGGCAAGAATTTCGCGTGCTTTTACTCCGAAAAGGACCAGGCGGCGGGCGTTCCGGCAGCCGGATTGCGCACCGCGGCGTGCGAAGGTCGATTGGAAACCGAGGGCTGGCGCGTGCGCAAGGACGGCACGCGCTTTTGGGCGAACGTCATCATCGACGCGATCCGCAGCGATGGACAGCTGGTGGGCTTCGCCAAGATTACGCGCGACATCACCGAGCGACGCGACGCGGAGGCGAGATTGCGTCAGGCGCAAAAAATGGAGGCCGTCGGCCAATTCACCGGCGGCGCCGCGCACGACTTCAACAATCTGCTCATGGCCATCCTTGGCAGTCTTGAAATTCTACGCAAACGCTTGCCCAATGAGCCGCGTTTGCTGGCGCTCTTGGACAACGCCATGCTCGCGGCCAAGCGCGGTTCATCGCTGACACAGCGCATGCTGGCGTTCGCCCGGCGCCAAGAGCTCAAGCACGAGGCTGTCGATCTTGCCGCACTGGTCAACAACATGCTGGAACTCTTGGAGCGCTCGCTTGGGCCCACCATCAACATTGAGACGGAGTTTCCGCGTGAAGTAGTGTGCGTGCGGACCGACGCGAATCAACTCGAAACCGCGCTCTTGAACTTGGCCATCAACGGCCGCGACGCCATGCCGAACGGCGGCAACATCAGGATCTCCGTGACGCAACACAGCATCATCGGCGCACATGTGACGAACCTTCCGCCGGGCAGCTATGCGTGTCTAGCCGTGGCGGACACCGGTCATGGAATGGATGAGGCCACGGTGGCGCGGGCAACCGAGCCCTTTTTCACCACCAAGGGGATTGGCAAGGGCACCGGCCTGGGTCTTTCGATGGTGGATGGCTTGACGGGGCAGTCCGGCGGCAGGCTCCTGGTCCGGAGCGTGCTCGGTCGCGGCACAACCATTGAGTTGTGGTTTCCCATTGCAGCGAATGTCGGCGAGGCCGCCGATCGCAGTTCGGCGGATCCTCAAAGCGGGGAGCAAACCCAGCGGCCGCTATGCGTGTTGGCCGTCGACGATGACAGCTTGGTGCTGGCCAATATTGCCGCGATGCTCGAAGATCTGGGGCATAGAGTCATCGCCGTTGGTTCAGGCGCCAAAGCGATCGAGGAAATTGACTCGATGCCGGCAATCGATGTCCTCGTTACTGACCAGGCCATGCCGGTGATGACGGGCATACAGCTGATCGAGGCGGTTCGCGCGCGGCGCCCGACTCTGCCGGTTATTCTGGCTACGGGATACGCAGAATTGCCTCAGGGGGTCAGCGCATCAATTGGTCGGCTCGCCAAACCCTTTAACCAACGCGCGCTGGCTGAGGCGCTCGCGGCAGCAACCCTCAGCTGATTTGTCTCAACTCGTCGATGTCGACGAGCCCTTCCTGGCTATAGAAAGTCAGCGACATCGCCCGGCTGCTATTGGGACAGATTCCGCTAATTTGCAGATCGCCGGTGTGGTAAACGGCAAGTTTGCCGCAAGATTCGACGATGAGGCGGCGAAGCTCGCGGAAATAAGCGTAGCGTCTGCCGTATTGTGACCCGCTGGTGGCAGGTTGGCCGAGTTTCTCGGGCCACCAAGTATCCGATTCGCGCGCAAACCTGACATGTTGTTCCATTGGGGCAATCCTTTTTGCCAGGAAGATTGATTCAACGAGTGCGCATGCTGACCATCTCAAAAATTTGTGTCTGTAGGTAAAAATCCATAAATTTGTAAGACTGGTATTTCCGAATGGCCGGCGATGCCGGCATGTTACGAATCTGTGTCACGAGCCAGCAATGAGAAGGCGCTCAGCGAGGCAGCGACGCACGTCGCCGCGCTGATTGCCATTGCCACGTGAAATGCGACCAGCAACAGATGACCTTCGGCCGCCAGCACGGATCCGAGCAGCGCGGTCGCAACCAATCCCCCGGTCCGCGCAACTGCACTGTTGAGGCCGGAAGCGGACCCGGTATGCGCTGCATCCACCGAGGTGAGCACCGCAGTGGTGAGCGGTGCAACCGCAGCGCTCATACCCAGCGCGATCACCAAAATCATCGGCAGTACGGCGGTCCAATAGTTCGCGCTTGAATCGATACGCAGCGCAAGTATGAAACCGGCAGCTACGATGAGCGGGCCTACGCCCAACGGTATTCGCGCCCCGATTCGACTGGCCAGGGCTCCGGCGGCGGGCGAGGTCACGGTGAGAATCAGCGGCAGAGGCAGCAGAGCCGCACCCGCGGCGGTTCCGGAATAGGCCGCTCCCTTGATCAATACGTAGGGAAGCAACACGAATAGGGCTCCCAAAGCTCCGTAAAGAAGAAATGTAAAAATCGTCAGGCCCACGAAGCTTTTGGAGGCGAACAGAGCGATCGGCATCATGGCTTTTGCGCCGCGCCGGGCTTCGACACGCAAGAAACAAACCAGCAGGAGCACTGCCACGCCGACGGCGATCACCGCGGCGCGCGTCCAGCCGCGAGTGCTCGAGCCGTCGGTCAGCGCCCATGTCAGGGCCGCCAATCCGGCCGTGGCCAGGACTCCGCCGCGGGTGTCGAGCGGGTAGGCGCTGCCGTGCGGGTCTTCCGGGACGAACCGTGCGGCTAGAACGATGGCCGCGCATGCCAGGGGTAGATTCAAGAGGAATATCGCTCTCCAACTGCCTAAATCGACGAGCCACCCTCCGATCACCGGACCGATTGCACCCATTGCGGCACCTGTCGCCGCCCAAATTCCGATTGCGCGTCCCTTGGACGATCCGGAAAAAGTCTGGCCGAGAATGGCGAGACTACTCGGCATGAGCATTGCGGCCCCGACGCCTTGAACCAGTCTGGCGGCGAGCAGTGCCGGTAGACCGGGCGCCAGGGCGCAGCCAAGCGACGCCAGGGCGAACACGGTCGTGCCCGCGATGAGCAGCCGGCGACGACCAAAGTGATCGCCAGCCGCACCCCCCAGCAATAGCAACGCGCTCAAGGGCAGCAAGTAGGAATTGACGACCCACTGCAGCGCCGCGGCGTCGGCGTTGAGGCTTCGCGCAATCGTGGGCAAGGCCACATTGACCACGGATCCGTCCACGAAGGCCAATCCGGATGCCAGGATCGTGGTTGCCAATACCAGGCGCGGATGCGAGCCGCATGCCGACATCGCCACGGAGTGCGCAACAGCCCGATCGCCCGCAGCATGTATGGAACTCATGTGCGCTCTAAAGCTCTACGCCCGCGGGGATTTGCCTAAGGATGCAGCGTGAGTTTCTGCGCCCGCCAATTGAGCAGTTCCGCGACGTACAGTTCATTTTCCGAAGGGCAGGCGATCTCATGGATCCAGGCAAATTTCTTCAGCGTCTTGCCGGTGCCCCCAAGCCATCCCAGGACTTTGCCGTCGAGGTTCAGTTTATAGATGCGACCGGGATAGGCATCCGACACATAAAGATACTGCACGGGTCCCGGCGTGATGCACAGCGTCCAAGGCGCACCGGGGTGCATGTTGCCGGCGCTGGATTCCGAGGGCCGATTGCCGATCGCGACAGGACTGTTGGGCGGCGCGGGTACGTCGATCTTGATGGTGTTCAGCAGTTTTCCCGACGTATCGAAAACTTGGATACGCACATTGCCGCGGTCCGCGATGTAAATGCGATTTTGTGAATCGACCGCAATGGCGTGCAGGTTATTGAATTGACCTGGGCCGGCACCTGGTTCGCCCCAGGATCCAACCCAGTTGCCATCCTTGTCATACTTGGCCACCCGCGAATTGATATAGCCATCGCTGATGTACAGGTTATCGCTTGAGTCCCAGGTCATATCGGTAACCTGACGGAATAGCCCGTCGACTGGGGGCAGGGGCGGCTTTGGATGTTCCAGAGGATGCGCGCTTTCGTCTGAAGCCTCGGCCTTGCGCCCGAATACGCGGGTCACCCGGCCTTGGGGATCAAATCGCACCACCACATCCGACCCTTTGTCGGCTACCCATATGTTGTCGTACCGATCGACGCGAACCGCGTGTGCGAATGACCACGCGTACAGATTCTTGCCGATTTCGCGCACGAATTTACCGGTCGCATCGAACTCAAGCAGCTGCGCTGCCGCAGCCCCATAGGCGGGACCACTGGTGTTGCCCCGCGACAGCACATACACATGTTTCTTGGAATTGACGGCTATGCCGGAGACTTCGCCAAAATAAACGCCCTCCGGAAGCTTGAAAAAATCCGGCGTGGAATCGAACGCAATCTCAGGCACGGATTGTCCGAGGGCGGCCTCGGACAAACAGGCGGCCGCAATCGCCGCCAACAGAAAGCTTTTCATTACTTGGCGCTACGCGGCGTGTAGGAGAATTTTTGTCCGGCAACCGATGCGGAGTACATGAGGCCGCCTTTGGCGACCGTAAACACCGCCATGCCCTTCTGATAGCTGCTCCCGCTCGTCGTCGAGTCATTCTGACCGGCGCTCGCGCCCGCGCTCACGCCATTGGTGGCGGCGCCGGCGTTGGCACCGGCGGTGATGGCGACGACACTGGCATCAGCACCGAATTCGAAGTTTCCGGATTCAAATTCATCCAAGGCGCGCTTGTCTTCGAAGAAGATGATTTCGCTATAGGCTTTGCCGCCGGCCTGAAAACCCAGGCTTACCTGGGTGACGCTGGCATCGCCCGTATGCGCGCCGTGTACATACACCCGTCCTTTGCCATGTGCGCCGCCCACGACCAGCGCGCCCGAGCCGATGGTCGGAAACACCGCGTAGGCGTAGCTTTTCGCGAAGAATGCGCCGCTCGCACCGGCATTCTTGAAGACGGCAACAGTGTCGGAGTAGTTGTCGGCACGTGCGACGCCGATGGACATGACCAACAAGGGCATGAGAGTCAGAGTGCGCAGCAGATGTTTCATGGTATCCCCCTTTTGTAGTTGGAATCAGGCTCAGGCCAACTATCGTAGCACGCGGCTTTTAGTGATCGCCGGAGTTATCCGTAAGGTGCACGGTTTGCAGACCTAATTTCTTGCGCAATTTGGCGACGTCTGCGGCCGCCACCGGCGCGGCTTGATTGCCCCAGCTGTTGCGAATAAATGTCGACACGTCCGCAATCTCTTGATCGCTGAGTTTCCAGGCAAAACTCGGCATGCCCAACGGCGACGGACGCGATGCACTCACACCGATGCGCGTGCCGGCAAGAATCAAGTGCGCAAGGCCCGTGGGGTCAGGTTGCTGCAGCATGGCGTCCCTGCCAAGCGGCGGGAACAGCCTTGACTGGCCGACACCGTTGTCCAGGTGACAGGAGGCGCAGGCGTCGGAGTAGATTTCAGCGCCTCGGTGCATTGCACCTGCCTCGGGTGCGGATGATTCGACGCCCGGACTCGAGGGCTGACTCTTGAGATAGACGGCAATAGCGCGCCGATCGGCATCGCTCAGCAACGAGGTGGAATAGCTGATGACGTCGGCCATGGCGCCGCCCGCGGCCGCCCGGCCATTGCGTCCGGTCGCCAGGAACTCGGCAATGTCATCGACGCTCCAGTCACCCAAGCCGATGCGCGCATTGCTCGTGAGGTCCGGAGCGACCCAGTTGTCGAGTTTTCCGCCATGCAACTCTTGCTCGGACTTGTCGGCACCGAAGGAATTCTTCGGTGTATGACAGCCGCCGCAGTGCCCCAGGCCATCGACGAGATAAGCGCCGCGATTCCACTCCGCTGACTGCTGCGGATCAGACTGAAAATCATCGGTGTCGAGGAACAGCAGATTCCACGCGCCGACGAAGGACCGGAAATTGAGCGGAAAAGTCAGGTCGTTTTTCGGCGAGGCATAGCTGACCGCCGGCAGGCTCATCAAATAGGCGAAGATCGCATCGTCGTCCTCGCGGCTCACGAGCCGAAACCACGGATAGGGAAACGCGGGGTAGAGGTCCTGCCCGTGCGCGCCCTTACCGTCATGCATCGCACGGTAGAACTGATCGCCGGTCCAGGCGCCGATGCCGGTGGCGCGGTCGGGAGTGATATTGGACGTGTAGATGACACCGAACGGTGTATTCAATGCCAGGCCGCCGGCGAACGGTTCTCCGCCGTCGCGCAGATGGCAAGACAAGCAGTCTCCCGCCGCCACCAGATATTGGCCGCGGCGAAGTTGCGCCGCATTCGGTGTCGAATCGCTGATCGGCTGGGTCAGCAGTGCCAGCGGGGTGACCGCGGAGCTGGGATGCGCTGGCAACGCCACCCATTGGCCGACCGCAAGACTGACAAGGCCGAGGATTGCCGCAACCAAGCCGATGAGGATCGAGATTTGCGGTGCGGCGAAGCGGCGCATCGATTTACCCTTTCACCATCGGACCCGGGGCCTTCAGGTACTGCGACTTGATGGCGTCGGCGGACATGTACGCCAGGGCGGCGAGCGTGGCGGTTGGGTTATAGCCGGCATTTTGCGGAAATGCCCCGGCGCCCATCGAGAAAACGTTGGGCACGTCCCAGGACTGCAGGTATTTGTTGATCACGCTGTTCCGCGGGTTATCCCCCATGATGGCGCCGCCCGTATTGTGGGTTGTCTGGTAGGGCGTGACACTCCAGGAGCCGGTGCGCCGGTTCAGTTTGATTTCCCGAGGATTCATGGCCTTGGCCACTTCTGCGGCGCGGTCCGTCAGGTAGTCCGACATCTTGTGATCGTTCTGCGTGAAATCGAACGTCATGCGCAGCATCGGCCGGCCATGGATATCCCGGTAGGCGGGGTCCAAGTCCAAGTAATTGCCGCGGGCGCTCATGCACGAGCCGTGAATGCTCAATGAGAAGGAGCGCAGATAATTTTTCGCGGCTGCGTGCTTCCACTCCAGGCCCCACGCAGGAGTGCCCTGCGGTGTGTAGATCATTTCGATCGGGCGGCCGCCGGTAACCATGCCGGCGATGTAAGCCCCCCCGATGAACCCCAGGCCGCCGTGGTCGAAGTTGTCGCCATTGAAGTCGTCAATGACGGTTGCGAGCGCGCCGGCGCCGATGAAGGGATTGATGATCTTGTCGTCGAAGAAAACGTTCACGGATGACATGGTCTGGTAAGCGTAGTTCTTACCGACCACGCCTTCGCCGCTCTTCGGATCGTAGGGCTTGCCGATGCCCGACAGCAACAAGAGACGGACGTTTTGCAGTACGTAAGCGCAGAGAATTACGATCTCGGCCGGCTGAAAGAACTCCTCGCCGGCGCTGTTCACATAGGTAACGCCGGTCGCGCGCTGCTTGTCAGCCGTGAGTTCCACGCGCAGCACTTCGCTTTCGGTCTTGAGAGTGAAGTTCGCCTTCTGCAACAGATAAGGGAGGACGGTGGTCTGCGGACTGGCCTTCGAATAGTTGCCGCAGCCGAATTTTTCGCAGAATCCACAGTAGGTGCACGCGCCCATCTGCGCGCCGAGCGGATTGGTATAGGCCTGAGACATGTTTCCAGTCGGGTGCGGGAAGGGATGGCGTCCCAGCTCCGCAGCCGCCTTGCCGAACAAGGTCGGGCCGTAGGTTTGCGGCATCGGCGGCGTGGGGTATTCGTTCGCGCGGGGTCCTTCGAACGGGTTGCCGCCGGGCTGGATCCTGCCTTGTAAATTTCCCGCCTTGCCGCTTGTGCCGCATAACTTGTCGAATTGATCGTAGTGCGGTTCGAGTTCATCGTACGTGACCCCCCAGTCCTGAACGGTCATGTCATAAGCTGAAACCGCTTTTTTGCCGTAACGCTTTTCGTTATGGCTCCTGGTTAGGAAATCAGTCGGCAGAAAACGCCAGATCTGCCCGTTCCAGTGCACGCCGCCGCTGCCGACGCCGGTGCCGAGCAGAAACGAACCCAGGCGGCGCATGGGCAGTGCTTCTTGATTGACGTTATTGCGGATGGTGAGCGTGTCGTCGGACAGATTCTGAAACAAATGATGGCGCCACATGTAGCGCAATTCATCCTGCGCAAATCCCGTGGCGAAATCGGTCGGTGTATCGCGCCACGGGCCGCGCTCGAGCGCGACGACATTCAAGCCGGCATCGCACAGCTGCTGCGCCATGATGGCGCCGGTCCAGCCGAAGCCAACCAAGACTGCGTCCACAGGTTTCAGGGTGGTGGCCATCGCCTAGGTCTCCGTCCAACCGGGGCGGCCCTTGAATCCGACCGTCGGAAAGGGCACTCGCTCGCCGTGACGAGTGACCCATTCCTTGTAGTTATAGTGGGCTCCCGGGAAACCAATCATCTTCCACGCGCCCATATCCTTGTTGCCGCCGTATATCGGATCAGAGAAATAGCCTTCCTTGGTGTTTTGCAGAAGCATGGCAAAGAAGGATTTGGCGTCGACTCCGCCGTCGAGCTTGACGTCGCCGCTCTCCAATTCCTTCAACAATTTGTCCTGATCGGCGGCGGCGAGCTGCGCAAATGTCGCGGCGCCCAAAGTTGCGCCGACGTATTGGTCGATCGCGGCAATGGCGGCGCGATAAAGCTGCGCCGGACTGAAACGGCTTTGATAGCCCTGCTCCGGCGTGCCCTTCGGCCAAGGGCCGCCAAGATAAAAGTGATCGCCTCGGCCGAAAGGCCCCGCGAGCTGCCGATCCAGGAAGAAAGGAACGTTGGCCTCGACCGCGCCCGGGCCGACGGGGTCATCCGGGATCAACCGTGCTACCGCCGCTTCGATGAAAGCCGCTTCAATGGGCGTGAAGTACACATATCCGGAACCGGAAGCGCCGGGCGGAGCATCTGCTGCGCCTTCCTTCCATGGCACGGAACCGCGAATGGTTTGCGGGGGCGCACCGAGTTCTCCATCATGCACAGTCGCCGCCGTTGCGCCCGCGATTCCCGCCGCGACGCTTCCCATCAGCAGTTGTCGACGCCGGAGATTCACCTTGGTCACCATACAGAACTCTCTATCCGCGGCGGCGGATGCATGACAACGTTCGAAGCTAAGCGAGCGACGCTGAACTTCATTCGCCGGGTCGTCAATAGGACAATGACGCAAGAAGCAACGATGTGCCGTTCCTGCTCGAGCGGCCGCCATGCGTTTGTAAAAATTTCAGGCGATATCTGGCGCGGGTCGCCTACTTCGAAGGCAGGACCGGGCCATCGATCCAGCGGCTGATCTTCCAAGTTTTGTCGGGCTGGCGGCGCCAGACTTCGTAGCTGCGAAATTGGCTCACGATCTCAGGTCCGTTATCTCGCTTGGTTGTTTCAATCCAGGTGTCGCGCACGACCGCGAGTGAGCCGTCGACGATTACCTCATTGATCAAGAGCTTGTAGGTGGTCTTGGGTGCCTGTATCGGCAGTTCAGCGGATGCGGCCTCGCGCTGATAGGTGTCATCCACGCCGTCCGGTGCCCATCCGATGAGGTCCGGCGCCCATACCTTGAGTGCCGCCTTGTAGTCGCCGCGGTTCGCCGCGGAGACCCAGTCGGCAAGGGCCGAGCGGATCCGTGTTTCCGCGAGTGTCTTGGACGCGCCCGCGCCTCCGAAAGCAGCGGGCGCGGCGATCATCAAGGCGATGCAGAGCAAGTGGCGCGGTTTCACTGGCGACTCCTAGTTCTCTCGGTCCCGAGGCGTTTGACGCAGGTAAGTGTTGATTTGCCGACTCCATTCCCGTCCCGCGACGCGGTCGTTTGCGGCCATCTCCCTGACGATTTCATTGGCCGCCTCCGCGAGGGCGGTACGTTCATAGACGACCTCGACGTGCGTCGAGTCGCCATTCGGCGCAAGCTTCAGAGTGATCACGGTGATGAGCACGTCGGGAATCAAGTAGACATATTGGATCCGTCTTGCCGTCTCGTCGAAGATGGTGTTCACCCATGTCGCGGTCCGGTCGCCGTGCCCGACCTTGAAAACCATGCCCTGGCGGTCAACCGGCGCCGCGGGCCAAATAAAACTCGGATTCCAGCCAGGCGCCCAAGCCCGCTCCTTGTGCGCGCCGAACAGCGGCCAGGCGAGTTCGAACGGCGCATCGGCAACCAAGGCAAATTGCTCGCGAGTGTGCAATGCCTGGCCAGTCACGTCCGTCGCTCCTTCAGTTTATGGCTGTCGCCGGCGCGAAGGCCCAGCCGATAGATCTTCCTAAGTTCCGCGATCTGTAGCATGGTTTCCCTCGAAAACGGCGTCTTCCCCTCAAAGGCATGAAGAACGATGCCCTCGAGCAGGTCACCCACGGAGAGATCCTTGAGTTCCGCCAGCGCTTTCAAGACTTTCAAGAGCCGCTTCTCAATCCGGATTCCTGTTTGCACACGCTCGATCTTGGTCATCATTCCAGCTTCCATTCAAACACAGATTGTACCAAGGTACATCGGTACAGAGCAAACCGGACCGGCATTTCCGCCGCGCGATCTCAGGATGGTGGTCCGGTTCGAATTACGGGGCATAATGAGCGCAGGCAAGAAGGAGAATCCAATGGCGACGGGAACGAGGGAAAGGCGGGAAAAAGACATCAAACTGCTGGTTGCCAAGTTCATCAAGCTGGTCGAATCGCTCAACCCGGGCGAGCGTCTGACAATCAAGAAAGTGACCGCCAAAGGACGGACGAAAGCCCGCAGTCGGCCGCGAAGAGCGGCGGTCAAGCGAGCGGCAAGGCGGCCCGCAGATTAGGGCAGCCCCGCCGTCTTTATCCCGCAGTCTGGGATGCGGGGGCGGTCCCCGAGCAATGCTGTCAACGCCTGCCCTTCGCGTCCGTTAGGCTAGAGAGATTGCAGAGGGGAAGTCATGGGTCTTGCGCGTTCAGGCATCATCTGGCACTGCCTAGCCATTGCGCTCCTTGTCGCCGGCTGCGCCACCCGGGGCCAGGGATCGCACGTGGCAACGACAGCACCGTTGCGCGCCATGCACCGTGAAGATACGTTGTGGCTCGAGCGCGTATCCTTTGGTCTCGATTCGGCCAGTGTCGAGAGCTACCGCCAATTGGGCCGCGAGCGTTATCTTGAGCGTCAATTGCATCCCGGTGACGAGGCGCTGCCGGCCCCGATAGCTGCGGACATCGCGGCCTTGGAAATTTCGCATGCGGATCCCGCCAAGTGGCTTGCCGATGTCAACGACCAGTACAAGCTGATCAACGCGATGCCTGACGGAGCGGACAAGGAGCAGGCGCGCAAGACGATCAATGACCGCGGCAACAAGCTCGCCTATGAAGCAATCCGCCGCGATTTGCTGCGCGCCGTGTATTCGCCCGCGCAGCTACAGGAACAAATGGTGTGGTTCTGGCTCAATCACTTCAGTGTGTTCCAGAACAAGGCCAATCTACGCTGGCTGGTCGGCGACTACGAGGAGCGTGCGATCCGACCGCATGTGTTCGGTCATTTCAAAGACCTGGTCATGGCGAGTTTGCAGCATCCCGCGATGCTGCAGTATCTGGACAACAATCAGAACGCCGCGGGACACATCAACGAAAATTACGCGCGCGAATTGCTGGAGCTGCACACGCTGGGCGTGGGCGGAGGATACTCGCAGCACGATGTACAAGAACTTGCCCGTGTTCTTACCGGCGCGGGCATAAACGCCGGTGAGGCACCGAAGCTCAAACCCGAGATGCAGCGATTCTATGTTCGCAGCGGGGCCTTTGAATTCAATCCGGCGCGGCACGATTTCGGTGCGAAGACGCTGCTCGGCCATCCGGTCACGGGTAAGGGCTTCGGCGAAGTGGTGTACGCCGTCGGCCTGATCGTCTCACAACCCGCGTGCGCCCGGTTTGTCTCGCGGCAATTGGCCATCTATTTCGTTGCGGACGATCCACCGGCGGCACTGGTCGAACGGATGGCGCAAACGTTCATGCGTACCGACGGCGACATTGCAGCCGTCCTGCATGAACTGTTCATGTCGCGCGAGTTCACGGCGGCGCTGGGAGGCAAATTCAAGGATCCAACGCGCTACGTCGTGTCCGCGATCCGCTTCGCCTACGACGGCAGGCCGATCAGCAACACCCGGCCCTTGCTCAATTGGCTCAATGGTCTCGGCGAGGCTCCCTACGGCCGCCAGACTCCCGACGGTTACCCGCTGACGGAACTCGGATGGGCAAGCTCCGGTCAAATGAGCCGCCGGTTCGAGATAGCGCGGGCCATCGGCGCGGGTAATGCCGGGCTGTTTGATCATGAGGAGGGGGCCGCTGCGGGCGCTGCTGGATTTCCGCAGCTGTCGAATCGGTTGTACTTCGAAGCGGCGGAGCCGTTTCTCGCCGCGCGCACCAAGGAGGCGCTCAATCGCGCGAACTCGCAGCAGGAATGGAATACGTTTCTGCTGTCCTCGCCGGAATTCAACTATGAATGAGCCGTGCATGAACCGACGCCGTCTGCTCCTGGGCGGCGCGGCGCTGTTGGGTGCCGGGATCGCGGGGCGTTTGTATGCCGCGCCAAGCAGCGGAGCGCGCCTGTTGCTGGTATTTTTGCGCGGCGGCTATGATTCGACCAACTTCCTGATTCCGTATTCGAGCAGCTTCTACTATGAAGCGCGCCCGAACATTGCCATCGCCAGGCCGGATCCGGCCTCCAACACGAGCGCGCTCGCGCTCGATGCGGACTGGGCGCTGGCGCCGGCGGTGCGCGAATCCATCGGTTCGATGTATTTGCAGCGGCAGGTGGCTTTCGTGCCGTTTACCGGCACCGAAGACCTGTCGCGCAGTCACTTCGAGACTCAAGACAGCATTGAACTCGGCCAGCCGATGACGGGGTCGCGCAACTATCGGTCGGGTTTTCTCGGCCGGCTCTCGGAAACATTGACGGGACCCTCGCACGCCAACTCCTCGATTGCGTTCACCGACGCGCTGCCGCTGGCTTTCGAAGGGACGACGACCGTACCGAACCTATCCCTCAAGAATGTGGGTAAACCGCCGTTTGACGAGCGGCAGGCGCGCATCTTGAGCGATATGTACGCCGGTCACCACCTCGCGCCCGCCGTGAGCAACGGACTCGAGCTGCGCCACGAAGTTGCGCAAGAGATGGCGGACGAGATGAGTGCGGCCAACCGCAATGCCATCAATACGAAAGGATTTGAACTCGAAGCCGAGCGCATGGCGCGGCTGATGCGCGACAAGTACCGGATCGGATTCATCGACATCGGCGGTTGGGATACACACGTGGGCGAGGGGGCTGCACAGGGCACGCTCGCCTCGAACTTGAGCAGCTTGGGAAGGGGCCTGCAAGTGTTCGCCTCGTCCCTGGGCACCGAGTGGAACCACACGGTGGTTGTCGTGCTCTCGGAATTTGGCCGAACCTTCCGCGAAAACGGCAATCGCGGCACCGATCACGGACATGGCACGGTGTATTGGGTTCTTGGCGGATCGATCGGCGGCGGCGCCATCGTCGGGGAGCAACGGCGATTGGTTCCGGGAGCCTTGTTTCAGGATCGCGACTATCCGGTGCTGAATGACTATCGATCCGTACTGGGCGGCCTGTTCCGTTCGTTGTGGAGTCTTTCTCCCGAGCAGAGTTCGCGCATCTTTGCACAAACGCCGTTGCTTGATCTGAAGCTTGTTTGACGAGGATTCATCGCAAGAGAGCATGCAAGGTTTATAGTTAGTCGTACCCGCACTCCAAAATAATAGGGGGACGAACATGAGAATTCTGGTCACCGGGGGTTCAGGATTCATCGCCGCTCATACGATTCTGCAGCTCTTGAATGCAGGCCATCAGGTTCAAACCACGGTTCGCGACATGAAGCGCGAGAGCGACGTGCGCGCGATGCTCAAGCACGGCGGTGCGCAGCCGGGCGAGCGACTGGGCTTTTTTCCCGCCGATTTACAGAGCGACGCGGGCTGGGCATCCGCCGTTGCCGGTTGCGACTATGTCCTGCATGTGGCGTCGCCCTTTCCCGCGAATGTGCCGAAGCACGAAGACGAGCTGATCGCGCCGGCGCGCGAGGGGGCGCTGCGCGTGCTGCGGGCTTCGCGCGATGCCCGCGTGAAGCGTGTGGTGTTGACGTCTTCTTTCGCGGCGATTGGCTACGGTCATGCGCCGCAGAGTGCGCCGTTCAACGAAACGAATTGGACGAATACCGTCGGCAATGATGTTACCGCCTACGTGAAGTCGAAGACTCTGGCCGAGCGGGACGCCTGGAACTTTATCGCCCGGGAAGGAGGCGAGCTGGAGCTGTCGGTGGTGAATCCGGTGGCCGTCTTCGGGCCGGTGTTGGGACCTGACTATTCAACCTCGGTTCTTCTGATACAGCGCCTGATGTCCGGTGCCGTGCCGGGCAGCCCGCGCCTCAGTTTCGGCGTGGTCGACGTACGCGATGTGGCCGATCTGCACATCCGTGCGATGACTCATTTAGCCGCCAAAGGCGAGCGATTTCTGGCGGTTGCCGGCGACTTCATGTTGATCCGCGACATTGCCAACGTGCTGAAGGAACGCATGGGCGAGGCGGGCAAAAAAGTGCCGACGCATCAGCTGCCCAATTGGCTGGTGCGTGTCGCAGCGCTGCGGGATCCGGCCGTCAAGCAAATATTGCCCGAGCTCGGCAAGCTGAAAAATGGCACCAGTGAAAAAGCCAAACGGTTGCTGGGATGGGCGCCGCGCGCGGCCGAAGAAGCGATTGTCGCCACCGCACAAAGCCTGCTGGAGTTTGGCCTGCTGAAAAAATCAGCGTAACTGACTGTCCTTGCTGCCGCGACGGTTGTATCCGGCGGACCGCACGGTTTCCCGATCATGTGTGTCCTGACAGGACAGGCAAAGGCGCACGCCGGGAACGGCATCGCGACGCAGCGGCGGAATCTCTGCCCCGCATTCGGCGCAGTGAGTCAAACTGGGACCTTGTGGCAGGCGGCTTTTGGCAAGGTCAATCGCATCCTTGACGGTCGCGTCAATTTGCTCTTGCACCGCACCTTCCTTCGCCCAACCCGTCGCCATCGATCGCACCCTGAAAGACTGCCCGTGAGCTCCTATCATTAGAGCCGCTCGCGAAGATTACAAGGTGGGCTGCAACTTGGCCGGCTGCAGCTTGTGCCGATCGGCCAGCAGTTCGCGGATCATGCCGTAGAGAAAAGCCGTTGTTAATCCGAACAAAATCATGCCGTTCAACGCTTCGAGTGCGCCCATGAGCAGCCAATGGTTTGCCAGATTAAAGTGTTCATGGCCATAAGTGGTCATGGCGCCCAAGGAGTAGAGGATGGCGGATTTACCGTCGGGAAGCGCGCCTAACCACTGGTAAACCACCGCCCATATTGCGGCCTCGAGCGCGTGCAGAATGATGGCCGCCAGCGTGGCAGCCCCGAGAACAATTGAGAATCCGACCAGAAAGTTGCGGTGACCGCCCAAGAAGCGCTGTGCGCGGATGATCCGTTCGTTGATGGAAACCAGGCCGATGACATGGAGGATGACGGTAAAGAGAATTAACGGAACACTCCAGGCCCAATTCCCGTCCCAGACCGACGCGTCATCCACTTCAAATCCTTTGGGTGATTCCCTTCATAACGACGACTCGCCGGTACGCTTGAAATTGCGTACCGGCGAGCCTGTTGTTTTGCTTCAACCTCGAATTTTACCCTAACCCAGGGTGACCGGAACGAACAGACGAGCATCGCCCCGCTGAATGAGCAGCGCGATCTGCTTGTCGTGATCCTTGACCATTTTGCGCAATTGCGCGACCGTTTGGACCGGTGTGCCGTCAACGGAGAGCACGACATCGCCCGGCTGAATGCCGGCTTCGGCAGCACGACCTTCAGCCTCTTCCACCACAAGACCCCCGGGGACGCCGGCTTGCCGGCGCTCCTCGGGATTCAAGGGACGCAACGCCAAACCCAGCTTCGCCTGAGATGAATCGCCGCTCGAGTCATCGGCCGAGGCGAGCGTCGCCGCGTTGCCGATGGTCGCAGTGAGGTCGAGCGTCCTGCCGTCGCGCCAGATCTCGATCGAGGCCTTTTCGCCCGGAGTCGCAACACCGACGCGCTGCGACAACTGGCCTGCGTCGATGATCGGAGCGCCGTTGAATTTCAGAATGACATCGCCCACCTTGATGCCGGCCTGTGCGGCCGCGCTATCAGGAACGACCTTGGCCACCAATGCGCCGTTGGGTGACTTCAATTTAAAGGAGTCGGCCAAGGATTGGTTCAGTGTTTGCACTTCAACGCCCAAGCGCGAATGCGCAACTTTGCCGGTCTTGACGATCTGATCCTTGATCTGCACCGCCAGGTTGATCGGGATGGCGAACGAGACGCCCTGAAATCCGCCGGAATTGCTGTAAATCTGCGAATTGATGCCGACGACAGAACCGGTGGCGTCGAACAACGGGCCGCCCGAATTTCCGGGATTCACCGCCGCATCCGTTTGAATGAAGGGCACGTAGCCGTCACCGGGCAACGAACGTCCTTTGGCGCTGACGATCCCGGCCGTCGCGGTTTCCTCGAGACCGAAGGGCTCACCGATGGCGAGCACATAGTCGCCGACACCCAACTTATCCGAGTCCCCCAGCGCGACCACGGGCAGATTGTGCGCATCGATCTTGAGCACGGCGATGTCGCTGCTCTTGTCGGCGCCCAGAACCTTGGCCTTGTACTCGCGATGGTCGGACAATTTCACCGTGACTTCCTTGGCGCCGTCGACGACGTGCGCGTTGGTGAGTATCAGCCCATCGGGTGAGATCAAGAATCCGGAGCCTTGGGCGTGCTGCATGCCGTGCGGGCGCGGCATCTGTCCGTGAAAGAACGGTATTTGTCCGCGAAAGAACTGTGCGAACGGGTCGTCATCGCCATTCGGACCGCCATTGAATTCCTGCGGACCGGCCGTGGTAATCGGGCCCGCTGTCGTGATGCCGACAACGGCAGCCTGATTACGCGACACGATCGCCCGATAATTCGGCGCGGTCATCATGGGAATGGGTTGCGATGATGCGGATTGAGATGGCGCGGATTGAACCGGATCTCCGCCGGCGGACGTCGCAGTTGGTGCGGTGCCCGGCAGCAGGTTATGGGCGGATAGGCCCGTAGCGGTGCCCACGGCGAGCAGGCCTATTGCCGACCATGCGAGCGTGGTATTGCGAACTTGCATGTGAACTTTCCTCCAAGGTGAAGAGCTGTCGCTCAGGCGTTAAGATCACACGCCTTCCTTAAGGCAGCCTTAAGAGCTGCGCGGAAAGATCACCCTTGCCCGCAAGCCCCCGCCAGGCGCCTCGCCGAGAGCGACTTCCGCTCCGTGACGCTCGGTGATGGCCTTGACGATGGCCAACCCCAGGCCTGTGCCGCCTTCTTGCGCCGCCGCACGGCGATAAAAGCGATCGAAGACTCGCTCCCGATCCGCGGGCGCGATGCCCGGGCCCGTGTCCGTTACCTCGAGCGTTACCTCTCCGGGCGTGCGACCGCAGCGCACCTGGACAGATCCGCCGGGCGGTGTGTAGCGCAGCGCATTGTCGACCAGATTGCGCACCAGCGTTCGAAGTGCTTCGCGATTTCCCTGAATGTAGAGATCCGATGCGCTATCCAGCCCTAAGTCGATGTTTTTCGCGACGGCCAAATCGTGGGCGTCCGTGATGCCCTCGGCCGCAACCGCTGCGAGATCCACCTGCTCGAAGTCAATGGCGGCTTCCGGTTCGCTGCGGGCGAGTGCCAGCAACTGCTCGGCCAAATGAATGGCGCGTTCCACCGCCGCACCCAGCCGCGTCCGAGCCTCGATACGCTCGGCCTCGCCGGGCGCGCGATCCAACAGTTGCAGCTGCAACCGCAATGCCGTCAGGGGTGAGCGCAGCTCGTGCGCGGCATCTGCAATGAATGCGCGCTGCGCCGAGAAGGCGCGCTGCAGCCTTTCCAGCAGGCGGTTCAGCTCGCTGACTAACGGCTCTATTTCGCTTGGCAGACGATCCTTGCCGAGCGGCGCCAAAGAACGCGCGTCGCGGCGCTGTACTTCGGCGGCGACGAAACGCAGCGGCAGCAGTCCGCGGCTCACGATCCATGCGACCGCGCCGATCATGATCGGCAGCAGCAGAAGGAGCGGAATGACGACCCGTTCCGCCGCGGCGCGGGCCAAGGCTTCGCGCACTTTGGCGGGTTGCGCGATCTGAATCACGCCATCCGCCGTTTGCAGTCCGTACGCCCGCCAAGTTTCGCCCCGCAAGGTCAGGTCCGCGTAACCCAGAACCGTTTGGTTGATCATCGGCAGCCCCGGGCGCGAGACGTAGGTTCGTGCGCCGAATACATCCCAAATCTGCACGACGAAGTCCGTATCCCCTTGATCGGGCGGCAGTTCGACAATTCGCGGCGCCAGGGATATCTGGCTGCGCAATGACAGTGCCATTTGCCGCAGCTGATAGTCGAACAGCGTGGATGTTTCGCTGAACACGCGCCGGTAGGTGACACCTGCCGCAAGCAGCGAGATCAGCGCCACGAGCACAATCAAAGCGGCCAGCAGGCGTGCGCGAATCGAGTTCATTTGGGAACGAAGTAGCCCACGCCGCGCAACGTGCGAATGGCATCGCTTCCGAGCTTGCGCCGCAAGCCGTGAATGTACACCTCGATCGCGTTGCTGCCGATCTGCTCGTCCCAACCATACAACCGGTCCTCCAGCTGTGCGCGCGACAGCACCGTCCCGGGGCGCTGCAGCAGCGCCTCCAACACCGCGAACTCGTGCGCGGACACGCTCACCGGTACGCCGGCGCGCTCGACGGTGCGCGCAACCGGATCGAGCCGCAGCTCACCATGCTGAATGCTGGGGTCGCCGCGTCCCGCCGCTCGACGCAGCACGGAACGCATGCGGGCTGTGACCTCGTCGAGGTCAAAGGGCTTGACGATGTAGTCGTCGGCGCCGGCGTCCAGTCCCGCAATGCGATTTTGGACCTCATCGCGCGCCGTGAGAATGATGACGGGCGTGGCGTCGCCGCGCTTGCGCAGTTCGCGCAAAACATCGATGCCGTCGCGCAGCGGCAGCCCCAGGTCGAGCAGCACCAGGTCAAAGACGGACGCCTGCAACGCGCCGGCGGCGCTTTTGCCGTCCCGCATCCAGTCCACGGCGAATCCGCCTTGGCGAAGCGCGGTTTGCAGGCCCTGCGCGATCATCGCGTCGTCCTCAACGAGCAGCACACGCATACCGCAGGGGGGCTCCTACGGAATTGTCAGGGTGTAGAAAAAGCGCGGTGCGGTTCGCAAGGTGACGCTCGCCGGGCGCGGACAGGGCAGGTCTTTCAAACTGAACCGCAGGGTTTTCTGGAAGTCCTGCTGTTCCGCGTCATTGAATTGATCGTCCAGCACCTCGGCGGTCACGCCTGGCAGGCCGCCCGATTGATCCGTCTGGCACTCTCCCCACTTCAGTGAGAACGTGTGGTTTGGGTTGGTGCCCCGATAAATCATGGTCACGATCAATCGGTCGGTGCGCCGGTCATAGCGAACGCGTCCGAAATTATCCGCTTGAGTGCTTGCTGAAAAAAATGCCGCGTTCGCCGCGAGCATCAGCCAAAACAGCAAACGGCGTTGTGCGTTCATGGGCGCCTCCTGCAGATGCGGGAGAATACCGCAATTGGAAGGTCCGGGGCGCTCGCAGGGCAGGTTAGGCGCCGCTCGCCGTGCGCACCCGGACCGCGCCGGCGGGGCCGACCTGTCCGAATCGCCGCTCGCGCTTCGCGTATTCCTCGATGGCTTGCGCGAAAGCGTTCGCATCGAAGTCCGGCCAAAAGCACTCCACGAAATGCAACTCCGCATAGGCGCATTCCCACAGCAAGAAGTCGCTCAAGCGCTTTTCGCCGCCGGTGCGGATCAACAGATCCACATCCGGTGCAGGCGTTGTCGAATGATCGACGTCGGCAAGATGCTGCATGAACCGCGCGCGATCGCCGCCGGGCTCGGCCGCCATCCGCCGGCAGCTTTCGAGCAGCGAATGTTGCGAGGAATAATCGACAGCTATGCGCAATCGCATCCCGGTGCAATGCGCGGTGGCGCGCTCGCTGTGTTCGATGGTACGCACCACCTCGGGTGCCAGCCGGTCGCGCCGGCCGATCACGTTGATCCGGATCGATTGTTCCAGACAGCGCGGTGTTTGCGTCAGCAGGTAGCGGCGCAATAGCGAGAACAGCGCACCGACTTCCCCGTGCGGCCGGCGCCAATTGTCCGACGAGAATGCGTACAGGCTCAGCGTATCGATGCCGTGGCGAGCCGCGGCTTCGACGATTTTGTCGACGGCCTTGGCGCCGGCGCGGTGCCCGGCGGTGCGCGGCAGGCCGCGCTGCGAAGCCCAGCGCCCGTTGCCGTCCATAATGATCGCTATGTGCATGGTGCTTGGCTTTGTATCACAAAGTTAGTTGCCGAAAAAAATCATGTGCGGCGGGTCGCCTTGATCACCGCCTCGACATGGTCGAGATAGCGATTCAAGGCATTTCTGCCGGCAGCGGTCAGACTGTAAACGGTCCGCGGACGGCGCTGCTCGAAGGATTTCGTGCATGTCAGATACTTGGCCTCTTCCAGCTTGCGCGCGTGCGCGCTGAGGTTGCCATCGCTGACATCAAACAGCGCTTTGAGCTCGTTGAAGGTCAGTTCTTCGCGCACCGCCAGCGCGCTCATGATTCCCAAACGAACGCGCTCATACACCAAGCGGTCGAAGGTGGCGTCGTGATCGGCGTTCGGAGCAGGCACTGCCGCGAGCTTCGGACGCTTCTGCGCCGGCGGCAGCGCTGTGCGTGCATTAGATCTTGCGGCCACTTCCCATCCGTCCGATCAGAAAGCCGAAGACAATGTGCAGTCCTCCGAATCCGGCGCCCAGCATCAAGATCTGCAAATCGTCCGGCAGCAGCAGCGCCGTCAGGCCAAACAATACGAACAACGCGCCCAGCGCGGCGATGATGCGCGTGGTTGCCGCGCTGGCCGTCAACAAGGCGCATCCATACAGCAGCAGCCACGTGCCCGGTATGGCGTGCTGATTGCCGCCGAACCAATGGACGGCGGTCATGACCAGGCCTGCACCCAGCGAGGGCGACAGGCAGAGTGCGAATTTGAGCAGCGGCGTGCCAACCAGCCGCAAGTCGCGCAACGACGACTGGCGCACGATGAGAATGCTTCCCAGCACGGCGCCCAGCAGCGCCGCGCTCAGCCAAATTCCCAGCCAATATCGATGCAATTCGGGCACCAAGCACAATGCCGCGGCCAGCAGGGCGATGCTCCCCAGGACAACGCCGGCGGAGCCCGGCACCGCCAGCACCATCGCGCCCTCCATGGAGGAACGGATGTAGCGCAGCGTGGCCGCGGTATGCGAGTCGAGACGTACGGTGTTGCCCACGCGGCGACACTAACCATGTCGCCGTGCGTCGTCAAGTACTCTGCTGCGTAGAGTTAGCAGGCTGCGAAGCAGTTAACAGAATGCAGTCTGCGTCGGACCTGCATGCCGCCATGTCCTTATCTGTCCGCCTTTTACGATCTAGCTCGTAACAACGCCGACGGCGTAGGAGCACAGATGAACAAGACTCTATTCTGGGGACACGCCGCCTCGCTGGCGCTCGCAGTTTTTCTTCCGGCCGCTGCCGGCGCGCATGACGAGGGATCAACGGTCTCGCTCGACCCGAGCGGCGTTTTGCAAACGATCAATGTCAACGGCCGCAACAATGCCAAAGGTGCCTTCTTCCAAAGTCTCGGCACCAATGGACGATCCTGTTCGACCTGCCATGTAATGGACCAAGCCATGAGCATGTCGCCCCCGCAAATTCGCCGGCGGTTCGAACAGTCCCAGGGGCGCGATCCGCTGTTCGCCGCCTTTGACGGGGCAAATTGCACCAATGGGAAGCCTTCGGGTGCTGCGGCGCACAGCCTGCTGTTGTCCCACGGGCTGATACGCATTGGCCTGCCCGTGCCTCCCAACGCCCAGTTTACGGTGACCGTGGTGCATGATCCCTACGGTTGCGCGCTGGCGCCCGATCCGACGACGGGCGCACTCACGCTCTCGACGTATCGCCGGCCGCTGCCGACCACCAACCTGCGATTCTTGAGCACCATTATGTTCGATGGCCGCGAATCTCCGCCGACATCGTCGCTCGGCAATGTGGCCACTTTTCAGGCCAATCTTCTGAAGGACCTGACACAGCAGGCAGTGGACGCGACTCTGAGTCATGCCCAGGCAGCGGCTGCGCCCACACCCGAACAATTGGCGGACATCGTCAGTTTCGAGATGGGATTGTCGACGGCGCAGACTTACGACCGCAACGCAGGCGCCCTACACGCCGACGGCGCGCTCGGAGGCGCCCGAAACCTGGTCAATGAAACCTATTACCCCGGTATCAATGACGTGCTGGGCGCGGACCCGGATGGCGTGGCGTTTGATGAAAGCAGCATGACGCTGTTCGCGGCTTGGGAAAACGGCGGCAATCCTGATGAGGGCCGCGGGCGTTACGATCGGCGCGCGGCGCGCAGCGACATCGCGGCGGGCGAAGTGCTATTCAATACCGCGCCGCTTACCGTCAGCGCAGTGCGCGGTCTCAATGACAGCGCCGCCCTGGGCAATCCGGTGTCGTTCAAAGGCACTTGCACCACTTGTCACGATTCACCTAACGTCGGCAACCATTCGTTGCCGCTGCCCCTGGATATCGGTACCGGACACACACCGCTAACCGGGCTCGAGACCGATCCGAATATTCAAAAGGGCATTGCAGAACTCAATGAGCCGGATCTGCCGGTGTTCCTGGTCAGCGGATGCAAGACGCCCTTCAGCGCGGGACAGCCGGTCTCCTTCTACACGACGGATCTCGGCAAGGGCATGATCACCGGACTTTGCAGCGACCTGAACCGGGTCAAGGGCCCGATCTTGCGCGGCTTGGCCGGCAGGGCACCTTATTTCCACAACGGCGCCGCCGCGACCCTGCTGCAGGCGGTGAATTTCTACAATCAGCGCTTCGCCATGAATCTAACCGAGGAACAAAAGCGTCAGCTCGTCGCCTTCTTGAATTCCCTTTAGAAGACACAGGGCCGATCACGTATCATGAGTTGCGCCGGTAGATCGGCGAACGCGTGGCGTTGATCGGTCAAAGGGGGAGTGGCATGACGAAGTTGAAGACTGGATTGGTGGTGCTGTTGGCGGTTGCCGGATTCGTGGTTGCGCAGGTGGCGAGCGCAGCCGATGTCACCGGCACCTGGATCATGGCGGTCCAGACCGGCGCAGGCAGCGGCTCGCCGACTTTTGTACTGGTGCAAAAAGGTGAAGCACTATCCGGCAGCTACAAAGGGCAGCTGGGCGAGGCGCAAGTGACGGGCACCGTGAAGGGCGACGATGTGATCATTGAATACAAAGTGGATGGCCAGGCCGGCAGCCTCGCGGTGAAGTATTCCGGGAAGACCGACGGTAAAACGATGAGCGGAAAAGTATCGCTCGGCCAATTGGGCGAAGGTACTTTCACCGGCACCAAGCAATAGTTTCCAGCGGATTTTCCACCCGGATTTAAGGGGAGATCGCTCCCCTTAAGTTCAATTGCGGCGGCGCCGCAGCGCCTCCGTTTTGCGACACCTGCGCCCAAACATCGACCCTGGGCGCGAATTCGCGCTCAGCCCCGCGCTATACAGTGCGAAGCAGTTCTCATCTTTAATGTTTAGCCCGCTCGCAGCGGGCATTCCGATGCCACCCCTGTATCCAAATGTGACCCAAGGCATGTCGGAAACCCATGATTTGCCCGAACCTTATTGTGTTAAGCAAAACGCAAAACATTCGCAGTACGCGAATGTGATCGCAGTGCAACACAACTGAGTGAATGGCGATCGCGATATGGGACTATAACGATGCCGAAAAGTCTGAGAAAACATGAACTTGCTGCACCGGAGGCGACGGAGCGGCCCGTACTTCAATCGGTAAAGAAGTCAAAACTCTCCGCGCTCTTGGTGACCGAGGACGATTCCCTATGGCCGCAGGTTGGAGCCGATCTGAGCAGCGATTTGGTGCTCAAGCAGGTCGATTCAATCGATGAGTTGATCAACTCCACCCCTTCAGGGCAAGCAGCGATCGTTCTCTGGGATGCGCGCAATCATCCGGAACCTGCGGCAGTGCTGTCGCGCCTGCATTTGCATTCGTCGCGTTTTGCAATCCTCGCCCTCGATGCAGCCGCCAGCGCCGATGCTTGGACGCTTCCGATTCAGCACCGCCAAGTCGTTGCCCACGTCGGCTTGCCGATAACTCCCAGTGTCTTGTCCGGCGCACTTGAAAATGCGTCAGAAGAAGTGAATTCGCGCCTGGCCCTGCTCGGCGACGGCTCGGCTCCGCTCTCCAGCGAAGCCGGACCGCCGAAAAGGACCTGGCTTGTACCTGCGGTGATTGGCGGTGTGCTCGCCGCAGCGGTCGGCGCCTATTTGCTTTCTCGAAGCACTTCGACCGAAGTCAAACCCGCACCCAGTGCCGCTGCCAAGCCGAGCAATGGCTCGGCATCGCCGACTGCCGCAGTCAAATCACCCGCGGATGCCGACGAGAAGGCGGATGCGCTCATCGAGAAAGCACAGCAAGCGATGCTCGATCGGCACTTCATCGATCCGTTGGCCGGCAGCGCGCTCTCCCTGTATCGGGAGGTGCTGGTGATCAAGCCCGATAACGGTGAAGCTCGCCAGGGACTGCAGCGTCTGTTCGAAATCTTGGTCGCGCGCGTGCAGTCGGCTCTCGATGACCGAAAATTCGACGTTGCATTGCAATTTCTCGAGACCGCGAGAAGCATCGATGCCAGCGACAAACGCCTGGTGGCGCTCGATGAAAAAATCGCGAGCCTGCGGGCGGAGCTGGGACCGGCGCAGATTCTGGCGGCGCTAAATGCGCAGAATTTCGATCGAGCGACCCAGCTGATCGACGAGGCGGGGCGCACCAAATTGCTGCCGCCGGCCAAACTGGCGCAATTGCGCGATGAAGTTCGCCGCCGGCGCGATGAATTCGAAGTCTCGCGGCTGTTGAAGCTGGTCGATGCGCGCATGCAGCAGGATCATCTCATCGATCCGCGCAATGACAGCGCGATCTACTACCTTGATCAGGCCAAGCAAGCCGGAGCCGCCGGGCCGGCGCTGCAGGGCGAGACACAGGAGGTGCTGAAGCGGTTGACGCAGATGGCGCACACCGGGATACAGCAGCATAACTTCAACGATGTCGATCGAATCCTTGCCGAGATGCACGGTATGAGCGCACCGCAGGCCGGCATAACCAGCCTGCAGCGCGAGCTTGCCGTCGCCCGCAACAGCGTCGCGGCGCAGAAGCCCGATCAACCGCAGTATCTGGAACTGGCACAGTCGCGGCTGGCTCAGGGAAAACTGACCGATCCCGACAATGACAGCGCGCTGTTCTACGTGACTCAGCTGCGGGCAGCCGATCCGAAAAACAGCGGCCTTGCGCAGATCACCGGCGCCGTGCAGCTGCAGGTTTTGGATCGCGCGCGTGCCGCACTCGACGCCGGCGATATCGAGAAATCAGAGGCCCTGGTGCAGAAGGCCGCCAGCCTGGGTGCCTCGTCGGATCTTGACGCGGTCAACGACAAGATTCGCCAGAGGCGCGCGGCCGGCGGCGATGTGCTGCAGATGCCCGAGCAGTCCTTGACCCGCCTCAACAAGCTCGACGTGCAATATCCGGTCCGCGCTCTGCAGAGCAATATCGAGGGTTGGGTGGAACTCTCCTACACGGTCGGTCCCGACGGAGGCGTCTCCAACGTGAAGGTACTGAATTCGACGCCGCCGAAGACTTTTGAGTCCTCGGCGAGCAAGGCCGTCAGCCACTTGCGCTACCAGCCGGTGATTCAGGGCGGCAAGGCGATCGCCGTCGGCACGCAGGTGCGAATCGTTTATCGCGTTCCCAAGTAGGCGATGCGATGAACAGCCAAACAGCGACCACAACCTCAACGACAATCACCACCACAGCGCTGGTTCCGCCGGCGGCCGGTGAACGCGTCCGCGGCACGGTGCTTTGCCTGATCGTGCACGATGAATTGGAACTGAGACTGAGGCTAGCGGGCCTGGTGCGTCGCGCGATGCCGAAGATCGACGCGGACACCGTCACGCGCGCAGGCTTCGATGCCATTTCAATCGAACGCCTTCGCGCGTATGTGGCTGTGATGTTCATCATCGAGTTCAGCCCCCCCGAGGCGTCGGCCTCTTCCCTCGCCTCGCTCAAGCGCTTGCACGAGCAGGCGCCGAACCTGCCGATATTCGTGTTTGCCCGCGGCGGCAATGAACGCACTGCGGCGCGCACCATGAAAATGGGCGCCAGCGATTACTGGCCGATCCACTCGGTGATCGTCGGCGAGCTGTGCAGCGCCCTGCAGCCCTTGATCGAACCTGCGCCGGCGCCGGCCGGCACGAGCGGCGCGAGCGGCGCTGCGGCGGACCGCTGGCGGCAACCGGAAGTGGCCGGTTATACGATGATGAAGAAAATCGCGCAGTCGAGCGCGGCGAGCGTCTACCTGGCGCGCAACGACGAATTTCCGCAGCCCGTCGCCTTGAAGGTTGAGGCGATCACGGGACAGCACGTGGTCTCCGAGGCGGACCGGCAGCGTTTCACCAAGGAATGCGAGATTCTGTCCAAGCTGAATCACCGTTCGATCGCGAATGTGCTGGATTTCGGCACCACCGAAGACTATTTGTATCTCGCCCTGGAATACTTTCCCTGCGGCAGTTTGCGCGAGCGTTTGAAACATCCGGTGAGCGAAGCCGATGCGGTCAACTACGCGCATCAGATCGGCGAAGCGTTGCAGATCGTACATGCGGCGCGCGTCGTGCACCGCGATCTGAAGCCTTCCAATCTCATGCTCACCAACGAAAATCGACTGGTGCTCATCGACTTCGGGTCGGCCCGCACTCAATTCACGACGAACGATCTGGCTCGTTCCGGTGATTGCACGGGAACACCCTACTATGTCTGTCCGGAGCAGATCGAGGATCGGGATCCGGATGCGCGGGGCGATCTCTACAGCCTCGGAGTGGTATTTTTCGAAATGCTTTCCGGTTCATTGCCCTACAGCGGCAAGACGCTCGCGGAAATTTTGGCGGCGCACCGCGGGGCGCCCGTGCCGCGCCTTCCCGAACAGTTGTCGGCCTATCAGCCGATTATCGATCGCCTGCTGGCCAAGGATCCGAAGGATCGCTACGGCTCGGCGGCTGAATTTCTCGATGCGCTCGACTCGTTGCGCACCGAATTGATGACCCGGAAACCCAGCAAACCACAGCGGAGCGCTTGATTCATGAACTCTCGCATTGCCAAAGCCTTGATGCCGCGACTTTCTCCCAGCGGTCTTATGGTGCTGGTCATCGTTCTCGCCTTCAGCTTCGTGGCGATCGTTTTGATACCGGGACTGGAGCTGGCAAGCGAGTTGGCAGACTCCAGCGTCGCGCTGAAATTCGCCGGACAACAACAGCGGAATCCCGCGCTGATCCGCGCGTCGCTCGAGTCGATGCACGACCGCCTGACCAATCGGGGCTACATTCAGGAATCGCTGGATCAGCTGCGCGATTCCACGGCGAAGCTTGAAGCGGGGCTGAGCCAGATGAATGCGCCGCGGCCGGCGAGCTGGTTCGCGCTGTCGGGCGATACGGCCGCCAAGGGCGAGCCGATTTCCGGAAAACATGCCGCCGCGCTGCGCGAGTTGTGGGCCGCGCAACAAGAGTCGCTGCAGCCGCTGCTGAAATTCACGGGAGTGCCCTACCAGGACAACGAGACGACCGGCACGGTGCTCAACGAGGCCGGCCGGCAATTGGAGCGGGACGTTACGGCCGCCCTGCGCGTCGGGCGGCGCACGATACCGCAGCTTGACGCCGAATTGGGCGCGATCGTCACGGATTTGCAGACGGGCAATGCGCGTTCCGCCACCGAATTGCGCCTGGTCATGTTGACCGGTCTGCTCATCGCTCTCGTGCTCGGCGTGCTGGTCGCGACGCTGCTGCTCGCGCGCCAGCGCCAGGACGCCTCGCTGCGTGAGGCCCGCCAGCAGACCGCCGACATATTGCGCACCGTCAAGGACGGACTGTTTCTGCTCGATGAGCATCTGGTGATCGGCGCGTCCTATTCGAGTGCACTCGAAGGGCTGTTTCAGCGCAATGACTTCGCAGGACTGCCTTTCGAGAAGCTGTTGAAAAACATCGTATCCGAGAAGACCCTCGCGACGGCGCTGAAATTCGTTGCGGTGCTGTGGTCGGAGCGGACCAAGGAAAATCTGGTCAAAACCATCAATCCTCTTGGCGAGGTCGAGGTCAACTTCGACAGCGGTCACGGCAAGATGTCCACCCGCTATCTGCAATTCGAATTCCATCGCGTCCGAGTCGACGGCAAAATCCAGCACGTGTTGGTGGCGGTATCCGACGTCAGCGCGCGCGTGGATCTTGCCCGGGAACTGCAATCCTCGCAAAACCAGGCGCAGGCGCAAGTCGACACATTGCTGGGCATTTTGCACGTCGACCCGACGCAGCTTGCCTCGTTCCTCAACGATTCCAACGCAGCGATGAAGATGATCAACGCCGTGCTGCGAGAGCCGGCCCGCGAAGAGAGCGCGTTCCGCAAGAAGCTCGATACCCTGTTCCGGCAAGTGCACTCGGTCAAGGGCGAGGCAGCCGCCCTGGGGTTGTCTTCCATCGAGAGCCGGGCGCATTCATTCGAGGACGACTTGAAAATACTGCGCGACAAATCGGATCTCTCGGGCAACGATTTCCTGCCGTTGGTCATCAAATTGGATGACCTGTTGACCCACCTGCAGTCGGTCGGCGACTTGGTGTCGCGCCTTGCGCGTCTGCATGCCGCAACCGGCAGCGGTGAACCCAACTCGCACACCGAAACGGCGGTCATCGAGACCGCAGGTCCCGAGGTGCACGTCAAGCAAGACGGCAGCCTGACGTCCATGCTGCAACAGCTCACGCAGCGGGTGGCAAACGAGAATCACAAGGAAGCGGCGTTGCAATGCATGGGATTCGACACCGTTCCCGACGAATACCGCCGCATCGTGAAGGACATCGCGGTGCAGGCCGTGCGAAACTCCATCGTGCACGGCATTGAGTCGGCCACGGATCGGCTGAACACGGGTAAGCCGACGCAGGGTCAGCTCAAGCTCATCTTCCAGGAACTCGGCGACACGGGTTACAAGCTGATCGCCGAAGATGACGGCCAAGGGTTGTCGACCGAGAAGATCAAGCAGGCGGCGCTCAAGAAGGGGTTCATCACCCCTGAAAAAGCCGCGATCCTGGACGCCAAGCAGATATTCTCCCTGCTGTTTCAGCCGGGATTTTCCACCGTTGAGAATGCCACCAAGGATGCCGGGCGCGGCGTCGGCATGAATTTGATGGCCGGGCTCATGCAGCAGATTGGCGGAAAGGTCTCCGTGGCCACCGTGCCCGGGAAATTTACACGCCTGACGTTGAGCATGCCCCCGGCCAAGCGCGCAGGGAATACGGAAGCAGCGTAATGGATAGTGCGGTCGCGCCCAAGGCTTCTCTGAAGCTGATGATCGTTGATGATTCGAATATCATCCGCCGACGGATTGAACGCTCGCAGCAAATCGCGCGTCTGGAAGTGGTCGGCGCGGCGAGCAACGGCAAAGCGGCTGTGGAAATGTTCCGGCGCACGCAGCCCGACGTCGTGACGATGGATCTCACCATGCCCGAGATGGACGGCATCGAATGCGTGGAGGAATTGATCGCCATCAATTCCAATGTGCTCATTTTGGTGGTCTCTGCGCTTGCCGACAAGGCAACGGCGGTCGAAGCGATTGAAAAGGGGGCAAACGGATTCCTTTGCAAGCCATTTACCGATCGACAGCTCAACGATGCGTTGGAAGAGCTGCTGTCGGAGGCTTGAGATGTTCAAAGAAGCTGAAATCCGCACATTCATCGAGGGGACGACCAATTATTTCGAGACGTCGGCGCAGCAGTCGGCGACCGTCGGATCGCCATACCTCGTCACCGACGGCAAGCCTGGCGCCTATGAGTACACGGGCGTCATCGGCATCACCGGCGCCCGCAAGGGCATTGTGTACTTTACCGCGCCTCGCGGCATGCTCACGGTGTTGCTGATGCGCATGCAGGAAACCGACACCAGCGATGAGAACATCAAGGATCTGGTCGGCGAAGTTGCCAATACGATTTCGGGAAACGCGCGCCGCGACTTCGGCAAGAACTTCAACATCTCTGTGCCGGTCGTCATCGCGCACGATTTGGAGAAGGTCACCACACCCTATGCGCGCTCTTTCGTCATTCCCATCAATTGGCGCACACATTCCGCCAAACTCGTGGTGTGCCTCGAGTGAGCCCGAAGAGCGCGGCGCGCTCTTCGAGTAAGATCTAGGAGACCGGGGAGCTGTTACTTCCCGTCGACCGAGAAAGCCAAAAGCACGTTGACCCCATTGCTGCCCGTCCGGGCCGCGCCGTTGAATCCCGACATCGTGTACACCATGCCCCCGGCAATGGTCGGTCCCATGCCGTCGATGCCGCCGCCCGGCTGAGCAGGGTTCGCATTGACGGTGCTGTAGGTTTGTGCGGTGGTGCTGAATTCCCAAACGATTTTCCCAGTGGCCGCATCGTAGGCGCGAAACCAGCCGTCCAATGTTCCCGAGAACACGATGCCCGGCATCACGCCCGGTGCGGCAGATTGAGCGCGCACGCACACGCCCTTCGTAAAGTCCTTCGAGCGGTCGCCCGCGTAGTGGCAAGGCGCGCTGGGAGCGGGCGTGTTCCAGACAACTTTGCCCGTGAACGGGTCCAGTGCAAACAAGCCCGGCTTGCCCGGTGCCGCGTTCTCAGGGGCGGGGGGCGGAGCACCGGCGGCGACGGCGATTTCGTTGAAAATCTCGCCGATGTCGGAGTTGGGAACGAACACGTACTTGGAGTCCGCGCCGATTCCCCATTCAATGCCGCCCAGCGGCGAACCGGCGCCCACGGCGGTTTTCCACAAGGTGCGCCCAGTGTCCGGATCGACTCCATAAACGATTCCCGATTTTTGCCCCGCGAGCAGAATTTGCTTGTTGCCGCGCTTGAACAATATCGGCGTCGCGCCAAAGTCATAGTCCGGGCCCGTCGGCGACGGGCAATTGGCAACCTTGATCGGCCCGCTGCAGCCGACAATGAAATTGTCATTGGTGGTGACCTGGTTCCGCCATCGCACCTTGCCGGTCTTCATCTCCACCGCGACGATGGCATCATCGCCGCCCGTGGTCGCATCGGTGTAGCTGTCGCCCGTGACGACGTAGACCAAGCCGCGCTTGGCGTCGACCGTCGGCGAGGCCCAGATCGGAGCGCCCGCCGGACCTTGCATTTGCACGCCGTTGGCGTTTTTGCGGATGGGCTGCAGCGGGTCGGTGATCATGAAGGTCTGCCACTGCTTCTGCCCGGTCTTGAGGTCGAGCGCGGCCAAGCTGCCGCGGAAGCTGCAGCAGGAGTAGTTCGGTTGCATCGCGTACACCTCTTCACCTGAGGAGAGCGGCACGAACAGTTGATCGCCGGATACCACCGGAGTGCCGGTGATATTCGAGGCCACGTGATTCTCCAAAGACTCGCTGTGCCATATTTCCTTGCCGTTCTGCGCGTCGAATGCGCGCACGACACGCTTGCCCACTCCGATGAACGTCGCCCAGCCGCTCGGGGAGATCGACGATCGGATCACCATGGGCGTGGTGCGCGACGATGCGTCCTCGACGGCCCAGTGCACGCAGCCGGTCTTGGCATCCAATGCGTAGAACTTGCCGCTGCGATTGGTGATGAACAGCCAATCGCCGACCACGACGGGTTGGCCGCCGCCCGTCATCGAAAATGCCCACTTCACCTTGAGTCTCGGAACCTCGGCGGCGGTAAACCCCGGATTCGGCTGAAATCGGCTGGAATTTTCGTCCGGACCGAGAGCCGGCCAATCGAAAGCGCTTGCCTTGATCGGGCCGTTGTTCGTGCACATCTGATCGGATCCGGCGCTTCCCAGTTGCTGTCCGGGCGCAAGGTAGAGCGCGACCGCTTCGATCTCGGGCCGCGACAAGCCCTTCGCCATCGGGGCCATTACGCCGGTGGTCAGCGCGGCGACGATGTCTGCGGGCGCGCGAAACATCAACTCCGCCCGCGTCGGAGCGCGCTCCACGGCCGGTTCATGGCATGATTTGCAGCGGGTAGTGAACACGGCCTCACCGTTCGGCCGTTGCGCCGTCTCTTGCTGCGCGAAGGCGAGTGCGCCCAAACCGCAGGCAAGCGTCAACAGGGTGGCCGTTGAGATCCAGATCCGAATAGTGCTCATGAATCAACTCTCCCCAAGATCCGAATCTATTATGAGAATCCAATCCACCGTCCCGCCATGGCAACCATCAGCCATGCCGCGATCGTCAACACCGTGACGCTGCGCACGCCCAAGCCCGACGCACCTCGCCGGACGAGAGGATTAAACACGAAATAGGTGACCACCAGCGCTACGCCCAGCGAAATCATTTTCACCCAGAAGGCCTGGCGCCCGTAAAGTTTCACCGGCTCGGAGATTCCCAACAGGATTCCGGTCAGGAGCAGCACGATGACCGCGACGTTCAGGTAGCGATGCGCACTCTTATAGAGATCGGCGACCGGGGTTTTCAATCCCCAGCCAAGAATCGACAATGACATGATCAGGATGGAGCCGCCGAGCAGCGCCAGGGCCAGCAAGTGCGTCGACTCGATCGCCGGGAATAGCCAGGTCGACTCGCGAATGGTCTGGCCGAGAGCCGAGGCTTCGATGCTCTGCGCGGTGTGGTACAGGGTCATGAACTAGCCCGGATCCAGGGGGCAGCCCGTGAGCTCCGCCATGGTCGGCGAGGTGATGCTGTCGCAGTCAAACCAGTTGTAAGCGATGAGCCGGCCGAAGACGATGACGCAGGCCCACGCACTCAAGGAAATGACGGCACAAATCTTGGATTTTCTCGGTACGGGCCCCAAATCCCAGGCCGCTTTGTCCCGCTCCACCTTGAAGGTGAAAATAGCGATATTGATCGCCGCGATCAGAATCGTGAGGCATTTCAATCTGAACCAAAGGCTGTGGTAGGTGCGAATCGGGATGGCGAGAAACAACATCGCACCCGTGATCACCAGCAGAACGAACCCGGCGATCGTCCAGGGCAGCATCCTCGAGAGCATCTGCGTGACGGGCACCTTAGTATAGGAAACCCCTAACAGCCGCAGGTCCACCATCGCAATGGTGCCGACAAACAACATGATGGACATAACATGGGTGGATTCCGTGATCGCATACATATAGAGCGATTCATGCAGTGCGATGCTCCAAGGCGTGTCCGCCAGTTTGGTGACCAGTCCCTCGAGCATTAATTCCCCGCTTGTTATATATCAGCCATGCCCACCCTTTCATAAAGCCAGAAATCCAAGGGCGCATTGGAAATTGTATTGCAATAACAGCTATGTAAAGCGATTATAAGCGGTGATTATACGGGCCCATTGCGCGCCGTCCAGCGATGAGCGGCGTCGAGAACAGATTTAGACAGCTGGAGATCTAGAATGAAAGTACGCACTGATAAAGTTGCGCGAATTGCAGCCGCCTTGACCACGGCAATTGCCATCAGCGCGCCTGCCTGGGCGCATCACGCTTTCCAGGCTGAGTTCGACGGCAATCAGCCCATCATGCTTCAAGGCAAGGTCACGAAGGTGGAGTGGATCAATCCACATACCTGGGTTCACATGACCGTTGTGACGGACGGTACACCGCAAGAATGGATGGTTGAAGCGGGCACGCCGAACACCCTGTTGCGCGAGGGCCTGACGCGCGACTCGCTGAAGGCGGGAGAGGAAATCATCGTTCGCGGTTACCGGGCCAAGGACGCTCGCTGCCGTCCCGCCTGCAAGGCCAACGGTCGCGATGTCACCTTCACGGACGGCCGTAAGGTATTCATGGGATCGAGCGGTACCGGTGCGCCGAAGGACGGCGCGGACCCGAACGAAAAGTAGAGAATCTCAGGGAACAATTGACTGGCTTGGCGAAACTAGGGGGACGTTCTGAATAAGAAGATCAAGATTTGGGCTCTGGTCACTTTGACCGGAGCGGTGGCGGCAATGACTTGCAGCTATGCGGCACCCGCCGTCCCACACAAAACTCCCGCCGGTGGTGCGATTGACCGGGTCGGCGGACACCCCAACTTCAGCGGCGTCTGGTCGGTCATGAACACGGCCAATTGGAACATTGAGCCGCATCTCGCGAGCGCGGCACTGGAGCTGCGCCCGGGACCGGTGGTTCCTGTGCCTGCGAAAGCGGTCGTGGCATTGGGCGCCGTCGGTTCCGTGCCCGCGGGCATGGGCGTGGTCGTTGGCGGACCGATTCCGTACACGCCCGCGGCGCTGGCTCAGCGTCAGGAGAATCAAAAGCACTACCTGGAGCGTGATCCGGAGGTGAAATGCGACCTGCCCGGAGTGCCGCGCGCCAACTACATGCCCTTTCCGTTCCAAATCGTGCAGTCCGCGAAGACGCTGCTCATTTCGTACGAATATGACGGAGCGGTGCGCGACGTTTTATTCAATGATCCGGGTCCGCCCGCGATCGATAGCTGGATGGGTCAGTCGGTCGGCAAATGGGACGGCGATACGTTGGTGGTCACCGTGACCGGCCAAAACGACAGCACGTGGTTTGACCGCGCGGGCAACTTTCATTCAGGCGACATGAAGGTGGTCGAGCGCTGGACCATGATGAATGAGAACACCATTCGCTATGAAGCCGAGATCACGGACCCCGCGACATTCACCAGGCCCTGGAAAATGAGCATGCTCATGTATCGGCGCGTCGGCGAGGATGCCCGATTGCAGCAGTTCAAGTGTGTCGAGTTCGTTGAAGAGCTTATGTATGGCGACTTGCGTAAGGAGCCCCTGAAATGAGCAAGAAATTTACCGCCTTGATTCTAGGCGCGGCAATTTCCGCACTGTCCGTATCGGCCGCGTCCGGCGCGCCGGCAGCCGCTGCGTACAAACCCCCTGTCAACGCCTATGGCCAGCCCGATCTTGAAGGTACCTGGACCAATGCGACGCTCACCACGCTCGAACGGCCCAAGGAATACGGCACCCGCCAGGTGATGACCGCGGAAGAGGTCAAAAAGGTCGAGGGCGACGATGCAAAGATGTACGCAGCGGACGCCGCGCCGCGCGACCCCAAGGTAAAGACGACGGACCTGCCGCACGAGTGCGGCAAGGGCTTCAGCGGCGCGGGCTGCGGCTACAACGCAGCGTGGATCGATCCCGGCAATACCATCATGAGGGTGAACGGCGAGCCGCGCACCTCGTTCATCACGGATCCCGCGGATGGACATCTGCCGGCCTATAAGCCCGGCGTCACGGTACCCAACATGTACATGCGCCCGCACTATGGCGAGAACCCGGAGAATCAAACGCTGGCGGAACGCTGTCTGACATCGTTCGGCTACAGCGCGGGTCCCGTGATGCTGCCGCTGCTGTACAACAATAACTACGAGATTGCGCAGAGCAAGGACACGGTGGCCATCGTGGTTGAAATGGTGCACGACGTGCGCATCATTCATATCGGCGGCAAGCATCGAACCGATGGCGAGCGGCCGTGGATGGGCGATTCCATCGGCTGGTACGATGGCCCGACTCTGGTGGTTGAAACCACGAACTTTCCGGAGGCCACCGCGCTGCGCGGCGCCTGGAAGGAATTGAAGGTTACCGAACGCTTCACCCGCGTCGGAGCGAATCGCATTCTCTATCAATTCAAGGCCGAGGATCCAACCGTGTGGGATCGGCCGTGGAGCGGCGAATACGAATTTACCCCGTCGAAAGGGCGGATCTTTGAATATGCCTGCCACGAAGGCAACTATGCGCTGGAGGGAATTCTTTCCGGGGCTCGCGCTGATGAAGCGGCGGCCGCGGAAAAAGCCAAGGCCGCTGCGGCCAACAAGACTGCGGCGGCAACACCGGCCGCGAGCGGAACAAAGAAGCAGTAGTCTCCGGCAGCTTGGAGGAATTGAAAATGCCGCGCACCTTTGGCGCGGCATTTTTTTAGGACTGATGGCGCGTGCTGACGATCGGGTGCGAACTCGACAAGCCGCCGTCCACTGCAATGGCTTGTCCGTTGACATATGAGGCAGCATCCGAGGCTAGAAATAGCGCGGCCTGTGCAATTTCATGCGGCATGCCGTAGCGCTGCAGGGGATTGAGCTGGCCGATCTTGCGCTCGGTGCCGCGCTCGCGGGCGCGTTCGAACATCGGCCGCGTCATGCCGGTTTCGATCAAGCCGGGACAGATGGCATTGATGCGCACGCCCGTCCCTGTCAGCTGATAGGCAACCGTTTGCACCAAGCTGACCACGCCGGCCTTGCTCGCGCTGTACGGCACGCCGCCCGCACCCGAACGCAGGCCCGCGACCGACGCCGTGCAGATGATGGAACCGCGTTTCTGCTTGACCATTTCCTGCGCCGCGTACTTTGCCAGGAGAAATGTGCCGATGAGGTTGATCTTCAGCACTTCCGTCCAATGATCGACCGTCTCCTCGAAAAAGGGCACCAGGCCGCCGCTGATGCCGGCATTCGCATAGCATGCATCGACGCTGCCGAATTCCTTGAGCGCCGTGGCCACCGCGCCGGCCACATCGGCCTCGTCGGAAGAGTCCTTGATCAAGGCAACGGCACGGCCGCCGGCAGCGCGTATCGCCGTTGCCGTCGTCTCAACTTCGGCGGCGCGATCCAGCGCGACGACCGCGGCTCCCTCGGCCGCAAACAGCATCGCGCTCGCTCGTCCAATGCCGCTTGCGGCGCCGGTGACGATCGCCGTCTTGCCTTTTAGTATGTTCATGCCTCCTCCTTATTTTCGCAGCCTCGCGAGTATCGCCGTATGTCCCGCCGCGGGCAACCAGTGAAATCCCGCGCATCGATGCGACCGGTTTACCGGCACAGCGAACTCGATCGAGTTCTCAATCCCCGGAATGTTTGCATCGTCGGCGCCTCTCCCAGGAGCGGATCGTTTGGGGAACGGGTGCTGACGAATCTCGCCGGCTTCGGCGGCAACATCTACTTGGTGAACTCCAAATATGAAAAAATCGGCGAGCGGCGCTGTTACTCTTCGATGGCTGCGCTGCCGGAAAATCCGGACTGCGTGGCGGTAGTGGCGCCCCGTGATGCCGTCGAGGACATCGTGCTGGAAGCGGCCCGTCTGCGTGCGGGCGGCGTCATCCTATATGCGTCCGGCTACGCCGAAACACGGCTGCCCGAGCGAGTCGAACTACAGCGCCGCCTCGGCAACATCGGATCGGAAACCGGATTGAAAATTTTGGGCCCCAACTGTTTGGGGATCGCCAACTACCTGCGCCGCGCGCGCATCTCATTTTCCGACTATCCGGCGCCGCGAGAAATGTCCGGCAAAGCCATCGGCATTGCGAGTCAATCAGGTGCGCTGTCGCAGTCGCTGGCGCAGGCGATGGAGTGCGGCGTATCGGTCAGTCACGCGTTCTCCGCCGGCAACCAAGCTGACGTCGATGTGGCCGATCTGGTCGCGTATCTCGCGGACGAGCCTTCCTGTGATGCCATTGCCTGCGTGTTCGAGGGAATGGCGCATCCGCAGCGTTTGCTCGAGGCCGCGCGGATCGCATGGCGCAACGGCAAACCCCTGTTGATCAACAAGACGGCCACGGGAGTGCTGGGTGCCGAAGCGGCGATTTCGCATACCGGCAGCCTCGCGGGCTCGGACATTGCGTATCGCGCCGCGTTCGAGAGAGGCGGCGCCATTGTGGTCGAGGAGTTTGAGGGATTGATGGAGGCGGCGGAGTTTTTCGCCAAGGCGCCGGCGCCGAGGGCGCGCGGCATTGCCGTGTTGGCCGCTTCCGGCGGTGCCGCCATCATGGCCGCGGACAAGGCGGAGGCTCATGGTCTGCCATTGCCGGAGCCTTCGGACGCAGTGCGGCGCATTCTGGAAGCGAACATTCCGGATTTCGGTTCGGCGCGCAATCCCTGCGATGTGACCGGGCAGGTGCTGAACAATCCATTGTCAATGCCGGCATGCAGCGATGCGCTGTTGTCCGATGCCGCATACGGTGTGCTCGTCGTACCGCAGACACTGGCATTCGAAATGTACAAAACGCGCCTGGAGTCGTTGGCGACTCAATCGGAACGCCACGGCAAAATCACCTGCAGCGTATTGATTTCCAACTGGCTGCAAGGCCCGGGAACGCCGGAGGCCGAGCGCAATCCGCGCGTTGCGCTATTTCGCTCGATGGATCGATGTTTCCGCACCATCGCCGCGTGGCACCATCGGGCGGACCTGCAGCAGCGCGGCGAGCGCATCATGCGGCGCGCATCGGACCCAGGCGCGGCGCAGAAGGCCGCGCGATTGATCGCAGCCGCACCGAGCGATCGGCTGACGGAGCGCGAATCGAAAGCCATTCTGGAACTGTATGGAATCGCGACGGTGCGTGAAATTGCCGTCCGGTCGCCGCAGGCGTTGCCGGCCGCGGCCGCCGAGCTTGGATTTCCATTGGCGCTGAAAGTAGAGTCGTGCGACATCACGCACAAAACCGAAGCCGGCGGCGTGGCGTTGAATCTGCGATCCGTGGAAGAACTTCGCGCCGCGTATGAACGCGTGCTGGCCAACGCCCGCGGCTTTGCGCCCGGGGCGAAGATCAGCGGCGTGCTGCTGCAGGCCATGGTGCCCGCGGGGATCGAAGTGGTCGTGGGTGCGCGCATTGATCCCTTGCTCGGACCCCTGGTCGTGGCCGGCTTCGGCGGCGTGCTGGTGGAGTTGTTGCGCGATTCCGCGGTTGAACTCGCGCCCATCAATGCCGGCGAAGGGGCGCGCATGTTGCGCAAGCTCAAAGGTGCGGCGCTACTCAATGGCTTTCGCGGCGGCGGCGCAGTCGACCTGGATCGGCTCGCCGATATCCTCGTCCGGGTCTCCGAGCTTGCGGCCGACCAACGGGACTTGATCGCGGAGCTCGACATCAATCCCGTCATCTGCAGCGGTTCGACATTCACGGCGGTGGATGCGCTGCTGGTTCGCGCGTGACCGCCTCTGGAAAAAAATACAGCTTCTGACCGCTGCGCGGCGCTTACCTCACGTTTCAAGCGCACCGGGTTCGGCCTATACTCCAGCGCCCCATCCACAACAATTTTTCCTCTCGAGGGTATTTACATGACCGACGATCCAAACAAGATTTCTCGGCGAGAATTCACTGCGCTTTCGCTGGCAGCCGGCGTCACCGTTGCGACCGGCGCTTCCGCCGCCGCTGCTGCGGACATGATAGACACCGACGTCGAGGTTAAAACCGCCAACGGCACCTGCGACGCTGCGCTGATTCACCCGAAAGGCAAGGGCCAGTGGCCGGGCATCATATTATTCGTCGATATATTTGGACTGCGGCCGACGATGCGCGACATGGCCAAGCGATTGGCGGCGAACGGCTACACCGTACTCGTGCCGAATCCCTACTACCGCACGACCAAGGCGCCGGGTTTGCCGATGAATCTCGACTTCAAGAGCGCCGATGATCGCGCGAAGATCAGCAAGGTGCGCGGACCGCTGACCGACGAGGCGGTGATGTCCGACGCGACTGCCTACGTAACGTTCCTGGATGCGCAGACCATGGTCAACAAGAAAGCCAAGATGGGCGTGTTCGGCTATTGCATGGGCGGACCGATGACCATGCAGGCCGCGGCTGCGAATCCGTCCCGGGTGGGCGCCGGCGCTTCATTCCACGGCGGCGGCCTGGTGACCGACAAGCCCGACAGTCCGCATCTGAAAGTGCCGCAAATGAAGGCGCAGTTCTATTTCGCGATCGCGACGAACGATGATCAGCGCCAACCGGATGCGAAGACCAAGCTCGCCGAGGCGTTCAAAGCGGCCAACCTTCCCGAGAAGCAAGAAGTCTACGACGGCTGCATGCACGGTTGGTGCGTCAATGACATGCCGAACGGCGACGACGGCAAGCCGCTCTACAATGAGGCCGGTGCCGAAAAGGCGTGGGGCGAATTGGTCGCGCTTTACAAGCGCGCGGTCGTCTAGACTGCGGTTCGTTTGACGAAGGCTGGGTGGGCATGGCACCCAGCCTTACCTTGGGGGCTACTGCCGGTCGTAGACCGACACGTCGTCGAACTTCCCGCCTCCTGCATGCGTGCCTTTCTGCGCGAAGGTCAGCGTCTTGCCGTCTTTTGAGACGGTGCGGACCGCGGTACCGACATTCGCGCCGGCTTTCGTCTGGCTGCTGCGAACGGTCAATGCATCGACGCGTGTGAGGGACACCATGTCGAAGTCGGGGGAACCGCTGGCCGGGTAGGATTTGCCGTCTTCTTTGTAAGTCAGATTAGTTGCGGATTCCTTTCCGTCCGCCGCCGTTGTCTTTACGGTCACAGTCATACCTTGTGCCGATTCAGCGTAAATTCGCGTTTGACTCCTTGGGGCCGGGCCGGGAGAGAAGGTCGATTTCGCGAGATTCAGTTTCCACGTTCCGACAACAGCGTCTGCCGCGAGCGCAGTGCCCGTGCCTATTGCGATGATGGCTCCGACAAGGAGAGTTTTGATTATCTTTTGCATTTGGTTCCCCCGAAAATTGATGTGTGGCGCGCCGTCTTAGGTGAGGTCGCTTTTCTTATGTGCGCCGCGAATGGCGATCAATCAGCATGCGCGTCTCACGCCGAGGCCGCAACGTGTTCCGGCCTCCCGATTAACTTCTCAAACGGCACGCTGCGCTGTTACATTAGGCGGCCAAAACGACGGAACCCAGTTCTGCAGAGTGGAATAAAGAATGAGCATGAATAAGGCTGGCATGGAGATCAACGGCGGCATCGCAATTCTCAAATTCGACAATCCGCCGGTTAACAGCCTGGGCCTCGAACTGCGACAGGCAATCGTTGAATGCATGGAGCGGGCGAACGCTGACCCGAAGGTCGAAGCCATTGTGTTGATCGGCGCCGGTGCAGGATTTTCCGGCGGCGCGGACATCCGGGAATTCGGCACGCCGCGGGCCGCGATGCAGCCGCATTTGATGACGGTCATCAGCACCGTCGAAGGCAGCGCCAAGCCCGTGATCGCCGCAATCGGCGGCGTGTGCATGGGCGGCGGCCTGGAGCTGGCTCTGGGTTGTCACTATCGGGTGGGCGCTGCCGGGGCCAAAATTGCGTTGCCGGAAGTCAAATTGGGTCTCTTGCCGGGCGCGGGCGGAACGCAACGCCTCCCTCGAGTGATCGGCGCGGAAGCCGCGCTCAACATGATCGTCTCGGGTGCGACGGTCCCGTCCGAAAAACTGCGGAGCACGCCGCTGTTCGACGCGTTTGCGGAAGGCGACCTGCTCGATGCGGCCACGGCATTTGCCCGCAAAGTCGTGAACGAGAAACTGGGCGTGAGAAGGGTGCGGGACCTGAAGGTCAACATGCCGAATCATGAAGCCTTCTTCCAGTTCGCGCGCAATACCGCGAAGGCCGTTGCCGGCCACTACCCGGCGCCGGTCGCGTGCGTCGAAGCGGTGGCAGCCGCCTTCGACCGACCCTTCGATGCCGGCATCAAGCGAGAACGCGAACTATTTACCACGCTCATGTTGTCGCCGGAGTCCGCGGCGCTGCGCCATGTGTTCCAGGCCGAGCGTGCGGCGTCGCATATTCTCGACGTGCCGAATGACACACCGACCCGGCCGATTCGCAAGGTCGGCATCATCGGCGCGGGCACGATGGGCGGCGGCATCAGCATGAGCCTGATCAATGCCGGAATTCCGGTGGTGCTGTTGGAAATGAAGCAGGAGGCGCTCGACAAGGGGCTTGCCACGATGCGCCGCAACTATGGGGGCGCATTGAAGAAGGGCACGTTGACCGAGGCGGCACTCGATCAGCGCATGGCGCTCGTCACGCCGACGCTGGACTATGCCCGGCTCAAAGATGCCGATCTGATCATCGAAGCGGTCTTCGAAAGCATGGACGTCAAGAAGGAAGTCTTTGAAAAGCTCGATCAAGTGGTGCAGCAAGGCGCCATTCTTGCGTCCAACACTTCCGCATTGAATCTCGACGAGATCGCGAAGTTCACCAAGCGCCCGCAGGATGTCATCGGACTGCATTTTTTCAGCCCTGCCAATGTCATGCGCTTGCTGGAAATCGTACGCGGCGCCAAGACGGCGAAGGACGTTTTGGCCACGGCAATGCAGTTGGCCAAGAAGATCGGCAAGGTCGCGGTCATTTCCGGCGTCTGCGACGGATTCATCGGCAATCGCATGGTGGCGCGCTACGGCGCGGCGGCGCACGATCTGATCATGGCGGGCGCATTGCCCAATCAGGTCGACAAGGCGCTCGAGGATTTTGGCATGGCGATGGGTCCGTTCCGCATGAGCGATCTGGCCGGTCTTGATATCGGCTGGGCCGCACGCAAGCGCCGCGCCGTCGAGTTTCCTGATCGCGACTTGTCGAATGTCGCCGACGAGCTGTGCGAGGCGGGGCGCTTCGGTCAGAAAACCGGCGCGGGCTTCTATCGTTACGAAGCCGGTTCGCGCAACGCGATTCCGGATCCGACCGTGACGGCCATCATCGAGAAGTACCGCCAACAAAAAGGCATCACGCCGCGCAAGGTATCGAACGAAGAAATCGTCCAGCGCTGCATTTACGCGTTGATCAACGAGGGTGCGCGCATCATCGAGGACGGTATCGCGCAGCGCAGCTCCGATATCGACATCGTGTACCTCAATGGCTATGGCTTTCCCCCGTGGCGCGGCGGCCCGATGTTCTACGCCGACCAGGTGGGCTTGAGCGAGGTGGCGCGCGCCGTACAGGCCATCGGCCTGCAGCCGCGCGCCGACAAGGCATTCTGGACACCGGCGCCGCTGCTGGCGCGCCTGGCCCAGGAAGGTAAAACATTCAGCGCATACAAAGGACCCGACAAGTGACAGACGCTGCCATCGTATCCACCGCGCGCACCGGGCTCGGCAAGAGCTGGAAGGGCGCATTCAACATGACCTATGGCGCCACGCTGGGCGCGCATTCCGTGCAGCACGCCGTGGCGCGTGCGGGCATTGATCCGGCGGAAGTCGAGGACGTGATCATGGGATCGACCTTCGGTGAGGGCACCACCGGCGGGAACATCGCGCGCCAGATCGCCTTGCGTGCCGGCCTACCGATCACCACCGCGGGCTTGAGCATCAATCGCTTCTGCAGTTCCGGATTGCAGTCCATTGCCCTGGCCGCGCAACGGGTCATGACGGAGGGCGCGGAGGTTATCGTCGCCGGCGGCTTGGAGAGCATTTCCTGCGTGCAAAATGAAACGAACATGCATATGCGCCGCGATCCTTGGATCGACGAGCACAAGCCGACGCTGTTCTGGAGCATGCTGCAGACGGCGGAAACGGTGGCCAAGCGCTACAACATTTCCAAGGAATCTCAGGATGAATACGGGGTGCGCAGCCAACTACGTGCCGCCGCGGGCCAGGCGGCCGGAAAGTTCAAGGACGAGATCGCGCCGATGACCACGACCATGGGGGTTGTGGACAAGAATACCGGCGCCATCGGGACACGCGAGGTGACCATTTCGAGCGACGAGGGCATCCGGCCCGACACCACGCTCGAGGGCGTCGCGAAGATTCGCTCGGCCATCCCGGGCGGCGTTATCACGGCGGGCAATGCCAGTCAGTTTTCCGACGGCAGCAGCGCCTGCGTGGTCATGGACGCCAAGCTCGCCGAGAAGCGCGGCCTGCAGCCACTGGGTATTTTCCGCGGCTTCGCAGTCGCGGGTTGCGAACCCGACGAAATGGGCATCGGTCCGGTATTTGCCGTGCCGCGCCTGCTCAAGCGCGCCGGCCTCAAAGTCAGCGACATCGATTTGTGGGAGCTGAACGAAGCTTTTGCCTGTCAGGTGATCTATTGCCGCGACAAGCTCGGGATTCCGGACGAGCGCTTGAACGTCAACGGCGGCGCGATCGCGGTGGGCCATCCCTACGGCGTCAGCGGTGCACGTCTCACCGGTCACGCGCTGATCGAGGGCAAGCGCCGCGGCGCCAAGCTGGTGGTTGTCACCATGTGCATCGGCGGCGGTCAGGGAGCGGCGGGTCTGTTCGAGGTGGCCTGATGGGATTACGCGATCTATTTGAGCTGAAGGGCAAGGTGGCCCTTGTCACCGGCGGTTCGCGTGGGCTCGGCCTGCAAATCGCCAAGGGTTTGGGAGAGATGGGCGCGAAGATCGCCATCAGCGCCCGCAAAGCCGGTGAGCTCGAGGAGGCTAGAGCTGATCTCAAGAAACACGGCATCGATGCCCTTACCGTGACCAATGATCTGTCGAAGCCCGATCAGATCCCTGCGCTGGTCGATGCGGTGGTCAAGCACCACGGTGGGATCAATATTTTGGTCAACAACGCCGGTGCGACCTGGGGCGCAAAAGCCGAAGAGCATCCCCTCGAAGCGTGGAACAAGGTCATGACGCTGAATGCCTCCAGTGTCTTCGCGCTCAGCCAGGCGGTCGCCAATCGCTGCTTCATTCCGCAGCACTCGGGAAACATCATAGTCATCGCCTCGACGGCGGCACTGCGCGCCGGCATGCAAATGAACGCGGTGGCCTACTATTCGTCGAAGGCCGCCGCGCTGCACCTGACGCGCGCGCTCGCCGGCGAATGGGGTCAGTACAACATTCGCGTCAATGCGATATGTCCGGGATTCTTCCCGTCGAAAATGGCCAGCGGATTGCTCGATACAGTGCTGATGGATGTGATCGCGCGCACGCCGTTGGGCCGGATCGGCGGCGACACTGATTTGCAGGGTGCGGCGGTTTATCTGGCCTCGGATGCGTCGCGGCACGTCACGGGGCAGTACATCGCCGTGGATGGCGGCGCCTCGAGCACATGACCATGGACAGCCCCGCAGCGGGACTGCGGCAGCCCCCGGCGCAGCACAGCTTCGATACGCTGCGCCTCAACGCCTGGATGCAGACGCATATCGCGGGTTTTTCCGGTCCCATCGAGGTGCAGCAATTCGCCGGCGGCCAGTCCAATCCCACCTACCTGGTGCAGTCTCCCTCGGGCCGCTATGTACTCAGGCGCAAACCGCCGGGCAAGCTGCTGCCGTCCGCCCACGCCGTCGACCGCGAGTTTCGCGTGCTCGCCGCCCTCAAAGATTCCCCTGTGCCGGTGGCGCGCGTTCATGCGCTGTGCGAAGACCCCGACGTGATCGGCAGCGTGTTCTACGTCATGGACTACGTCGAAGGCCGCATTTTCTGGGACGCGGTGCTACCGGAAGTGGCGGCGCCGGAGCGGCGCGCAATCTACAGCGAAATGGTCCGTGTGCTGGCGGCATTGCATTCGGTGGACTACGTCGCGGTGGGTCTCGGCGACTACGGCAAACCGGGTCACTATATCGAGCGGCAGGTCTCCCGCTGGACGCAGCAATACCGAGCTTCGGAAACCGAAAAACTCGAACCGATGGAGCGGCTCATCGAATGGCTGCCCCAGCACATTCCCGCCGATGAACAGACCTCCATCGTGCACGGCGATTTTCGCCTCGACAACACCATTTTTCATCCCACGGAGCCGCGCATCCTGGCCGTGCTCGATTGGGAACTCTCGACGCTCGGGCATCCATTGGTGGATTTCGCGTATTACTGTCTGCGCTTCCACCTGCCGGTCGCGGAGTTTCGCGGTCTGGGCGGCGTCGACGCCAAGAGCTACTCGCTCCCGACCGAAGCGGAATCCGTGGCGGAGTATTGCCGCTTGCGCGGCGTGCCGCCCGTGCCGCCGCGCGATTGGGCCTATTACTCGGCATTCTGCATGTTCCGCTTGACCGGAATTCTGCAGGGCGTGCTGGCGCGCGCGCTGCAGGGAAACGCCTCGAGCGCCACCGCACTGCAGGCGGGCCGGCGGGCCCGGCCGTTGGCGGAGCTTGGCTGGAAGCTGGTACAACAATCGTTCGACGCATGAACTAATTCAAAGGATTCCCATGGATTTTTCGCATAGTGAGAAAGTTCGCGATCTGCAGGAGCGGATCACCCAATTCATGGAAAGCCACGTTTATCCGGCTGAGCCGCTGTATCACAAAGAACTCGAGGAAAATCGGCGCGCGGGCAATCCCTGGCAGGTTACCAAGGTTGTCGAGGACCTGAAGAAGAAAGCCAGGGCCGCGGACCTTTGGAATCTGTTTCTGCCGCATTCCGAACATGGCGCGGGCCTCACCAATCTTGAATACGCGCCGCTGTGCGAAATCATGGGGCGCTCGCACATCGCTCCCGAGGCATTCAATTGTTCCGCGCCCGACACCGGGAATATGGAAGTGTTGGCTCGCTATGCCACCAAGCAGCAGCAGCAACGCTGGCTCGTGCCATTGCTCGAGGGCAAGATCCGCTCGGCATTCGCCATGACCGAGCCGAGAGTCGCGTCCAGCGACGCCACGAATATCGAATCTTCCATCGTGCGCGACGGCGATAGCTACGTGATCAACGGCCGTAAATGGTGGACGTCGGGAGCCGGCGATCCACGCTGCGAGATTTTGATTTTCATGGGCAAGACCAATCCGGAAGCCGGGCGGCACAGTCAACAATCCATGATCCTGGTGCCGATGAAGACGCCCGGGGTCAAGGTGCTGCGCACCCTGACGGTGTTCGGCTACGACCACGCGCCGCACGGGCATGCGGAGGTCGATTTCGTGAACGTCCGCGTGCCCGTCGAAAATATTTTGCTCGGCGAGGGCCGCGGTTTTGAAATCGCGCAGGGACGCCTTGGCCCGGGCCGCATTCATCACTGCATGCGCACCATTGGCGTCGCCGAGCGCGCATTGGAACTCATGTGCAAGCGGGCGCAGTCGCGGGTCGCGTTCGGCAAGAAATTGTCGGAGCAGGGCGTCACGCTCGAGCGCATTGCCGAGGCGCGCATCATGATCGACCAGACCCGCTGGTTGGTGCTGAATGCCGCCTACATGATGGATACGGTCGGCAACCGCGCGGCGAAGGCGGAGATCGCCATGATCAAGGTCGCAGCTCCCACCATGACGCTCAAGGTGCTCGACTGGGCCATCCAAATGCACGGCGGCGGCGGCGTCAGCGATGACTTCCCGCTCGCGGCCCTGTGGGCGGGCGCGCGCACGTTACGCCTCGCGGACGGTCCGGATGAAGTGCATCGCGAACAGGTCGGCAAGCTGGAACTGTCGCGCTATCGACCCAAGGCGTAAACCGTGCCCAACGCGCATTTCAAATTTTGGCCCAGCCAGGCGATGCACAATTTGATCGCGCCGGCGACCAATATGTTCTACAACGCCGAAGTGTCGGCGCGCCGTTTTCCCAACAAGCCGTTCCTGGTCTACTACGACACCAAGGTCAGTTTCGCGGAATTTCACGACGAAGCGACGCGCATCGCGGGGTATCTGGAACAGCGCTGCGGCGTTCGCAAGGGCGATCGCGTGCTGCTTCTGATGCAGAACAGTCCGCAATTCATGATCGGCTACTACGGCATCCTGCGCGCAAACGCGGTGGTGGTGCCCTTGAATCCCATGAATCTCACCGCGGAAATCCTGCGTTACGCCCAGGATGCCGGCGCGAGCACCATGCTGGTGTCGCAGGAACTGTATCCGCGCGTCGAGCCGCTGCTCAAAGCCCAAGACCTCAAGCATGTGATCGTGGCGGCGTATTCGGATTACTTGAAAGAAGCCACCACCCTGGCGGTGCCCGATTTCATCACCGCCCCGCGCATCGACCATCAGGCGCCGGGCTTGACGTTGTGGAAAGACGTGCTGGCCGCCGACCTTGCGCCCGGGCCCCTGACCGCGGGGCCGGATGACCTGTGCGTGATGCCGTACACCTCGGGCACGACCGGACAACCGAAAGGCTGCATGCACACGCATCGCACAGTGATGCATACCACGGTCGGCGGCATGCAGTGGTTTGCCCTGCAACCGGAATTGACGTTACTGGCAGTCGCCCCGATGTTTCATGTGACCGGCATGCAGGGCGGCATGAACGGCCCGCTGTTCACAGGCAATACCATGGTGCTGTTGCCTCGCTGGGACCGCGACGTGGCCGCGCAATGTGTGGAGCGCTACAAGGTGGCCAGTTGGACCGCGATTCCCACCATGATCCAGGATTTTTTCTTGAATCCCAATGTCGACAAGTACGACTTGTCCTCGATTCGCCGCTTGAGCGGCGGCGGCGCGGCGATGCCGGCCGCGGTGGCGCAACGTCTCGCGAATGTGGGCATTACCTATGTGGAAGGATATGGATTGACGGAGACGATCGGCGCCACGCATATCAATCCCGCCGATCATCCCAAGCAACAATGCCTCGGCATTCCGATCTTCGATACGGATTCCCGCGTCATCGATCCGGCCACCTTGCGCGAACTGCCGCCCGGCGAAGTCGGCGAGATCATCATGCACGGCCCACAGGTATTTTTGGGCTACTGGAACAAGCCCGACGACACCGCCCAGGTTTTCATCGAACTGGACGGCAAACGCTTCTTCCGCAGCGGCGATCTCGGCAGGATGGATGAGGATGGTTATTTCTTCATCGTCGATCGGTTGAAGCGCATGATCAACGCATCCGGCTACAAGGTCTGGCCGACCGAGGTCGAATCGCTCATGTACCAGCATCCGGCGGTCCAAGAGGCGTGCATCATCGGCACCAAGGACGCGCATCGGGGCGAGACCGTCAAGGCGGTGATCGTGCCGCGGGCCGAATGGCGCGATCGTGTGGAAGCGCAGCCCATCATCGATTGGTGCCGCGAGCACATGGCGGCCTACAAGGTACCGCGCGTCATCGAGTTCGTCGATGCGCTGCCGAAGTCAGGCTCGGGCAAGATCATGTGGCGCGAGCTGCAAGAGCGGGAGAATGCGAAATCGCCTTCTCCCGCGGCGAGCCAATCATGAAAGCCCTGCTCAGCCGCCAGCCCGGTGGCCCGGAAACCCTGACGCTGGAAGATGTTCCTGAGCCCAATCCCGGGCGTGGCGAGGTACGCATCGGCGTTCGCGCCGTCGGCGTCAACTTTCCCGATCTGCTCATCATCCAGGACCTGTATCAGATCAAGCCGCCGCGACCGTTTTCGCCCGGCGGCGAGCTTGCCGGGGTCGTTGAGGCCCTGGGCGACGGTGTGAGCGGCCTCAAGATCGGCGATCGCGTTCTCGTCAGCCCGGTGCGCAGCGCCATGGCCGAGAAGGCCGTCGCGCAAGCCGGCAATTGCTGGAAGATTCCCGACGCCATGCCCTTCGATGAGGCGGCGGCGTTGCTGTTGACATATGGCACCTCGCAACACGCGCTCAAGGATCGCGCGCGCTTAAGCGCCGGCGAAACCCTGCTGGTGCTGGGTGCGGGAGGCGGCGTGGGTCTCGCGGCCGTGGAATTGGGCAAGGCGACGGGCGCGCGTGTCATCGCGGCGGCTTCGAGTGCGGAAAAATTGGCATTGGCGCGCGAGCACGGTGCGGATGCGAGCGTGCAGTACAGCCCCGGCCCGCTCGACAAGAATGCCGCGCGCGCGCTCACCGACAGCTTCAAGGCCGCTTGCGGCCCGCAGGGCGCACATGTCATTTACGATGCCGTTGGCGGTGACTACAGCGAGGCGGCGCTGCGCGCCATCGCCTGGGCCGGACGGCACTTGGTGATCGGTTTCACCGCCGGCATTCCCAAACTGCCGCTCAATCTGCCCTTGCTCAAGGGCTGCGAGATTGTCGGCGTCTTCTGGGGCGAGTTCACGCAGCGAAATCCCGCACAGCACGCGGCCAATGTCGCGGCGCTCATGGCGCTGTACCTGGATGGTAAAATCAAGCCCGCCGTGACCGAGCGATTTCCGCTGGCGCGCGGCGGCGAAGCCATTGCGCGCCTGGGTTCACGCGCGGCGCGCGGCAAAATCGTCGTCATGGTGGGCTGAGCCGCCTCAAAAGGAAGCAACATGGATCTCAAATACAATGCGGAAGAAGAAAAATTCCGCGCCGACGTGCGCGCATTTTTCGACGCGGAGCTGCCCACCGACATCCGCACCAAGCTGCAGCTGGGCAGGCGCATCTCCAAGGAAGACATGGTGCGCTGGCAGAAGATTCTGTTCCGCAAGGGCTGGGGTGCGCCGAACTGGCCGAAGTCCTTCGGCGGCACGGGTTGGGACATCGTGCAGCAGCATATATTCGAGGAGGAACGCGCGGATGCATGCGCGCCGGGACAAAACCCCTTCTCACTGAAAATGTTGGCGCCGGTCATGCAGACGTTCGGCAACGCCGCGCAACAGGAGTACTTTCTGCCGCGGATACTTTCCGGCGAGGACTGGTGGTGCCAGGGATATTCCGAACCCGGTTCGGGATCCGATCTGGCCTCGCTGCGCACCAGCGCTGTGCGTCAGGGCGATCACTACATCGTCAATGGCCAGAAGACCTGGAACACCATGGGCCAGTACGCCGACTGGATCTTTTGTCTGGTGCGCACCAGCAGCGAAGGCCGCCAGCAACAGGGCATTTCGTTTTTGCTGATCGACATGAAGTCGCCGGGCATCACGGTTCGTCCGATCATCATGCTCGACGGTGAGCATGAAATAAACGATATTTTCTTCGACAACGTGAAAGTCCCCGTGCAGAACCTGATCGGTGAGGAGAACAAGGGCTGGACCTACGCCAAATTCCTGCTGACGCATGAGCGCAGCGGCAATGCCGGCGTCGGCATCTGCAAGCGGGCGCTGAAGAAGCTCAAAGAAATCGCTGCGGAACAAATGTCCAATGGCCGCCCGCTCATCGAGGATTCGCGCTTTCGCGACCGCATCGCCCAGGTCGAGATGGAACTGATGGCGCTCGAGATCACCAACCTGCGGGTGCTATCGGCCACCGCGAAGGAACAGCGCGCGCTTGGGCCCGAAGTATCGGTGCTCAAGATCAAGGGCTCGGAGATCATTCAGCAGCTCGCGGAACTCAAGATGCATGCTCTGGGGCACGATGCGCTGCCTTATGTGCGTGAGGCCCTCGATATGGACTGGGTCGGCAACCCGCTGCTCGGCGCGCACTATCGGTCCTACGCACCGCCGATAACGGGGCAATATTTCAATCAACGTAAAACCACGATTTACGCCGGTTCCACCGAGATACAGAAGAACATTATCTCGCAGATGATTCTCGGCCTGTAAAGAGCACCCATGGAATTCAATTACAGCGAAGAGCAATTGGCGCTACAGGACACGCTGCAGCGCTTTATTTCCCGCGACTACGATTTCGACAAGCGCCGTGTTTTCTCCGCGTCGCCCGCAGGGTTCTCCGCCGAAGCGTGGAACCAGTACGCCGAATTGGGATTGCTGGCATTGCCGTTCCCGGAAGAGTTCGGCGGCCTTGGCGGCAGTGCCGTCGATATCATGCTGGTGATGGAACAGTTCGGCCACGGGCTGCTGCTGGAACCTTACTTGAGCACCGTCGTGACTTGCGGCGGACTGCTGCGCGACGCCGCGTCCGCGGCGCTGAAACAGAAGCTCTTGCCGCAGATTGCGGCCGGCACCGTGAAGCTGTCGCTCGCCGCCTATGAGGCGGCGGGACGATACGATCTCTCATACGTCGGCTGCACGGCGCAGGAAAGCGGCGGCACCTGGCGTCTCTCGGGCCGCAAGACCGTGGTGCTCGACGGCGCCTCCGCCGATTATTTCCTCGTGTCGGCACGCGGCAGCGGCAAAGTCGGCGACCGCGACGGCATATCGCTGTTTCTGGTGCCGCGCGATGCCAAGGGACTGACCGTCGGCGCGTATCCCACTCAGTCGGGTGCGCGCGCGGCGGACCTGCTGTTGGAGAACGTCGCGGTCGGCGCCGATGCCATGATCGGTGCGCCGGGCCGGTCTTTAGCCCTAATCGAGCGGGCTGTGGATCGGGCCGTTGCCGCGCTGTGCGCGGAGGCGGTGGGCATCATCAACGCACTCAATCAAGCCACGCTGAATTATCTCAAGACGCGCAAACAGTTCGGCGTCGCGATCGGGACCTTTCAGGCGCTGAAACATAAAATGGCGGACATGCTGATCGCCGCGGAGCAATCGCGCTCCATGGCAATCATCGCCGCCGTTCACGCCGATTCGGAAGATGCGGCCGACCGGCATCGCGCGGTCTCCGCTGCCAAGGCGTATATCGGACAAGCCGGGCGACTGGTCGGTCAGCATGCGGTGCAAATGCACGGCGGCATGGGCGTGGTGGACGAACTCATCGTGAGCCACTATTTCAAGCGGCTCACCATGATCGATCTAAGCTTCGGCGATGCCGATTACCATCTCGCGAGCTTCAGCGAGACATTGAGACTCGCGGCCCAGTGATTTTGACCGGTTGGTGTGGCGCTCGACAGGGAGGGCGAGAAGAATCAAAGCACGAAGAAACAGTGCCTTGATTCTTCTCACTCTCCCTGGCGAATGCTCGAACCAATCGATATCACATGCCGACGCTACCGGCGCGAGTTGGGCGACAGCTGATTTACTAGCCAACGAGTGCGAATGAGCCCACCCGACCGATGCCGCTAGAAACGCGTCCTCCAGCACGGCGAGTTTGAACGGGGGGAGCGTGAAAGGCCGAGGGGATGGGAAAGGCTTCGAGGCACTGCTATCTTCCGTGCCTCGAAGCCTTTCTATCCCCCTGCCATCTGCTGCTTGCGCACATCCTTCTCCATGGTGCGCGACGCGGCAAACAGCACCGCTGCGGCTGCCAACGCGAGTATCGGAATGACATACATCGCGTTGTGCAGGCCGATGGCCTTGAAGCCTTCGGTCATGGTGCTGGAGCCGGCATCGAGCATCGCCTTGTGGGCGAAATGATCGCTCAAAAAGCCGGTTCCAACCGGTCCCATGCTGGCGCCCATGATGTACATGAAGCAGAAGTAGATCGCGACCGCGGTGCCGCGTAGACGCGGTTCGATCACGTCTTGAATGGCGGCATACACCGTCGCGTAGTAGACGAACATGGTGATGGTGCCCATGGTCATGAATATGATGTAGCTGGTGATCGCGCCTTTCGGTTGATTGATCGCCATGAAAATACAGGGTGCGGCAATGGCCATGGCCGAGGCCGACAACACCAGCCGTCCGTTGCGCCGCTTGGCGCTCATCTTGTCGGCCAGCCAACCGCCGACGAGCAGGCCGATCGCGCCCACGGCGCCTACTGAAATCGAGGAGGTGTAGCTGGCGTTGAGCAGGCTCATTTCATGGAAGCGCTGCAGAAACGGCGTGTTGAACGAGTTGATGGCATACATGTTGAAGTTATGGAAAATGCCCGACATGATGATCCACCACATCGTCGGCAATCCCAGCACGGTCGCGAACGGAGATTTGACGGCGTCTTTGGCGGTGGTCACGAGCCGGCCGGGGTCCAATGCGCCGCGCAGCGGTTCGCGCATGCGCAACGCCATCAATGCCAGGATGATTCCGGGTATACAGGCAAACCAGAACGCCGCGCGCCAGCCAAACTTCGTGGCAATGGCGCCGGCGCTGATGTAGGCGAGGAAGATTCCGGCCGGCAGCCCGAGCATGAATACGCCCATGGCCTTCGCGCGCTGATTCGGCGGGAACAAATCACCGATGAGGGATTGGCCGGCAGGCGCGCAAGTCGCTTCGCCGATGCCGACGCCGAGTCTGGCGATGAAGATCTGTGCATAGTTCTGCGCCAGGCCCGTGGCGGCCGTCAGGAGGCTCCAAAAGGCCGTGCCGAGCGCGATGAGGCGGTTGCGGTACCACCGGTCGCTGAGCGCCCCCAAGGGCAGGCCGACGAAGGCGTAAATAATGGTGAATATGGTGCCGAGGAATCCGAGCGCGGTATCGCTCAAGTGAAATTCGTGCCGGATCGGTTCGCCGAGGGCGCCCAGCAATTGGCGATCGAAGAAATTCAGAAGATTGATGGCGAACAGCAGGAATAGAGCGTATTTCGCACCCGTGGCCGCCTTGGCGATGACGCCGACGGCCGGACCGGCGGGTGCGCCGCCCTCAAGCGATTGCGGACTAACAGACATTAATTCTACTCCCCAGGAGAAAACCAGCCCTTGCCCTTAGTTTGCCGCACAACGACGCCAAACGCTTATATTTCAGCCAAGTGGGCCGGCCGGCGGCGGCATGCGCTCCCAAAAGCTGCGAATTTCGCCGCGCGGATCGTTTTCCAACTGGGTCGGCGTACCGAAGACCATCGTTGCCCGTTTCGTGGCATCAAAGGTCGGCCACGGCGGTATGCGGGAATTATTGGGATTCCCGGTCTTGGCAAATGCCACCCAGCTTGAAGAGAGCTGATCGGCTACGCGCGCGGCATCGTTGCCGTCCCGCGCCTCCCGGAACGAGCCCGACACGTCCAGCCCGTGTATGGCTCCGTAGCGGCCGCCGAAGGCAGGAGTCGGCCATTCCCATTGGTACATGTAAATCGCACCCTTACCCTGTGCCGCCTTCAGTTCCGCCTGCTTGATGGCCGAGCGCCGAAAGCCCGCGTCGGTAAGCATCATGGCCTGAATCAGATAAGGGGATTTCTCGGGATAGTACTTGCGGTACAGAGCCAGAATCTCGCTGCCTCGATCCTTGTAGCGCTTGTCGATGAGCGCTTTCAGGTCCGCCTCGCTCAAGTTGAAATTGGTCAGGCTGAGCGCCGCGTCCTCCAGCGTGGTCGAGACGATGAGCGGAATCTCCGCTGATTCGCTCGGCGCGGTCGGATCGAACGCGTCATGCGTCAAATATTTGCCGTCGAGCACCGGGCCATTCCCCAGGCCCGGCGCGCCGGCGCCGGCTGCAACCTGCGCTTCGAGCAGCTGCTGCCAGGATACTTTCTGCAAATCGACAATACGAGACTTTGGAATTCCAAGCTGCTTGAGCAGCGCCTCCGCATTCTGGGTCGCGCGATCCTTGGGTACGAATTTCAACAGCGAGCCGCTCTGCACCGCCGCCCGATGAAACAGTCCCTTGGCCGCCGGCGTGGCCAGCATGGTGCTGGTCTTGGCGCCGCCACCCGACTGGCCGAAGATCATCACGTTGCCGGGATTACCGCCGAAATTCTCGATGTTGTCCCGCACCCATTCGAGCGATGCCACAAGATCCATGATGCCGGCGACGCCCGCGTAGGCAAATTCCGGAGGGGCGCCGAGGTCGGCGAGATGCGTATAGCCAAACGTCGCGAGACGATGATTGACCGTGACCACAACCACATCGCCAAAGCGCGCCAGCTGAGCCCCGTCGTAGCCAATGGCATTACCTGACCCGGTGGTGAAGCCGCCGCCATGAAAAGACACGAGCACCGGCCGCTTCGCACCGTCCTTGAGCCCTGGTGTCCAGATGTTCAGGGATAGGCAGTCCTCTCCCATGCCGCCGGGATGGTAATCCCAATGAATCATCATGGCGTAGTCGGAGCGCAGATCCGCAGGCGCTTGCGGACTGATGTGGCCGTGCGCCAGGCATTCGCGCACGCCTTTCCAGCCTGCCGGCTTCTTCGGCGGCATGAAGCGGTTGCGTCCCGCGGTTGAGGCGCCGTAGGGAATGCCTTTGAATTCCTTGACCCCGGCGCTCTGAACACCCTGCACCTTGCCGTATACGGTATCGGTTTCGACGAATACGCTTCCCGTGCCGCCGGCGGCCAGTCCGCCGCGCGCGGGCTCTGCCGGCGGTGTCTGCGCCTGAATCTGCGATGCCAGCGATGTCACGCCTGCTGCAGCGAAGGTCAGCGCCGAGGATTTCAGAAAATCGCGACGGCTTGCGTCGGTTTCGGCAGCGGCCAATTTCTTCTTCATGACAATCCCCCTGTCAAAGCCAATGGTTTTGCGGCAAAAAAAACGGCGGGTTGTTGAGGCCCGCCGTTGTAACGATTCAAATACGCAAATCCTTTCCAGTTACTTGAACTTCACCCGCGCCGTGAGACCGAAGGTCCGCGGAGCGCCCAGGTATGAAGTGATGGTGTTGAATTGGAACGGTGAATCAAATGCCACCGCGTAGTAGTACTTATCGGCCAGGTTGGCACCCCAAGCCTCGACCGCCCAGGACTCATCCAATGCGCCAAATCCGATGCGTGCATTGAGCAGGCCAAATCCTTCCTGAATTTTCCGAGGGTCAAGATCAGATCCCGTATTGTACGAGGAGTTGTACTTTTCTTCGACGCTCGTTCGTATCCCCAGGGTCCCCGACACCGGCAACAAATACGCGGCCGAGAGCGCCCCGGACCAGAGCGGCGCGAAGGACAGACGATTGTTATCGCGCATCGTACAGCCATTTCCCGGACCGCCGCAGAAGTCGGGCAGCGCGTTCCCGAAATTGTCGATGTTGGTCAGGTCCTGGGTCACGCCCCCGGCGATGGTCAGTCCCGAGATGGGGGTTGCCCAGGCGAAATCCACGTCGACGCCTTTGGACACCACTTTGTCGAGCGAGGTCACGACGAATTGGATGCCCGTGAAGGTATTGAGCTGAAAGTCAGTGTATTTCTGGTAGAAGACAGCCGCATTCAGGCGCAATGTTTTGTCAAACAGCGTGGTCTTGATGCCCACCTCGCCAGACACAACCGTTTCGCGCGGGAAATGCGTGTCATAGTCGGGAGTCAGCCCAAGCTGATCCAGAAGTGTACCCACTCCAGGCGCGGTCTGAGCTGCCGTTACGCGTGAAAGATTGTACCCGCCGGCCTTGTAGCCATTCGCCGCCGAGGCGTAGACCATGGCTTCTTCGTTGAAGCGATACGACAGCTTGACCGTCCCCGACAAGTTGTTTTCGGTATTCGACTGGTCAAATCCTGTGCCTGAAAAAGCTGGATCGAGGCCACTGAAGCAGCCGTAGCCAATCAGGAACAACGGCGCGGGCTGAGGCTGCGCCAGGACTTTACCGACATTGTTAAGGAGTGCCTGGCAGCCCGGTCCGCCGCCCGCGCTATTGAAGCTCGCCGTCGCGGTTTTTTTCTCTTCCGTGCCGCGAAGGCCGACCGTCAGGTCCAATCCTTGAGTAATGTTGTAGGTTTCGTTGGTGAACAGTGCAAAACTTCGGGCCGTCTGTTGATAGCTGTCGTCATAGCCGGTGCCGAAGAATGTAGCGCCCGGCGCATTACCCGTTAGTGTCGATACCAGCAGCGGATTGAAGGCTCCAACGCTTGCTTCGGATGCAACGGCACTGATGTAAGGCTCGAATTGATTTCCAATGTCGGCGAGTGTTCGTGTGGTCAGGATTTCATTGTTGAAAAATGCGCCCACCAACCAGTCCAACGGGCCCGCCTTGCCGGCCAGGCGCAACTCTTCGCTGAATTGCTTGAAATCGGTGGAGTTCGCATTGCCGTTGTCTGGATAGGACAAAAGATCTATGCCGGTATAGTCGACATCGTTGCCGCCCGCGACGCTGTTGTCGCGCCAGGCGGTAATCGAAGTCAATTTTCCAAATCCGAGATTCCAGTTAAGTTCGCCCGACAGGCCCATGTCGCGCACATTTTGCGTGATGATTTGATTGTCATAGGCGACATAACTGTTCGGCAGCCGCGCGATGCCGGGCTGACCGATCAGCGGAGAATCGCCGAGCGCGCCGGGTCTGCCGCCCAAAGCGGGCGTCGAGGCGAATACATTCACCAACCCCTGGAACGGTCCGGGATACTGAACCACGGCACTGCAGCAGGACTCATTGCGTTTCGCATAGTCGGCAATGATCAGCAAATCCACGGTGTCGCTCGGGGTGATCAGCAACTGGCCGCGGGCGTTATAGGCGTGCCGATCGTTGGTATTGTTCTGCGTGCTTGGGCCGACGCCGTTCACAACTTGGAGGAATCCGCTATTTTGCTGGAAGCCCATGTACAAGCGGCCCGCCATCATGTCGTTCAGGGGGCCGGTCACGGAGGCGCGGGCTTCGCGGTCGTTGAAGTTACCGCCCGTCACTTCGGCCATCGCGCCAAAGGTGTTCGAGGGTCTCTTGGTGGTGACGTTGATCACACCGGCGTCGTTGTTCTTGCCGAACAACTCGCCCTGCGGACCATAAAGGACTTCGATTTGCTCGATCTCGCCGAGATCTCCAAAGGCGACGCCGTTGCGCGGCCTGTACACGCCGTCGATGTTCACGCCGACGGAGGATTCCAATCCCGGATTGTCGCCGACCGTGCCGATGCCGCGAATGCGCGCCGTCGTAATCGCTTCATTGCCTTCGGAAGTCACCGTGAGTCCCGGGGTCAAGATCGCGAGGTTTCGAATATTGGTGATGCCCGCGTCTTGCACCTGCTGCGCGTTGATCGCGACCACGGAAATCGGCACGTCCTGCAGGTTCTGCGAGCGCTTTTCGGCCGTTACGATGATCTCTTCCAACACCGGTGCGGTCGAAGCCGCCGGTGCGGTCGACGCGTCCGCCGCCATCACCTTCGCGCCGGACAAAGCCGCCGTGACGGCAAGGACCATGGAAACGGCCCGCGAGGACATGGTTTGATTGGTCATACAGTCACATACCTTTTGATCGATTGAAATTTACGCAACTTCGTTGCACTACCAAGCCTCGCCTGCGAGGCGACCCCGAGCGTCAGAATCATTGAGTTCTCCTGCCCACGACATGTGGGCGTACACGACAGCTGCGTATGTTGAGCCTACGGAAACCGTGGCGCAAGCACCACGCTTTCCGCGACATTTGATTGACAAACGGCGCCAGGTGCTTGATTTGACCGCTAGGAAGACGCGGAAGACGTAATTATTTTAGTGGTGAAAAAGACACGTCAGGAAAAACCCGAACCGGAAATAGGAGGGATAACCTCTGGAGCATAAGGTCCCAAGGCGCGTAAGAGGGGTTCAAGTTCGCGTGCGTATCGCGCCCACCGTCCGATGGAAGTTGAGAACATGGGACGGCGAACTTGAGCGGCGCTGGCGGTGCGGACTGGACCCTCCGTCTCGTAGAAGCGCAGGCATGCCGGGTCCCAGTCCAACTTGCACGCATCTACCACAAGCCGGCGGATTTGCCCTTCGGGATCGGCCACGAGTTCTTCGTGCTCGACCCGAATCACCCGGCCGGGCAACACGCGCTCCCAATGCCCCATCACGTGTCGATAGCGAACATAGGCTCGACCGATCTGTGCGAGATCGTAGAGCGTTTCGTTACCTGCCGTGAACAATTGACGATAGCTGGAAAGGCAGGTGTCAACCGGGTCACGCGTGCTGTCAAGGATCACCGACTTCGGGAACATCAGGTGAATCATGCCGACGCGCAAATGATTCTCCGGGGTTTTATCGACGAAGCGATCAGCACCGTTCCAACCGCGCTGGCGCATGGAACCTAGATAGGCTTCAGCCAGATCACGCCAGTTGGCCGCCCCTTCAACTTCGGTGAAGCCCCGATCGAGCACCGTGGACAGCGCCGCGCTTTCACCCATGCCTTGTACGTATCGATGGCTCGACAGGACCTGTTCGATGAGGCTGGATCCGGAGCGCGGCATGCCAATGACGAAGATCGGCGCCGCCGACGTGCTGCCGGCGTGAACTTGGCGCTGCAGGAATGCCTCGTCGAATCGATCGGCCACAAAGCGCGCCGCGAGTTCATGCGCACGCTCCACGGCGTCAGGCCGTGCCGCGAGGTCCGGCGCGGCCATCAGCGCGTCGTACTTCAGCCGATTGCCGGCCTGAAAGGCGGCGAACGCAGCTTGATCGGCGCCGCGCTGCTCCAGGCTCATGCCAAGCGCGAAATAGGCTTCGATCCGCGTCGCCGGCAGTGTCACCGGATCATCGGCGGCGCGTTGTAGCGCGACCAGATCCTGCTCGTTGATCGCTGCCGGATCGAGCATCGCGAGGCGCGTGAGGGCTCGAAGCCGGACGGATGGATCGGCCGCCAGCGCGCGATAGCAGGCGCTCGATTCGGCCACTCGACCCAGCACAGTCAGCGCGCGCGCCAGGCTGAAATGCGTTTCAGCGGCGGTGGGATTGAGCCGCAGCGCGTCGCGATACGCGTCGGCCGCCTCCTGCCACAAATTGAGGTTCTGGCAAACCGCACCCAGATTTTGCTGGGCCGGAAAAAGACTGGGATCTTGTGCCGTCACCACGCGCAATTGCTGCCGGGCACTCTCCAGACGGCCGCAGCGGATATCGATGAGCGCGAGCGAATAGATGGGCCGCAGGTCTTTGGGATCGGCGGTGGCGGCCTGTCGATACAGATCGGCCGCGTCGCTGAGGCGGCCTTGCGCATAGCAGGCGGCGGCGGCGTTCAAAAGCGCCGCCGCGTCTGGTGCTTGCACTGGCACGGGTCAGCAGCCCGCTCTGAAATCAGTGGAAGCGATACCGCAATTCCACTCCGTACACCCGCGGCGGGGTGTAGCTAACCAAGGGATCGATGACTTGCCCCGGCCCCGGGTTCGTAACCGCCAGGCCGCCCGAGGCGTCCTGGCCGATCCTGTTGAAGACGTTGTTGGCATAAAGAATCACGTTGTAGCGATTGGCGGTGTCGGTCCAGATCCCACGCAAGTTGACCAGAGAATAGGACGGCGCCAAGTTATACGGAAAATTAAAGACCGAGTCGTAGGTCTTATCCCTCCAGATGTAGGCGCCGGACAGCGCCAGGGAACCCGGGTTGAAGTGCAGAGTATAGATTGCGTTCAATGCGACCTTATTGCGCGGCGACGCGGGGAGTGTCGCGCCCTTGAGGTTCTGCAAACCGGGCGCGCAACCAGCGGTGTTCGCGCCGGGTGTCAGCGCCAGCGGATCATCAGCATTCTGGTAGCAGACACCGTTCGTGCTGGCGATGGTTGCGTGCAGGTATGCGTAGTTCAGAACGATATCCAGGTCGGTGATCGGGTTCCAAATGCTTTCCAGTTCGACACCGTAGGTGTGAACCTTGGGGATATTGACAATGAGGGTGTTTATCACGTTAGTCGCCGCATCGAGCTGTCCAAGCGGCTGCTGGTCGTTTTTGTAAATGTAGTAAAACGCGGCCGCATTCGCCTGAAAGGTCCGTGCGAAGGTTTGTTTGTAGCCGACTTCGAATGCGTCCACGGTCTCCTGGGATGTTTCAGGGTCGACCGCGTTGATGCCGGAGTTGAAGCCGCCGGCCTTGTAGCCACGGCTGTATTTTGCATAGCCAAGGATGTCCGTGGCCGGCGTCCAAGAGACGCCGGCTGTGCCGGTGACGGCATCCCAATGCGCGTTGAGCGTGCTTTGCGCCGCACCCGAAGCCGGGTTGATGGTGCACGCGCCGGTGCCACGGTACGCGCCGGTTGTGCAGGACGTGGCATCGAACGCCGGCGCGTTGGCGCCGAACATGTTCACACCCAGCGGCAGACCGGGAATGAGCCCATCGACGTTGAACAGGATCAGCCGAAAGGCCTGATCGCCGTCTTTTTTATCGTAGGAGTAGCGCAGGCCGGTGGTGAATTTGAATTGGCTGCTCGCCTGCCAGTCAATCTGACCGAAGACGCCGTAGGAGTCCTCGGCGAGCGCGGTGTATTCGTTGTACACCGAACGTGTCGGGTTTGCGGCCGCCAGCTGCAGCGCGCCGACCGGTTTACCGGTCAGTAGTCCTCCGATGAGCGTACCGAGCTGATAGGGCGCCGCAATCTGCGCCTGATCCGGGCTGTTCACGTTGATGGGTTGCGTGTATTTCTCGTGAAATTGATACAAACCGCCGATCCACTGCAACGGTCCCTGGCCGGTGGAAGCAATGTTCACCTCATTGCTGAAAAATTGTTCGTACTCATCGAACGTGAAGTTGTTGTGCGCCGAATTGACCGCCAGATTTTGAGTACACCCAGCAAAATTGGTAGCACCAAAGTAAAGCCCGCACAGCGGCGTAAATGCGGCAGGTCCCTGGAGGGTGTATCCGAGGATTCCGCTGGAGACACCCTGGCTGTTGGTCCACGGGGCGGTGAGGTCGTAGTTGAACTTCTGCCAGCCCCCCAGGTATTTCACGTCGAAACCATCGGCGTGGTAGGTCAAATGCGTCGCAAAGATCCAATTGTTCTGTTGCTTGGACTGCGACTGGAAGCCTGAGTCGAATGTGCCGGTCCCGAGCGTGCTGGGATTTCCGGCGATGGTATTTTTGCCGGAAATCACGCTGACGATGGTATCCGGGTTACCGGCGCAACCCAAGCCGCCGGCGCCGCCGGGCAGCGCGCACGTGCCGAAATTGGCGTTGGGAAACAGCGGGGCGGGGAACTCCCGCGTATCCAAAGGTCCCAGCAGCGTTTCAGTGTGATAGCTAACGTCGTAATCGCTCGTGGCGAGCTTGGCCCACCAGTCGAAATTCGGACCGATGTTGCCTTCGAGTTGGCCCTCGATGTGATAGCTGGTGCCGTTGCCTCCCTGGGCCACGTCGCCGCCTTCCTTGACGCCGTTTAAATTCCTGTAGAAGCCGTCGCCGGTCTGGTTCGTGTAATTCGCGCCGAACCGATAGCGCAAGGAGTCGCTGATCGGTCCCGACACGGCGCCTTCAATGAAGGCTTTCTGGAAATTGTCGTAGCCGGTGCGAAACTCGGCCTGAAAATCGCTCGTGGGGCGCTTGGAGACATAGTTGATCGTGCCGCCGTCGGCGTTGCGGCCGAACAAGGTGTTTTGCGGACCGCGCAGAACCTCGACTGAATCGACGAACAGCGTCGAGTTCTGCAAGATCGTCGAGGCGTTCGCGCCGTTGTAGACGCCGTCAACATATACGGCGACGCCGGATTCGACCGCCAGATTGTCGGTGTTCCTACCGATGCCGCGAATGTAGGGGCGATTATCGTAGGTGGTGTAGTACAGACCGGGCGCGTAGTTGGTCATGTCTTGAACAGATGCTATGCCCTGCAGATCGAGCGTCTTGGAGGTGAATGCGGTAATTGAGGCCGGCACCCGCTCGAGGTTCTCCGAGCGTTTCTCCGCCGTGACCACGATTTCGTTGAGGGCGGTGTCCTCCACCGCCGCATCAGCCGCCCTTGCGGGCGTGGGGTGCAGGTTTGCCAATATGGCTAGGCTGAGCGCGGAAGCTCCGCCCAATGAGCTTGTTTTGACACGCATCGCACGTCCCCGGTGCGATCGAATTTCACGCCTGCTGATTCTAGAAGACATGTTGTTTCCCCCTTTTAGCTCGCCTTATTGCGACGATTCTCGATAAAGGTTGGACGGCACGGACTTGGCAATGACTACAGGCCACACCTCGCCTGTTGCAAGATACGATCCTGAGCATCGATCATTGAGTTGCCCTCATGCGTATTGTCGCCGGCGTCTAGCGCAAGGCACCCACACCCTGTGGACGCATTCCCCCCGTTTATGTATCTTGAGCCTAGCGTCGCGCAAGCACCACGCTTTTCGCGACATTTACTTGACAATCGGCGCCACGTGCTTGATTTGACCGCCAGGAAGACTAAACGTTAGTGGTGGCATAAAAGACACAGCATGAGAAACCCCGATCCCTGGCAACCCCAAGAACCGGAGCCGGATCCGCCTCCGACGACGCGACGCGCGGCGCTCATCGGACTTGCGATGATTTTGATTCTAATGCTGGCGGGTTTATTCCTGACGCACACCTTGGGCGGCATGGCGCGCCTGCAGGACTGCGCCCTGTCGGGCCGATCGAACTGCTCCACCAATCCTTAGGTTAGGAACCCGCGGGCGGCTTCAGGCTACAGCACGCCCTTGGCCTTCGCCGTGTGCGTCGCGATCATGTCCATTAGTGCCGGTGAGAGGCAATCATACGGCTCTAGTTTCAACTCTCTCAGGCGCGCACGAACCCCGGCCATCTGATCTGGCTTGGTTCCCGATTCGATCACCGAGGATACAAAGGCGGCAAATTCCGGCGCGGCCCAACCATTCGCGTCCAAGAGTTCCGGGTGGATGAAATCGAAACCATAGATCGCGTGGCTCTTGTTTTCGATTCGCCCGTACATGTGCACGCCGCAACCGGTGCAGGCATGGCGTTGAATCGCCGCAGCGGCATCGACCACTTTCAATTTCTGCGCATTTGCGCCCACGGACAGCTTGTCACGGGGAACCACCGCCACCAATGAAAACGTGGCGCCCTTCGGTTTCCAGCACTTGGTGCAACCGCAAACATGATTAAAGGCCACGTTGCCCTTGATGCTGACGGAAACCTGCGCGTCTGCACACTTGCATTTCAAGGTTCCGCCGCTGAACGAGGGATTTCCGGCTTTGACGCCTTTGTCCACGCTGGGATGAATGGCTACGCTCATGCTCGTGCTCCTTCGTTTGGTCTTATTGGATGTGCGCCCCGACGCGGCAGCATATCAGGCGCTCGCTTCAGGCTCGACACTGGCGGACTTGTCGATGGAGGATTGAATACTCGCAATGCCTGTATATAATAACAGTATCAGAATCGCCTAAACTGACCTGCTCCAGCTGCGAGAAAACGCCATGAGCGTGCTCAACTCGTTCCATCCTGCCGTTGCCGCATGGTTTTCGCGGACCTTCGATGCACCCACGCAGGCGCAGGTACAAGCATGGCCCGCGCTCGCCGCGGGCCAGCATGTATTGGTGGCCGCGCCGACCGGATCCGGCAAGACATTTGCGGCGTTTCTCGCCGCCATCGATCAACTCGTGAAGGAAGGGCTCGCGGGTCCGTTACCCGACGAGACGCGGGTCGTCTATGTGTCGCCGCTCAAAGCCCTGTCGAACGACATTCAGCGAAATCTGGAGGCGCCGCTGAACGGCATTCGCGAAGAGCTGGCAGCTTCAGGCCTTCCGGATGTGGAAATTCGTGCCGTGGTGCGCACCGGAGATACGACGCAATCGGAGCGCGCCGGCATGCGGCGTCGGGCGCCGCACATCGTGGTGACCACGCCCGAGTCGCTGTATATCCTGCTCGGCTCGCAATCCGGCCGCGACATGCTTAGCACCTGCCGCACCGTGATCGTCGATGAAATTCACGCCATCGCCGGCAACAAGCGCGGCGCCCATCTGGCGCTATCGCTGGAACGGCTGCGGTCGCTGACCGGAAACGCGTTTCCCGGCAGGGCCTCGCCGGGCTTGACCCGCGTTGGGTTGTCGGCGACGCAAAAGCCGATCGAGGAAGTTGCCAGGTTCCTGACCGGGGCGCACCCGGTGCCTTGCACGATAGTCGACAGCGGCCATGTGCGCCGGCGCGATTTGGCATTGGAAGTTCCTCCGGCGCCTCTCGAAGCGGTGATGTCGGGCGAAGTTTGGACGCAGGTCTATGACCGATTGGCGGCCCTGGTTTTGGAGCATCGCACCACGCTGGTGTTCGTCAACACGCGCAGGATGGTCGAGCGCCTGGCGCGCCATCTTTCGGAGCGCGTGGGCGAGGAGCACGTCGCCGCGCATCACGGCAGTTTGTCCAAGGAGCGCCGGCTGAACGCGGAACAGCGCCTGAAACGCGGCGATTTGAAAGTGCTGGTGGCCACGGCGTCGCTGGAGTTGGGCATCGACATCGGCGATGTCGATCTGGTGTGTCAAGTAGGCTCGACCCGATCCATCAATTCCTTCTTGCAGCGCGTGGGCCGTGCCGGGCACTCAGTCGGCGGCATCTCCAAAGGCAGGCTCTTCCCGCTGTCGCGCGACGAATTGGTCGAGTGCGCTGCGCTGCTCGAGGCCGTGCGGCGCGGCGAGCTGGACCTGCTCAAGATCCCGGAGAATTCTCTCGACGTGCTGGCGCAGCAAATCACGGCGGAAGTGGCGGCGCGCGAGTGGCCCGAGGAAGAGCTGTTCACGATGCTGCGCGGCGCGTATCCCTACCGCAATCTCAAGCGCGAAGAATTCGACGAATGCGTGAGCATGCTCGCCGAGGGTTTCAGCACCCGCCGAGGCCGCCGCGGCGCACTACTACACCACGATGCGGTCAACAAAATGCTCCGGCCGCGCAAGGGCGCCAGGCTGACCGCGATCACTTCGGGCGGCGCCATACCCGACAATGCCGATTACCGTGTGATGCTCGAGCCCGAATCCATCGTGGTCGGCTCGGTGAACGAAGACTTCGCCGTCGAGAGCCTGCAGGGCGATATATTCCAGCTTGGCAATACGTCTTACCGAATCTTGCGCGTCGAACGCGGCACGGTGCGGGTCGAGGATGCGCACGGGCAACCGCCGTCGATTCCTTTCTGGCTCGGCGAGGCGCCCGGTCGGAGCATGGAGCTGTCTGCCGCGGTCTCGAGTTTGCGCAAGGAAATCGAAAACCGCCTTGGGCTAGACCCGCCTTCGGCGCTGCCGTGGTTGATGGATACAGTAGGGCTCGATGAAGCCTCTGCGTTTCAAGTCGTGCAGTACTTAAGCGCCGGCAAAGCGGCCCTGGGTACCCTACCCACCCTGGACACCGTAGTGTTCGAGCGATTCTTCGATGAATCCGGCGGCATGCAGCTCATCATTCATTCGCCGTTCGGCAGCCGCGTCAACCGGGCCTGGGGACTGTCGCTGCGCAAGCGCTTCTGCCGTACCTTCAATTTCGAGTTGCAAGCGGCGGCCACCGAGGATCACATCGTCTTATCGCTCACGCATGCACACAGTTTTGAGCTCGCCGAGGCGGCGCATTATCTGAATTCCAATACAGTCCGCCATGTGCTGATCCAGGCGCTGTGTGCCGCGCCGATGTTCGAGGTACGCTGGCGTTGGGACGCCGGCATTGCTCTCGCGTTACCGCGTTTTCGCGGCGGCAAGAAGATCCCGCCGCAGATAGCGCGCATGAACGCCGAGGACTTGCTCGCGTCGGTATTTCCGGACCAGGTGGCCTGCGCCGAGAATTTGCCGGGCGAGATCGAGGTGCCGGATCACCCCTTGGTCCGGCAGACCATCCGCGATTGCCTCGAAGACGCCATGGACATCGATGCGTTCGAGGGCGTGTTGCGCCGGCTGGAAAGCGGTGATATCCGCGTTGTCGCCAAGGATCTCACGGAGCCCTCGCCCATGGCGCTCGAGGCGCTCTCCGCGCGGCCCTATGCCTATCTCGATGATGCTCCGCTAGAAGAGCGGCGCACGCAGGCGGTCATGAGCCGCCGCTGGCTCGATCCAACGGAGGCGGCCGACATCGGCAAGCTGGACCCGGAGGCGATCGCGCGCGTACGCGCCGAGGCCTGGCCGGATGCCACGACGCCCGATGAATTGCACGACGCGCTGCTCTGGCTCACCTTCATGACGGATGAAGAGCACCGGGCCAATCCGGGATGGCCAGCGCTGATGGAAGATCTCGCGTTGCAGAGCAGGGTGTCGCGAATTGCGCTGAAAAGCCGAAGCCTGTGGGTGGCGGCCGAGCGACGTGCGCTGTTCGAGGCTTTGGACGACTCGCTGGTGGACATCGTGCGCGGCCGGCTCGAAGGCTTGGGACCTGTTACGGCCTTGGCAATAGCCGATTCGCTTGGGTTGAGCGAAACGCAGATCAACGCTGCGCTGATCGCGCTGGAAGCGGAAGGCTTTGCCATGCGCGGCCATTTCACCGGCGATTCCGCGCGTGAGGAATGGTGCGAGCGCCGCTTGCTGGCGCGAATTCATCGCTACACCGTGAAGCGGCTGCGCGCCGAAATCGAGCCGGTTACCGCGCGCGAGTTCCTACGATTCTTGAGCGAATGGCAGCGCGTATTGCCGGGTGCGCGGATGCAGGGCTCAGATGCCCTGGCGGCGATACTCGCGCAGCTCGAGGGGTTCGAATCACCGGCCGGCGCTTGGGAAACCGAGGTCATCCCGTCGCGCATCACCGAGTATGAGCCGCAATGGCTGGATGAAAACTGCCGCGCGGGGCGCTTTGTCTGGACACGCCTGGCCGCGCGCGGCGGTACGCGCAGCGATGACTCGGCCGTACGCGGCGCGTCGCCGGTTCGCTCGACGCCCATCGTTCTGCTGGCCCGGCGCAATGTGCCGCTGTGGTCGATGTTTGCCGATCGGTCCGATCCGGCTTCGCTCACCTCAAAAGCGCAAGCCGTGGCGGATTTCATCCGCGAGCAGGGCGCGTCGTTCTTCGACGAGATTGCCGAAAATGTCGGCATGCTGCCGTCGGAAGTCGAAGAGTCGCTGGCTGAACTGGTTGCGCAGGGCCTGGTGAATTCCGACAGCTTCGCGGGCCTGCGCGTACTCCTCATGCCGAGCGGCCGGCGCGGCGGGCGGCCCAACTCATACTCGGCGCGTCACAAGCGCCGCCTGGCCCTGTTCGGGATGGCCGATGCGGGACGTTGGGCGCTGGTGCGGCGGCAGGCTGCGCCGACCGCGGAGCGCAAGGATGAGGCGGTCGAACAAATCGTGCGCACGCTGCTGCGCCGCTGGGGCGTGATTTTCTGGAAACTGCTCACCCGCGAAGCGGCGTGGCTGCCGCCGTGGCGCGAAATCTTGAGCTGCTGCCGCCGTCTGGAAGCCCGTGGGGAGATTCGCGGCGGCCGCTTCGTGGCGGGATTTTCCGGTGAGCAGTTTGCGACCCCTGAAGCCATCGGATTGCTGCGGGACGTGCGCCGCAAGCCGCCGACTGAAAGCTACGTGTCGCTCTCCGCCGCCGATCCGCTCAACCTGATTGGGATTCTGACGCCGGGGCCGCGGCTGGCATCGCTCGCCGGCAATCGCCTGCTGTTCCGGGACGGATTGCCCGTGGCGACGCTCGCGGCGGGCGAGGTGCATTTCTTCGAAGAATTGCCGCCGAAAGAGCAGTGGGAGGCGCAGGTCGCGCTGCTGCGACGGCACGTGCCGGTCGTGCTCGACGATGTGGAATCGCCCGGTACCTCGGCACTTTGAATTTGACCGGTTGGTGTGGCGTTCGTCAGGGAGGCTGAGAAGATTCTAGGCACGAAGACGCAGTGCCTAGAATCTTCTTACCCTCCCTGGCGAGAACACGAGCCGGTCAATATCACGTGCCGGCGCGACCGGCGGGTGTTGGGTGCGACAGTTGATTTGCTGGCCGACAAGTGCGAATGAGGCCAGGCGACCGATGGTAGCCATTCGAAACTCGTCCTCTCGCACCGTGAGATTGAACGTCCAGCGTGTACGGCTTGGAGGGATGGGAAGCTTCAAGGCACTGTGTCTTCCGTGCCTTGAAGCTTCTCATCCCCCCAGGCCATGCGGGCGGCAGGTCAAATTCACAGTGCCGAGGTAATTATTTCGCGCTGGCTTGCGATGCGTCCCAACCGCCGCCCAACGCTTCGATCAATGCAACGCTGGCCTGCAGCCGTGACGATAGCACCTGCAGCGCCGTTTCCTCGGCGCTCAATCTCGTGGTCTGGGCGGTGATGACGCTGCTGTAGGGAACCGTGCCGGCCTTGTACTGGTTGAGCGTCAGCGCCTCGGCCTCACGAGCCTTTTTGACGGTTTCATCCTCGATCGCGCCTTCTTGTTCGAGCACGCGCAGGGTGACGATCTCATCCTCGACTTGTTGAAAACTCGCCAGCACGGTCTGCCGGTAGCTGTCGACGGTTCCCTCGTAGGTGGCGCGTGCTCCTCGCACCTGCGCGCGCACCAGGCCGCCGTCGAACACGGTTTGCGCAAGCGTTGGGCCCGCCGCCCAGATGCGGTTGGAGGTTCGAATCAAACGGCTGAATGTGGTGCTCGTATACTGATCGCGGCCGGTCAACGTCAGGTCGGGAAAGTAGCCCGCTTTGGCGACGCCGATTTGCGCGTTGGCCGCCGCCATCTTGCGCTCGGCTTCCGCGACATCGGGCCGCCGCTCGAGCAACATCGACGGCACGCCGGCCGGGACGGTGGGCACGTCGCTGCGCATGGCCGCGGGCGCAACGGAAAATTCTGCCGGCTGCTTGCCGATGAGCACGGCCACGGCATGCTCCAGGACGGCGCGCTGGATCTTGGCGTTGACCTGCTGCGCTTGGCTCGAGAGCAGCTGGGTTTCGGCCGTGACCACATCGGCACGCGCGGCGACACCAAATTTATATCGGCTCTCCGTAATCTTCAGCGACAGCGTTTCGGCGACGACCGTATCGTCCAGCAGCTTTTCCAACTGATCCTGCGCGCGCAGCTCGAAATAATCGGTGGCCAGTTCCGCCTGCGCGGATAGCCGGGCCGCCGCCAGCGCGGCGGAACTGGCTTGTGCGGAAGCCACGTTGCTCTCGGTATTGCGCCGAATCTTGCCCCAGATGTCGATGTCCCAGTTGGCCGAGACGCCCGCTGTGTAGGTATTATCGGTGCGCGTCGTGCTGGTCAGAATCCCTGCGGCATTGGTGGTACCAGCGGGCTGGCCCTGGCGTTGCAATCCGAGATTTGCCGCAATCGTCGGCCAGAAACCGGCGCGCGCCTGTGAGACCAGGGCGCGGGACTGCTCAAAGGCGGCCTCGGCTGCTTTCACATTTTGATTCGAAATGTCGATTTGGGCTTCGAGACCATCGAGCACGTCGTCGTTGAAAATCTTCCACCATGGTCCGCGCGACAGCACGTCGTTGGGTTCGCTCGGCTTCCAGTCGCCGGCTTCCTTGTAATTCGCGGTCGTATCGAACTGCGGCCGATGGTAGTCCGGGCCTATCGCGCAGGCGGTTGCCAGTGCCGCGCCCATTCCCACACATAGAGCGCGCGAGGCGGTGCGCATCATGTGGGCACACCCAACGGGCCAAAGTCGCGGCCGCGGTCGGGGCCGCGGTCGGGGCCGCCGGTCGTTGGCTTTTCCCGCGGCGAGTACTTGCCTTCCTTCAGGTGCTTCCAGTAGCGGCGGAAATACAAATACACCACCGGGGTCGTGTACACCGTGAGTAGCTGGCTCACCAGCAGGCCGCCGACGATGGCTATTCCCAAGGGCCGGCGCATTTCGGTTCCGTCGCCAGTGGCAACCGCCAACGGCAGCGCGCCGGCGATGGCGGCGCAGGTAGTCATCATGATGGGCCTGAAGCGCAGTAAACAGGCGTGCTCAATGGCGTGCAACGGATCCATCCCCAGGGCGCGCTCCGCCTCCAGCGCAAAATCCACAATCATGATGGCATTCTTTTTAACGATCCCGATCAGCAACAGAATTCCAAGAAATGCGATCAAGCTGAATTCGGTGCCGGTGGCCATCAAGGCCAGCAGGGCGCCGAGCCCTGCCGACGGCAGCGTTGAGAGTATGGTCAGCGGCTGCGAATAGCTTTCATAGAGCATGCCAAGGACGATATAGATCGCGAAAATCGCGGCCAAGAGCAACAAAGGTGTGTTGCTATTGCTTTGTTGAAACAGCCTCGCGGTGCCGTAGGCTCCGCCGCGGATGCCCACCGGCACATGAATGTCGGACATTTTCTTGGCGATCGCGTCCTGTGCGGTGCCGATCGATATACCCTCGGGCAGATTGTAGGCAATGGATGTCGATACCGACGTGCCTGTGTGATTGACTGATATCTGGGTGGTTCCGGTAGTGAAATGGCTGAATGCCGAGAACGGCACGACGGTTTCCTGCGCGACGCTGACCGCCGATCCTGTCGAGGTATTACCCCTTCCTGCGTTCGCCAGGGAATTCAACGACAGGTTGCGCGCGACGTCCTGCGCCACCGAAGTCTGGGATGCAGCCGTTGCGCTCTTGATCACCGTGGTGCCTGCCACGGCTTGTGTCAACTGCGTTCCAGATGCGGCGCCGCCTGCGGTGCTGACGTAGAGCTCCTTGAGGATTTCCGGGTTCTGCCAATATTGCGGCGCCACTTCCATGACGACATGGTATTGCTGCGGGCTGAAGGGATTGTAAATGTTCGACACCTGCGCTTGGGCGAACGCGTCACCCAAGGCATTGTCTATCTGAACTTCGGACAATCCCAGCCGCGACGCGTTGTCGCGGTCCACGATCAGATCGGTCTCCAGGCCGCCGGGCTGCAAGTCCGTATCGACATCGGTTATTTCGGGCATGTCCTGCAGCGCCACGCGAAGCTTCTGCGACCACGCTCGCAGTTCCGTCAGATCGTCGCCGAGCAAGGTGTATTGATATTGGCTGTTCGCTGATCGGCCGCCGCCGCCGCCGAGGTCCTGGACCGCCTGCAGGAACACATTCACCCCCGAGACCGCGGCGAGTTTTGGCCGCAGGCGTGCGATGACCCGGTCGGCCGAGATACCGCGCACCTTGAGCGGTTTGAGCGCGATGGTGAGATTGGCGCTGGCGCCACCGCCGCCAAAGGGCCCGAAGCCGCCGGCGCCAACCGAGCCGGTCACCGTGTTGACGGCCGGGTCCGCCTGGACGATTCCCGCGACTTCTTGAAGCTTGCCCTTCATCAGCTGAAACGAACTCGACGCGTCGCCGCGTATTCCGCCTTGAAGTTGACCGGTGTCCTGCTGCGGCAGAAAACCTTTTGGAATCACAACGTACATGAACACATTGAGCGCGATAGTCGCCCAAAATATGGAAATCATGATCCGGCGGTGACGGAGGGCCCAATCCAAAGTGGCGGCGTAGTTGCGGCGTAGCTGTGCAAAACTGCGCTCGAAGGCATCGCCAAGACGCGTGGATTTGTGTTCGCGCGCATTCTGCAACAGCAACGAACACATCATCGGCGTCGTTGTAAGAGAAATGACCAAGGAAATCAGAATCGACACCGACAGCGTCATCGCGAACTCGCGGAACAGGCGGCCCGGAATGCCCCCAATGAGCACGAAAGGAATGAAAACGGCGACCAGGGACAAGCTCATGGAAACGACCGTGAATCCGACTTCCTTGGCGCCCAGAAACGCCGCCGCGGTGCGGGTCATGCCGGCCTCGATGTGACGGGTGGTGTTCTCCATCACCACGATCGCGTCATCGACCACGAAGCCTGTGGCCACGGTCAGCGCCATGAGCGAAAAATTGTCCAGGGTGTAGCCGAGCAAATACATTGCGCCAAATGTTCCGATCAACGAAACCGGCACGGCGATGGCGGGAACCAGCGCAGCACGATAGCTGTTCAAAAAGATATAGACGACCAAGATCACGAACGCCACGGCCAGCATGAGCGTTCGCTCGACTTGGCCCACCGAGGCACGGATCGTGACGGAACGGTCGAAGCTCACCAATAAATCGATCTTGGGATCGATCGAACTCTTCAGAATCGGCAGCTCGGCCTTGACGGCGTCGATGGTTTCGATGATGTTGGCGCCGGGCTGTTGCGTCACTGTCACAAACACCGCCGGCTTGCCGTTGTACAAGCCGTAGGTCCGAATATTTTCCGTGGCGCCGTCCTGCATATCCAGCACAGTTGCCACGTCGCCCAGCCGCACGGTCGCGCCATTGCGGTTTGCGATGATCAGGTTGCGATACGGGCCCGCATCGCGCGCGTTATCGTTGGTATAGATCTGATAGTGAAGCTCATCCGATTCAATCGCGCCCTTGGGCGCGTTGGCATTCGAATTCGAGATGGCGGCGCGCACATCCTGCAGGCCAATGCCGTATTTGGACAGGGCGTGCGGATTCAGCTCCACCCGTACGGCCGGCAAGGCGCTGCCGTTGACGTTGACTCCGCCCACTCCCGAAATCTGCGAAAGGCGTTGCGATATGACGGCATCGGCTGCATCGTAAATCTGCCCTTGGGTGAGCACGTCCGAAGTCATCGCAATCACAATCACCGGAATCGCCGAAGTGTTGAGCTTGCGGTAGGTGGGATTTCGAGTCAGGGAGGTCGGCAGATCCGCATGCGCCGCGGCAATCGCTGCCTGCACGTCGCGCGCCGCGCCGTCGATGTCGCGGTCGATGCCGAAGGTTAGCTGGATGCTGGTCGTGCCGACGCCGCTCGTCGATGTCATGTCATCGACGTCCGCAATGGCCCCAAGATGACGCTCCAAAGGCGTGGCCACCGTGGCCGCCATGACTTCCGGGCTGGCGCCGGGCAGCTGCGCGGAAACAAATATTGCCGGGACATCGATGCGCGGCAGAGGCGCCACCGGCAGCAGGGCAAACGCGGCCGCACCGCTCAAGGCTACGCCGATCGTCAACAAAGTGGTTGCAACCGGCCGCTTGATGAAGGGCGCGGAAATGTTCATGCCGGGCCTTCCGCCAGCGGCGCGTCGGATGCGGTTTCCAAGCGGCCGCGCATGCGCGCGGCGATACGATCAAACGCAAGATAAATGACGGGCGTCGTAAACAGCGTCAGAACTTGGCTGACCAGGAGACCCCCGACGATGCTGACGCCCAGGGGATGCCGCAACTCGGAGCCTACGCCGGTGCCGAACATGAGCGGCAGTGCGCCGAAGATGGCTGCCACCGTCGTCATCAGAATCGGACGAAACCTCAAAAGGCATGCCTTGTAGATCGCGTCTCGCGGCGACAGGCCCTCATCATGCTGGGCGACGATGGCAAAATCGATCATCAAGATCGCATTTTTTTTGACGATGCCGATCAAGAGAATGATGCCGATTAGGGCAATGATGGTCAGATCATCGCCGAACAGCATGAGCGCCAATAGTGCGCCTATGCCCGCTGAGGGCAACGTCGACAAAATCGTGATGGGGTGAATGAAGCTTTCGTATAGAACTCCAAGCACGATGTACATGACCATTACGGCAGCAATCAGCAGCAGCAACTCGTTGCTCAAATTGCTTCTGAAGGCCAGCGCCGCGCCTTGAAACGTCGTGCGAATGCTGATCGGCATGCCGAGGCTCTTCTCGGTGTCCTCAATGGCGGAAACTGCCGACCCGAGCGAGGCATTCGGCGCAAGGTTGAATGACACCGTCGCGGCCGGGAACTGCGCCAAATGATTGATCAGTATGGGGCGGGTTTCCACATCGACCTTGGCAATCGCCGACAACGGCACCTGACCGCCGCCGGCGGATGGGACATAAATGGACGCCAGATCATCGACCGACCGGTAGGCCTTTGGGTCAGCCTCCATGATCACGCGGTATTGATTCGACTGAGTGAATATGGTTGATACGATGCGTTGGCCGAAGGCATCGTAAAGTGCATTGTCGACGGTGCCGACGCTGATCCCGAGGCGCGCGGCGCTATCCCGGTCAATGGTGACATACGCCGCAAGTCCGTTGTCCTCCTGATTGCTCACCACGTCCGACAGCTGCGGCAATTGCGCCAGCGCCGCCACCAATTTTGGCGTCCAGGTCGACAATGCAACCGAATCCGCGCTTTCCAAGGTGAACTGATACTGAGTGCGGCTGATGGTGTTATCCAGCGTCAGATCCTGCACAGGCTGCATGTAGACCGTGATCCCCGATACATCGGCCGTCTCGTCGCGCAGCCGCCGGATCACGTCGGTAACACTCGTGGAGCGGTCGGCGCGCGGCTTCAAATTGATGAGAAAACGGCCGCTGTTCAACGTGACGTTATTGCCATCCACGCCGATAAATGAGGAGAGACTGACGACATCAGGATCCTTGAGGATCGAGGCGGCGAGGGCTTGCTGACGGGTGGCCATGGCGGAGTAAGAAATCGACTCGGTCGCTTCGGACACTCCTTGAATCAATCCGGTATCTTGGTCGGGGAAGAAGCCCTTCGGAATCAGCACATAGAGAAGCGCCGTGAGCAGGAGGGTGCCCAGCGCGACCCACAGCGTCAATCTCTGATGATCGAGAACCCAGGTAAGCCGCTTGCCGTACCAGTCGACGACTGCGGTGAACCACTTCCCGGATTCCGTCTGAGCGCGTTCATTTTGCGGGCGGTGCTTCAGCAGTCTCGCGCACATCATTGGCACGAGCGTGAGAGAGACCACGGCCGATATCAAAATCGTGACGGCCAGAGTGACGGCAAACTCCCGGAACAGCCGGCCGACCACGTCCTGCATGAAAAGCAGGGGAATCAGCACCGCGATGAGCGAGATGGTCAGGGAAATGATCGTGAAGCCGATCTGACCGGCGCCTTTGAGCGCGGCCTCGAGCGGCGGTTCGCCCGCTTCGATGTAGCGGGAAATATTTTCAATCATGACGATGGCGTCGTCGACCACAAATCCCGTCGCGATCGTCAGCGCCATCAGCGATAAATTGTTCAGGCTGAAATTGGCCAGATACATGACCGCGAATGTGCCGATGAGCGACAGTGGCACCGACAAGCTCGGGATGATTGTGGCCGGAATGTTGCGCAAGAACAGCCAGATCACGAGCACGACGAGAATGACCGCCAGTATCAATTCGAATTCGACATCCTTTACCGAGGCGCGGATGGTGATCGTACGGTCCGTGAGCAATGCCACGTCCACGCCGGCGGGCAGATCTGCCTTGAGCGACGGCAGCAGATCCTGGATCCTGTTGACCACATCGACGACGTTTGCTCCGGGTTGACGCTGGACGTTCAGGATCAGCGCAGGAACGGAATTCATCCAGCCGCCCAGTTTGGAATTTTCCGCGCCCGACACGAGCGTCGTAACATCCTTGAGACGCACCGGGGCGCCGTTCTTGTAGGCAACCACGACGTTGCCGTAGTCATCGGCGTTTCTGATCTGATCGTTGGTGTTGATCGTATAGGCGTTGCTCGGCCCGTCGAGCGTGCCCTTTGGACCATTCTGATTGGCGTTGTTGATCGTGGTGCGCAAGTCGTCCAGATTGAGTCCGTACGCCGCCATCGCCCGGGGATTCGCGACCACTCTCACCGCCGGACGTTGGCCGCCGCTGATGCTGACCACGCCCACGCCTTTGATTTGCGAAATCTTCTGCGCGATTCGCGTGTCGACCAAGTCCTCCACATCTGTGAGCGCCATGGTCTTGGATGTGATGCCGAGAATAAGCACGGGCGCGTCGGCCGGATTGACCTTGGCGTAGATCGGCGGCGCGGGCAGGTCCTGCGGCAGCAAGTTCTGTCCGGCGCTGATCGCGGCCTGGACTTCCTGCTCCGCCACGTCGATGGCGAGGGACAGCGTAAACGTCAAGGTGATGACCGACGCACCGGCGGAGCTGGTCGAGGACATCTGGCTCAAGCCAGGCATTTGTCCGAATTGCTTTTCCAACGGCGCCGTGATGGCGGACGTGATCACCTCGGGGCTTGCACCGGGATAAAAGGTCTGCACCTGGATCGTCGGATACGCAACTTCCGGCAGTGCCGACAGGGGCAGCTGTAAATAGGCCATCGCGCCCACGATCAAGATCGCCACCATCAACAGCGTGGTGGCGACGGGACGCAGAATGAAGATGCGTGAAGGGTTCACGGCATCACGGCGATGACGGTGGTTTGCCGCGCCCCTTGCCGCGGCGCGCGCCTGGTGTGGCGGGCGTGCCCGGCTTGCCGGCCGGCTGCGCCGCGGCGGCGGGCGCGGGCGCCGAACTAGGCAATTGGACCTGCGCACCATCGCGCAGCCGGTCCCCACCCTCGGTGACGACAATCTCGCCGGCCTTGAGCCCGGCGCTCACCGCGACCCTTTCGCCATCGACCACACCCAATGTCACCGGGCGCACGGAAACCGTATGGTCTGCATTGACGAGATACACGAAGGTTGTCGCGACGCCGTTGGGTGCGCCCCGGCGCACCGCAGCGTTCGGCATGATTATTTGATTGGTAAGCACATCCTGAAGCAGCTGGATATTGACGAACTGATTCGGAAACAGCGATGAGTCCGTGTTGTCGAACTGCGCTCGCAGCTTGATGGTACCGGTCGTGATGTCGATCGAGTTGTCGACCGTCAGCAGCTTGCCGTCGGCGATCTTGGTGGCGTTGGTACGATCAAACGCTTCCACGGTGAGGGCGGCGCCGGATTGCACCCGCTTCATGACAGCGGAAACATTGTCCTCGGGAATGGAAAAGATCACGGTGATGGGCTGCAGTTGATTGATGAGCACAATGCCGTTGGCATCGCCGGGTGTCACGTAGTTCCCCTGGTCGACCTGGCGCAAGCCGACGCGGCCGGTCACCGGGGCGACGATGTGCGTGTACACCAGATTCACCTGGGCTGTCTTGACCTGCCCTTCATCGGCCTGGATGGTGCCGACCAACTGATCAACCAGCGCGCGTTGCGTGTCCAGCGTTTGCTGCGCAATGGAGTCATCCTTTACCAGCTCTACATAGCGTTTCAAATCCACTTTGGCATTGGCCAACAGAGCCTCATCACGCTTCAAGTTGCCCTGCATCTGCTCCAGGGCGGCTTCGTAGGGGCGAGGGTCGATCTGCGCCAGGGCGTCTCCTTGATGAACGAACTGGCCCTCGGTAAAGAAAATCCTTTGCAGCGTTCCGATGATCTGGGTTCTGACGGTTACCGTGGCCAGAGGCGTCACGGTTCCCAGCGCGGGTATTTTTACCTGAATGTCACCTACCGCAGCTGTTGCGACCGCGACCGCCACCGGACCGTTTTGACCATTGCGTCCCCGCGGCGGTGCAGCGACCGGCTGTTTGGTGCGCAGGTAGAGTACGAATGCCACCAAGAGCGCCACAATGATGAGTGCGATCGTCAGCGCCAGCCAGTGTCTGGCAATGAAAGGTCGAGAGTCCCGCGATGGCGCCAGAAATTGAGGATCTTCTTGTTCGGTTGTCACTAATTCACCAATAGCGGGCCCATGCCGTGGCACGCACTGCCAAACGATCATCCGGGCGAGCCGCAGACTATAACCAGATTCGACCCTGAACTACACATTGATCATGGCAGCATGCATGTAGAACCGGTGAAAGCTCGAAAGTTCATAAGTCAATGTAAAGTATTGTGAATTTTCCGCGGACTCAGCAGCCTGTCCGAGCAGCTCAACCGGCCGCCCACAAGCCGGAAATTCCTCAATGAGCGGGTGCTAGAATTTGCGCCGCGATAAACATAAGGAGCCTCGATGAAATTGATCCAATCCATGACATGCCTGGGCCTGCTGGCATTGGCCCTGGCAATGCCTGCCCGCAGCGCTCAGGTGTGGACCGAGGGTGTGAACTATTTCCTGATTCAGCCCGTGCGAACACCGTCGGTGCCCCCGGGCAAGATTGAAGTGACCGAGGTGTTCTCCTATGCCTGCCCGGCGTGCAATATTTTCCAGCCTACCATGCACAAATTGAAGCAGGCCATGCCCGCCAACGTGGTGGTGGACTATCTTCCCGCGGCGTTCAATACCGCCGAGGATTGGCCGATGTTTCAACTCGCGTATGTGACCGCACAAATACTCGGGGTGGATCAGCAGACGCACGATGCCATGTTCGACGCGGTGTGGAAGGGCGGAGACTTGAGCATCACCGACCCGTCGACCCGCGCCCTGAAGAGCCGCATGCCGACCATCGAGGACGCGGCCAAGTTCTACAGCCAGCGCGCCGGCGTACCGGTCGAGAAATTCATCGCCACTTCCAAGTCCTTCTCGGCCGATCTCAAGGTGCGCACTGCACAGGATCTGATCACGGGATACAAGGTCGATCGCACGCCCACCATCGTCGTCAACGGCAAGTATCGATTGCACGTGGAATCGGCGGGCGGCACGGATCAGTTGGTCGACCTGGTCAAGTACTTGGTGGCGAAGGAATCCAAGTAGCGCTCGGCCGGTAATATGTCCGGCAACATCAAGGATCTGTTCCTCGGCCATCCCCGGATTTGGATCGCCTGCATCGCCGGCAGCATTCTTTTCTTTTTGCTGCCGCGCGATTGGTCGACTTTGAGCCGGGTGCTGGTGTGCTGGAATGGCGGGGTCATCCTGTTTCTGACGCTGATTTTTTTCTGGATGAGGAGCCTTACCGCCGCGCAGATCTGCACCCAGTACATCGAAGAGGATGAGACAGCGCCATTCATTCTCATCGTGGTGGTCATTGCGGCGGTCGCCAGCATTTTTGCCATCGTCGAGCCGCTGGCGACCATCAGGCATGTGAGCGGTTCGGTGCGCGCGGCGCACTTTTCGTTGGCGGCGCTTACGCTCATTGACTCGTGGCTGCTGGTTCCCGTGATGTTCACCACGCGCTACGCCGACATGTTTTACAGCGCCGCAGCGAATGAGCGGCCGCTGCACTTCCCCAATACGCCCGAACCGGTGTTTTGGGATTTCGCTTATTTCTCCTTCACCATCGCCGCGGCGTGCCAAACCGCGGATGTGTCCACGGAGCGCGCGGACATTCGCCGTGTTGTCATCGCGCAAACCCTGGTATCGTTTCTTTTCAACGCATCGATTCTGGGATTTGCCATCAACGTTACCGCCGGCCTCATCGGCGGAAATTAGAAGGCAGGTTCGCGGCGACCCGGAATACTTGAGACCTAGTTGGCTGGGGCCTTCACGACCTCTCCGCCCTTCATGACAAACCCCACGGATTGCAGCCTAGACACATCGGCGAGCGGATCGCCCGCAACCGCGATCAAATCGCCGTACCGTCCAACCGCGATGGCGCCGACGTCGGCCTGGCGGCCGAGTGCCTCTGCCGCGTTTGCGGTGGCCGCCTGAATCGCCTGCATCGGCGTCATCCCCCATTTCACCATCGTGACAAACTGGCGTGCGTTGTAGCCGTTCGGATAGACGCCCGCGTCCGTGCCGAAAATCATTTTGACGCCGGCTTTCACCGCCGCTTGAAAAGTTTGCCGTTGCTTCAAGCCGATCAAGCGTTCTTTCTCGAGCGACTCCTTGTAGACGCCGTTCTTCTCACCCTCGGCCATGATGTAATCGTCGTTGTATATGTCCATCGAAAACCACGTGCCATGCTGCTTGGCCAATGTGAACGCTTCCTCGTCGGCCAAGCTGGCATGTTCGATGGTGTCAACGCCCGCGCGGATGGCGTCCTTGATTCCCGAGGTTCCGTGGGCATGCACGGCGACCTTCAAGTTCAGCATGTGCGCCGCCTCCACCAGGGCCTTCATCTCGGCGAGGTCGTACTGCTGCCCGCCGACGGTGTCGGTCTTGGAAAGCACGCCTCCCGTGCCGCAAAATTTAATGACCTCCGCGCCGTACTTGCGCAATCTACGCACCGTCGCGCGGATCTCTTCCGGACCGTTCGCTACCGCCGGTCTTGGCACCGAAACCGACGGCGGCAATTCCGTGGCATCGCAGTGCCCGCCTGTGGCGCCGATGGCGTAAGTCGCCGGAACAATCCGCGGTCCCGGAACGATCCCCTGCTCAATGGCCTGCTTGATCGCGACATCATCGAAATTGGCCGAACCCACGTTACGGACCGTGGTGAAGCCCGCCTCCAGGGTTTTCTGGGCGTTGGCCACGCCGACCACCGTCCAAAAGTTGTCCGTGAATTGCAGCCGGCGATAACCGCTGAAATGCGGATCGGAGGTCAGATGCGTATGCATGTCGATCAAACCCGGCAGCAGCGTCATGCCCTTGAGATCGACATGGCGCGCGCCCGGCGGGGGAGCCTCCGGGCCGACGGCCGTGATGCGGCCATCGGTAATGGTGATCTGCGGATGATCGACCACGCGTCCCGTCAGCACGTCAACCATCCGGTCGGCGCTGACCACGACCGTATCGGCGAATGCCGTGGCCATCGCGGCATTGACAAGTACCGCGCTAATCAACACCGCGCGAAAATTCACAGTCGATCGCATGCCCATCCCCTTTGTAATTTGCGGCAAAGCTATCACAAGAGAGGCTCTGCGGGTTCGACGTCGGACAACAAGATATCGAGGCGCGGGGCTTGCGCACCCCGCACCGATGCAAACGCCACGATGTGCTCCAGAATGTGCTGCACGTAGCCGCGTGTTTCGTTGTAGGGGATATTTTCAATCCAGACATCGGCATCCATCGGCATGCGCGGCAGCCAACGCGCGACGGCCGCCGGCCCCGCGTTGTAGGCGGCGAGACTCAACGTCAACTGCTCACCGTAGCGATCCAACAGTTCGCGGAGGTGAGCTGCGCCCAGCGGCACGGCGATTGACGGATCGAACAGGCCATCGCGGCCCGGAGATGACAGGTGCCAGCGGCGCGCGACCGCAGAGGCGGTCGACAGGATCATCTGCATCACACCGCGGGCATCCGCATGTGAAACCGCATCCTTACGAAACAGGCTTTCCTGCCGCATCACGGCCAATATCCAATCCTGCGGCAATTGCGCGAGTTTGCTGGCCCGGACCACGGCATCCATATAGGGACGCGGATATCGGAGCGTCACATCGTCGAATTCCCCACTTTGCGCCAGGGTGGTAATGGATTGCGCGAACCAGCCCCAACTCGAGGCGAGCAGGGCCGCTTGCACCTTCAAGGCATTGTCTGCGCCCTCGAGCGCGGCGTTCCATTCCGAGATCGCCTCATCGGTCATGTCGCAATCAAACAGCTCGTGCGCGCGAATCAAACCGGCTGTCTTGGCCAGCACGGCCTGCGCCGCGGCGTCGAGGGGCGAGGGGCGAACGTTGAGATTGTAGGGCTGAGCAATGCGATCGGCCGCCAGATAGCCGTAGTAGTCTCGAAGCCCGGCGATTTCACCGAACAGCCGCGCCGCCGCCGCATCGCCTTGGGTGGCGGCGATGGCGCGCGCGTGCCAGTAGCGCCAGCGGGGCTGCGCGGCAAGGCTCGGCGGCATTTGTTCCGTCCACGTCAGCACTCGGGCATAGTCCCCGTTCCACAATGCCGCACGCACGCGCCACTCCTGCACCTGGGCATCCACCGCGCCCTGCGGCACGTCGTTGAATGCCGCGATCGCGCGCTGATCGCGGTCGTAGGCGGCACCCAGCGCGGCGGCGCGTTGCAGCCGTCCCTTGAGTTCCGGTGTGAGGCCATCGCGCGCGATGAGTTTCGGCAGCAAGTCCAAGGCATTGGCCGGCTCGGTGCGCGCCAGCTTCTCGAAGCCCGAAGCCAGGGCCTCCGGTTCGACCGCCAAAGAGGGATGCGTCGCCAGAACGTTCAACGCCGAGCGCGGCGAATCGAGCAGATCGGACCACTGCAGCAGTGCTGCCCTGCGGTCAATCGGTACATCGGCTGCGAATTCCCGCGCCAACCGCGGTATGTCGGCCGAGAGTGCCGCGCGCGTGCGATTTTCCGCCAGCGCCGGCGTCAGCAAACCCTGTCGGCGCAGCCAGGCGAATGCATCGGCGCACTCCGCGGGCGCCTTCTGGGGAAGAATCCAGCGGGCGAGCGCGGCGGCCGCAAGCCCTTGCGTGTCGTCCGTGGACAAGCGCGCTTCGAGCCTGTCGCACGCCAATACCGGATCAACGACATCGGCGGAGCGCGGCAGAAACCAGTCCCAGCGCCGCCGCAGCGCAAGGCTTGCAAGCCAATCCCGGCGCAGGCCGTGGGTCACGGGTTGTCCGGCATGAGCGCGCAGGAAAGCATCGATCGCCGCATCGAGGTTTTCGTTCGCGCTCAATGTCAGGTCGCGCCGCAACCTGGCTGCAACCAAATAGTCGTGAATGGCATAGTTTTGCAGGGCAGGCGAATCCGGGACATCCGACTGATGCAGGCGGACGCGCTGCATGGCGGCTACGAATTCGTCGCGGACCGTGTCTACAGGCTGCGCGAACAGCCCGGGTGCAAAGACAAAGACAATTGCGGCGCCCAAGAGCGCCCTTAGCCAGGTCGACATTCCTGCATTATGCTGTCGAAGGATATGGGCATGGGCATGAAATCAAAAGTCGTCGCGATACTCGAGACGCGCACCGGCGCCCACCTCGCCGATTTGGTTGCGCGCCGCGGGGGCGTGCCCATGCTCGCGCCCGCCTTGGAAGAGGTCCCTGATATCGATCCACAGGCGGTGAGTGCGCTGCTGGCTCGATGGCGGCTCGATCGTTTCAAAATTTGCATCTTTCAGACCGGCGTGGGCACGCGCGCCCTATTTGCCGCGGCCGATGCAGCGGGCTTGAGCGCGGAACTGCAAGAACTCTTGGGCGCAGCAACGGTGGTGGTGCGCGGCCCGAAGCCGGTCGGCGAGCTCAACGCCCGTGCTATCCGCATCGACATCAAGGCTGCTTCGCCCTTTACCACCGAAACCGTGCTCGCCGCTCTCGCCGACGTTCCGCTTGCGGGTGCTTCGGTCCTGGTGCAACGCTACGGCGAAACAAATCAAGCACTGGCTGCGGGATTGAAAGCCCGGGGCGCCACGGTGCAGGAAATTGCCACTTACCGCTGGGCCTTGCCCGCCGACACGCAGCCGCTCTCCAATCTGCTCGAGGCGCTGTCGCGTGGAGGCGTGGATGCCGTTGTTTTCACGAGTGCCGTTCAAATCCACAACCTCTATTCGATGGCCGAAAGGGCCGGAAGTGCCGGGGATCTCGCGAGTAATCTTAATCGTTCAATCGTCGCATCGATTGGGCCCGTATGTTCGCGAGCATTGCGGCAATACGGCGTCGCCCCGGCATTGGAGGCCAGCCCGCCCAAACTCGGGCCCTTGATGGCGGCGCTGGATACGGCGTTGTCCATGTGATATTGATCGGCTCGAGCTCTCTTCAGGAAGGATAAGAAGACTCAAGGCACTGCTGCCTTCGTGCCTTGAGTCTTCTTACCTTCCCTATGTCGGCGAATTGCTGACAGACGCTGTGCTCAGCGTCTGACGCCGCCGCATTCGGATGTTCTCGGAAATGCCCGCGCAGCGGTGTATAAATACGGGCCCGCCATCGCGACCTTCAGGAGTGACTTCAGTGGCCAAGCAGAAAAAATCAGCCAAACCGTTCTTGACGGACATAAAGACACTGCGCGATCGGGCGCGCAAACACATTGCCGGCGGCGGCGTAACCTTTACGTACAAGGGCGACGCCAAGAAAGCGATCGATATTCTGCAGGCCGTTCTGGCGACGGAAATCGTCTGCGTACTTCGTTACACCATGCACGCAGTCGCGGCCCAGGGTATTTCCAGCGAAGGCGTCAAGGCAGAATTTGCGCAGCACGCCAAGGAGGAGCAGGGACACATGATGGAGGTCGCGGAGCGCATCAATCAGCTTGGCGGCGTACCCGATTTCAATCCCACAACCCTGACGTCGCGTGCAGCCTCGGAATACGGCACCGCCGGCAATCTGGTGGAGATGATCAAGGAAAATCTGATCGCAGAGCGAATCGCCGTGGATCACTATCGGGAACTGATCCGGTATTTCGGTGATAAGGACCCCGGCACGCGCACCATGCTCGAGGGCATATTGGTGGTGGAAGAAGAGCACGCGAACGACATGCACGATTTACTGGTGGCGCACCAAGGCCACCCCATGCTCTGATCGATTTTAGGAGCCTGTCCCGCTCACCGGAATACTCAGGCGGGCTCCTAGTTTGCGCCGCCCACTGCAGGCGAGTCGCTGGCGGGAAAGGACTCCTCCAGTGCCTCATCCAGCAGCTCATCCATGTGAACTTTGTCGGGCGCTTGGCCCTGCCGGCGCATATATGCAGCGGCGTAGGAGCATGCCGGATCGACCGACCAGCCATGCTCCTCGGCGACCTTGAGCGCCGCCCGCATCAACTCAGCCGCGATGCCTCGACCGCCGATCTCGCGCGGAACGCGGGTGTGCGTGATTGTCATCACACCCTCCGCCAGTGTGTAATCCAATTCCGCGTGATGCCCGTCAACCTCGGTCGTAAATCGCTTTAGGTCCTGATCATGGCTAATGGTGCTCATGCTCGTTCGGATGCTCCTTTGGTTCCGCCTGTCGCTCCGGGGGACGCGGAGCTGGGCGGGCCTGCGCTTGCGGCGCAGGCCTTGGAGCTTGAGTCTGCGCCGGTTCGCGGCGTGGCTCAACTGGCGCGGCTTGCCGGGGCGGCGGTGGGGCCTCGCGCGGCGGCGGAGCTTGGCGTTGCTGCGGGGCCTCCCGTTGCTGCGGGACTTCACGCGGCGGGTTCGCATGTTGCGGCGGCGCGGGCTCGCGGTTGGGTTGAACGGGCCGCGCATCGCGAGCCGGAGCACCCTCGTTGCGATTCGGCGTCGCTTCGCGGTTGGGAATAGCCTCTCGGTTGGGAGCGACCGCTCGATTGGGCGCAGCTTCGGTCCCCGGCCGCGGCGTGCTCAGGCGTGGTTGCGGAGTCTGGCGCTCCGCGGGGTTCTGACGTTCAGATCCCACGCCCGCATTCCGTGTCGGCGTCACGGCATTCCGTGCCGGTATCGGGTTGGAAAAATTTCCCGCGCGCGGGGTTGCCGCAATTGACGGGTGACCGTGATTGGCGGCGGCGCGCAAATCCGGATTGCTTCGTGCGGTCTGAATATGCTCGCGCTGAGCCGGGGTCGCGTCGATGTGGCGCTCACGCGCCGCTGCCATTTCCCCCGCGCTGGGCTGCGCACGAACGCCGCCGTTGCCGCCGTTGTAACTCACGCGGGTTACGTTGATATTGTTGATGACCGTTTTGTTGTAAACGTTGGTGATATGCGTCGAGCCGACATTCACGACAGCACGGTTATAGAACAGGTGTCCGCCCTGCCAGTAGCCGCCCTCATACCCGCGGCCGCCGTAGCCATAGCCATAATTGACGCCGCCATAAAATCCGACCTGGGGCCCCCAGTAGCCCGCGTGCCAAATGAAAACAGCGCCTTCGGCTCCCCAGTATCCGGGCGTCCACAGATAATCGGGTTGCGGTGCTTCGACCCAGGTGCCCGGTACCCAGTAGTAGTCTTGGATGTCATCGCCCCAGGCCCAGTATCCGGGCGTCCATATGTAACCGTCTCCGGGAATCGGCGGCTGGTCGTACACCGGGATCTCGGGAGGGGCAATGCTGACGGACACGCTAATTTGCGCCCAGCTCAGCACCGGCGAGAACATCAGGAGCAACGCCGGAACGATGGACAGACGCCAGGATTTCGAACGCATGATTAGTCTCCGACTGTGAGACGCGGAGTGCCGCGAAATTTCTTGTAGGATCACTTTATCGAGAAACCCGGTCGCGTCTTAATCAGCGGGCCGCGTCGACGTCTGTAGGATATGGCTTATAGCCCCCAATCGAGATTTTCTGCTAGTCCAATCATGGTTTTACCTACGACAGCCGCCCCGGTCATTGCCCAGAACGCGGATGTCCGTTTCCTTGGGAAGCTTCTCGGCGAAGTCATTCGCACCTACGGCGGCGTTCAATTGCTCGATCGGATCGAAGCGATTCGGGCCGCATCCGTCGACCGCTTCCGCGGCATCGCGAATCCGCGCGGACTGGCCGCCGGCTGGGAGAGCCTGTCGCTCGATGAAACGGTCGCTTTCGTCCGCAGCTTCATGCTGTTCTCCATGCTGGCGAACCTCGCCGAAGACCGGCAAGGCGCCGCGGCTGAAAAGGACAGCTCCTTAGGATCGGCTCTTGCTTTCCTCGACGCCCAGGGTGTCGCGCTTCCGCAAGCGTCCGCGCTGCTCGATCGCGCGCTCATCACGCCGGTGCTGACGGCTCACCCGACCGAGGTGATGCGCAAGAGCATGCTGGATCATCGCAACCGCATCGCGGCGTTGATGGCGCAGCGCGACGCGGGGCTTCGCGAGAATACTGCGGGCGAAGTGATTGAGGAAGCCATCGCCGCGCAGATTGCATTCCTATGGCAGACGCGCGCGCTCCGGCATGAGCGGCTCTATGTGGCGGACGAAGTCGACACCGCGCTCGCTTACCTAAGGGACATATTTTTGCCGGTCATGCCTGCGCTTTACGCGCGTTGGGAGCGTTTGCTCAAGAAACGTCCGCCCAGCTTTCTGCGCTTGGGCTCCTGGATCGGCGGCGACCGCGACGGCAATCCGCATGTAACCGCGGATTCATTGCGCCTGGCATTGGGTCGGGCCAGTCAGGCGCTGCTCGCGGACTATCTGGAACAACTGAATGCGATCGGCGCGGAGTTGTCATTGTCGAGCGAGCTTGCGGCGGTATCCGGACCACTCGCAGCCTTGGCGGAGTCAAGCGGTGATCTCAACGCGGCGCGCGCCGACGAGCCCTATCGACGCGCAATTACCGGGATGTATGCGCGTCTTGCCGCCACCTACCAGAATCTGACGGGCCGGATGCCGCCGCGGCCGGCCACGGTTGAAGCGCGTCCCTATCAAGATGCGCCGAGCTTGCGCGCGGATCTGCAAGTCCTCGAGGATTCTTTGAAGTCCGAAAGCCGGGTACGCCTCAACGGCGGCGGCGCGCTGTCGCGGCTGAACCGCGCGGTCGAGACCTTCGGCTTCCATCTGGCGACGCTGGATCTGCGGCAAAACGCGGATGTGCATGCCAGGGTGGTGGCGGAATTGCTCAAAGTCGCGGGGGTTTCGGCGGACTACCAAGGCCTGGCGGAAACCGAGCGCGTCCTGCTTTTGCGGCGCGAGTTGGCGAGCGAACGACTGCTCGCCAGCCCGTACGCGCGCTATTCGCCGGAGACCATCTCGGAACTCAGCATTGTGCGTGCGGCCGCCGAGGCGCATCAGCGCTACGGTGCGGAATGCATCCGCTTCTACATTATTTCCAAGTGCGAGAGCGTCTCGGATTTGTTGGAGGTCAACATCCTTTTGAAGGAAGCCGGGCTGTACCGCGGGCAGGGCAGCGCATCGGCCGCGATCATGGCCGTGCCGCTGTTTGAGACCATCGCCGATCTGGAGGGCTCGGCCAAGGTGATGCAGGCGTGGCTGGAGTTGCCCGAAACCGCGGCGATCGTTCAAGCGTTTGGCTTTCAGGAAGTCATGGTGGGCTACTCGGACTCGAACAAGGACGGCGGCTATCTGACTTCTGTATGGAGCCTGCACCAGGCGACCAGAACGCTGGCGGCGGTCTTCGAGAAATACGCGACGCCCATGCAGGTTTTCCACGGCCGCGGCGGGGCTGTCGGCCGCGGCGGCGGCTCATCCTTCGCTGCGATTCGGGCGCAGCCTCATGGCACCGTGCGCGGACGCATCCGTATTACCGAACAAGGCGAAATCATTGCGGCCAAATACGGCACGCGCGAGAGCGCGGCCACAAATCTTGAATCCATTGCGGCCGCGACACTGCTCGCATCGCTGGAGAATGCTTCGCTCTCCGCCGACAGCGCCGGACGCTTCGCTGCGGCCATGCAGGCGCTTTCCAGGGAGGCGTTTCGCGCCTACCGCGCGCTGGTGTACGAGACCGAAGGATTTGCGACATTCTTTAGACAATTGACGCCGCTGCTGGAGATCTCCGAACTCAAAATCGGTTCGCGTCCGGCCTCGCGTACCAACTCCCACAGAATCGAGGATCTTCGCGCGATTCCCTGGGTATTCAGTTGGGCGCAGGCGCGCGTGATGTTGCCGGGATGGTATGGCGTCGGTCAGGCAATGCGTGCGGCCGACCTGGGATTGCTGCGGGAAATGCTGGATGCGTGGCCGTTCTTCCGCGCCACGGTCGACAACCTGGAAATGGTGTTGTCCAAGTCGGATATGGGAATCGCCGCCCGCTATCTCACGCTGGTGAGGGATCAGGCCATGGGCGAAGTGCTGTTCGGGCGCATTCGCGATATGTGGCTCGTCACCCAGGAATGCATCCTCGCGGTGACCGGACAAACGCGTCTCCTGGAAAAGCATCCCGCGTTGGACGCTTCGATTCGATTGCGGCTGCCTTACATCGAGCCTCTCAATCTGCTGCAAGTCGAGTTGCTCAAGCGTCATCGCGCCGGGGAGAAGGATCCGCGGGTGCGCGAAGGCATTCAGCTTTCGATCAATGCCATCGCGACGGCGCTGCGCAACAGCGGTTAGCAATTGATGCCGCACACCAACGAGTTCGGGCCGTGGAATCCAGGCGTCGAGTCGCATGTACCCAAGGAATTGCGGCATCTCGCCACCATCTTTCGCGCCGAGAATGTCTTTACCAGCATCGCTGCGGCGACGGAATTGCGCGGCCTCACCGGATTCAGCCTATGCGAATTGGTCGTGTTCCGTCCGCAGCGGCTGACCTTGCATGAACTCCTGGTGCGCATTACCGCCGATTTCGCCGTTCCCGACGGCACTCGCATCGCGGATCTCGGCTTGAATTTCCGCGAGATCGCGCGGCTGTTGCTGTCGCGTTACCTCGAACCCGCGATGGACGCGATCGTGCAGTGCTATGCGCGCGCGCTGCAAGACGCCAACAGCACCATCGAGAACGCATTATCGCGCCTGAACCGCAACTGGGGTCCCGAGGAGATCGCGCAGATCGAGCACCAGGCCGCCGAGTCCGCCGCTGCGGCAGGCGTGGCCGGATACAAGAGTCTGGCTCGCGTGATGTCGGCACTATTTACGACCCAGGGCGCCGCGTGGGGCACGAAGGATCTGATTGCCTCGATGGCGGCAGGTCTTGCAGGCAATGATTTCGGCAGCGACTGTATCGGTCAGGCGATCGCGCCTTTGCTGCAAACTGCCGCGCGCGAGCAAGGATACAAACTTCTGCCGCGTCAGGAACATCCCGTGGTCATCAACACCAAGGGGCCCTCGGCGTCCGGCAAGAGCACATTGCGGCCGCTGCAAAAGAAGCTCGCCGGCGACATCGGCGTGCAGTGGAGCGATTTTGCGCTGATCAGTCCCGACATCTGGCGCAAACAGCTGTTGGACTATGCGTCGCTCGGCGCGGCGTTCAGGTACGCCGGCGCATTTACCTCGGATGAGGTGCAAATCATCGATCAGAAACTCGACCGTTACATGGCGTCCAAGAATCGGCGCGGCGACATGTCGCATTTGCTGATCGATCGGTTTCGCTTCGACAGCTTTGCACCCGATTCAGCAGAGGCGGGCAGCAATTTATTGACTCGATTCGGCCAGACGGTTTATTTGTTCTTTGTCATCACGCCGCCGGAGATGTTGGTGGAACGCGCGTGGCAGCGCGGACTCGAGTTCGGCCGCTACAAAGCTGTTGATGACACTTTGGCGCACTCGGTCGAAGCCTATTCGGGCATGCCCAATGTGTTTTTCACCTGGGTTTGCCGCAGCGACAAGCGCATTCAGTTTGAATTTCTGGACAACACGGTGCGTTTAGGCGAGCGGCCTCGAACCGCAGCCTTCGGCGACAACGAAACCTTCAACGTGCTGGACGTAAAGGCCATTTTGGATATAGACCGCTATGCGCGCATCGACGTCGACGCGACTGCCGCGGAATTTCTCTACCCGGATCACGCGCTGCTGGTTCCCGAGAAGAACGTGAATTTTCTCAAGCGCTGCATTGCGACCTTTCATCGGGTCAATTTTGCCGACCAGGCAAGCGGTCGGATCTATTTGCGCATCGAGCGGGGTCAACCGATCTTCAAGGATGGCGCGGTGCTGGATCGGGCGGTTCAAACTCCCGACACGTTGGCGGCGATTCGGGCCGTGGGGCCCGCTGCGCTGACCGGCAGCGTGCCTGAGGCTCCGCGAGAGACTCTCCTGACGGCCGAACAGGCGCTGGAATCGCCGCCCACCCTGGGTCAGTGGGGTCCGCTAATCTAGGAAACCGCAGTGCCGATCGACGTGTGCCGCCAGATCGAGCGTGTGCTGTCTGGTCAGGCGTTCCGCCTCATCCGTTTCCCGTTTCTCCAGCGCCTCGATGATCTTCAAGTGATCAATGATGGAGCGCGCCGCGCGGTCGTTCTGCGTAATCGTCGCGCGGCGAATGGCACGCACATGCAGCAGCAGGTTTTTGGTCGCATCGATGATCGTTTGCGAGCCACCGAGCGCAATCACCGCGGTATGAAAGGCGATGTTCGCATCGGAATACTCGCACAGGTGTTCGGACGGCGGTGAATTTTGGAATTCATCGAACAGATGCCGCAGCTTGGCGATCTCCGCGTCGCTGGCGTGCAAAGTCGCGAGCCGTGCCGCCATGGACTCGAGTGCCGCCCACATTTGGATCATTTCGATCATTTCGCGCTTTGATTTGCGGATGATGTAAATGCCGCGGCGCGGCACGGTACGAATGAATCCCTCCTGCTCCAGCAGTGACAAGGCCTCGCGGATGGGCGTGCGGCTGACGCCCAGCGCGTTGGTCAACTGGCGCTCATCAAGCCGCAATTCCTGCTGCGGATCGTAGATGTCCGTATCGGCAATGGCATTTTTCAGCAGCGCATAGGCCTGGTCGCGCAAACTGGTTGCATTGAGCGGGGCGAGGGCCAGCGGAGTGGCTGAGGTGGTTCGTTGAACCAGCGTCACAATGGAATTCATTAGGCCTCTTTATAGAAGTTCGACGATTGGGATTGCCAGGTCACTCGACGAGATATATTACATTGCAGCGGAATTTTTCCCACTGGATAAATAGCCGAATCAAACACGCGAACCCGAATGGACCGAGCCGAATCGACCGCCCGCCGGGCGAATTGAGTCGAGTCGGCCGGATTGACCGCCTGTCGATCGCTGTTGCATAGCGCAATTTTTGCGACGGCGGGTCCTGTCGGATTCCGCACTTCCGCAACCGGTTCAGTCCTTTTTGCAACCGGACTTTGCAATCTAAAGTTCGATGGTTCCAAGCGCTGTCCTTTGCTTGACACTTCGAAACGCGTTCATATATGGTATACCACGATAACGATGGGTGGCTGGCCTGCTCTCGAATTTAATGATTCGAGCTTCGTTATTCGGAATATGCAAAGTGAAATACTCTCAGCGCGGCTCATTTTCGCTCTATTCAACAGCGCGAAATTGCGCGTCTCTCTCTGCGCCAAAAACGGAGAACTAAAATGAATGAAAGTGCGACTGCTAAATCCCCTTTCGCGAATCCCTGGATCCAACTCATCATCGGCGTCATCTGCATGGCCTGCGTGGCCAATCTGCAGTATGGCTGGACTTTATTCGTCAATCCCATCGACGCCAAGTTTCACTGGGGACGGGCGGCAATTCAGGTCGCGTTCACCCTATTCGTGCTCCTCGAGACGTGGCTCATTCCCATTGAAGGCTACATGGTTGACCGCTTCGGTCCACGCTATGTCGTGATCGTCGGCGGCATCCTCGTCGCGATTGCATGGGTGCTGAACTCCGTCGCGAGTTCATTACCGATGTTGTATTTCGCCGCCGCGATTGGCGGCATCGGCACCGGCTGCGTCTACGGCACCTGCGTGGGCAACGCGCTCAAATGGTTTCCCGGCAGGCGCGGACTGGCCGCCGGCATTACTGCCTCGGGATTCGGCGCCGGCGCCGCCATCACCATCGGACCGATTCGAACCATGATCGAGGCGTCCGGTTACCAGCACGCGTTCTTGACGTTCGGCCTGATTCAGGGCGGCATCGTATTCGTGTTGGGATGGCTGCTGTTGGCTCCGCCGCCCAGCATCCAAGCGATGATCGTCAAACCCAATCAGACCGCGCACGGTTATACACCCGGCGATGTGTTGAAGAGCCCGGTGTTTTACGTGATGTACTTCATGTTCGTCCTGATCGCGTCCGGCGGTCTCACCATGGCGGCATCCATGGCGCCCATTGCGGATGACATGAAACTTTCGAAGATCCCGGTCGAATTGTTCGGCATGGTCCTCCCGGCGCTGGGGTTTGCGCTGTTCCTCAATCGCATTTTCGATGGTGTCGGGCGGCCGTTCTTCGGTTGGCTCTCGGATCAGATCGGGCGGGAATATACGATGGCGCTGGCCTTCACCATTGGCGCAATCGCGCTGTTCACGCTGAGTCAGTCGGGAAGAAATCCCGTGGTCTTCGTGCTGGTGACCGCGCTGTATTTCGGTGTTTACGGCGAAATATTCAGTCTGTTTCCCGCGACCCAGGGTGATACCTTCGGGTCCAAGTATGCGGCGGCCAATAATGGCATGCTGTACACCGCCAAGGGCGCCGGCTCGTTGCTGGTACCCGTCGCCGCCCTGGTTGCGAAAAACTACGGCTGGAACACCGTGTTCGCGATCTTCGTCACCGGCAACCTGATTGCCGCGCTGATGGCGCTCTTCGTATTGAAGCCGATGCGCGCGAAGCATTTTGCCAAAAGCAAGGTCGACTTCCCGTCATCGGCCGCGGCCGGCGCCGCGCCGCTGCGCAACGCTTGAGGATCTGCCTCGATTCACGCATTTGGAGAAAGTATGGCCACTGCAAACCCCATCTCGAGTCCGCCCAAGGCCACGACGGCCGAAGACACCCTGCAACGGAAGAGCCGCGATGCGGGTGTGATCTCGGGTGGTCATCTCGTCGCAAAGGCACTGAAGAATGAAGGTGTGGACACCATCTTCACCTTGTGCGGCGGGCATATCATCGACATCTACGACGGTTGCGTCGATGAGGGCATTCGCATCATCGATGTGCGGCACGAGCAGGTCGCTGCACATGCTGCGGATGGCTACGCGCGCCAGACGGGCAAGCTTGGGTGCGTGGTCACGACCGCCGGGCCCGGATGTACGAATGCGGTCACGGGTGTTGCCACGGCGTTTCGGTCGGAGAGTCCGATTCTGCACATCGGCGGCCAGGGCGCCCTGACGCAGCACAAAATGGGATCGCTTCAGGATCTGCCGCATGTCGAGCTGATGACGCCGATCACCAAATTTGCAGCGTCTGTCTCGAGCACGGAACGCGTGGCGGACATGATTTCCATGGCCGCGCGCGAGGCTTTCAACGGCGCGACCGGACCTGTGTACCTGGAAATTCCGCGCGACGTGCTCGATCGAGAGGTAGAGATCGCCAAGGCCGTTATACCCAAGCCCGGCAAGTACCGTGCTTCGACCAAATCGATCGGCGATCCACGCGACATCGAGAAGCTCGCGGACTTGCTGGTGAATGCCGAACGGCCCGCCATTCTGTACGGTCAGCAGGTGTGGACCGCCCGCGGTCACAAGGAGGCCATTGCGCTGCTGCGCGGCCTGGACATTCCGGGCTACTTCAACGGCGCGAGCCGCGGTCTTTTGCCGCCGGGCGATCCGCATCATTTCGACCGCACCCGCACGCAGGCATTTGCCAGTGCCGACGTATTGGTCATCGTCGGAACTCCCTTCGATTTCCGCATGGGCTACGGCAAGCGCATCAGCAAGGACCTGCAGCTGGTGCAGATCGACATGGACTATCGGACCGTCGGCAAGAATCGGGACATCGATCTTGGACTGGTGGGCGATCCGGGCGCGATCTTGGGTGCGGTGTTGGCGGCGGCCGGCGGGCGCATCAAGGGCGACAAGCGCCAGGCGCGGCAGCAGTGGCTGAAGCAGCTGAGCGAGGCGGAGGTCGTGGCGGGCGACAAGCTCATGCCTTTATTCAAATCAAACAGCGTGCCGATTCATCCGTACCGCGTCGCCTATGAGCTGAACGAGTTTCTCGCCGACAACACCATTTACATCGGCGACGGCGGCGATGTGGTCACAATCTCGGCACAGGCGGTGCGGCCGCGCGGCCCCGGGCAGTGGATGGATCCCGGTGCGCTCGGTTCGCTGGGCGTGGGTACAGGATTTGCCATTGCCGCGGGCCTCGCGAATCCGCAAAAAGAGGTCCTGTGCTACTACGGCGACGGATCATTCGGCATGACCGCCTTCGACATGGAGACGGCGAACCGTTTTGGCGTCCCCTATATCGCCGTCATCGGCAATAACTCGGCCATGAATCAAATTCGCTATGGCCAGCTGGCCAAGTACGGCGAGCAACGCGGCAATGTCGGGAATCTCCTGGGCGACGTTCCGTTCGGAAAGTTTGCCGAAATGCTCGGTGGTTACGGCGAGGAAGTCCGGGATCCGGCGCAAATCGCGCCGGCCTTGAAGCGCGCCCGGGAATCGGTGCACAAATTGCGCAAGTCGGCGGTGATCAATATTTGGGTCGATCCGCGCGAATATGCCCCGGGCACCAAAAATCAAACAATGTACAAGTGAAGGGTCGCGGGAGTTTCCATGAGTAAGGCGTTAGACGGGGTCCGCATTCTTGATTTCACCCACGTGCAATCCGGGCCCACCTGTACCCAATTGCTGGCCTGGTTCGGTGCCGACGTTATAAAGATTGAGAGGGCCGGCGCCGGAGACATCACGCGCGAGCAGCTGCGTGATGTGCCGGATGTGGACAGCCTGTATTTCACGATGCTCAATCACAACAAGCGGTCTGTGACGCTCGATACCAAAAGCGAGCAGGGCAAGCAGGTGCTGGAAAAGCTGGTCAAGCACTGCGATGTGCTGGTGGAGAATTTCGCGCCCGGCGCCCTGGACCGCATGGGGTTCACGTGGGAGCGCGTTCAGGAACTCAATCCCCGCATGATCATGGCCTCGGTCAAAGGCTTCGGTCCGGGCCCCTACGAGGAGTGCAAGGTCTACGAGAACGTGGCGCAATGCGCCGGCGGCGCCGCGTCGACGACGGGATTTGACGACGGTCCGCCCCTGGTGACCGGCGCGCAGATCGGCGACAGCGGCACCGGATTGCATCTCGCCTTAGGCATCGTCGCGGCGCTGTATCAGCGCAACGCGACCGGGCGCGGTCAGAAAGTGCTGGCCGCCATGCAGGACGGCGTGCTCAATCTCTGCCGCGTGAAGCTGCGCGATCAACAGCGCCTGGAGCGCACGCAGGTCATGAAGGAATATCCGCAGTACCCGCACGGTAAGTTCGGCAGCGCGGTGCCGCGCGCCGCCAACGCATCCGGAGGCGGACAGCCGGGAACCATCGTGAAATGCAAGGGCTGGGAAACGGATCCCAATGCTTATCTGTATTTCATCGCGCAAGCCCCGGTCTGGAAGGACATCTGCCAGGTCATCGGCAAGGAATCATGGATCACGGATCCGGACTTCGCCACGCCCAATGCGCGGCTGCCGAGACTCAAAGAAGTGTTCGCGGCCGTCGAAGGCTGGACTTCAACCAAGACCAAATTCGAGGCGATGGCGCTGCTCAACGAACATGACATCCCCTGCGGTCCGATCTTATCGATGGAGGAACTGGCGCACGAGCCCTCGCTGCGCAAAACAGGAACCATCGTCGAGGTGGACCATCCCAAGCGCGGCAAATACCTCACCGTCGGCAATCCCATCAAAATGAGCGACAGCCCCACCGAGGTCACCCGCTCGCCGTTGTTGGGCGAGCACACCGACGAGGTGCTCGCCGAGCTGGGATACGCGCCGGCGGATGTCGCCGCGTTGAGATCGAAAAAAGTCGTCTGATCCGCGCCGGATGGGGTACGCCCCCAGAGCCCGCGGATTGCTACCAAGGAAACCTCAAGAATGTCACACGATAAGAGCGCTGTTCGCAAAATTCTGGATCAAGCCAAGGCCGCAGGCCGCGAGGCATTGACGGCCCCCGAGGCGCGCGGCGTTTGCGAAGCGTATTCCATCACCATCCCCAAGGAAGGCGTGGCGACTTCCGCGGAGGAGGCGGCGAAGCTGGCCTCCGGAATAGGTTTTCCGGTGGTGATGAAAATCGTGTCGCCGCAGATCCTGCACAAAACGGAGGCCGGCGGCGTCGTGGTCGGGGTGAAATCCGCGGAGCAAGCCAAGGAAGCGTATGCCGGCATAGTCGGTAATGCTCGAAAGTACGATGCCAAGGCGGAAATCCTGGGCGTGCAAGTGCAACAGATGCTGACCGGCGGCCAGGAGGTGATTATCGGCGCCGTGACCGACCCGGCGTTCGGCAAGCTCGTGGCTTTCGGCCTCGGCGGCATTCTCGTTGAAGTTCTCAAGGACATCACGTTCCGGCTCGCGCCGGCATCAAAGGAAGATGCGCTGTCGATGCTCGACGGCATTCAGGCGGCCGAAATTCTGCGCGGGGTTCGCGGGGCCAAACCCGTCGATCGTGCCGCGCTGTCGAACATGATTGAGCGCGTCTCGGCACTGGTCGCGGACTTTCCTGAAATTTCCGAGATGGATCTCAATCCGGTGTTTGCGACCGATCACGGCGCGACCGCCGCGGACGTTCGCATCGTGCTCAATTTCAATCCCGCGCCGCCGCGCGATCGACCCAGCCAGGCGGCAATCGTCGAAAAGATGAATCGCATCATGAAGCCGAAGGCGCTTGCGGTGATCGGCGCGTCCGCCGAGAACGGCAAGATCGGCAATTCGGTGATGAAGAATCTGATCAACGGCGGCTACAAGGGCGAAATTTATCCGATCCATCCCAGCGCCACCGAAATCATGGGCAAGAAAGCCTATAAGAGCGTCAAAGACGTGCCGGGCGACATTGACGTCGCGGTATTCGCCATACCGGCGAAATTTGTCGCGCAGGCCCTGACGGAGGTCGGCGAGAAGAAGATCGCCGGTGCCATTTTGATTCCCTCCGGTTTTGCCGAGACCGGCAATGTTGCGGGCCAGAACGAACTGGTGGAAATCGGCCGCAAGTACGGCGTGCGCCTCATGGGCCCCAATATCTACGGTTTCTACTACACGCCCAGCAATCTGTGCGCAACGTTCTGCACGGCCTATGATGTCAAGGGCCACGCTGCGCTGTCGTCGCAATCCGGCGGTATCGGCATGGCGATCATCGGCTTCTCGCGTTCCGCCAAGATGGGCGTCTCGGCGATTGTCGGTCTGGGCAACAAGTCCGATATCGACGAAGACGATTTGCTGACATTCTTCGAGCAAGACGACAACACCACCATCATCGCCCAGCATTGCGAGGACTTGAAGGATGGCCGCGCATTTGCGGAGGTGGCGAAGCGGGTGTCGAAGAAGAAGCCCATCGTGGTGTTGAAGGCCGGGCGCACCAGCATGGGCGCGCGCGCGGCGAGCTCGCACACCGGTGCGCTGGCCGGCAACGATAAAATCTATGAAGACGTGTTCAAGCAGTCGGGCGTCATTCGCGCACGTAGCCTGCGCGACCTGCTGGACTTCGCCCGCGGTATCCCGGTGCTGCCAACGCCCAAGGGCAACAATGTGGTCATCATCACGGGGGCCGGCGGATCCGGCGTGCTGTTGTCGGACGCGTGCGTCGACAACGGCCTGTCGCTGATGGCGATGCCGCCGGATCTCGATGCGGCGTTCCGCAAGTTCATTCCGCCGTTCGGCGCGGCCGGGAATCCGGTGGACATCACGGGCGGCGAGCCGCCGAGCACGTACCAGAATACGGTGCGTCTGGGACTCCAGGATCCGCGCATTCACGCTCTCATCCTGGGCTATTGGCACACCATCATTACCCCGCCGATGGTCTTTGCGAAACTGATGGCCGAAGTCGTCGCGGAAATGCGCGCCAAAGGCATTGAGAAGCCAGTGGTTGCCTCCCTTGCCGGCGATATCGAGGTCGAGGAGGCAGCGGAGTATTTGTATCAACACGGCATTCCGGCCTACGCCTATTCCACCGAGATTCCGGTGGCCGTTCTGGGCGCCAAGTACAAATGGGCGCGCGGCGCGGGACTGATTCCCAACGCGTAACTCTGCCGGTCGCATTCTGCCGTGTAGGACGAGACCCCGTCGAAAGGCGGCCGCCGGATAGGTGCAGTCCATGAAGATAGCGATCATTGGCGTCGGTGCAATTGGCGGCTATGTGGGAGCTCGGCTGGCTCTGGCCGGAGAGGACGTCACATTCATCGCACGAGGAGCGAATCTGGAGGCGCTCCGCACCCGCGGCCTCCGGCTGATCAATGCCGACGGCACGGAAGAGGTCCTGCCGCGGGTCAGGGCGAGCGACAATTATTCGGAAGCAGGCACGCAAGATGTTGTCGTGCTGGCGATGAAGGCGCATCAGGTTGAAGCCGTGACCGGCGATGTGCCGAAGCTGTTCGGCCCCAAGACCGTGGTCATTCCGATGCAGAACGGCATCCCTTACTGGTACTTTCACGGCCACAGCGGCGCCTATGCGGGAACGCGTGTGATCAGCGTCGATCCGAACGGGGCGATCTACGACAAAATTCCGTGCGAGCGCGTGATCGGCTGCGTGGTGTATCCGGCCGCGGAGCTGGTTTCGCCGGGCGTCATCAAGCATGTCGAGGGCAATCGATTTCCCGTCGGCGAACCCGATGGCACAACCAGCGAGCGGGTAACACAAGTTGCGAGTTGCTTTGTCAAGGGCGGAATGCAGGCGCCGATCTTGAGCGACATCCGTTCGGAAATCTGGTTGAAGCTCTGGGGAAATCTGACCTTCAACCCGATCAGTGCGCTGTCGAGGGCAACCTTGGCCGAAATCTGCCAATATCCGCCCAGCCGCGCCATTGCAGCTGCGATGATGAGCGAGGCTCAAAGTGTGGCGAGTCAGCTCGGGGTCAAGTTCCGCGTCTCTCTCGAGAAACGTATCGCGGGTGCGGAGAAGGTGGGCCACCATAAGACCTCGATGCTGCAGGACGTCGAGGCCGCCCGCACACTGGAGGTCGATGCGGTGCTCGGTTCCGTGGTGGAACTGGCCAGGCGCACCAACACGCCGACGCCGCATATCGACACCGTGTATGCGCTGACCAAGTTGCTTGCCAAGACATTGGATGAAGGAAAATTGTAGTGCGGAGTTCAATCGACATATGAATGTTCACGAATATCAAGGCAAGGAAATTTTGCGGCGATTCGGCGTTGCAACGCCGCGCGGCGTGCCGTGCTTCTCGGTCGCCGAGGCGGACGCGGCGGCGCGCCAACTTGGCGGCAAGGTCTGGGTCGTCAAGGCGCAGATTCATGCGGGCGGTCGCGGCAAGGGCGGCGGCGTCAAGGTCGCCAAGTCTCTGGAGGAAGTTCACGACTTCGCATCCAAAATCCTCGGGATGACTCTGGTTACGCATCAGACCGGACCGGCAGGCAGGATCGTCAGGCGACTGCTGGTCGAGGAGGGCGCCGACATTCGCAAAGAGCTCTATGTCGGAATGGTCGTGGACCGCTCCACCCAACGCGTCGCCTTGATGGCGAGTTCGGAAGGCGGCACCGAGATCGAAGAGGTCGCCGCGCAACATCCGGAGAAAATACACAAGGTCGCCATCGATCCCGACACCGGCCTGACTGAGCGCCAAGCCGATGAGGTCGCAAGAAAGATCGGCGTTCCGGACGCTTCAATAGTGCAAGCACGGGCTTTCATGCAGGGACTGTATCGCGCTTTCGTTGAATGCGACGCCTCTCTTGCCGAGATCAATCCACTCATCATCACCGGGAAGGGCGACGTGTTGGCGCTCGATGCCAAATTGAATTTTGATTCGAACGCACTGTTCCGGCATGCGGACATCGTTGCCATGCGTGATCTGGACGAGGAAGATCCCGCGGAAGTCGAGGCCTCCAAGTACGACCTGTCGTACATTTCACTGGGCGGCAACATCGGCTGCCTGGTCAATGGCGCGGGCCTCGCCATGGCGACGATGGACACGATCAAATTATTCGGCGCGGAGCCCGCGAACTTTCTCGATGTCGGCGGAGGTGCCACGGCGCAAAAGGTGACGGAGGCGTTCAAGCTGATGCTGAAGAATCCCGCGGTCAAGGGTATCTTGGTGAACATCTTCGGCGGGATCATGCGCTGCGACACCATTGCAGAAGGCGTGATCGCGGCGGCCAAGGAAGTGAAGCTCAGTGTTCCTCTGGTGGTGCGCATGAAAGGCACGAACGAGGATCTGGGCAAAAAAGCGCTGCAGGCGTCCGGACTGCCCATCATTTCCGCGGACAATATGGCGGATGCCGCCAAGAAGATCGTTGCCGCCGTCGATGGCAGGCAAGGGCGGTCGACATGAGCATTCTGATCGACCGCAATACCAAGGTGATGACGCAGGGTATCACCGGCAAGACCGGCGCATTTCACACGCGGCTATGCCGGGACTACGCCAACGGCAAGGCGTGTTTCGTCGCCGGAGTGAATCCGAGCAAAGCCGGGGAGAATTTTGAGGGAATCCCGATTTTTGGCAGCGTGCGCGATGCGAAGCAGCAAACCGGCGCGACCGTTTCCGTCATTTACGTGCCGCCGCCCTTTGCCGCCAGTGCCATCGACGAGGCCGTTGATGCGGATCTTGATTTGGTCATTTGCATCACCGAAGGCGTCCCCGTGCGCGACATGGTCGCGACGCGAAATAGGATGCGCGGGAAGAAGACCATTCTGGTCGGACCGAATTGTCCCGGGGTCATTACGCCGGATGAAATCAAGATCGGCATCATGCCCGGCCACATTCATAAGAAAGGCCGCATCGGCGTGGTATCGCGGTCGGGCACGCTTACGTACGAGGCCGTGGGTCAGCTGATGGACCTGGGGTTGGGACAGTCGACCTGCGTCGGCATCGGCGGCGATCCGGTGAATGGCCTGAAGCACGTCGACGTCATGCGCCTGTTCAACGATGATCCTGACACCGATGCAGTGATCATGGTGGGCGAAATCGGCGGCGATGATGAGGAGACGTGCGCCCGATGGGTCAAGGCTTACATGAAGAAGCCGGTCGTGGGCTTCATTGCCGGCGTCACGGCGCCGCCGGGCAAGCGCATGGGGCACGCGGGCGCCATTATCTCCGGCGGCAAAGGTACGGCGAATGAAAAATTGGCAGTCATGGAAGAGTGCGGAATCAAGGTGACACGCAACCCGGCGGAAATGGCGTCGCTGCTCAAGTCGGTGTTGTAGGGGCGCGATTGCGCGGCGGCCCGGCATCCGCGAGAGAATTGCTGCGACACATGTTTGACGCGGCGATCGCATCGGCACAGCCGGCGCTGTGTATTCCGCCGCATCTTCCAAAGGCGCCGCGCGGCAGATTGATCGTCGTCGGTGCCGGCAAAGCTTCCGCAGCCATGGCGCAAGCGGTTGAACAGAATTGGCGCGGCAAATTGTCCGGACTGGTGGTGACGCGCTACGGCTATGCCGTGCCCTGTACGCAGGTCGAGATCGTCGAGGCCGCGCATCCTGTCCCGGATGCCGCCGGCATGCACGCGGCGGAACGCATGCTCGAGTTGGTCGGCGGCCTCGCTGCGGATGATCTGGTGCTATGTTTGATCTCAGGCGGCGGTTCGGCGCTGCTGCCATTGCCGGCGAAGGGCTTGACCCTGGATATGAAGCAGCATGTAAGCCGGGCGCTGCTGGCGTCAGGCGCCACCATCAGCGAGATGAACTGCGTGCGTCGGCACTTGTCCGCCATCAAGGGCGGGCGGTTGGCGGCCGCGTGCCACCCCGCGCAAGTGCTGACGCTGCTGATCTCCGATGTACCCGGTGACCGCCCGGTCGACATCGCCTCGGGTCCCACCGTGGCTGATCCCACCACCTCCGCGGACGCGCTTGCCATCGTGCGCCGCTACGGCATAGCACTGCCACGAGCCGTGCTCGAGCTGCTCGAGAGTGGACGCGGAGAGTCGGTAAAACCGGGCGATCCACGGCTCGCGCGTGCCAGCGCGCTCACCATCGCTACACCGCAAATAGCCTTGGAAGCTGCCGCCACGGTGGCGCGCAATGCGGGAATCGCCGTCCATATATTGAGCGATGCCATCGAGGGTGAGGCGAGGGAAGTGGGCAAGGTATTTGCGCGCATCGCTCGGCAGGTGGCCGAGCGCAAGCAACCGTTCGCTGCGCCGTGTATTTTGCTGTCGGGCGGCGAAACCACGGTGACCGTGCGCGGCAGCGGACGGGGAGGGCGCAATGTGGAGTATTTGCTGTCGCTTGCCATCGCGCTCGAGGGGCACGGGCGCATTCATGCGTTGGCCGGCGACACCGATGGCGTCGACGGCCAAGAGGAAATCGCCGGTGCCTATTTGGGCCCCGAATCCCTCGAGCGGGCCAGGAGCCTGGGATTGAAACCCAAGGACATGCTCGATGACAACGACGCGCATAGTTTTTTCAGCGCGCTGCACGACTCCGTGATCACCGGCCCGACATTGACCAACGTCAACGATTTCCGGGCGATCCTGATCGAATAGACCTGATCGAACAGACATGCTCGCCAGCCGTCTTCTCTCAACGCTCATGCTGCTGCAATCACGCGGGCGCATGAGCGCGCCGGATCTCGCCAAGGAACTCGAGGTTTCGATCCGCACGGTCTATCGCGACATCGATCAGCTGAGCGCCGCCGGCATCCCGGTAACGGCCGATCGAGGCCGCGCCGGCGGCTTTCAACTGCTCAACGGCTTCCGAACGCAGTTGACCGGCCTCACCCAGGCTGAAGCCGAAGCCTTGATGCTGGCGGGCCTGCCCGGCCCGGCGGCGGAGTTGGGATTGGCGGACCGCATGTCGTCTGCCCGTCTGAAGTTCATGGCCGCGCTTCCCGCGGGGATGCGCGCCGAGCGCGTCGCGGCTCGATTTCACCTGGACGTGACCGGTTGGTTTCGAGCGACCGAACCGGTCGCGCTGCTGCCGACGGTGGCGAGCGGCGTGTGGAACGAGCGGTATTTGAAAATTCGCTACCGCCAGGGCGCGGATTCGAACGAGGTGCGAATCGGTCCGCTCGGCCTGGTTCTGAAGGCGGGTATTTGGTACCTGATCGCGCAGAAGGGAAGCAGCTATCGCACTTATCGGGCGTCAAACATTTTAGCCGTGGAAGCCCAGGACGAATCGTTTGCGCGCCCCGCGGATTTCGATCTGGCGGCCTATTGGCGCCGATCCTCGCGCGAATACGAACTCGGCAATTATCGCGGCAACGCCCTGGTGCGGATCTCACCGCGCGGCCGCTCGCTCGTCAACCTATTGGGGCCCTATGTCGAAGCTGCTGTGGCGAAGACCTCCGGCCAACCCGACAAGCAGGGCTGGATTCGCTGCACCATACCGGTGGAGTCCGGCGACTTTGGGATCCGTGAATTGCTGCGACTCGGCGATGATTTGGAGGTCCTCGCTCCCGCGCGCTTGAGGATTCAGGTGAGGCAGGCGCTGCGCCGCATGCTGCGCCAGTACAAAGCCCGTTGAAACGGGCGATGCAATCCAGCCTGTCTGGAACAGCCGAGATTACACCAGCGGCGCAGTCAAGTGGTACGCTTTAGTCCGATGGAAACGCCGCTGACACCACTCGAGTTCGCACGCCGCGCACGCAAGCTGCATGGCCAGCGCGAAGCTGTGGTCGACGGCAATAAGCGGTTTACCTACGCCCAATTCGGCAAGCGATGCGACCGATGGAGCGCCGCGCTCGCGAAATTGGGCGTGGGCAAGGGTGACCGGGTCGCGACGATTGCGCCCAATACGCATCAACATCTCGAACAGTACTACGCGATACCGCAGCTCGGGGCGGTCATCGTGCCCATCAACTATCGTCTGTCGGCCGAGGACTTCGTTTTCGTGACCGTCCACAGCGGGGCGAGCGTGCTGTGCGTCCATGGCGACTATCTCGACTGCATCGACGGTGTTCGGGAACGGATGCCGGGCGTGCGGCATTTCGTCGCTCTCGAAGGCAACAAGGCGGGCTGGCTATCCTATGAGTCGCTGCTGGAAGGGAGCGGCGAGTCCTGCGAATTTCCAGAAGTAGCCGAGACGGACCTGATCTCCATCAACTATACGAGCGGTACAACATCGCGCCCGAAGGGCGTCATGATCACGCATCGGAACGCCTGGGTGAATTCGGTCGGCGCGCTGACCCATTGGCCCATGACGCCCGCGGATCGGTATCTGTGGACACTGCCCATGTTTCATGCCAACGGATGGACCTTCGTGTGGACCGTGACCGCGGCTGGCGCGACGCACGTCTGCCTGCGTTCGGTCGATGCGGCGGCGGTCTATGAACTGGTGCGGCGTGAACAAGTTACGCATCTTTGTGCCGCACCCACTGTCCTGATCGGCATTGCAAATGGTCCGGCTGACAAGCGCGAGCAGTTGCCCCGATGCGTCCGCGTGATTACCGCCGGCGCGCCGCCGGCCGCCGCCACCATTGAGCGCATGGAATCCGAACTCGGCTGGGATGTCCTGCAGGTTTACGGACTGACCGAAACGGCGCCGTTCATCAGCATTTGCGAGCCGTTGCCCGAGCACGCGCCCCTGTCCTGCGCTGATCGGGCGACCATCAAGGCCCGTCAGGGCGTCGAGTTGATTACCTCCGGCCAACTGCGGGTGGTGGACGGCGACATGCGCGATGTGCCGCGGGATGGCGCGACCATGGGCGAAATAGTCGCGAAAGGCAATGTCGTCATGAGCGGCTACTACAACGATCCGCAGGCGACCGCTGCGGCCTTTGCCGGCGGCTGGTTCCATTCCGGCGACGGCGCGGTCGTGCATCCCGACGGTTACATCGAGATTCGGGACCGCTTCAAGGACGTCATCATCAGCGGCGGCGAGAACATCTCCTCGATCGAGGTCGAGGGCGCGTTGCTGCGGCACCCGGCGGTGCTCGAAGCCGCGGTAGTCGGCATGCCGCACGAGAGGTGGGGAGAATCGCCCCACGCATTCGTGGTGTTGCGCGCGGGAGCGTCGGCGACTCAGGAAGAGCTGCGCGAATTCGCGCGCGGTGCACTGGCGCATTTCAAAGTTCCCAGTGCCTTTCATTTTGTGAGCGAACTGCCGAAGACTGCGACGGGAAAAATTCAAAAATTTGTGCTGCGTGGTAGGCGCCCTGCGATAATGCATCAATGATTCGCGGGGAGCCTAAGATTTGACGACAGCCCATTTCACCGACGCCGAGCGCAAGATCACCATCATCGGAGTGATGATTGTGTTCCTGCTGTCCGCGCTGGACCAAACCATCGTCTCCACCGCCATGCCGGTAATCATCAGCCAATTGCACGGCCTCGAGTTGTACGCTTGGGTTACCACCGCGTACCTCCTGTCCTCTACCGTCATGGTGCCGGTCTGGGGAAAATTAGGCGATCTCTACGGACGCAAGCCGGTGCTGCTGGCCGGGATCGGACTGTTTCTTTTTGGCTCGTGGCTTTCGGGGCTTGCAGGCGAGTTCGGTACGCTGCCGCTTTTGGGTGGCGGGATGGTTCAGCTCATTGTGTTCCGCGCCATCCAGGGTTTGGGCGGCGGCGCGCTGTTTACAACCGCGTTCGCCATCATCGCTGATCTGTTCCCGCCGCGGGAACGGGGCAAATTTGCGGGGTTGTTCGGCGGCGTCTTTGGTCTCGCGAGCGCAGTTGGCCCGCTGCTGGGCGGCTACTTCACCGATCACGGAACAGTGACCCTCGCGGGTTACACGGTCGAGGGCTGGCGATGGGTGTTTTATCTCAATCTGCCGATCGGCTTGATTGCGTTGTTCATGGTCATCGCCAAAATGCCGAAACTGTCGCATGCCTCCAAGGGAAGCATTGATTATCTCGGTGCGGTGCTGATCGTTGCCTCCTGCGTTCCGCTGCTGCTGGCGCTGACCTTCGGCGGCCAAAAATATCCCTGGGGCTCGCCGATCGTGGTCGGACTGTTCGCCATGTTCTTGATCTGCGCGGTGTTGTTCGTGATCGTCGAAAAGAGAGTGAAAGACCCAATCATTCACATGGAGCTCTTCGGCAACAAGGTGTTCACCTGGGCCAACACGGCGGGCTTCTTCTCCTCGATGTCCTTCCTCAGCGTCGTGGCATTTCTGCCGTTGTTCATGCAGCTCGGACAGGGCGTGCAGGCGACGACCAGCGGACTGTCGACGTTGCCCCTGATGATAGGCTTGATCGTCGCCGCGACCGTCAGCGGCCGGCTCGTGACCCGGACCGGCCGTTACAAGCCATTCATGCTGGCTGGAATGGTGGTGCTGTTGATTGCGACCATCTTGATGAGTCAGATGACCTACCACACGACGCGGCTTGATCTGGGCTGGCGCATGGCAATTCTCGGTGTGGGGTTGGGTCCGCTGCAAAGCCTGTACAGCGTCGCCATTCAGAACGCCGTTCCGGTGAATCGAATCGGTGTCGTGACCAGCGCAAATCAGTTTTTTCGCCAAATCGGATCCACCGTGGGTGTCGCAATCTTCGGCACGCTCCTGACCAACGATCTCAATTCCAAGCTTGCAGCCTGGGCGGCGTCCATGGGCCTGCCGTCGATGAACCTGTCAAAGTTGCGCAGCCTGTCGATCGACGCGCAAATTCATTCGGGTGTCATGGACCTTCCCGCGGCGATTCGCGTGCTGATTGCGGATTCGGTCACCCACGTGATTTTGTTGAGCATCATCGTGGTCGTCATCGCGCTCACCGCGACATTGATGATCCCCGAGCTGCCCATGCGCGAACGCCCCAAGGTCCCGCCGAAGGATGCCGTACCCGCCGACGCGCACGTGTAAGAGCCGTTCAGGCGGCAGGCACCTAGCGCGCGGCCATCATTGCCTGGAAGTTGTCGCAGTAAAATTTGCTCTTGTCTTCCTCGGAAATGCCCTTGAATGTGCGCTCGAAACGGCCGATCGGATCGTCGGTGCCTTCCGGATGGGGGTAATCGCTGGAAAACATGAACAGTTCCGGACCGGCATCCCGGATCAGACGGCCGACATCTTCCCCGGGAAAGGGCGTGAATTTTACCGCCCGGCGAATGTACTCGGACGCCTTCAAGGGCAATGCCTCCACCGAGGGGTCGGTCCGCTTGAAGATCTTTTGGCTCAGATCAAGAGTGCGCAGGTACTCGGGCACCCAACCGGCACCGAGCTCGATGACACCGCCGCGCAATCGGGGAAAGCGCGCAAACACGCCGTCGAAAACCAGCGCGGTCAGAAACTGCTGAGGTCCGACGGATAGCAGCATGAAATCGCGCACGCGCAGGTTCTCGCCGCCCTCGGCGCCGGTGATGTCCTTGGGCCGCGGCTGGCCATTGTTCTCGTACGCGGCAATCTTGGTCGGGCTATTGGGACCGACATGCAGCAGGAACGGCACGTTCAAATTGCAGAACGCCTGCCACACAACGTCAAAATCGGGATGACCCGGCGACTTTTCTCCGACGGGCATCCCGGGAATCCAGAATGCACCGCATCCAAGCCGAACACCTTCGGACATTTCCACGACGCAACGCGCGGGGTCAGCCAAAGACACCTGGCCGGCTGCGATGAGCCGCGAGTCCCGGCTGCAGAACGCCGCCATCGCGCGATTGTGGGCCCGGATGCCGCCGTAGCGCACATCCGGATCCTCGTGATGCAGGTATTGCGACGCGGAAAAGGTCGAGAACACGAGCTGTCGCTTGAAGCCCAAATCGTCCAGCGCCGCCTTTCTTTCCACTGCGTCGAATGCACCCGGCGCACTCCATCCCTTCATGCCCTTCACCACATCGATCGCCGCGGCACCGAGAGCGGCGCGCTGCTTCTGCTTTTCCACCGCCTCGTTGATCACTTCGAAGCTCTTGGTCCCGGACTTCAGCAAGCTCATCTCGGGAAGCTTCGGCAGAATCTCCGGATCGGTGAAGTTGGCAATCCAGTCCCGGGTTTCCATGATGTGGCTGTCGGCATCGCAGTAGGGGCGATTTGTGGCATAAGTCATGGGCTCGCTCCAAAAGAGCTGTTATTAGACTCAAGTTATAATTATGCGCCCGGCAAGTCAAGAATTCGGCTTTTTCATGCGTCCTTTGCGCTTGGCGTATTTCGCCTGCAGGGCATTATTGCCGCCGATGATGAAATCGCTCCATATCTCGGCTGCGCGGTGCGCGGCGATGCCGCTGCGGCGCAGAGCGCGGGCCGAGAGGATCGGCGCGTTAACCGTCATGATCGAGCACACCCGCGCGACATCGCGCGGGAAGTCATAGACTTCCATGCAGCGTTTCGTGAAATAGTCGATTATTACGCCGCGTTCGTCGCGGTCCTGGCGCTTTGCCAAACCGGCGATGGAGCGATCGCTGGCGAGCAAACGCATGATGGGACCGCGCTCGTACAGATACTCCATCGACTGCAGATTGGAGCGGTGGATGATCTCTTCGTACGGGAGGTTTCTCGGCAGGACGCCCAGGCCGCGGCCGCGCAAGAATCGATACTCGCGCTCCACCAGCGCCTTGAACAGGTCCGCGAGGCGCGGAAAGTACTTATAGATGAGGGGCTTGCTGATCCGCGCTTCGGCCGCCACGACCTCGAGCGTGCAACTTGAAAGTCCGCGATTGACGATGAGCGCCACGGCGCTGTCCAAAATCTGCTCGCGCCGCTTCTCCGGCGGCATGCGCTGCGCGCGCTTTCTGACGGGCATGGACCGATGTCTCCGCGGTGTTCTTGACAAACGGTCATTCTACGCCAGTCTTCGGTCCGAAACGCTGACGTATAATTCGGCGACTCAACTTACCTTTGGACGGCGAACTTGAAGTACAAAATCGGATCGATTGCGGGTTTTAGTCTGGTGGCGATCATCGTCTGCGGCGCGGCTTTTTCCGCCGATTTCGGACCCGCCAATCCGTTTTATTCCGCGAGCAAGCTGCCGTTTGGCGCGCCGCCGTTCGACAAGATCAAGGACGAGGACTACCAGCCGGCCATTGAGGCGGGCATGGCCCAACAGCTCGGCGAGATCGACAAAATCGCAAACAACCCGGCGGCACCGACCTTTGAGAACACGCTGGTTGCCATGGAGCGCAGCGGGCGCCTGCTGGCGCGAGCCACGGCCGCATTCAGCGGTGTGAGTCAGGCGAACACGAATCCGGTGCTGCAACAGGCGAAGACCGCACTCGCGCCGCAGATTGCCGCGCACCAAGATGCGATCCATCTGAACAAAAGACTGTTTGAGCGCATCGCCGCCATTTACAAGAAGCGCGCCGCGCTCAAGCTCGACGCTGAATCCTTGCGCCTGGTGGAAAAACAATACGACGAGTTTGTCCACTCGGGCGCGAACCTATCCGATAGGGACAAGGATCAGCTCAAAAAACTCAACAAGGAACTCTCATCCTTGTCGGACGCGTTCTCGAAGAAGTTGCTGGAGGCGACCAAGGCCGGGGCCTATGTGGCGCAGGACAAATCCGCGTTGGCCGGTCTCGGCGATGCACAGCTCGCCGCGGCGGCGCAGGCTGCCAAAAATCGCGGCGTCCAAGGCTACGTGATCCCCTTGCAAAACACCACGCAGCAGCCGGTGCTCGCGTCGTTGGGCGTTCGCGCCACGCGCGAAGCCATTTTTGGCGATTCTTGGAACCGAGCCGAACGCGGCGATGCGAACGACACGCGCGATATTATCGCCCGCATCGCGCAATTGCGCGCTCAACGCGCGCGGCTGCTGGGCTTCTCGAGTCACGCCGCCTGGAAACTTGAAGACCAGATGGCCAAGACCCCCGAGGCGGCCCTGCAATTCATGGACGCGCTGGTGCCGGTGGCGAGCGCCAAGGCGGCCAGCGAAGCGCAGGACATCCAAGATGTGATCGACGCGCAGAAGGCGGGCTTTTCGCTGCAGGCGTGGGACTGGGACTTCTATGCGGACCAGGTACGCAAGGCAAAATACGATCTCAATGACGCTGAGATCAAACCGTATTTCGAGATCAACAATGTGCTGGAAAACGGCGTGTTTTTCGCGGCCAACCAGCTTTACGGCATTACGTTCAAGGAACGGAAGGACATTCCGGTCTATGAACCGGATGTGCGCGTATTCGAAGTCAGCGACGTCGACGGCAAACCGCTGGCGCTTTTTTATTGCGACTACTTCAAAAGGGACAACAAGAACGGCGGCGCCTGGATGTCTGAATTCGTCGGCCAGTCGAAGCTGCTGGGCACGCTGCCCGTCATCTACAATGTCGCAAATCTGCAGAAGCCCGCGCCGGGGGAGGCGGCGCTGATCAGTTTTTCCGATGTGACGACCATGTTTCATGAATTCGGTCACGCACTGCACGGTATGTTTTCCAACGCGCGCTACCCGACGCTCTCCGGCACCTCGACAGCGCGCGATTTCGTGGAGTTTCCTTCGCAGTTCAACGAACACTGGGCGATTTACCCGACCGTGTTCAATCACTACGCCAAACACTATCAGACCGGCGCGCCGATGCCCGACGCCTTGGTCGCGAAGATCAAAAAAGCCAAGAATTTCGCGGAGGGCTACTCCCTGACCGAAACATTGACGGCAGCCGAACTCGACATGCAATGGCATGTGCTGACGGCAGATGCGGGTTTGCAAGATCCCGATGCGTTCGAAAAGCAGGCTCTCGCGAAAGTACATTTGGACCAGCAGGCGGTACCGCCACGATACCGATCCAGCTATTTCAGCCACATCTGGGCCAGCGGCTACTCCGCGGGCTACTACGCCTACCTATGGACACAGATGCTGGATGACGATGCCTATCAATGGTTCGACGATCACGGGGGCCTGAGCCGCGCCAACGGCGATCGATTCAGGCGCATGATTCTATCGCGCGGCAATACGCAAGATCTTGCGGCCATGTACCTCGCCTGGCGCGGCAAGGCGCCGAGCATCGACGCCATGATGAAGTATCGAGAGCTCGCGCCCTAGCGCTCGCCCGACGAGAACTCGGGCCGATCAATATCACAGACCGATGCTGGCCCGAAACTCGTCGTCCAGCACCGTGAGATTGAGCGTCCTCCGCCGAGCTAGAGCTTCACTGCCCGACGCTGGCGAAGCCCTTGCCTTCGGCCACCAACTTCTCGAGCAACGGCGAAACCTTGAGCCACTTGCCACCGGTGGCGGCGCTGTATTTCCTGAGCTTCTCCAGCGCAGTCTTCAAGCCGACGGCGTTCTCCGCCCAGAACATCGGGCCGCCGCGATAGGCGGGAAAGCCGTAGCCATACAAGTAGACGATGTCGATGTCGCTGGAGCGGTATGCCACCCCCTCGCTCAATACGTCGCAGCCCACATTCATCAGCGCCAGAAAGCAGCGCTCGACGATCTCTTCATCCGTGAATTTGCGCCGCGCGATACCGTACTCCTGCGAGACTTTCTCGATGATCTCGGCCACGACGGCTGACGGCCGCGGCGTTCGATCGCCCGGCGCGTAGTCGTAGTACCCTGCCTGCGTTTTTTGTCCCATGCGGCCCATTTCCACCAACAGATCGGCAGAGCGCGACACGCGTCCGTCGAAACTTGCCGGATCTCGATCCTTGCGCGATTTGTACCCCACATCGAGGCCGGCCAAATCGCTCATTTGCAGAACGCCCATCGGCATGCCGAAATTGCGCAATGCAGCGTCGACCTGCTCCGGCATGGCGCCTTCCAGCACCATCAGCGAGGCCTGATAAGCGTATCCGCCGAGCATGCGGTTGCCGATGAAGCCGTCCCGATTTCCGCACACCACTCCGACTTTGTTGATTCGCTTCGCGAGATCGACGATGGTCAGCAGCACGTCCTGCGCGGTCTTCGCGCCGCGAACGATTTCCAACAACCGCATCACATTGGCCGGAGAGAAAAAGTGCATGCCGACGACATCGCCGGGCCGCGACGTCGAAGCGGCGATCTCGTCGATGGACAAGTAGGAGGTATTCGAGGCGAGAATTGCGCCCTTCTTGACCGCCTTGTCGAGTTTGGCGAACACCTCCTTCTTGATGGCCATGGTTTCGAACACTGCTTCGATGACCAGGTCGGCTTCGCCCACGTCGGCATATGAAAGCGTGGGTTTCAACAATCCCATGCGCTGCTGAACCTGCTGCATCGTGAGCCTGCCCTTGGATGCGGTATTCTCGTAATTCTTGCGAATCACGCCGACACCTCGATCCAGTGCCTCCTGCTGCATTTCAAGCAGCGTGACCGGAACGCCGACGTTGAGAAAATTCATCGCGATGCCGCCGCCCATCGTACCGGCGCCGATGATTGCGACGGACTTGATGTCGCGCTTGGTTACGTTTTTATCGAGGTTCGGCACATTGGCCGCCTTGCGCTCCGCGAAAAACACGTGCTGCAAAGCCTTCGACTGATTGTTTTGCGCACATTGCAGGAACAGCTCGCGTTCGCGAGCCATGCCCTTGTCGAAAGGTAGAGTGGCCGCCGCTTCCAGGGCGTCGACGATGCGCTGAGGCGCGAAGAGATTTTTCTTCTCCTTCGCAAGGCGCTGGCGTGCTGCCTCGAAGAATCCCGGTGGAATCTTGCCGGCATCGACATGGAGTTCCCGTACCTTGCGTAGCGGCGCTTTGCGCTCGGCGAGACCGCGTGCGTAGTCCATGGCGCCCTCGAGCAAGTCTCCCTCTACGATCTTGTCGATCACACCGCTTTTGGCGGCCTGTGCGGCCGGAACCGGATCGCCCGAGACGATAATGGCGAGCGCAGCCTCGATTCCGATCAGGCGCGGCAATCGCTGGGTTCCGCCCGCGCCCGGAAGCAGTCCGAGCTTGACCTCAGGCAATCCGATCTTGGCGTCTGCGATCGCGACCCGATAATGGCAGCCGAGCGCGACTTCCAGACCGCCACCGAACGCCGTGCCGTGAATCGCGGCGACGATAGGCTTTGCGGACCCCTCCACGGCATTGATGGCTTCGTGAAGACCTGGCGACAGCGGCGGCTTGCCGAATTCAGTGATATCGGCGCCTGCCATGAAGGTGCGGCCTTCGCAAGCCAGAATACCGATATTGATTTCCGCGTCCTGTGCAAGCTTTGCGACACCGTCGATGATGGCGGCTCGCACGCCGACACTGATCGCATTGACGGGCGGATTGTTAATCCAGATGATGCCCACGTTGCCGCGCTTTTCGAATCTACCTTGCATTGTTTACTCCAATGGAAAGCCGAAGCTTATCAAAGGCTCGGCGTTGAATGCTGATTCGCAGACAGGCCTTTGACTAGCGCCCGACGCGGCGGCCGCCGTCGACCAGGTGTACCTCGCCGGTGGTCTTCGATGCCACGGCGCCCAGGTAATAGATTGTCTCGGCCACCTCCTCGGGCCGTACCATGCTGTTGAGCGCCGACGTCGACTCATAGTTGTTCAGCATGGCCGCAAAGCGCTCCGGCCCCAGGCCGTTCCTAAGCCACGGCGAATCAACCATTCCCGGAGCGACAACATTCACCCGAATCCGCGGGCCGAGCACCCTCGCCAGTACCAAGCTCAAGGCATTGAGCGCGCCTTTGGATGCGATATAGGCAACACTCGAGCCGCCGCCGATCAACGGAGCGATCGAGGACACGTTGACCACCGCGGCGCTCGCGCTGCTCTCGAGCAGCGGTGCGAATGCGCGAATCATTTGAAAGGGACCCACGACGTTGACTCCGTATATCCTTTGAAAATCGGCCGCGCAGAGTCCATTCAGATCCTTGAGGTCGACGAACTTGGTCGTCCCTGCGTTGTTCACCAGCGTATCGCAGCGTCCAAAATGCGTCTTGACGCGCGTTGCCAGCTCGATGCATTGCGCATCATCGGCGACATCCGCGCGTTCGATCAGTACATCCGCGCCGTGGTCCCTGCAGGTTGCCGCGACCTTCTCCGCGGGTTCGGGATCCCTCGAATAGTTCACGCAAACGTTCCATCCGCGCTGCGCAAACAAAATCGCGCTCGCGGCACCGATGCCGGACGATGATCCGGTTATCACACACACCTTTTTGTTCATACCATCCTCGACGCTAACGGTCCACGACGCTCAGGGTTTGAGTCTCGCCGCAGCGAGACCAGGCTCCTACGCAAATATTGGCATGCCCGGCGGCGCGGGTATATGAAAGGCGTTTGACTGAGTCACGGCGCACGCCCCACACTTGCCGTCCGCGCGAGCCACACAAGGCTACGCCTCAGGGAGAAATTATGAAGTTGTCTTTCCGTCTGGCGCTCATCGCGGCGGCCGCCTGTGGGCCGCTGGCCTTCTCAAGCCTGTCGTGGGCGCAAGCGCAACCGGCGCCTGCACCCAAGCCCGCTCAGGCGCGACCGCGGTTCATGCCGCAGCTGACTCCCGAGCAGATCGCCGCCCTGCCGAAGTGGACGGAAATGAACATGAGCACCCGCGATGGCGTCAAGCTCGCGGCAAATGTCTTTCTGCCCGCTGGATCCGGCCCTTTTCCCGTGGTTCTGTCGCGCACGCCGTATCTCAAGGATGCGCTTGGCGACTTGGCCGGCTACTCGGCCAAGAAGTATACCGACGCAGGCTTCGCCTTCGTGATGCAGGATGTGCGCGGCAAAGGTCATTCCGAAGGCTTCTACGAGGCGTTCATTCCCGATCTCGAGGACGGCTATGACACCGTCGAGTGGGTCGCCAAGCAGCCCTGGTCGAACGGCAAGGTCGGCATGGTCGGCGGGTCGGCGCTGGGAATTACGACCAACTTGGCCGCCATGGCGGCGCCGCCGCACTTGGTGGCGGCTTACGTCATCGTCGCGCCATACGATCAGCTGCTCAATACCTTTCCCGGCGGTGTCCTGAAGGACGAGGACACGCTCGGTTGGTTGAAAGGGCAGGGGGAAACTCAGGCGCAATTGGACGTAGTCCGGGGCGGCGCCACCAATTCCGCATTCTGGAACGAGCATGCGATGACCACGCAGCGCAAATTCATTCGCATCCCCATGTACAACCAGGGCGCGTGGTACGACATTTTCAATGACGGCAATGTCGAGAATTTCCGCTGGCTGCAGAATTACGGCTCCAAGGGTGCGCGCGGCAATCAGAAGCTGTACATGGTGCCGGCGGGCCATGGTGGTTTGGGGGGCGACAAGAGCGACATCGAATACAATCAGTCAGGGGCGCTGGTGCCGCCCAGCGAAGAGATGCGATGGTGGGAATATTGGCTGAAGGGCACTGACAACGGCATCATGAAAGAACCGCCCGTCACACTTTTCATGATGGCCTCCGGGCGCAAGGGCCATCCTTCCGCGGCAAGTCACGCGTTCAAATCGCCGAACTGGCCGCCCGCCAACCGCCCGACCGCGTACTACCTGACAGGCGACATGCATCTCTCGACCAGGGCGCCGACGGCATCCGACGCGAAGCTCAGCTACAAGTTTGACCCGGCGAATCCCGTGAAGACCTATGGCGGTTCTAACCTGTTGCAGACCGCCGGTCCCCTCGATCAACGGCCGATCGGACAGCGCCAGGATTACCTGCGATTTGAATCCCCGGTTCTTGAAAAGAATGTGGCCGTCGCCGGCCATGTCGACATGACCCTATGGGCGGCGACCGACGGGCTCGACACCGATTTCATGGTGAAGCTCGTGGACGTCTATCCCGATGGCTACGAGCAGATCATTCTCGATAATCCCATCCGCACACGTTACCGGCACGGACGCGATCCTGACGATGTGATGCTGATGACGCCGGGTAAGCCCGAAGAGCTGCACATCGACCTGTGGAACACCGCGTTTACTTTCGAGAAAGGGCACAAGATTCAAGTGACAGTGACCTCGTCGAACTCCACCAAGTTCGAGATCAATCCGAATACCGGCGAGCCGTTCGGGGCATCAACGACGACCGAGCCGCGCGTGGCGACGAATACCGTCTATTTCGACAAGCGCCACCCTTCGGCGATGATCTTGCCGGTGCTCAGCGCTGCGCCATAATCAGTGGCTCGCCGGCGGGCTCGACGATGCGCGGATCCGGGCGCTGCGCGTACAGCTGGGCCACGTCGCTTGCGCGGCGCTCCATTGCGAGCCGCTGGTTGATGGAGCGCTTGTCGGTGATTTCACCGGCTTCGGGCGAGGGCGGGTCCTTCAGGATCAATAGGCGCGCAATGGTGTCGGCGCTGCCTTGGCGGGCTCGATTGAATGCCGCGAGTTTTTGCGCAAGTCCCGCCCGCAGCCGTGCCTCGTCGGGCATTGCCAGCCAGACCAGCGCGCCCAGCCAAGGATGATCGGGCGCGCAAATCACGGCATCGCTCACATAGGGCTGCAACGCTTCCACCAAATCGCGGCGCACGATGCTGGCTTGAACCCACGTTCCGGACAACAGCTTGAAGTCCTCCGCGATGCGGCCTGCGAACTCGAGACCTTCAAGGGGCCTCGTCGGATCGACCCAGCGAACCGCATCACCGGTTCGAAAGTAGCCTTCTTCATCGAACGCCGCCGCATTAAGCGCATCCGCCTTGTAGTAGCCGCTCATGATGTGCGGTCCCTTGATCCGCAGCTCCATCCGATCGCCGGTGGGTACCAATTTAAGCGCCGCGCCCGGTTGGGGCAGCCCGAGCAACCCAGTGCGCTCGGTGTTCCAGTACACCGCGACTCCGGTCGCCGTGGTTTCGGTCATGCCCCATCCAGTGCCGAACGGCAGCTGCTCGCCGATTTCCTGTACCGCCACACGCTGCATCCGCTCCCAGATCGGCTGCGGCAACAGCGCGCCGCCATAGCCCAGGGCGCGCATGTTCTTGAAAAATTTCTGTCGTAAATCCGCATCTGTTTCCAGCGCCGCGGCGAGCATGCCAAAAGCCGCCGGCACGCAGCCGAAGCTGGTTGGAGAAATCTCTCTCAAGTTTTCGATGGTCGCGTCGAACAGCCCGGGAACCGGGCGCCCGGTATCGATATACAAGGTTCCTGCCACTGAAAGCACGCCGTTGAACTGAGCGTTGCCGCCGAAGGCGTGATGCCAGGGCAGCCAATCAACGATGGTGTTGACGCGTTCCGGATCGAACGGTTCGCTGATCATGCGCACCATTTGGACGGAGCCCGCAATATTGCCGTGGGTGTTGATGACGCCCTTGGGCCGGCCGGTCGACCCGGAAGTCAGTAGAATTTTTGCAATTGTGTCATCCGTGACCAGCCGCCGCCGCGCCGTCACCGCCGCCGGATCGACGGATTGCAGCAGATTGGAGAATTCATTGCCGGCGATGGCGACTATGCCGGGCAACCGCGCCTTGACATATTCGAGCGCCGGCGCGTATCGAACGGCGTCGCCGGCGTACACGAGCGACGGTTGCGTGAGCTCCAGGGCGTAGCCCAACCGGCCAAGATCACGGCCGAAGGAATAGGTCGGCGATACGGGAACCACCGCCACACCCGCACGCATCGCGCCGAGCATCAATAGCGCATGTTCGATACTGTTTTCCGACAAGATCATCACGGGCGCACTGTCGGGCCCGAATCCTGCGCGAATGAGCCAGGTTGCCACGGCCCCCGTATCGCGCAGGGCTGCTGCATAAGTCAGCCGGCGCCATTGTTTGGCGCCGTCGCGTTCCGCCAGGAATGTCGTGTTCGGACGCAGCTCAGCAGCCCGGGCCAAATAGTCGATGAGGGTGGGCAGGCCGGGCTCATACGGCAGACCGCAGCTCAAGTACACAACGCCGTTATCCGCGCGGTGCGTTTCGACGCAGGGCTCCGGGCGCTTAAGCGTGCGCATCGGATATTCATGCAAGGGTTTGCTCAGCATCTTAAGCCCCCATCGTATGAGTCTGTCGGCAGGCCGAAGTTTCTGCCGAACGCGCTTAGAATGGAAGCGGCCTTGTTAATGTCGAGTTTTGTTAACGTCGACAATTGCGACTGCCACCGCTAGGATCGACCGAAGCCTCGGGGGAATCGCACATGCAGTGGACCAGAAGTCAAAAAAATGTCGTCGTGGCGGCTTACCTCGGCTGGACCCTGGACGCGTTCGATTTCTTTCTCATGGTGTTCATGTTCAAGGATATTGCGTCGACCTTTCACGTCGACGTCAAGAGCGTGGCGGAGGCGACGTTCTTGACCCTAGCGGCCCGTCCGATCGGCGCCTTCATCTTCGGCAGACTGGCAGACCGGTTCGGCCGCAAGCCCACTCTGATGTGGAACATTCTCGCCTTCTCCATCCTGGAGGCGGCTTCCGGCTTCGCGCCTTCGCTCATGACATTTCTGGGCTTGCGCTTTCTGTTCGGCATCGCCATGGGCGGAGAGTGGGGCATTGGATCGGCCCTTACTTTTGAAACCATACCGCTGCGTGCCCGCGGCGTGGTCTCGGGCCTGCTGCAGGCAGGCTATCCGAGCGGCTACTTCGTCGCGGCGATCGCCACGTACTTTTTCTACGACATTTTAGGCTGGCGCTACATGTTCCTATTGGGAATCGCGCCTGCCATTCTGGTGTTTTTCATCCGCATGGGTGTCGATGAATCGCCGGCATTCATCGAAAAACGCATCAAGAAACAAGAGCACAACCTGCTCGGCGTCATCGCACGCGAATGGAAGCTGGCGCTGTATGCGATCTTTCTGATGACAGCCTTCAATTTCTTCAGTCACGGCTCGCAGGACGCTTATCCCAACCTGTTCCTCAAGATTCAGCATGGCTTCGACACCAAAACGCTGTCGCTCATGACGGCAATTGCCAATATCGGCGCCATTTGCGGCGGCATCGGCTTTGGATTTCTGTCCGAGCGCGTCGGCAGGCGCCGCGCGATTATCTTTGCGGTTTTGTTGGCGCTGCCGGTGATGCCATTCTGGGCATTTGGCTCCACGCCCCTGGTATTGGGCATCGGAGCCTTCCTCATGCAAGTCTCTGTGCAAGGCGCCTGGGGCGTCATACCGGTGCATCTCAACGAGCTCTCCCCGCCGGAGATTCGCGCGACCTTTCCCGGTGTTGTCTATCAGCTCGGAAATTTCATCGCGTCAAGAAATCTGCCCATACAAGTCATGATCGCGGAAGCGCACGGAAACAACTATGGTCTTGCCATGGCGAGCGTGGTCGGTACGGTCGTCGTCATCATCATCCTGATGGTGGTCTGGGGCCCCGAACGCCGCGGGATTGCAATGGCAGATGCGCAGCGGGAGCCGGCGCCGGCGTAGCCACACGCCGGCGTAGCGCCACACGCCGGCGGGGGTCCGACCCCCCGCTAGTAGAAAAAGTGTATGCTCGCCACGGCTCCTCCCCGCGCGGGATGAGCTTCGAGCGGTGATTGAAGCTTGCAAATCAGCGTCTGGGGGTTAAATGGCAACGCAGTCCCAGGCCGTCGACGCGGCGGCCAGCAGCGATTCGTCTTCCTATCCTTCATCGTTCGCCGCGTGGTACAGCGTCGTCGTTCTCATGCTCATGTACATTTTCTCCTTCATCGATCGCACGACCATTTCCTTGATCGTCGAGCCGATGAAGCGGGATCTGCACATCACCGATACACAGGTCGGCATGCTGCAGGGATTTGCATTCGCGCTGCTCTATACTTTTCTCGGTCTGCCGATTGCGCGACTGTCGGATCGCTACAGCCGGCGGGGCATCATTGCCGCCGGCGTCTTCATTTGGTCCATCATGGCGACCCTCTGCGGCCTGGCGCGCACGGCGATGCAACTGTTCGTTGCGCGCATAGGCGTCGGGGTGGGGGAGGCGGCCCTGTCGCCGGCGGCCTATTCCATGATTACGGACAGCTTCCCGCGCTCCAAGCTGGGCGGCGCCTTTGGTTTTTATAACATCGGCATCACCATCGGGGCGGGGGTCGCATTCCTGGTCGGCGGCATCGTCGTTGCCGCGGTGTCCCACGCGGGAGCCAGCTATACGCTGCCGCTGTTGGGCGAGGTGCGCGCTTGGCAAATGGTGTTCATCGTGACCGGCGCGCCGGGCATCGTATTGCCGCTGTTGCTGTTGACGTTCCGCGAGCCCGCACGCCGCGGTATCTTGCGAACGTCGCCGGCCGACCAGGCGGTTGCATTGCCGAGGCCACCTTTAGAAGAAGTTCTCGCCTATGTTTGGCTGAATAGAAAATTCTACTGTCTGCATTTCGTCGCGCTGGCCCTGCTGGCGATGTGCGGTTACTCGGTGGCGGCGTGGCTTCCCACCGCGCTCATTCGTGCGTATGGCGTGAGCTACGGCCAGGTGGGCAAGATCTTGGGCGTATCCACGATTCTGATGAACTCGACCGGAATGCTGTTGGCCGGCATCTTGTGCGATCGACTGACGCGCAGCGGCAGCAAGGATGCGCCCATCGTGGTCGCGTTGATTTCGGCCTGCGGCATTGCCGTATTCGCCTGTTTGCCATACATCATGCCTACCGTGCCGTTGGTCTGGGTGGCTATATTCGTGGCCGGTATTACTTTCAACGCCTACAACGGCGTCGGGCCCATGGCCGTCAACCAAGTCACGCCCAATCAGTATCGAGCGCAAGTGTCGGCGGTCTACTTGTTCGTGGTGAATGCGTTGGGGCTGGGCATCGGACCGACCTTGGTGCCGCTGCTGAACGATCACTTGTTCCACGATCCGCTGAAAATTCGCTTCAGCCTGATCATCGTGGTGTTTTGCGCGGCGCTGGGCGCCGTAACGCTGCTATGGATCGTAAGGCCGGTCTATCGCCAGAAACTGGTCGAATCAGCGCACTGGCAATAGTATAGTTGGTTTATATTAATCATACTGGCGCACAATCGACGGGGAGCGGCCGATGAATCTGTTGCGATCATTCACGCTTGTGGCGCGAACCATGCTGAGCTTGAGCCTCTTCGCCGCGGGTTCCGCGATGGCGCAGCAAGCGCACACGCTGCTCGGCGTGAATTGCGCGGTACCACCGGCCTATCACTGTCCGGATGTGGACTGCCCGGGTACGATGGTGACCCAGCCCGGCGATTCGGTCGAATTGAAGACCCGGCGCACATTTTTTCTCGATTGCCCGGCCGACTACAAGCCCGGCGACAAGGTCAACATTGTATTGAGCCTGCACGGATACGGTTCATATGCCAATTGGCAGCGGAATTATTTTCCGGCGATGGACGTCAAGGATAAGTACAAACTCATCGTGATTACCCCGGGCTCGCCGGTGCGCTATTGGAGCGATGCCGACGATGAGTACCTGCACAACATCGTCGACCTGGTTGTTGCAACGGTAGGAAAAGAGAATGTGCAGCATTTCATTCTTGCGGGCCACAGCCAAGGCGGACTGACCTCGAGCCGCTTGGTGTGCACCGACTATTTCAAGGACAAGGTTGATGTGCGGATCAGCCTGTCGGGCGGGCGAGTGGGGCCGGTGACTCAAGCGAATCGCGGATTCTTCGGCGGCACGCCGGTTTACAAGAGCGGCGGCACGGCAACTCCGCCGCCGCCCCTGCGGCTGCCGCCGACGCCGGCGGGTCCTCCGGGCGGGGCCTGCGACTACTCGTTCATTTTCTCCAATGGCGAGTATGAATCGACTCCGGCGGACACTTCACCGCTCGCTGAGAAATTCGGGTGCGGCAAGCGGGAAGAGTTGCCCGAAGTGCTCGATCCGAAGCCGGGCTATGTCTGGGATCCGACGCGGCAGGATCCGGGTTCCGATGGCTGGGGCCGCTACCCCAAATCGGGCCGTGCCTCGGTTTATGTGTTTCCGAATTGCCGGGATGGCCGCGTCGTCGCCGACGTCGTAAAAATGCAAAAAGGTCACACCGAGGGCTACGAGCCCAACATCACCGACAAGATCATTGAACTGGCGGTATCCGCCAAGGGCGGCAAAATTGCCACGGGTGCGTGGACGCCGCCGCCGCCACCGCCGCCGCCGCGCGGCCCCTTTGGCTAAAGACAGGTCAGGCCGCGCTTAAGCTTCGGGCTTTGCGCAAATCCCGCGGCAGGCCTTCGCCCATGAGATCGACGAAGTTGTCGCAATAGAACCGCTGCACGGCTTGGGGTTGGGTGTGCGCCAGTGAATCGTTGAAGCGCTTCAAGGGATTGCGTCCGCCCTCGACATGCGGATAGTCAGAGGAGAACAAGCACACTTCCTCGCCCGAATTGGCAATGATCCAGCCGGCATCTTCATGCGGATATGGGGTCACCCGAACCTGACGCCGCACGAACTCACTGGGCTTCAAGGACAATCTTTGCAGACGCGGCTCGTTCTTGACGAAAGCCGCGGCGGCGGAGTCCATGAATCGCATCCAGCTTGGTACCCAGGATGCACCAAGTTCTATCGCGCCGAATTTTAGATTTGGATGCCGCTCCAGCACTCCGTCGATGATCAATGCGGCCAGGGTGATTTGCACCGAATGCGGAATCGGCATGAAGCTAAGCGACGTGAAATTCTCTTCCCCGCCGTGGAAATCCTTCACCCTGGGCAGGCCGTTGTTGAAATAGTCGGGTTGGAGTTTCTCTTCGCCGCCCACGTGGAACACGATCGGCAGTCGCGCTTCCTGCGCGAGCGACCATAGCGGCTCGAAGCCGACGTGGCTGGGTGAAATTCCCGGCGGACAACGCGAAGGAATCAGCAAGGCCTTGCAGCCCAAGCCAACGGCCTCGCTCGCCGTCGCGAGCGCCTGCTCAAAATTCACCAGGGGCACGTAGCCGGTGCCGAGGAAGCGCCGATCAACCGAGCAGAAGCTGCTCATCATGCGATTGTGAGCGCGCGCAACTGCGTAGCACAGGTCCACATCCCCTGAATGATCCAAATCGAAATTACCGAGACACCAAGTTGTGAAAATCAGCTGACTGGCAAATCCCAGCTGATCGAGGGCGCGGGGACGGTCCTCGCGCTTAAATGATCCAAGCGCTTCATAGTTCTTGCGCAGCAGGATATTTTCCGCCGCTGTGTCACGAAACAGCGGATCGTCCTGTTTGGCGCGCGCTTGCCCCACGAAATCGGCGTCGCGCGGGTGCTTCTTGAGCTTCGGCAGCGCATCGTAGCGCGCGCGAAATCCAGTCTCGAGAAACGCATCGAGCGAATCGGGCAATTCCATGAGATGTGAGTCCGCATCGTGCACGACGCGATTTTCTACGTACGGCATAGTCCCTCCTGACGCGCGAAGCCCACCTGCGCAGGCTACGCTCCAATCGGCACAGACGGAAGCCGCCGCGCCGGCGCCGCTCAAGCGCTGAATGCCGCCTTCAGGCCCGCGTATGGCCAACGCAGCTTCGCAATCCGGCTCGTTGCCGAGAGCGTTACCCACACGTCGCGCATGTCCCTGCCGCCAAAGGCCAGGTTGGTGAGCATCGGGTCCGCAAATTGTATGAACTCAACGGCTCCCGCGGCATCGATGATGCTGATGCCCCCCGCCAGCAGAGTGCAGACGCAGACCTTGCCGTCGGCCTGCACTTTGAGGCTGTCGGCAATGGATCGCTCGCGCAGTGTGCCGTGCTCGGCCTGCGGGTAGGAGGTGCTTGGGGCCAATTGCCCCGGCCCGGCGATATCAAAGGTCCAGAGCCGGCGCGCTTCGCTGACATGCAGTTGCCTGCCATCGGGAGAAAGACCTATGCCGTTGGGTGCATTCATGCCGTCCTTGACGCATTGGATGTTCTTCCCGTCGGGCAACGCGTAGTAGATTCCCGCATCTCCCTTGAGCTTGCCGATATCGCTGATCCACATGCCACCCTCGCGGTCGAATACCAGATCATCCGGAGCGACCAGGCGCTTGCCGTTGCAACTCTCGTACAGCGTGTTGAGCGCGCCGCTCTTCAGATCCATTCTTTGGATCGATCCACCGACATGATCCGCCGGCGGTGCGCCTGGAAAATTGTATCCGCCTCTTTCCACAAAGCTGAAGCGGCCGCCGTCATTGGCGATGTATAGCGCCTTGTCCGGTCCCACGGCGAGACCATTCGGTCCGCCCTCCAACTGCTTTACCAATGTGACCTTCCCGTCGGGCGTGAGTCGGCTTATTTGCTTGCTCTGAATCTGCACGAACAATAGGGAGCCGTCGTTCATGACAACCGGCGCTTCGGGAAACTTCAAACCTTCGGCCAGGATTGTGCTCGGCAGCGTCGCGGGCGGGAAATCGAACATCGGGCGTGGCGGTTGAGCGGCCTCTCGGGCGAGACTCACGGCGCCAAGGAAGGGAAGGCCGGTTAACAGCGTTCGGCGATCCATGCTGAATCCTCTCATGCCGGCGCCGTCTTAGCGGGGAGCCGCGAAGTGTTACCAGGCATCGATCCAACGAAGTTTTTTCGCAAGCCGCGCGGGCGCCGGCGGCAAGGAGCGCATTCCCGCAACGATCCAGCGCCGCGTGTCGGCCGGGTCGATCACCTCGTCAATATGGTAAGTCGATGCCTGGTTCAATGCCTTGCCGTGTTCGTACGCCGCGGCGACCATCTCGTCGAATTTGGCCCGACGCGCCTCCGGGTCCGTGATCGCCGCCAATTCGTTGCGATAGCCGAGCTTAACCGAACCCTCGAGACCCATGCCCCCAAACTCTCCGGTGGGCCAGGCAACGGCAAACACCGAGGCCGGATAACTGCCGCCGGTCATGGCGAGCGCACCCAAGCCGTAGCTCTTGCGAAGCACGACACTGAACAGGGGTACGGTCAAATTTGCGCCAATGATGAATAAGCGCGAACAATGGCGGACCAGCGCAGTTTTCTCGATCTCGGGTCCGACCATCATTCCCGGCGTATCGGAAAGGGACAGAACCGGGATGTCAAAGGCCTCGCAGACCTGCAGGAAGCGGGCCGCCTTGTCCGAACCGTCCGAATCAATGGCACCCCCCAGCATCTTGGGATTGTTGGCGATGACGCCCATGGGCCGCCCTTCGATGCGGATCAGCGCGGCAACCATGCTCGTGCCGAATTTGGGCCGCAGCTCGAGCACCGAGCCCGTATCCGCCAGCGTCTCAATGAGCTGCCGGATGTCGTAGACCCGCACGCGGTTTTCGGGAATGAGCTGCCGCAGCAGCCGTTGATCGGCGCAGGTCCAATCACTCACGGGCCCCTGAAAATACGACAGATACTGCTTGGCGATGCGAACCGCGTCGGCCTCATCCTCGGCGAGAATGTCGATAACGCCGTTGGGTTCCTGCACCTCAACCGGACCGATTTCCTCGGGCTTGAAAATTCCGAGACCCCCGCCTTCGATCATCGCCGGGCCGCCCATGCCGATATTCGAACCCTTGGTCGCGATGATCACATCGCAACATCCGAGCGCCGACGCGTTGCCGGCGAAACAGCGGCCCGAGGTTATGCCGATCATGGGCGCAACCGCGGACATGCGGGCCCAGAGTTCGAAGCCGCGCACATAGCCGCCGCCTTCGGTATCGCCCGGACGGCCGCCGCCGCCCTCGCAAAAGAAAACCGTGGGCAGGCGCCACCGTTCGGCGATCTCGATCAGGCGATCCATCTTGCGGTGGTTGTACGCACCCTGGGTCCCGGCCAGCACCGTATAGTCGTAGGCCATCACCGCGCACCGGGCGGCATCGTCGCCAAAGCGCGCGCCATTCACCCTGCCCAAACCCATGACCATGCCGTCAGCGGGTGTCTGCTCGATCAATTCTTCGATCGAATGGCGCTTGCGGCGCGCAGCCACGACCAGACTGCCGTACTCGATGAAGGATCCGGGGTCGAGCAAGTCGTCGACATTTTCGCGCGCCGTGCGCTGCGCAGTCTTGCGGCGCCGTGCCACGGCGGTGGGGCGGTGCGCATCCAGCGCGCCGCGATGCCGCGCGATGACGGCGGCCAGATCGGGGCGTATGAAATCAAGGTCGATTTGCTGTGCGGCAGCCTCCTGGACTTCCGTGATGTCCGCCGGTTCGATGAACGCAAGCGCGTGATCCTCGAACACCGTATCGCCGAGCGACACGCCGATCGCGCGCACCACACCGCTGATCGGCGCGCCGATCACGTGCTCCATTTTCATGGACTCCATGATTACGACCGGGTCGCCGACCCGCAGCACTTTTCCGACGACCGCGGCGATATCGATAACCGTGCCTTGCAAGGGGGCGGGGACCGGGATGCTGCCTTCCGGCCCGGCGATCTCCGCCGCGGGCACATGCGGCGTGCCATTCGGCGCAGGCGCCTCGGCGTTGCCCTTGCCATGATCTAGTATTGCGAGCGGATCCACCGTCGCGAGCTTGGCGCCGGCGCCGCGGCGCACCTGCTTTTCGGGCGGTGCCAGTTCGGCGGCGTCCGCGTATAAGGACGCGGCATGTTCCTCGATGAATCGCGTATGAATCGCGCCTGCGGCAAAGGCCGGATTTCTCAGCAGCGCACGCAGGAAGGGGATGTTGGTCGGTACGCCGGCGATGCGAAATTCCGACAGGGCCCGATCGGCTTTGCGCGCCGCTCCCGCCAGGTCACCGTCGGTGTGCACGATGACTTTTGCCAGCAGCGAATCGAATCTGCTGCCGGTGCGATAACCGGCGTAGCCAAAGCCATCGACGCGAATGCCCGGACCGGATGCAGGTTCGTATAACAACACAGTGCCGCCCGTCGGCCGAGCAGAGCCGTCCGCATTCATGGCCTCCAGATTGACGCGAGCCTGAATCGCCACGCCGCGCGGCGGCGGAATGGCAAATTGGCGCAGTCCCAATTTTGCCAGTGAACCGCCCGCGGCGAGCTGCAGCTGGATGCGAACGAGATCAAGACCGGTGACGGCTTCGGTCACGGTGTGTTCAACCTGCAGGCGCGGATTGGCCTCGATGAAGGCGAACGGCGCCGCGCCGCCGGCGTCTTGATCGATGAGAAATTCAATCGTTCCCACGCCGCGGTAGTTCACCGCCTTGGCCAGTGCGACCGCCAGTTCCAGGAGTCTCGTGCGCAGGTCGGCTGGCAGACCGGCGGCGGGTGCGGTCTCGATGAGTTTTTGACGTTGACGCTGCGCGCTGCATTCGCGGTCCCACAAGTGCGCCACTTCCGTGCCGTCGCCCACGATTTGTACTTCGACATGCCGCGCGCGCGGCATCATCTGCTCGACATACAAATCGCCATTGCCAAACGCCTGCCGCGCCTCGGAGCGGCAGCGCTCATGGGCACCGGCCATGTCCGCGAGCGCATGTACCGCACGCATGCCGCGCCCGCCGCCGCCGGCGACGGCTTTCAACATCACGGCGCTTCCTGGCGTCAAGCTGCTGAAAAAGCGCTCGGCCTCTTCCAGCGTCGCGGCGCCGATCGATCCCGGCAGCACCGGCGCGCCGATACGTTTGGCCAACGCACGAGCTTGTACCTTGTCGCCAAACAGGACGAGGGCCTCGGGGGAGGGGCCCACGAAAGCGACGCCGGCGTTGTTGCAAAGTCGCGCAAAAGCGGAATTCTCGCTCAAGAAGCCGTAGCCCGGATGTATCGCCTCGCAGCCCGCCTCGAGCGCGAGGCGCAGTATCTGGGGTCCGTCCAGATAGGCGGCGGGGCCCTCGCCGGTCAGGGCCAAGGCCTCATCGCCTAGTCGCACATGCAAGGATGCGGCGTCATCCTGCGAATAGATCATGACGCTTGCGATGTTGAGGTCCGCGGCAGTACGCGCGATACGAATCGCGATTTCGCCGCGGTTGGCGATGAGCAGCCTCTTGAACATGGAGGGGTTTAAGTGCCTGGTTGAGGACGCTCAAAAAATTGCGCAATTCGGCCGCCATCGACGACCAAGTCATGCGAATTGATGAAGCTGCCTTCATCGCTCGCCAGGAACACCGCGGCGTATGCAATGTCGTTCGCAACGCCGGAACGGGGCAAAGGCGTGGCTCTGGCCAGGTTTCCCTGAAGTTTCGCAAGCTTGCGCGCGTTATCCTCGGCGCTCATGGTTTGTGCTTTGGCCGACCCGCCCCAAAAGATAGGTGTGGCAATCGCGCCGGGGGAGATTGAATTCACGCGAATGCCGTTCGGCCCGAGTTTCGCCCCGGCAATGCGCGTGATGTGGCTCACTGCGGCCTTTGCCGCGGAATATAGCGTGCCGCCTTGACCCAGGCGGTGCGCCGCGATGCTCGAATTGTTGATGATGGAGCCGCCCGCACCCATGACGCGCGCGGCATGCTTGATGCCGAACATGACGCTGCCCACCAGCAGCTTCATACCGTAGTCGAATTGTTCTTCGGTGATGGTGTCGAGTTCACCCGGGGTTGAGGCGCCGGCGTTGTTGAACAAGCAATCGAGTTTTCCAAAGCGGCTGACCGCCGCATCGATGACCGCGGCGATCTCGGCCTCGTGCATGACGTCGGCCCGATGGAAAATCGCCTGCTTGCCGAGTTCGCCGGCCAGGTGTCGGCCGCGCTCTTCAGACCGGCCGGCGACGACCACGCGCGCTCCTTCGGCCACGAAGCGTCGAGCGGTCGCTTCCCCGATGCCGCTGGTCGCGCCTGTAATGACAGCTACTTTCCCGTCAAGTCTTCCCGGCATCGCCGCTCCCACGGTTCCACATACCGCAGGAGCAGAATATCACCGGAGGCGCATCACGTCCGCATCGCCAGAAAGGCGCTGGTCGATGCGGCCGCGGCGGCCGCGGGCAAGCGCGAGTCGATTCCGGAGTCCGGCTTGTGAACCGCCGTGTGATGGAATGATTCGACGATGTTGTTCCACATCGTGGTCAAATTTTGCACGAAGTGCTGAAAAAATTCGTGTACCTGCGGCACGTGCGTGTAGGCGAACCAGCAGACCAGGATCAGTACCGCGGTCGAGAAAATCTCATACCACGCGGCGAACCAAAGAAAATTGTGACCGCTCGTATTCCAGTAGATGGCGCGGCGTGCATGGCGCAGCGGCCGCGAAATCATGCTGTAGAAAAGCATCAAGATCAGGATCGAGACCCATAGGGGAATCGAGCCGGCTACTACCCAGCCGAAGATTGCCCCGGTCGTCGCGAGCGACACAATTGCCGCGATCCATACGCAAAATAGAATGGCATTGAAAACCGCGAGAATCGGAATGAGCAGCGTTGCACCCAGGTGGCCGCCATAGCCAGCACCGGTGCTGAACTGGTGGACATTGCGCTGCAAATTGTGTCCCCACCAATACGCGTTCTCATGCCATTGGCGGCGCCACTCACGCCGCTGCTGACGCCAGTGGCGGCGCCATTCCTTGCTGTCTTTGAATTCAGCGTAGTGCTTCTTGGCTCGATCGATCACTTCCTGCGCATTGAACGGGGCGCCGGTGGCCGCAGCGTGCTCTTCGCCGGTATTCGCGTAGGGAACCACCAGCATCATGACCAGGTAGACCAGTATCCAGATCCCTGTCGTCAGGAGCGTCAACAGCACGAAGGCGATGCGCACGATCGTGACGTCGACATTGAGATACGCCGCCAGGCCGGCGCAAACACCGCTGATGATCGCGCCTTCGCGAATTTGATAGAGGCGCTTGGGCGCGGCACCGGCGGCGCCGCTGGCCTTGGACTCCGCGTTTGGCGGGTTGCCCGCGCCGGCACCGGCACCGGCGTCCGCGGCCGCTTCGCTTTGCACCGGTCCCATTTCCTTCAAGATCGCGTCGATCTCGGCGGCGCTCAGCACGTTTTTGTGGGGCCGCAGGAAATGCCCGCACTTATCCGCAATCGCCTGCTCGAGATCGGCCATGATCTCGGTCTTGTCGGGATTATCCTTGAGCTGGGCCTGGGCCCGCTCCAAATACGCCCGTAAGCTTTGATATCCCGGCTCTTCGAGATGGAAGGCGTTTCCATTGAGATTGATGATGATGACGGTGTTCATGCTCAGCGACCTAATTGGTTGATTGTGGTGTTTAGATAAGCCCAATAGTCCTTGAACTCCGCCAGTTGGGTTTTGCCTTTGGCGGTCAACTTGTAGTACTTGCGAGGTGGTCCGGAGTCGGACTCCTGCCATTCATAGTCGACATACTCTTCTCGGCGCATTTTGCTCAGCAGTGGATACAGCGTGCCTTCCTGTGTTGCGAAGTCCGTTTCCTGCAGACGTTTCATCATGTCGGCGACGTAAACCTTGTCCGCCGAGATGATCTGCAGGATGAGGAACTCCAGCAGTCCTTTGCGGATCGGGTTGAATTTTTGGTCGGTCGGCATTTTAATAAAGCTACCTTGGAGTAACAAGGTACCAACTCGAGAAAAGGATGTCAATGCCGAGGCGAAACGGGAATGAATTAGGCCGAATCTTTTAAGCCGGGCCGCCAGCCGCCAGCCGCCAGCCGTCAGCCGTCAGCCGCCAGCCGTCAGCCGCCAGCCGCCAGCAGTCAGCCCAGCCGGCCGCGCACCAGTGCGAACACCGATTCGCTCTCGCGCGAGCACTGATCGAGCAGTTTTTCGATCTCGGCGACGGCCGCGAGCGCGTAGTCGCGGTCTTTGAGGGACGGCGCATTGATGAAGACATTGAGCGCCGCGCTGCGCAGCGCGCTGTTGGCCGCCAGCACTCCTACCCCGGCGTCGCTGATGACCCCGGCAAAGCCTTTTTCGGCCGCGCGCCTGGAAAGAGCCACGACCGCCGCGCAGGCGCGGGCGCATGCCAGAGGGGTCTCGGTGGCGGCGCGCAAATTTGATTGGATCGCCTCGGCACGCCGGGACTTTTCTTCCTCGTTGGATTTGGGCAGCCGATAGGCCGCCATGAGTCCGTCGAAGGCCGCGATGTCATCCGCGACCATCGCGGTCAAGCGCGCGCGCAGCCTCTCGGATTCGTCGCGCACGGCTTTCATGTCGGCCTCGACCGCTTCCTGTCCCTTCTTGCCGATGGTGACATTGCAGACCATGGACAGCAGCGCCGCGCCCATCGCGCCAATGATGGCCGCCGCACTGCCGCCGCCCGGAGTCGGCGTACCGCTTGCCAATTCATTCAGAAACGTTTCCACCGGCCGCTGAGTGATCAAGAGCCCACCATCCCCTTGGCAATGCCATAGATCTCCTCGGCGTCCAGCAGCAAGTCATTTTGCTCGAACAAGCGCGCAATGCAGGCGCGGTGCACCGCGAGCTTGAGCGCGCCTACACCCAGGGCCCCAAACAAGATTTTGCCGTGACTACTGGCGCCGCGATCGCTCAAACCCACACCCTCAATACCGGCAGGCGGCGAGGCATTGGCATCGGCTATCAGTTCCAGCGAGGCGTTCTCTTGCCAGCTTTTCGCGTCCAACAGCGTTATTCCCGACGCGCCGGTCGCGAGCACAACGTGCGCGCCCGCGAGGGCGGCGGCTCGTTCCGCGTTGGTCGTAGCCTCAATGGCTTGCACTTCGATTCCAAAGCGCGATTTCAAGGCATCACACGCCGCTTGCACGACCATGTGCTTGCGGCCGGTTACGGCGACTTGCGCGCCTTCGCGGGTCAGCAGCAGCGCGGCGCGCTGACCCACCGGGCCCGAGCCCGCGAGCACAACGGCGCGCTTGCCGCGCAGGCTGCGGCCATGCGCCAGCCACGCAACCGCGGCGGCAGCCGTGGTGTTCGAACCGTTACTGTCGAACATAATGGACACGCGGAACTTCGCGAAGAACTTTGCCTGGGTCGCCGCCAGCACCGCTTCGCCTTGCGGCAGATTGGAGCCGCCGATGAAGATCGCGGTGCTTTTCTTGTCCTTCGGCGCGCGCGTGAAGATCGCCCCCTCCACCAAGCCGCCCACATTGCCGGCATTCACGCCGCCATAGGCCGAAATATGGTCCGCACCGCCGTCGTAGCCGACGACGTTGTCAAAAACAGAAGGGTGGGGGTCGGTATCGAATTGGTATAGAAGTTTTTTCATTCGCGGCGGAGATTGTATCAAGCCGCGGAGGTCACCAGATGCTGAGGTTTGCCCGCGACCCACGCGTCAATGTTTTCGACCAGCTGATCGGCAAGAAATTGCATCGCGCCGTCCGACGCCCACGCCACATGCGGCGTCAAGATAAAATTGGGACGCCGCAGATCGAGCAGCGGATGCCCATCCCGCGGCGGTTCGACGGTGAGCACATCGAAGCCGGCGCCGGCGATCAATCCTTCGTCGAGCGCGCGAATCAGGGCCGCTTCGTCCACCAACCCGCCGCGCGCGGTGTTGATCAGCAGTGCGTTGCGCTTCATCTTGCGAAAGGCATCCAGGTCGATCAGGTTGCGGGTTGCCGGCAGCAGCGGACAGTGCAGCGAGATGACATCGGATTGAGCCAACACCTCGTCCAAGGGCGTGAACTCCACACCCTGCATCTTCGGCGGCGGATGATCGGCAAACAGCACGCGCATGCCGAAGGCGCGCCCGATTGCAGCGGTGCCCTGGCCGATCGCGCCCTCGCCGATGATGCCAAGCGTCGCTCCGTGCAAATCGCCGATGTCATGGGTGAAAAAACAGAACTGTTCCGAGCGATTCCAGACGCCTGCTTCGACATCCTGTCGGTAGCTCAGCAAATTGCGCCGCAGTGCGAGGATCATCGCGAAGGCATGTTCCGGTACGGTGTGCACCGCGTAATTGCGAATATTGGCGACCGCAATGCCATGCTCGTTGCAGTAGGGAATATCCACGACGTCATAGCCGGTGGCGGCCACCGCGATCATCTTGAGCTGCGGGAGCTGCCTCAATGTTTCGGTACGCATCGGGACTTTGTTGATGATGGCAATTTCCGCGCCGCTCAAGCGCGCCACGATTTGCCCGGGGTCGGTTTTTTGGTGCTCTATGTATTCCACCGGAAACGCAAATTCCTGCAGCGTCGCTTTGAGCGAGGCTCGATCCAGAAACACCACGCGCTTCGTCAATTTTTCCGCCAATAGGATTGAGCAGCGGCAACCCCGCTTCCCGGTTCAATGTTCATCCCGATGTCCAGCATCGCCATCTCCGATCCGGCAATTGCGCCAAGCAGCATGAGTTCATTGAGATCTCCAACGTGGCCGATGCGGAACAGCTTCCCGGCCACTTGCGAGAGTCCCGCGCCCAACGACAAATTGTAGCGTTTGTAGGCGCGCGCGATGACGGCAGCTGCATCGATGCCCGCGGGAACCATGACGGCCGAGACGGTATCCGAATACCACTTGGGTGCAACCGCGCAGAGATTGAGCTTCCAGCCTTGCAGGACGGCAGCGCGCGTGCCGCCGGCAAGATAGCTGTGCCGCTTGAAGACGTTGTCCAAGCCTTCCTCCGCGAGCATGCGGAGCGCCTCGCGCAAGGCGCACATCATCTGCAGCGACGGCGTATAGGGGAAATAGCCGGCGGCATTGGCCTTGACCATATCGCCAAAATCGAAATAGCAACGCCGCGAGGTGGCGCGCTGCGCGGTTTCGAGCGCCTTCTGGCTGATGCAGGTAATTCCCAAACCGGCGGGCAGCATGAGTCCCTTCTGCGAACCGCTGATGCAAACATCCACGCCCCATTCGTCCATGCGAAAGTCGATGCTCGCGAGCGCGCTCACCGCATCCACCATGAGCAGTGCGGGGTGCTTGACGCTGTCCATGGCGCGGCGGATGGCGGCAACATCGCTGGTCACACCGGTCGCTGTTTCGTTCTGGCAGACGAGAACTGCCTTGATGCGCCGCTCTCGATCGGACTCCAGCGCGGCGAGATATCTCTCAACAGGCGCGCCTTCGCCCCAGGGCGTTTCCAACAATTCGACTTCGAATCCCAATCGGCGGCACATGTCCGCCCATAGGTGGCTGAATTGACCGAAGCGCGCGATGAGCACCTTTGCGCCGGGGTCGAGGCAGTTGGTCAACGCCGCCTCCCAGCATCCTGTGCCGGATGACGGGAATAGAATGGGGTGGCCGGTCACCGTCTTGAAAATGGGTTTGAGTCCGTCGAGGCACGCACGCGTGAGGGCAGGGAAATCCGGCGAGCGATGGTCTTCCGAGGCCACGGACAGGGCCCGCAAAATACGATCGGGCACATTGGTCGGCCCTGGAACAAACAAGAAATTACGGCCTGGCATCGCGATCTCCTGTGATTATGCGTCGATCATGCTGCTATCGGGAACCATTACGAACCATCGATGTAATGGCGAATACCGAGTATCCTTACGCTCAAAACGCGGCCCAATAACAGCGTCTTCCACGCGGATTGTACGCCAAACTATTCATGATATATGAGATATCAGGAGATGGATTATGCGCATAGCCATCGTGGGGCAAAGGGACTTCGGCAAGGCGGCCATGGACGCCTTCCTGAAACGCGGCGATGTCGTTGCCGGCGTCTTTTGTGCTCCAGAGAAGCCCGGAGAGGCACCTGATCCCCTGCGGCAGGGCGCGGCACAGCTCGGCATCCCGGTTTATGCGTTGCCCTCCCTGCGGGTCGAGGAAGCCCGGCAGGCGCTGCAGGCGCTCAAAGTCGATCTCGCCGTCCTCGCCTATGTGCTGCAGTTCGTGCCGCAGGATTTCGCGACGATCCCGACGCATGGAACGATTCAATTTCATCCCTCGCTACTGCCGCGCTATCGCGGGCCGAGTTCCATCAATTGGCCGCTTATCCTGGGCGATACCCGCACAGGCCTCACAATTTTTCGCCCGGTGGACGGGCTCGATGAAGGCCCGATTATCCTGCAGAAAGAGACGCCGATCGGGCCCGACGAAAGCGTCGGCAAAGTGTACTTCGGCAGGCTGTTTCCTATGGGTGTTGAGGCGCTATTGGAAGCGGCGGATTTGGTGGTGAGCGGCGCGCAATCCACCGCACAGGATGAATCTTGCGCAAGTTATGAGGGTTGGTGCCGCGAAGCGGAGGCGCGCATCAACTGGCACACTCACGTGGATCAGACCTACAACTTGATCCGAGGTTGTGATCCGGCGCCGGGCGCGTGGACGCTATTCAATCACAAGCGCCTTCAGTTGTTCGACGCCCGTAAACACGCGGCGCGCACTTTTTCGCAGGTCAAGGGCCGGATCGGGGCAGTCACCGACATCGACGAGCACAGCCTCAGGATTTCAGCCCAGGGCGGGCAGATCGAGGTGTTCAAGCTCAGATACGAAGGCGGCAAGAAGTTGCCCGCGCCGCAATTTTGCGCCGAGACGGGCTTGAGTTTGGGGACCATCCTGGGCTCCTAGACAGTCAACACGATCTTGCCGATGTGATTCGACGATTCCATGAGTCGATGCGCTTCGCCGGCCTCCGCGAGCGGAAAGGTTTTGAAAATCACCGGCCGCACCATGCCGGACTCGATCAGCGGCCAAACGTTTTGGCGCACGGCATCGGCAACCGCCGCCTTCTGCGCGACCGTACGAGATCTCAAGGTTGAGCCTGTCAGGGTCAGCCGCTTGGTCAAAATCATGCCGACGTTGATCTCAGCGCGCGAGCCGCCCAGGAGTGAAATGGTGACGACGCGGCCCTCGACCGCCGCGATATCCAAATTCCGCTGCACGTAGCTGCCGGCAACCATGTCGAGCGTAATGTCGATGCCGTAGCCTTGGGTCTCCCGGCGGATGACCTCGACAAAATCCTCGCTCTTATAGTCGATCCCCCGCACCGCGCCGAGCTTCTCGCAGGCTCGCGCCTTCGCGTCAGATCCGGCGGTCGCAAAGACCCGGGCGCCCCACGCCTTCGCCAATTGAATCGCGGTGGTACCGATGCCGCTGGTGCCGCCATGAATGAGAACGACATCGCCGGCCTTGCATCGCCCGCGCTCGAACAGGTTGGTCCAAACCGTCAGGAACGTTTCCGGTATCGCCGCTGCCGCCACCATATCCAAGCCTTTCGGTATGGGCATCGCCAAGGGCGCCGCCGCAACGGCGTAGCCGGCGTAACCGCCGCCCGGCAGCAAGGAGGTCACCTTGTCGCCGAGCGACAGGCCCGACACCTTTGGTCCCAACGCCACGATTTCTCCGGCGATCTCCATGCCCGGCAAATCGGAGGCTCCGGGCGGCGGGGGGTAGCGCCCTTGGCGTTGCATGACATCGGGTCTGTTCACACCGGCGGCCTCCACGCGGACCAGCACTTCATTCTCGCCCGGCACAGGGATGGGCCTGACCGCTGTTTTCAATTGCTCCGGTCCGCCGGGCGCCGCGATTTCCACCACCGTCATTTCACGAGGCAAGCTCATTAGAATCTCTCCGCACTTCGGCAAATTCGAAAAGGGCGGCCAATCTAGACGCTCTGCAATATTTGGGCAAGATTCCGCGGTTTTGCGGCAAGATGGTCGCATGTTCATCCGCCAGCTCGACTATCTCGTGACGCTCGCGCGCGAAAAACATTTCGCCAAGGCGGCGGAGGCCTGCCACGTTTCGCAGCCCGCGCTGTCCTCGGCCATTCGCAGTCTGGAAAAGGAACTTGGCATCATGATCGTGCAGCGCGGCCGCCGCTTCATGGGCTTGACGGCCGAAGGTGAACGGGTGCTGGTCTGGGCGCAACAGACGCTCACATCGCTGTCGCATATGCGGGCGGATGCATCGGTCGCCAAGTCCAGCATGGCGGGCACGCTGCGAGTCGGCGCGATTCCCACCACCATGACTGTCACGGCGTTCATCACGGCGCCGTGCCGCGCACTCTATCCGAACATTCGCTATGCAATTTCATCGCTGAGCACGGAAGAGATTGCCGGCCAGCTGGACCGGTTCGAACTTGATCTTGGCCTGACTTACCTCAATGAAAAGACTCTTGAGGGGTTCGAGTCCCTGCATCTATTCGATGAGCGCTATGTCTTGCTATCCAGTCGCAACGCCGAGCTTCCGGCCACCGTGACCTGGGAGCATGCGGGGCGATTGCCGCTGTGCCTGCTGACCGGGAAGATGCGCAATCGTCAAGTGATCGACGCGGCGTTTCGACGCGCCGGCGCGAAAGCGGACGTGATTCTCGAAACGGATTCCATTTTCTCGCTCTACGCCCATGTGAGCGAAGCCGGGCTGTTCAGCATCGTGCCGCATAGCCTGCTGAATTTTTTTGACATGGCGAAGGTCCGCGCAACGCCGGTGTCGCCGCATCTCACGCGTGCGATCGGTCTGATCGCGCGCAATCAACCCGCGCTTGCGCCGATTACCGCCGCGGTATGGCAGATTGCGCGAGGGCTTGATCTACAGAGGCGCTTCGATCGCGCACTGGTCTGATCTCGCGCCCGTCTACTGTCGCGCCGGTCTGAATGGCGCTTGATTGGTCGCGGCTATCGACCGATCAGTCGAAACGATTAGACGCCCAGCTCGCTTGATTTCACACTGAAAGCCGCAACTTCAGTCATGACGCCGCCACTTATGGCGGCGCCGCGAGAGGAAATCCATGGACCAGAAAGTTGATCTCAAACACTACGAATTATTCATCGACGGCAAACCCGTGGCGCCGAGCAGCGGCGAGTACACCATCGATCTTGATCCTGCGACCGAGGAGCCGATTGCCGAGGTTGCGCAGGGCGGTACGGCGGACGTCGACAAAGCGGTCAGTTCGTCGCGCGCCGCATTGAAAGTCTGGGGCGGCATGCGCGCCGCGGAACGGGGCCGCATCTTGCAACGCGCGGCAGCGCTGCTGGAACAGCATCAAGAGGAACTGATCGAAATCGAGAGCTTGGATGCCGGCAAGCCGCTTGCGGCGGTTCGGCGCCAGGACATGGCCGCAGTCATCGACACCGTGCGCTATTACGCCGGTTGGTGCGACAAGATTACGGGGCAGGTGGTACCGGCGCGTCCCGATGCGCTGACCTACACCGTGCGTGAACCGGTCGGTGTCGTTGCGGCCATCGTGCCTTGGAATTTTCCGCTCATGATCGGCATGTGGAAAATCGCGCCGGCATTGGCCTGCGGCTGTACCGTCGTGGTCAAGCCCGCGGAATTGACGCCGCTCTCAATGCTGCGCGTTGCCGAGCTGTTCCTCGAGGCCGGCCTGCCGCCGGGCGCGCTGAATGTGGTTTGCGGCAAGGGCAGCGTGGTGGGTGAGGCACTGGTGCGGCATCCCGGCGTCGACAAAGTGACGTTCACCGGTTCACCCAAGGTCGGCCGCGGCATCATGCAGGGCGCGGCGAGCAATTTCAAAAAGGTGACCTTGGAGCTCGGCGGGAAATCCGCCAACGTGATCTTCGCCGATGCGAATCTGGACCGGGCGGTGCGCGCTGCCTCGTCGGGAATCTTCTTCAATGCCGGCCAGGTGTGTTCCGCGGGCTCGCGCGTCCTGGTGGAACGTCCGGTCTATGACGAGGTCGTGCAGCGATTGGCCGAACGGGCGCGATCGATCCGCGTCGGCGATCCGACCGATCCGAAGACCACGATGGGGCCGGTCATTTCGGCGGGACAAATGCGCACCGTGCTCGACTATATCGATATCGGCAGGGCGGAAGGCGCCTCGGTCGTCACGCGCGGCTCGCGTCTCGGCGATCAGGGCTACTTCGTCGAGCCCACCGTATTTGCGAATGTCCAACACGAAATGCGGATTTCCCAGGAAGAGATCTTTGGACCGGTGCTGTCCGTCATTGCGTTCGACGATGAGCGGGACGCACTGCGTATTGCCAACGGCACTGCGTACAGTTTGGCCGCAGGAGTTTGGAGCGCGGACATTGGACGAGTGCATCGCATCGCCGCCGGGCTCAAAGCGGGCACCGTGTGGATCAACACCTATGGCTACACCGACGTTCGGCTGCCCTGGGGCGGTTCGGGCGAGTCAGGGTTGGGCCGCGAGCACGGCGATGCGGCCATTGAGAATTTCACGCAGCCAAAAGCGGTCTGGCTGGCGCTCGATCATTAAGTAAAAAGGGCGTGGGCGCTTGCGTTTTGGCGGCGCCCTACGCCTAAATCCGGGAATCCCTTCCCGCGCAAACTGCGCCGCACCAAGTGTCGGAATTGTCCTACACCAAGTTCGGAGCAACAGCACTCGAGATGCTTGGACTTTCGCCGATCCCATGCGAAGCTTTTGCGCCATGTGCTTACCCACAAGAGCCGCGCCGACGGCTAAAATACAGCCTGATAAAACCGAAGTTTTTATTTGCCTTGATGGGATGAAATAAACGTTGCTTCGCGGCCGGCCGTAGTGGCTTGGAGACCGATCATGGATCAGAATTCGCCCGCCACCGCCGGCAATGGCAGCAGGGCTCGAAATGCGGCTGCCAAGGCACGCAACGCGGCCGCAAAATCGCGAAACGGCGCCGGCAAGAAGGGCGCGCGCAAGGCTGCCGTGAATGGCCACGCGACTGCGCCTGAGCTCAATCAACACCAACTGCTGAATGCGCTGCACGCCATGCAGGCCGGAGATTTTTCGGTGCGCCTGCCCGGCCATCAAATCGGTGTCGCGGGCAAGATCTGCGATGCCTTCAACACCATCGTCGCCGCGAACCAACGCATCGCGCAGCAGCTCGAGCATGTGGGCGAGGTGGTGGGACAGCAAGGCAAGACGCGCACCCGCGTCCGCTTCGGACTGTCCGACGGTGCATGGGCGGACATGGAGGGCTCCGTCAATGCCTTGATCGACGATCTGCTGTGGCCGACCACCGCCGTTACCCGCACCGTCACCGCAGTCGCGCGCGGCGATCTATTGCAGACCGTGCCGCTCGATGTGGACGGCCGGCCATTGAAGGGCGAGTTCCTGCGCTCCGCGAACATCGTCAATACGATGATCAAGCAGCTCAGTATCTTTACCTCCGAAGTCACGCGCGTCGCGCGCGAGGTCGGCACCGACGGCAAGCTCGGTGGCCAGGCGCAGGTGCGCGAAGTGACCGGCGTCTGGAAGGACTCGACCGAAAGCGTGAACTCCATGGCGTCGAATCTGACGGCGCAGGTTAGAAATATCGCGGAGGTCACGATCGCCGTCGCCAACGGCGATTTGTCGAAGAAAATTACGGTGGACGTGCGCGGCGAGATTCTGCAGCTCAAGGAAGCCATCAACACCATGGTGGACCAGCTGCGTTCCTTCGCCTCCGAGGTGACGCGCGTCGCGCGCGAAGTGGGCACCGAGGGAAAGCTGGGCGGGCAGGCGTTGGTGCCGGGCGTTGCGGGCTCGTGGAAGGATCTGACCGACTCGGTCAACGCGATGTGCGGAAATCTCACCGCACAGGTGAGAAACATCGCGCAGGTCACCACCGCGGTGGCGCGCGGCGACCTGTCGCGCAAGATCACCGTCGATGTCTCCGGCGAAATCCTCGAGCTCAAGGAAACCATCAACACCATGGTGGATCAGCTCAACGGCTTCGCCGGTGAAGTCACCCGCGTGGCGCGCGAGGTCGGCACCGAGGGCCGCCTCGGCGGCCAGGCGCAGGTGCCGGGTGTCGCCGGCACGTGGAAGGATCTGACCGACAACGTCAACTCCATGGCGTCCAATCTGACCGCGCAGGTGCGCAATATCGCCGAGGTGTCGACTGCGATTGCCAGCGGCAATCTCGCGAAGAAAATCACGGTGACCGTATCGGGCGAAATCTTGGAGCTGAAGGAAACCATCAATACGATGGTGGACCAGCTGAACGCGTTTGCCTCGGAAGTTACGCGCGTGGCGCGCGAGGTGGGCACCGAGGGACGCCTCGGCGGGCAGGCGAATGTGCTGGGCGTCGCCGGCACCTGGAAGGACCTCACCGAAAACGTCAATTCGATGGCCTCGAATCTGACCGGCCAGGTCCGCAACATTGCCGAGGTGACCACCGCGGTCGCCAACGGCGACCTGTCGAAGAAAATCACGGTCGACGTGAAGGGCGAGATTCTGGAGCTCAAGGACACCATCAACACGATGGTGGACCAATTGAATGCATTCGCCGGCGAAGTCACACGCGTTGCCCGCGAGGTCGGTACGGAAGGCAAGCTCGGCGGTCAGGCGCAATTGAAGGGCGTGGCCGGCACGTGGAAGGATCTGACCGATTCGGTCAATTCGATGGCCTCGAATCTGACCGGCCAGGTGCGCAACATCGCGGAAGTCGCTACCGCCGTGGCGCAGGGCGATCTGTCCAAGAAAATCACCGTGACGGTGTCGGGCGAAATCCTGCTGCTCAAGGAAACCTTGAACACCATGGTCGATCAGTTGCGTTCCTTCGCGGGCGAAGTGACGCGTGTGGCGCGCGAGGTCGGCACCGAAGGACGCTTGGGCGGTCAGGCGCAGGTTCCGGGCGTGGCCGGCACCTGGAAGGACCTGACCGACTCGGTCAATTCCATGGCGGGAAATCTCACCGCGCAAGTGCGCAACATCGCGGAGGTTTCCACCGCCATCGCGAACGGCGATCTGTCGCGCAAAATCACCGTGGACGTGAAGGGCGAAATCCTGCAGTTGAAGGAAACTCTCAACACCATGGTGGACCAGCTGAACCGGTTTGCCTCGGAAGTGACGCGCGTGGCGCGCGAAGTGGGCACCGAGGGCAAGTTGGGCGGTCAGGCGAATGTGCCGGGCGTGGCCGGTACCTGGAAGGATCTGACCCAGAACGTCAATTCCATGGCGTCGAATTTGACCGGCCAGGTCCGCAATATCGCCGAGGTCACGACCGCGGTGGCGCGCGGCGACTTGTCGCGCAAGATCACCGTGGACGTGAAGGGTGAAATTCTCGAGCTGAAAAATACCATCAACACCATGGTGGATCAGCTCAATGCATTCGCCGGTGAAGTGACCCGTGTGGCGCGCGAAGTCGGCACGGCCGGCAAGCTGGGCGGTCAGGCGCAGGTGCCGGGTGTGGCCGGCACTTGGAAGGATCTGACCGACAACGTCAATTCCATGGCGGGAAATCTCACCGCGCAGGTGCGCAACATCGCCGAGGTCGCGACGGCGATCGCCACCGGCGACTTGTCGAGAAAGATTACCGTGGACGTGCGCGGCGAAATTCTGCTGTTGAAGGAAACGCTCAACACCATGGTGGATCAGCTGCGCTCATTTGCCGGCGAGGTGACCCGCGTCGCGCGCGAGGTCGGCACCGACGGCCGCTTGGGCGGCCAGGCAGTGGTGCCGGGCGTTGCCGGCACGTGGAAGGACTTGACCGACAACGTGAACCTGCTGGCCGCGAACCTGACCACGCAGGTGAGAAACATCGCGGAGGTGACCACGGCGGTGGCGCGGGGCGACTTGTCGCGCAAAATCACCGTCGATGTGAAGGGCGAGATCCTCGAGCTGAAGAACACCATCAATACCATGGTGGATCAGCTCAACGGCTTCGCCGGCGAAGTGACCCGCGTGGCGCGCGAAGTGGGCACCGAGGGGCGCCTGGGCGGTCAGGCGCAGGTGCCCGGTGTCGCGGGCACCTGGAAGGATCTGACCGACACCGTCAATGTCATGGCGGCGAATCTGACGGAGCAAGTCCGCGGCATCGTCAAGGTCGTGACCGCGGTGGCCAATGGCGACCTGAAGCAGAATCTCACCGTCGCCTCCAAGGGAGAGGTGGCGGCGTTGGCCGAAACCATCAACAACATGACGAACACGCTGGCCACTTTCGCCGATCAGGTCACCACCGTGGCTCGCGAGGTCGGCGTCGAAGGCCGGTTGGGCGGCCAGGCGAACGTGCCCGGCGCGGCAGGCACTTGGAAGGACCTGACCGGCAACGTAAATTTGCTGGCGGCGAATCTCACCACGCAGGTGCGCGCCATCGCCGAAGTGGCAACCGCCGTCACCAAGGGCGACCTGACGCGGTCGGTGCAGGTCGAAGCACGCGGCGAAGTGGCGGAACTCAAGGACAACATCAATACGATGATCGGCAACTTGCGCCTGACCACCGATCGCAATACCGAGCAAGACTGGCTCAAGACCAACTTGGCGCGCTTCACCAACATGCTGCAGGGTCAGCGCGACCTGACCACGGTGGGCCGCATGCTGCTCTCGGAACTCGCTCCGCTGGTCGGCGCGCAGCATGGCGTCATCTATCAGGTGCAGACCGACGGTGCGGACACCTTGCTGAAACTGCTGTCCGCGTATGCCGATGATGTGTCCAACGGCTATCCGGCGCATCTGGAGCTGGGCGAGGGACTGATCGGTCAATGCGCGCGGGACGCACGCCGCATGTTCATCACGGAGATGCCGGCCAGCGTCGTTCCCATCAGTTCCGGTTTGTTCCGCGCGCCGCCACGCAATGCGATCGTGCTGCCGGTGTCGTTTGAAGGCCAGGTGAAGGCCGTGATTGAACTGGCCTCGCTGGGGTCGTTCACCGATCTACAGATGTCGTTCCTCGAGCAGCTGACCACGTCGATCGGCATTGTGCTCAACTCGATCGAAGCGACGATGCAAACCGAAGGGCTGCTCAAGCAATCGCAAGAGCTCGCCACGGAGTTGCAGACCCAACAACGCGAATTGCAGCAAACCAACGAACAGCTGGAGCAGAAGGCGCAGCAGCTCGCCGATCGCAACGTCGAGGTGGAAGCGAAGAATCAGGAAATCGAGCAGGCACGCCGCGCGGTCGAAGAGAAGGCCACCGAGCTGGCGCTGACATCCAAGTACAAGTCGGAGTTCCTGGCCAACATGTCGCACGAGCTGCGTACGCCGCTCAACAGCATCCTGATCCTGGGTCAGCAGCTCACCGAAAATCCGGAAGGAAACTTGAGCGGCAAGCAGGTGGAATTCGCGCGCACGATTCACGGGGCCGGCACGGATCTTCTCAACTTGATCAGCGACATCCTCGACCTGTCGAAGATCGAATCGGGCACGGTGTCGGTGGATGCCGAGGAAGTTTATTTCAACAACTTGCTCGACATGATCGGCAGGCCATTCCGCCACGAAGCCGAAAATCGCAGGCTGCAGTTCGAAATCGCCATCTCGCCCGATTTGGAGCGCAGCATCATCACCGACTCGAAGCGCCTGCAGCAGGTGCTCAAGAATCTATTGTCGAATGCGTTCAAGTTCACCGCCGACGGCGGCGTGAAGCTCACCGTGTCGCCGGCGCTGAGCGGCTGGAATCCCGATCATCCGGTATTGAAACACGCCCCCTCGGTGGTGTCCTTCGAGGTGTCCGACACGGGCATCGGCATTCCCCCCGAAAAGCAACGCATTATCTTCGAAGCGTTTCAACAGGCCGACGCCGGTACGAGCCGTAAGTACGGCGGCACCGGCTTAGGGCTCGCGATCAGCCGCGAGCTGGCGAATCTACTTGGCGGAGAGATTCAATTGCGCAGCACGCCGGGGTCGGGGAGCACCTTCACGCTGTACCTGCCGCTCACCTATCTCGGCGGCGCCTCACTGAGGGCACCCGCGGCCGGCGAGGGTGCCGCGCCGGCGAGCAGCGGCGCGAATTCCCAAACGCGGCTGGTCGAGCGTCCGGTCGAGCAGGTCATCGATGACCGCAACAACCTCGAGCCTGACGATAGCGTGGTGCTGATCGTCGAGGACGATCCGCACTTCTCGCGGGTCATGGTCGACCTGGCGAAGGACGAAGGATTCAAGGTGTTGGTCGCGCACCGCGGCGTGGATGCTCTCGCACTGGCACGTGCGCATCATCCGACCGCGATATCGCTCGATATTTTCCTGCCCGACATGCTCGGCTGGACGGTCCTAAGCCAGCTCAAGCAGGATCCGACCACGCGCCACATTCCGGTACAGATTGTCACGTTGGACGAGGATCGCCATCATGGTTTGACGCGCGGCGCATTTTCGTTCGTTGAAAAGCCGACTACCACCGAGGGGCTGGAACAAGCATTCGCACGTATCAAGGACTACGCGAAGTCGCGCCGCAAGCGATTGTTGCTGGTCGAAGACAATGAGGCCGAGCGCCAGGGTGTCACCGAACTGTTGGGTTCCGACGATATCGAAATCATGACAGCCGATACGGGCGCGAGCGCGCTGCTGCAGTTGCGCGACAACAGCATCGATTGCGTGGTTCTTGACTTGAAGCTGCCGGATATGTCGGGGTTTGAGGTGTTGGAGCGGATTCGCGACGATTCATCCCTATGCGATATCCCGGTCGTCGTGTTCACGGGGCGCGAACTGTCGCCCGACGAGGACGCGAAACTGCACACCATGGCGCGCAGCGTCGTGGTGAAGGGCGTGGAATCGCCCGAACGGCTGTTGGACGAGACGGCGCTGTTCCTGCATCGGGTGGTCGCCGACCTGCCGCTGAACAAACAACGCATGCTCGAGCGACTGCACAGCTCGGACGAGGACCTGATTCGCCGCACCGTACTGCTGGTGGACGACGATGCCCGCAACATTTTTGCCTTGAGCAGCGTGCTCGAGCGGCGCGGCATGGAAGTATTGACCGCCACGACCGGCAGCGAAGCGATTGCGGTGCTGGGCGCGCGCACGGATGTCGCCATCGTGCTGATGGACATCATGATGCCCGGCATGGATGGCTATGAAACCATCCAGGCGATTCGCGCCGATCCGACCTACCGGCGCCTGCCGATTCTCGCCCTGACGGCCAAGGCCATGAAGGGCGATCGTGAAAAATGCCTCGAGGCGGGTGCCTCCGATTACCTGGCGAAACCCGTGAACATCCAGCAGTTGATGTCTGCGCTGCGGATGTGGTTGCACCGTTAAAGGCTGCCATCATGAACGGCTCCGACAAAGTCAATATTTTATTGGTCGACGATCAGCAGGCGAAGCTGCTGAGCCATGAGGTCGTGCTCTCCGAGATGGGCGAAAATCTGCTCAAGGCCAGCTCGGCGCGCGAAGCCTTCGAGTGCCTGCTGAAAAACGAAGTGGCCTTGATCCTCATCGATGTGTGCATGCCCGATCTGGATGGATTTGAGCTGGCGACCATGATCCGAGAGCACCCGCGCTTTCAGAACACCGCCATCATTTTCGTATCCGCGGTCATGATGGCGCACCTCGATCAATTGCGCGGTTACAAGCTGGGCGGCGTGGATTACGTGCCGGTACCGGTGGTCCCGGAACTGCTGCGCGCGAAAGTGAGGGTTTTTGTCGAGCTTTATCGAAAGACGCGGCAGCTCGAACAATTCAATGCCGATCTGGAGCGGCGCGTCGAGGAACGAACCGCGGAATTGCGAAAATTCAACGAGGAGCTGGAACTGCGGATCGAGGAGCGCACCCGCGAACGCGAGCTGGCACTGGCGCAGCTGTTCGAAGCGCAGAAAATGGATACGATCGGCCGCTTGACCGGCGGCGTTGCGCACGACTTCAACAATTTGCTGATGGCCGTGTTGGGCAGCCTCACGCTATTGGAGAAGAAGCTGCCGGAGGAGCCGCAGATCCGGCGGCTGTTGCAGAACGCCATTCAAGGCGCGGATCGCGGCAAAGCGTTGACCCAGCGGCTATTGGCGTTCTCGCGCCGGCAAGAACTGAAACCCCAGGCGGTGGATCTTGCGCAGCTCGTTCACGGCATGGAAGAGCTGCTCAAGCGCGCCGTGGGACATGGGATCGTACTGAGCAGCGAATTTACCGACGATTTGCCGCCGGTTCTGGTTGATGCGAATCAGCTGGAATTGGCGTTGCTCAATGTGGCGTTGAATGCGCGCGACGCAATGGCGGACGGCGGCAGCGTGAAAATTACCGCCTGCGCTGAACGCGTACCGGAATCCGCGACGGCTCGCCATCTTGGCAATGGCCAGGCGAAGCCGACGAATGGCGGCGCGGAGTGTCCTTCCTTGCCGCCGGGCGAGTACATCCGCATCACCATCGTCGATACCGGCGTTGGCATGGATCAAGTGACCCTCGCCAAGGCGACGGAACCTTTCTTTACCACCAAAGGCCCGGGCAAAGGCACAGGCTTGGGGTTGTCCATGGTGCAGGGCATGGCGGCGCAATCGGGTGGCCTGCTGCGCATTCGCAGCGAGCCAAACGCGGGAACGATCGTCGAACTCTGGCTGCCCAAAGCCACTACGGCAGCCGCGGCGCTGGTGCGGCCGCCGGAGCCGACGACCGTGATCAGGCCGACGACCAAGCCCTGTACCGTGCTCATTGTCGATGACGACAGTTTGGTCATGACCGGCACGGCTGCGATGGTTTCCGATCTCGGCCATGCGGCGGTCGAAGCGCACTCGGGCGCCGAAGCACTCGATTTGCTGGGCTCCGGTCTCAAAGTCGACGTGGTGTTGACCGACCACGCGATGCCCATGATGACCGGATTGCAGCTGGCCGAATGCATTCACAGCAGATTTCCCGGTCTGCCGATCATTTTGGCGACCGGCTACGCCGAATTGCCGGTCGACCCCGCGACATTGGGGATTGCGCGGCTGGCCAAGCCTTGCACGCAACACGAGATCGCCGCCGCCATTCACCAGGCAGTGCGGTCCACTGTCAGAGATAGCCGAGTGGCATTGTCGGGGGCGGCCACTTAAGCTCCGTCATCGCGCACCATCAATTCAACCGGTTCTAAGGAACGCGCGCGTGCTTCCGGGCTCTACAGCGAACTCGAGGAGCCCGTCTGAGGTAGCATCAGGAAATGAATACGGCCTACATCACCCATGCGGATTGCCTGCGTCACGAGATGGGCACGGGGCATCCTGAGTGTCCAGATCGATTGAACGCGGTCAATGCCGAGATGCGCTCGTGCGGATTGCTCGACGAATTGCGCTGCCTCGAAGCTCCGCTGGCGCGCGCCGAGGACTTGAAACGCGTGCATCGCACCGCGTACGTCGATGCCATATTCGAGAATGCGCCTGCGGAAGGCTATGTGCAGCTGGATCCGGACACGGCGATGAATCCGTACAGTCTTGCCGCCGCGCAACGCGCCGCCGGTGCCGGCGTCATGGCCGTGGAAGAGCTGATGGCCCGACGCTCTGACAACGCGTTTTGCGCCATTCGCCCCTGCGGCCACCACGCGACGCAAGTTCGTTCGATGGGCTTTTGCATCTTCAACAACATCGGCGTGGCGGCGGCGTATGCCCTGGAAAAAAAAGGTCTCGAGCGCGTTGCGGTGATTGACTTCGATGTGCATCACGGCAACGGTACCGAGGACATGTTCAGTCCCCCGCACTGGCACAAGCGCGTGCTGATGACGAGTTTCTTCCAACATCCCTTCTACCCTTACAGCGGCACCGCCAATCCCGCGCCCAACATGGTCAACATTCCCCTGGCCGCCGGCAGCGGCGGGGCGGCGGTGAAGAAGGCGGTGGAGACTCATTGGCTGCCCGCGCTCGAGAATTTCAAGCCGCAGATGATTTTCATCTCCGCGGGATTCGACGCCCACAAGGAAGACCTGCTCGGCGGGATGGCGCTCGTGGAGGCCGACTATGCGTGGATGACGCATGAATTGAAACAAGTGGCCGCCCGGCATTCCGAGGGACGCATTGTTTCCATGTTGGAGGGCGGCTACAACCTGTCGGCGCTCGGCCGCAGCGCGGTCGCGCATGTCCGGGCGCTCAGCGAGGCAGCACGGAATCAGGTGTAGAGCCTGCCGACACTCTCGGCCACGCACACCGGCTTCGACTGGCCCTCGCGTTCGATGCTTACCTCGGTGATCAGCTGCACGCCGCCTTCAATGGGCTCGAATGACAGGAGCTTGAAATGCGCCCGCAGGCGGCTGTTGACCGGAACGGGTGCCGGGAAGCGAACGCGATTCAGACCATAGTTCACCGACATGCGCGCGCCGTTGATTTTGTGCGAGCTGCGAATGAAGAAAGGCAGCAGACTCAAGGTCAAAAATCCATGCGCCACCGTCGTACCGAACATGCCCGCGGCGGCGCGCTTCGGATCGACGTGGATCCACTGATCATCGCCGGTTACCGCCGCAAATTGGTCGATACGGTTCTGATCGACGGTAAGCCAGTCGCTGACGCCAATCTGGGATCCAACCAGCGACTTCAGCTCTTCCACATTCTGATAGCTTTTCACGGGAGATCCTCGCGCCGCGCCATGATCGACCATCAGGCCCGGGACGCCTCTGGAAATGCGGCCTTTCGGCCTTATTTATATGCCTAAGGCGGAATGTTAAAGGACATTTATGAATAAAGCTGTGTTGGGCGTTTCCCCCGGCCCGAAGGGTCATTGGGTGGGCGATGGGTTCCCGGTGCGGAGCCTGTTCAGCTATGACCAATTCGGGACGCATATCAGTCCGTTTCTGCTGCTCGACTACGCCGGTCCGGCGGTGTTCGCGCCGGCCGCGCGCCCGCGCGGCGTGGGCGAACATCCGCATCGCGGATTCGAGACCGTGACCATCGTCTATCAGGGTGAAGTCGCGCACCGCGATTCCGCGGGTAATAGCGGCGTGATCGGCCCAGGCGATGTGCAGTGGATGACGGCCGCCGCCGGGATCTTGCACGATGAATTCCACTCGCCCGCTTTCACGCGCCGCGGCGGCACATTGGAAATGGCACAGCTCTGGGTGAACCTGCCCGCCGAGCACAAGATGTCGCCGCCTCGCTATCAAGACATCCGGAGCGCTCACATACCGCAGGTTGAATTGCCCTCAGGTGCCGGAAGCCTGCGGGTCATCGCGGGCAACCATGCCGGACAGCGAGGTCCTGCAGCAACCTTCACCGAACTCAACGTATGGGATGTGCGGCTCAACGCGGGAAAAACCATCACCCTGTCAGTGCCGGAAAATCATGGCGCGGCGATAGCCGTATTGCGCGGTGCCATCACCGTCAACGGGTCGCATGAGGCGAGGGACGCAGACCTCGTTCTCCTGGACCGCAGCGGCGGCGAGATTGTCGTGGCTGCCGCGGCCGATAGCACGCTCCTGGTCCTGAGCGGCGCACCCATCGCCGAACCGATCGCGGGCTACGGGCCATTCGTGATGAATACCCGCCAGGAGCTCGAAACGGCCATGAGCGATTTTCGGTTGGGAAAATTCGGGCGCCTGCCGGCACCCGATTTCAGTGCGGAACCGGCAATTTAACCTCACGCGGAACTTAAGGCAGGCTCCCAGGCAAGAATTTTGGTGCGCGGTAAGCGCGGTGCTATGCTGCTGGCCTGAAGATTGCGGCACGTATAACTGACGTTGCAGCGTCGAGGCGGGCACTTGAAAGAGACAAAACGGGCTTTTCTATCGCGAGCCCATAGTCCAATGCGGTGGCTCGGGGCATCAGTTTTGGCAGGCGCGTTAGCCGCCTGGCCGATTTGGACCAGCGCCACCGCGCCTGAAGTGTCGCCGCCCACGACACCGGTGGTCGCCGATCCCATCGACGAGCTGACGGAGATCATGGTCGAGGCGCGCGAGCCGCGTTATGTATCCCCGACGCGCCGGGACCAGATTGGCCGCATCTGGGCGCCGGTCATGATCAATGGGCGGGGACCCTTCCGCCTGGTGCTCGATACCGGTGCAAGCCACAGCGCGATTACCGCCCTGGTGGCCCTGGCGCTCGGCATCCCGACCGACCGCTCGCCGCCGGTCATTCTTCGCGGGGTGACGGGGTTTGCCACCGTGCCGACAATCCGGGTGGATACGTTGAGCATCGGCGACGTGGCGGTCGACCAGGCGATTCTCCCCATCGTTCCTGATGCACTCGGAGGCGCGGAAGGAGTGCTTGGTTCCGAAGGCTTGCTGGGAAAACGAATCTTCATCGATTTTCGCCATGATCGAATCAACATCGCCTACTCCAAGAACGAGCGCTCGGCGCCCGGATTCATCAGCGTACCCTTCCACTCATTGCGCGGCACACTCGTGGTCGTCGATGCCTTTGTGGGCCAGGTCCGCTGCAAGGCCATCATCGACACCGGCGGGCAGGTGACAATCGCGAATCTCGCTCTAAAGGAAGCGCTGTCGCGCGTGGGGGGCCAACCGCGATCCAAAGTTGACACCATCATCGGCGCCACCAAGGACATCCAAAAGGGTGAATTGATGGACACACCGGCCATTGGGCTGGGGGCCATCACCATTCACGATCCCGGCGTGACGTTTGGCGATTTATATATATTCAAGCAATGGCGGCTGACGAGTGAGCCGGCGATTTTGATCGGCATGGATTCGCTGGGACTGCTCGACACCTTGATCATCGACTATCGCCGGCACGAGCTGCAGCTTCGCATGCTGAACGCGAGCTAGCCTTTTTGCCACTTATGATCAATAAACCGATCGTTGGCGTAGCGGTGTTGATTTTCGTGCTTGCGGCGGCGGGCGTGTACTACTTCAAAGCCCGCAACCCGCCTCTGCCGGCCGCACCGAGCGCACCGGCGAGCGTTGCGCCCGCCGCGCAAGAGCCGGGCATCGCTCATCCTTTGCCTGCTGCCGGGAATGCCGGCTCTGCGGCGGCGCTGCCGGAATTGGCCGATAGCGATGCGCCGCTGCGCGAGGCGCTCGCCCAGCTGAGCAACGCCGATGCAGTCAAGAATTTTCTGGTGCCACAGGATCTCATTCGCAAGATCGTCGTGACCGTCGACAATCTGCCGCGGCAGAAAGTCGCGGTCGATAAACGGCCCGCCAACCCGACCACCGGTTCGTTGGTCGTCAACGGGGATGAATTGCACGCCACGCTCGATCAGCGCAATTTCGAACGCTACAAGCCGATGGTGGCGGTGATCAGCCAGCTCGACGCCAAGCAATTGGGCGCGCTCTACATTCGTTACTACCCGTTATTCCAACAGTCTTATCAGAACTTGGGTTACCCCAACGGCTATTTCAATGACAGGCTCGTTGAGGTCATCGACAACTTGCTCGCGGCACCGGATCCCAAGGGACCAATCGACTTGGTGCGGCCCAACGTCATGTATATTTATGCCGATCCCGCGCTCGAGTCGCGGTCCGCAGGCCAAAAATTGCTGATGCGAATGGGTCCGGACAATGCCAAGGCCGTCAAGGCCAAGCTGACCGAACTCCGAGCGGTGATTACGGCGGGGCCGCTCAAGCACTAGCGCCGATTTGATTTTCATAAAAAAGCGGGGGAATTAAGAATGGTTACCACGTCCGCGGATGCAGGCTTGCCGAAGAGCGCAGCGGCGCTGCAAAGTAAATGGCTGGTGATCGGCGCCTCATCGGTGGGCACCGTGTTCGAGTGGTACGACTTCTACTTGTACGGACTGCTCGCCAGTATCTTCAGCACGAAATTCTTCTCCGGCGTCAACGAAGTAACCGGCTTCATCTTTGCCTTGGCGGCCTTCGCGGCGGGCTTTGCGGTGCGGCCGTTCGGTGCACTGGTGTTCGGACGCCTTGGCGATCTGGTCGGACGCAAGCACACATTCCTGATCACCATGGGAATCATGGGCGGATCGACATTTCTCGTCGGCTGTCTGCCGAGTTATGCGACCTGGGGCGTGTGGGCGCCGGTCTCGCTCGTGGCCTTGCGCCTCCTGCAGGGCCTGGCTCTGGGAGGTGAATACGGCGGTGCGGCCACGTATGTCGCGGAGAATTCGCCGCCGGGCAAGCGCGGGCTGTACACCAGCTTCATTCAGACCACGGCGACACTGGGCTTGTTTGCCGCGCTGCTGGTCGTGATCGGGATTCGGCAAGGCTTCGGCGAGGATTTCTTCAAGGATTGGGGATGGCGCATACCCTTCTGGGTTTCGATCATTCTGCTCGCCATTTCGTTGTGGATTCGGATGAAGCTTGCCGAGAGCCCCATCTTCGTCAAGATGAAGAGCCAGGGAACGACATCGAAAGCGCCGCTGTCGGAGGCGTTCGGCCGCTGGCCCAATTTGAAAATCGTGCTCATCAGCTTGTTGGGCGCGGTCATGGGACAGGCGGTGGTGTGGTATGCAGGACAGTTCTACGCGTTGTTCTTTCTCGAGCGCATCGTGAAGGTCGATGGTGTCACCACCAATGTCTTGATCGCGATCGCGCTGGCATTGGCGACGCCGGGTTTCATTTTATTCGGCTGGCTATCGGACAGAATCGGCCGCAAGCCGATCATCCTGGCCGGCTGTTTGCTGGCGGTGCTGACATACTTTCCGCTGTTCGGCGCTCTCACGCGGTACGCCAATCCAGCGTTGTCCGCGGCGCAAGCCTCGTCTCCGGTGACCGTGATCTCGGATCCCAAAGAATGTTCCTTTCAATTTGATCCAATTGGAAAGAACCCCTTCGACACGACCTCGTGCGACATCGCCAAGAGTTTTCTCGCCAAGGCCGGCGTTTCCTACCAACGCGAAGATGCACCGGCTGGAACCGTGGCGAAGATTCGCAGCGGCAGCAGCACCTTCGACGCGCCTGATCCCAAAATCCTCAAAGGGGCGGATCGCAAGAGCGCCATCGCCGCTTTTCAAAAACAGGTGAAGTCCGCGCTCACGGCCGCGGGCTACCCGGATAAAGCAGATCCCGCGGCCATCAACAAACCGATGGTGGTGCTCATTCTGTTCATCCTGGTGTTGTACGTCACCATGGTGTATGGACCCATCGCAGCGCTGCTGGTCGAATTGTTTCCGGCGCGGATTCGCTACAGCTCCATGTCGCTGCCGTATCACATTGGCAACGGCTGGTTCGGCGGCTTTCTGCCGACCACCGCTTTCGCGATGGTGGCCGCAACCGGCGATATCTACTATGGCCTTTGGTACCCGATCGTGGTCGCGGCGATCACCGTGGTGCTGGGACTGCTATTTCTGCCGGAGACTTTCAAGCGGTCCATCGACGCCTAGCTCCCGTGCCCTGTTGACGCCGTCGCCGATCTGCGACGGCGTCTGAGCTGCGCGTTACATTCCCTTCACAGTAGTAGCCGGTCGGCGAATTGTGACGTTATGCGTTTTGTAAACACGTACTTTTACGTACGCTACTGCATAACCATCAAAATGGCGGGTGACTATGTCTATCCTTAACAAGTACTCATTGAATTCAAGGCTTCCACTGGCGGGCGCCGCAGCGGTCTTATCCGCGGCGACCCTACTGGGAGGCTGCGTGGTGCGTACCGTCTACCCCGCGCCGCCGCCGCCACCGCCGCGCCCATACGTGCAGCCGGCGCCGCCTCCGCCGGCCTATGTCGAGCCGGCGCCGGCAGTCGATGTTGAGGTTACGGCAAACGAAGCGCCGCCTCCCTTGCCGGACTATGACCAGCCGCCGTGCCCTGAAGATGGCTACATGTGGACGCCCGGATACTGGGCCTGGGGCGGGGGCGGTTATTACTGGGTGCCGGGAACCTGGGTGCAGCCGCCGCGCGTAGGCGTGTTGTGGACACCGGGATACTGGGGTTTCGTGGGCGGGGTCTATGCGTTCCACGTCGGCTATTGGGGCCCTCATATCGGCTACTACGGCGGCGTGAACTACGGCTTCGGCTATGTCGGCGTCGGGTTTGCCGGCGGCCGCTGGGTCGGCAATTCATTTGCCTACAATAGAACCGTGATGAACGTGAACGTGACCAATGTGCACAACACGTACAACGAAACTGTCATCAACAATGTCTCCGTCACCAAGGTGAGCTACAACGGCGGGCCGGGCGGCACCACCGCAGTGGTCACCGCGCAAGAGCGCGCCGCGGCGTCGGAACAGCATATTCCGCCGACTGCCATGCAACATCAGCATGTACAGGAAGCCGTGCGCAATCCTGCTTTGAGCGCCAGAGCCAACGGCGGCCATCCTGCGATAGCAGCAACCCCGAGACCGGCGGCATTCAATGCGCCCGGTGTCGTTGGCGCTCATGGTGCGAGCATGTCGCCGAGCGCTGCGCAACACGCTGGACAGTCCGGTCAGTTTGGCCAGCAAAACGGCGCGCAACGAGGCGGACAGCCGGGTCAGTTTGGCCAGCAGAACGGTGCGCAGCGCACGCCTGGGCAGCCGGGACAAGCCGGACAAGGCAACAACTTTGTGCGCACGCCGGGGCAACCGACCGGCGCCGCGCGTACGCAAGGTCAACCCGGTCAGCCACAAGGCCAACCGGGTCAGCGCCAGGCCGGACAGCCTGCTGCCAAACCGGCCAGTCAGCCGAAGCCGCAACGAGCCAAGCCTGAGGAAAAGAAAGGCGAGCACGAGAAATAGCCCGCCGGCGCTATCAAACAACCCTACGGCCGAGTCTCGACTCGGCCGTTTTTTTTGCAGTGGCTATTTGGAAGTCGTCGATACCACCGGCAAATCGACGAAGCTTGCCGCAGAGCCGCCTTCGAAAATTTTGATGATGGCCTTCTTGTAGTCGCCGGCCTTGGCAAAGAAGATGTTGTCCACGTAGGTTTGCGGATTTCTGTCGTAGAGCGGAAACCAACTCGATTGGACTTGAACCATGATGCGGTGTCCCGGCAAGAACACGTGGTTGGCGGTCGGCAGCGCGAAGCGGAAGACTTGTTTTTGGTCCGCAGGGATGGGCTTTGGATCGCTGAAGGAATCGCGGTAGCGGCCGCGCAGAATATCCGCCGACACCATCAGTTGATAGCCGCCCATCTTGGGCTCGCGCCCGAGCTCGTCGGGATAGACATCGATCAACTTCACCACGAAGTCGCCGTCGCTTCCGCTGGTCGAGGCGATGAGATTGGCGACGGGTTCGCCGCTGATCTTCAGCGGTTCACGAAGCACCGGGGTCGAGAAGCTCAACACATCGGTTCGCGAGGCCACATCACGCTGATCGCTCACGAGCCACGTCTGCCAGCTGTGCGCGCCCTCCTCGCCGCCAATGTGGATGGGGCGTGGAATATAGGGCACCGGTTTCGCGGGGTCCGACACATAAGATTCGAAATCCGTCGCCGTCGCGCCGCGCGGACCTGCATCGGGCGCGCCGCCCAAGCGCAAATTCCCGCCGCTTTGCAGATAGAGCTTTTGCGCGACGACGTTGCAGCCCGAGCTGCAGCCGCTCGGCCAGGTCGAGAACTCCTGCCAGCGATTCGTGCCGGTCTCGAATGCCGTCACCTGCGCAATCTTCAGCGGCGGCGCGTCGTCCTTCAGGTAGTGATCAAAGAAAGGCCGCAGCAGATGCTTGCGAAAGTACTCCGCCGTATCGCTGCCGAAACGGATCTGTCCGATGGCGCTGCCGTCGAGCCGCTGTTGGTGGTGAAACCAGGGCCCGATGACCAGATAGACGTTCGACATATCGGTTTGCTGCGCCTTGAGCGCCTTGTACAGCGCGATGTTGCCGTAGATGTCCTCCTGATCCCACAGGCTATGCACCAGCATGGTGGGAACGGCGACGTGCTGCCTGGCCAGGATCTTGTCCATTGCCTGGTCCTGCCAGAATTCATCGTAAGCCGGGTGGCTCGTGAGCTTCGTCGCGAAAGCGACTTGCTCGAGGCCATGACGCTTAAGCATCTCGCCGGCCGAGCCGACGCTAAGCCAGGTGTCGTAGTCGTCGTAGTGATCCGACCACCAGCGAATGTCGCTGGCGCGCGAGGCCTCCTGGTCGTGAGTGTAAGTCAAACTGTCTTGACGAAATGCACCCTTGTGAAACCAGTCATCGCCCATCCAGCCATCGACCATGGCATTGATCGGAACGGCGGCGCGCAGCGCGGGGTGCGGATTCACCAGCGCCATGAGCGAGGTGAATCCGTCATAGGAAATGCCGAGAATTCCGACCTTGCCGTTGGTCTCCGGGATGTTTTTGATCAACCAGTCGATCGTGTCGTAGGTATCGGTGGAATGATCGACTGCGGTCGGGTTGAGAGGTCCATGCAGAGGGCGGGTCATGACGTAATCGCCCTCCGAGCCGTGTTTGCCGCGCACGTCCTGCATTACGCGGATGTAGCCGCCGTTGAGCACGGCGTCATCCGCGACATCGTTGCTGTCGAGCAGGGCGTCGAGATGCGCGCTGGCATTTTTGGCAATGCGGGAAGTTGCGCCATACGGGGTGCGGCTCAAGAGGATCGGCGCGCGCCGCGCGCCTTTTGGAATGAGGATGACCGTCTGCAGCTTGACTCCGTCGCGCATGGGGATCATCTCCTCGCGCTTGGTATAGTCGAAGCTCTCCACCCGCGGCACAAAGGTGGCCGGTGTGTCGCTGGGCAGTATCTGTGCCGAGCTGGCCGCCAGCGGCCCCGCGATCAGCAACAACATGCCGCGCAACAGAAATCCCCCGGCGGTTTGCCGGCAAAATGAAGGCATGGATGAACTCCGAAAGAGTGGGCAAGAGTTTTGGAGCGCGAATCTTGCGGCATCAAACCGCAGCGCGCAACGGCGGGCCAAGACGCCAGCAACAGACGGTCAAGGCGCGCGCAACCCTGGTCAAGGTTAGGGGTTCCGGTTTGCAATCAGCCGTTAGCAGGCCAACGATTAGCCCTCTATGGGAGTTCAACCAGCCATGTTGTTGCGGTGAGAGTGGGCAGGGGGCATGATCAGAAGCGTGGGATGCCTGAGGCAGGGTCGCTTAACTAAATAAGTCAATGAGTTGCGAAGTGTTTGGCTTCGCGCTGAACTGGAGGGCAGACGAATGAATTCTTTGTCGTTCACAGTATCCGATGGTGTCGCGACCTTGGCACTGCAGCGTTCCGCGTGCAGCAACGCGATCGATATTACCGTTATTCGCTCGATACATTTGGCGCTTGATCAAATCCAAAAGGGCGAGGGCGGTGCAAAAGCCGTGGTCATCACCGGCAGCAACGATGTGTTTTGCAGCGGTCTCGACCTTCACTCCATCGACTTGAAATCAGCAGAAGCCCGCCAGCGGGCGCATTTCGAAATGCGGCGATTCATGGATCCTCTGATTCTGCGTCTGAGCGGATTCAGGTTTCCAATCGTCGCTGCAGTCAATGGTGCCGCCGTCGGCGCCGGCATGAGTCTGGCGCTCGCCAGCGATATCATCATTGCGGCCGATAGTGCTTATTTCCTGCCGTCGTTTGCGCGTCTCGGCTTGGTGCCCGATGCCGGCATCACCTTCCACCTGGCGCGCCGCATCGGAGCGGGCCGCTCCCTGTCTTCATTGATGCTGGCGGAGAGGATCGATGCCAAGACCGCGTTGCAGTGGGGCCTGGCGTACGCGGTGGTTCCGGCCGGTGAACTGCTGGCGCGCGCGCAAGCCGTGGCGCACCGGCTAGCCACAGGTCCTTGCGCGGTTCTTGGGCAAATCCGGACCCTGCACGCCTCGACATTCGACAATTCACTGCAGGAACAATTGCGCGCCGAACGCAGCGCGCAGGAAATGACGCTCGAAACCCAGGACTGCGTCGAAGGCGTGCGGGCGTTTTTCGAGAAGCGCGAGCCTAATTTTTCCGAGCACTAGCCGCGGCTACGGGGAGCGCTCCGACAGGCTTCCAACCGCGGGCTCGAGGCTCGGTTTCGCGGTGATTGCGATGCGGATCGCGGCCAGGGGCGCGCGATCATCAAACGGCTGGGTTAGCGGGTCAGGCGGCACGCCCAGCAAAGTCCACAACAAGTCCAGATTCGGGGATTGCGGCGTCGCTCTGACCTGTTGGTAGAGACCATACAGCACGTGTGTTCCCGTTGCCGAGTCGCCGATTCGAAGCACTTCGCCGATATTGCCGTCGAAGCCATAGCCTCCCGTCTCCCTGAGGATGGCGCGCAGCGCGGTCTGCAGTCCAACACGGTTGGCGGTTTGCTCGCGAATGGCGACGTCTGCCTGCAAGCAAAACAGCGCTCCGCCCCAGTAGGTGCGGGCCCACGAAGGCGATTGATCCATGCCGCCTTCACCGGCACGCGGCAGCCCCTTCGGCATGGAATTGCGATCTTCAGCCCACACATCGGCAATGGCGCGATTGCCGTATTGAGCCCGCGCGACGCCTTCGACATAGGTGGCCAAACCCTCCGCCAGCCAGTCATGGGTTCTACCGACTTCAGGCAGCGCAAGATGCACCATCTCGTGGACGAGTACCCAGTCGGCCGCCAGTTGCTCGCGCGTGGTTTCGCGGCCGACGCGCATTTGAATCGTCAATCCGGAATCATTCGTAGTGCGTCCCCCGTTGATGCCGCTGCCATCCATTCCTCGCAAGCGAATGACGAGCAACGGGGCGGGGAATTGGCCGTAATAGTCCGCGACTATGTGCGCCGAGCGATCGATCCAGTCGCGCAATCGCAGCTGCTCCTTCGTGAGCGTGTCATCTGTGACGACGCAGATCGTCGATCCGCTCACGTGCAGCTGCGCGCTCTCGGGCAGCGGGCACGCCGCATGCGCAATCGCGCAAATCGAGCTTAGAGACGCCGCAGCGACGAACCACGATGTGCGCATTTAAGCCGGTTTCCTTCAAGCCTGGTCATTGAGGCGCCGCGGGCCGCTCAAATAGCGGCTGCCGGCAACAAAAAATCGCAACCGCTCGTCGGCCGCCTTGGTCAGTCCAATTCGGGCGCTTTCCCCGATTGACTTGACCTTGTGACCATCGCTGCCGATCCAAAGTTGCTTATCGGTAAACAGATTCAAACCGTCATGACTCAGGTTTACCCGCAACGCGGTGGTCAGACGCCCCGGGCCGCGCGTCAAGTCGGTTAACTTGACATGCTTGGCGTTACGTTGCATATGTTCTCTACCGTACATAGGCTCAAGCGCCCGCAACAGTACGCCGGAACCGATTCCACCGGGTTCACTCGAGACATTCAACAGATATGACGTTCCATAGCAGAGGTACACATATGCGTGGCCGTGTTCGAGGAATAATGAACGATTGCGCGGTGTTATCCCGCGAAAAGCGTGACACGCCGGATCATTCTGCAAATAGGCCTCGGTCTCGACGATCCGGCCTGCCGCCATGCCGCCGGTGAAGCTGCGCACCAGGACTTTGCCAAGCAAAGCTCGAGCCAATTCGACTGTGTCCGACGGCACGCGGGCGCGTGACATTCTCTTGATCGATTGTTCAAGTTCGCGCGAAGCTGCGCCGACGATGGTAGTCTCCCGGATCGCTCGACAATGAATACAACTATTAAACAAGGCCCTGAGGGGACCGCAGCATGTTAAACGCTCAGGCCATCAAGAATCATCACTCGGATATCTTCACATTTCTTCACGGCAATCTGGAAACGGCGGCCACGCATTGCCACGTCCCGGAGGAAGCCCAACGTCAAAGCTTGGTGTATGTCACTGATGCTACGCAACTTTCCGAGGCGCGGCGCCATCAGCCCGCGATACTCATCGTCCATGCGAACATGGCTGATCGGCTCTGCGCGACGGCGGATTCGGCCAGTTGCTGTTTTTCAGTCAAGAATATCTCCATGGGAATGGCGATTCTGCTGAAGTACTTCGACCGCAAGGCGGGTCGCTTCACCCAATGGGGCGAGCTTCATCCGACGGCGATCGTGCATCGCGATGCAATAATCGGCAAAGGAGTGTTTCTCGGCCCCTACTGCGTGATCGGCGCAGGGGCCGATATTGGCGACGGATGCATGATCGGCGCGCACACGGTGGTGGAAAATTCCGCCAAAATCGGCGCGCGCAGCATATTGCACCCGCATGTTTTCCTCGGCGCCGCCTGCCGGCTGGGCGAGGATTGCGAGATTCATCCGCATACCACCATCGGCAGCGACGGCTTCGGTTACGCCGTGGATTCGACCGGCAAGCCGCGCAAGATCTCGCATTTGGGCAACGTCATCATCGGCGATGGCGTGGAAATCGGCGGCAACTGTGCCATCGACCGCGCCACGTTGACCTCAACCCACATCCGTTCCGGCACCAAGCTGGACAACATTTGTCATATCGCGCACAACTGCGATCTCGGTGAGAACGGGTTCTTCACCGCCGGTTTCATGATGGGAGGCTCGACCAAGATAGGCCGGCAATTCATTACCGGCGGCAATTCGGTGGTGACGGCACATGTGACGGTGGGCGACAACGTAGTGCTCTCGGGCAGATCCTCGGTGACCAACAATGTTCCCGATGCCGGCGCCTATGGCGGCTACCCGTTGCAGCCCCTGAAGGAAGCGCTGCGCACGGCCGTTTCCTTAGGCCATCTGAATGAGATTCGCCGCAATCTCAAGCGCGTGATGAAGCATCTGCATCTTTCCGAGAATCCGCAGGACGACGCCGCGGAGAGTTGACATCGAATCGAAAATATCTCCCATCGCCGTGCCGACCGCGGCGTTGATGGCCGCGATGGTGTGCTTTCAGCTTGGCGCGACGCTTGCCAAAGGCTTGTTTCCAGTGGTCGGCGCCGGCGGTACCGCGGCGCTGCGTTTAGGCGTAGCCGCCGCGATCCTGTTGGCCGTGTGGCGCCCCTGGCACATCCGTTTCACCCCTGCGCAACTGCGCACCGTCATCGTCTACGGCGTGGCCATGGGATGGATGAATTATTTTTTTTATCTCGCCTTGAGCTACATCCCGCTCGGCATCACCATGGCGCTCGAATTCACCGGTCCGCTCGGCGTTGCGCTGCTGGCGTCGCGCCGGCCGATTGATTTCCTGTGGATTCTCCTGGCGGCGCTCGGGCTCGTCGCATTGCTGCCGCTCGGATTGGGCGGGCAGCCGCTGTCAGTGCTGGGTATCGGCTATGCGCTGAGTGCCGGCGTGTGCTGGGCGCTGTACATCGTCTTCGGACGCAGAGCGGGTGCCGTGCACGGCGGACAGATCACCGCGCTGGGCACGGTGATAGGCGCGGTGATGATCGTGCCCATAGGCTACGCGCACAGCGGCGCGGGGCTTTTCGCGCCGGCGATCTTGCCGCTCGCCGTCGGTGTGGCGGTTCTGTCGAGTGCGTTGCCTTATTCGCTGGAAATGTTTGCCATGCCCCGAATACCAACACGCACATTTGGCATATTGATGAGCCTGAATCCCGCGCTGGGCGCCGTCGCGGGTTTGGTCATTCTCGGTGAGATGCTCAGCCTGGTGCAGTGGGCGGCCATCGCCAGCATCGTGGCCGCTTCCGCCGGCAGCGCCAGCACGCGCGAACTAATGACCAATTAGCGCAATCGCCAGGTACAGAACCCCCGCGCCGGCCAGCGTCATGGCCGTGGTCAGAAATTTCGGATGCGCATGGTAGCTTTCGGGAATGAGATCGCTGGCGCCGATGTACAGAAAAAATCCGGCAAGCAAGCCGAGCACGGCACCGAATGAATCGCCCCGCAGCGTGAAGAGATAAGTCGAGGCCACGCCGAGAACGGGTGCTGAGGCGTCCAGCAACAACCAACGCAGCCCCTGGGTTTTGTTGCCCTGGTTCTTGAGCACGACATTCATCGTATTGATGCCGTCGGAGAAATCGTGGGTCAGCACCGCGATGGCAACGACAATTCCCACCTCGCGGGACGCTTGAAACGCAAGACCGATGGCAATCCCGTCCAGCAAACTATGCAGGCAGAGCACGGCGGCCGCGAAGCGCCCGCGATAGCCTGAGTCGCCGTGAAACAGCAGAATCCGATCGAGCACCAAGTAGAATAAAAACCCAAGGGCGGTCCACGATAGAATGCCGGCCGGAGAACGCAACGGTGTCCCGAATCCGATCGCTTCGGGCAGCAAATCAAAGAACGCAACGCCGATCACCGCGCCGGCACTGAAGCCCAGAATCAGGTGCAGCTTGTCGCGCAGCCGCAGCGCCAGCAAGCCGCCCAGCAGCGTGCTGAAGAAAGCCGCCGCGGCGATGATTAGGAGTAACACGGTGTTATATTGCGGGCCACGATTTTAACTTCTTGGGGGCAGCGTGAGTTACGACACGTATCATAAGCGCAAAATCGGCAAACACGTGCTGAAGCCTGAAACTCAGATGATGGGTTACGGGTTCGATCCGAGCCTGTCGGAAGGGTCTCTGAAGCCGCCGATTTTCCTGACTTCGACAATTGTCTTCAAGA